>MRWG01000273.1_pt1 | contig 646093 bp, 625 predicted proteins | sample 1013341 | NCBI WGS metagenome assembly MRWG01 (sample SAMN06117577, study PRJNA244670) | biofilm metagenome | biome: Water; feature: Cathode Biofilm; material: Biofilm; isolation source: microbial consortium enriched at the cathode of a solar microbial fuel cell | place: USA: District of Columbia...
CGATCGCCATGGAAGAGAAGCTGCGCTTCGCTATCCGTGAAGGCGGCCGTACCGTCGGCGCAGGCGTCGTCTCCGCTATCATCGAGTAATCAGGGCAGGCGGCGCCCGGCAACGGGCCCCCTCCACCGGGTAGGCATTAGGAAGAAGCAATGCAGAGCCAAAATATTCGCATCCGGTTGAAGGCGTTCGATCATCGAATTCTGGACACTTCGACGAAGGAAATCGTGAATACCGCAAAGCGCACGGGCGCTCAGGTGCGCGGGCCTATTCCGCTGCCGACCCGCATTGAGAAGTTTACGGTTATTCGTGGTCCTCATATCGACAAGAAGAGCCGTGAACAATTCGAGATCCGCACGCATAAGCGGGTACTCGACATCGTAGATCCGACCCCGCAGACGGTCGATGCGCTTATGAAGCTCGATCTTGCTGCTGGTGTTGATGTTGAGATCAAGCTCTAAGAGCGCGATCTCGGATTAGAAAAAGGATTTCGGACCCATGCGCTCCGGAGTGATTGCACAGAAGTTGGGTATGACCCGCGTATTCACCGAAGACGGCCGGCACGTTCCGGTTACCGTTCTTCGTCTGGATAATTGCCAGGTCGTTTCTCAGCGTACCGAAGACAAACATGGTTATTCCGCCGTTCAGCTTGGTGCTGGCCGGGTGAAGCCGAAAAACGTGAACCGCGCGATGCGGGGTCATTTCGCCGTCGCTCATGTCGAGCCCAAGCGGAAGATGGCCGAGTTCCGCGTGAGCGCCGACAATCTGATCGATGTTGGTTCGGAAATCACCGCCGACCACTTCGTGGCGGGCCAGAAGGTGGACGTTTCCGGCACCTCGATCGGTAAAGGCTTTGCCGGTGCCATGAAGCGGCATAATTTCGGCGGCCTTCGCGCCTCGCACGGCGTGTCCATCAGCCACCGTAGCCATGGTTCCACGGGTCAGTGCCAGGAGCCGGGCCGCGTCTTCAAAGGTAAGAAGATGGCCGGTCACATGGGCTCGGTGCGGGTGACGACGCAGAATCTGGAAATCGTGCAGACGGATGCGGACCGCGGTCTGATCCTGGTGCGCGGCGCCGTTCCCGGCTCCAAAGGCGGCTGGGTCTTCCTGCGCGATGCCGTAAAGCATCCGCTGCCGGAAGGTGTGCCGATGCCGGCTGCGATCCGTGCGGCGAACGGCGGCGCGGCTGCCGAGAGCGCCGAACCGGCAGAAGCAGCTGAAGAGAAAGGTGAAGAGTGATGAAGGCGGATGTAACGACTCTTGAGGCCAAGAAGGCCGGTACGGTCGATCTGCCGGAGGACGTCTTCGGTCTGGAACCGCGGGCCGACCTCTTGCACCGGATGGTGACCTATCAGCTGGCCCGTCAGCAGGCAGGCACGCACAAGTCCAAAGGCCGCTCGGAAGTGGCCGGCAGCACGAAAAAGATCGTGCGCCAGAAGGGCTCGGGCGGGGCACGTCACGGCAACAAGAAAGCCCCGCAGTTCCGCGGCGGCGGCAAGGCTTTCGGCCCGGTTTTGCGCAGCCATGCCGTAAGCCTGCCGAAGAAGATCCGCGCGCTGGCGCTCCGTCACGCTCTTTCGGCCAAAGCGACGGCCGGCGAGCTGGTCATTCTGGAAGACGTCAACATGACGGCGCCGAAGACCAAGACGGTCAAGGAAGCGTTCGGCAAGCTCGGTCTGAACTCGGTTCTGATCATCGACGGCCCGGAGCTGAATGAAAACTTCGCTCTGGCAGCCCGCAACATTCCCCATGTGGATGTGCTGCCGGCTCAGGGCATCAACGTTTATGACATTCTGCGCCGCGACAAGCTGGTCTTGACCAAAGCGGCCCTCGACAGCCTGGAGGCGCGGTTCAAATGAGCGACGCCAAGTATTACGACACCATCGTTTCGCCGCTGATCACCGAAAAAGCCACCATGGCTTCGGAACAGAACCAGGTGATTTTCCGTGTGCCGCTGGTCGCGACCAAGCCGGAAGTCAAAGAAGCCGTCGAAAAGCTCTTTGGCGTCAAGGTGAAAGCCGTGAACACGCTGCGCCAGAAGGGCAAGACGAAGCGCTTCCGCGGCACCATCGGCCGCCGCAGCGATTTCAAGAAAGCTATCGTGACGCTCGAGGAAGGTTACTCGATCGACGTGACGACGGGCCTTTAAGACTAAGGGAAGAGCTAGAGAACAATGGCACTTAAGAGCTATAAACCTACAAGCCCTGCCCAGCGCGGTCTGGTCCTCGTCGATCGCAGCGCCCTGTGGAAAGGCAAGCCCGTCAAGTCGCTCACCGAAGGGCTGACGAAGAAGGGTGGCCGTAACAATACCGGCCGCATCACGGCCCGGCGTATCGGCGGCGGTCACAAGCGCGCTTACCGCGTGGTGGATTTCAAGCGCCGCAAATACGACGTGGCAGCGACGGTTGAGCGTCTGGAATACGACCCCAACCGCACGGCATTCATTGCGTTGATCAAATACGAAGACGGAGAGCTGTCCTACATCCTGGCGCCGCAGCGTCTGGCCGTCGGCGACCGGGTGATCTCGGGCGAGCGCGTGGACGTGAAACCAGGCAACGCGATGCCGCTGTCCAGCATTCCGGTCGGCACCATCATCCACAATGTGGAGATGAAGCCGGGCAAGGGCGGCCAGATGGCGCGTTCGGCAGGCACTTACGCGCAGCTCGTGGGCCGCGACCAGGGGTACGCCATTCTGCGCCTCGGCTCCGGTGAGCAGCGTCTCGTCTCCGGCAAGTGCATGGCCTCTATCGGCGCCGTGTCCAACCCGGATCAGGCAAACATTACGCTGGCCAAGGCAGGCCGTAAGCGCTGGCACGGCAAGCGTCCGTCGGTTCGCGGTGTCGCGATGAACCCGATCGATCACCCGCATGGCGGCGGTGAAGGCCGTACCTCGGGTGGCCGTCACCCGGTGACCCCTTGGGGCAAGCCGACCAAGGGCAAGCGGACCCGTTCGAATAAGTCTACGGATAAGTTCATTGTCCGCAGCCGTCACCAGCGCCGGAAGTAAGGGAAACGAAGCATGACTCGTTCTGTTTGGAAGGGCCCGTTTGTAGACGGCTACATGCTGAAGAAGGCCGATGCCGTTCGCGAAGGCGGACGCAAGGAAGTAATCAAAATCTGGAGCCGCCGTTCCACGATCCTTCCGCAATTCGTCGGGCTGACCTTCGGCGTCTATAACGGCCAGAAGCACATTCCGGTGCTCGTGTCGGAAGACATGGTCGGTCACAAGTTCGGTGAATTCGCGCCGTCGCGTACCTATTACGGTCATGCGGCCGACAAGAAAGCGAAGAGGAAGTAAGCGATGGGTAAGCCGTCGAAGCAACGCACGCTCGCCGATAACGAGGCGAAAGCCGTCGGCCGGATGCTGCGGGTGAGCCCTCAGAAGCTCAACCTGGTGGCAGCGATGATCCGCGGGCAGAAAGTGGAAAAGGCGCTGGCCGATCTGACTTTCTCGCGCAAGCGGATTTCGGATGACGTGAAGAAGGTGCTGGCAAGCGCCGTCGCGAACGCAGAAAACAACCACGATCTGGACGTGGACGGCCTGGTCGTCGCCGAAGCCTATGTCGGCAAGAACCTGGTCATGAAGCGCTGGAAGCCGCGGGCACGCGGCCGGGTGGGGCGGATTCAAAAGCCATTCTCCCAGCTCACGATCGTCGTTCGTCAAGTCGAGGAGTCTGCCTGATGGGACAGAAAATTAATCCGATTGGCCTTCGCCTCGGCATCAACCGCACCTGGGATTCGCGTTGGTTCGCCGATGGCCGCGAATACGGCACGCTTCTTCATGAAGACATCCGTATCCGTGAGTTTCTGCAGAAGGAACTGAAGCAGGCCGGTGTGTCGCGTGTTGTTATCGAACGCCCGCACAAGAAGTGCCGCGTGACCATTCACACCGCCCGTCCGGGCGTGGTGATCGGCAAGAAGGGCGCGGATATCGAGCGCCTGCGCCGCAAGATCGGTGAGATGACGGACTCCGAAGTCCATCTCAACATTCTTGAAGTGCGCAAGCCCGAGATCGACGCGACGCTGGTTGCCGAGAACATCGCGCAGCAGCTGGAACGCCGTGTGGCTTTCCGCCGTGCCATGAAGCGCGCCGTTCAGTCGGCGATGCGGCTCGGCGCCGGTGGTATCCGGATCAATTGCGGCGGCCGTCTCGGCGGCGCTGAAATTGCCCGGACCGAATGGTACCGCGAAGGCCGTGTGCCGCTTCACACGCTGCGTGCGGATATCGATTACGGCGTTGCCACGGCACACACTGCCTACGGCACGATCGGCATCAAAGTTTGGATCTTCAAAGGCGAGATCCTTGAGCACGACCCGATGGCGCAGGAACGTCGCGCGCTTGAAGGTGGAGATGGCGGCCGCCGCCGCGACGCCGGCGCCAACTGATCGGCGAACGGGAAACGAGAGAGTTTGAAAGATGCTGCAACCGAAGCGCACAAAGTTCCGCAAGGCGCATAAGGGCCGCATTCATGGTGTGGCGAAGGGCGGCACTGCGCTCAACTTCGGCGCCTATGGCCTGAAGGCGATGGAACCTGAACGGATCACGTCCCGGCAGATCGAAGCCGCCCGCCGTGCCATCACGCGTCACATGAAGCGTGCCGGCCGTGTGTGGATCCGGATTTTCCCGGATGTGCCGGTCTCCAAGAAGCCGACGGAAGTCCGTATGGGTAAGGGTAAAGGTTCGCCTGAATATTGGGCCGCCCGCGTGAAGCCCGGCCGGATCATGTTCGAAGTGGACGGCGTTCCGCACGATGTGGCGGAAGAAGCCTTGAAGCTGGCAGCGGCCAAACTGCCGATCAAGACACGTTTCGTCAGCCGTCCTGGCGAAGGGGCATAAGCGGGCGTGACGCCCCAAGCGTTAAAGAGAGGATGAGGCCATGAAGGCCAGCGAGCTGAGAGATATGACGCCGGACCAGCTGTCCGATGAGCTGGTGAAGCTCAAGAAAGAGCAGTTCAACCTGCGCTTTCAGGCAGCCAGCGGACAGCTTGAGAACACGTTCCGCGTGCGCCAGGTGCGCAAGGACATTGCGCGAGTTCAGACCGTTCAGCGCGCCCGCGCGCTGGAAGCAGGCAAGGAGTAACCTATGCCGAAACGTATCCTGCAGGGCGTCGTCGTGAGCGACAAGAACGACAAGACCGTCGTCGTCAATGTCGAGCGCCGCTTCATCGATCCGGTTTTGAAGAAAACCGTGCGCCGGTCGAAGCGCTACCACGCGCATGATGAGACGAACACGGTGAAAGAAGGCGAGACCGTTCGCATCCGCGAATGCCCGCCGATTTCGAAGAATAAACGTTGGGAAGTTATTCGAGACGAAGCCTGAAACCCATTTGGGTATCCGGTCTCTCGCTTAAGGTGAAGGGCAGACAGCCATGATTCAGATGCAGACGAACTTGGATGTCGCGGACAATTCGGGCGCTCGTCGCGTTCAGTGCATCAAAGTGCTGGGCGGTTCGAAGAGAAAATATGCCGGCATTGGCGACATTATCGTGGTCAGCGTAAAGGAAGCCATTCCGCGCGGCCGTGTGAAAAAGGGTGATGTGATGAAAGCGGTCGTCGTTCGTACCGCCAAGGACATCCGCCGTCCCGACGGCAGCGTCATCCGTTTCGACCGCAACGCTGCGGTGCTGATTAACAACCAGGGCGAACCGGTGGGGACGCGTATCTTCGGTCCGGTAACCCGCGAGCTGCGTGCGAAGAGCCACATGAAGATCGTTTCGCTCGCGCCGGAGGTGATCTGATGGCTGCGAAGATTAAAAAAGGCGACAAGGTCGTCGTGCTGACAGGCAAAGACAAGGGCAAGCAAGGCCAGGTCATCGGTGTTTTCCCGCAGGAAGACCGGGCGCTTGTTCAAGGGGTCAATATGGTGACGCGGCATGAGCGCGCTTCCCAGACCGGCCCTGGCGGCCTGCAGCGCCGTGAAGCGAAGATTCAGTTGTCGAACCTGGCTTTGGTCGATCCGAAGTCCGGCAAGGCGACGCGGGTAGGGTTCAAGACGCTCGATGACGGGCGCAAGGTTCGGTACGCCAAGGCGTCGGGAGAAGTGATCGATGGCTGATGTGCAAAACAAGCCGCGTCTGAGACAGCAATATGACGATCAGATCCGCGCGCAGCTGCAGGAAAAGTTCAGCTACGCGAACGTGCACGAAGTGCCGCGCCTGGATAAGGTCGTGATCAATATGGGTGTCGGCGAAGCCGTCGCCGATAAGAAGAAGATGGAAGCGGCGGTCGCAGACCTTGCTGCCATCTCCGGTCAGAAGCCGGTCGTAACGCGGGCCAAGAAGTCGGAAGCCGGCTTCAAGATCCGTGACGGCATGGCGATCGGCTGCAAAGTGACGCTGCGCCGTGCCCAGATGTACGAATTTCTGGACCGGCTGGTGAACATCGCGCTGCCGCGCGTGCGTGACTTCCGCGGTCTGAACGGCAAGAGCTTCGACGGCAACGGCAATTACGCCATGGGCCTTCGTGAGCATATCGTTTTCCCCGAAATCGACTACGACAAGGTCGATGAGGTGCGCGGTATGGACATCATCGTCTGCACCACGGCAAAGACGGATGACGAAGCACGGGAGTTGTTGAAGGGCTTCAATTTCCCCTTCATCAAATAATTTTGGACACGGGTCCGCAATGCGGTCATCGGAGGTTTAAGTGGCTAAGAAGAGCGCCATTGAAAAGAATATGAAACGTCAGAAGCTGGTCGCGCGCTATGCAAACAAGCGCGAGAAGCTTAAGGCGGTTGCGAGTGATAAGTCGCTTTCGGCCGAGGAGCGCTTCCAGGCGCAGCTCGACCTTGCGAAACTGCCGCGCAACTCGGCCAAGGTCCGCATCCGCAATCGCTGCGATGTGACCGGACGCCCGCGCGCTTATTACCGCAAACTGCGTATGTCACGTATTGCGCTCAGGGAGCTGGGGTCGAATGGCCTGGTCCCGGGGCTTGTGAAGTCGAGCTGGTAAGGAGGGCGATCGCATGACAATGACCGATCCGCTCGGAGATATGCTCACGCGTATCCGTAATGCCCAAATGCGGGGCAAGTCGACGGTTTCCACGCCGGCTTCCAAACTGCGTGGCTGGGTTCTGGACGTTCTTGAAGCCGAAGGGTTCATTCGCGGGTATACCCGTGTGGACCATGGCGGCGGTAAATCTGAATTTGAGGTGCACCTGAAGTATCATGAAGGCCATCCGGTCATTCATGAAATTCAGCGGGTTTCGACGCCTGGCCGCCGGGTCTATTCCTCGGCGCGGGGCATTCCTGCGGTGCGCAACGGCCTCGGCGTTTCGATCCTGTCGACGCCTAAAGGTGTGATGTCTGACGCGTCGGCGCGCGAAAACAATGTCGGCGGCGAGGTTCTGTGCCGCGTCTTCTAAGACGGCGGAACAGACTAACGGATCAAGGAAGCGAAAACGATGTCGCGAATTGGTAAACTACCCATCACCGTCCCGAACGGCGTGACTGTGAACATCGACGGGCAGAACGTGGCGGTGAAGGGCCCGAAAGGTCAGCTTTCGCTCACGCTGGTGGACGAAGTATCGATCTCGCAGGGCGAAGACGGCATCGCCGTCGCTCCGCGCGACGACAGCAAGCGGGCCCGCTCCATGTGGGGCATGCAGCGCACGCTGGTGCAGAACCTGGTTGACGGTGTGGCGGAAGGGTTCAAAAAGAACCTGGAAATCACCGGCGTCGGCTACCGTGCGCAGGCTCAGGGCCAGAAACTGCAGCTGGCTCTTGGTTTTAGCCACGATGTGGTTTACGAGGTGCCGGAAGGTGTTCAGGTGGCAACGCCGAAGCCGACCGAAATCGAAATTACCGGGATCGACAAGCAGAAGGTCGGCCAGGTCGCGGCAGAAATTCGCGGATACCGCCCGCCGGAGCCTTACAAAGGCAAGGGTGTGCGTTATTCGGACGAATACATCTTCCGTAAGGAAGGCAAGAAGAAGTAACGAGAGCCATGAGCAAGCAGCAACGCAATCTGAACGAGCGGCGGAAACAGCGCAATCGCGCCCGTTTGCGCAAAATGTCGAATGGTCGCCTGCGGCTGTCCGTCTTCCGGTCGTCGAAGCATATTTATGCCCAGGTCATCGATGACACGAAGGGCGTAACGCTGGCTTCGGCCTCGACGCTGGAAAAAGACTTCACAGCTAAGGGTGCGGACCAGGCGGCTGCAGCCGAGATCGGTAAACTGGTCGCCAAGCGCGCGCTGGAAGCCGGTGTGAAGGAAGTGGTTTTCGACCGTGGCGGTTACATCTACCACGGCCGTGTGAAGGCCCTTGCCGACGCTGCCCGTGAGGGCGGCCTGAGCTTCTAAGGTCTCAATTCAAAGGACGAGCAAAGTGGCACGTAAGGACAACCGGGAAGAGCGCGATAGCGAATTTGTGGACAAGCTGGTCCATATCAACCGCGTCGCAAAGGTGGTGAAGGGCGGCCGGCGTTTCGGTTTCGCGGCTCTCGTCGTCGTAGGCGACCAGAAGGGCCGGGTCGGTTTCGGTCATGGCAAGGCACGCGAAGTGCCGGAAGCTATCCGTAAGGCGACGGAATCGGCAAAGCGCAACATGCTGCGCGTGCCGCTTCGCGAAGGGCGCACGCTGCACCACGATATCGAAGGCCGTCATGGCGCGGGCCGTGTGGTTCTGCGTTCGGCGCCTCCCGGTACCGGGATCATCGCAGGCGGTCCGATGCGCGCCGTGTTCGAAACGCTCGGCGTTCAGGACGTGGTTGCCAAGTCACTCGGCTCCTCGAATCCCTATAACATGGTGCGCGCAACCTTCGATGCGTTGTCGCTGGAGCAGAGCCCGCGCATGGTTGCTTCGCGCCGGGGCAAGAAAGTTTCTGACATTGTTGGCCGCCGCAGCGATGGTGCTGGCGAAGCGCTGGCAAGCGAGTAAGCCTGAGCGAGGATTAGACCGATGGCAGCCAAGAAGTCCACTCTTACGGTCCAGCAGATCGCTAGCCCGATCCGGCGCAAGCCCGATCAGCGGCAGACGTTGATCGGCCTCGGGCTCAACAAAATGCACAAGACCTCCGTGCTGGAAGATACGCCTTCCGTGCGCGGCATGGTCAACAAGGTCGCACACTTGGTGCGGATCGTCGAAGAATCGTAAACCGCGTCAGCGGCGAGGACAGAGAAATGAAGCTCAATCAGCTTTCCGATAACGAAGGTGCCCGTAAGTCCCGTATGCGTGTGGGCCGCGGTATCGGTTCCGGCAAGGGCAAGACCGGTGGCCGGGGCGTCAAGGGTCAGAAATCCCGTTCGGGCGTGGCCATCAAAGGGTATGAAGGCGGTCAGACGGCTCTGCACCGGCGCCTGCCGAAGCGCGGCTTCAACGTGCCTTCGCCGAAGGAATATAACGAGGTCAATCTGGGCCGCGTGCAGACCGCGATCGATGCCGGCAAGCTCGATGCGAATGCGCCGGTGACGGGTGAAGCTCTTCAGGCTGCCGGTGTGATCCGCCGGGTCAAGAAGGATGGCGTGCGCCTTCTGGCCAAGGGCGAACTGAAAGCCAAGGTGAATTTCGACATCGCCGGTGCCTCCAAGGGCGCCATCGAGGCGGTTGAGAAAGCGGGCGGCAGCGTCAAAGTCGCTCCGAAACCGGAAGCTTCCGAATAATTCCAAGAAATTAGGGCAGGCATCGACCTGCCCTTTGCCTGGAGCGGCATGATATGGCATCAGCGGCGGAACAGCTGGCGGCAAATCTGAATTTCTCTGCCTTTGCGAAGGCGGAGGAACTCAAGAAGCGGCTTTGGTTTACGCTCGGCGCGCTGATCATTTACCGGCTCGGTACTTATATTCCGCTCCCCGGCATCGACCCTGCCGCGCTGGCTCAGGTCTTCCAGCAGCAGCAGAGCGGCCTGCTCGGCGTCTTCAATATGTTTTCCGGCGGGGCCGTCGGCCGTATGGCGATCTTCGCGCTGACGATCATGCCTTACATTTCCGCGTCGATTATCATTCAGCTGATGACGACGGTGAGCCCGCATCTTGCGCAGCTCAAGAAGGAAGGCGAGCAGGGCCGCAAGCAGATTACCCAATATACACGCTACGGCACGGTGCTTCTGGCCACCCTGCAGGGCTACGGCATTGCCGTGGGCCTGGAAGGGGCAGGCAATGTGGTGCTCGATCCGGGACTTTTCTTCCGGGCGAGCACGGTGATCACGCTGGTCGGCGGCACCGTCTTCCTGATGTGGCTGGGTGAGCAGATCACGGCGCGCGGCGTGGGTAACGGGATTTCGCTGATCATCTTCGCTGGGATCGTCGCCGAACTTCCTGCCGCACTTGTCGGCACGCTGGAACTTGGCCGCGAAGGCGCGATTTCCACGGCGCTGATCCTCTTCCTGCTGGTCATGGTGGTTGGCGTTATCGCTGCCATCGTCTTCATGGAGCGGGCGCAGCGGCGGCTCATCGTGCAATATCCCAAGCGCCAGGTGGGTATGAAGATCTACGGCGGCGACAGCTCGCACCTGCCGCTGAAGTTGAATACGGCCGGCGTCATTCCGCCGATCTTCGCCTCGTCCATTCTGCTGCTGCCGATCACGCTCGCCAATTTCACACAAGGGCAGGGCCCCGGTTGGCTGAACACGGTGACGGCGCTGCTTGGTCATGGTCAGCCGCTCTATATGGCGCTTTACGCGGCCGGCATTATTTTCTTCTGCTTTTTCTATACGGCGATTGTTTTCAATCCCGAGGATACGGCGGAAAACCTGCGCAAATATGGCGGGTTCATTCCCGGTATCCGTCCCGGCAAGCGCACGGCGGAATATATCGACTACGTGCTGACCCGTCTGACGGTGGTGGGCGCCGGCTATATCACGCTGGTCTGCCTCTTGCCTGAAATTCTGATTTCGCAATACAGCGTGCCGTTCTATTTCGGCGGTACGTCTCTTCTGATTGTCGTGAGCGTGACCATGGATACGGTCGCCCAGATCCAGAGCCATCTGCTTGCGCATCAGTATGAAGGACTCATCAAGAAGTCCAAGCTCAGGGGAAGCCGTCGATGAAGTTGATTTTCTTGGGCCCTCCCGGCGCGGGCAAGGGGACGCAAGCCCAGCGTATCCAGGAGAGCCACGGGCTCGTGCAATTGTCGACGGGCGACATGCTGCGCGCCGCCGTTGCCGCGGGCACGGAAGTGGGTAAAAAAGCCGAAGCGATCATGGCGCGCGGCGATCTGGTGCCGGATGAGGTTGTTGTCCGCATCATTTCCGAGCGCACCGAGCAGGCGGATTGCAAAAACGGCTATATTCTGGACGGTTTTCCGCGGAATGTGGCCCAGGCCGAGGCGCTGGACACGATGCTGGCGGGCCGCGGCGAGGCGCTCGATGCCGTAATCGAGCTAAAAGTTGACGACAAGATTCTGCTGTCCCGGATCGAAACCCGGGCAGCCGAGACCGCCGGGGGCGCCCGCGCGGATGATAATGCCGAAGCGTTGAAGAAGCGGCTTGGGGTTTATCATGAACAAACCGCGCCGCTGATCGACTATTACGGGAAAAAAGGCATTCTCCGGTCGGTCGACGGCATGAAATCGATTGACGATGTCACGGCTGAAATTGAGGCCGTGCTGAAACTGTAGAAGAAACGCAGGAACTGCTGCCTAAGCGGTTGACTGGATTGGGGTAATTCCTATAATCCCGGCCTCCGTAGCAACAGTTCCAGGCAGATTTTCGGTTGCTTAACGAAAAATGGCGGAATTCCGGCGTTTTTCGGCAAATCCGGGTGCTGCTTGGTGCTGGTTTTTGGCTTGCGATTCCTCGGATTAGGAGAGACAACGTGGCTCGTATCGCTGGCGTCAACATCCCGACCAATAAGCGGGTCGTGATCGCGCTTCAATATATTCACGGCATCGGTGCCAAACACTCGGCCGATATCTGTGAGAAAGTTGGTATTGCCCCTGAGCGCCGCGTGAACGAACTCACCGACGCCGAGGTGATCCAGATCCGTGAAACGATCGACGCCGGGTACACCGTGGAAGGTGACCTGCGCCGTGAGACGGCCATGAACATCAAGCGTCTGATGGATCTGGGCTGCTATCGCGGCTTGCGGCATCGCCGCGGTCTTCCGGTTCGCGGCCAGCGCACGCACACCAATGCGCGCACCCGCAAAGGCCCGGCAAAAGCTATTGCCGGCAAGAAGAAGTAATCACGCGGGTTTTCCGCAAGCGACGAAGGTTAAGAGATGGCCAAGGAAAAAGCACGCGTCAAACGCCGGGAACGGAAGAACATCACCTCTGGCGTGGCCCATGTGAATTCCTCCTTCAACAACACGATGATCACGATCACGGATGCCCAGGGCAACGCGATCTCGTGGTCCTCTTCCGGCGCCATGGGTTTCAAAGGCAGCCGTAAGTCCACGCCGTTCGCGGCGCAGGTTGCGGCCGAAGATGCCGGCAAGAAAGCTGCCGAGCACGGCATGAAAACCCTGGAAGTGGAAGTTTGCGGTCCGGGCGGCGGGCGCGAGTCCGCACTGCGCGCACTGCAGGCAGCCGGTTTCGTGATCACGTCGATCCGCGACGTGACGCCGATCCCGCACAATGGCTGCCGTCCGCCCAAGCGCCGGCGCGTTTAATATGAAGCGCTGCGGCCGCGGGCTGCAGCGCTGGATCGAACGGGCAGGGAATGCTGCCCAGGGTGTTTGATCGAAACCCCGAAAAACGGCACGAGGTTGCACAAGTGATCCAGAAGAATTGGGAAGAATTGATCAAGCCGGCCAAGCTTGAAGTTCAGCCGGGCCACGACCCGAAGCGTCAGGCGACGGTGGTTGCAGAACCGCTCGAGCGCGGCTTCGGCATGACCCTTGGCAACTCGCTGCGCCGGGTGCTGATGTCCTCGCTGCAGGGCTCTGCGGTGACGGCCGTGCACATTGACAGCGTGCTGCACGAGTTCTCCTCGATCGCCGGTGTGCGCGAAGACGTCACCGACGTGATCCTGAACATCAAGAAGATGGCGCTCAAGCTGCATGCGGAAGGTCCGAAGCGCATGAGCCTCGTGAAGACGGGTCCCGGCATCGTGACCGCCGGCGACATCGAAGCGGGCGCCGATATCGACATTCTGGACCCGAACCATGCGCTGCTGACCCTCGATGAGGGCGCGGAAATCCGCATGGAATTCACAGTCAACACGGGCAAGGGCTATGTTGCCGCTGAGCGCAACCGCCCGGAAGATGCGCCGATCGGTCTGATCCCGGTCGACAGCCTTTACAGCCCCGTGCAGCGCGTCTCTTACAAGGTTGAGAACACCCGCGAAGGCCAGGTGCTCGACTATGACAAGCTGACCATGCAGATCGAGACCGACGGCTCGCTGACGCCGGACGATGCGCTTGCCTATGCGGCACGCATTCTCCAGGACCAGCTGCAGATCTTCGTGAATTTCGAAGAGCCCAAGGAAGCCGTGGTCGAAGACCGCCGTCCGGAACTGGAATTCAACCCGGCGCTGCTGAAGAAGGTGGACGAACTGGAACTTTCCGTCCGTTCGGCCAACTGCCTGAAGAACGACAACATCGTTTACATCGGCGATCTCATTCAGAAGACGGAAGCGGAAATGCTCCGCACGCCGAACTTCGGCCGCAAGTCCTTGAACGAAATCAAGGAAGTGCTGGCGCAGATGGGCCTGCATCTCGGTATGGAAGTGCCGAACTGGCCGCCGGAAAATATCGACGATCTGGCCAAGCGTTTCGAAGACCAGTATTAAGTTTGACATGCCGCGCCGTGAGGCGCCGTAGATTGAAGAGCAGGAGACAGTCATGCGCCACGGGAAAGCCGGCCGCAAGCTCAACAGAACAGCTAGCCACCGTAAGGCGTTGCTCGCCAATATGGCCGTTGCGCTGATCAAGCACGAGCAGATCGTTACCACGTTGCCGAAAGCCAAAGAGCTTCGCCCCTATGTGGAGAAGCTTGTGACTCTCGGCAAGCGCGGCGACCTGCATGCGCGCCGTCAGGCCTATTCGCAGCTGCCGGACCAGAAATGGGCCGCCAAGCTCTTCGACGAACTGGGCCCGCGCTACAAAGAGCGCCAGGGCGGCTATACGCGCGTTCTGAAAGCCGGTTTCCGCCATGGCGACAATGCGCCGATGGCTGTCATTGAATTCGTCGACCGCGATGAGACCGCCCGCGGGCAAGATTCCGGGCCGGTGATCATGGATGACGAGGATGCCGCCGCTTAAAGGCCGCCGGTGACTTAAGTCTTCGAGAAACAAAGGGCAGAGCTTCGGCTTCTGCCCTTTTGTTTTGGAAAAACCGGATATTTCAGGAATCTGGCTGGATCGTAACTTGCGCAAGGTCCGGCCTTTGCCAAAATACCGGCGTGGGCCAAAATACCCTCGACGAGGGGGCCGCCCACAGCCGGGGCAGTGAGTGATGGTAGGGGAAGTAATGTCTGATTCCGCATATGCGCTGTTCTGGATGGCGGTTGCCGCCGTCCTCTTGATCGCCGCTTTGCTTTTCACGCCGCTTTCGGCGCGCGCCGAAACCACACGTGTGGTACCCGGCTCGCGGGCCGAGGTGCAGCTTTCCTATGCGCCGGTTGTGCAAAAAGCAGCACCTGCCGTGGTCAACGTTTATTCCAAGCGGGTGGTGAAGGAGAGCCCGTCTCCGTTCTCCAATGATCCATTCTTCCAGCGCTTTTTCGGCGACCGTTTCAGCTTCGGTGTGCCGCGCGAGCGGGTGCAGCAGTCGCTGGGGTCCGGTGTCATCGTTCGGGGCGACGGGATCATCGTCACCAACAACCATGTCGTGGCGGATGGCGATAGCTTCACCGTGGCGCTGGCGGACCGGCGCGAGTTCGACGCGGAGCTCGTGCTTGCAGACGAGCGCACGGACCTGGCCGTCCTGCGCATCGACCCGAAAGGCGAGACGCTGCCGGCGATTACCTTCAAGGATTCCGATGCGGTCGAGGTGGGCGATCTCGTGCTGGCGATCGGTAATCCTTTCGGCGTGGGGCAGACCGTGACGAGCGGGATCGTCTCGGCGCTGGCACGCACGCAGGTCGGCGTGTCCGATTATCAGTTCTTCATTCAGACCGATGCCGCCGTCAATCCGGGCAATTCCGGCGGCGCGCTGGTGACGATGGACGGCCAGCTGATCGGCATCAATACGGCGATCTTTTCCCGCTCGGGCGGCTCGATCGGGATCGGCTTTGCCATCCCGGCCAATATGGTGCGCTCTGTGGTGGAATTCGCGGTCGATGGCGGCACGGTGAAGCGGCCCTGGCTCGGGGCGAGCCTGCAGCCCGTCACTTCCGACCTTGCCGAAAGCTTAGGCCTTGATAGGCCGGGCGGCGCCTTGGTGCAGAATGTCTATCCGGGCGGGCCGGCGGCCAAAGCGGGCCTTCGCACCGGGGACGTGATCCGCGCCGTCGATGGGCGCGATGTGTTCGACCCCCAAAGCGTGCGCTACCGGGTGGCGACGAAGGCGGAGGGGACGCCCATGGAGGTTTCTTATGTACGCGGCGGCAGCACGAGGACGGCGCGCATTGCTCTGAAGTTGCCGCCGGAAGACCCGCCCCGCAATGTGACCGAGCTTTCGGGCCGCAACCCCTTCTCCGGGGCGACGGTGGGCAATCTTTCCCCCGCCTTTGCCGACGAGCTGCGCATCGACACGCTGGCGACGGGCGTTGTCGTTCTGCGCGTTCAGCGCGGCAGCCCCGCCCAGCGGATCGGGGTGCGGCCCGGCGATATCATCATTTCCATCGATGAGGATGAGGTAGGCGATACGGCCGAATTGCAAAAGCTGATCGCTACGCCGCGCGGGCAATGGGAATTCAAGATCAAGCGCGGGGACGAGATTTTCTCGGCCAGCGTGCGCGGCTAGGTGACAAGCTGGCGGGACGGGGTGAGACGCACGCCGTTCCGTGCTAGGCATAGCGGATGAACACGCTTTTCGATGCAGCCGGAATGGGCGATGAGGCGCCGCGGCCCCTGGCGGACCGTTTGCGCCCGAAATCGCTTGAGGAAGTGGTGGGCCAAAGCCACCTGATCGGCCCGGAGGGGCCCATCGGGCGGATGGTCGCATCCGGGCATCTTTCCTCGATCATTCTCTGGGGGCCGCCCGGCACGGGCAAGACCACCATGGCGCGGCTTCTGGCGGGGCATGTGGGGCTTGAGTTTCACCAGATGTCGGCGATCTTTTCCGGCGTTGCGGACCTGAAAAAAGCCTTCGAGGCCGCCCGCGCGCGGCGGGAAACGGGCAAGGGCACGCTGCTTTTCATCGATGAGATCCACCGGTTCAACCGCACCCAGCAGGACAGTTTTCTGCCCGTGATGGAAGATGGCACGGTGACGCTGATCGGGGCGACGACGGAAAACCCGTCCTTCGAACTGAACGCCGCTTTGCTCTCTCGCGCGCAGGTGCTGGTGCTGAACCGGCTCGACGATCCGGCGCTCGAAGAACTGTTGAAGCGGGCCGAAGCTTATGAAGGCCGCAGCCTTCCGCTTACCGAGGAGGCGCGGGCTTCCCTGCGGGCCATGGCGGACGGGGACGGGCGGTTTCTGCTCAATATGGCCGAGGAGCTTTTCGCCCTCGATCTGCCGGAGGTGGTGGAGACGGACGAGCTGATCCGTCTCGTCCAGCGCCGCGCGCCGCTCTACGACAAGGGCCGGGAGGGGCACTACAATCTCATCAGTGCGCTGCATAAATCCGTGCGCGGCTCGGATGTGGATGCAGCGCTTTACTGGCTGGCGCGGATGCTGACGGGCGGGGAAGACCCGCTTTACATCATCCGCCGGGTGGTGCGCATGGCGGTCGAGGATATCGGCCTTGCCGACCCCCAGGCGCTGCGCGTGGCGCTCGATGCGAAAGAGGCCTATGACTTTCTCGGCAGCCCGGAAGGCGAGTTGGCGCTTGCCCAGGCCGTGCTTTATATGGCGAGCGCGCCGAAATCGAATGCGGCTTATAAGGCATACGGTCAAGCCATGCGCGCCGCGAAAGAAACGGGCTCCGTGGCGCCGCCCGCCCATATCCTCAATGCCCCGACCAAGCTGATGAAGGAGCTTGGCTACGGGGAAGGCTATGTTTATGACCACGACACGCCGGAGGCTTTTTCGGGGCAGAATTACTTTCCCGATGAAATGGACCGACGGCAGTTCTATAAGCCGCCCGAACGCGGGTTCGAGCGGGAGATTGCCAAGCGGCTCGCCTATTGGGCAAAGCTGAGGCAGGAGAAGACAAAGTGAAAATGCTGCTATCCGTGGCGCTGGGCGGAGCGCTGGGCGCGTCCGCCCGCTATCTCTTTGCCGCACAGGCGCTGCGCCTCTTCGGGCCGAATTTTCCCTGGGGTACATTCGGGGTGAATGTCATCGGCTCGTTCCTCATCGGCGCGCTGGTGGAAGCGGGCGCCTTGCGGCTTTCGCTTACCCCTGAGATGCGCGCGTTTCTCGTGACGGGCGTGCTCGGCGGCTTTACGACCTTCTCCGCTTATTCGCTCGATGTGGCGAACCTTTTTGAAAAGAAACAGGCGGGCCTGGCGCTGCTTTATGCGTTCGGTTCCATGGGCCTTTCCATCGCCGCGGTGTTCGCGGGACTTTATGCCGTAAGGGCGGTGCTGACGTGAGCAATGTCGAACAAGTGGATATCCGCGCCGAAGATGACGGCGTGCGCCTCGATAAGTGGCTGAAGAAGCGTTACCCGGGCCTGACTCAAGGGCGCGTCGAAAAGCTGCTGCGCACCGGCCAGGTGCGGGTGGACGGCGGGCGCGTGAAAAGCAATGCGCGCCTTGAAGCCGGGCAGATGGTGCGCGTGCCGCCGCTCGGCGATCTCAGCCCGCCGCCGGCCAAACCGAAGCCGAAAACCACGCCGCAAGACCGCGCCTATGTGCAAGAGCTGGTGCGCCATAAGGACAGTTCGCTCATCGTCATCAATAAGCCCGCAGGTCTAGCCGTGCAGGGCGGCTCGAAAACCGAACGCCATCTCGACGGGATGCTGGAGGGGCTGAAATTCGATGCGCCGGAGCGCCCGAAACTCGTCCACCGGCTCGATAGGGATACGAGCGGCGTGCTGGTGCTGGCGCGGAACAGCAAGGCTGCGGCCTATCTCGGGCGGGCGTTTAAAAAGAAGGATGCGCACAAGATTTACTGGGCGCTGACCGTCGGTGTGCCGCGCCCAGCGCAAGGCACGATCCGCATGCCGCTTGCCAAGCTCGGCGGGCCGGGGCGCGAGCGGGTGCATGCCGCCGAGTTCGAGGATGAAGAAGCGAAAAACGCCACGACCCATTTTGCCGTGGTGGCGCAGGCAGGCCAGCGCCTTGCCTGGGTGGCCTTCATGCCGGTGACGGGGCGCACGCACCAGATCCGCGCTCATGCCGCCTATGCGCTGAAAACGCCGATTGCCGGGGACGGCAAATATGGCGGGGCGGAGGCGCATCCGGGCGGGGAGATCGAGCGCAAGCTGCATCTTCATGCCCGCGCGCTCGATATCGCGCATCCCGAAGGCGGGCGGCTGAAATGCACCGCGCCGTTGCCGGAGCATATGCTGAAAGCCTGGAAACTGCTCGGTTTCGATCCCAATGATGACGGCGATCCGTTTGCGGAGCTTTTGGCATGAGCGGTGAACTGAAGCTCGTGCTTTTTGACTGCGACGGCACGCTTGTCGACAGTCAGCATATGATCGTGGCGGCGATGAACGAGGCCTTCACGCAGAACGGTTTGGCATTACTGCCCCGCGGGGAGGTGCTTTCCATTGTGGGCCTTTCGCTTGAAAACGCCATTGCCGCGCTCTTGCCGGAGCAGGACCCTGCCACTTTGGTGCGGGTGACGGAGGCTTACCGCGATGCGTTCACGACGCTGCGCGGGCGGCCTGATCTGCACGAACCTTTGTTCGAGGGGGCGCAGGAGGCGCTGGACTGGCTGCGGAACGAAGAAGATGTGCTGCTCGGCATTGTGACGGGTAAATCGCAAAAGGGCCTGCGCAACATTCTGGCGCTGCATGAGCTCTCCGATTATTTCATCACGCTGCAAACCGCCGACGATGCGCCTTCCAAACCCCATCCGGGCATGATCGAGCGGGCGCTCGGCGAAACCGGCGCCCGGGCGGACCACACGGTCGTTATCGGGGCGGAATGGCAGGGCAAAACCCTGAACGGTAAAGAGGCAGCGGAATGAGCATCGATGATGAATTGGGCCGGAACCTTGCCGCGGACCGTTTCAAGCCGCATCCGGGCAAGGACGCCAAAGCGCCGAAGCCCAAACGCTTCTACAAGGATGTGGATATCCGTGAAGAGGAAGGCGGCTTTGCCATCACTCTTGACGGGCGGGTGGTGAAGACGCCGGCCAAAGCCGTGCTGCGCGTGCCCGCCGAAGCGCTTGGCCGGGCGATTGCCGGTGAATGGGACGCGCAGAAGGAACATATCGACACTTTCTCCATGCCGCTCACCAAGCTTGCCAATACAGCCATCGACCGGATTTCGGCGCAGCGGGCGGCGGTGATCGACGAAGTAATGAATTTCGCGGGCACGGACCTCCTGTGTTACCGGGCGGATTTTCCCGAAGCCTTGGCCGAGCGGCAGGCGGCGCAGTGGCAGCCGCTGCTCGATTGGGCGGAGGAAAGTTTTGGCGCGCGGCTTGCCATAACTGCGAGCGTGCTGCCTCTCGAACAGGATGCCTCGCATTTGGCGCGTCTTCGAGGCCCCGTCGAAGGGATGGACGATTTCGAGCTGAGCGGCTTTTCCAGCCTGACCGCGCTTACCGGCTCGTTGATCATCGCGCTGGCGGTCCATCACCGTCATATCACGCCGGAGGCTGCTTATGAGGCCGCCCATCTCGATGAAGCCTTCCAGGCCGAGCAATGGGGCGAGGATGCGGAAGCGCGGGACAGGCTGGTGGCCCGGCGCGGTGCTATCGAAGCGGCGGGGCGATTCCTCGCGCTTTTGGGACGCTGAGCGCCTAGGCTGGAGAGATTGCCGCAACGTCACCGCCAGCTTGCGCGGGAGCGGGCGCAGAAAGGCAAGAAGCGGGTGGTCATTGCCCGGCGCGGGTGCTATTCAAGGCGCCAAATTTTCAGCTTTTCCCGGCTTTTAGGGTATCGCAAGGGCGGGTTCGCCGCCTGTCTGAAAACGGCCTCAAAACGCAAAGTAACAAGGTGAGGGGACGCCATGAAAGAAATCGTCCGCCAGTTGGAAGAGCGGCGCCAGAACGCCCGGATGGGCGGGGGGCAACGCCGCATCGATGCGCAGCACACGAAGGGCAAATTGACCGCCCGCGAGCGTATCGAACTGTTCCTCGACGAAGGCTCTTTTGAAGAGTTCGACATGTTCGTCGAACATGATTGCCACGAATTCGGGATGGAAAAGACCAAATTCCCAGGTGATGGCGTGGTGACCGGCTGGGGTACGGTGAACGGGCGCAAGGTCTATATCTTCGCCAAGGACTTTACCGTTTTCGGCGGCTCTCTCTCCCGCACTCATGCCAAGAAGATCACCAAGGTTCAGGACATGGCGATCCGCACCGGCGCGCCGGTGATCGGCCTTTTCGATGCGGGCGGCGCGCGCATTCAAGAAGGCGTCGATGCGCTGGGCGGTTACGGGGAAGTCTTCACACGGAACGTTATGGCCTCGGGCGTCGTGCCGCAGATTTCCGTGATCATGGGGCCGTGCGCGGGCGGTGACGTTTACTCGCCCGCCATGACGGACTTCATCTTCATGGTGCGCGATACGTCTTACATGTTCGTGACGGGCCCGGATGTGGTGAAGACCGTGACGAATGAGACCGTGACGGCCGAAGAGCTGGGCGGTGCTTCGATCCACACGACGAAATCTTCCGTCGCCGACGGGGCTTTCGATAATGATGTGATCGCCATGACGCAGCTGCGCCGGCTGATCGACTTCCTGCCGCTTTCCAACGTGTCCGGCGTGCCGGAGCGTCCTTTCTTCGACGATCCGAACCGCGAGGAACCCTCACTCGACACGCTCATCCCGCACAACCCCAACATGCCTTACGACATGAAGGAGCTGGTGCTGAAGACGGTGGATGAAGGCGACTTCTTCGAGCTGCAGGAAAACTTTGCCAAGAACATCATTACCGGTTTCGGGCGCATCGAAGGGCGCACGGTCGGTATCGTCGCCAACCAGCCCATGGTGCTGGCGGGCGTGCTTGACTCCGATGCAAGCCGCAAGGCGGCGCGGTTCGTGCGCTTCTGTGACTGTTTCGAGATTCCGATCGTCACCTTCGTCGATGTGCCGGGCTTCCTGCCGGGGACGGCGCAGGAATATGGCGGGCTGATCAAGCACGGCGCCAAGCTGCTCTTTGCTTATACCGAAGCGACCGTTCCCAAGGTGACGGTGATTACCCGCAAAGCCTATGGCGGGGCCTATGACGTGATGTCCTCCAAGCATCTGCGCGGCGACATCAACTATGCCTGGCCGACGGCGCAGATCGCGGTGATGGGTGCAAAAGGGGCGGTGGAGATCATTCACCGCCAGGACCTTGGCGACCCGGAAAAGATCGAGGCGCATACCAAGGCCTATGAAGACCGCTTCCTCAACCCGTTCGTCGCAGCCGAGCGCGGCTATATCGACGATGTGATCATGCCTCACGGCACGCGGGCCAGGGTGGCCCGGGCTCTGGCGCTGCTGCGCGACAAGGAGCTCGAAAATCCCTGGAAAAAACACGACAATTTGCCGTTGTAAGGGGGCGTCATGTTCAAGAAGATTCTGATCGCGAACCGCGGCGAGATTGCCTGCCGCGTCATCAAGACCGCCCGCCGCATGGGCATTCAAACCGTTGCCGTTTATTCGGACGCCGACCGCGATGCGCTGCATGTGGAGATGGCGGACGAGGCGGTGAATATCGGCCCGGCGCCGTCCAATCAGTCTTATCTGATTATCGATAACATTCTCAAAGCCATCAAAGAGACGGGCGCGGAAGCGGTGCATCCGGGCTACGGCTTCCTTTCGGAGAATGCGAAATTCGCCGAGGCGCTGGAAAAAGAAGGCATTGCCTTTATCGGGCCGAACGTCAAAGCCATCGAGGTGATGGGCGACAAGATCGCGTCCAAGAAGTTCGCCAACGAAGCCAAGGTCAACACGGTGCCGGGCTATCTCGGCGTCATCAAGGATACGGATGAGGCGGTGAAGATCGCCAATGAAATCGGCTATCCGGTGATGATCAAGGCCTCGGCCGGCGGCGGCGGTAAGGGTATGCGTATTGCCTGGTCGGAAGGCGAGGTTGCGGACGGCTTTAATTCCTCCGTCTCCGAAGCAAAGTCGAGCTTCGGCGACGACCGTATCTTCATCGAAAAATTCGTGACCGAGCCGCGCCACATCGAAATTCAGGTGCTGGCCGACGGCAAGGAAGCGATCTATGTGGGCGAGCGCGAATGTTCCATTCAGCGCCGCAACCAGAAAGTGATCGAGGAAGCGCCGAGCCCCTTCCTCGACGAAGCCACCCGCAAGGCGATGGGCGAGCAGGCCGTGGCACTTGCCAAAGCCGTCGATTACCGCAGCGCGGGCACGGTGGAATTCATCGTCGACAAGGAAAAAAACTTCTACTTCCTTGAGATGAACACGCGCCTCCAGGTGGAGCATCCGGTGACGGAACTGATCACCGGGATCGACCTTGTGGAACATATGATCCGCATTGCGGCAGGCGAGAAGCTCTCACTCAAACAGGCGGATGTGAAGCTGAACGGCTGGGCTATCGAAAGCCGTATCTACGCGGAAGATCCCTACCGCAACTTCCTGCCCTCCACGGGGCGTCTGGTGCGCTATCAGCCGCCGGCGGAAGGGGTGACGGGCATGCGTACGGTGCGCAACGACACGGGCGTTTTCGAGGGCGGTGAAATCTCCCTTTATTACGACCCGATGATCGCCAAGCTCTGCACCCATGCACCGACCCGCGAAGAAGCGATCGATGCCATGTCCGAGGCGCTGGACCAGTTCCGCATCGAGGGCATTCAGCACAATATCCCGTTCCTCGGCGCGATCATGGAGCATCCGCGCTTCCGCTCGGGCGCGCTGACGACGGGCTTCATCGCCGAGGAATTCCCGGACGGCTTCAGCGGCATCGAGGTGACGCCGGAACGGGCGGGTCTCTTCGCGCTCGTTGCTACTTATGTGAACGAGCTGCATGCGGCGCGGGCGACGGAGATTTCCCATCAGTTGCCGCACCGACAGCGCAAGCTGCCGGAAGACTGGGTCGTCTCCTTCGGCACCGACTGGTCGCAGCGCGTCAAAGCGCAGGAAGCGGCAGGCGGCCTCGATGTGGCGTTCCTGAGTGATGAAGGTGAGGTCACGAGCCGTCATCACATTTCCAGCAACTGGACGCCGGGGCAAACCGTCTTCCGCGGGGCGATCGACGGCCAGCCGGTTGTCATGCAGCTTGACCGCGCGAAGGGCCTGCAGGGCTATCACCTTAATTATCGCGGCTCTTCGGCCAATGTCGTGGTGCGCACGCGCCGCGCTCATGAGTTTGCGCTGTTGATGCCGGAGAAGGTGGAAGCGGATACGTCCAAACTGCTGCTTTGTCCGATGCCGGGCCTTGTCGTCTCCATCAATGTGGACGTCGGCCAGGAAGTCAAAGCGGGCGAGTCCCTTGCCGTTGTCGAGGCGATGAAGATGGAAAACATCCTGCGTGCCGAGCGCGACGGGGTGGTGAAGGAAATCAACTGCGCGGCGGGCGACAGTCTCGCGGTTGATGAGATCATCCTCGAATTCGAATAGGGGTTCCATGAGCGCGGGTGCAATGAACGAGGATCGTTGCCCCGCCGGGCTCATCGAAGGCTTTTACGGCCGGGAATGGAGCTGGGAAGACCGCCATGCATATGCCGCGTTCCTGAAGGAGCGCGGCTTTTGCTTTTATATCTATGCGCCGAAGGGCGACACGTTTTTGCGCAAAAGCTGGCAGTCGCCCTGGCCGGCGGCCCAGCATGAAGCGCTCATCCGCCTTGCCGCGGCCTACAAAGCCGAAGGGCTTTCCTTCGGTATCGGCTTTAGCCCGTTCGAACTTTATCTCGATGACACGGCGGAGGCGCGCGCGGCACTGAAACGCAAGATGGACGAGATCAACGCCATCGGGCCCGACATTCTTTGCATCCTCTTCGATGACATGAAGGGCGATGTGCCGGGACTGGCGGGCCTGCAGGCAAAGCTGACGGATGAGATCGCGGCGCTGAGCACGGCGAGCCGCTTCATCATGTGCCCGAGCTATTACTCTTTCGATCCGATCCTTGAAAAAGTCTTCGGCGCCATGCCGGAAAATTATATGCAGGATCTGGGGCGGGACCTCGATCCGGCTTTCGATGTGTTCTGGACGGGGCCGAAGGTCTGCGCGCCGGAATTCACGAAAACCCATATCGAGGAAGTGACGGAGATCTTTTCCCGTAGACCTTTCCTCTGGGACAATTATCCGGTTAATGACGGCGCGCGCATGTCGCGCTTTTTGCATCTGGACGCCTTTACCGGCAGGCCGGGTGCGCTCGGCCCCTTGCTTGCCGGCCATGCGGTCAACCCGATGAACCAGCCCGCCGCTTCGCGCATTCCTTTGCGCGCGCTGGAGGAAAGCTACCGGCTGGGGGAGGCGTACGATCCGCGCGCCGCTTTCGAGCGGGCGGCTTTTGCCGAAGCCGGGGAGAGCCTTGGGCGGCTTCTTATTGCCGATCTTGAGGTCTTTCAGCGTCAGGGCTTGGACAAGCTCGATGCACCGGCCATGTCCGCGCGCTATGCGCCTTTCGAGGGTACGGCGCTCGGCAAGGAAATCCTCGATTGGCTTGCCGGGCGATATGAATTCGACCCGGCCTGCCTGACGGACTAGACTGGCGGCAGGTTCATTACATTCCGGTCTTACCGGCTCTCTTTGCAGGTCTTGGGATATGCGGCGCTGGGTTTCGGCTTTTTTCTTTCTTCTGTCTTTCTGCGCAGCAGCCGCGCCTGCCGCGGCGAATGAGGGCATGGAATGGCGCTCGGGCGAGCGGCTTTACATGACCGGCAAGGATGTCGCGCTATCGGAAGATGTGGACGGCGCGCTTACCGCGCTCGGCGACCGGATCGTGCTCGGCAACGATACCGAAGTGACGGGCGATGTCTTCCTCGCCGGCCGTGTTGCGGTGATCGACGGGCGGATCGGCGGCAATCTGGAGGCGCGGGCGCCGCGGGTGCTGATCAACGGGCCCGTTGCAGGCAATGTCTCGGTCTGGGCGGATAAGCTCGAAATCGCAGCGGATGCGGATATTGCCGGCGATCTCTCCTTCTTCGTGACCTCGGAGCCCGATATCGACCCCGAAGCTTTCATCGGCGGGGATATTTCCGCACAGATTCTGGATAGCCCCATTTCCTTCGAGCGCCGCGCGCCGGAAGGCGAGAGCGGGGTGAATTACATCTTCCGCCTCAATTTTTCCTCCGCTGTCTTTCTCGGCTTCCTCGCCGCCATTCTGGCGCTGGTCGCCCCAGGCTGGACGAGCGCGGTGCAGGATGTCGGCCGGGCGACCCCGGCACAAGCCGTGGCCTACGGGGTCGGCTGGCTGCTCGGCCTGCCGCTGCTTGCGATCTTCGCCGCGCTCACCGTGGTCGGTATTCCGCTCGCCTTCATTCTGCTGCTGCTTTATGTGGCGGGCCTGGCGCTTGGCATGGTCATGTCTATCCATCTGGTGGGTGCCGGGGTTGTCGGCGCTTTCAATATAGATCTTGGCCGCCACCGGCGCATTCTGGCGGTGGTGCTCGGCGCGCTTATTCTGTGGGGCGTCGCGGGCCTGCCATTGATCGGCGGTGTGCTCTGGTTCGCGGCGGTCAGCGCCGGTGTCGGCGCGGTGCTGATGGCCGGGCGCTCGCGCTATCTGCTTTAAGGCTTTAAGCCTCTGGTTCCCGTTTGGCCAGAAGCGGCGGGCCGATCACTTCGGCAAACGTCTTTTTCAGCACGCTGTCCACTTCCGGCATGGAAACGGGCAGGCCGAGATCGACAAGGCTCGTCACGCCATGCTCTGAAATGCCGCAGGGCACGATGCCGCTGAAATGGTCGAGCTCGGGATCGACATTCAAGCTGATGCCGTGGAAGGACACCCATTTGCGCAGGCGGATGCCGATGGCCGCGATCTTGTCCTCCCGGCCGGCCCCAAGCTGCGGGCGCGCCACCCAGACGCCGACCCGGCCGTCGCGCACTTCGCCTTTGACGTTGAATTCGGCGAGCGCCGCAATCAGCCAGCGCTCGAGATCCTGCACGAAGGCCCGTACATCCGGCTTGCGCCGCTTCAGATCGAGCAGCACATAGGCAACCCGCTGGCCGGGCCCATGATAGGTATATTGGCCGCCCCGGCCCGTCTCATAGACGGGAAAGCGCTCGGGGGTAAGAAGGTCCGCCGGGTCCGCGCTCGTGCCTGCCGTATAGAGCGGGGGGTGCTCCAGCAGCCAGACAAGCTCCTCCGCCTCTCCCTCGGCAATGGCCGCCGCGCGCGCCTCCATGAAGCGCACCGCCTCCTCATAAGGGACGGGGGCATCGGAAATCTTCCATTCCGGCCCTTCAAGAAGGGGTGAGGGGGCAAAAGAATCCGGATTTGGAGAGGCTGGATTAACCATGTGGCAACCGCGGCATGAAATTCTGGGGCAGGTTCAGGAGCTGTCTTATGAGTGCATTAGAAGTTATGGAAAGCGTCACAGCGATTAACAAGGTCCATATCGAGATTTCGGTGGTCCTTGGCCGTTCCCGTATGCCTATCCACCAGCTTTTGAAAATGGGCCGCGGCGCCGTGATCGAGCTCGACGCCCAGCAGGATGAAGAAATCTGGGTCCTGGCCAATAATATCCCCATCGCGCGCGGGGAGATTGTGGTTCAAGGCGACAAGATTGCCGTGTCGATTACCGACAAAATCCGCAATTTCGAATCCATCGCTTAAACCTACCCGATAATTCTTTCGAAAACGCCCCTGCTGTGCATGAGGGTGGTCTCGCTGCCTCATATATAACACATTATAAGTGTTATATTTTCTATTCTACTTTCAAATATTGAATTATTCGGGAAAACAGCTTATCTGATTGTGCAATGGAAGCGACAGGGCTTTCATGATGGCACAGGATAGCCGCGATGCTGCCCATCAGCCTTGATTTGGATCTATGCCCGACAGTGCTGGTTGCCGCCGGTGAGGCGGGCGAAAAGCGTCTAGCGCTTTTGAAGGCGGGTGGCACCGGCAAGCTGCGGGTATTCAGCGCCGAGGCGGAAGGCCCGCTGGCAGAGGCTGCTGAGGGCCCTGAGGCGGACTTGGAAGCCGTTAAGGTGGCGCGGGTGGTGTTCGTCGCGGGGCTGCCCCGCGCCGAAGGCGAGCGTCTCGCCGCAGTGGCACGCGAAGCGGGCGCCCTCGTCAATGTGGAAGACGAGCGCGATCTCTGCGATTTCCATGTGCCGGCCCTGGTGCGCCGGGGCGACCTGATCCTGGCGATCCTGACGGGCGGCAAGGCGCCCGGCATGGCCCGCTTCATCAGGCGCTATTTGGAGAGAATTTTCGGCCCGGAATGGGCGGACCGGTTGGACGAAGTGGCTGCGCAGCGCCTGAAATGGCGCGCCGATGGGCTCTCGCTCCCCCAGGTCAGCGCGAAAACAGAACGCTTCATTGAAGATAAAGGATGGCTCAAATGACGCTAGCAACAGCGCAGACGCAGACCGTCGACCGCCGCGCCGCGGCCATGGACAGCGAGAATGTCACGTCTTCCGAATTGCTCCGGCTCCGGGAGAAATATGAAGGCCTGACCGGCGCGCCGCTTTTGGAGGCGCTGATCAAGGACGAGTTCCCGGGTGAGATCGCCGCGGTTTCGTCCTTCGGGGCGGAATCCGCCGTGCTGCTTCACATGATCTCGCAGATCGACCCGACAACGCCGGTGCTCTTTCTCAATACCGGCAAGCTCTTCGGTGAGACGCTGCGCTACCGCGACCGGCTGCAGGACAAGCTCGGCCTGACGGACCTGCGCGCCATCGGGCCTCATCCGGACGACCTGAACGCCAAGGACCCGGACGGCGTGCTTTGGAATACCGATGCCGACGATTGCTGCTTCATCCGCAAGGTGCTGCCGCTGGAACGGGGGCTGAAGCCCTTCCGCGCCTCGATCACCGGGCGCAAGCGCTTCCAGACCTCGACCCGTGCTGCCATGCACGCCATCGAGGAAGAAAAAGTGCGGATGGGCGAGGGCACCCGCTTCAAGATCAACCCGCTGGCCCTTTGGGACCTGGATGATCTGGAGGCTTATCTCGACAAGTACAAGCTGCCCCGTCATCCGCTGGTGAAAGACGGCTATCCCTCCATCGGGTGCATGCCTTGCACCAGCCGGGTGAAAGAGGGCGGTAGCTACCGGGACGGGCGCTGGGCCGGGCTCGACAAGGACGAGTGCGGTATTCACCTGCCCGGCAACACGGATGGCGACGGCATCTGATACCCTTCGATTTAAAGCGGCGGGCGGTGCGAAGAGGCTTGTGCAGCGCAAATCTATTTGTTACATCACCGCCACCAATCGTATGGCCTGCGGACGTGGCGGAATTGGTAGACGCGCAGCGTTGAGGTCGCTGTGGGGTAAAACCCGTGGAAGTTCGAGTCTTCTCGTCCGCACCAAACGATGAAAAAGCCGGGGAAACCCGGCTTTTTTCATGCGCGGCTTTCCCTATATCCTTGCTAACCGGAACTGGCGCCGCCGCCTGCTTTGTCGCAAACTAGGCGGGACGATTCGAGCGCGGCCGGGCTTTCTCAAGGTCCGGCCTTTTAGTGACCCTTTGCGCAAGGTGAGACGAATTGAGCGAAACAGCCGTCGCCAGACAAAGCGAAGAGCGTGACGATCCCTTGACCCCGCAATTCGTGCGGCAGGTGATCGATGCGCTCGATCGCGGGGACGGAGACCAGGTCCGCAATCTCATCGCCCCGATGCGCCCGGCGGATATCGCCGAGCTGCTCGATCTCATGCGCACGGATGAGCGGCGCGCGCTGGTGGAGATGCTGGGCCCGGAGCTGAAGCCCGAAGTGCTCTCCGAACTGGAAGAGGGCGTGCGCGATGAAGTGATCGCGCTGCTCGATCCGGGCGACATTGCCCAAGCGCTCGCCGAAATGGATTCGGACGACGCGGTTTATCTGCTCGAAGACCTCGACCAGCAAGGTCAGCAAGAAATCCTCTCGCAAATGCCGGCGGATGAGCGCGCAGCGCTCGAGCGGGCACTCGAATATCCCGAGGACAGTGCCGGCCGCCTCATGCAGCGCCATCTCGTGGCGGTGCCGCCCTTCTGGGATGTGGGCCATACGATCGACTATATGCGCGAGGCGGAAGACCTGCCCGACGAGTTCTATGAAATTTTCGTCGTCGATCCCGCGTACCGGCCCATCGGCACCGTGCCGCTTTACCGGGTGATGCGCTCTAAACGTCCGACGAAAATCTCGGACATCATGAATACCGAGCAGACACTGATCCGCGTCGATACCGACCGGGAGGAAGTTGCCCGGCTCTTTGAAAAATACGACCTGATTTCCGCCGCTGTGATCGACGAGAACGACCGGCTCGTCGGGGTGACGACGGTGGACGACATCGTCGAGGTGATCTCCGAAGAGGCGACCGAAGACATCCGGCTGATGGGCGGTATCGTCAACGAAGAAGCGGTGGGGGACAGCGTGGCGCTGACCGCGCGCAACCGTTTCTCCTGGCTCTTCGTCAATCTACTCACCGCCATTCTGGCTTCCGTTGTCATCGGGCTTTTCGATGCGACGATCGAGCAGATGGTGGCACTGGCGGTTCTCATGCCCATCGTCGCTTCCATGGGCGGCAATGCGGGCACGCAGACCATGACCGTTGCCGTGCGCAGTCTGGCAACGCGCGAGCTCGGTCCTTTGAATGCCTTACGCTTCATGCGCCGTGAATTGCTGGTGGGCGTCGTCAACGGGGTGCTCTTTGCACTGCTTATCGGCGTTGTCGGCGGCGTCTGGTTTCAGGATGCGATGCTCGGGATCGTGCTCGGAGCTGCCATGATTGTGAACATGGTGGTGGCCGCGGTTTCGGGTATCCTCGTGCCCATGGCGCTCGACCGGATGAATATCGACCCGGCGGTCGCTTCCAGTGTCTTCGTGACGACGATGACCGATGTCGTCGGTTTTTTTGCTTTTCTCGGCTTGGCCGCCATCTGGCTCATGTGAGCGCGGGCGGAAGGAGAATGTGATGCGTTTGGCAAGTGTGATTACGTCTCTCGTGCTCGTGAGCTTGGCAAGCGCCCCTGCCGCGCTTGCCGGCGCATGGCAGGACGGCGTGCCGATGAACAATGCCCGCGCTTTCTCATCAGCTGCCGTGCGCGGCGAAGACATTTATGTCGCGGGCGGCGCCGGCATTACCGCGCCGCAGAACAGCGTCGAGATTTACGACATGCTGGGCGACATCTGGCGCTCGGGCCCGGCGCTTCCCGAAGGGGTGCAGCAGGGCGCCATGGCAAGCCTCGGCGGGCTGATTTATCTTTCCGGCGGCTACCTGAAAGAGAGCAAGGGCGCGGATAATGCAAGCCTCTGGGTGCTCGATCCTTCGCTCGGCTTCTGGGTCAGCGGGCCGGACATGCCGGCACCCCGCGCCTGGCATGGCATGGCCGCGCTCGGCGGTAAGCTTTATGTTGTCGGCGGTGAGGGCGGCAGCGCGGCAAGCGTTCTGGTTTACGATCCGGGAACGGAAAAATGGTCCGTCCTTTCTGCGCCCCTGCCGCAGCCCCGCTCGGGCCTCGCGCTTGTGGCGCATAAGGGCAAGCTCTATGCGATCGGCGGGCGCTTGGCGAACGGTCAGATAACGGGCCGCGTCGATATTTACGACGTGGAAGCGGGGCGCTGGAGCGAAGGCCCGGCGCTTCCCGCGGCGCGGGCGGGACACGCGGCTGCCGTTTTCGGTGAGAATATTCACGTAGTGGGCGGCGAGCAGGCCTCACCTCCGCAAACCCATGCAACCCATTATGTGCTTGGCCCAGAGGGGCGCAAATGGCGTGAGGATGCGCCGCTGCCGACACCGCGCCATGGTCTTCTCCTGGTGCCGGGAAGGGGCGGGGTGGTCGCCATCGGCGGCGCCTCGGGCCCGGGTTTTTACACGGTCTTTACGGAGACGGATAGCGTCAACCGCTACCGCCCTTAATCACAAGCAAGCTGGTACACAGCTTCACGCATTTCAGACGAACGGGAGAATATTCCGATGAGCGCAGCTTATCCTTCACTCAATTTCGATCTCGGCGATACCGCCGACATGCTGCGCGAGACGGCACATAATTTTTCTCAAGACAAGATTGCCCCGCGCGCAGCTGATATCGACCGCACGAATGAATTCCCGAAAGAGCTTTGGCGTGAACTGGGCGGGCTCGGTCTTCTCGGCGTGACGGTGGAAGAGGAATATGGCGGTTCGGCCATGGGCTATCTCGAGCACGTCGTGGCGATGGAAGAGATCAGCCGCGGCTCGGCGAGTGTCGGCCTTTCCTACGGCGCTCATTCCAATCTCTGCGTCAATCAGATCCGCCGCATGGGCACCGAAGCGCAGAAGCAGAAATATCTGCCGAAGCTCGTCTCCGGTGAACATATCGGCGCGCTGGCCATGAGCGAGCCGGGCGCCGGCTCCGATGTTGTTTCCATGAAGCTGCGCGCCGACAAAAAGGGTGATCGCTATGTGCTGAACGGCAACAAGATGTGGATCACCAACGGCCCGGATGCGGATACGCTGGTCGTCTATGCCAAGACGGAGCCGGATGCCGGACCGCGCGGCATCACGGCTTTTCTCATCGAGAAAGGGTTTAAAGGATTTTCCACGGCGCAGAAGCTCGACAAGCTCGGTATGCGCGGCTCCAACACTTGCGAGCTTGTCTTTCAGGATTGCGAAGTGCCGGAAGAAAATATTCTCGGCAAGCTGAATGAAGGCGTGCGCGTGCTGATGAGCGGGCTCGATTATGAGCGCGTCGTGCTTTCCGGCGGTCCGCTCGGCATTATGCGCGCCTGCATGGATGCGGTGGTGCCCTATCTGCATGAGCGCAAACAGTTCGGCCAGGCCATTGGCGAGTTTCAGCTCATGCAAGGCAAGGTCGCGGATATGTACACGGTCATGAATGCAGCCCGCGCCTATGTGTATGCAGTGGCAAAGGCATGCGACCGGGGCGAGACGACACGCAAGGATGCGGCGGCCGCCATTCTTTATTCGGCGGAAAAAGCGACATGGATGGCGCTCGAAGCCATTCAGGCGCTGGGCGGCAACGGCTATATCAACGAATATCCCGCGGGCACCAGCGAAATCCGCCGCATGCTGATCGGCCGAGAGCTCTTCAGCGAAACGGCGTGAGGAACGGCAGGAAAACGCAAAGCGCTTTGCGCTTACCTCGCAAATAGTTGTTTCTTCTCTCCGCTTGCCCAAATAAGACCGGCATAAACCGGCAAGGAGTGCTCATGCGCGCGATTTTTTCCGAAGAGAATAATCTCATCATACCCACCTCCGATGCGGCAGGGCCTTGGGACCCCGGCATGCAGCACGGCTCGGCCCCGTCCTCGCTGATCGCGCGGGCGGCGGAGCGCTATATCGGCGATGAGGATTTTCTCGTCTCGCGGCTGACCATCGATCTGATGCGCCCGGTGCCGATTGCGCCGATGGATCTGCGCATCACGCCGATCCGTGAGGGACGGCAGATCAAGGTGCTCGATATCCGTATCGTGCAAGGCGGGAAAGAGACCGTCTGCGCCAGCGTGCTTGCCGTGCGCAAGCAGAAGGTCGATACGCCCGCGCTGAGCCAGCCGCCTGCGCTGGAGCTTCCCTATGCCGATGACATTCCCGAGGAGACGGGGGTCTTTTCCGGCACGAGCCCCTTTGTGAACGGGCTTTGGGTGCGTCAGGCCAAGGGCTCATTTCTTGAGCCGGGCCCCGCCGCGGTCTGGTACCGCTTTGTGCGGCCGATGATGGAGGGCGAGGAAATTAGCCCGCTCATGCGCGCGGTGGCGAGCGGGGATTTCTGCAACGGCCAATCCTCGGCGCTCGATTTCACGAAATGGACCTTCGTGAATGCGGACCTCACCATCGATCTTATCCGCTATCCGGAAGGCGAGTGGGTATTGCTCGATGCGGAAAGCTGGCTCGATGAGGAAGGGGGCTGCCTTGCCATGGGTAAGCTCGCCGATAAGAGCGGCTATTTCGGCACGGCAAGGCAGCATCTTGTGGTGAGGTCGCGTTAGGCGGCCTCCGGTTTCCTTTCGGCAAGGCGCATGAGCTGAAAGAGCGGCGGCGCAATCGCCCCGATATAAAGCGCGATGATGAGCGTGCGCAGGTAACCTGCCGCAATGTCGCCAAGGCCGATGGCCGCGGCGGCTTTCCCCCAGGCGGCCGAGAGCGCGAAGAGCCCGATGATGCCGACAAGGCCCGAAAGGCCGCGTGCCCACCATTCGCTCCGGGGCTGAAAGGCGATGAAGTTCTTGTCCGCAAGGACCGCCAGCCACCAGCCGGCCAGCAGCGCGCAAATGGCAAAAGCCTCGCTCGGCCCGCCCGGCCAGAAGAACCAGGCCGCCCCATGCAGAATGGCCAGCAGCACGAGCTGGAAGCTCCAATGCAGATTGTGCCAGCGGTGATCATGGGCCCGCAGGAACCAGACGAAAGCGCCCAGTACCACAATCCCGATGGCCCAGCCCGCCAGAATGTCCTCCACATCGTGAACGCCGAGATAGAGCCGGGAAAAGGCGATCCCGGCAATCATGATGCCTGCGCCGATCCAGGCCCAGGTCTGGCGGACACTCAGCGCCAGAAAGCCCCAGGTCGTGAGCGACACCTGGGCATGGCCCGAGGGCATGCCGTAGGATTCGCCCACTGCATGGTCGAGGCGGAAGGCATCTGCTGGGCGCGGGTCCTGCCAGAAGTCCTTCAAAAATGCATTGATCAATGCGGAAATGCCGACCAGCACGGCAAGCCGGGCGAACACCGTCTTGCCCAGCATCCAGTACCCGAGCGCCAGAAGAATGATGTAAAACGTGGTGTATCCGGCCCAGGTGAAGGCTTGGAACACCGGCGTCGCCATGTCGCTGCGCAGCGGCAGCACCCAGCTTAAATCGTGAAGAAAGCTCTCCAACCCCGCTCTCCCTCTTTTTTATTTTTTGGTGTAGGGTCTCGCCCCAAACGGTACCGACCATATCAGTGAGGTTTGCATATGTCCCAGTCCGAACGCGATCCGATCGTCATCGTCTCTGCCGCGCGCACGCCGATGGGCGGGTTTCAGGGAGCTCTGGCGCCGCTTTCGGGCCCTGAGCTCGGCACCATCGCGGTGAAGGAAGCCGTGTCGCGGGCAAAGCTGGGCGCTGGCGATGTGGATGAAGCGTTCATGGGCTGTGTGCTGCCCGCAGGCGCCAAGCAGGCGCCGGGCCGCCAGGCGATCCGCAATGCGGGCCTCGAAGACGGCACGGCCTGCTCGACCATTAACAAGGTCTGCGGCTCGGGCCTCAAAGCGGTGATGCTGGCGCATGACGCCATCGCGCTCGGCCGGGGCGAGGTGATGATCGCGGGCGGCATGGAAAGCATGACCAATGCGCCGTACCTCCTGCCCAATGCTCGCGGGGGCATGCGCATGGGCCACGGCGAGGTGAAGGATCACATGTTCCTCGACGGGCTGGAAGACGCGTATGAAGGCACGGCCATGGGCGTTTTCGCCGAGGCGACCTCGCAGCATTATCAGTTCACCCGCGAGGCGCAGGACGCTTACGCCATCGAGTCGCTCACCCGCGCACAAAAAGCAACGAAGGACGGTTCTTTCGCGCCGGAAATTGCGCAAGTAACGGTGAAGACCCGCAAAGGCGAAAGCGTGGTGAAAGACGACGAGCAGCCGCTGAAAGCCGACCCCTCCAAGATCCCGAATCTGAAGCCTGCCTTCGCCAAGGACGGCACGGTGACGGCGGCAAATTCCAGCTCCATTTCGGACGGGGCCGCCGCGCTCGTTCTCATGCGCCTGTCGGAAGCGGAAAAGCGCGGGCTGACGCCGCTTGCCGCCATTCGAGGGCAGGCCGGCCATGCGCAGGAACCGGCCTGGTTCACCACCGCGCCGGTGGGCGCCATGAAAAAGCTTCTGGAGCGCACGGGTTGGAGTGCGGGTGACGTCGATCTTTACGAGATCAACGAAGCCTTTGCCTGCGTCACCATGGCGGCGATGCAGGAGCTCGATCTGCCTCATGACAAGGTGAATGTGTTCGGCGGCGCCTGCGCCCTCGGTCATCCCATCGGCGCGTCGGGCGCGCGCATTCTCGTGACCCTGCTCAACGCGCTTGAAAAGCGCGATGCCAAGAAAGGTGTGGCTTCCTTGTGCATTGGCGGCGGCGAAGCCGTGGCCCTTGCGGTGGAACGGCTGCAATAATGGATGGAACGCGCGGAGATCACGGCGGCTAACGCCAAGGCCTGGGACGAGGCGGCGCCTTATCATGCCAGGCATAATCAGGAACGCCTTCTTGCCTCGTTCCGCACGCCCGGTTTTTCGTGTCTCGATGCCACCGAAACCGCGCTTCTGACCCGCGCCGGCATTGCCGGCAAGCGCGTTGCCCAGCTTTGCTGCAATAATGGCCGCGAGCTTTTATCGCTTGAAGCGCTGGGCGCGCGCGGCTGTGCCGGTTTCGACATCTCGGCTGAATTCATTGCCCAGGCAAACGAGCTGAAGGCAGCGGCCGGCGCCGAGGCGGAATTTATCGCCAGCGACATTTACGAGATCGGGCCGGAACATGACGGCGCTTTCGATCTCATTTATATCTCCATCGGCGCGCTCTGCTGGATGCCGGACCTTGCCGCTTTCTTCGCGGTGGCGGCCCGTCTTGCCGCGCCGGGCGGCCAGCTTTTCCTCTATGACAAGCACCCCATCATCGACATGTTCGAGCCGGGGCTTGAAGGGGAGGCGGCCTTCACGCCCGTCCATTCTTATTTCCGCCGGGAACCTTTTGCCGAAGCGGACGGGCTCGATTACTGGAGCGGGCAGGCCTATGAGGGCGCGGTGCATTATTCTTTCCCGCACCCGCTGTCGGATGTTTTCAATGCAGTGATCGGGGCGGGTTTCGTCATCCGGCATTTCGAAGAATATGCCCATGACATTGCTGTTGCCTGGCACAAATACGAAGAGCGGGACGCACAGTTCCCGCTCTCCTATACGCTGCTTGCAAGCAAGAACGCTTAATCGCCGCGCGCGGCCATCGCTTCCTCGAAGAACTTCCAGATTTCTTCCGGCCCGTTAATGTCATGGGCGGTGGGGCCGAGGAGGCGCGGCATGCGCTGATCGGGATGCGGGATCGTGTGGCCGCCGCCGATCAGCGTCAGATTGGCGACCGGCGGTTTGCCGGGGTCTTTCCAGGCGATTTCCGCGGCCCGTGTGCCATCGTCCACCGTGTCGTCGTAGTGAACGGCTATGGTGGTGTCCTGACCGGCTTTCTTTGCCCAGAACTCGGTCGTGGCTTCGGTGGAAAGCACCATGCCCCGGTTGCCCGTGCCGAAAAGCGAAACAGTGCCGCCCGCATAAGGATTGACTGGGTCCGCCGTGCCGTTCATCACCAGCACCGCCGTGCTGCCCGGCTGTTCGGTGCAGTCCATATTGCTCTCTGCGGGCAGATTTGCGGCAATGGCGGCAATGCCGGTCATGGCTTCGGGCACTTCGAGCGCCAGCCGGTAGGCCATGTGCCCGCCATTCGAAAGGCCGGTGGCAAAGAGCTTGGGCGTGCCATGCGGGCTCCCGTGCTTTTCGGCAATGGCCAGCAGAAAGCCCACATCGTCGATATTTTCCTCATTCGCCGCGTAAGGGCCCGCCGCGCGGCAATCGTTCCAGTGCCGCTCATAGCCGTCCGGATAAACGACGAGCGCGCCATGGGTATCGGCGATCTTGTCGAACTCATAGGCGGTCAGCGCGCGGATGCGGTCTCCGTCTCCGTCCGAGCCGTGCAGCACGAAAATCACCGGCGGGTCGGCGGCAACTTCCTTCGGTGTATAGAGCCGGTAGCTGCGCTCCTTGCCGCCATGGGCAAGCGTGTGGCCGGTGAGCGCGCCTTCAAGGCGCGGCTCGGCCACAAGGTCGGTGCCCAGGTAATATTGATACATCACCCCGATGGCGATGATGACGATCAGAAGCGTAACGGCGATGATTTTAAGCGCGCGCATGGGTCAGGCAGCTTCCTTTGCAAGACAGGCTTTGACGTGCTCGGCCAAAGCGATGAGGCCGTTGAGGGGGCGGATCAGCACTTCGATATGCTGAAGGCGGCCTTCGCCATCCACCGTGATCCGGTCGATGCCCTTGAGCTGGGTTTCGCCGATGCGCGCCTCGAATTCGAGAATCATCTCGCGCCCGTCGACCCACTCTTTTGTGTAGCGGAAATCCTCGAAACCCTCGTTCACCGCCGTTAGAATGGCCGCCACATAGGCTTTAGACTGTTTGGGCTTGAAATAAGCGGGGGAGGAAATCGAGGCGTTTTCGGCGAGCAAACCGTCCAGAAGAGCCGGATCGGGCTTTTTCATGTACCCGTGCCAGCGGTCCAGAAAAGTCTTGGCTTCAGCTAACATGTGGCTATGCTCCCCCCCAAAGTAGTTAGTGTCACGAACTATTCTACCACGCGCCGCCAGAACGATAAACGGAGGCATGCGGCAAATGGCCGTTCTTAAAAGCTCCATCTCGACCCGCGATGAACGTTATCAGGAAAACCTTGCCAGCATGCAGGGGATTCTTGAAGACCTTTCCCGCCAGCGTGAAAAACATGCAAGCGGCGGCGATCAGCGCTCACGTGAACGCCACGTTTCACGCGGCAAGCTTTTACCGCGCGAACGGGTGATGGGATTGATCGATCCCGGCACGCCTTTTCTCGAACTTTCGCCCATGGCCGCCTACGGGCTTTATGGCGGGGACATTCATGCGGCAGGCATTATCACAGGTATAGGCCGCGTCTCGGGGCAGGAATGCGTCATCGTCTGCAACGATGCGACGATCAAGGGCGGCACCTATTATCCTGAAACGGTGAAGAAGCATTTGCGCGCGCAGGAAGTCGCGCTGCAGAACCATCTGCCCTGCATCTATTTGGTGGATTCGGGCGGCGCGAACCTGCCGAACCAGGCCGACATCTTTCCGGATAAAGAGCATTTCGGGCGGATCTTTTTCAACCAGGCCAATATGTCCGCCAAGGGCATTCCGCAAATCGCGGTGGTTATGGGCTCGTGCACGGCGGGCGGGGCCTATGTGCCGGCCATGTCGGATGAGACCGTGATCGTGCGCCAGCAGGGCACGATCTTTCTGGGCGGCCCGCCGCTCGTAAAAGCGGCGACGGGTGAAGTAGTCAGCGCCGAGGATCTGGGTGGGGCTGACGTTCATTCGCGTAAAAGCGGCGTGACGGACCATTACGCCCAGGATGACACCCATGCGCTTGCCATTACGCGGCGCATTGTTGCGACTTTGAACCGGAAGAAGAGCATTGCCATTCCGCTCAGCGCGCCGCGCGAGCCGCTTTACGATCCGGCGGAGCTGAATGGCATCGTGCCTTATTCGCTTTCCATCCAATATGACATCCGCGAAGTCATTGCCCGGCTGGTGGATGGTTCGGAATTCGACGAATTCAAAAAGCTTTACGGCACGACGCTGGTGACGGGTTTTGCTCATATTCACGGTTATCCCGTGGGCATCATCGCCAATAACGGCATTCTCTTTTCGGAGTCCGCGCTTAAAGCCGCGCATTTCATCGAGCTGTGCTGCCAGCGGCGCATTCCGCTGCTTTTCCTGCAGAACATTTCCGGCTTCATGGTGGGCCGCCAATATGAAACGGGCGGCATCGCCAAGGACGGGGCGAAGATGGTGACGGCGGTCGCCTCCGCTCAGGTGCCGAAATTCACCGTGCTTGTCGGCGGCTCTTACGGCGCGGGCAATTACGGCATGTGCGGGCGGGCCTATTCGCCGCGTTTCCTTTATGCCTGGCCGAATTCGCGCATCTCCGTTATGGGCGGGGAGCAGGCGGCGAGCGTCCTTGCCACGGTCAAGCGGGACGGCATGGAAGCGCGCGGGGAAAGCTGGAGCGCGGAAGACGAAGACGCCTTCAAGGCGCCCATTCGCGGGCAATATGAGGAAGAGGGGCATCCATATTTCGCCACCTCGCGGCTTTGGGATGACGGCATCATCACGCCGGAGGAAACCCGCCGCGTCATGGCGCTCTCCCTTTCCGCTTCGCTCAACGCGCCCATTCCCGAAACCCGCTTCGGCGTCTTCAGGATGTGAGGTTTCATGTTCAATTCCCTGCTCATAGCCAACCGGGGCGAAATTGCCGTGCGCGTCATGCGCACCGCGAAAGCCATGGGTCTGCGCACGATCGCTGTTTTCTCCGATGCCGACCGCGACGCGCTGCATGTGGCGCTGGCGGATGAGGCCTATTACATCGGCCCGTCGCCTGCGAATGAAAGCTATCTCGTTGCCGAGAAGATTCTGGATGTCGCCAGAAAATCGGGCGCGGAGGCTATTCACCCCGGCTACGGTTTTCTCTCCGAAAAAGCCGCCTTTGCGGACGCCTGCGCCAAGGCGGGCATTGTCTTTGTCGGCCCGCCCGCCAGTGCCATCAAGGCGATGGGGCTGAAAGATGCGGCAAAGGCCCTGATGGAAAAGGCGGGCGTGCCCGTCGTGCCCGGCTACCACGGGGACAATCAGGACCCGGCTTTCCTGAAAGCGGAAGCAGAGAAGATCGGCTATCCCGTCCTCATCAAAGCGGTGGCGGGCGGCGGCGGCAAGGGCATGCGCAAGGTCGAGGCGGCGGCGGAGTTCGACAAAGCGCTGCAATCGGCACAGCGCGAGGCCGCGTCCGCGTTCGGCGATGAGCGCGTGCTGATCGAAAAATTCGTCACGCAGCCCCGCCATATCGAAATTCAGGTCTTCGCGGATTCTCACGGCGAGGCGGTTTATCTTTTCGAGCGCGACTGCTCCTTGCAGCGCCGCCACCAGAAAGTGCTGGAAGAGGCACCGGCGCCCGGCATGCCCGAAGACATGCGCCAAGCCATGGGCGAGGCGGCGGTCGCCGCGGCCAAGGCCATCGGCTATGAAGGGGCGGGCACGATCGAGTTCATCGCCGATGCCTCGGGCGGGCTCAGCGCGGATAAATTCTTCTTCATGGAAATGAATACCCGCCTCCAGGTGGAGCATCCCGTGACAGAGATGATCACCGGCGAGGACCTTGTCGAGTGGCAGCTGCGCGTTGCCGCAGGCGAGCCCTTGCCCGCGATGCAGAGCGATCTTGAAATTCAGGGCCATGCCATTGAGGCGCGGATTTACGCCGAAGACCCGGCGAAGAAATTCTTCCCTTCCACCGGCACGCTGCACCGGCTGCGCCTTGCCGAGGAAACCGACTTCGTGCGCATCGACACGGGCGTGCGCGAGGGCGATGCGGTCTCGATGTTTTACGATCCCATGATCGCCAAGCTTATCGTCTGGGATGAAACGCGCGAAGGGGCGCTGCGCCGCCTAAAAACCGCGCTTGAGGAAACCCAGATCGCCGGGCTGAAAAGCAATGTCTCCTTCCTTGCCGCCGTGGCGGGTAACAAGGCTTTCGGGGACGGGGAAATCGACACGGGCTTTATCGACCGGCATCTGGACGCGCTGGTGCCTGCGGGAGCGCGCCCCGGTGCGGATGTCCTTGCGCTTGCCGCGCTGCATGAGGTTTTGGCGCGTGAGGAAGGGCCGGAAGAACTTGCTCTTCTCGGGGAGGATTATCATTCCCCCTGGGCGCTTAAAGACGGCTGGGTGCTGGGCGGGGCGCGCACCGAGCGCTTGAGGCTGCTTTTCGGCGGGGAGGTGCTGGAACTTGAGTTGCGGGCCCATCGCCATGGCTGGCAGGTGACGGCGGAAGACCAGCATCTTTATGTGGAAGGCAGTCTCGATGAAGACGGCACGCTTCACGCGCTTGTGGATGGTAAGCGGCTTTCTGCCGGTGTAATCGAGCTGAAAGACGGCTTTACTCTGATGTGGCGCGGCGCGGCTTTCGAGTTCGCGCGGCCCAATCCGCTCGATGTCGATCTTGCCGATGAGGCGGGCAGCGGCGCGCTCACCGCGCCCATGCCGGGCAAGATCATTCAGGTGCTTGCCAAAGCCGGCCAGAAGGTGCGTAAAGGTGATGCGCTCATCGTGCTGGAGGCCATGAAGATGGAACAGACACTGCAGGCGGCGGGCGAAAGCACGGTCGGCGCGGTGAATGTCGAGGCGGGGGATCAGGTCGAAGGGGGCGCCGTCTTGCTGACCTTCGAGGAGAATGCGTGACACTGCATCTGATCAAATTATGCGTTGGCGTTGAGGAGCCGGACGAACTGGTGAAATGGCAGGCCATGCGCCGCCAGCAAAAGCGCGAGGCGGGCCTTCGCTTTACTGGGTGATGAAGGGCTCCATCCGTTGCCGCCAGCGGCTTTTGGACGTCGAAACTTTTACCGATGAAGAAGGTATCCGCCGCTGCCGTCTGGTGCTCGACCCGGAAGTTGTGCAAACAGAACTGCGCGCCCGGCGTCCCTTCCAGGGCTGGCGCTATCTGAAGGTGGAAGATGCGCCGGAAGATATCAGCGGTGAAGGCGAGGCGGGCGACATGCCCCCTGAAATGCGCGCCGAACTACGCGCGCTCGGGCTGCTTTAAGTAGTTCTCTCTCTCTCGTCACCCTCGGGCTCGACCCGAGGGTCCATGCGGCCTTTTCGGCAAGCTGAAACGCTTTGTGGACCCCGGCTCGGGGGCCGGGGTGACACGCGTGCGATAAGGTATGCGCCTTGCCTTTCAACGCACACAAACCGTCACCCCGGGCTCGTCCCGGGGTCCATGGAAGGCGGCGCCATGTGAAGGTGTGGCGGCCTTTCATCCCACCGGCATATTGTCGATCAGCCGCGTCTTGCCGATCCGGGCCGCGACGAGAATGCGTGCGGGCACATCGGGTTTGTCGCCGGCAAAGGGCTCCAGCGTCTCGGCGTTGCGCACTTCCAGGTAATCGACGCTTTGAAAGCCCGCTTCCTTGATCGCTGTAATACCCGCTTCCGTCGCTGCCGCAATGGGCGCGCCTTTGGCAACCGCATGGGCGGTTTCGCGCAGGATGACATTGAGCTTGCCGGCGGATTGGCGTTCCTCGGCGCTCAGATAGGCATTGCGGGAGGAGCGGGCGAGGCCGTCTTCCTCGCGGTGCGTCGGCCCGCCGATGATTTCCACCGGGATATTGAGATCGCGCACCATGCGTTTGATGGTGAGAAGCTGCTGATAGTCTTTCTCGCCGAACACTGCCTTGTCGGGCAGTACCGCGAGCAGGAGTTTCGTGACGACCGTCGCCACCCCGGCAAAATGGGTGGGCCGCGCCGCGCCGTCGAGATCTTCCGTCACGCCCATGACATGCACGCTCGTTGAAAAATCGGGTGAATACATTTCCGCCGCGCTGGGCGCGAAGATGAGATGGGCGCGGGCGGAAAGCTTTTCCGCATCCGCCGCTTCCGTGCGCGGATAGGCTTCGAAATCCTCACCGGGGGCGAACTGCGTCGGATTGACGAAGATCGAAACGACGACGCGGTCCGTATCCGCGCCCGCCAGATCGACCAGCGAGAGATGGCCTTCATGAAGCGCGCCCATGGTGGGCACGAAGCCGACACGCAGACCCTCCTTGCGCCAGGCGTTCACCGTTTCGCGCAACTCCGCGATGGTGCGGGCGACCGGAATTCCATATTGCATGTCGAGCGCCATCACTCTCTCCCCAAAGGCCGTTCAACCGGGCCGGACCATACATAATCGCCGAGCGCGGGACAATTGAACTTGAAGGCCGGGCGGCTCAGCTCAGATCGCCGTCGATCGCCTTTTGGAAAAGCGTTTCATAAGCGCCCTGATCCATCTCCACCGGATTGCCGCCATTCGAGGGGTCCTCCAGCGCCATGGCGGCAAGGCGGGGAATAAGATCACTTGTCACGCCGATTTCGGCGAGTGTCGCCGGAATGCCGATCTTCTGGCGCAGCTCCACCACCCAATCGAGGAAGCCCGCGAAATCCTGGCGCGGCAGATCGAGATACCGCGCCAGCGCATCGATCTTATAGGCAATGGCGCGCCGGTTATGGAGCAGCACATAAGGCATGACGACGGCGTTGGTGAGCCCATGATGGGTGCCGCAAAGAGAAGAGCAGGGATGGCTCATCGCATGCATCGCGCCGAGCCCTTTTTGAAAGGCGACCGCGCCCATGGAGGAAGCGGCCATCATGCGGGCGCGGGCAGCGACGTTCTCCCCGTCCTTCACTGCTTCGGGCAGCCAGCGGTGCACCAGGCGCATGGCTTCGAGCGCAATGCCCTGGCTCATCGGGTGCCAGATGCGGCTTGAATAAGCTTCAAGGGAATGGGAGAGCGCGTCCATGCCCGTTGCCGCCGTGATGGCGGCGGGCAGGGCGCAGGTCAATTCCGGATCGCAGATCACTTCCACGGGCAGCATTTTCGGGTGGAAGATGATTTTCTTCGTGTGATCGCGCTCGTCGGTGATGACGGCGGCGCGGCCCATTTCAGAGCCCGTGCCCGCAGTGGTCGGCACGGCAATGACGGGCGCGATCCCGCTCGCGTCGGCGCGGGTCCACCAGTCCTCCCGGTCCTCGAAATCCCAAAGCGGGCGCGTCTGCCCGCTCATGAAGGCAATGGCCTTGCCCGCATCGAGCGCGCTGCCGCCCCCGAAAGCGACCACCCCGTCATGGCGGCCTGCGCGGTAGGCGGCAAGGCCCGCTTCCACATTCGCGCCCACCGGGTTGCCTTGAATGGCTGAAAAGAGAGCAGGCGAAAGCCCGGCCTCTTCCAGATCGTTCAGCGCGGCGGCGATCATTTCATGCCCTGCAAGGCCCGGATCGGTGACGATAAGCGGATGGCGCAGGCCGTGCGCGTCGCAAACGGTGCTGAGCTCCTTGATCCGCCCGGCGCCGAACCGTGTGGCCGTGGGGTAGGACCAGGCCGCCTGAAGGGAAATATAAGGATCGTCCATCTGTCGCTGTCCGGAAGGTTGAGTGCCGCCCGTGGCACTGTGCTAGGCTTTCATGCAGGCTGCATGGAGGGGAGTATCGCAGCCGGAAGCGAAGCTGAAAAGGGAGGAGAGGATATGGGGCAGAAACTTGCCAAGGCGGTGCTTGCGGGGCTCGTCCTCCTGCATGCCGGGCTGCTTGTTTGGGCGTTGATGGGCACGGCGGAGCTTCTGCTTGGCGACGTGCCGTGGACGCCCGTCGCCAATCCGCTTTTCCCGCCGCTCATGCTGGCCGGACACTGGCTCTCCGTGCTTTACACATCCATCGTCTTTCTGCTCGGCACTTTCTATCGCTGGCCGCTTACACCGCCTGCCACCGTTGCGGGCTATGGCGCGATGGCGTTGGTCTGCCTGATCGAGACGACGCAGTTTCTGGTTCATGATGGGCGCTGGCTCGCCATGGCGCTGGAATATGCGGCCTATATTGCAATCACGCTCTTTCTCTTCGGCTCGGGCACGATGCGGGATTATTTCGGACGGTCGGCGAGCACCTGAGATACGCCTCAGGTCTTCGTGCGCAGGTGATAGGATTTCGGCCGCGTCAGCGCTTCATAGCCAAAGGGCGAGAGTGTGCAGCCATGGCCTGAGTCCCTGACGCCCGTCCAGGCGAGATAAGGATCGAGATAATCGCACCGGTTCATGAAAACCGTGCCGGTCTCGACGCCGTCGCCGAGCCGGATGGCGGCTTCTTCGTCTTCCGTCCAGATGGAGGCGGTGAGCCCGTAAGGGCTGTCATTCATCAGCTGCAGCGCGTCTTCATCGGAGGCGACTTTCATGATGCCGACGGCAGGCCCGAAGGTCTCGTCCCGCATCAGGCTCATCTTATGCGTGACATCCGTCAGCACATGCGGGGAGAGATAGGCGGTGCCGGGGCGGGAAGCGGGAAACTCCGCCTCGTCGATCAGCGAGCGCGCGCCGGCGCGGACCGCGTCCGTGATCTGCCCGCGCACGAATTCCGCCGCCCCCGGCCGCACCATGGGCCCGAGCGTCGTTTCAGGGTCCAGCGGATCGCCCAGCACATATTGGCGGGTCAGGCTCTCGAAGGCGTCGATGAAGTCCTCATAGAGTTTTTCATGCACATAAATGCGCTCGATGCCGCAGCAGGATTGGCCGGAATTGAAGAAGGCGCCGTCCACCAGCCCTTCCACCGCGTGGGTAAGGTTCGCATCGGCGCGCACATAGGCCGGGTCCTTGCCGCCAAGCTCGAGCCCCACACCGATGAAGCGCCCCGTCGCCGCCCGCTCGATGGCCGCGCCCCCGCTCACCGAGCCGGTAAAGGCGACATAATTCACATCCGGATGGGCGACGGCCTTCGCCGTCGTTACATGGTCCATATGGACGATCTGGAAGATGCCGTCCGGCGCGCCCGCTTTTTCCATAGCAAGCGCCAGGCGCTCGGCGCAAAGCGGTGTCTGGTGGGACATTTTCAGAACCACACTGTTGCCGGCCATGAGCGCGGGGACAATGGAATTGACGGCGATGAGATAAGGATAGTTCCAGGCGGAAATGGTAAGCACGACGCCCAGCGGCGCGCGTTTGATATAGCGTGTGAAGCCCTCCTTGGCGGGAGGCACGTAAGGAGAAAGCGCTTCTTTCGCAAGGCCGATCATCGCCCGCGCGCGTTCTTCGAAGCCTGCAACCTCACCCGCGCCAAAGGCAACGGGCCGGCCCATCTGCCAGGCAAGTTCGGGCACGATCTCGTCTTTCATCGCGCAAAAGGCATCGACGAAACGCGTGCAAAGATGCGCGCGCTCTTCCAGGGGCACTTTCGACCAGGCCTGCTGGGCTTTCTTGGCCGAGTGAAGCAGAGCAATGACGGCGCGCTCATCCGCCAGCTCCCGCTCGGCGTAAAGCGACCCATCGGCAGGGGATATGACTTCGAGCTTCTTCGTCATCCGCGTTCGAACCCTCGCATCAGCTCCCAGTCCGTTATACGGCGCTCATACTCATATTGTTCCCAGCGTCCCGTATGAAGGTAATGCTCGATTACCTCGTCGCCGAAGGCAGCGCGCAGCATTTTTGAGCCCTCCAGCGCGCTCAGCGCATCGCGCAAATTGCGGGGGAGGGAGGGAATACCTTCCTTCGTGTATGCATCACCCTGAAATTCATCACCTAGCTCCAGCTTCCGCTCGATGCCGTCTAGCCCGGCGGCAAGAATGGCCGCATAGGCCAGATAGGGATTAAGGTCCGCGCCGCCCACGCGCGTTTCCACCCGCGTGCCGGCCCCGTGCCCCAAAACGCGCAGTGCCGCCGTTCTGTTGTCCCGGCTCCAGACGGCATTGGTCGGTGCGAAGGAGAGATTGGCAAAGCGCTTATAAGAATTGACGTATGGGGCGAGGAAATAGCTGATCTCCTGCAGCGCGCTGAGCTGGCCCGCAATGAACTGTTTGAAGAGCGGCGTCATCCCGCCATCCTTTTCAGGTTTGAAAAGCGGCGTGTCGTTCTTCGCATCCCAAAGCGAGGAATGGATATGGCAGGAGTTTCCCGCCAGATCGTAATGCCACTTCGCCATGAAGGTGACGGACTTGCCGTGCAGATGGGCGATTTCCTTGATGCCATTTTTCAAGATCACATGCCGGTCCGCCATGTCGAGCGCTTCGGCATAACGCACATTGACTTCTTCCTGGCCCGGCCCCCATTCACCTTTCGAGTTTTCGACGGGAATGCCTGCGCCTTCCAGCCCGTTGCGGATGGCGCGCATCACGCCTTCTTCCTTCGATGTCTGGAAGACGTGATAATCCTCGATATACCAGGAGGCGGTTTGCAGGCCTTGGTAGCGCTTTTCATGCGCCTCGCGGTAGCTGTCGTCGAAGAGAAAGAACTCAAGCTCTGAGGCCATTTTGGCCGTCATGCCTTTTTCGGCCAGACGCTTCAGCTGCTTCTTGAGGACGGCGCGCGGCGCGGTGGGAATATCCTCGCCGTTGTGATCCAGCGTGTCACAGATCACCAGTGCCGTGCAGGGCAGCCAGGGAATGCGCCGCAAGGTGGAAAGATCCGGCTTCAGCGCAAAGTCGCCATAGCCTTTTTCCCAGCTTGCCGAGCGGTAGCCGGGCACCGGCTCCATATCCATGTCGACGGTGAGCAGGTAATTGCAGCTATGGGATTCCTTGATGGCGCTATCGAGGAAGAAGCTGCCCGTCATGCGTTTGCCGACAAGCCGGCCCTGCATATCCGGCATGCAGGTAATGACCGTGTCGATCTCTCCCGAGGCGACGAGATCGGATAATTGATCGACGCTGAGCATTCCCCGCATGACCCCTCCTGATCCGCCTCTATGGAAGGCGGCGCTAGTTCTTGCCGCTGCCCGATGCGGTGTTGCAGCAGCCGGCATAGAAAGGCCCGCCGCTGATGGTGATGAATGTTTCGTATGGAAAGATGATGTCGGACATGCCGTCCGAACATTGATTGGTGCGCCGGACGATGATGGAGACGGGCTTGTCCCCGGCTTCCGTGCGCGCGTCGATCGCCCAGGCGGTGGACATTTGCGGCGATTGGCGGGCCGGGGAAAGATCGATCTTCAAGGGCCCGTCGGCGAGCGAATCGAGCACCGTCTCACGGCCTTTTAAAAGCATCCCCCAAAAAGGTTCGGTGCCCGCGCAGCTCAAGGGTTCCAGAAAAACGCTGGTGCCGGAGGTGCTGCCGGTGATTTCAGGGTCCGGTGTGATCTGGCGCGGCGCGCCCGCTGCTTGCGCCCGGTCGCGCACAAGAAAGTGACTGTTCACCCAGCCCGTCACATCGCGGTACATGATTTCCCGCCAGATGTAATCGCCGCGTTTGGCGGTGCGGCCCGTCGCCTCGATGCCCCGCGCATCCGGCGGAACGGCGCCGACTTTTGCCGCATAAGGATCGGGCACGATGCGCATGTTCAAAACATCGTCGCTTTCCACCCGCACGACGCGGAAATGGGCTTTCTGCTCATCGGCTTCTGCCGCCTCGGCAGCGGGAAATGTAAAAGCGGGAAGGCCCGCGCAAAGGGCAAAGAGAAACCCTGCAAGAAAACTCGCGATTGGGCGGCGCATCATCATGACAAACAAATCCGGCTCCGTTTCGGCGGCGGTGAATCGCCCGCGCTGTTTCAGTTTAACGGCTGGCAGGCCCCCAGCAAGCAGCGCCTGCATTTGCGCTTCGATGTCCCAGTATCGCCGCTTTTAAAGAAGCGGGGATAAGTGCCGGGCCAAATGTCGGCCGGCGGCTGGGAATGGGAGTTTCCTGCGGCTTGCCCCTCCTGCGCGGCGGTGTCCGGCGCGCGCGATGCCGGTTGACTTGCCAAATGGGTCACAACAAACTCCGCCGCCCGTGGCAGTATCGGGGTTGTGAGTCGGGGTAAGGGCATGGTGGACGGGCAGAACGGCGCGCTGGAAACGGCGGCGCAGGAGACGCGGGACGAAGGACCCGTTGAAACGGGGGAGAGAGGCCGCATGCAGGGCGAGCAGGGGCCAGGCGAATCTCAGACAAAAAGCGGGCGCAGCCGCCGCGCGCATGTCATCGTGCTCGGCAACGAAAAAGGCGGCTCAGGCAAGACCACCAGCGCCATGCATGTCATCGCCGTTCTCTTGCAGGAAGGCTTCCGCGTCGCCTCCATGGACCTCGACAGCCGCCAGCGCTCCTTGAGCCGCTATGTGGAAAACCGCGCGGCCTGGGCGCAGTCGAATGGCGTGCGCCTTGCCATGCCCGATCATCAGGTGATCGAGCTTTCCGATAAGGAGACCGTCGCCGAGCGCCAGGAAGATGAGCGCGAGCGCTTTCAGGCGAGCCTTGCCCGTGCCTCCGCTTCGCATGATTTCGTGGTGATCGATTGTCCGGGGTCGGACTCTTTTCTCTCCCGGCTCGGCCATGCGGTCGCCGATACGCTCATCACGCCGATGAATGACAGTTTCGTCGATTTCGATCTGCTGGCCCGTGTCGACCCGCAAACCTATGAGATCAAGGGGCCCAGCGTTTATTCGGAAATGGTCTGGGAAAGCCGCAAGCGCCGCGCCATGGCCGATGGCGGCAGCATCGACTGGGTGGTGATGCGCAACAGGCTGTCCATGCTGGATGCCAAGAACAAGCGCCGCCTCGAAGGTGTGCTTGAAACTTTGGCGGACCGGATCGGCTTCCGCCTTGCGCCCGGCTTCGGCGAGCGGGTGATCTTCCGGGAAATGTTTCCCTCCGGTCTTACGCTGCTCGACTTGAAAGAGGGGGGCGCCTGGTCCATGTCGCATGTGGCGGCGCGCGCCGAAGTGCGCCAGCTTATCGAGACGCTGGACCTGCCTCTGGCCGAAATGGCGGGAGAAGGCTAGCAGGCCTCGAAATGAGGCGCCGGGCCGCCACAACGCGAAAGGACACTGGATGATCTGGTTCGTTCTGGGCGGGGTGCTGCTGGCCGGGCTTTTATGGTTTCTCTACAGATTGGCCTATGCCGATAGCGCGCGGGTCGTCAGCCGGGCGCGCACCCTTGGCGCGGCGGCGGCCATTATCGTCGGGCTCGGCCTTGCGCTGACCGGCCGTATCGGCCTGGCTGTCGTGCTGTTCGGCGCGGCGGCGGGGCTTCTCGGCTTTGGCGGTTTCGGGCCGTTTGGTCAGCTCGGCGGCAATGCTTCCGGCGGTGCTGCCGGCGGCATGGGGGGCAGGTCCCCGCAGCAAGGGCAAATGAGCCGGGCGGAGGCGCTGGAAGTGCTCGGCCTTCGAGAAGGCGCTTCGGAAGACGAGATCAAACAGGCGCACCGCAAATTGCTCGGCAAGGTCCATCCCGATAGGGAAGGGACCACCTATCTCGCCTCGAAGATCAACGAGGCGAAGGACGTGCTTCTCAAGAAATAGGCTTAGCCGTTATTGGGCGCGCGGCGCGCGGAAGCCGCAGACCAGCCGGACGGCGGCAGCGCAATGCAGCTGATATTCACGCGGGCAAGCTGGCCGCAGGCATTGCGTGCGGTCAGCTCGTCAAAGCCGCCGAAGCGCGAGCGGTAAAGTGTGGTATCGCCCGTCATCACCGGCACCGTTACCGGCACGGCATTGGAAAGCTCGCCGGGTGCGGCCTGCATGGCCTCGCGAATGCGGTCCACGGCCTGCGCCGGATCGCGGTAGGCGCCGATCTGGATGACCCAGCTTTCCGGCGGGAAGAGCGAGCCCACCAGCGAGGGCTGTTTCTTGGGCGGCGGCGGCAGGGCGACATTGCGCGTGCTGCCTGTTGCGCCGGTATTTCCGCCATGGGCGTGAGCGGGCGGGGCGATCAGATTGCCGACTTTCTCAAGCGGCTCGGCGGCTTCGCGCAGAGCGGCCTTGGCAAGGCGCGCCGCCGGGCTTTCGACTTGGCTGGGCGCAGCGCTCGGCACAGCAGGCTCGCTCAGCGAGGCGCGGCGCAGCGGCAGTTCCTCTTCGGCCGGGGGCTCGAGCGGCAGGAATTCGGTATTCGTAAATTGCGCGCCGCGGCCGGATGTGCTGCCCAGATCGAGCGAGGCCATCAGCGCGGGGTCCGATGTGTTGGGCAGATTGGCGGCGAAGGTCACCGGCGGCTTTTCGATCGGCAGCGGCGCTTTCACCATCAAGGTGCTCGGATTGCCTGGCCGCACCCGGTCCCAGGCATCGTCCAGAATTTCCACCATGTGATTGTCACGGGTGCGCGCTTTGCGCCCGCCCATGACAACACCGATGAGATATTTGCCGTCCCGCTCGACGGCGGCGGTCAGGTTGAAGCCGGAAGCGCGGGTATAGCCCGTCTTGATGCCGACCGTGCCGCCATATTTACCCAGCAGATTGTTGTGGTTGGAATAGTTCCGCCCGTGCCAGGAAAAGCGCTCGGTCGAGAAATAGGTGTAATATTCGGGGAAATCCTCGCGGATCCGCTGGCCGAGCTTGGCCATGTCGCGGGCCGTGGTCTTCTGGCGCGTGTTGGGCAGGCCCGAGGCATTCATGAAACGGGTGCGGCGCATGCCGAGCTCGCGCGCTTTCGCCGTCATCTTGCGGGCAAAGGCGCTTTCGGTGCCGCCGATATGCGTCGACGCGGATGTACTGACCGGCTTTGAGGCCCAGCTTCGAAGGGGCCTGGCCTTGCGCGCGGCGCGACACTTTCATGCGGGTGTCGAGCGACAGCGAGCCATTTTCCAGCCCTTCAAAGACCATATAGAGGGTCATGATTTTAGTGAGTGAAGCAGGATAACGGGCATTATCCGCGTTCCGGGAGAACACGACTTTGCCCGTGTAGCCGTCGATGACGATGGCCGCATATTTACTGTTGGCGTGCGCGGCAGGCGCAAAGAAGAGGCTCAGCGCCAGAATGGCTGCGCTGACGATCCCCCAATAAGACAACCCGGACGCACTGATTCGCGCTTTCCCCCACATGGAAACCCGCTCAGTTACAAAAACCCCTGATCCCTGCATCACAGTACTGTCAGTTTGTGTAAAATCCAAGATGCCGCAGAAAAAATCCTGCAATTTCTGCACCGTTTCCAGCGGCTACATTAGGGGAGGCGTCATTACCCTTTCGTTAAGGTAAAAATTTGCCTCAAACTTTATTCGCATTCTGGTGAAGGTTTTTCCGGAACGGGGCTTTGCGGCGGGGTGAAGGCGGGGCATTTGCCCGGCGCCCATCTTGACCGCTTGTCCAGGCGGGCCGGTCCATGGCAGGCTTGTGAGGTGAATTTGCAGGGTTTGCGCGGCTTTCCGGGACCCTTCGCGCGCATCCCGGCTCTTTCATTAGGTTGAATTTTTCCTATGTAATAGAGGCAGGGGAATTCCGGTCCGGTGGGTTTACAGTCAGTTATGCGGGAACGTCACGCTAAGATGTTGATTAAGAAAGATATTTCGGAAGTGACGGAGCATCCGGCAGGTATGGGCCTGCGTTTGGACGCCTCTCTTTCGCCTTGGCGCCTCTCGGAAGATGGCGACGGCGAGGATATTGGCGGCCAGGGCGGCACCGGCACGGGCGTTATCACCAAGACGAAGCCCAAGACGCAGAAGCCCTCCATGTACAAGGTGCTGCTGCTTAATGACGATTACACGCCCATGGAGTTCGTCGTTCATATCTTGGAGCGGTTTTTCAACAAGGGTCCGGAAGAGGCCGCGCAGATCATGCTGCATGTGCACCAGCACGGCGTCGGCATCTGCGGGGTCTATACATATGAAGTCGCCGAGACCAAAGTGACGCAAGTCGTCGATTTTTCACGCCAACATCAACACCCGTTGCAATGTACGATGGAACGGGATTAGCGCTGCCGAGACAAAGGTTGAGGAGAGAGGGACGCGCTTTCAAACGGTAACATTCAGATAGCAGGAACAAACACGTGCCATCATTGTCCCGTAGTCTCGAAGAAGGTCTTCATAGAGCGTTGGCTTTGGCTAATGAGCGAAAGCACGAATACGCCACGCTTGAACACCTGTTGCTGGCCTTGATCGATGATCGGGACTCAGCGGCGGTCATGCGCGCCTGCAATGTCGATCTGGAACATTTGCGCCAGCAGCTTGTCCAATATGTGGACAATGAGCTGCAGAGCCTGATCATCGACGATGGTGAGGAAGCCAAGCCGACGGCAGGCTTCCAGCGCGTCATCCAGCGCGCCGTCATTCACGTTCAATCCTCCGGCCGCGAAGAAGTGACGGGCGCCAATGTGCTCGTCGCCATGTTCGCCGAGCGCGAGAGCCATGCCGCCTACTTCCTGCAAGAGCAGGATATGACGCGCTACGACGCGGTGAATTACATCAGCCATGGCATCGCTAAGCGCGCAGATATGAACGAGGCGCGCCCCGTGCGCGGCGTCGAAGAAGAGGCGGTGACGGAAGAAGGCGGCGCGAAAGGCACGACGGAAGCGCTTGAAGCCTATTGTGTCAATCTCAACGAGAAGGCGGAGAAGGGCAAGATCGACCCCTTGATCGGGCGCGACAAGGAAGTCGAGCGCACGATCCAGATTCTCTGCCGCCGCCAGAAAAACAATCCGCTCTTCGTCGGCGATCCCGGCGTCGGCAAGACGGCGATTGCCGAAGGTCTTGCCCGCAAGATCGTCAATGGCGAAGTGCCGGACGTTCTGAAAGACGCCACGATCTTCTCGCTCGATATGGGCACCCTGCTGGCCGGCACGCGCTACCGCGGCGATTTTGAAGAGCGCATCAAGGCGGTCATCAAGGAGCTTGAGGATTATCCGGGCGCGGTGATGTTCATCGACGAAATCCACACCGTCATCGGCGCCGGCGCGACGAGCGGCGGGGCGATGGATGCCTCGAACCTGCTCAAGCCCGCGCTTGCCAGCGGTACGCTGCGCTGCATCGGCTCGACCACCTATAAGGAATACCGTCAGCACTTCGAAAAGGACCGCGCGCTGGTGCGCCGCTTCCAGAAGATCGACGTGACCGAGCCGTCGGTGCCCGACACGATCAAGATTCTGAAAGGGCTTAAGCCTTATTTCGAGGAATTCCACGGGCTGCGCTACACCAATGAAGCGGTGAAGTCGGCGGTGGAACTGTCGTCGAAATATATGGCGGACCGTAAATTGCCGGACAAAGCCATCGACGTGATCGATGAGGCCGGCGCACGGCAGATGATCCTGCCGGAATCGCGGCGCAAGAAGACTATCGGGGTGAAGGAGATCGAGGAAGTCATCGCCACGATGGCGCGCATTCCGCCGAAATCCGTTTCCAAGAGTGATACGGAAAAGCTGCGCGATCTCGGCAACGAGCTCAAGCGCGTGGTTTTCGGTCAGAACGAGGCGATCGATGCGCTTGCCTCCGCGATCAAACTGTCGCGGGCGGGCCTGCGCGAGCCGGAAAAACCTATCGGGTCTTATCTCTTCTCCGGTCCCACCGGGGTCGGCAAGACCGAGGTTGCCCGTCAGCTCGCGAGCATCATGGGTGTCGAGCTCTTACGTTTCGACATGTCCGAATATATGGAACGGCATACGGTCTCGCGTCTCATCGGCGCGCCGCCCGGCTATGTCGGCTTCGATCAGGGCGGGCTTTTGACCGATGGTGTCGATCAGCATCCGCACTGTGTGCTCCTGCTCGACGAGATCGAGAAGGCGCATCCGGATCTCTTCAACATCCTCTTGCAGGTGATGGATCACGGCAAGCTGACCGACCATAACGGCAAGCAGATCGACTTCCGCAATGTGGTGCTGATCATGACCACCAATGCGGGCGCCAGCGACATGGCCAAAGAGCCGATCGGTTTCGGCCGTATCAAACGGGAAGGGGAAGATGAGGAAGCGGTGAAGAAGCTCTTCACGCCCGAATTCCGCAACCGTCTCGATGCGGTGATCCCCTTCGGCAATCTGCCCGAAGAGGTCATTGCCCGCGTGGTCGAGAAGTTCGTCATGCAGCTTGAGGCGCAGCTCGCCGATCGCCACATCACCATCGAGCTGACGCCGGAGGCCACGCGCTGGCTTGTCGGCCATGGCTACGACCAGCAGATGGGCGCGCGGCCCATGTCCCGTGTCATTCAGGAGCACATCAAGAAGCCGCTTGCGGATGAAGTGCTCTTCGGTGAGCTGAAACATGGCGGCGTCGTGCGCGTCATCGTCAAGAACGATGCGCTCAGCTTTGAATTCGAAGCGGCGCCCCCGCCGAAAAAACGTTCGCAGAAGAACGGCAAGGGCTCGGGTCCGAAGAAGCCGGGCGGTGACGGCGGCGATAGCGGCAACTCGCCGGGCGGCGGCTCGTCCGTCCCCAAAGTGCCGCTGATGGTCGAATAAACGAAAGGCCGCCCAGAAGAGGGCGGCCTTTTCTTTTCAGTAGATGGGCTGCTTATTTCGGTTCGATGGCCTTGATGCACATATAGCCCCGGCTGCCGGCCTTGTATTCATCCAGCGCCGCGCCTTCGAGTTTTGCCGGAACGGATTTTGCGATTTCCGCTTCACAGGCCTCTTTCGTTTCGAACGTGCCTGCATCCGTAATGACGTATACATCCGGCCCGGCGAGCAGGTGCAAGGTAACGGCAACGATTGCCCACATGTCTCATCCCCCATATTTCACAAAGACGCGGCATGGTACTGTGCCGGGCCGATTTGACAACACGGAAACGTGATGAATTGGCCCCAAGGCCTTCGCATTTTATCTCCAAGGGAATTGTCCGGGACGCTTGCAGGGGCAAGTGTGAATGCTGTTAAGTGATGCCACCTGAAGGCGGGCATAAGAACCGCCGCGACAATGAAGGAGAACAGGGATGCTGGGTTACTTGATGATTGGGACGAACGACCTGGATAAAGCGGTGGCTTTCTACGAGCAGCTTGTGCCGCTGGTGGGCGCCAAACAGGCCGCGACCGATCCGGGCCGTTTCGTAATGTGGGGTAACGGCAATGGCGCGATGCTCGCCGTGACGAAACCCCATGACGGCAACCCCGCCACGGTCGGCAACGGTGTAATGCCGGCCATCGCCGCGCCCTCGAAGGAAGTGGTGGATCAGTTCCATGCCAAGGCGCTGGAGCTTGGCGCGACGAATGAAGGCGATCCCGGTCCGCGCACCGACAATTTCTACGGCGGTTATTTCCGCGATCTCGACGGCAACAAGCTGGTGGTTTTCCACCTCGGCTAAGCCGTGAGGCGATGAACTAAAAGAAAGGCGGGTCCCTTGCCGGGTCCCGCCTTTTTCGTTGTCTGAAAGCGTGCCTATTGCGGCGTGAGTTTGTAAAGCGCCGCTTCCATGTCGGAGGTGAAATAGACTGACCCGTCCTTGGCAACGGCAACGCCGGTCGGCACGTTGAGCGGCAGCACGTCCCCTTCAAAGCCGAAGCCGATGGGCAGGTCTTCACCGATGACGGTCTTCTCGGATGTGGACAGATCGATGCGGGCGATCCGGCGCGCGCCGACTTCGGCGACATAGAGATTGCCTGCCGCATCGATGTCGAACCCTTCCGGCCCTTCGAGCCCTTCAGCCACGGGCATCAGCGCACCGGTTTCAAGATCGAGCACGGAAATGCGTCCCGCCAGCTGCTCGCTCAAATAGACCCGTCCGTCGGGCGCCTGCATGAGATTGGCGGGGCCTTTGAGGCCGGTGACGAAATCCGTGCGGTTTTTCCAATCGTCCGCCGCGACTTTCACCAGCGCGCCGCGGCCATATTCGGCGACGAGCAGACCGCCATCCGCCAGGGGCAGGGCATCGGTCGGCGCGTTGAAGCCGTGATGGGGACCCGGCAGCTCCGCCGCGCCGGTTTCGAATGCCTGCACGGCGCCTGCCGACCAGCCGGCAACAGCGATGCGCCCGTGAGCTTCGGCAACGGAAATCGGATAATCGACATTCGAGCCGAAAACGCGGCCCACTTCGCTGACGCTGCCATCGGCAAGGTTGACCTTGCGCAGCGCGAAAACATCGCCAACGTAGAGCACTTCGCGGCCGTCTTCCTCCACTAGCTCAAGATCGGCGGCGACGGCCAGCTTGCCTTTGACAAGCGGGGTGCTTTCCCCCGTTTCGGTGTCGATTTCGATGACGGCGTTATCCGCCATATTGGTGATGAAAAGCCGGTCGTCCGAGGTGATCGCCAGATTGTCGATGGCGGCATCGACATCGGCGACTTTCACGCGGGTGCCATCGTCGATATCGACTTTATAGACCGCGCCTTCCGCCGTATCGACGGCCCAGAGATTGCCTCTGGAATCGAAATTGACGGCGGCGGGTGTTTTAAAGCCTGTCGCCACGGTTTCCAGCGTGCCCTCATCCACATCGACGCGGACGATCTCGCCCTTGAACCAAAGCGGGCCGTACAGTTTGCCGTCCGGGCCGAAATCAAAACCGTTGAGGCCCCCCATGCCTTCCATGATTTTGCGCGGCGGCGCGACGCCTTGCGGGTCGAGCTCATAAAGCGCGTCACCGAGGAAGACCTGTGTTGCAAAGAGCCGGCCTTCCATATTCCAGGCGGTGGAATTGAGCCCCGGCAGGCCTTCGGCAAGGGTGCGCAGCTCGCCGTCTTTCGTACGTAGATAATATTTGCCGTCGAGAAATGCGGTCCAGCCGAGCGCGCCGTCCGGGCCTTCTTCCAGATCGTCGGCCATGCCGGTGGGCGGGGCTTCATAAATGCTGACGGTGCCGGTCTCTTTATCGATCTCATAGATCGCGCGGCCGAGCACGCTGCCTGCAAGCAGCTTACCATCGGATGTTTCGGTGATGCCGTGAATGCCGTGGAAAGCGGAGCCCGGTACGACGTTTTCAAGCGCGTAAGAGGCGGGGGAGGCGGCGGGCGCGGTGCTTTCTTCTTGCGCGGCCGGTGCCTCCGTTTCCTTTGGCGCGGTATCTTCCGCCGCTTTTTGGTCATCGCACGCTGCCAGCGCGAGCGCAGCGGCAAGGCCTGCCGCGATCTTCAGATTGTTCTTCTTGTCCATTCTCTCCCCCTTGATGTCGAAGCCGGCGGCGTTCAGTTCAGCGCGGCTTTGATTTTTTCCGCTTGCGCTTTCAGCTCGTCCATATCCGCCATCTCGCGCGCATGCAGTTTCATGTCGATGCCGTCCCAGCGCGGAATGATATGGGTATGGATGTGAAAGACGGTCTGGCCGGCTTCCGGGCCGTTGAGCTGCGCGATCATGATGCCCGGCGCGTCCATGGCTTTTTTGACAGCAGGCGCCAGTTTCTTCACGGTGCGCGCCATGGCGGCGGCATAGTCGGCGTCGAGATCGAAGAGGTTTTCGGCGGGAAATTTCGGAATGACAAGGCAGTGCCCCGGCGCCTGCGGCATGACATCCATGAAGGCATAGGTCATCTCATCATCGTAAAGCGCGATGGAGGGCATTTCCCCGCGAAGGATTTTCGCGAAGACATTGCTGTCATCATAGGCCATCGGGTTTCTCCCTTGTTCTGGCGTCGGACTAGTCCGGTTCGTTTTCCTTATCGTGCCTGAAGGGGGAGTGCTCGCCAAGCATCTCGATATCCTGATCGATATAGGCGCGTTCGCGCTCCAGATAATCGCCCACGGCCTCGCGCAGGCCCGGATTGGCGATGTAATGGGCGGAATAGGTATGTTCGGGCAGATAGCCGCGCGCCAGCTTATGCGCGCCCTGCGCCCCGGCTTCGACCTTTTTGAGGCCCCGCGAGATTGCAAAATCGATGGCCTGATAATAACAGCACTCGAAATGCAGGAAGGGATGATCCTCGATACAGCCCCAATTGCGCCCGAAAAGCGTATCCGAGCCGATGAAATTCAAGGCCCCGGCAATATAACGCCCCTCGCGCTTTGCCATGATAAGCAGCGTGTCATCGGCCATGGTCTCGTTGATCAGGCTGAAAAACTCGCGGGTGAGGTAGGGCGTGCCCCATTTGCGCGCGCCGGTATCCATATAGAACATGAAGAACGCGTCCCAGTGATCTTCGGTGAGATCCGCGCCCGTCACCCATTCGATCTCGATGCCGTTTTCCAGCGCGCGGGCCCGTTCCTTTTTCAGGTTCTTGCGTTTGCGCGAGGCAAGATCGGCAAGGAAATCATCGAACGTGGCGTAATTCCGGTTCGTCCAGTGGAACTGTTGATCGGTGCGCTGCAGAAGACCGATTTTGCCAAGTTCGTCCCATTGCTCCTTCGGCAGAAAGGTGAAGTGGATGGAGGAGGCCTCGAGCTGGCGGCAGACTTCCATCGCCCCCGCCAGAAGCTGTTTTTCGATATGGGCGCGCGCCGGGCCGGGGTGGGCGAGAAGCCGTCTGCCGCTGGCGGGCGTAAAAGGCACGGAGACCTGGAGCTTGGGGTAATAGCGCCCGCCTGCGCGCTCAAAAGCATCGGCCCAGCCGTAATCGAAGACATATTCGCCCCGGCTATGGTTCTTCAGATACATAGGCAGGCAGCCCGCCAGCTTGCCGCCCGGCTCTTCGATCACGAGATGATAGGGCGCCCAGCCGGTCGAGCGGGTGGCCGAGCCGCTTTCTTCCAGCGCTTTCAAAAAGGCGTGAGAGACAAAAGGATTGCGCGGCTCGCCCGGCGGGTTGGCGCAGGCGTCCCATTCCTCCGCCTTTACCTCGCTAATGGCGTGCACGACGCGGATCACGACTTGTTCTTCATCGCCCATAAGATCCTCCGGCAAAGGAGTCTAGCGCCGCTGCGGGGGAAGGCAAATGACAGGCAGGAATGTTCACGCGATTTCGAAGATGGCGTCGATTTCAACGGCGACATTGAAGGGCAGGTTCGCCGCGCTTACAGCCGTGCGGGCATGGCGGCCCGCCTCGCCAAGTACCGCGACCATGAGGTCCGAGGCGCCGTTGATCACCGCAGGCTGCTGGTCGAAATCCGGTGTGGAATTGACGAAGCCGCCGAGCTTGATGCAGCGGTTGAGCCGGGACAGATCACCCCCGCAGGCCGCCTTCGCCTGAGCCAGAATGTTGATGGCGCAGAGCTTTGCCGCTTCCTGGCCCTCTTCCAGGCTGAAGGCGTCGCCGACCTTGCCTTGAAACTTCAACCCCTCGGGGGAAAGCGGCACCTGACCGGAAATGAAGAGCTGATTGCCGCTGATCACATAGGGCACGTAATTGCCCGCCGCGCCCGACGGCGCAGGTAGCGCGATGCCGAGATCGCTCAAGCGTTTTTCGATTTCTGCTGACGTTGCCGGTCCTGCCATGATCTTTCCCGATATGTGTTTGTCCCCATGTGGGGCTTTTTTCATTGCGTTAAAGGCCGCCTCTGTGCTCGCTTCAACCTACACCGTAATTATCATTCGCAACAGTTCCGGAGCATCATGGAGTCCATTTATAAAAGCCCGCTCACCGACGGATTTTTTCTTCCCGCCGAATGGGAGCCGCATGAGCGCACCTGGATCGAGTGGCCGGCCCGCGCGGATATTTGGGGCGAGGCGCTGCCGCAAGCCCATGCCGCTTATGCAGGGCTTGTGCGGGCCGTTGCCGAGTTCGAGCCGGTCAGCCTCATCGTGCGGCCGGAAGATGAGGCCACCGCGCGTTTTGCCTGTGGGCGCGACAGCGCGGTCGAACTGCATGTCATGGCGCAGGACGATGGGCGCATCCGCGACAACGGGCCGATGTTCGTGATCGACGGGATGGGCGGTGTTGCGGGTATCGACTGGCAATATGACGGGCTGGGCGGCCGTTTCCGCCATATCGACAATGACCGGCGCTTGGCGGGAAAGCTGCTCGATGAGATCGGTCTGAAACGCTACGAAGGAGAGCTTGTGCTGGAAGGCGGCGCGGTTTGTGCGGACGGATCAGGCACCTTGATTGCCACGGAAGCGGTATTGCTCGACAGCAACCGCAACCGCGAACATTCGCACCGCGAAATCGAAGAAGCGCTCGCTATGTTCTGCGGCGCGCGGCGCATCATCTGGCTCGGCGGCGGCATGGCGCATGATGAAGCAGGCGGCCATGTCGATCAGGTGGCGGCTTTCACCGGACCTGCCCGTGTTGCCGTTGCATGCGGAAGCGAGGCGGATCCTGTGCAGGCCGAAGTACTGGCCGATGCGCGCGCCCAGCTTTCAGAAGCAAAGGATGCACGGGGCAGGGCGCTGGAGATTGTCGACGTGCCGCTCACCCGCGATCTTTTTGCCGGAACCGAAGGCCATGGCACGCAGTTTTCCTATGTCGGGTTCTATCCGGTAAATGGCGGGCTGCTGGTGCCCGCTTATGGGGACGCCCATGACGCGCGGGCGCGCGATATTCTGGCGGAGCTGTTTCCCACCCGCAAAGCCGTCAGCGTGCCGGCAGGCGATCTTGCCTGGGCAGGCCGCTCCTTGCACGCGGCGGTGCTGGCGCAGCCTGCCGCCTTGGCAGACGGATAAAAGGGTGATGAATAAGGCCGCGCTTATGCGCTGGCCTTATTTCCTTGCGCGGCGCGGGCGCGTGTGACGGCGCTCTTGCGGCGGGAGGCCGTTTTCTTACGAGGCCGGCTCTTGTCCCGGTACATCGCCCGGTCGGCAAGATCGAGCAGTTCCATCGCCGTGGAATCCTTGTCGTAACTTGCCATGCCGATGCTGGCACGCACCTCGATCGAGTGACCTTCCCAAGGCACGACAAGGCCGTTGAGCTTTTCATTCAGCTCGCGTGCCCGCTCGCGTGCACGGGCATGTTCGCCGCGCACATAAAGCAGGGCGAATTCATCGCCGCCGAGCCGCGCTGCGTAATCGGTGGTGCGGATGTTCCGGCGCAGGAACTGGCCGATCTTGCGCAGCACCGCATCGCCAGCCGCGTGGCCATAGGTGTCGTTGATCTGTTTGAATTCATCCAGATCGATAAAGGCAAGGACGCCGGTCTCGTTGTGCCGCGTGGCGCTGGCAAGGTTGCGGTAGAGCATGTCCTGGAAGCCGCGCCGGTTCAAAAGGCCGGTCAACTCATCCGTGACGGCGAGCGATTCCAGCAGTTTGACGCGGGCCGATAGCTCGCTGATGCGCTGTTCGGCTTCGGAGGCATAATCGAGCGCCCGGCGGATCACCTCTTCGGGCGTGTCCGCGCGGCCGGCATCGCGCAGCAGTGCGCAGCGCATGCGCATTTCAAGCGTATCGATCACCGGGTGAATGCTTTGCCCAGTGGCGGGAGCCGCTCGTTTTGTATCGAGCGTGGTTGTCTTATCTGCCTTGGCGAGCCCCATCTTTTTCTCCTGGCATTGCCCTTTGTCATCCCCGCCAATGCCAGCGCAAGCCATGTGCCAAATGCGAATCCCCATAAATCCAAGGGTTTAGAGGCTCTTCTTCATGTGGAAATAGGCAAAAAATTCCTCTTTGCCTGCCGGTGGGCAAGGTTGGCAGGGCAAAATGGCTCAGGGGGTAACGGGGTTCGGCGGCGCTTTTCCGGCAAAAAAGGCATCGAGATTGTCGAGGGCGCAAAAGCCCATGGCATTGCGTGTCTCGCGTGTCGCGCTGCCCAGGTGGGGCAGCAGAAACGTGTTGGAAAGGCCGCGGTAGCCAGGGTGAATGTCAGGCTCGCCCGCATAAACATCGAGCCCGGCAGCGGCCACCTTGCCGCTTTTTAAGGCTGCGATCAGCGCCTCATCATCGACAATATCGCCGCGTGCGCTGTTCACGACAATCGCGCCCTCCGGCAGAAGGGTGAACGTGCGGGCATTGACGAGGCCCCGGGTTTGGGACGTCGAAGCGCAATTGATGGAAAGAATGTCCGATTGGGCGAACAGTGCCTCCGGGCTTTCATGGTAACGCGCGCCTTGCTCCTCGGCTTCGGAAAGGCGGCTGCGGTTGTGATAATGGATCTCCATGCCGAAGGCGCGCGCCCGTGCGGCAACGGCTTGGCCGATGCGGCCCATGCCGAGTATGCCCAGCCTCTTGCCCGTCACATCCGTGCCGAGCGGGCCGCTCGGCGCCCAGTTCTGCCATGTCTTCTGGCGTATCATGGCTTCGCCCCAGCCGGCGCCGCGCGCTGCGCCCAAAATGAGAAGGAGCGTGATATCCGCGGTGGCATGGGTGAGCACGCCCGGCGTGTTCGTCACGGTAATGCCGCGCTGTGCCGCCGCAGCGACATCGATATGATCATAGCCGACGGAGAAGGTGGCGATGATGCGCACGCTACCCGGCAGGGCGTTTATCGCGGCGGCATCGAGCTTGTCCGTCACCGTCGCCAGGACCGCGTCCATGCCTTCAGCGCGGGCGGCAAGTTCCCCGGCGCTGAAAAGCCGGTCTTCTTCGTTCAAAAGCGGGGCGTAGTCCCGTTTCAGCCGCGCTTCCACATCGGCGGGCAATTTGCGGGTGACGAGGACGCGCGGCAAGGACATGCAAGCAGGCTTTCTTTCTGGCATAATTCGGCGGCTCGGACGGGCCAATGACAAGATCGGCAAAAACCCGCCGCTTCGCAAGGCCGCGCATGGGAGAGGATGCAGGATGACAGTGTTTGGACGGTATTTGCGGCAAGCAGCCTTGGCTTCGGTAACCGCTTCGGCAGTGCTTGGGGCAGTGCTGGGGGCGGCGTTGGTGCCGCCGGCTTTCGCCGGTAAATTTCAGCCGCACCGGGCCGTCTATGAGCTCAAGCTCGACAGTTCCCAAATGTCCGCGGACATTGCCGACCTTTCCGGGCGCATGGTGCTGGAATGGACGGGCAATGCCTGCACCGGCTACAAGCTCGCCCAGCGTCTCGTTATGCAGGTCATGACGATGGACGACATTCGGGTGGTGCGCGATCTGCGCTTCAGAAGCTCGGAGGCGGCGGACGGGCGGAATTTTGAGTTCGACTTTCAGCGTTTCATGAACGGTGAGGAGGTCGAACGCATTAAAGGTCATGCCTCGAAAGAGGGGACATCTGCGGTGCATTTCGAAGAACCCAATGCGCCGGACCTAGCCCTTGCCCCGGAAACCGTTTTCCCGAGTGCCTTTTCCCTTGCCTTGGTGGAAACGGCGGAGGCGGGCGAGACGACTTATAGCCGGCCGATCTATGAAGGGGCGGAGGTCGATACGGCTTTTCTCGCCTCGGCCTTTATCGGTAAGAGCCGGGGAGATGACACGACGCTGGAAGGCGTGAAAATGGGTGAAGAAGCGGCGAAGGATATGGCGGCGCAGGAATGGTGGCGCGTTCAGCTTTCCTATCACAATCCCTCCCGCGTTGACGGTGTGCCTGAATATCAGGTGGCCTACCATCTTTACGCGAACGGGATTTCCAGCGGACTGAAGATGGATTACATCGACTTCAAGGTCGATGCAGGGCTGAGCAGTCTCGACTATTTGCCTTCGGAACCCTGCGGGCGCTGAGGCGTTTTAAAGCCGCGGCCCATCGTGATGATGCCTTTGCCGAATTTGGTGCGCATTTCATCCATCGCGCGCTCGGCCGCTGCGCGCCGCGCGGCTGCGGGATCGAGCAGGTCCGGCGGGTCGGCGAGATCACCATCGGTGAGCGTTGCAAAGCCGACGCCCAGCAGGCGGAAGGCGGTTTTGCCGTCACACTCCTTTTTCAAAAGCGGGGAGGCGGTGCGGTAGAGCACTTCGGCAAGCTGGCTTGGGTCGGACAGGCGCTGATTGCGGGTGCGGGTTTTAAAGTCTTTCGTCTTCAGTTTCAGCACCACGGTCTGTCCGGCAAGACCGGCGGCTTTCATGCGCGCGGAAAGTTTTTCGCAGAGCGGCCAGAGCCGTTTGTCGAGCTCGGTAAAAGACGAAATGTCGTTGGCGAATGTCGTCTCGGAGGAAATGCTTTTCGCTTCCCGCTCGGCGCTGACGATGCGCGCGTCCTGGCCATGGGAAAGGCGGAAGAGCCGCCGCCCCATCACGCCGTAACGGGCAAGGAGATCGTTTTCTTCGTAAGTACGCAGTTGCTTGATGCGGGTAATGCCGTCCCGCTCCAGCTTTGCCTGCAAAGCTTTGCCGACGCCCCAGATGAGGGAGACAGGTTTCTCCGCTAGAAAGTCCAGCGCTTCTGCTTCACCGATGACGGAGAAGCCGCGCGGCTTGTCGAGATCGGAGGCGATCTTGGCCAGAAACTTGTTGTAGCTGAGGCCGACCGAGACGGTGATGCCGATTTCCGCCTCGATGCGCTTGGTAAGCTTAGCCATGGAGATGGCGGGCGGGGCTTTGTGCAGGCGCTCGGTGCCGGTGAGATCGAGAAAGGCTTCGTCGATGGAAAGCGGTTCGACAAGCGGTGTCAGCTCGCGCATGAGCTGGCGCACTTCTTTTCCCGCCTTGGCGTATTTTTCCATGTTGGGAGAAAGGACCACCGCTTCCGGGCATTTGGCCAGGGCCTTGAACATGGGCATGGCGGAGCCGACACCTTTTGTGCGGGCGATGTAGCAAGCGGTGCTGACGACACCGCGCTTGCCGCCGCCGATGATCAGTGGTTTGTCGCGTAGCTCCGGATTATCGCGCTTTTCGATGGCCGCATAAAAGGCATCGCAGTCGAGATGGGCGATGGAGAGGGAGTAGAGTTCCGGATGGAAGACAAGCCGGGGCCGCCCGCAGGAGGAGCAGCGTTTCGCGCCCTCCGGCAGTACCGTGAAACAGTCCCGGCACAGCCCGGTTTCCATCTGGCTCCCTTGATGTTTTTTGCGGCAAGCCGCTTAAAGCGCGGCGGCTTCCGCTTCGCTCCACAGCCAGGCCGCTCCGCGCACGCCGCTGGAATCGCCATGCAGATTGGGCTTGAGGCGCGTTGCCACCTGGTCGGAGAAAATATACCGCGCCCAGCGGGCGGGCACAGCCTCATAAAGAAAGGTGAGGTTGGAAAGCCCGCCGCCCAGCACGATCACTTCCGGATCGAAAATATTGATCACCCCGGCAAGCGCGCGGGCCAGCCTGTCCGCATAGCGCGCGAGGGTGGCGGCGGCTGCCGCATCGCCTGAAGCGGCGCGGGCCTCAAGGGCCTGGGTTTTCGTCCTCTCACCGGTGATGCGGAAATGGTCTTCCGCGAGACCCGGGCCCGAGAGCCAGGTTTCGATGCAGCCGCGCCGTCCGCAATAACAGTCGGGCCCCGGCAATTCTCCTTCCTGAGGGGCGGGCAGGGGATTGTGGCCCCATTCACCTGCAATGGCATTGGGGCCATTGATGAGGCGGCCTTCATAGACGAGGCCGCCGCCCACACCGGTGCCCAGAATGACGCCGAAGAGGGAGCGCGCGCCTGCGCCTGCGCCATCGGCAGCTTCCGACAGGGCAAAGCAGTCGGCGTCATTGGCAAGGCGCACGGGCTGGCCGAGGCTGGCTTCGAGATCGGCCTGCAGGGGCTTGCCGATCAGCCAGGTGGAGTTGGCGTTTTTGATGAGGCCGGTGGCGGGTGAAGGGGCGCCGGGCATGCCGATGCCGATCGTGGCTTTGCCGCCTGCTTGTTTCTTCAGCGCGGCGCAGAGCGCGGCAACGGCCTCCAGCGTGGCGGGATAATCCCCGCGCGGCGTTTCGCGCCGCTCACGGGCTAATACCCGGCCATCCGGGGCAAGCAGAATGCCTTCGATTTTCGTGCCGCCAAGGTCGATGCCGATGCGCATGGGGCGTGCCGCTTAAAAGCCGGTTTCGTCCAGCCGGGAATGGATGAAATCGCCTGCCAGCTGCCATTTTGTCGTGTGGAAATGGCTGTCGTCGCAGGGCGGCAGCAATTTTGCCAGGCGCTCATCGGCGATGAAATGAATGCGCTGGCTTTCCTCATGTGCCTTGGCGACGGCCGAAATATTATGCGGAATGTCATCGAGGAAGAAGACGGGCGCGCGGCCGGCTGCCTCGGCCAGATAGCGCACCGCGCCGCCCTTCAGGCCCGTGTTGGCGATGACGGGATAATCGAGCCCTTGGCCCGCCAGGCAGGCGGCGCGCGCATCGCGCTGATCCTGCGGCACATTGGTGAGCACCACGATTTGCGCACGCTTCGAAAGGTCGGCCAGTGTCTCGGCGGCATCCGGCACTGCTTTCAGCGAGGCGGTTTCGGAGGCAAAGAAACCGCCCAGAATATCCGGCATCTCGGCGGCGGGAATGCGCTCATTCGTGCCGATGCGGCGCACATTGCCCGTGAGTGCAAAGCTCTGCAGATCGAGCCAGAGGCCCTGGCGCTCCAAATAGACCTCCAGGCCTTGCACGAATTGCAAAAGCACTTCATCGGCATCGGAAATGATGAGGGGGCGGCCGGTGGCAAGGTCCAGCGCGTCGATCTGGGCCTGCACCGCTGCGTCCAGGGCAAGGAAATCTGGTTCGGGAGCTTTCATGGCAGTTTTATCGCCCGGGCGGGGCCTCAAGTCCAGTGAGGCTGGTCGCCGCCGGGCAGGGCCTGGCGGGCCTCGCCCGGTGTTTCGGGGGGCAGGCCCGCCTCTTCGCAAAATGCGAGGAGGCGCTTGTCGTCCATCATGAGGAAGTCGATCACGCCGGCCAGAATATGAGGGCTCGAGGCGTTGGCCCGCAAAGTCTTAATATCGACGCCGGTCGCCTCCAGGAATGCGGTAAGCTCGCTTTCGTTTTCCGCGATATAGGCAAGGCCCTGAAGGGCGATGGTTTCGGCAGTATCTTTCTGCATTTACAGGCCCTTTTTCCTCAGAAAGACAATTTTAAGTATCCGGCGGGTTTCAGCAAAGAACTGCTTCTTCCAGTCTGCCTTTAAAGACTTAGTTAACGATATTGAGTTCAACTGTAACAAGCCAGCCGGAACCTTCTCTGTCTGGTAACCGGATGTTTTTCCCAGGGGAGCTTCGAAAGCAATGTCGAAAACGGTTCTTATCGTGGAAGACAACGAGCTCAATATGAAGCTGTTCCACGATCTGCTGGATGCTCACGGGTATACCACCTTGCAGACGCGGGACGGTATCGAAGCTCTGGAAATCGCCCGCGCCAATCATCCCGACCTTATTCTCATGGATATCCAGCTGCCGGAAGTGTCCGGGCTGGAAGTCACCAAGTGGTTGAAGGAAGACGATAATTTGCGCTCCATCCCGGTGGTTGCCGTGACGGCATTCGCCATGAAGGGCGACGAGGAAAAGATCCGCGAGGGGGGGTGCGAGGCCTATATCGCCAAGCCGATTTCGGTCACGCAATTTCTGGAAACCGTTCAGCGTTTTTTGGGGTAAGTGGTGACGGCCAGAGTTCTCATTGTCGACGATGTCCCGGCCAACCTAAAGCTACTCGACGCTAAGTTATCGGCTGAGTATTTCGAGGTGCTGCAGGCGGCTTCCGGACCGGAAGCATTGGAAGTTGCGCAGAAAGAACTGCCCGACATCGTTCTTCTCGACGTGATGATGCCCGGCATGGACGGCTTCGAAGTTTGCCGCCGTTTGCGCGCCGATGCCCGCACCCAGCATATTCCCGTGATCATGGTGACCGCGCTCGACCAGCAGAGCGACCGCGTGCAAGGTCTTGAGGCCGGCGCCGACGATTTCCTCACCAAACCGGTGAACGACGTGGCGCTCTTTGCCCGCGTGAAAAGCCTGGTGCGCCTGAAAATGCTCATGGATGAGCTGCGCATGCGCGAAAGCACGGGCCAGCGCATCGGCCTTGTGGAGCCGGGTGAGCCGGAAGGGCCGAGCTGCGAAATCAAAGGCCGCGTGCTGCTGCTCGACGACCGTGAAATCTCCTGCCGCCGCATCGCCGAAACGCTGGCGGAAGTGCATGACGTGGCCGTGCTCGGCGATCCGAACCGGCTTCTCTCCGTCGTGCAGGACAATCGCTACGATCTCATCGTCATCAGCCTGTCGCTGCAGGAAGTGGACGGGCTGCGGCTATGCTCGCAGCTCAAATCGCTCGATGCGACCCGCAATATTCCGGTGCTGGCGCTTGTGGAAGAGGGCGACATGCCCCGCCTCGTGCGCGCGCTCGACATTGGCGTGAACGATTATCTGTTGCGTCCGCTGGACCGCAGCGAGCTGCTGGCCCGCTGTAAGACGCAGCTGCGCCACAAGCGCTATCAGGATCAACTGCGCCAGACGGTGCAGGAAAGCCTCGAGGCGGCCATCACGGATCCGCTGACCGGGCTTTATAACCGCCGCTACATGACCCACCATCTGGGCACGCTGGTGGCGCAGCATAACGAGACCGGCAAACCCGTCTCGCTGCTTGTCCTCGACATTGATTATTTCAAGCCGGTCAACGACACGCACGGCCACGCGGTGGGCGATGATGTGCTGAAAGAATTCGCCCGGCGCATGCAGGCCAATGTGCGCGGCGTCGATCTTGCCTGCCGGATGGGCGGGGAAGAATTCGTCGTCGTCATGCCCGACACGGATGTGGCGCTCGCCTATTCGATTGCCGAGAGGCTGCGCCAGCAGATCGCCGACCGGGCTTTTGCTGCAGCGCAAGGTGCGGTGGAGCTGAAAATCACCGTCAGCATCGGTGTGGCAGCAACGCTCGGGATTGCCGATGATGCTTCCGCACTGCTCGAGCGGGCCGACCAGGCGCTTTACCGTGCCAAGCGCGAAGGCCGCAACCGGGTGGTTGCCGAGGCCGCTTAACGAGGTCTTTGGGGCGGCCTTTCAGGCACCCGTTCTGCCCGCCAATTTCTCCTACAGTCCAGCACACCCGCCGCCGTCCCGTTTTGGGGCGGGGAGAGGGGCCTGCTGGTTTTGATTGGGAGAAATGGCTGTTTTCTGCGGTTTAAAGTCCCGCGTTAACCTTAATTTTTTATTATAAAACAATGACATATTAAGCCTAGCTATTATCCTGCTTCATTCGCCGGAGGCTTCGTGCTATCCCTATACTTAAGGCAAAGGGGGGTTCCATGGCCGGGTTCCGGCCATATATGTATCGAGCCTTTCTTGTCATCTAGGTCCTTGCGATGTCCGGGTCCGCCGCATCTCCCGGGCGCGCGAGGAAGGCCGGTCGGCACGTGGTTAGGAGTGGCCTCCTCTGTTACGCCGCGAATTCCGATTGGCCGCCGTTTCCTGTGACGACGAGGAAACGAAAGGGCCGGCTGCTTGCAGCCGGCCCTTGCCTTTTGTGCCGATGTGTTTCTTGTGCAGATGCACAATCCCTCACTTCAATTCGATATATGTCGTCTTCAGCTGCGAGTATTTGTCGTAAGCGTGAAGCGACTTGTCGCGGCCGATGCCGGATTGTTTGTAGCCGCCGAAAGGCACGGTGATGTCGCCGCCATCGGTGTTGTTGACGTTGACGGTGCCCGCTTTCAGTTTGCGCGCCACCTTGTGCGCCTTGTTGATGTCGCGCGTCCAGACGCTTGCCTGCAGCCCGTAGATCGAATCATTGGCGATAGAGAGCGCCTCTTCAGGATCCTTGAAGGTGAGGGTGGAAAGAACGGGGCCGAAAATTTCCTCGCGGGCGATGCGCATGTCGTTTTTCACGCCGTCGAAGATGGTGGGCTCCAGATAATAGCCGCCCGTGTTCTGGCGCACCTGCTTGCCGCCATAGGCGAGCTTTGCGCCTTCCTTGGCGCCGATCTCGATATAGGATTTCACCCGTTCGGTCTGTTCGCTGTCGACCATGGTGCCCATCATCGTGGCGGGGTCGAGCGGGTCGCCCGGCTGCATGGTTTCGCCGACCTTTTTCACCTTCTCCAGAAACTCGTCATGGACGCTTTCTTCCACGAGAAGGCGGGTGGCGGCGACGCAGACCTGGCCTGAATTATAAAAGACCGCCATGCCCGCATCTTGAGCGGCGGCATCGAGGTCCGGCGCATCGGCAAAGACGATGTTGGGGGACTTGCCGCCGCATTCCAGGCTCACATGCTTCATGTTGGTTTCGGCGGAATATTTCAGGAAGTACTTGCCGACCTCCGTCGAGCCGGTAAAGGCGATCATGTCCACATCCATGTGGCGGCCGAGCGCCTGACCCGCCGTTTCTCCGAAGCCGGGCAGCACCTGGAAGACGCCGTCGGGGATGCCCGCTTCGCTCGCAAGTTCGGCGACGCGCAGGCAGGTGAGGGGAGACTGTTCTGCCGGCTTCATGATGACGCTGTTGCCGGCGGCAAGAGCGGGCGCGAATTTCCAGGCGGCCATGAGGAGCGGGAAGTTCCAGGGCACGACCGCGCCGACAACGCCGAGCGGCTCGCGGGTGATCATGCCGACGGCGCCCGTGCCCATGGGGGCAAGCTCGTCGTAAATCTTGTCGATGGCTTCGGCATACCACTGCACGGTACGCACTACGCCTTCCATGTCACCCTGGCGGGAGAAGGTGATGGGTTTGCCCATGTCGAGGGTTTCGAGCAATGCCAGTTCATCGGCATTGTCGGCGATGAGCGCCGCGAATTTCAGCATCACGGTCTTGCGCTCGCGCGGCGCCATTTCCGACCAGGTGCCTTTTTCGAAGATGGCGCGGGCAGCTTTTACGGCCCGGTCCACATCTTCCTTGTCGCAGGCGGCGATGGCGGTCAGGACCTGACCGTCGATCGGGCTGTAATTGTCGAAGGTCTCACCGGAGGCGGCATCGGTGAAGCGGCCATTGATGAAGGCCTGATGGCGGTAGGTGAGCGTGCTTGCTTTCTTGCGGTAATCTTCTGCTGCGGACATCTGGTCCTCCCTCAGCAACTAAGCGTTGATTTGGGAGCATCATACAGCAAAGGGCGAGGCTGTATGAGTGACAGCCTCGCCCTTCGGCACCCTTGCGGGTAAATATATTGAACAGGAGCGCGGCTCCTGCATCCAAGATTACTTGATCTTGTTTTCCTTGAACTCGACGTGCTTGCGCGCGACGGGGTCGTATTTCTTGATGACCAGTTTCTCGGTCATCGTACGGGTGTTCTTCTTCGTGACGTAGAAGTAGCCCGTGCCCGCGGTGCTTTCGAGCCTGATTTTCAGCGTGGTCGGCTTCGCCATCGCGAAATCCTCAATCTTTGCCCGCCGCGGCCGAGTCCGGACGGAAGTCTCACAATTGGTGCCTCGGAATTGCGCCGCAGACTACCCATCGCGCGGGCGATGTCAAGCATGGCTTGAGGGCCAGGGCCCGCCGAATCGCAGATTTTGGCCCTTTTCGAGGTCTTTGAACCTCAAGCGGGGCTCAGGCCATGGGATCGCGCGGCTTCGGGGTCGAATAGCGCCAGCCCACCAGAATGAGATAGACCCCGATCAGCCCGGCCATGAAGACGGCAAGGCCGTGCGGGTCCCAGACGTCCATGGAAAGCCCGGCGAGCGGCGGCCCGGCAAGGGCGCCCACCGAATAGAGCATGACGAAAGTGGCATTGGCCGAGGCAAGGTCCGCCCCCCGGAAGCGCTCCCCGAGGAGGGTGAGGCCGACCGTGTACATGCCCACCACCACGCCGCCGAAGACGAAAAGCGAGGGGATGAAGAGATAGATGCTCTGGGAGACGAGGGGCAGGAGCGCCGTGCCCGCAAAACCGAAGCCCGCGCAGATAAGAAGGACGAGGCGGCGGTCCATCCGGTCCGCCAGAGCCCCGATGGGGATCTGGAAGAGGATGTTGCCCGCCCCGAAGACGGTGAGCACCAGGGCGGCGGTTTCCGCCGTCTGGCCGGTGCGCAGGGCATAGATGGGCAGGAGATTGAAAATATTGGTCTCCGTTGCCCCATAGATGAGCCCGGCAAGGGTGGCGGCGGGGGCGACGAAGAGAAAGGTCAAAAGCCCCCGGCTCGGCGCTTCTTCCACGCGCGGGGCAAGACCCCAGGCAAGGAAAAGCGGAATGCTGGCGCTCACCGTCAGAAAAGAGACGATGAGGAAGGGCAGCGCGCCTTCGCTGCCCACCAGCGCCAGAATGAGCGGGCCGATGGCAAAGCCGCCGGAAAGAATGGCGCCGTAAAGGCCGATCAGTTTGCCGCGGCTTTTTTCGTCCGCAAGCTGGTTGATCCAGAATTCCGAGACGACGAAAAGCCCGGTCAGCGCGATGCCGTTGATGAAGCGGATGGGAAACCAGGCCCAGATATTCGGGAAGAGGAAATAGCAGGGCATACAGACCGCCGAGAGCGCCATGCAGACCAGGAGAAACCGGTCCGGTTGCACCCGGCGCAGAAGGGCCGGAATGAAGGGCGTGAAGACCAGCGTGGCAAGCGCTGGCATGGCGGTATTGAGGCCGATCAGCGCCGTGTCCGTGCCGCGCTGCTCAAGCTGGAGGGCGAGCAAGGGGATCGAGAGGCCGAGCCCCATGCCGACAGCCGTGATGCAGGCAATGACGGCGGCAAGGCTCTTGATGCGTTCTTTTTCGCTCAGGGCGCCTTTTTGGGTGATCTCGGCCATTTCTTAAGCGCTTTTCTTGTTATTGCGGAACGGCTGCCCGGTGAATTCGGTTTGGAAGCGAACAATCCGGCCTTTAATACTGTTTCTACAATGTAGCGGCAAAATTGCGGGATAAAATTGCCGTCACATGTGAAACACGAGGCAGGAACTGAATGCTCGAAGCGCAGACCGTCGCCATTTTTATCGTTGCCGGGCTTGTCTGCGCCGCCATTCTTTCCAGCCTTCTTTCCTTCCGCATCGGCTCACCCTTGCTGCTTGTCTTCCTCGTGGTGGGGCTTGCGGCGGGGGAAGACGGCTTCGGTCTCGTCGTCTTCAACGATGCGGGCACGGCCTATCTCATCGGCTCCATCGCGCTTTCCGTCATTCTTTTCGACAGCGGCTACGCAACGCGCTTCCGCTCCTACCGGGCAGCGGGTGTGCCTGCCGTGGTCTTGGCGACGGCGGGGGTGCTGCTCACCGCCGGATTGACGGGGACGGCCGCCAAGTTTCTTTTCAATGTCGGCTGGCTGGAAGGGATGCTACTCGGCACCATTCTCGCCTCCACCGACGCAGCGGCGGTGTTCTTCCTCCTGCGTGTCGGCGGGGTGACGATCCGCGAGCGCATCCGCTCGCTGCTCGAAATCGAATCCGGCACGAACGATCCCATGGCGATTTTCCTGACGCTGACGCTTGTCGAGCTTATCGTGGCAGGCGCGGGTGTGGACACGCTGAGCGCCGGGCTCTTTGGCCGCTTTGCCTGGGCGATGCTAGGCGGGGCCTTGATCGGGGCGGCGGGGGGCTGGCTCATTCTTGTGGCGGTGAACCGCATTCAGTTCGACAAGCCGCTTTATCCGCTCATCGTGCTTTCGCTCGCAGTCACGGTCTTTGCCATGGCCTCGATCGTCGAGGCGAGCGGTTTCCTTGCGACCTATATTGCCGGGCTCATCGCGGGCAATATGCGCATGCGCTATTCCCAGGCTTTGGAGGATTTCCAAAGCGGGGTGACGTGGTTTTGCCAGATCGCGATGTTCCTGACGCTCGGGCTTCTGGCGACGCCCTCGGAATTTCCCGCCGTCTTTGTGGGCGCGGTAACGATCACCGCTTTTCTGATTTTTCTTGCCCGGCCCATCGCCGTTTGGGTGTGCCTGTCGGTTTTCCGGTTTTCGCCTGCCGATATGACTTTCGTTTCCTGGGTGGGGCTGCGCGGGGCGGTGTCGATCCTGCTCGGGATCATCCCGCTTGTTGGCGGCATCGGGGACGGGCAAAGCTATTTCAACATCGCCTTTATCGTGGTGCTGCTCTCGCTTGCCATTCAGGGCTGGAGTATCGGTCCCGTGGCGCGCTGGCTGGGGCTGCTCGTGCCGCCCATCAAAGGCCCGGTGGACCGCATTCAGCTCGAGCTGCCGACCGCCTCACGCCATGAGCTTGTGACCTACAAGATCGCGCCGGACAGTCCGGTGGCGCTCGGCGCGCGCATGCCGCGCTGGGCCCGGCCTTCGCTCGTCATTCGGGACGGGGCCTCCATGTCGGCGCGGCGCGCAGGCCGGCTGAAGGAAGGGGACAGTATCTATCTCTTCGTCACGCCCCGGCAGGTGCAGCTTCTCGATAAGCTTTTTGCCCGCCCGGTGCCGGAGGACGAGTTCACCAGCACGTTCTTCGGCGATTTCATTCTGAAACCCGATGCGCGCATGGGTGATGTCGCCCCGCTTTACGATTTCAGCGTGAGCGAAGAAGAAGCGGAGTTGAGCGCGGAAGAATTTCTGCAGCGCCGCTTGCCGCAGCCGCTCGATATGGGCGACCGCACGACGATCGGCACGGTGGATCTCATCGTGCGCGCGCTCGATGAGGAGGGCATGCGCATTCTGGAGGTCGGGATTTCCGTTCAGCCGATGCGCCCGAGCCTTGAGACAATGCCGCTGCCGCTGCCTGCGAGCGTGCGCAAAGTGCTGCTGAAAGCCATCGGCTCCATGCGCTCAGGTATGCGCGAAGAGTGATCGGATGATCAGGCTTTCCGGCGCACCACGACCGGCTTGTCATTGCGGTAGCAATAAAGCGGCGGCACGGGGTGGGTGATGCCTTTGGCGCGCGCCTGCAATTCCTTCAGCATGAATTCGGTCACATCGATGACCGGTAATTTCAGCGCCTCAGAAAGCGGATACCAGTCGATATCGGAAAGCTCACCCGAGCCTTGTACCGTGCCTTCCGTGTGATCCGCCGAGGCAAGGAAGAAGCGGGCATGGAAGCGGATGGGACTTGAAAGCGGCGTGATGGCGCGGCCCACAAAGGAAAGCTTCTCAAGATCGGGCAGGCGTTCTTCGGCGCGGAATTCTTCCCAGGTGCCGGAGACGCGGCCTTTGAGGGTGCCGGGGCGCGTCAGATAGAGCCCCGTCTCCTCGCGTGTTTCGCGGATGGCGGCAAGGGCAAGGTGGCGGGCTTTCACCCCCGGACAACCGGCATGGGCGAGCGTCTTTTCCGTTTCCGGTGTGAAGGCGGTGCCGGGCTCGATATGCGCGTCGTTCGCATCGAGCTTGCCGCCCGGAAAGACATAGGCATCCGGCACGAAGGATACCTTGCTGTGCCGCTTGCCCATGAGGACGCGCGGCTCGGCGCCCGTCTCGTCGAGCAAAATGAGAGAGGCCGCATCGCGCGGCTTTATCTTGGTCATGAGCGCGCGGCCTAGAGCGTTTCGCGGATGGGGCCCGCCTGGCGGAAATAGACGAAGGGTACGGGCCGTTTCGCGGCGGCCTGGGTGGAAAGCACCAGGCGCTCATCCAGCTCGTCCAGCACCACACGGGTGATGTTCGGCAAATCGAGGCCGCGGGCATCGTCAAGCGTCAGCCAGTGCACTTCCAGAAGCTCGTCCGAGCCGCCGGCAATATCGTGCATATCGCCCTGAATGTGTTCCGCATCTACCGTGAAAAAACGCGTGTCGAAACGCTTCGTGCGGTAGGGCGGGGTGATGGCGCGGAAGAAGAAATCCATGGCGCCGAGGGCGGGTAAAACCTTCTGGTCGAAATAGCTTTGCCAGTCCGGGTTCTTCGTGCGGCGGATTTCAGGGCAGGGCTTGCCGACGATGAGGCCGGTTTCCTCGAAGGTCTCCCGGATGGCGGCAAGGGCCATGCCGCGCGCGCGGGCTTCGGACGGTGTGCCGCGCATTTTCTTCAGCAGTTTTTCTTTCACGGGCCTGCGCAAATCATCGCTCACGGCAATGCGGCTGTCGGCCGGGTCTACGCGCCCGCCTGGAAAGACGAATTTGTTCGGCATGAATTTATGGCCCGCATGGCGCTTGCCCATCAGCACTTGCGGCTTCGGCCCGTCGCGGCGCACGAGGATGAGTGTTGCCGCTTCCTTGGGGCGCACGGCGGGGGCCTTGCCTTCCCGGTATTCCTGATTGCGGCTGTTTTTCGGATCGAAAACGGCCTTTGCGGCCTGTTCGTTTTTGGACATTGCTTAACTCCCTGTGGGCCAAACAATGCCTCCAAGGCGATGTGAAGTCCAGCCGCGCCCGTCTGCGAGATGCGCTCAGTAAATCGATTTCTTCAGATGTTCGGGGTAATTGCGGTCATAGGCCGCGCCGTCGAAATTCGGGTCGAACCCCTGATTGATCTCGCCTGCCGTAGGGACGGGGCGGGTTTTGGGCCAGCTTTCCCATTGCCAGAGGCCGGAACGGGCAAGCGCTTTCTGGCATTGATAATAAACGCTCTCGATTTCCACCTTGATGACGGAGCGCGGCGCTTTTCCTTGCATGGTGAAACGGGCGGCGAGCTCTTCATCGGCAAGGATCGAGGCGCGGCCATTGACGCGCAGGGTTTCGCCGACGCCCGGCACGAGGAAGAGCAGCGCGACGCGCGGGTCGCGCAGGATGTTCTTCAAACTGTCGAGACGGTTATTGCCGCGCCGGTCCGGGATGAGCAGCGTGCGGGGATCTTCCACATGAACAAAGCCGGCCGGGTCCCCGCGCGGGGAACAGTCGAGCCCTTCCGGCCCTGCCGTTGCAAGCAACATGAAAGGGGCAGCTTCCACGAAGGCGCGGTAATGCGTGGTGAGATGATCGCGTTCCTTGCTCAGCGAAACGGGAACCGGCGCGCCGTAAAGCGCTTCGAGTTCCTCGACGGTTTTGATCTGCCGCTCGCTCATCCCGCGCTCCTTTGAGAGGGGTGTCTTGGATGCGGTGATCATAGGGCGGGCAGGCGCGGCGGCACAGCCCGATCAGAGGCGTAATGGCGGGTGATTGGCTCTATGGCTTTAGAGAGGCGGCATCAGCCGGTGCGGCCGAAGCCTTCCATCCGCAAGGCCCATTGCAGGCCGACGGTCGCGCCCTTGGCGACGGGCAGCAGCGCCAGCGACATGATCGCGGTGAGCGGCAGCCAGATGGCGGCATGGACCCAGAGCGGGGGCCAATAAGCAAATTCGAGCGCCATCATCATCGGCACGATGACATGGCCAACGATCAGAATGGTGAAATAGGGCGGGGCATCGTCGGCGCGGTGATGATGCAGTTCCTCACCGCAGCTTGCGCAGCGCGGCGTGATCTTCAGATAGCTCGTGAAAAGCTTGCCTTCCCCGCAATGGGGGCAGGTAAAGCGCATGCCTTTCCACATGGCCGGCCAGAGGCGGCGTTCATTGCGGTAGGTCACAGGGGTGCCGGATTCGGTCATGCGCTTCTCCTTGATCGGCTCCGTATTTAGAGACCGCCGCGTCTCCAAACAATGTGTCCGATTGCCGCGCTCGGCAAGGGCGGGTTTAGCGTGCGCCGGGCTTGCGCTTAGCCTTTGCGGCAGCGCGCCGGTGCTTGCCCGCTTTCGATTTGTCGCGGGGACCGGAGGCGCCGCGGCGCGGGCCTCTGCCGGGCGCACTGCGCGCCCCTTTGCGCGGGGCAAGCGTCGAGCCGCCTTCCAGCATTTCAAACAAAAGCCCGCCTGTCACCGGCACCGCATCGAGCAGTTTGACGCGCACATTCTCGCCGATCCTGTAGGCCTTATGCGTGCGCTCGCCGATGAGCGCCTGGCGGCCTTCATCATAGATGAAGTAATCGCCTTCAAGCTGAGAGATGGGCACGATGCCGTCCGCGCCCGTATCGGCCAGTTTCACGAAAAGCCCGAAGCGGGAGACGCCGGAAATCCTCCCCTCGAAATCCCCGCCGACTTTCGATTGCAGGAAAGAGGCGACATAGCGGTCCGTCGTTTCCCGCTCTGCCAGCATGGAGCGGCGCTCGGTGAAAGAGATGTGCTCGGCGATCTCTTCCAGATCCTTGATCTCCTCATCCGTCAGCCCGTCCTTGCCGAATTTGAGCGCGGAGATGAGCGCGCGGTGGACGATGAGGTCCGCGTAGCGGCGGATGGGCGAAGTGAAATGCGCATAACGGCGCAGGTTGAGCCCGAAGTGCCCGAGATTTTGCGGGTCGTAAACCGCCTGGCTTTGCGAGCGCAGCACCATGTCGGAAACGAGATGGATGAAGTCGCCTTTTTCCGCCTGCGCCAGGATCTTGTTGAATTGGGCAGGTGTCATGCGCTGGCCCTTGGGCAGGGAAATATCCATGCTCTTCAAGAACTCGGACAGGCCGAAAATCTTTTCCTGCGAGGGCGCATCGTGGATGCGGTAAATGAGCGGCGAGCTTTTCTCTTCCAGCGTTTCGGCAGCCGAAACGTTTGCCTGGATCATGAATTCTTCGATGAGACGCATTGCTTCCACGCGCTCGGCCTGGCGGATGGCTTTCACTTTGCCGGTTTCCGTCAGCTCGACTTTGTATTCGGGCAGATCGAGTGCCAGCGGGCCGCGCTGGTCCCGCGCTTTGGCGGCGGTCTGGTACGCGTTCCAGAGCGGCATGATGACGGTATCGAGAAGCGGGGCGGTTTTTTCATCCGCATGCCCGTCCACGGCTTTCTGGAAGGCCTGATAGGAAAGTTTGGCGTGAGAGCGCATCAGCCCGCGAATGAAGCGGTGCGAGATTTTGCGCCCGTCCTTGTTGAAGACCATGCGCACGGCAAGGCAGGCGCGGTCTTTGCCTTCCACCAGCGAGCAAAGATCGTTGGAGATGCGCTCGGGCAGCATCGGCACCACGCGGTCCGGCAGATAGGTGGAGTTGCCGCGTTTGCGCGCTTCTTTGTCGAGCAGCGAGCGGGGCGTGACATAGGCGGCGACATCGGCAATGGCGACATAGACGATATGGCCGCCTTCGTTCTTCGGGTCATCGTCGGGGGCGGCATAAACCGCATCGTCATGGTCGCGTGCATCCGCCGGGTCGATGGTGATGAGCGGAACGTCGCGCAAATCCGTGCGCGTGCCGAGGTTTGCGTGTTTTGCCTTTTCCGCTTCGGCGATGACGGCCTCGGGAAAGACATCCGGAATGCCATGGGCGTGAATGGCAATGAGGCCGATGGATTTTTGATCGGAAGCATTGCCCAGCACGTTGCGCACCTTGGCGCGCTTCAGGCCGAAGCGGGGGCCGGGCAAGGTTTCGGCCAGCACCAGATCGCCTTCGCGGGCATCGCCGAGGTCGCGGCCCGAAATCTCGAACTCCATGCGCAGGCGTTTGTCGACGGGAAGAAGCCGCGCGCCCTCGGTGTGTTCACGGATGATGCCGAGCAGTGTTTCCGCCGCCTTGCCGATGCGCCGCACGATACGCGCTTCATAGGCAAAATCTTCTCCGCCCTCGAGCGGGAAGAGGCGGGCAACCGCCCGGTCGCCGACACCGACGGTTGCGCCCTGATGGCGGTCCTTCGCGCGGGGCGGGGCGATGATGATGGAAGGGGGCGGATTTTCTTCGTCCCATTGATGGGGCTCGGCGACAAGCTCGCCGTCTTCGTTCCGGCCCGTAATGTTGATGACGCCGACGGGCGGCAAGGTGCCGGGCGGTGCAAGGCGCTTGCCTTTGCCCTTTTTGATCAGCCCTTCATCGGTCAGCTCTTTCAGGATGCGTTTGAGCGCAATGCGCTGATTGCCCGCAAGCCCGAAGGCGCGGGCAATTTCGCGTTTACCCGCCTTGCCTTCATTGTTGGTAATGAAAGAGAGGATTTCGTCGCGCGAAGGCATGCCTGCCTGCGAGCCGCCATCTTTGGCAGCTTTGTTGCGGGCGCGGGGGGCGCGCTTGTCAGCCACTTCTACTCTTCACCTGTGTCAGCGGTTTCGGGTTTTGCAGCGGTTTTCTTTTTCGCGGCGGTTTTCTTTTTGGCCGCGGTTTTTTTCGTCGAAGCTTTTTTCGCCGACGTCTTTTTCTTGGCAGCCGTCTTTTTCTTTGCGGCGGTTTTCTTTTTCGCCGCCGTCTTCTTCTTGGCCGCAGGCGCCTTACCGGCTTTGGCGGTGATCAGTTCGACCGCCTGTTCGAGCGTCACGGACTCGGGGTCCTGATCCTTGGGCAGGGTCGCGTTGATCTTGCCATGTTTGACATAAGGACCGTAGCGCCCGTTGAAAACCTGCACGGGCTTGCCGTCCGCCGGGTGCTCGCCGAGTTCCTTCAGGGCCTGCGCGGTGCGGCGGCGGCCCGGATTGGCTTTCTTTTCGGCCAGAAGCGTGACGGCGCGGTTGAGACCGACCGTGAAGACTTCTTCCGGGCTTTCCAGATTGGCGTAAATCTTGTTGTGATAAACGAAGGGACCGTAGCGCCCGAGCCCTGCGGTGATCATCTCGCCGTCATCGGGGTGGGGTCCGACATCGCGCGGCAGGGAGAGCAGCTGCAGGGCCTGCTCAAAATCGATATCGGCAACGCTCCAGCCTTTCGGGATACCGGCGCGTTTCGGCTTCTCGCCGCCCTCGGCTTCACCGAGCTGAATGTAAGGGCCAAAGCGGCCGCTTTTCAGCATCACGTCCTTGCCCGTTTCCGGATCCTGGCCGAGCACCTTGTCGCCGGCCACGGCTTCTTCGTTGGACTTGGTGAGCTGGCGGGTGAATTTACACTCGGGATAATTCGAGCAGCCGACGAAAGCGCCGAAGCGGCCGACCTTCAAGGAAAGCTGGCCTGCCTCGCAAGAGGGGCAGGCGCGCGGGTCCGAGCCGTCTTCCTTCGGCGGGAAGACGTGCGGGCCCAGAACCTCGTTCAGCCGGTCGAGCACATGAGTGATGCGTAGCTCGAGCGCTTCATCAACGGCGCCGGTGAAGTTCTTCCAGAAGTCGCGCAGGACTTCCTTCCAGTCGAGCTCGCCCGCCGAAATCTGGTCGAGCTTTTCTTCCAGATCTGCGGTGAAGGAATATTCCACATATTGCGTGAAGAAGTTTTCCAGGAAGGCAGTGACAAGCCGGCCCTTGTCCTCGGGCACGAAGCGGTTCTTGTCCATATGGACATAGCCGCGGTCGCGCAGCACGGAAAGCGTGGAGGCGTAAGTCGACGGGCGGCCGATGCCCAGCTCTTCCAGCCGTTTGACGAGGCTGGCTTCTGTGAAGCGGGGCGGCGGCTCGGTGAAGTGCTGATCGGCTTTCACCTCGCCAAGGCCGAGCGCATCGCCCATGGCGACTTTCGGCAGGCGGTTGCCGTCCTCGCCGTCCGCTTCATCGTCGCGTCCTTCCTGATAGATTTTCAGGAAGCCGTCGAAAGTGATGACGGAGCCGGTGGCGCGCAGGCCGATCTGATTGTCGCCGGAGGCGATGTCGATGGTCGTGCGGTCGAGGCGCACGCTTTCCATCTGGCTTGCCACGGTGCGCTTCCAGATCAGGTCGTAAAGGCGATGCTGATCTGCATCGAGAATCTTTCCGAGCTGCGAGGGCAGGCGCGCAACATCGGTCGGACGGATGGCCTCGTGCGCTTCCTGGGCGTTCTTTGCCTTGGTCTGATATTCGCGCGCGGAGGAAGGCAGATAAGGCTCGCCATATTCGTTCTGGATGACGTTGCGCGTCTGGGCGAGTGCTTCGGGCTCGATCTGCACGCCGTCCGTCCGCATATAGGTGATGAGACCCGTCGTCTCGCCGTCGATATCCACGCCTTCGTAAAGCCGCTGCGCGGTCTGCATGGTGCGCGAGGCGGAGAAGCCGAGTTTACGCGCCGCTTCCTGCTGCAGCGTGGAGGTGGTGAAAGGCGGCTGCGGGTTGCGCCGGCCGGGCTTGCTTTCCACCGAGCGCACGGAGAAGCGTGCGGCTTCGATGCGGGCCTTAGCGGCATTCGCGGCATCGGCGCTGTTGATGTCGAATTTTTCGACGCGCTTGCCGTCCAGCGTCCAGAGCCTTGCCTCGAAATTTTCATCCGAGCCGGTGCGCATATCGGCAGCAAGCGTCCAATATTCTTCCGGGATGAACTTTTCGATATCGAGCTCGCGGTCGCAGATGAGGCGCAGCGCCACGGATTGCACACGGCCGGCCGAGCGCGAGCCGGGCAATTTGCGCCAAAGCACAGGGGAAAGCGTGAAGCCCACGAGATAGTCGAGCGCGCGGCGGGCGAGATAGGCGTCCACCAGCTCCTTGTCGAGCTCGCGCGGATGTTCCATCGCCTCCAGCACGGATTTCTTGGTGATGGCGTTGAAAACCACGCGAGAGATGTTTTTGACGTCTTTCAGGACGCCTTTTTTCTTCAGGACCTCCAGAACGTGCCAGGAAATGGCTTCGCCTTCGCGGTCCGGGTCAGTGGCGAGGATCAGCCCGTTCGCGCCTTTCAGCGCGTCGGCGATCTCGTTCACCCGCTTCTTGGACTTCGCATCCATGTCCCAGGCCATGGAGAAGTCTTCATCCGGCTTGACCGATCCGTCCTTGGAGGGGAGGTCGCGGATATGCCCATAGGACGCCAACACTTTGTAGGACGAGCCGAGATATTTGTTGATCGTCTTGGCCTTGGCAGGCGATTCGACAATGACGACGTCCATGCAGGTATGACTCTCTTAAAGAAAACAATCACTTAGGCCGGAGGTTCCGACAGTTTCCGCTGCTTTTCTCCGCGTGGCGGCCCGGTCCATTCTGCGAACAGGCGGTGGGAGAAAATGAGCAAAAGCAGGAAGGCTGTCAAATGGACTACTTCTTATTAGGCCCTGCTGGAAGGGTGAAAAGAGCGGAGAGGGCAGGAAAAAAGTCATTTTGACGGGGAAATGTACCGAAATATGCAACTAAAACGAGTGTTTTGACATAGGTGCAATTTATGAGTACATTTTGGGGGTTAGCCTGACTCACTTTCGGCGGGCGGTCGCCGGATTACCACTTACCCGTAGTTGAAAGAGGCCAAAATGGAACCTGACAGAGCAAGCAAACTTCCGCTTTCCAGGGAATTGCCCGCCGGGGTTCAGGCGCGCGGCACAGCCCAGGAAGATATGGCGCTGTACTCCTTCGAGCTGCTGGCAGGGCTCGCCAAGCTTCTCGACGAGCCGCGCTACCGGCGCCTGGCGCATTTCGTCTCCATGGCAGCGGAAGTGGCCTTCGAGATTTCCCAGGAAGAAAAGCGCCGGGCGCAAGAAGCTGCCCGCTCGGCTCTCTAGTCCACTCCCCAGCCTGTGACAGCGCGGGTTAGGTCTCTTCCGGCGGGATGAGCGCAACTTTCTGGCCGGGCTCGCGGCGCAGCTTTCCGCTCAAATCGATCTCGAGCAGGATGGCGGCAACCGCCCGGGCAGGCAGGCCCGATTGGCGGATCAGAAAATCGACTTCCACCGGTGTCGGCCCGAGGAGCGACAGGATTTCGGCTCGTTCCGGGTCGCTGATCTCGGGCGGAACGGCGGGCGGCTCGCCGTATCCGTCCCGGCCTGAGGGCTCGCGGAACCAGTCATCGGTGCTTTGCCGGGCAAGGGCGGCGAGTGCATCGGCGGCATTTTCGATAAGCGGTGCGCCGTCCTTGATGAGCTGATTGGTGCCGCCCGCGCGCGGGTCGAGCGGAGAGCCGGGGACCGCCATGACATCGCGCCCCTGTTCCAGCGCAAAGCGCGCGGTGATGAGTGAGCCCGAGCGCAATGCCGCTTCCACGACAATGACGCCGAGTGAGAGCCCGGAAATGAGGCGGTTGCGGCGCGGGAAGTGCCGGCCTTGCGGCTTCGTGCCCGGCGGCATTTCGCTGATGAGGAGCCCGCGCTCGCCGATCGCTTCCTGCAGGGCGCGGTTCTGTTCCGGATAAACCACGTCGATGCCGCCGGCGATAACGGCGATGGTGCCGGTTTCAAGCGCGGCTTTATGGGCGGCAGTGTCGATGCCGCGGGCAAGGCCGGAGGTGACGGCATAGCCTTCCGCGCCCAGCTCACGGGCAATGTCGCCTGCCATACGCAGCCCGGCGGCAGAGGCGTTGCGCGCGCCGACCATGGCGATAGAGGGGCGGGCGAAAAGGCTCTTATGACCTTTGACGATGATGAGCGGCGGGGCGGGATCTGTCGCGGCGAGGAGCAGCGGAAAATCGGCTTCATCGAAAAAGAGTAGTTCGGCGCCGTTCTTGGCGATGGCTTTCAGTTCGCTTTCCGCCTCGCGCGGGCTTGCAAGCTTGATGGGCCGCGTGCGTCCACCGCGCCTTGCAAGCTCTGGCACCGCTTCCAGCGCGCGAATAGCCGTGCCGTAAACGCGCAAAAGATCGTGGAAAGTGACGGGGCCGATATTTTCACTGCGGGCGAGCCGCAGCCGCGCGCTTTTTTCTTTGTCGCTTAAAGGCGCTGCCATGCGCGCCTAGCCATCCGTCTTCTTGGCGCCGATGCGCGATTCTTCACCGCGCAGGAGGCGCCCGATATTCTCACGGTGGGCAATGAAGATGAGGACGACAAGGAGAAGGCTCATCTCGGCAAGTTGCCAGCGGTCGAGCCAGGCAAGATAGGCAGGTGTCGCCAGCGCCGCGACGAGAGCCGCGAGCGAGGAATAGCGGAAGATCACGGCAACGGCGAGCCAGGTGGCGCAGAAGAGCAGGCCTACGGGCCAGTAAAGCGCGAGCAGGAGGCCGATAAAGGTGGAAATGCCTTTGCCGCCCTTGAATTTCAGCCAGACGGGAAAGAGATGGCCGAGAAAGGCGCCGACAGCGGCAAGCACCGCCGTGTCCGGGCCGAAGCGGGCGGCAAGAAGCACGGCAACCGCGCCCTTGGCGGCATCGCCGATAAGCGTTGCGACGGCGACCCAGCGGTTGCCCGTGCGCAGCGCATTGGTCGCGCCGATATTGCCCGAGCCGATCTGGCGGATGTCGCCGAGCCCGGCAAGGCGCGTGAAGATCAGGCCGAAGGGAATGGAGCCCAGAAGATAGCCGCCGAACAAGGCGGCGGCGAAATAGGGAAGTGCCTGTCCCCAGTCAATCGGATCCGGCATGGATTAGACGTCCTCTCCCTGGACATAAACGCTCTTGCCATTGACGATTGTTCTGATGGCCCGGCCTTGCAGGCGCCGCTCGTCATATGGCGAATTCTTCGATTTAGATTTGAGCTTATACCGATCGAGCACCCATGGCACCCCCATATCGATGAGGGTGAGATCGGCGGGCCGGCCTTTGGCGATCCTGCCTGCTTCAAGCCCCAGAAGATCGGCGGGGCGGCAGGTGAGCGCGCGCAGCGCTGCGCCAAGCTCGATATCGCCATTGTGAACGAGGGAGAGCGTTGCAGGCAGCAGCGTTTCAAGACCCACTGCGCCGAAAGCGGAGACGGAGAAAGGCAGGCGCTTCGTTTCCGGGTCCTGCGGGTCGTGGGCGGAGACGATGACGTCCACCGTGCCGTCCGCGACACCTGCGAGCACGGCGCGCCGGTCGTCTTCGGCGCGCAGCGGCGGGTCGAGCTTGCAGAAGGTCAGATAATTGCCGACATCGTTTTCGTTCAGCGTCAAATGGCAGGCGGAGGCGCCGCAGGTGACGGGCAGCCCGCGCGCTTTGGCCCGGCGGATGACATCGACGGAGTCGGCGGTGGAGACCTGCGAAACGTGATATCGCGCGCCGGTCATTTCCACCAGGCGGATATCGCGCTCGATGATGATGGTTTCGGCGGCTTTCGGGATGCCGGCAAGGCCGAGGCGGCTGGCCAGCTCGCCTTCATTCATCACGCCGCCGCGCGCCAGCGAGGGCTCGGCGGCATGATTGACGATGAGCGCATCGAGATAAGTCGAATAGGACATGGCCCGGCGCATGACCTGTGCATTTTCGAGCGTGTGGTCGGCATCGGTAAAGGCGACGGCGCCGGCTTCTTTCAGAAGGCCCATCTCGGCCATCTGCTCGCCCTTCAGACCCTTGGTGAGTGCGGCCATGGGGTGCACATGGACAAGCCCTGTGTCGCGGGCGCGCCGCTTGATGAAATCGACAAGCGCGACATCATCGATGGCAGGTTCCGTATTGGGCATGACGATGATGGTCGTCACGCCGCCCGCGGCGGCGGCCTGCGTGGCGCTGCCCAGCGTTTCGCGGTGCTCATTGCCGGGCTCGCCGGTAAAGACATGCATGTCGATCAGGCCGGGGCTCAGCACATGGCCGCCGCAATCGATCACCTCGATCCCGTCCGGCACGCCGTCTTTGAAGAGAGCGGCGCCGAAATCGGCGATCTTGCCGTGCTCGATCAGGAGCGCGCCTTGTTCGTCAAGGCCGCTTGCCGGATCGACAAGGCGGGCATTGATCAGCGCGGTCCGGCTCATTTCCCCGCTCCATTGACGAGAGGCGTGTTCGGCAGATTGCGCGAAAGCGCATCGAGTACGGCCATGCGCACGGCCACACCCATTTCCACCTGCTCGCGGATCACCGAGCGGTTGATGTCGTCGGCAACAGCGCTGTCGATTTCAACACCCCGGTTCATCGGCCCCGGATGCATGATGAGCGCATCGGGCTTGGCGGCCGAGAGTTTGGCTTCATCGAGGCCGAAGAGATGGAAATATTCGCGCACCGAGGGCACGAAAGAGCCGTTCATGCGTTCCAGTTGCAGGCGCAGCATCATCACGATGTCCACATCCTTGAGGCCTTTGCGCATATCGTGAAAGACCTCGACGCCCATCCGGTCGATCCCGGCGGGCAGGAGCGTGGGCGGGGCGACAACGCGCACGCGCGCGCCCATCGTGTTGAGCAGCAGAATGTTGGAGCGGGCGACGCGCGAATGCAGAATATCGCCGCAGATCGCCACCGTGAGCCCTTGCAGCCGGCCTTTGCGCCGCCGGATGGTCAATGCGTCGAGCAGCGCCTGGGTCGGGTGCTCGTGGCTGCCGTCACCGCCATTGACGACCGCGCAGCCGACTTTGCGCGCCAAGAGGGCAACGGCCCCGCTGTCGCCGTGACGCACGCATAATAGGTCAGGATGCATGGCGTTCAGCGTCTGCGCCGTGTCGATCAGCGTTTCGCCCTTCTTGATGGAGGAGCTTGCGACCGACATATTCATGACATCGGCGCCGAGACGCTTGCCCGCCAGTTCGAAACTCGACTGGGTACGGGTGGAATTTTCGAAGAAGAGGTTGATCTGCGTGCGCCCGCTCAGGACCGATTTCTTTTTATTGGTCTGGCGGTTCTGGTCGACATAAGTGTCGGCAAGATCGAGCAGCGAGCCGATTTCCTGAGGTAAAAGCCCCTCGATGCCCAGCAAATGGCGGTGGGGGAAAATCAGTTCGGAACTTGTTTCGGCGGCGCTCATTAAAGTGGCATTCTATAGGCTCGAAGCGAGTTTGGCGCAAGTGCCGATCCGGAAAAATAAGGGAGCGAGAGATGAGCAGGCCAGTAGCCGCGGAAACCGGGTTCGAAACCCATGAAGTTTTCAATCAGGCCCCGCCGCTTGAGGACTACAATCTCTTTACCAGCGACCGGGTCCTGCAAGAATCAGTGGCGCGGGAAGGGGCGGGTGACGCCGCCGCCCAGCTCACCGCCTTTGGCGCGAAGATCGGCAAGGCGGAGGTGCTCGACCTCGGGCGGCAGGCCAATACCTATCTGCCGGTACTCAAAGGCTTCGACCGTTTCGGCCACCGCCAGGACCGGGTGGAGTTTCACCCCTCTTATCATGCGCTGATGGAGATTTCCGTCGCCCAGGGCATTCACGCCTCGCCCTGGGAGCATCTGGCGCGCGGCGAGGCGGTGCCGGCCGGGCGCAACGCTGCCCGTCAGGCCGCGCTTTACATGATGTGCCAGGTCGAACCCGGTCACATCTGCCCTATCACCATGACGAATGCGAGCGTGCCCGCGCTGCTTTTCCAGCCGAGCCTTGCGGAGGAATGGCTGCCCAAGATCGTCTCCCGCGCTTATGACCCTACCTTCGGGCCGATGCAGGCCAAGACCGGGCTGACGCTCGGCATGGGCATGACGGAAAAACAGGGCGGCACGGATGTGCGCGCCAATACCACGCAGGCGGAACCGGCAGGCAAGGCAAGCGCGGGGCCGGGCAGCGAATATCTCATCACCGGGCATAAGTGGTTTTTCTCCGCGCCCATGTGCGATGCGTTTCTTGTTCTGGCGCAAGCGCCGGGCGGGCTTTCCTGTTTCCTCATGCCGCGCTTTTTGCCGGACGGCACGCTCAATGCCATTCAGATCCAGCGGCTGAAAGAGAAAGTCGGCAACCGCTCCAATGCCTCTTCCGAAGTGGAGTTCAAACGCGCCCATGGCTGGCTCATCGGTGAAGAAGGGCGCGGCGTGCGCAACATTATCGAGATGGCGACCTATACGCGTCTTGACTGCGCGGTGTCCTCGGCGGGCATGATGCGCCAGTCGCTCGCGCAGGCGCTGCATCACTGCGCGCATCGGCGTGTCTTTCAAAAACATCTGATCGATCAGCCTTTGATGCAGAATGTCATTGCCGATATGGCGCTGGAAGTGGAAGCAAATACGGCGCTTGCCTTCCGCGTGACACGCGCCTTCGACATGGCCGATGAAAGTGAAGAGGAAGCGCGTTACCGGCGCATCATGACGCCGGTTGCCAAATATTGGAACTGCAAGCGCGCGCCGGGCTTTGCCTATGAAGCGATGGAATGCCTCGGCGGCAACGGCTATGTCGAGGAAGGTGTGGCAGGCCGGCTTTACCGCGAAATGCCGGTCAATGCGATCTGGGAAGGTTCGGGCAATGTCATGTGCCTCGACGTGCTGCGCGCGCTGGCGCGCGAGCCCGAAGCGCTTGAGGTGGTGCTGAGCGAATTCGATAGCGCCAAGGGCATGAACGGGCATTACGACGCTGCATTTGCGAAACTGAAAGAAGGTTTCAGTGATATCGGAACGCTCGAACCGCGCGCCCGCCGCGTGGTGGAAGACATGGCGAAGATCGCCGCCGCCTCCATTCTGCTTAAAACTGCGCCGGGCGCCGTGAGCGAAACCTATTGCGCTTCACGCTTCGGCGGAGAGAGCGGCGATCTTTACGGCGCCTTGCCGCTCGGCGCGCCGCTGCGCGAGATCGTCGAACGGGCGATGCCGGTGCTTTGAGTGCGGATGCCGATTGGTGACGCTGCTTGGACCCCGGCACGGGGGCCGGGGTGACAGCTTCTATGTCATACACCGCCTTGCCGCAAATAACACGTGTCACCCCGGGCTTGTCCCGGGGTCCATTTGAGCCCGAGGGTGACGACGTGAGATGGGTTAGCTAGCTAGCCAGAGCACGAGTGGCATCGTAACCGCCGCCAGTATCGTGCCGCCGGTAATCAGGCTCGCCATCAAGCTGGCATCGCCGCCAAGCTGGCGCGCGAGAATGTAAGAGGAGGTGGCCCCCGGCACTGCGCCGCAGAGAATAACGACGAGGCGCGGCAGGCCCGTCACGTCGAAGAAGATGCACCAGCCGAGCATGAGCGCGGGCATCACCGCGAGTTTCAAGGCGCTGGTCAGCAGCACGATCCATTTATGCGCGAGCGCTTCGTGCCATTTAAGCCCCGCCCCGATGGCGATGAGGCCGATGGTGAGCGCCGCCTTGCCCAGAATATCGGCGGTGGTGGCGAGCGGTCCGGGCAGGCCGATATGCGTCGCGTTAAGCGCAATGCCCGCTGCGCAGGCAAGAATGAGCGGGTTTTTTGACAGAAGTTTCAGCACCGTGCCCATGCCGGCCGGCGTGTCGCCGGCATAGCGGGTGAGAATGAGCACGGAGAGCACGTTCACCGTCGGCACCAGCACGGCGAAGGAGACGGCGGCGAGGGTTACGCCTTCGGGCCCATAAAGCTGGCCGATGGCGGCAAGAGCAACGAAACCGTTCCAGCGCGCCGCGCCCTGAAAGACGGAGGCAAATTGCGGGCCGGTGAGCTTTGTCGTGACCCGCAGCACCATGAGTATCGCGACCATGGAAAAGAGCCCGCCCCAAAGTGCATAGGCCATGGGCCAGACGTCGAAATTGGCAAGGTCGGCGGTCGCCAGTGTGTGCAGCAGCAGCGCGGGAAAGAAGACGTAATAGGTCAGCCGGTCGAGCGGCGCCCAGAGCCCTTCATCCAGAAAGCCGATGCGCTTGATGACGGCGCCGAGCGCGATCACCAGAAAGACGGGAATGAGGGAGTTGAGGATTGCTTCCATGGCTCTTCTTTCAAGGCAGGCGCCGCAAGGGAATGCTGTGCTCTAGCAGAGCGCTTGTTGCGGGTCCAGAGGCGGGGCATGGGGCAGGCGGTCCCATTTTAGCCCCATTTGCCTCGCTAGCTTTCACCCCGTGGTTTTGAAAGCTGGAGGAGGGCATCATGGGTGTGTGGGCGGACCGTATCAATGCGAGTATCAAAGGGGAAACGCCGCTGCCGAGTGTGATCGAGCGGCTGGGCGTCGGGCGGATTGCGGAATGGCGGCCGGGTTTCGTGAAAAAAGTGTGGCCGCTCGATGCGGAGCTTCTCAATCCGGCAGGCGTGCTCTTCGGCGGTTATCTAGGTGTCCTAGCGGATCAGGTACTCAGCTTTGCGACGATGACGGTTCTGAAAGATCACGAAAGCCTTCGTACCGGCGATCTCTCCATCGATTTCTTCCGGCCTATTGAGGAGGGGCCGCTTGAGATTGAAGGACATGTCATCAACAGGTCGCGCTCACAGGTGCATACCGAAGCACGCTTCCTGTTGCCGGGGGGCAAACTGGCGGCGCGGGGGCTTGCAACCTTTGCCGTTCTGGGCGGCGAACCGGCGTCCTAAAGCCGGGCGAGGCGGTCGAGGGCGCCTTGCAGGATGTAGGCGGCAGCCATTTTGTCGACGACTTCACCGCGCCTCTTGCGGCTCGCATCGGCATCCAGCAGCGTGCGGGTGACGGCGACGGTGGAAAGCCGCTCATCCCAGAAGACGATGGGGCAATCGGTCTTTTGCGCAAGATTGCGGGCGAAGGCGCGGGTGGACTGGGCGCGCGGGCCCTCGCTGCCATCCATATTAAGGGGCAGGCCCAGAATGAGCGCGCCGACATTATTCTCCGCGATCAGCTCCAGAAGGCGGGCGGCATCGGCGGTGAATTTCGTGCGTTTGATGGTTTCAAGCGGGCTGGCGATATTCCAAAGGCCGTTCGAAAGCGCGACGCCGATGGTGCGGGTGCCGAGATCGAGGCCCAAAAGCGCCTTTCCGGGCCGCGTTTTGGCCGCAAACTCCTCGATGCTCAATATTTCCGCTGTCATGGCAAGATCGGTAGCCTTCCGGTGAGGAATTGTAAATCACCATTTGGCAGGTTTTGCTGTACTCCTTGAAGGCCCTGCTGGGGGTGGGCTGCCGCGCCGGTTGCCCGGACCTGCCCGCTTTGTTATTTTCCGCGCCAAATCAAGATGATACGGGGGCCCTCCCGCGTGATCTTGCCCGTTTCCTTAAACCTTCGAAAGAGAGAGGCCCATGTCGGTCGATCAGAACACGGTCCGGCACATTGCGCGGCTTGCGCGCATTGCCGTTACGGATGAAGAAGTCGCTCCGCTTGCCAAGGAGCTGTCCTCCATTCTCGATTGGGTGGAGCAGCTTGGCGAAGTGAATACGGACAATGTCGAGCCGATGGCGAGCGTCGAGAACCTGGCCTTGCCGATGCGCGAGGATGTTGTGACCGATGGCAATATTCAGGACCAGGTGACGAAGAACGCGCCGGGCGCCGATGACGGCTTTTTTGCCGTCCCGAAGGTTGTGGAATAGGAGCGCGGCATGACGGATCTGACAAAACTCACCCTGGCCGAAGCGCGCGACAAGCTGAAAGCCAAGGAAATCACCTCGAGCGAGCTGACCGGCGCTTACATCAAAGAGATGGAAGGCGCGCGCGCACTCAATGCTTATGTGCTGGAAACCGCCGAGAAGGCCGCCGAGATGGCGAAAGCCTCCGACGCGCGGCTGCAAAAGGGCGAGGGCGGGCCGCTGGAAGGCATTCCGCTCGGCATCAAGGACCTGTTCTGCACCGAGGGCGTGCGCACCACGGCCTGCAGCCACATTCTGGACGGCTTCACGCCGACTTATGAATCTACCGTGACGAGCCAGCTTTGGCGCGACGGGGCGGTGATGCTCGGCAAACTTAATAATGACGAGTTCGCCATGGGCTCCTCCAACGAGACGAGCTATTACGGCGCGGTGACGAACCCCTGGAAGGGTAAGGGCGAGGATAAAGCGCTCGTGCCTGGCGGTTCTTCCGGCGGCTCTTCGGCGGCGGTGGCCGCGCGCACGGCGCTTGCGGCAACGGCAACGGATACGGGCGGCTCGATCCGCCAGCCTGCCGCCTTTACCGGCACCGTGGGCATCAAGCCGACTTACGGGCGCTGCTCGCGCTGGGGCATCGTTGCCTTCGCCTCCTCGCTCGATCAGGCAGGGCCCATCACCCGCACGGTGAAGGATGCGGCGATCATGCTGAAATCCATGTCGGGCCATGACCCGAAGGATTCCACCAGCGTTAATCAGCCGGTGCCCGATTTCGAAAAGGCGCTGACCGGGGACATCAAGGGCCTTAAGGTCGGCATTCCGCGCGAATACCGCGTGGAGGGCATGCCCGAAGAAATTGAAAAGCTCTGGGCCCAAGGCATCGACTGGCTGAAAGCGGCAGGCGCTGAGATTGTCGATGTCTCGCTACCGCATACGAAATACGCGCTGCCTGCTTATTACATCGTGGCGCCTGCCGAAGCCTCGTCCAACCTCGCGCGTTATGATGGTGTGCGCTACGGGCTGCGCGTGGAAGGCAACGATATTACGGACATGTATGAGAAGACGCGCGCAGCCGGGTTCGGCGCGGAAGTGAAGCGCCGCGTGTTGATCGGCACCTATGTGCTCTCGGCGGGCTATTACGATGCCTATTACATCAAGGCGCAGAAGATCCGCACGCTCATCGCGCAGGACTTCAAACAAGCCTATGAGAAAGTGGATGTACTGCTGACGCCGACCGCGCCGTCTGACGCATTCGGCATTGGCGAGAAAACGGACGATCCTTTGTCCATGTATCTCAATGACGTTTTCACGGTAACGGTGAACCTTGCCGGCCTGCCGGGCATTTCGCTGCCTGCCGGGCTCAGCACCAGGGGATTGCCGCTCGGGCTGCAGCTCATCGGCCGCGCCTTTGATGAAGAAACGTTGCTGCGCACCGCAGGTGTGCTGGAAGAGGCCGCCGGCTTTAACGCCGAGCCTGACGCCTGGTGGAGGGCCTGATCATGACGCAAGAAGCTGCAAGCAAACTGATCGAAGGGGCGACGGGCGCCTGGGAAGTGGTGATCGGGCTTGAGGTTCACGCCCAGATTTCCTCCAACGCCAAGCTCTTCTCCGGCGCTTCGACGGAATTCGGCGCCGAGCAGAACCAGAACGTCTCGCTGGTGGATGCGGCGATGCCGGGCATGTTGCCGGTGATCAACAAGAAATGCGTCGAGCAGGCGGTGCGCACGGGTCTTGGCCTCAAAGCGCAGATCAATCTGCGCTCCGTCTTCGACCGGAAGAACTATTTCTATCCGGACCTGCCGCAGGGCTATCAGATTTCCCAGTACAAACACCCGATCGTCGGGGAAGGGGAGGTGCTGATCGATCTGCCGGGCGGTGAAATGAAGACCGTCGGCATCGAGCGGCTGCATATGGAGCAGGACGCGGGCAAAAGCGTGCACGACCAGCACCCTTCCATGAGCTTTGTCGATCTCAACCGCTCCGGTGTGGCGCTGATGGAGATCGTGACGAAGCCCGATATGCGTTCTTCGGAAGAAGCGCAGGCGTTCGTGCGGAAATTGCGGGCGATTTTGCGGTATCTTGGTACCTGCGACGGCAATATGGAGCAGGGGTCGATGCGCGCGGACGTGAATGTGTCCGTACGCAAGCCGGGAGATGAATTCGGCACGCGCTGCGAGATCAAGAACGTCAACTCGATCCGCTTTGTCGGCCTTGCCATCGAATATGAAGCGCGCCGGCAGATCGATTTGATCGAAGATGGCGGCACGGTGGACCAGGAAACGCGTCTCTTCGACATTAAAACGGGCAAAACGCGGTCCATGCGCTCGAAAGAAGAGGCGCATGACTACCGTTATTTCCCCGATCCCGACCTTTTGCCGCTGGTTTTCAGCCAGGAATGGGTCGACGAAATCGCCAAGGACCTGCCGGAACTTCCCGATGAAAAGCGCGAGCGTTTCATCCGCGAATATGCGCTTTCGCCTTATGACGCGAGCGTGCTCGTCTCGGAAAAAGCCATCGCTTCGTTCTATGAAGAGGTTGCCGAAACGAGCGATCCGAAAGCGGCGGCGAACTGGGTGACGGGTGACTTTTTCGGTGCGCTCAACAAGGCTGGGCTCACGATCGAGAGCTCTCCGGTGAGCGCAAAACAGCTCTCCGAACTCATCAAACTCATCCAGGATGGAACCATCTCCGGGCGAATCGCTAAGGAAGTTTTCGAGCTAATGTTCGATTCCGGCGACGATCCGGCGAAAATTGTCGAAGAAAAAGGCCTTCGTCAGGTGACCGATACAGGCGCCATCGAGAAGGCTGTCGACGAGGTTATCGCAGCCAATCCGGATAAAGTTGAGCAGGTAAAAGAGAAGCCGAAAATGATCGGCTGGTTTGTCGGACAAGTCATGAAATCCACGTCAGGAAAGGCGAATCCGCAAACCGTGAATGAGCTGCTCGCCGAAAAATTGGGTGTGTCTTCCGATAACTGAAGATGTTTTTCCGCTTCTGAAGTGAACCGTTTGTAAACACATTTTTCTGAATGTGTTGCAGACTCGCTAACACTTGCCTGCATCAAAGTGTTGCCGAGTCAAGAGGAGACAACCATAGTATGGGTGTCTGCGTCCTTTAATTGGGGGCGCTCACTAAAGTATGTGCGTTAGGTCCTAAATTTACGTCGTCACAGGAAACGGCACATCAGGAGCGATATGGACAATGGCTACTACAGCTAAACGGAAGACCACCGCCAAAAAGAAAACGGCGGCCAAGAAAAAAGCAGCAGTGAAACGCACGGCCAAGAAGACGGCCCCGAAGCGTAAGACGGTTGCTAAGCGCAAGACAGCGGCCAAGAAGAAGACCGCTGCCAAGAAAACGGCGGCTAAGCGGAAAACCGCCGCGAAGAAGAAGGCAGCTCCGAAGCGGAAGACTGCAGCCAAGAAGAAAACGGCTGCTAAGAAGAAAGCCGCTCCGAAGCGCAAGACAGCCGCTAAAAAGAAAACGGCTGCCAAGAAGAAAACCGCTGCTAAGAAAAAGGCAGCTCCGAAGCGCAAGACCGCTGCCAAGAAGAAGGCAGCTCCCAAGCGTAAGGCTGCGGCCAAGAAGAAAGCCGCTCCCAAGCGTAAGGCTGCTGCCAAGCGTAAGGTTGCGCGCAAGAAGAAGTAATAGCCGCCATGCAATGTCCCGCCGCGCCTTAGGGCGCGGCGCGGCAGCGGCATAGGACAGTCTGACCGTTCAGTGTTTCCAATGCGGCGGAACATGGAACGGCAGACAAGGCGGAACACCCCAGCCCGTAGCGGCGAAGGCGTTTCGGCCTCATAGAACTGAAGATCGCGCCGGATGTCCGGGTGCCGGTGATCGCCAAACCGGATGGACCTAGCGGCAAGCCGATTACGGCATTCGGAGCCGGTGCGATCTTTCAGTCCTCTTTTCGCCGGCGCGTCAGCCGGCTTTTTTCTTTCAACTCTTCATTTCATTTTCCGCTCGCCGGGAGCGCCCGTTTGTCCGGCCAGCGTACTGTTCGCGCTTTGCCGGAGCTGTGTTAAAGTCCGGCGATCGCCCGTGCTCGATGCGGGCGCCGTCCATGCGGCGTAAACGCCGCGCAGAAGCGATGAAAGAGGATGTTATGCGGAGTGCCGGGGGTCTGGTTTTTGCGTCGAGCCTTTTGGCTGCAATTTTGTTTGCAGCGCCTCTTGCCCATGCTGAGCGCGTTACGGCAACGGGTACGCGGGTGGAGAACGACACGTTCGGTACGGCGAACATTTGGGGCCGTTCCCTCGACCTGCCTGCGGCCGGCAAGATCGTGCGCGTGATGGGCGGTACCTACGGCTTTCAGCTTGTGAACAAGGACGGCGATGTCGTCGGCGATTTTCTTTTTCCCGATGACGCGGTCGGCTTTGAATTGCCGGCAGGTTCTTATGCGCTGCGTCCTCTGATCTGCCGGATACACCGCCACCATCACGTTGAAGTGACTGTGGAATACTAAGTGTCCTGCGCCTTATGCCTCTGAGCCCTTGGGTTCGAGCGCGCGGCCTCCCATATTCCATCGCAGTTGTTGAATGCGATAAACGCCCGGGCACCAGACCCGGCGAGGGAGGCACGAATGATCGATCTTTACACCTGGACCACGCCGAACGGCCGCAAGGTTTCCGTCATGCTGGAAGAGTGCGGCCTGCCTTATGAGGCGCATGCGATCGACATTTCCAAAGGCGCGCAGTTCGAACCGGACTTTGTGAAAATCGCGCCGAATTCGAAAATCCCGGCCATTGTCGACCGGGAGACGGGCGTCTCCTTGTTCGAATCCGGCGCCATTCTCGTCTATCTCGCCGAGAAGACGGGCAAGTTCCTGCCGAAGGAGGGAGAGGGCCGCGCCAAGGTGCTCGAATGGCTGTTCTGGCAGATGGCGAATATCGGGCCGATGATGGGCCAGGCCAATCACTTCGCCAATGTGGCGCCGGAAAAAATTCCTTATGCGATCGACCGGTATATGGGTGAAACCGCGCGTCTTCTGAAGGTGATGGACGATCAATTGGGGCGTGCGGAGTATCTGGCCGGGGAGTATTCGATCGCCGATATGGCCACCTATCCCTGGGTTTCCGTAGGGTTTGAGATGATCAAGTCGCTGAAAGGCGACATTGTCGGCGATGGGAATAACGTCTCACGCTGGCTTGCTGCCAACGCCGCGCGCCCTGCCGTGGAGCGTGGCATGAAAGTCCCAGTCGTTAGCTGATTTGCAAAAAAATCCGGCTGCTGATGAAGAATCCATCCTTGTTAACCAAATTTTCAAGCGATGGATTTTTCATTAACCTCGTTGCAGGCGAATGTCCTGCTTGTTTGTCGGGGGGCTCCTCCAAGTATGGGAGTGTGGGAGCCTGAGGCATCATCGAGGAGGCTGGCACGATGGCTCGTGTACAAATCGATGCCCTTCAGAAATGCGAAATGGCCGCCGAAGGCGGGCAGAGCGAAGCCCTTTACAGTTTGGGGCTGATCTACGCCACGGGTAAAGGTGTGGATGTCGACTATGTGACGGCACATAAGTGGTTCAATCTTGCGGCCATGCGGGGCAATCATGCCGCCCGCGATTGCCGCACCGAGATTGCCCGCGATATGTCGCCGGACGAAATTGCCGACGCTCAGCGCCAGGCACGGGAGTGGCTTTCGCAGCACTGATAGGGTGGATCCATAGGACTGGCGGAAAACATCCAGCCAGCAGTAAGAAAGTAAGCGTATATGTTTTTGCTTTGACAGGTCCGGACGCTACGGCGTGCGGGCCTTTTATTTTGCCCGGAGCTTTGCCTGGCTGGGCGGGCCTCACGTCTTCGTGACACGTCAACCTTAAGCGCGTATTTTCCGCTCAGATTCGTTTTCCGCCGCGTCAACAATGAAGAAAGAGAGCCGGTCATGACCCTGCCAGCAGAAAATCTCATTGAGCTCCTCGACCTTGAAGCCATCGAGCAGAACCTTTTCCGCGGCCACAGCCCCGATGCAAGCTGGCAGCGCGTGTTCGGCGGGCAGGTGATTGCGCAGGCGCTTTCTGCCGCTTACCGCACGGTGCCCGAAGACCGGGTCTGTCATTCGCTCCATGCTTACTTCATCCGCCCCGGCGATCCCAAAGTGCCGATCCTTTACGAGGTGGACCGGGCGCGGGACGGCAAGAGCTTTACGACGCGCCGCGTCGTCGCCATTCAGCACGGCAAGCAGATTTTCAACCTGGCAAGTTCCTTTCAAGTAATGGAAGAAGGCTTCGAGCATCAGGTGGAGATGCCCGATGTGCCGCAGCCCGAAGACCTGCCGACGGAGCGGGAGCGGCGCAAGGAAATCATGGACCGGCTGCCGCCGGAAATCGCCACGCATTTTGCCCGTCCGCGCCCCATCGAAGTGCGCGCCGTCGACCCGCAGGCCTATATCAAGCCGGAGCCGATGGAGCCGCTGCAGAACGTTTGGATCAAGACCACGCGGCCGACGCCGGATGATTTGCGCATCCATCAATGTGTGCTTGCCTATGCCTCCGACATGACGCTGCTCGACACCTGCGTGCGCCCGCACGGGGTGAGCTGGATTTCCGGCAAGCTGCAATCGGCCAGCCTCGATCACGCCATGTGGTTCCACCGGCCCTTCAGCGTCGATGAATGGATGCTTTACTCGCAGGATGCGCCGACCTCGCAAGGGGCGCGCGGCTTCAACCGGGGCAGCATTTTCACGCGGGACGGCAAGCTTGCCGCCTCCGTCGCCCAGGAAGGGCTGATCCGCTACCACGGCACGCGCAAGAGCTCTTAAAGCTAGAGCTGGTGCGCGTGAAGCGGTTTTGCCGGGGCAAGCGCCAGGGCAGCGCATAAGAACCCGCAGGCGCCCATGAACAGCGTGATGTTGATGAGGGATTCCGGCACCAGCGCGGAGGCGGCGCTGATTGCCCCTGCCAGCATGAACTGCGTAAAGCCCATGATCGAGGCGGCGGTGCCGGCCTGATGCTCGAAATGATGCATGGCGCAGGCCTGCGCATTCGGCCCGATCATGCCGAGCGAGCCGACGGACACCATCATGCAGGGCACGAACATCCAAAGACCGATATCGAAGGCAGCCGCCGCAACGAGCCCGCCAATGGCGAGCGCCTGAACCGGTACCGAGAATTTAAGAATATGATCGGGGTCCATCCGCTTTAAAAGAAAGCGGTTGAGAAAATTGCAGCCCGCCATGGTCGCGATATTTGCCGCGAAGACCGCCGAGAAGCCGAACTCCGAAAGGCCGAACCATTTTTGATAGATGTAGGAGGCATGCGTCAGGAAGATCAGCATGGAGGAAAAGCCGAGCGTGATGATCATCATGAAGCGCAGCGCCGAAGGATTGCTCAGCACCGCCAGATAGGCGGGCAGAAGGCGGTAGTCGCGCGGCGGGCGCGTGATCGTCTCAAGCTTTGCGAAAAGCCCGAACCAGAGCAGCACGATCATCATGGCGGAATAAGCGGCGAGAAAGATGAAGATCATCGGCCAATCGGAGACGGCCAGAATGGCGCTGCCGACGGTGGGCGCGATGGCCGGCGCGATGATCATGATGAGGCCGATCAGGGAAAAGAGCGTTGCCGCTTCCCGGCCCGTTGCCCGGTCGCGCACGATGGCGGGGACGGAAACGGCGGTGAAGCCCGCGCCGAAAGCCTGCGCCGCGCGCCAGATCAAAAGCTCGGTGAGGCTGCCTGAAAGGGCGATCAGCACGCTGGAGAGGGAAAACACAGCAACGCCCGATAGCATCACCCAGCGCCGCCCGAAACTGTCCGAGAGCGCCCCGCCGAAAAGCTGCCCGAAGGCGAAGGCCAGCATATAGACGGAGATGGTCAGCGAGACGTCATGCACCTCCACGCCCAGCGTCTCGGCGATGCGGGGGAAGGAGGGCAGATAGGCGTCGATGGCGAAAGGCCCCATCGCCACCGTCATCGCCAGCAGAATGGTCAGCCGGGCGGTCGAGATCATGTCGTCTCCGGGATTTGGTCCGAGATTGGATAGGGGCTGAGGGCGGAGATAAAGCGGCGCCGGTCCCGCGTTACTTAAGGGCGCGCTACAGCCTCTACAATGCAAAAACTGCTGCAAAAATGCAAAGGGCGGCTCCGGGGTTTCCCGGAGCCGCCCTTAAATGCCTCACACACGGCGCTGAGCGCGTCTTTTGCTTAGAAACGGATCTCCATGCCCACATAGAGCGCCCGCCCGTCACCGGGGTTGTAGAGCGCGTCTGCGGCCGTTGCCACAGGCCGGGCATTGGTGTTGGAGATATAGGTCCGGTCGAGGAGGTTGCGCCCATCGGCATAGACGCTGAGGCCGTTGCCGAAATCATAGCCGGCTTTGACGCCGTAAATGACGTAATCCTCGGTCTTGAAGGCGTCCGTATTGGCGTTGTCGACGTGATAGCCCTCCGGCACCCATTCGGCGTTGGGCGCGATGTAGAAGCCGTCCTCGTTCTCATAGCGCAGCTCGGTACGCAGGAAATGCTTCGGGGCGCCCGGCAGCTCGTTGTCGCCGAAGGCCGCGTCGCCGTCGAAATGGAAATCGTTCAGGGTGTAAGCCTGCCGCCAGAAGAGCTTGTCATCGCCCGGCGCGGCGAAAATGCCGTCCAGCAGTTTAACGTTGAGCCCGAGCTCGATGCCCTGGTGGATGGTTTCATCGGCATTGAGCGCGAAGCCGCCCTGGCCGCTGCCCGGCGTTACGAAGAGCTGCAGCTCGTTCTCGATCCAGGCGCGGTAAAGCGAAAGGTCCCAGCCGATCCACTCATTGCCGCCGCGCGTGCCGATTTCCGCCGTCCAGGCTTCCTGCGGATCGAGATCGGCAAAGCCCGGTGCGGAGGAAGGGTTGAGTTCGGCAAAAGTTGGCGGTTCGGAAGAACGGGAGACATTGGCAAAGAGCTGCGCTTCTTCCGTCACATCCCACAGCACGCCGAGTTTCGGGTTGAAACTTGTGAAGGTCTTGCGGCCCGTGTCATCGCCATTGGAGAGCTGATTGTCGTCGAGCTCGCGGATGGAATGGTTGAGCTGCGCCCCGGCGATCAGAGCGATGCCGGTGGTGAGATATTGCTCGATCTCGCCATAAAGTTCGTAATTGTAGGATTTCTCATCCACATCGTTGAACTGAATGGAGCCGCGCGAGCCGCCGATATTCTGCCAGATGCGCGCCCGGTTGATCCCGGCAATGACATTGGCCCCGAGCGTGAGGCGCGTGCGGTTGCCGAACAGCTCGCCCTCCTGCGTGCCGCGCGCATAAAGACCGGCATTCTCATAGGAATTGTCGATGATGCCGAAAGAGAGCGGGTGAAAGAGATCCTTGTTGGTGTAGGACGCGCCGAGCATCACATCCCAGTCGCCCAGGATGAACGAGGTGCGGTTGGCAACGCGGATGGAATCGATGTCGCGGGCCGTGTCCTGCGTAAAGCTCGATGTCTGTGTGCTTTGCGGGCTGGTCAGCGCCTGCGCTTTCGTCAGCGAGGCCGGGATGTCCTGATCGATCGTGTTGAGATTGAGATAGAAGCGGGTTTCGACCTCAGGGCTCACCCGGTAACCGAGATTGCCGGAGAAGCGCAGGTAATCCTGCTCGGTGTGATCGCGGTAGCCATCGGAGCTGGAATAGGTGGGGCTGGCATAATAGTCCCACTTGCCTTCAACGCCGCCCGCGGCAAGCTGCAAGCGTTTCGTGCCGAAGCTGCCCACTTCCACACGCGAAAGGTAAGAGGGCGCATTGTAGCCCGTGGGAGAGACGAAATTGATCGCCCCGCCCAGCGATGCCGCGCCATATTGCAGGGCGTTGGCGCCCCGGTAGACCTCCGTATAGCGGAAGGTCAGCGGATCGATTTCCTGCGGGTCGCCCCCGCCATCGGCTTCATTGATCGGAATGCCGTCAATGAGAAGGCGGATGCCGCGCAAATGGAAGTTGCGCGAGAGGCCCGAGCCGCGGATCGAGAGGCGCAAATCCTCCTGGCCGTATTTCGGCTGTACGAAGACGCCTGGCACGAAATCCAGAACGTCCTTGAGCGTCGCGGCGCGCCCGTCCCGGAACTCTTCCGCCGGCACGACTTCCACACCGCCGGGGGTGCGGGAAAGCCGTTCCTTGGCAGCTTCCGCGCTGGGCACGGTCAGGGAAGGTTCGGTTTGCGCCGAAACTGTGATGTCGGGCAGCTTGACGGCCTCTTCTGCGGCAAGCGCCGGAACGGCAGACAAAGCAAGGGTCGCAGCGCCTGCAACGCGCAGGGCAAAGTTGGTCGGTTTCATGGTTTTCTCCGGCGGCTTAATGGGCGTGATGCGCGTTTTGCGCGGGCATCAAAGTGAGTGCGGGGGCAGGCGAGGCAGGGGGCGCGCCGCCTTCCTCCGCAATCTCGTTCCAGTTGCGGGTGCCTTGCTCGCAAGTCTGGAGCACCGGGAAATAGAGTTTGGTTTCCTGATCCACGGCCGGAAGACGCATGTGGATTTTGAAAGCATCGAACTGCGCATCGGGCAGTTTGCCGTGCCGCCAGGTGATCGTCTCGACGGCTTCTTCGAAGAGGGCGCCATGCGGGCCTTCCACGGGTTCGGGCAGCGGCTTCTTGGTGATTTCAAGCTGCCAGCCGGGTTTCGGTTGCGGTTTGGCGACCAGTGTGCCCTCGGGCAGCGTGATCGTGAGGCCCGTCGTGGCCGAGCCTTCGCAGCCATGGGGCGCAAGGAAAGTGACCTGGAAATAGCTGTCCGCAGGCGCGCTCGTGGTTTCCAGAACGATATGCGCTTCAGCCGGAGCGGCAAGAAGCGCGGGGAAGGCGATAAGCGCTGCGCCGAGCGCAGCTTTCACAGATGAATTAGACATTGGGTCCCTCAAATGACAATGCGGGCGCGCAAAAGCGCTCCGGTAGATCGGCAGTCAGATGAGGAAAGAGGGCGGGGCCTGCGCGCCGAGCGGCGGGCCGATGGCGGGCGGCAGCACCACGTCATGCGCTTGCGGGGCACGCGGGGATGCGGCAACGGGCAGTGCCATCGCCGTCAGCGTGATCTCGGGCGCGGCGATGTAATGGGCCGTGGCGGTCCAATAAAGACAGCCTGCCGTATCCGCCGTGCCGTTTTCGTCATGGGTGATGGGATTGCCCGCGGCATCCAGCGTTAGCGTTTTCAGGCCGGAGGCCGAGCAGATGACGATGGTGAAGCTGCCATCCTCCGCCCGCGCGCCGGGCATATAACCGGCGGGCAGCAGTGCATTCAAAAACAGCACGAAAAGCGACAGCCAAAGGACCGTGCGCTTTGCATCCTGTTTCATATGGCGGGCAGCCTGCATCATGGCCGCCAACCTACCCACAGTTTCCGCCAAGGGCGAGCGGGAATCGCCCGGCGATCATGTGATTGTGAATTGCCTTTAGTGTGCGAGCGGGCAGGTGGCTCAGGCTTCGTGGGTGAAATGGGCTGGCCCGACCTGCCGCCAGCATCAGGCGGGCGGTTCGGCCAGCAGAATCAAAGGCTTGATTGCAGAGCTTTCCCCAAGTTTTCTGAGATTTCGGGGCGCAAACGGCCTGAAACGGCTTGAAACGGCAGGGCAGCTAGGGCATACACGGCGGCGGAGAGGTGGCCGAGTGGTCGAAGGCCTCTCCGCCATTTTCCCAAACTTTATGTGGCAATCCTTTCCACGGCTTCAGGTTCCGACCGGTGAATATTCCGGCGGGCTGTTTCTGTTTGTGCGTCCAAGGCTTTTGATAACTCGCGGGTGTTGGATACGCTTGAGAGGTGAAGAACTTTTTCCAAACCTGAAGAGCTTTTCAAAGTCATCGTTGGATAACGCACTTCGGGTATCTGATAATTGTTATTGAAGCGTCTGTCGGGGTTGCCGTTTTTATTGACGTACCGCCATGTGTGGCCAATGATCTGGCTGTCGGTGGGCACGCTTTCAGTTTCGACAAAGATAGTGGCCCCCCATTCCAGTTTCAAAGATGTGTAACTTATGGCTCCGGCTTTGCTGCCTTGAACGAGCAGAACCAAGTCGGGATAGAAGTAGATGTCTTGAGCTCCGCCTTTGATGCAAGGTGGCTCAATGTTGGTTTTGATTATTGACGGGCTGCCAAACCCCAAGCTTGCGGATTGTCTATCAACAAGATTTCCGGCGCCTGCATTTCTCTTCCAGTCGCTTGTTGAGTTAGTGTTGCGTATGTTCCAAGCTTTTTTGCAGGCTGCTGTTTTCTCGAATTCCTGAGAAAATTTTTCAAAGGCATCTCGCGCGTCTAGTTCGAGGTCATAAAGGATGACCACAGATCTTCTAACTTCGTCGTGTGACATTGCGAGATATGTAAGCGCGCATCCTATTGCCAAGGCAGATGCCATAGCTATCAGCCCAGACTGATCATAGGCGAGTAGAGCTATTGCAATTGTCAAGGAAGCCACGAACGGCCACAGAATTATTCTTGCGAGTTTTTCGTTAATCTCCGCCACAATTTGTTCGGCATTCGCGGGCGCTAACTCCAGCGCATTAACTCCTTCTTCCCAATCGTGCTGACTTGAAGAGGGCGAAGCGTTGGCTGTTTGGTCGAACTCATGAGTCTTCGAGCTTTTTTGGGGCGGCTTGAGTGATTTTCTGTAATAAAGGCCACCATGTCCCATATGAACATAATTGCCTCGGGGACCGGTCCCTACTCTCAGTCCTTTTACACCCGCAGATATACCCAAACCGGACTTAGAGAGATTGAATCTGAAGGGTCCTACTGCAACGCTTTTTCTAACTAATAAAGGCATGTCACTCCCCCCCATTTGGTGAACGTGACATTTTTTCATAGCAATCGTCGTGTGGGTAGCGGAAATAAAGTTCGTCGGATGTCCGCGAGCATTTGGTGGGAATGATGGAGACCTTTAGCCGTCGTTTTCCCCGCCTTTCGTTTTCACCCAGCGGTGCTCGATGCGGCCCATGAGGTGAAGGACGAAGAGGCCGAGCAGGGCGACGAAGAGGGCGAAGAGAACCTGGCCCGCGCCCGCGATGAGGCCGATCGCGCCGGTGAGCCAGATGCTGGCGCCCGTGGTCAGCCCGCGCACATGCCCGCCCGATTGCAGGATGGCGCCCGCACCGAGAAAGGCGATGCCGGTCACGATCGCCTCGATGGCGCGCAAGGGGTCGAGATTGAAATCCGGCCCGTCATCGGCAAGGCGCATGGAAAGTTCGATACTGCCGACGACGAAGGCGGCCGAGGTCAGCGCCACCAGCATGCAGGTGCGCAGGCCCGCCGGTTTTTGCCGCAGCTCCCGTTCGAGCCCGATCAAAGTGCCGAGCACGAGGGCGGAGATTGTGCGTAAGGCGATTTCGGCGGGCGGCAGATAAGTTTCGAACTGGCCGGCGAGTGTTTCCATCATGCTGCAGAAACGATGCCTTGCCGCCTTGGTTCCGTTTCACGGGCAAGCGGCTTTCTTCAGACGTGCATAAACCCTTGCCGCCGCGACGTGTTTTCGTGCCTTGATGACAGCGCTATCGAAGGTGGTAAAGTTCCGCCAGAAACAAGCGGTGTCTGCCGCGCAAGGGCCATGCCTTAACGAATAGCGGCAAGAACAACCGCCAAGAACAAGTGCCAAAAACAAGTGCAAGGGAGAAAGCGATGAGTGAAGCGGCGAGCGAGCTGCGCCCGGTGACGGACTACGTCAAACTGCCGGCGAATGGCGAACCATATCTGGAAGGGCACAAATGCGGCAATTGCGGCACCGTCTTTATCGGCGCGCGCCATGTCTGCTCGAAATGTTTTGCCCGCGATAAGATGGAAGCGGTGAAGCTGCCGAATAAAGGCAAGCTCTATTCCTACACGATCGTCTACCGCTCTTTCCCCGGCGTGGAAGTGCCTTTCGTTTCCGCCGTGGTGGACATTGAAGGCGGCGGCACGGTGAAGGGCAATCTCATCAATATCGAGCCCGATCCTGCGAAAATCAAAATGGGGATGGATGTCGATGTGGTCTTCAAGGATGCGGGCCGCACCGACAAACAGGGCAACCACTATATTTCCTATTTCTTTCAACCGGCGGCGTGAGGAGGCTTAACCCATGAGCAAAGACGACGTTTATGTCATCGGCACGGATATGATCAAATTCGGCCGCTTCCCGGACCGCACGGTGCCGGATCTGGGCGCGGAAGCCGCGCTCTTGGCGCTCGATGATGCCGGGCTCGGCATCAAGGACATGCAGGCGCTTTATTGCGGCAATCTCTTCCAGGCAAGCGGCATGGTGGGCCAGCGCATTCTGCACCAGATCGGCCAGACCGGCATTCCGGTGGTGAATACGGCAAATGCCTGCGCCACGGGCGCGACCGCGTTCCGCGAAGGCTGGATCGCCATCAAGGCGGGGCTTTACGACCTCGTGCTTGCGGTCGGTGTCGAGCAGATGGGCCGCGGGCTTCTCGGCGGCGGGGGAAGCGACAAGGGCATTCCCACCGAGGGGCTTCTGGGTTCGGGCACCATGCCGACGGTCTTTGCCGAGCTTGGCATGGAGCACCACAAGAAACACGGCACAAGCTTCGAGCAGTTCGCCAAGGTGGCGGTGAAGAACCATCACCACTCCACCATGAACGACAAGGCGATGTATCAGAAGGAAACGCCGCTTGAAGAAGTGATGGGCGCGGAGATGATCTCCTATCCCAACACCAAGCTGATGTGCTCGGTGAATGTGGACGGCTCCGCTGCCGCCGTGCTCTGTTCGGAAAAGAAAGTGAAGGAACTCGGCCTTATGGACCGGGCCATCAAAGTGCGCGCGTCTGCGCTTACCTCCGATCCCTTCACCGACCGCGATCTTGTGATGCCGGACTTTTCGACCTGCACGCGCATGGCCGCGCAACAGGCTTACGAGATGGCGGGCGTCGGGCCGGAAGACCTCGACCTTGTCGAGCTGCATGACTGTTTCGCCACGGCGGAAATTCTGCATTACGAGAATCTCGGCCTTTGCAAGGACGGGGAAGCCGGCAAGATGATCGACACGGGCGCGACGGCGCTGGGCGGCAAAATCCCGGTCAATGTCTCCGGCGGGCTTCTGTCCAAGGGCCATCCCTTGGGCGCGACGGGCATCGCCAATGTCTATGAGATCGTTACGCATCTCAGAGGCAAGGCCGGTAAGCGCCAGGTGGAAGGCGCACGCATGGGCATGACCCATGTGGTGGGCATGGGCAACGCCGCCGCCATCCACATTCTCGAAAAGCCGTAAGGTTCAGGAACCTCAAGGCAGGGGCCGCTCCTCCGGGGCGGCCCTTTCTTATGTGGACCCCGGGACAAGCCCGGGGTGACAGCTTCGGTAAAAGGTAGGGCCCTGCGCCACACTCACGTGTCACCCCGGCCCCCGTGCCGGGGTCCATCTGAGGTAGTGCGAAGTGCGTGGGCAAGCCGCTCCACAAAGGCGGCGCAATTCGCCCTTGCAAAGCGCGCCGCCGCGGCTATTCTCCGTCCCATGATGAACGCACGCACCATGATCGTTCCGGCCGGCCGCGTTACCGGTCTTTGGTGGACCGCCTTTTAGGCGGTCTCCTTCGCGTGCGCGTGTCGCATATCTGAAGTTCGGGCCGCCTTTCGGGGCGGCTTTTTTATTGTCGCTGCCCTGTCTCGTGGTTCTGTCTTGCGGTTTTGCAGGAGGGAAGGGCAATGAATGCCAAATTCGAGCTGCCGGGGATCGTTCCCTGGGGGCGCACGTTCAAGGAATATGAAGCGTTTTTCGCGCTGGATGCGGCGGCGCTTGCCGGGCCCGTGCTCGATGCGGGCGCGGGGCCGTCCTCTTTTACGGGCGAGCTTTGCGCGCGCGGCGGGCAAGGGCTTGCCGCCGATCCGCTTTATGCAGAGGCGAGCGCCGATATCGCCGCGCGTTTCGAGGCGGCGCGCGCACCCATGCGCAAAGCGATGCGTGAGGCGAAGGAGCGCTTCAATTGGAAAACCTATGGCAGCGAAAGCGCGCTTGAAGCGCTAAGGGCCGAGACCTTGCAAGCGTTCATGGCGGACCGGGCCCGCGCGCCGGAGCGCTATATCGCGGCCTCCCTGCCTAAGCTTCCCTTTGCCGATGGCGCGTTTCATCTTGCGCTTTGCTCGCATCTTCTCTTTCTCTATGGGGACGATCTCGATGCCGCTTTTCACCTGCGCGCGGTCAAGGAGCTTGCGCGCGTGGCGGGGGAAGTGCGCATCTTTCCGCTCTTCAATCTCGACGGGCGCCCTTCGAGCCATCTGCCTTGCGTGATGAAGCGGCTGAGGCTGGAAGGCTACGTTTGCGAGACGGTTAGAGTTCCCTTTGAGTTTCAGCTTGGGGCAACCCAGATGCTGAAGGTGAAAGGACCGGCGCAATGAGCGGTAGAGAGAACCTCAGGCGTGCTGCTTGTCCAGCTCTTCCAGAAACGTGCCGATGGCGGCGAGCGATTGCGGCTCGTCGAGCCAGGGCGCGTGCCCCCGGTCGGGCACGGTGACGGCGGTCAGGCGCGGGTGCACTTCTTCCATGCGTTTGACGGTTTCGGCGGAAAGAAGATCCGAGTTTTCTCCGCGCAGCACGAGCGTCGGGATCGTGTAAAGCGCTTTGAACTCGGTCCACATATTGGGCAGTTTGCCGCGCAGGAGTTTCATGCCGATGCGCAAGCCGTCGCCGATCTTGGAATCATAATCGAGCGCGGGTTTACCGTCTTCATCGCGAAAGGTCATATGGGCGAACTCGTGCCAGCCGGGCCCGGTGATGGTGGGGAAGTGGCGCTCGTTCATCTGCCGCAGCGTGATGGCGGCGATGTCCCAGCTTTCAGGCGCGGGCATCTTGCCGGCATAGCCCATAATGCGGGTAATTCCTTCCTGCGCGACTTCGGGGCCGACATCGTTCAGCACCACACCTTTCAGCGCGCCGGGGCGCTGGGCCGCCATAAGCGTTGCGACGAGCCCGCCGCGCGAGGTGCTGATGATAGCGGCATGGGGCACGCCGGCGGCGGCCATCAGGTCGAACGTGTCACGCGCTTCGGCCTGGGGCGTGTACTCTGTCCAGCTTTTGCAATAGTCGGAGCGCCCGCGGCCTCGGAAGTCGGGGCAGAGGACGCGGTGCTGCGCGCTGAGACGTTCGGCGAGCTTGTCGAAATCCTTCGAATTGCGGGTAAGTCCCGGTAGGCACAGAACCGGCACGCCGGGAGCGAGCGCGTCGCCATAGTCGCGCGCATAAAGGCGCATGCCTTCCTGGTTTGTGTAGAAGAATTCCGTGAAGCTCATTTTGTTTTCTTTGTTATTTGGCCAGGATTATTGGCTTGGATCATTGGCTCGGCGCGCGCGGCGTTTCGAGGCCGGGTGGCGGTTTGAGGATGATGCGCCCGGCCGGTTTGTTCACCGGTTCCGGCTCGGCGGGACCCGTGCTGCCGGTAATCTCCGGCTCTGTTGATACCGCTTGCGGCACCATGCTTTCGGACGGCTCGATAACGGGGGCCATCTGAGCGGCACCTTCTGGAGAGGGGAGTGGGAGTGCGGGCGGATTTGCCGGTGCCGCTTGAGGCGCTGCCGCTTGCGGTTTCACGCCTTGCGGTTGGGGCCGCGCGGGGATCGGCTGCATGAGCGGTTTGGCGGGCACGGCAACGCCTGGTGTGCTTGGCGTGCCTCCGGCATCGGCGGAAGGCGGGGCAAGCGGTGTACGCTCGGCGCGCCGGGGCGGCGGCGGCGCGGTGATCGGCGTGCCCTGATTGCGTTTCAGGTCTTTTTCGATATCGAGCGAGGCGATGCCGCCGGCAAGGCGCGCGCGGTAAACCTGAATGTTCTCCAGCACCCGCTGCACGTAGTTGCGGGTTTCGGAATAAGGAATGCTCTCGATCCAGTCGATGGCATCGACACCGGTGGAGCGCGGATCGCCGAACGTGTCGACCCACTCATCCACGCGCCGCTCACCGGCATTATAAGCGGCGATGGTCATGATGTAGGAGCCGGAGAATTCATCCAAAAGCTCGCCCAGATGCGCCGAGCCCAGCATGGCGTTATAGGCCGGATCGTCGAGCAGCCGGTCCCGGCGGTAGGGAACGGAGACACGCCGCGCCACGCCTTTTGCCGTCGCCGGCATGAGCTGCATCAGCCCGCGTGCGCCAGCGTGGGAAACGGCGCGCGGATTGAACTCGCTTTCCTGGCGCGAGAGGCCGTAAACGAAGGCTGGCTCGACGGGCCGCCCTTTGGCCGGATAATTCGGCACAACACCGAGCGGATAGGCCTGCTCGGGCAGCACGATGTTGCGGGCCGCTGCCGTCTTGGCGATGCGCACCGCAACTTCCGGATATCCGAGGCCGCCGATCTTTTCGGCCAGCGCCGCAAGCTCGGCCGGGTGCTCCAGCGTTTCGGCCAAATGCAGCGCGAAGACGCGGCCCATCCGCGTCCAGTCAGCGTCATAGAGCATCAACGTCGCCTTCATGACCGGGCGCGCCATCAGGCTTGCCTCGCCCTTGCGCGGGGCGGCGTCGGCGCTGGCTATAACGAGCTTTGCGGGTTTCTTCGCCCCGGCGCTGAGCGCGGCTTCGGCAAGCTGGCCATAGAAGGTGGTGCCGTGCTGGGCGGCTTCCTTGAAATGCACCTGCGCCTTGGCGGTATCGCCCATCGCATCCGCCGCCCGGCCCATCCAATAGGCGCCGCGCGCCTGGCTAATGGGGGTGGAGACGCCATTGGCGAGCGTCTCGAAATGGGTGAAGGCGGTTTTGGGCTCGTTCAGATATTGCAGGGCCAGCCATCCCGCCATGAACTCGCCCTCGGCAAAGGCCAGGCCGCGCTCGTGGCCATGGGCTTTGGCAAGTTCATAGGCTTCTTTGTATTTGCCTTGCTCCAGCGCATCGCGGGCGGCGATCTTGCGTTCGGTCCAAAGATCGCCTGCCTGATCGAGCCGGTGCGGCGCTGTCGGCGCGGTCAAGAGGAGCGGCACGGCCTGGTGGTTCTCGCCGCGGCGGCGGCGGAAGCGGGCTTCGTCGTAAAGCAGGCCGAGATCGCCGCGCAGCTGCGGCGGCACACGCGAGAAGGCGGTGTCGGCATCGCGCGTGCGGCGCATCAGGCTGAGGCGGGCTTCGGCCACCTTCTTGGCGTTCTCGCTGACGAGCTGCAGCATGCGCTTGGCATCATCATAGCGCTGTTCCCAGAGTAGGCGGCGCAGCCGGTCCTCATGGGCCTGCAGGCTCAGCATGTGCCCGTGCCGGTCGAGAATCTCTTTTTCCCGGGAGCGGGAGAATTGGTGATCGGCCCAGGCCCGCTGGATCCAGTAGGCCGCGTCCTCATTATTGCCCTGCGCGAGCAGCGCGCGGCCATAGCGCAGCTTACCGTCACCCGTTACGGGTTCGCGCCCTGTAAACCAGGCAATGACGTCGCTGTCATCGACGGGAAATTCGAGCAGCGCTTCCTCGGCCCGCTCCGTCAGGCGCTCCTGACGGGGCCAGGCGGGATGGTCCGCCTGAAACTGGATGATCTCGGCAAAACTCGCCCCGCTTTTCGAAGACTGAAAGCGCACCCAGTCTAGAAGGTCGCGGGTCAGCGGGTCCTTGATGGTGCGCATGGCGATGAGCATGCCCGCCCAGTCGCGCTTTTCGGCGGCATCGAGGGCGGTGATGAAAGCCTGACCTTCGCTCGGGGGCAGATATTTGACGGGCGGCGGTGGGGCCGGGCGGCTGACCGGCACGGCGGGCGGCGCTTCGGCCTTGGTGGGGGCAATGCCGCCGCCGAGGGTTAAACCGGTAAAAAGGGCTAAAATGCCGCAAAACGCCCGCGGCGCGGCTGAAACATTGCGATTAGACAATTTTCGCACCATCAGAACCCTGTTCACCCAGAACCTTGCTCACCATGTACCGGGAGGCTCATCCTGCCTCAGCCTACAATTCCTGCTTCAGCTCCGCCAGAGGCAGAAGAACAAATTAACGCACCGTCCAGGTGCTAGTTCCTTGCTCCGGCTGAGTGTTTGCGGCTATGTTCCGCGCCGCGGAGCCCTGTTTCACACCGGTTTCCTATCGGTTTTGCGGGGCTTCGCGGTTTTGTTTTCGCATGGCGGCCCGTGCCGCCCGTGCTCTAGGAGCTTTGCAATGTTTAAGGGATCAATCGTTGCCCTTATCACACCGTTCAAGAACGGCGCCATCGACGAAGAAGCTTTCGTGCGTCTGGTCGATTGGCATGTGGAACAGGGGACACATGGACTTGTGCCGGTGGGCACAACGGGTGAATCGCCGACATTGAGCCCTGACGAGCACAAACGGGTCATCGAGCTGTGTATCGAGGCGGTGAAGGGGCGTATCCCCGTCATGGCCGGTACGGGCTCGAACAGCACGCTGGAAGCAATCGACTTCACCCGCCATGCCGAGGAGGCGGGCGCGGATGCGGCGCTCGTCGTCACGCCTTATTATAACAAGCCGACCCAGGATGGGCTCTATGCTCATTTCAAGGCGGTGCATGACGCGACCAACATCCCCATCTACATTTACAACATTCCCGGCCGCAGTGTGATCGACATGCAGCCGGAGACGATGGCCCGTCTTGCCGAGCTGGAGCGGATCGTCGGGGTGAAGGATGCAACGGCAGACCTTTCCCGCGTCAGCGTGCAGCGCCATCTAATGGGCCCCGACTTCATTCAGCTTTCGGGGGAAGATGGCACGGCGCTCGGCTTCAACGCCCATGGCGGGGTGGGGTGCATTTCCGTCGCCGCCAATGTGGCGCCCGCGCTGTGCGCCGAGTTTCAGGAAGCGTGCCTTGCCGGTGATTATGCCAATGCGCTCTTGCTGCAGGACCGGCTGATGCCGCTGCACAAAGCACTCTTTGTTGAGGCAAGCCCCGGCCCGGTGAAATATGCCGCGAACCTGCTTGGCCTGTGCGAGGAAGAACTGCGCCTGCCGCTCGTTGCGGTGAAGGACGAAACACGCACGCTGGTGCGTAAAGCCATGATCCATGCCGGCCTGATCAACGGTTAGGCAGTAAGCACGGAACAAGGCAGCATAGGGAAGATATGTCTTCGAAAGCCGGCGGTGCCAAGAAGCGGAAGGATGAAAGCGGCAAGATCGTCGCCGACAACCGCAAGGCGCGCCATAACTACTTCATCAAGGATACCTATGAAGCAGGTATCATGCTCACCGGTACGGAGGTCAAATCTTTGCGTACCGGTGCGGCGAGCCTTGGTGAGTCCTATGCGCAGATCAAGAACGGCGAGGTCTATCTGATCAACGCCCATATTCCCGAATACCTGCAGGCGAACCGCTTCAACCATGCACCGCGCCGCCCGCGCAAACTGCTGCTTCATGCCCGCGAGATCACCAAGCTTTCCGATGCGGTGAACAAGCAGGGCATGACGGTCGTGCCGCTCCGGCTTTATTTCAACGACCGGGGAATCGCCAAGGTCGAGCTTGGCGTTGCTCAAGGTAAGAAGATGGCCGATAAGCGCCAGACGGAAAAGGACCGCAGCTGGCAGCGCGACAAAGCCCGGCTGCTGCGCGAAAAAGGCTGACCGGACGCAAGGTCAATGCGCGCCGCAGCTTTCTCTCACACATTGTTTCCTTGACTTTTTGACCCCCGGCTTTTCCCATTCGCCCGGGAAAACAAAGCTTGAAAAACAAAGCCTGAATGGCGGAGGGGACACATGGAAACGACTTTTCTGACACCGGTGCTCGCACTGGTTTCCTGGACATTGATCGTCTGGTTCTGGATGTATGCGCGCCGTATTCCGGCGATGAATGCGGCTGGGCTCGACCCGCAAGAAGCGCAGCATCCCGGTTCGCTGAACGTGCTGCCGCAAAAGGCGCGCTCTGCGGCGGATAATTACAATCACCTGCATGAACAGCCGACGATCTTCTACGCGCTGATCATCTATTCGCATCTTGCGGGTGTGGCGGATGAATTGAACCTGACACTTGCCTGGGCCTATGTGGGCCTGCGCGTGCTGCACTCGCTGGTGCAGATCACCATCAACAAAGTGACGCTGCGCTTCACGCTCTTCGCCGTGTCGACGCTGGTGCTCGTCGTTATCGCGATCCGTAACATTCTGGCCGTGCTTTAAGCAGTACGTCCTTTCGGTTAAAGAAGGCGGCCGGTTCTTCGGGACTGGCCGTCTTTTTCGTTTCCGGGCTAGTATCGGCCCCGCGAGAGCGCAGGAGAAAAATATGAGTGCGGATGAGCGCGGGTTCTTCGGGCAGATCAAAGACAAGCTGATACGCTCCAAAGAAAAGACGGCGACGGAGGGACGGCACCTGACGGGCCGGCAAGACCAGGCGCGTGAAAACCGTTTGCCGCCCGGCCAGCACCGGGTGGAAAAATGGCCGGTGCTCGATCTTGGCATTCAGCCGCAAATCTCAACGGGCTCCTGGTCGCTTGCCATAGACGGGGCGGTCGCAAATCCCGTGACCTGGGACTGGCAGACTTTTCTCGATCAGCCGCAGCAAAGTTTCCTCAGCGATATTCATTGCGTCACCACCTGGTCGCGTTACGACAATCGCTGGGAAGGTGTTTCGGCGCGGCATATTCTCGAGGTCGTAAAGCCGCTGCCTGAAGCGCGCCATGTCATCTTTCATGCCTATGACGGCTATGCGACGAATTTGCGCCTTTCCATGTTTGACGATGAAAACGTGCTCATCGCCCATAGCTGGGAAGGCCGCCCGCTGACGGTCGAACATGGCGCGCCCGCGCGAGCTATCGTGCCGAGCTGGTATTTCTGGAAAAGCGCGAAATGGATCAAGCGGATCGAATTTTCTGAAGTGGATAAGCCCGGTTTTTGGGAAGAGCGCGGCTATCATAATGACGGCGATCCGTGGACGGAGCAGCGGTACGGGTAATGAGTTTCACCGGATTTTCACTGGAAGGGCGCACCGCGCTCGTTACGGGCAGCGCACGTGGTCTCGGTTTTGAGATTGCCAAGGGGCTGGCGGCGGCAGGCGCCTTCGTCTTCGTCAATGGCCGCCGGCGGGAAGCGCTTGAGGAGGCTGTTGCGGCGATCGAGGAAGAAGGCGGCAAGGCCGCGCCGCTTCTTCTCGATGTGACGGACCGCGCGCTTGTCGAAACCGCTTTGCGCGGCATCGGGGAAGAGCAGGGCGGGCTCGACATTCTCGTCAATAATGTCGGTATTCGCGACCGGCGCGGACTTTTCGATTTCGGCATGGAAGATGTGGAGCGGCTGATCGGCGCCGATCTTATCGCGCCGTTTCATCTCAGCCGGGAAGCGGCAAAATTGATGCGCGCGCGGCAGGGCGGGCGCATCATCAACATCACGTCCATTGCCGGGCCCATCTCCAACAAGGGCGATGCTGTTTACACGACGGCGAAGGGCGGGCTTGGCGCCCTCACCCGCGCGCTCGCCGCCGAGCTTGGCGAGTACGGCATTACGGTCAATGCCGTGGCGCCCGGCTTCTTTGCGACGGAAGCTAATGCAACCATGACCGCAAATCCCGAAATCGCCGACTGGCTTTCCCGGCGCACCTCGCTTGCCCGCTGGGGGCGTCCGGAAGAGATTGCGGGCGCGGCGGTCTTTCTTGCCTCGCCTGCAGCTTCATACATTACCGGCCAGACCCTTGCGGTCGATGGCGGGTATCTGTCGCATTTTTGAGTGATTGCATGCTGCCGCTTTCGTGTGTGGCTGGCGCTGCATGGACCCCGGCACGGGGGGCGGGGTGACGCACAGAGCTAGACGGTAGTCTGTAGCTCATCCGCAAATACCGAATGTCACCCCGGGCTTGACCCGGGGTCCATACAGCCTTTCGGCAGACCGAACCCTAACGGCTCAAATGCGCAGCGATGGAACGGAAGACGTCGTGGAACATCTCTTCGGTCAGGCGGCGTGTGTTCACGTTGTAGCGGGAGCAGTGGTAGCTGTCGAAAAGCGTCAGTCCATTGCCGAGGTCGTGCGCGGCATTGTGGCCGAAGGTGAAGCTTGTGCGTTTCAATCCCAGCGCGGGCAGGGTGCTGTCATGGGCGATGCGCCCGAGCGCCAGAATGGCTTTCAGTTTCGGCAGCGCGCCAAGGCGGGCTTCGAGATAGCCGCGGCAGGTTTTGGTCTCAGCGCCCGTCGGCTTGTTCTGCGGCGGCACGCAGCGCACCGCGTTGGTGATCATCGCGCCTTTCAGCTTCAGCCCGTCATTGGGGTCGGCTTTGAACGTGCCTTCCGCCCAGCCGAAGCTCAGCAGCGTCGGGTAGAGAAGATCGCCCGCATAATCCCCGGTAAAAGGCCGGCCCGTGCGGTTCGCCCCTTGGAGGCCCGGAGCGAGCCCCACGATCAAAAGCTCCGCCTCTTCATCGCCGAAAGAGGGGACGGGCGCATTAAACCAGTCCGGGTGCTTGTCCCGCTGCTCATCCAGAAAGCCGACAAGGCGAGGGCAAAGCGGGCAGTCGAGCGGCGGTTCGGGCGTATAGGCGGGCGCGGCTTTTTTTGGCATAAGTCGGTCTTCTGATCGGTTGGCCCTGGTGTCGGTAGACCCGGGTTTATGGCAGGTATGGCTGCCGGTTTAAAGCATGCAGCCGGTTTAAAGTACGCAGGAAGAATGGGCATGATCCTGATATCGCTCGGATCGAATATGGCAGGGGCTTATGAAAGCCCGGCCCATGTGCTGCGCGCCGCGCTCGGCCAGTTTCCCATGCATGGGCTGGAACCCGTGCGCGTTTCCCCATTTTACCGGACCCCGGCGGTTGGTCCTTACGCCCAGCCCGATTTCATCAACGCCGTGGCGGAGGTGGAGGCGGCGCTGCCGCCCGAGGCGCTGATGGAGCAATTGCACCGGATCGAGCAGGCTTTGGGCCGGGAGCGCGCGGTGCGCTGGGAAGAGCGGATCATCGATCTCGACCTTCTGGCTTTCGACGATCTCGTCGTTGCACCGGCAGGCGGCGGGCCGAAGCCGGGCGAGCCCTGGAAACCCCGGCCCTTGGAACTGCCCCATAGCGGCCTTACCCAGCGGGCCTTCGTGCTGGTGCCGCTTGCCGATATCGCCCCCGATTGGCGCCACCCGGTTCTCGGGCTCAGCGCGCGGGAGCTGCTTGACCGGCTTGATCCTGCGGATCTGGCCGGGATTGCGCGGGAATGGGAGGGAGCGTGAAAAAGGGCAGCAATTCAGGCCTTTCTTCACCTAATTGCTTGTTTTCCCTTGCGTTTGAGCGTGCAAACCCCTAGATAATCTGCAAACATGATCCCTCACATTGCAGGAGATAGGCCCGCATGGCGCGTGTCACCGTTGAAGATTGCGTGGATAAAGTCACAAACCGGTTCGAGCTCGTGCTTCTGGCCGCTCACCGGGCCCGCAGCATTTCCGCCGGTTCCGAGCTGACGATCGACCGCGACAACGACAAAAACCCTGTCGTTGCCCTGCGCGAAATTGCCGATCAGACAGTCCAGCCGACCGAGCTCTACGAAGATTTCATTGCCAGCATGCAAAAGCGGGTGGAGACGGATGAGCCGGAAATGGAGCCGATGGCGCTTCTGCCGGGTCAGGAAACCGCCCAGCCGGAACAGGCCGCAGGCGGCGCCGAAGATGCGCTGGGCGCGGGCGACCGCATGAGCGAAGAAGACTTGCTGCGTGCTCTGCAGAGCCAGATGGACGCACCGCAGAAGTAAGTGCCGCACCCTCAAGTCAGGGAAGAGGGGCGCAGGCCCCGCAGCACAATCGGTTAAGCGGGTGCTCCCGCCGACAGCGCCGCCCCGGCTCCTGGCTTGGGCGGCGTATTTTGTTCCGGCAGCTTGGGTGCCGGGTAGGAAGGGTGAAGAATAGGTGTTGCGCCAGTACGAATTGGTTGACCGTGTCGTTGCCTACGACCCGCAAGCGGATGAGGCAGCGCTAAACCGCGCCTATGTGTTCGGCACGCGTAAACACGGTACTCAAAAGCGTGCCTCCGGCGACCCTTACTTCTCCCATCCCATCGAAGTGGCGGGCATTCTCACCGAGCTGCGCCTCGATACGGCGACGATCATCACCGGCCTTTTGCACGACACGATCGAGGATACCGATACGACGGTGGCCGAGATCGAGGAACTCTTCGGCAAGGAAGTCGCCAATCTCGTGGACGGGGTGACGAAGCTCTCCCGCCTTGAATGGGATTCGGAACACGCCAAACAGGCGGAGAATTTCCGCAAGTTCCTGCTTGCCATGTCGAGCGATATCCGCGTGCTGCTCGTCAAGCTGGCCGACAGGCTGCACAATATGCGCACGCTGCATTTCATCTCCAAACCTGAAAAGCGCCAGCGCATCGCCCAGGAAACCATGGATATCTACGCCCCGCTTGCCGGGCGCATGGGTATGCAGGAAGTGCGCGAGGAGCTGGAAGACCTCTCTTTCCAGGTGCTGCAGCCAGAAGCGCGCGCCACGCTGATCAACCGCCTCAATCAGATCCGCGAAGAGCGCAGCGACATCGTGGAGCGGATCAGCGACATGCTGCGCGCTACCTTCAAAGCTCATGGCATGGATGTCGTTGTCTATGGGCGGGAGAAGAAGCCTTTCTCGGTCTGGAAGAAGATGGAGCGCCGCTCCATCTCGCTCGAGCAGCTCTCCGATATTTACGGCTTCCGCGTCATCGTGGAGGACGTGGCCGATTGCTATAAGGCGGTCGGCATTCTGCATACGAGCTGGCCGATGGTGCCGGGCCGTTTCAAGGATTACATCTCCACGCCGAAGAATAACGGCTACCGCTCGATCCACACGACGATTATCGGCCCGGAGCGCAAACGCGTGGAAGTGCAGGTACGCACCCGCAAGCTGCACGAGGTGGCCGAATACGGGATCGCGGCGCACTGGTTCTATAAGGATCGCGGCAACCACGCCGAGGCGTCGGAAGAGTTCGCAAACACATTCAAATGGTTGCGCCACCTTGTGGAGATGCTGGAGCATGGCAGCTCGGCTGAAGAACTGCTTGAACATTCCAAGCTCCAGCTCTTTGTCGACCAGGTTTTCTGTTTCACGCCGAAGGGGCTGCTCATCACGCTGCCGCGCGGGGCAACGCCCGTGGATTTCGCCTATGCGGTCCATACCGACATTGGCGACACCTGTGTTGGCTGCAAGATCAATGGCCGCCACATGCCCCTGCGCACCGAGCTGAAAAACGGCGATGAAGTGGAAATTATCCGCTCCAAGGCGCAGACGCCGTCACCGGCTTGGGAGGCGTTCGTTGCCACCGGCAAGGCGCGCTCGGCCATCCGCCGCGCCGCCCGTCAGTCCCAGCAGCATGAGCTTGCCCGGCTTGGGCGGTTGATGGTCTCCAGTGTCTTTGAGCTCGCGGGTAAGGAATTCAGCGATGGGGTGCTGGAGCGGGCTGTCGGCCGCTTCGACCGCAAGGACCTCGAAGAGCTGCTGGCCGATGTCGGCGAGGGCCGTATTCAGGCCTATGACGTCTTGAAGGCGGTCTATCCGCGCGTGCGCAAACCCAAAGTGGGTGAGGGCGCTACCGGCCGGGCGCTGCCGGCGGGCGAGCGGGCGGTGAAGCCGCTCGTCAAACTCGACAAGCGCATGTCCCACGGTGCTGTGCAATTTGCCGAAGGAGCTTACCCGCTGCCCGGCGACCGGATCGTCGGCATTCTGACGCCGGGTGAGGGCGTGACGGTTTATCCGATTGATTCGGAGGCGCTGGCCGCCTTCGACAGCGAGCCGGAGCGCTGGATCGATGTCACCTGGGATGTGCAGAACGAGGAAGAAGCCGCGTTCCTTGCCAAGATCACGCTGATGGTGCGCAACGAGGTGGGCGCGCTCGGCTCCATCGCGACGCTCATCGCCGATTATGACGGCAATATCGATACGCTCTCCACACCCCAGCGGGATCGCGACTTTTATACGCTTCAGATTATGCTGGAGGTGCGCGACCTCAAGCATCTCACCTCCATCATGAGCGCGCTGCGGGGGCTTTCCGTGGTCAATAAGGTCATTCGCGGCTGAGCTCTCCGGACCGCCGGCAGGGGGTAGGACAGGGGCGCGGCATTTAACTCTATTGCGCCGCTTTCGGGCGGCGGGGTATGAGACAGGCCACGGTTTGCGGGCCCAGGTCCGTAAATCGGTCTGCAAACCGGCCCGCCGGAAACAGATATGCCAGGAGAGGGACATGAACGAAGCTCAGGTGCTCAAGGAGTTCGAAAAAGCAGGCGCGCTCCTGAACGGCCATTTCATCCTCTCTTCGGGGCTCCACAGTGCCCGCTATCTGCAATGCGCCCGCGCTCTGATGGACGCCAAGCGTGCCGCCAAGCTCTGCAAGGCGCTCGCGGGTAAGGTGCGCGAGGAGATCGACAAGGAAATCGATTTCGTCGTTTCCCCGGCCATGGGCGGGGTCATTGTGGGTTATGAAATGGGCCGCCAGCTCGGCGTGCCTTCGATGTTTCTGGAGCGCCCGACGGGCACGTTCGAGCTGCGCCGTGGGTTCGCTATCCCCAAAGGCGCGCGCTGCTTGATGGTCGAGGATATTGTAACGACCGGCCTGTCCTCGCGCGAAGCCATTGCCGCTATTCGGGAAAATGGCGGCCGGGTCGTCGGCGGGGCCTGCCTCATCGACCGTTCCGGCGGCAAGGCCAAGATCGGGACGAAACTCGTCTCCCTCGCAAAATTGAAAATTCCCGCTTACGAGGCGGACAAATTGCCGCCCGATTTGGCGCAGATACCTGCGGTAAAGCCGGGCAGCCGGAAGAAATAGCGCATAGAGCGTTAGGATTTGAGTGCCATATTGGCAGAAACGGGCGAAAAGCCCGGCGCCATGGGAAGAACCGCAGACCGATGTTCCGCCGCCGCAAAGAATTGCATCCGATCGAGCGCTTGCGCGAATGGTTCTGGCCGCGCAGCGGCTGGCGGCGCGCGTTCCAATATGGCTGGCGCCGGGTCTGGCGGCTGTCGGGCTCCCCGCATGCCATCGCTGTCGGTGTGGCCGCGGGGGCGTTTGCTTCCTTCACGCCGTTCGTCGGTTTTCATTTCATGCTCGGCTTTCTGGTCGCCTGGATCTTCCGGGGTAACTTGATCGCCTCGGCTTTCGGCACGTTTGTCGGCAACCCCATTACCTTCCCCTTCATCTGGATCGGCACCTACGATCTGGGGCGCTGGCTCCTGTCCTATGACGAGCCAGCCAATATGCATCCAAGTGCGCTGTCATCGGACCTGTTCTTCAATCAGGCCCTCGATAAGGTGCTGCCGATTATCGGCCCGATGTCGTTGGGCAGCGTGCTTCTGGGTGTTCCTGCTGCCGTGACGGTCTATCTTCTCTCGAAACCGGCAGTTGAGGCCTATCAGAAGAAGCGCCGCGACACCCTTGCGCAGCGGGCCCGGAAACGGAATGCCGCCGCTCCCGCGCAGACGGAGCCGCAAGGCCAAGCGCTGACCGAATAGGCCAGTGCTGAAGAGGTAAGGAGCCAGGATGACAGGCAGCCGCAATAATTTGCGCCTTGGCGTCAATATCGACCATGTAGCGACGATCCGGAACGCGCGGGGCGGGCGTCATCCCGAACCGCTGCGCGCCGCGCATCTGGCGCAGAGGGCCGGGGCGGACGGCATCACCGCACATCTGCGCGAGGACCGGCGGCATATTTCGGACGAAGATATCGAACGGCTCTCGGCTGAAATCGGCCTGCCGCTCAATCTTGAAATGGCGGCGACCGAGGAAATGCTGGAGATCGCGCTGCGCCATAAGCCTCATGCCTGCTGCCTCGTGCCGGAAAAGCGCGAGGAACGCACGACCGAAGGCGGGCTCGATGCGGCGGGCGCGCATAATCATCTGGCGCCTTTCGTCGCCCGCCTTTCCGATGCGGGCTCGCGGGTTTCCCTTTTCATCGAGGCAAGCGAAGCGCAGCTTGAAGCAGCCGTGCGGCTCGGCGCGCCGGTCGTCGAGCTTCATACCGGCGCTTATTGCGATGCTTTTGCAGAGGGCAAGAAAGAGGAAGCCGAGCGCGAGCTTGCCCGGCTGCAGCGCGCCGCCGCTCTTGGCGCTTCGATGGGGCTAGAGGTTCATGCCGGCCATGGCATCACCTTTGACACGGTGGCGCCCGTTGCCGCAATCGCGGAAGTGCGGGAGCTGAATATCGGTCACTTTCTGGTGGGTGAGGCGATTTTTATCGGCCTGGAAGCGGCGATCGGCGAAATGCGCCGGCGCATGGACGCAGCGCGCGGGCAAACGGACCGAAGTTAAGCGGAATAAGGCCGGGAGGTTTCATGATCATCGGTATGGGCAACGACCTGATCGACATTCGCCGGGTCGCCAAGGTGCTGGAGCGCCACGGTGAGCGCTTCACCACCCGTGTTTTCACCGAGATCGAGCGTAAAAAATCCGACCGCCGCCGCAACCGCGCCGCCTCTTACGCCAAGCGTTTTGCCGCTAAGGAGGCCTGTTCCAAGGCGCTCGGCACCGGCATCCGCCAAAGCGTCTTCTGGAAGGATATGGGGGTGGTGAACCTTGCCACCGGCCAGCCCACCATGAAGCTAACGGGCGGGGCGCTGAAAAGGCTGGAGGCGATGACCCCGGCGGGCATGGTCGCCCACATCCACCTCACCATCACCGATGACGATCCGCTTGCCCAAGCCTTTGTGATCATTGAAGCTTTGCCCGCTCCCAAAGACTGATCCCTGCGTCCATCCGCCTCAGGAAAGGACTAGGCTTGCCGGTCTGGTATGCTATGGTCGCGCCGCTTTGGCGCGCGGGCGCGGAGCTATGATTTGCGGGGGAGCCGGTAGGCAATGTCGATGACGGACAAGGTAAAGAATTTCCGGGAGAGCGAGTGGGTCGATACCGCGCGCACGGTGACTTATGCGGTGGTGATCGCGCTGATCATCCGCGCCTTCCTCTTCCAGCCGTTCAACATTCCTTCCGGCTCGATGATCCCGACGCTTTTGATCGGGGATTACCTCTTCGTCTCCAAATTCTCTTATGGCTATTCGAAACATTCTTTCCCGTTTTCGCTGCCGCTCTTCGACGGGCGGGTGCTTGCCAGCCAGCCGGAGCGGGGGGATGTGATCGTCTTCAAAAAGCCGACCGATAATCAGACCGATTTCATCAAGCGCCTTGTCGGGCTACCGGGCGATGAAATTCAGGTCCGCCGGGGCATCCTGCATATCAATGGCAAGCCGGTGAAACGGGAGCGGATGGAAGACTTCATCGAGAAGGCGCCGTCGGGCGATCTGCGCCGCTATCCGCAATACCGTGAAACGCTGCCCAATGGCGTCAGCTACACGACGCTCGATACGGACGCCAATGGCTATCTCGACAATACCGGTGTCTATAAAGTCCCCGAGGGTCATTACTTCATGATGGGCGATAACAGGGACAATTCGAATGACAGCCGCGTACCCAGCGAAGTGGGCTATGTGCCGTTTGAAAATCTCGTCGGCCGGGCGGAAGTGATCTTCTTCTCCACCGATGGCAGTGCGCGTATCTGGGAAATTTGGAACTGGTTTTCAGCCACCCGCTGGAACCGCCTTTTCCATGAGGTTGACTGACCGATGCCGCGCAAGCCGCGCAAAGATGCCGATACCAGCGATACGTCTTCTCCCCATCCGCTGAGCACCGTTCTGGGCCACAGCTTTCAGAACCCGTCGCTTCTAAGCGAAGCGCTGACCCATATGAGCAGCGTGCCGGAGGCGCCCCATGGCAGCTATGAGCGCCTGGAGTTTCTTGGCGACCGGGTTCTGGGGCTTGTCATCGCGCGGATGCTGATCGAGGCTTTTCCGGGCGAGCGGGAAGGGGATCTTGCTGTGCGGCTCAACGCGCTGGTGCGGGCGGAGACCTGCGAGGCGGTGGCGCAGGAAGCAGGCTTTGGCAAATATATCGCCATGAGCGCGGGCGAGGCGCGGGCCGGCGGGCGGCGCCATGCGACGATCCTGGCCGATGTTTGCGAAGCGGTGATCGGCGCGCTTTATCTAGATGGCGGGCTTGAGGTGGCCGAAGCTTTCATCGAACGGCATTGGCGCCCGCGTCTGCAGCTCGATCTGCGCCCGCCGCGCGATTCCAAAACCGTGCTGCAGGAATGGGCGCAGGCGGGCGGCTTCGGTCTGCCGCGCTATAGCCTGGCCGGGCGCAAGGGGCCGGATCATGCGCCCACATTCGAGGTGGAAGTGAGTGTCGAGGGGCACAAGCCTGCCAAGGGGCTCGGCTCCTCCAAACGGGCGGCGGAACAGATGGCGGCGGAAAAGCTGCTCAAGCGTGAAAAGGTTGAAGGATATGAGTGAGGCGCCCACAGGCGGACTCTTGAAGAGCGCAGACGGCCAGCGGGCCGGCTTCGTGGCGCTGATCGGCGCGCCCAATGCGGGCAAGTCCACGCTGCTCAATCAGATGGTCGGCTCGAAAGTCGCCATCGTCACGCATAAGGTGCAGACCACGCGCTCGCGCCTGCGCGGCATTGCGATCGAGGGGGAGAGCCAGCTTGTCTTCGTCGACACGCCCGGTATTTTCCGCCCGCGCCGCCGCCTCGACCGCGCCATGGTGCAGGCCGCCTGGGGCGGGGCGGAGGATGCCGATCTTGTGGTGCTTCTTGTCGATGCCCAGCGCGGGCTGACGGATGAGGTGGAGGCTATTTTAAAGGGTCTTCAGGAGGTGCGCCGCCCGCTTTTGCTGGCGCTGAACAAGATCGACCTCATCCGCCGCGAAGAGCTTTTGGCGCTCGCCGCCGACATCAACGCCAAGGTGAAGTTTGCTGAGACCTTCATGATCTCGGCGGAGAAGGGCGACGGGGTGGCCGATCTGCGCGCTTATCTGGCCGCGCATGTGCCGCCCGGCCCCTGGCTTTACCCGGAAGACCAGATCGCCGATGCGCCGATGCGTAACCTTGCGGCGGAAGTGACGCGCGAGAAGCTCTTTTTGCGGCTCCACCAAGAATTGCCCTATCAGCTCACGGTAGAGACGGAGAGCTGGAAGGAGCTGAAGGACGGCTCGGCGCGTATCGAGCAGGTGATCTATGTGCAGCGCGAGGCGCATAAGAAGATCCTGATCGGCAAGCAGGGCGCGACGCTCAAGTCCGTCGGCGCCCAGGCGCGCAAGGAACTTGAAGAGATGCTGGAGCGGCGGGTGCATCTTTTCATCTTCGTCAAAGTGCGTGAAAAATGGGGCGACGACCCGGAACGCTATTCGCAGATGGGGCTCGATTTTCCCAAAGAGTGAGCTTGCCCAGTCTGTGCAATTTGCATGTTAACCAATTGATACTTCGGCTCTTTTGCGGTTTGGAGGGGCGCGTCTTAAAGCGCTACATGATCTAGTATGTGGTAAAATTGCTGGCTGCTGTGATGAATCTGCACAGAGCCGGGTTTTGAAGATCAAGAGCCTCTTCCATGCCGGTTTGAAGGGTGTTTTTGCAGCTTTTTGACTGGAAAGCCCGTTTCACATTATCTGGTAGGTCAGAGCGGGACCCTACGGCCAACTAGGTAAATCAGGAGGTGAGCAGCGTGGAGTGGCGCGACCAGGGCATCGTCCTTTCCGTGCGCCCGCATGGCGAAACCTCCGCCATTCTGGAGGTGCTGACCGCCGAGCATGGCCGCCATATGGGGCTGGTGCGGGGCGGGGCCTCCCGGCGGATGAAGCCGGTGCTGCAGCCCGGTAATTCGCTCACCCTGACCTGGCGGGCCCGGCTGCAGGAGCATCTGGGTACCTTCACCGCCGATCTCGTCAAATCCCGGGCAGGCATGCTGATGGAAGAGCCCATGGCGCTGAGCGGGCTCTTGTCCGTCTGCGCGGTGGCCGGTGCGCTGCCCGAACGCGAGGCCCATACCCCCCTTTATGAGGCGCTCGAAATCCTGCTGGAGAGCATGGAGGATGCCGATATCTGGCCCGCCGTGCTCGTGCGCTGGGAGCTCGGGCTTTTGCAGGAGCTTGGCTACGGTCTCGATCTCAGCCGCTGCGCCGCGACCGGGGAGCGGGATGATCTGGTGTTCGTCTCCCCCAAAAGCGGGCGGGCGGTCAGCCGCGGGGCGGGGCTGCCTTACAAGGGCAAGCTTCTGGCGCTGCCGGGCTTCCTGATGGGCGCGCAGGCAGGCGGTGCCTCGGCGCAGGATGTGGCCGATGGGCTGAAACTGACCGCTCATTTTATGGACCGCTATCTTTTCGCCCCACAGGACCGCACTTTGCCGGATGCGCGACGGCGGCTGGTGGAGCTTTTCGAGCGGCGCCAGGCGGGTGCCGGCCCGGCCTTGGGGTTGGGCGGCCTGCCTGAGTGACATCGGCCCCCTGTATTTCAGGCGAGAATCGTCTATCAAGTATGCCGCGCCTGCGCGTCCTGCGCCGGCCATTCCTCATGATATAGTCGCGCCATGACGAAAGTAACCGTACCGCCCGAATCGCCCGCTGAAGAGATCCGCCTGCGCGAGGCGCTGGAAGAGCGCTATCTTGCCTATGCGCTCTCCACCATCATGCACCGGGCGCTGCCGGATGTGCGCGATGGGCTGAAGCCTGTGCACCGGCGTCTTCTTTACGCCATGCGCCAGCTCAAGCTCGATCCCAATTCGGGCTTCAAGAAGTCGGCCCGCGTGGTGGGCGATGTCATCGGTAAATATCACCCCCACGGAGACAGTGCCGTTTATGACGCGCTGGTGCGCCTCGCGCAGGATTTTGCCGTGCGCTATCCGCTGGTCGACGGGCAGGGCAATTTCGGCAATATCGACGGCGATAATGCCGCCGCCATGCGGTACACCGAGGCGCGGCTGACGCGGGTTGCCGAGCTGCTTTTGGAAGGGATCGACGAAGACACGATCGATTTCCGCGCGACCTATGACGGGGAAGAAAAAGAACCCATCGTTCTGCCCGCCAATTTCCCGAACCTGCTGGCCAACGGCTCCTCGGGCATTGCGGTGGGCATGGCAACGAACATTCCCCCGCATAATGTGGCCGAGCTGTGCGACGCGGCGCTCCATCTCATCAAATTCCCTAATGCTTCGGCGGCCAAGCTCGCCGATCTTGTGCCCGGCCCGGATTTTCCGACCGGCGGCATCATGATCGAGAGCAAGGAAAGCGTGGCCGAGGCCTATGCGACGGGGCGCGGCGGGTTCCGGGTGCGGGCGCGCTGGGAGCTGGAAGACCTGCCGCGCGGCGGCTGGCAGATCGTCGTCACGGAAATTCCTTATCAGGTGCAAAAGGCCAAGCTCATCGAGCGGATTGCCGAGCTTCTGATGGCGAAGAAACTGCCGCTCTTGGAAGATGTGCGCGACGAATCCGCCGAAGACATCCGCGTCGTTCTCGAGCCGAAATCGCGCAATGTCGACCCGCTCCATCTGATGGAATCGCTCTTCAAGACGACGGAGCTGGAAAGCCGTATCTCGCTCAACATGAATGTGCTTGATGGCGGGCAGGTTCCCAAAGTTATGAGCCTGCGCGACGTGCTGAATGCCTGGCTTGCGCACCGCAAGGAAGTGCTGGTTCGGCGCAGCCGGTTCCAGCTCGATAAGGTCGAGCGGCGCATCGAAATCCTCGACGGCTATATCATCGCCTTCCTCAATCTCGATGAAGTGATCCGCATCATCCGCGAGGAAGACGAGCCGAAAAAGGAACTGATCCGCGCCTTCGAGCTGACCGACACGCAGGCCGAGGCCATTCTCAACATGCGTTTGCGCTCTCTGCGCAGGCTTGAAGAGATGGAGCTGAAGAAGGAGCACAAGGCGCTTAAAGCCGAAGCCAAGCGCTTGCGCGCGCTCCTGAAATCCGACGAGGCGCAGTGGAAGCAGATCGACGGCGAATTGCGCGAGGTGAAGAAGGAATTCGGACCGAAGACGCCGCTTGGGCGCCGGCGCACCGCGTTCGGCGATGCTCCGGCACTGGAAGATGTGCCGCTTGAGGCCATGGTCGAGCGCGAGCCCATCACCGTCATCTGTTCGGCCAAGGGCTGGGTGCGCTCACTCAAGGGCCATGCAGAAAACACAAGCGATCTGAAATACAAGGAAGGCGACAAGGAGCGCTTCGTCTTTCATGCGCAGACGACGGACAAGCTCATTCTCTTCGCTACCGACGGACGCTTTTATACGATCCAGGCGGACAAGCTGCCGGGCGGGCGGGGTAATGGCCAGCCGGTCCGCTTCTTCATCGATCTGGACGACGGGCACGATGTGGTGGCCTTCTTCGTCCACGATCCTGAGCGTAAGTTGCTCGTGGCGTCGAGTTCCGGCCACGGCTTCATCGTGCCGGAGGCCGAGGTCGTGGCGCTGCGCCGGCCCGGCAAGGTGGTGCTCAATGTCTCGGGTGATGTCGAAGCCTGCGCCCTTGCGCCTGTGGAAGGCGACACGGTGGCGGTGATCGGCGAGAACCGCAAGCTGCTGCTTTTCCCGCTCTCCGAAGTGCCGGAGATGACGCGCGGCAAAGGCGTACGTTTGCAGAAATACCGCGACGGCGTATTGAAAGACGTGAAGTGCTTTACGCTGAAAGAAGGTCTCACGGTCGTGGACCGCGGCGGACGCAACAGGCTTTTCGACCGGCTGAAGGACTGGCTCGGCGCGCGGGCTCAGGCCGGACGCTTGCCGCCCAAGGGCTTCCCGCATGGGGAAACGTTCGGGCCTAAAATCTAACGTCTCAAGGCGGGATCAGGGGAGCAGCGGCGGCACTTCCTTGCGCAGTTCCTCGCCCCAGAAGCGCATCTGCAGCACATAGCTTTCGCCGGTTTTCAGGCGGCGCGCATCGATCTCCAGCGTATAACTCTGCTCGAGATAGTGCTTGGGCTTGATGTACTGCTCCATATGCACGTCCGGGCAGTTTTCTTCGGCTTCCGATTGCACGAAGGCGCGCTCCGGGTCGAGCAATATCCAGCGGAAAACATTGCACGGGTTCTCCGCTTCGTAGAGCACCCCTTCATCGTCATGATTGTTGAGTCGCAGCGTGACGGTCAGCGGCACGATGCCGTCTTTCAGGCTGCCGGCTTCCACCGTCGCGGTGAGTTTTTCCCCGCTCTCATAAAGCCCGGCAAACTGCAGGAAATAGCCCAGCGCCAGGACGGCGGCGATGGTGATTAGCGAGGTGCGCACGGCAGCGGGCAGGCCGCGGCCCGGTTTCAGCCAATCGGGCAATGCCATGATGCGTCTCCTAACCGAAAATAACCGTGGGCAGCCAGGTTGCCAGCTGCGGATAAAGCGAAATGATGATCAGCGCGCCGATCTGTATCAGCACGAAAGGAACGACGCCGCGGTAGATTTGTGCCGTGCGCATGCTCTCCGGCGCCACCCCGCGCAGGTAAAAGAGCGCAAAGCCGAAAGGCGGTGTGAGGAACGAGGTCTGCAGATTGATCGCCATCATGACGCCGAGCCAGACGGGATCGAACCCCATGGCGAGCAAAATGGGTGCGACGATAGGTACGACGACAAAGGTGATCTCGATGAAGTCGAGAAAGAAGCCGAGAATGAACATCACGGCCATCACGGCGATGATGGGCGCCATGTCGCCGAAGAGCCGGCCCATCAGGCTTGTCTCATCGAAGCTGAGGAAGGATTGCACGGTCTCGTCCCCGCCGAGCCCCCGGAAGACGAGCGAGAAGAGCGCTGCGCCGATCAGAATGACGAAGACCATGGAGCTGATGCGCGCCGTCGATTGCATGACGCTGGGGAGCACATCGTTGCGGTAAAGCCGGACGAGGCTGATGGTAATGCCCCAGGCCATGGCCGCACAGAGAAGAAAGGCGAGGGCGATGGCTGCATATTCCCCGGCGCTGATTTCATTGCGCGCGACGCGCAGGTCGACAAAAGCGGTGAGCAGCAACACACCGATCAGTGAGAGCGCGGCAATGATAACGGGCCGCGTCGCCCCCTGCTGGCGGTAACCGGCAAGCAGTACCGCGCCGATGGCGCCGACGGCGGCGGCCTCGGTGGGCGTTGCGATCCTCCCGGCAAGGATCGATCCCAGCACTGCAATGATCAGGGCGACGGGCGCAAAGAGTGCGCGCAACGTCTTGAAGATCAGCGCGGCGGTGTCTTCTTCCTCGCCTTCATGGGGCACGGCGGGTGAGGAGGCGGGGTCTATGAGCGCGCGGAAAGCCTGATAGGCGATGTAAAGGCCGACGAGCATGAGGCCCGGAATGAGGGCGCCGGCAAAAAGATCGCCGACGGACATGGTCTCCGGCGTGAAGATGCCCTGTTCGAGCTGGGCTTTCTGATAGGCGTTGGAAAGCACATCGCCGAGCAACACGAGCACGATGGAAGGCGGAATGATTTGGCCGAGTGTCCCGGCCGCGGCGATGGAACCTGCAGCAAGTGAAGGATTGTAGCCCCGGCGCAGCATGGTGGGCAGCGAGAGGAGGCCCATGGTGACGACCGTCGCGCCGACAATGCCGGTGGAAGCGGCGAGCAGCGCCCCTACGATGGAAACGGAAATGCCGAGCCCGCCGCGCAAGGAACCGAAGAGGCGGCCCATGTTCTCCAGAAGCTCTTCGGCGACTTTCGAGCGCTCGAGCATCGTGCCCATGAAGACGAAGAGCGGCACGGCGATCAGCGTCTCATTCGTCATCGTGCCGAAAATGCGCTGGGGCAGGGCCAGCAGATAGCCTGAATCGAAAATGCCGAACCAGATGCCGATACCGGCAAAGACCAGTGCCACGCCGCCCAGCGTGAAGGCGACGGGATACCCCGTCAGCAGCACCCCGCAGGCAACGGCAAACATAATCAGATCGAGCGTGTCGGCGAGATTCATGAAGGAGGCTGACCTTATAGTTTCGGCGCCGGCTCGCTGCGCGGGGTTTCAAGGCCGCGCAGGGTGCGAAAGGCATGTACGAGAATGGAAACACCTTGCAGCGCCACGAGCACCGTGAAGGCCAGAATGACGGATTTCAGCAGGAAGACGGCCTGAATGCCGCTCGTTTCCTGTGAGCCTTCCAGATAGGACCAGGAGAGCGCCACATAAGGCCAGGCCGCATCCCAGATCAGCCAGCAGACGGGCCAGAGGAAAAAGAGCGTGCCGAGGAGATTGACCGTCGCCTTATAGCGCGGGCTGGCCTCGCGGTAGAAAATATCCACCCGCACATGCTCGTCCATCAGCAGCGTATAGCCGGCGGCCAGCATGAACAGCAGGCCGTGCAGATAGACAATCGATTCCTGCATCCACACCGAGCCGAGGCCGAAGACATAGCGCATGATGACGACGATGAACTGCACCAGCACCATGGCAAGCGCCGCCCAGGAAACGAACCGGCCCAGCCGGTCGTTGAAGCCGTCGATGAGAGTGGCTAAACGCAGCACGCGAGTTTTCCTATCCGTCGAGAGCGACACCCTGGCGGGCTTCCACAAAGCCCTGATCGGCGATCTTCGTCCATTCGCGCGAGAGGGCGAGCGAGGCCTTGTAGCTCTCATAAATGCGCTTGGTCAGCGCATCGGTATTGCCGGCTTCCTCCACAACCTCTGCGGAGAGGCGGCGGAACTCGGCCAGGATTTCGGGTGAGAAGCGGCTGAGCTTGACTTTGTGCTCGTTGACGAGAGTCTGCAGCGCTTTGGCGTTGTAATAGTTGAACTCGGCGAGCGTGTAATCGTTCTCCGCCGCGCAGGCCGCTTCAACGGCTGCTTTTTGCGAGGGCGTGAACTCGTTGAAAACGCCGAGATTGAAGCCGACGGCGAGAACCGGGCCCGGCTCATGAAAGCCCGGCCAGTAATAATAATCGGCCACCTGATGGAACCCGAAGGCCATGTCGTTCCACGGGCCCACCCATTCGGTTGCTTCGATCGTGCCGTTCTGAAGGGCCTGATAAATCTCGTTGCCGGCCATGGTCACGGCGGCAGCGCCCAGCCGGCGCATCACCTCGCCGCCCAGGCCGGGCATGCGGATGCGCAGGCCTTTGAAGTCTTCCAGCGTTTTGATTTCCTTGCGGAACCAGCCGCCCATCTGCACGCCCGTGTTGGAGGCCATGAAGGGCTTGATGTTGAACTGGGCGGAAAGCTCGTCCCACAGTTCCTGCCCGCCGCCATGATAGATCCAGGCGTTGATTTCATTCGCCGTCATGCCGAAGGGCACGGTGGTGAAGAAGTTGAAGGCGGGCGACTTGCCCTGCCAGTAATATTCGGCGCCGTGATAGATTTCCGCGCCGCCGCTCGACACCGTGTCGAAGGATTGAAGCGGCGGCACGAGCTCGGTCGCCGCATAGACCTTGATGTCGATTTCGCCGTCCGTCATCGCCTTGATGCGGGCCGCCAGGCGCTCGGCGGAGACGCCCATGCCGGGAAAGTTCTTCGGCCAGGTCGTGACCATTTTCAGGCGTTTCACATTGGAAGCGATGGCAGGCGCGGAAAGTGTCGCGGCAGAAGCGGCCGCCAGGCCGGCGCCAGCAAGGAAGGTACGGCGTTTCATAGAGCAAGCTCTCCCCGAAGACTTGATGTGTCGGCGCGCCATGATCCCCCGCGCGGCCGGTTTGCGGGCCAGTATAGGCAGGGCGGCGCAAGGTGCAATGGCGCTGCAAGGGATGGGAGACTAGAGGGAAAAGTTTATTCCATAAGCTGCCAACCCTCGCGGGTCAGCGCTTCCAGCGGTTTGAAACGGGCCTTATAGGCCATTTTCGCCGATCCCTCGATCCAGTAGCCCAGATAGACGTATGGCAGGCCGAGCTCCCGGGCGAGCTCGATATGGTCGAGAATGAGATAGGTACCGAGGCTCCGGGCGTTCAAATCGGGCTCGAAGAAGCTGTAGACCATGGAAAGCCCGTCTTCGAGCCGGTCGGTCAGGGCGGCGGCGATCAGCCGGTTCTCGCTGTCCGCCGCGCGGGGCCGGTACTCGATGAGCGAGGTATCGACGGCGGTGTCCTCGACCATGGAAACGAAGTCGAGCGCCGTCATATCTGCCATGCCGCCTTGCTGGTGGCGCATGTCGAGATAGGCGCGCAGCAGCGAGAACTGTTCTTCGGTTGCCAGCGCCGGTTTCTTCACGCGCACGAGATCCCGGTTGGCGTTCAGCGTTCGGCGCATGTTGCGCGAGGGCGTGAATTCATCGACGCGGATGCGCACGGAAATGCAAGCATCGCAGCCGTCGCAGGCCGGCCGGTAGGCGATGCCCTGGCTGCGGCGGAACCCGGCCTGGGAGAGCATGTTGTTGAGGCTGACCGCCCGCTCGCCGACGAGATGGGTAAAGACCTTTTTCTCGTACCGGCCTTTCAGATAGGGGCAGGGCGAGGGCGCGGTGATGTAGAACTGCGGAAACTGCGTCTGGTCGTGCCGCGTCATACGCTGTTTTCCTCGCTTTACTGCCTCTCGGCGCTACGCATCCCTATTAAAGACCATAATACCAGGGAGCGAGCAAAGAGAAGGTTATCCAGAGCAAAAGAATAAGCGGCACCCCGGCGCGCATATAGTCCGAAAACTGGTAATGGCCGGGGCCCATGACCAGAAGGTTCGTCTGATAGCCCATGGGCGTGGCGAAGGAGCAGTTGGCGGCGAAAATCACCATATAGATGAAGATCATGGGATCGACGCCGAACTGGCTGGCGGCATTGGCGGCAATGGGCACGAAGAGCACCGCCGTTGCGTTATTGGTCAGTATATTCGTGGCGACGGCGATAAAGAGGAAGAAGGCGGAAAGCGCGACGGCGGGGCCGGCATCTGCGAACAGGTTCACAAGCCCTTGAGCCAGGAAGGCCGCGCCGCCCGTCACGTCAAGCGCGGTGCCCATGGCAAGGGCGGCGCCCACCAAGAGGAAAATCCGCCGGTCGATGGCGCGGGCGGCCTGGCGGATATTGAGCACGTCGAAGGCGATCATCCCGGCAGCGCCGAGCACAGCGGCAACCTCGATGGGTACGATGCCGGAGACGGCGGCAAGCACGGTGCCGGCAAAGATATAGCGCGCGCGGCGCGCGCGGCTCGGGTCGGGCAATTCGGTTGCCGACCATTCCAGCGGAATGACGTCGCGGTTGAGCCGGAGGCCGCCCACATCGCTTGGTTTGCCGAGTACGAGCAGCACATCGCCGTCTTCCAGGCGGATATCGCTCATGCGTGCGCGGATCATGCGGCTGCGCCGCTGAATGCCGAGCACGATGCAGGCGGTTTCATAGCGAAAACCGATCTGCTCGATATTGCGCCCGATCATGCGTGAGCCGGGCGCCACCACCACTTCCACCATAGTCAGATCGCCGGTCGGGCGCTCCGGCGTTTCATCGCCGCGCTCGCCGTCCCAGTTCTGGTTCTGGTGGTTTTCTTCCAGCATGTTTTCGAAAATGCCGCTGCGTGTTTTCAGGACTTCCGTCAGCGCCTGGCGGGTAGCGGCAATGATGACGGTATCGCCCGGCTGCAGGCGCACATCTTCGAAAGGCGGCAGGAAGGCGTGCTCGCGCCGCTGGATCATGCGCACGGTCATGTCTTTGAGCGGGGGAAAGAGCCCGGCCACCGATTCCATGCCGACAAGCGGATGATCGTAGGTGATCTGGATTTGCGCGATGAACTGTTTGCCCGTGCCGCCGGTGATCTCGTCCGCAAGCCCCTCCCGGTCGGGCAGAATGCGCGGCACGACGAAGAGCACATAGACCATACCGACGCTTGCCAGCATGACGCCCAGCACCGTGAAATCGAAAAACCCGATCTTGCCGACCCCCGTGCTGTCGGCAATCCCGGCGGCAAGCAGGTTGGTGGAGGAGCCGATCAGCGTCGTCATGCCGCCAAGAATGCAGACGAAGGAAAGCGGCATCATCAGTTTGCTCGGCCGGTGGCGCAGTCTTGCGGCCAGTGTCGCAAGCACCGGAATGAACATCACCGCGACGGGCGTATTGTTCAAAAAGGCGCTGACAAATGCGATGAGCAGCAAGGTGGCGATGACGACAAGCTGCGGCCTGCTGCCCGCAGCCGAAGCGATGATGCGGGTTGGTTTGTCGAGCGCGCCGGAATGGAAAAGCCCTTGGCCGACAACCAGCAGGGCAAGAACGGAAATCAGCGCAGGTGCGGCAAAGCCGGAAAGCAGAACCGAACTGTTCAGAAGGTTCGCGTCTTGGGCACCTTCGAACGGAAACAGATGAAAGAAAATCATCAAGAAGCCGACGACGAAGAGAGACGTCAGCTCCAGCGAAAAGCGGCTCATCGAGTAGAAAACGATCGCGGTGCCGATGGCAGCGAACGTCACCCACATCTGCCAATTATCTGGGAGTAATGTTTCCATGGGCCTCTTTTTTCAGCGGCGCGCAATTTGCCCGCTGAACTTACCCAAGTCTAGTGGAAATGGGGCGCTTGTGCGAGGCGCCCGTTCAAGACAAAGAAAAGGAATGAGAAGGGTTTAAAGCGTGTCGCTGTCGCGCACGTAAACCATGCCGGAAAGATAATCATGCAGGCAGCGCCGGCGGCGATTGAAAAGTGCCACAAGCAAAATGAAAGGCGTGAGAATGCTCACCGTCAAATAAAAGAGCACGGTCTGGATAAAGGCCTGCACGAGGCCGGGCGCGCGCCGGTCCCAGGTTTCCGCGTGAATGCCCTGAAAACGCATGCCGGGTGTTGCCGAATGCTCGCCGCCCAGTGTCAGGGTGAAATAGCCGAAGAAGACGACTGGGGTCACGAGTTGCAGAGCCAGCCAGGCAAGGCCAAAGGTCAGAAAACCGAGCACGCCGAGAAGCAGCCAGGCCGAGACGATCAGCACCGACAGAATCAAAAAATCGGCAATAACAGCCAGAAAGCGTGAAACGAGAATGCCGTTGAATTCGCTGGCCCGGAAGGGATCGGCAGCTTGATCTGCCCCGGCATGGGGGCGGGAGGCGGAATGAGGGGAGGGATAGGTTTCGTTGCCGCTCGCGCTCATTCAGGTCTCCTTGCTTTTTACCGCTTCAAAATAAGTAGGAAGAAGCGGGCGCAAGCGCAAGGGCAGGGAGATGCGTTGATTATCCGCGGCTGTCGCCGAAATTCGGCGGCACGACGGGCGCCTCGCGTTTCAGGAGAATGGAAATGCGCCGGTTGGCGGGCAAGCTCGGGTCTTCCGGAAAAAGCGGCTGGGTATCCGCCTTGCCGGTCACTTCATAAATCCGGTCGTCGGGTACGCCTGCGCCTTGCAGAATGCGGCGCGTGGCATTGGCGCGGTCGGCGGTCAGCTCCCATTTCTGGCTGGAAGAGCTGCCATAGCTCGGCGAGCTGTCGGTATGGCCGGAAATGGCGATGCGGTTCGGCAGTTTCTGAACGATCGTGGCGACTTCTTCCAAAAGGCGGCGTGTGCGCTCATAAGGCTCGTCGATCCCGGCGGGGAACATCGAGCGGCCTTCCTGATCGACAAGCTGGATCTGCAAACCTTCCGGCGTTTCTTCCACCAGAATATTTTTGGAAAGCTCGGCAAGCTCCGGCATGTCGCGCAGCGCCTGGCGGATGCTCTCGGCGGCGGAGCGGAAGTCGTCTTTCTCGCGCGAGGTGGAGGCGGCGAGCTGGCGCTGCTCGTCGAAGACCTGCGTCGCGCCTTCCTGGCCCTGCTTCTCCTGAACGGTGCTGACCGTTTCGGCGGACTCGGCGGTATCTTTTTCGTCTTTGTACGAATTTTTCGGTTTGGGTGGGGCGGAAATGTTCATCACCACTTGCGGGGTGGTGCCGGCCATGCGCGAGCCTTCGATGTCAAAGGCGGTACCGCCCATCACGCCGCCTGAGCCGCTGGTGGAACGGCTGACATTGGCCGGCGCGAAGAAGTCGGCAAGCCCTTGCTTCTGTTCCGGCGTCGTCATGGAGATCAGCCAGAGCAGAAGGAAGAAGGCCATCATCGCGGTCACGAAGTCGGCATAGGCGATTTTCCACGCACCGCCATGGTGCGGGTGCTTGCCCTTCTTGACCTTCTTGATGATGGGTTGTGCTTCGTTCACCTTCTGGATCGCCCGTTCTTTGCTGTGTCAAACCGCTGGGTCAAACCACTGGCCTTCGCCCCGCATTCCTGCGTCAGGCGGCCTGGGGATTGTTCTGGGTGGATTCTTCGACTTCCGCGAAGGTCGGGCGCACATCGCTCATCAGCGCTTTCCGCGCAAATTCCACCGACACGGCCGGCGCGTAGCCTTGCAGATGCGCCAGAATGCCGGCCTTCATGGAGAGGTAGAATTTGTTTTCGGACTCGAACGCGTTTTTCAGCGCCATCGCCATGGGCGCGAAGAAGCCATAGGCGCAGAACACGCCGAAGAACGTGCCCACAAGCGCCGCGCCGATGAGGTGGCCTAGAATTTCCGGCGGCTGGTCGATCGCGCCCATCGTGTGAATAACGCCGAGCACGGCGGCCACGATGCCCAGCGCAGGCGTGCCGTCGGCAAGCGCCTGAATGGCGGCGACCATCTGCTCGTCTTCCTGGTTGAGCGTTTCCAGCTCCTCGTCCATCAGCGCTTCCACTTCATGCGCGTTCTCTGTGCCGAGCGTTACGAGGCGCAGATAATCGCACATGAATTCCAGCGCGCGCGGGTCGGAGGCGATGGTCGGGAATTTGTTGAAGAGGTCGGACTCGGCAGGGTTCTCTACATGCGCTTCGAGCGCTAGGCTGCCCTTGGCCTTGGCAAGTTTGAAGAGCGTGTATTGCAGGCCGAGCAATTCCAGATAGGAATCCTTTTTGTATTTCGGCCCCTTCAGCATGATCTTGAATGTCCGGCCCAAGCCTTTGAGCACGGCAGGCGGATTGCCGATAACAAGCGCGCCGATGGCCGCGCCCAGAATGATCACGAATTCGAAGGGCTGCCACAAGACGGCCAAGTGGCCGCCGGCGCCCCAATAGCCGCCGAAGACCGCGCTGACGACGATGACAATGCCGATGATAAACTTCATGACCCCGACGGTCCCCCTGTCTCACGGCGGATGCCCGGCGGATATTCCGCTGGTATTCCGATTTGGCTCATTCTCCGCGAAATCGGGTTAATACCGAGTTTAGGTAAATTGCGCCGAAAGACCGGGCGCTGCGCAAAAGGCGCGGCGTGATTGGGGCATTGCACCGGCCTGCAAACCTCCCTAAAACCGGTCTAATTAAGAATTGATCACAAATCAGCCGTTGGGAGCAGCGTTAATGACCCACGATCCGCGGGCCCTCCGCAACGCCTTTGGGTGGTTTGCCACCGGCGTTGCCATTGTGACCACGAAAGTGCCGGGGAAAGACCCTATAGGGATTACGGTTAATTCCTTTTCCTCGGTTTCGCTGGACCCGCCGCTGGTGCTCTGGTGCCTGGACAAGGGCTCCGACACGATTTCGATCTTCGAGACGTGCGAGGCATTCACGGTCAATATCCTCAGCGAGGATCAAAAACACCTCTCCAACGAGCTTGCCAAAAGCGGCGACCATTCCTTGGCGGAAGTGGCGACGAGCACTGGGGAAAACGGCTGCCCGCGCATCGAAGAAGCGCTTGCGGTGTTCGAATGCGAGCTTTATGCGCGCCATGATGCGGGTGATCACATCATTCTGATCGGTCAGATCAAGGCGTTTTCTTCCGAACAGGAGGGGCGTCCGCTGGTGTATCACCGGGGGGGCTATCAGGCGCTGGGGGCGTAAGCGGCGCGACCATGTCGGGCTTCCGCGCCAGTTCCTGCAGGTTCAAATACATCTTCTCCATCGCCTGCAGCAGCATCCGGTATTCTTCCGTCGGCAGACCCTTGATGGCATGGGCGTGGATTTCCGCGAAGATGCGCTCGCCCTCGGGCCGGAACTTGTGCAGATAGTCGGTCAGGTAGATGCAATAGGCGCGCCCGTCCTTCGGATGGCGCCGCCGTTCCACTAGGCCCATTTCCTCCAGCTCATTGATATAGAGCCCGACGGACACCTTGTGGATGTGCATGGCCGTAGCTAGTTCCGTCTGTGTCTGGCCGTCCTTGATCAGCAATTGGCGGATCAGTCGCTGGTGGCCGCGCGGCAGCGGGTTGGCGCTGTCATAGGCCTGTTCCAGCGAGGCGCCGATCCCCTCCAGGAGTTGCAGAAAATAGCCCGGCCCAAGCTCCGTCTCGCCGGCAGGGGGCTTCGGAACCTCGTCCGGCGCGGCGGCGATGGCCGGCCCGGCGGTGCTGACTTTGTTTTTATCGTCCGGCAGACGCTGGGACATGGGTTTGGGCCGCGCTCGCTGTTATTCTGTAATAATCCGGTATGACCGTTGACCTGCCGGTCATTACATGATTTCGTAAAATTAATTTACTAAGTGGGTTCTACCACCGCATAATGCGAAGAACAAGCATAGGGGGAAAGTGTGGACGACGTCACGAGTTCGGGCGCCGAAACGAGCGCTGAAAATGCCGAAGAAGCTGTAAATGCAGCCGAAGGCGCGGTTGAGGGGACGGCGGAGGCTGTGGAAGGCGCGGCGCAGGCGGCAGGCGATGCCGCCGCATCTATCCCTGCCGATGGCGGCGGTCTTCTGGACCTGGTGCCGCTGGTCGATAAGGGCGGCCCGATCGTCGTTATCCTGATTATTCTTTCAGTCTTCTCGCTTGCGGTCATTCTGCTCAAGGTGGTGCAGTTCTGGCGCGCCGGGCTGTCGCGCAAAGCGTTTCTGGAACCGGCGCTTGAAAAAGCCTCTGCCGGCAAGCTTGATGAAGCGGCGGATATTTTGCGCAAGCAGCGCTCACCCATCGCCCGCGTGCTTCTGGCCGGTGTCGAGGCGAAGCGCAATGGCATGCAGCCTGCCGAGGAAATGGCGCGTGTCGGCGGCAACGAGCTTGGCGCCCTGCAAGGCTATTTCCGCTGGCTGGAAGTGATCGGCAATATTTCGCCCTTGCTTGGCCTGCTCGGCACCGTGATCGGCATGATCGAAGCGTTCCAGCAGCTTGAAGCGGCGGGCAACCGGGTCGATCCGGCCATCCTCTCCGGCGGTATCTGGGAAGCGCTGCTGACGACCGCTGTGGGTCTGGCCGTTGCCATTCCCGCCATCGGTGCGCTCAATCTCTTCGAGAACCGGGTGGACCAGGTGCGTTTGCGTCTGCGTGATGCGACGGGCCGAATGCTCGCCATCCTGAAACTCGTCTGAGGCCAGCCATGCAACATGGAAGCGGCGACGATCTTTTCGGGCACTATGAGGTCAAGCGGCGCATCGTCTCTTTGACGCCGCTGATCGACGTGGTGTTTCTGCTGCTGATCTTTTTCATGCTGGCCAGCACCTTTCTGCAGACGCAGACCTTGTCCGTTATCACTCCGCCTAAAGCGGCAAGTGAGACCGATAGCGACCGCACGGTGGTGGAGGTGCGTGTTGCGCCCGGCGGCACGTTCCGTGTCGACGGGGAAGCCGCGCCGGTCGAGGAGCTCTCGGCGGCCATCAAGGCGGCGCTTGGCGGAGACAAGGAGGCTGTTGTCTCCATCCTGGCGGAAAAGGATGTGCAGGTGCAGCCGCTCATCAGCGCGGTGGAGGCGGCTCGTCAGGCGGGCGCGCGCACCGTGGCAACGACACGCGTGGGGGGCGGGCAATGATCGAGTTCGAAGAAAACCCGCCCCGCCGCCAGATCGAAAGCGTGGTGCCGCTCATCAATGTGGTGTTTCTGCTGCTGATCTTCTTTCTTCTCACCGGCACTTTGAAGAAGACCGACACGGTGGATGTCGAGCTTCCCACCGGCCAGGTGGACGACAAGAAGCAGGAAGAAGAGCTGGTCCTTTATGTGGAGGCGGACGGCTTCGTCCATTTCCAGGACCTGACCATGGACGCGCAAATGGCGCCCTACATGCTGCGCAACCGCTTCTTTAAACTCGCGGTGCAGGCCGTGACGGTGAAGGCGGATCAAGCGGCGGACGCTCATGACCTCATTCAGCTCATGGAAGGCCTGCGCAATATCGGCGTGAAGGAGGTCATGTTGATCACGCAGCAAGCGAAGGAATAAGAAACGCGCCGCCCGGCAGGGAGGTGCCGGGCGCGGGCGGGGGTGTAACGGGAGGAGTAACATGAGTTTGGCCGAACAATCGCCATCCTCACCGCCGGACATGAAGCGGTTTCTCATCGGCTCCGCGCTGGTGCATGTGCTGGCCTTTATCATCTTCATGTTGGCAGGCGGCATTTTCGGCGCGCCGGGACCGGGCGGCGGCGACAAGCTGTTCTTTCAGCTTGCTGCTGGGCCGGGCCAGGATGTCGACGCGGCGGCGGATATCGACGGGGCGCAGCAGGACCCGGTCTTTGCCGATGCCGATGTGGACCCGGCGCCGAAGCCCGCCGAAAAGCCGGAAGTCGTGGAAAAACCGAAGCCGAAGCCCGATGTCATTCCGCTGCGTAAAACCGAGCGCACGCAGACGGCGGAAAAGACGACGCCTGTGGAAGGTGAGGCCAAGCAGGCCGTTGCCGGGCGCTCCGAGGGGACGAGCGGGGACGACACGAAAGGCAGCAGCGGTGAGGCCGAGCAGACGATCCTCAATCAAAAGGGGACGAAGATGACTGGCATCCAGATCGCCGCGCAGTCAAGCGGACATACGTTTAATCTGGAAATGGGCCGGCTTGATATTCCCGGCGGCAACCGCCTCACCAACACGATCATCAAGCTGAAGCCGGATGGCACCTCGGAAGTCGAGCTTGTCTATTACCACTACAAGACGTTTCACCAGCAGCGCTCTTCGACGCGCAGCCTCGACGGGGAGGGGCGCTGGTGGATCGAAGGCGATATGTGGTGCCATCAATCGCCTGTCATCTCTTACAATACCAAAGACTGCTATCACATGACGCAGGATCAGGCGGGCACGGTGCGGCTCTATTTTGACAAATGCACGATCAACTCCTCGCCTAATTGCAAGACGGGCCGGATCGCGGCGGAAGGCCGGATTGAATAGGCGGCCTATTTGCCTGCAGGGCGCAGAGTGAGTGTGCCGAGCGCGCCTTCACTGTAAACGTCTTTGCGCGTTGAAATGGTGATGGTTTTGCCCGCCGCCCAATCTTCCAGAAGATTACCGTAATAGGGCGAATAAGGATCGCCCGACTGGCCGGTCGAGATCATGTAAAGTGAGCCGTCGAGATCGGCAAAATCATAGACGGCGCGAAAGCCTGCCGCATGGACATTGGCGAAGGGCCGCGCGCCGCTGCCTCGATATTGCCCGCGGTTCAGCGTGTGCATGCCGCCGGCCGAAGGTGTTTCAAGGCTTAGCCAGTTTTTCAGGAAAGGCAGGCTGCCCCCCGGAATGTGATTGTTGACCACGGGGTGCGCCGCGCCCCAAGTCCAATCTTGAGGGGTCTCGCCGTATGTCTCGCGCAGCCCCGCCATTGCCGCTTCAAAGGCCTTTCCGGTTTGGGCGGCGCAGCTTTCCATTTCTTCCGTTTGCGTGTCATCGCACCAATGGGCATTGGGGCGCGCCCCTTCGAAGATGCTCAAGAGAAAATCGGAACGCGGGCTTTTGTAACTGTCGAAAGAGGCGCCAAGCTCGTCCGCCCAGAGTGTTTTCGGCAACTCGTGCAGAAAGGCGGCATAGATGAGCGGGGCGGCTTTTTCCGCATCGAGAGAATAGTTCCAGGCGGCAAGCAGTTTTCCTTCCGCGGTTTCCTTTTGCGTCTCGGGCAAATGTTCCAGAAGGAGCGGCATTACGCGGGCGGCGAAAAGCGAGAGATTGTCCATCTGCATGTCTGCGAAATCCTGCGCGGTGAAATCGCCTCCCGCTTCCAGGAGCTCATAAATGCGGATGGCGCGGTAAGGCGCGTTCCAATCGAGTGCGAGTTGATAGGGGTAATTGTCGTCCACGATCTTGTGGTTGGCGCTCGCGATGATGCCGCTTGCCGGGTTGTAAAGTTGCGGCAGCGCGTCGAAGGGAATGATCCCCGTCCAGTCATTGTCGCGCAGCCAGCCTTCGGCGGGCATCAGCCCTTTCGTGCGGTGCGCCTCACCGCGCAGCGGAATATGCGCGGGCGCGATGAAGCCGATATTCCCGTCAATGTCGCCATAGACGATGGACTGCATGGGGCTGACATAGTCATCGCGCAAGGCACCCAGAAAGCCGGTGAAATTTTCCGCTCGGCTCATCTCATATCCTGCTGCGACCGTCAGATCGCCGGGCTCGAGCGCCGGCCAGGAAAGCGCAAGCACATGACCTTCTTCGAGCGAGGGCGCGCCTGCCACGGTTTCTTCCGGCAGCACCGGTCCGTGCCGCGTCGCCCTGACGCTCAAAACTTCATCCGAGCCGAAGCGTACTTTGATGCGTTCCTCGCGGAGCTTAAAGGCGGCAAAACCGTCCGGCGTTTCGTATTCATCCGGGTTGTCGGGGTTGAGCCGCTCGATAAAAAGATCCTGGCTGTCGGGCCGCGTATTCGTGAGGCCCCAGGCGATGCGGTCGTTCCGGCCGAGCAGCACGCTTGGAATGCCGGGGATCGTCGCGCCCACAAGATTGCGGGCCTCGCCTTCCACCGGATTTTGCAAATGCACGAGATACCAGAGCGAGGGCGCAAGCATGCCGAGATGCGGATCGTTCGCGAGCAGCGGCTTGCCGCTTTTCGTGTGCTCTCCGCTCACCACCCAATTATTGGAGGCACCGATGGGCCCAAGATCGGGCCAGGCGCTTGCGGTCCTGGTCAGCGGCGCCTTTTGGAAAAGTTTGCCAAGCTCGCCGACGAGAAAGGGCGCGAGTTCTTCTTCGACGCCGAAAAATTCCTGAAAACTTGTGGGCGGCAAATCGCGGGCGAGCCGTGCGCGGGCAATTTCATCGAAGGCATTGGCCGAGAGGCCGAGCCCCAGCATTTTCACCATGACGAGCGAGTGGCGCGGTTCCCAGGGCTCGGGCTCGTGAAAGAGAAGCTGGAATTCGAGCGGCAGAGGTTTCTCCCGCTCGCTCATGGAGGCGTTCACCCCGGCGGCATAGGCATCGAGGAGTTTCTTCATCCCGCCGGGCAGGGCGGCATACGTGTCATCGGCGAGATGGGCGAAGCCGAGCGTGCGGAAAAACCGGTCGATGGAAAGGGCGGGCGGGCCGAAGACTTCCGCAAGCCGTCCGGTGCCCACCCGGCGGAGCAGCTCCATCTGCCAGAGCCGGTCTTGCGCATGGGCAAAGCCGAGGGCGAAGAGCGCATCTTTTTCGCTTTGCGCCTCGATATGCGGGATGGCGTTTTTATCCCGCAGGATCGTGACGGGCGCACTCAATGCCACGCTGCTGCCAAGCGCGGCTGTTATTTCTTTCTCACCTTGAATTTGCGGGGCGGCATGGCGGGCGGCGGAAAACCGGTCGAGCAGGAGAAGGGCGATGAGGGCAAACGCGCCCGCAATGACGATGCCGGTCCATTTGGCGATTTTCTTCAAGCGGTTCATGGTGGCCTCCCCCTCGCGTAACGGCATTTTGGTTTTGCCCGCTCCCTCTATACCATGGCCGCAAAAGGCGGGGATAAGTCCCACGGCAAAATGGGGTGCCGCCATGACAAACAAGAAATAGTGAGGATCTGATGGGTGTAAAGGCGGCGTTTATCGGTTTGGGCGTGATGGGCTATCCCATGGCAGGCCATCTGCAGAAGGCAGGGCACGAGGTCACGGTCTATAACCGCACGGGCGCAAAGGCGGAGGCTTGGAGCAAGGAATTCAGCGGCAAGAACGCCCCGAGTCCGGCGCGGGCGGCGGACGGGGCCGATTTCGTTTTCACCTGTGTCGGCAATGACGATGATCTGCGCGCCGTTACGCTCGGCCCGGAAGGCGCTTTCGAGGGTATGAAAAGCGGCGCGATATTCGTCGATCACACCACGGCGTCTGCCAATGTCGCCCGGGAAATTTACGGCGCGGCCATCGCCAAAGGTATCGGCGCCATCGATGCGCCGATTTCCGGCGGTCAGGCCGGGGCGGAAAACGGTGTCCTGACGGTGATGTGCGGCGGCGGCGAAGCGGATTTTGAAAAAGCCGCCCCGGTGATCGATGCCTATGCCCGCTCGGTCAAACTTCTCGGCGGCCCCGGCGCGGGCCAGCTCACCAAAATGGTCAATCAGATCTGCATTGCCGGGCTTGTGCAGGGGCTTTCGGAAGGCATTCACTTTGCCAAACAGGCCGGCCTGGACCCTGCCGCCGTTATCGACGTTATTTCAAAAGGTGCCGCTCAGTCCTGGCAGATGGAAAACCGCTACCAGACCATGATCGAGGGCACATTCGATTTCGGATTCGCGGTCGATTGGATGCGCAAGGACCTTTCGATTTGCCTGGAAGAAGCGCGGCGCAACGGCTCGCATCTGCCGGTCGCCGCCCTGGTCGATCAGTTCTATTCGGAAGTGCAGAAAATGGGCGGCGGGCGCTGGGATACATCGAGCCTCATCGCGCGCCTTGAAAAATAAACGAACTTGAACGGGAGAAACGCCGATGAAGGCCCGCAGCTTTCCCTCCGTCGCCTCGATCATCGAGCGGCTCAATCCGTCCTATCCGGTTTTCATCGTCTGGCCGGAGGTGTTGAGGGAAAAGGCGCGGCTTTTCGTCGAGCATTTCCCCGGTGAGGTTCTTTATGCCGTCAAATGCAATCCCCATCCCTTCGTGCTGAAAGCGCTCAGCGAAGGCGGTATCACCTCCTATGATACAGCCTCCCTGCCGGAGATCGCGGCGGTGCGCGAGCTGCTTCCCGATGCCGATTGTTATTTCAATCATCCGGTGAAAGGGCGCGGGGCGATTGACTCCGCGGCCGATGTATACGGCATCACGGATTTCGTCGTCGACCATGAAGTGGAGATCGACAAGATCGAGGAAATCGCCGGGCGCGATGTAACAGTCGCCGTGCGTTTTGAAACGGATGGCAAGGGCGCCGTCTATAATCTTTCGAGCAAGTTCGGCGCGCCGCCCGAAGAAGCCGTGCGGCTTCTCAAGATCGTTCATGAACGGGGCATGCGCGCCGGGCTCACCTTTCATGTCGGCAGCCAATGCCTCGATCCGGATGCCTATCGCAGCGCCTTGAAACGCGCCGTTGCCATCATGGAAAAGGCGGATGTGCCGCTTCAGTTCCTCGATATTGGCGGCGGCTTCCCCGCGCCTTATGCGGGCGTGCATGTGGACCTTGAAGCGATGCTGGCCGACATCGCCGCTGCGGTGAAAGAACTCGGCATCACGCTGCCGCTGATGTGCGAGCCGGGCCGAGCGCTCGTGGCCGACGGCTGCTCACTGCTCTTGCAGGTGCATCTGCGCAAGGGCGATGCGATCTATGTGAATGAGGGCATTTACGGCTGTCTCTCGGAGGTCAATATCGGCAATTTCGTCATGCCGGCCCGCGCCTTCGGCAAGGGCGGGCGGGCGCTGACCGGCGCGCCCAAAGCCTTCCGCGTGTTCGGGCCGACCTGTGACAGTCTCGATGTGATGGACGGGCCTTTCCTCGTGCCGGACGATATCGAGGAAGGCGACTGGATCGAGGTCGGGCTTATGGGCGCTTATTCGCTGGCGCTTGCCACGGGCTTCAACGGCTTCGTCACCGACACGGTGCTGCGCGTGGACGGGCGCCCCCACTGGCTTGAAAAGGCGATGCCGCTTGCCGAGGCGGAGACGCTGTCGGCGTGAGGGGCTACCGGGAAGTTGCGCCACGTTGGAATGCCGCTTGGACCCCGGGTCAAGCCCGGGGTGACGTCTGGAATTTGTGTGAGGCAGGGCGAGCCAACTGGCTCAGGTTGTCACCCCGGCCTTCGTGCCGGGGTCCACATTGACTCCGCGGGATGAAAACGTCAGCGCCGCAAAAGCTCCGCCGCTTCCCTCGCGAAATAGGTCAGCACCCCGTCGCCGCCGGCGCGTTTGAAGCCGAGCAGGCTTTCCAAGATGACGCGCTCGCGGTCGAGCCAGCCCTGGTCGCAGGCCCCGGCCAGCATCGAATATTCGCCGGACACCTGATAGGCGAAAGTCGGGACGGCGAAGGCCTGCTTCACTTTCGTCACGATATCGAGATAGGGCATGCCCGGTTTGACCATGACCATGTCCGCGCCCTCGGTAATATCGAGGCCGACTTCGCGCAGCGCTTCGTCGGAATTCGCTGCGTCCATTTGGTAAGTGCGCTTGTCGCCTTTGAGAGCTGCGGTCGAGCCGATAGCGTCCCGGAAGGGGCCATAGAAGGCGGAGGCGTATTTCGCCGCATAGGCCATGATCTGCGTGTCCTGGTGCCCGGCGATTTCCAGCGCGGTGCGGATGGCGCCGATGCGCCCGTCCATCATGTCGGAAGGGGCGATGATGTCGCAGCCGGCGTCCACCTGGATCAGCGCCTGGCGCACCAGCACTTCAACCGTTTCATCGTTGAGGATAATGCCGTCCTTCAAAAGCCCGTCATGGCCGTGGCTCGTATAAGGATCGAGCGCCACATCGCAGAGGATGCCGACTTCCGGCACCGCCTTTTTGACGGCTCGCACCGTGCGGCAGACGAGATTGTTCTCATCGGTCGCCAGCGTGCCCGTCTCGTTCCGGCTTGCGCCATCGGTGTAAGGAAAGAGCGCGATCACGGGAATGCCGAGCTTGGCGGCTTCCTCCGCCGCCTTCACCGCCTCATTGACGCCCAGCCGGTCCACCCCCGGCATGGAGGCGATGGGGCTGCGGCCCGGCTCTTCCTGCAGGAAAAGGGGCCAGATCAGATCATTGACCGAAAGGGTATTCTCGGCGACGAGCCGCCGCGCCCAGTCCGCCTTGCGGTTCCGGCGCATGCGGGTTCCCGGGAAAGCCGCGCCCGAAGACGCAGGGGAACCGAAGGATGGTGGGTTCTTTGTCATGGAGCATCTCATATCCCGGTCAAGAGGCGGTTGCAATGCCGCTCGAAGCCGCGTTATCACCCTTTGCAAACGGGCTCGCCTTCCTGAACGCCCGGTTCAGAACCCGCCCAAGAACCCGTTATGGGAGGATCGTCATGCAATTCGAGCTGGATGAACAGCAGCGCGCCATTCAGGACATGGCGGCGCAATTTGCCGTCGATAAATTGGCCCCCCATGCGGCCGAGTGGGACAGAACCTCTCATTTTCCCGTGGATGTGATGCGCGAGGCGGCGGGGCTCGGCTTTGCCGGAATTTATGTGCGCGAGGATGTAGGCGGCTCCGCGCTCACCCGGCTCGATGCGGCGCTGATCTTCGAGGCGCTCTCCCGGGGCTGCACCTCCACGGCGTCTTTCATCTCGATCCACAATATGGCGTCCTGGATGATCGACACTTACGGGACGGAAGAGCAGCGCCAGAAATACCTGCCCGATCTCACCTCCATGAAAAAGATCGCAAGCTATTGCCTGACGGAGCCGGGCTCGGGCTCGGACGCTGCCTCACTGCGCACCAAGGCGGTGAAGGAAGGGGACGAATATGTTCTCAATGGCGGCAAGGCCTTCATTTCCGGTGCCGGCGTTTCGGACATTTATGTCTGCATGGTGCGCACGGGCGGTGAGGGCGCGAAAGGCATTTCCTGCCTGATCATCGAAAAGGACATGCCGGGTGTTTCCTTCGGCGCGGATGAAAAGAAGATGGGCTGGAAAAGCCAGCCGACGCGGCAGGTGATGTTCGAGGATGCGCGTGTGCCCGCGGCCAATCTTCTGGGCGCGGAAGGCCAGGGCTTCAAAATCGCCATGAGCGGGCTCGATGGGGGGCGTCTCAATATCGGTGCCTGCTCGCTCGGCACGGCGCGCGGGGCGCTTGAAACGGCGCGCGCCTATATGAAAGAGCGTGAGCAGTTCGGCCGCCCGCTTGCCGATTTCCAGGCCCTGCAGTTCAAGCTTGCCGATATGGCGACGGAGCTGGAAGCCGCCCGGCTTCTGCTTCTCCAAGCCGCCGTCAAGGTGGATGCGAAGACGCATGACGCCACGATGTTCGCGGCCATGGCCAAGCGCTTTGCCACGGATACGGGTTTCCGTGTGGCCAACGAAGCGCTGCAGATCCATGGCGGTTACGGCTATCTGAACGATTACCCGCTGGAGCGGCATGTGCGCGATCTGCGCGTGCATCAGATCCTCGAGGGCACGAACGAGATCATGCGCGTCATCATCGCGCGCGAATTGCTGAAGGAGTAAGGCTTCTCATGAGTGAGGAAGAAGTCCTGTTCGAGCGCGAAGGCGCTGCCGGGTTTGTGACGCTGAACCGACCGAAGGCGCTGAATGCGCTGACGCTCGCCATGGTGCGCGCGCTGCACCCCCAGCTTGAGGCCTGGGCGGCGGACGAGGCTGTCTCTTGCGTCGTCGTGCAAGGGGCGGGCGAGAAAGCTTTTTGCGCGGGCGGGGACATTCGCGCGCTGCATGATTGGGGCAAAGCGAAGGACCGCACACAGATCGATTTTTACCGGGAAGAATACCGGCTCAACCGCTTCATCAAGAAATACCCGAAGCCTTATGTGGCGCTGATCGACGGGATCGATATGGGCGGCGGTGTCGGCCTTTCCATCCACGGCGCGCACCGGGTGGTGAGCGAGCGCACGCTTTTTGCGATGCCGGAAACGGGGATCGGCCTCTTTCCGGATGTGGGCGGAACCTATTTCCTGCCGCGCTGCCCCGGTGAGGTCGGCATGTATCTGGCGCTGACCGGCGCGCGGCTGAAAGCGGCGGACTGTCTTTATGCCGGCCTTGCCGATGCGTTTGTGCCGTCGGAAAAACTGGAAGATTTAAAAGCCGCGCTTGCCAAGGGCGATGCGGCGCCGGGCGAGGTGATCGGCCGGTTTGCCGAGCCTGCGGGCGAGGCGCCGCTGAATGAAGTGCGTGCCGCCATCGACACGCATTTTGCCGGGGGAAGTGTGGAAGAGATTCTCGCCTCCCTCGATGCGGCAGGCAGCGGCTGGGCACAGGAAACGGCCAAGACCATCCGCGCCAAGAGCCCGCTTTCGACCAAAGTGGCTTTCGCTCAGGTGCGCGCAGGCGCGAAACTCGATTTCGATGCCTGCATGCAGCTTGAGTTCCGCCTGACGAACCGCTTCATGGCCGGGCATGATTTTTATGAGGGCGTGCGGGCCGTCGTGATCGATAAGGACCAGGCACCGAAATGGGACCCGGCCACGCTGGACGGCGTCAGCGAGGATATGGTGCAGGCTTATTTCGCGGACCTGGGAGCGGGCGAGTTGACGTTTTAAGGTGACGCGGCTGGCTATCAATCACCGTTATGCTCCGGTCAGGCCGCGCAAAACGGAACAATAGGAAGCGGGAGGAAGAGATGACGGCGATCGGCTTTATCGGGCTTGGAAATATGGGCGGTCCCATGGCGCTCAATCTGGTCAAGGCGGGCCATGAGCTGACCGTCTTCGACCTTTCGAAAGAGGCTGTGGACACGCTGGTGGCGGCAGGCGCAAAAGCGGCGACTGAAGCGGGCGATGTCGTCAAAGGCGCGGAGGTCGTGGTGACGATGCTCCCTGCCGGGCCGCATGTCGAAAGCGTTTATCTCGGCGAAAACGGACTGCTGGCGCAGGCCGCGAAGGGCACACTCTTCATCGATTCCTCCACCATCGACGTGCCGACGGCGCGCAAGGTGATCGGCCTTGCCCGCGAGGCGGGGATGGAAATGGTGGACGCGCCCGTCTCGGGCGGCGTCGGCGGGGCGCAGGCGGGCACGCTTACCTTCATGGTGGGCGGGGAGAAAGCCGCCTTCGATCAGGCAAAGCCCTTGCTCGATGTCATGGGCAAGAACGTCTTCCATGCGGGCGCCGCCGGGAACGGCCAGGTCGCGAAGGTCTGCAACAATATGCTGCTCGGCATTTCCATGATCGGCACGAGCGAGGCCTTTCTGTTGGCCGAAAAGCTGGGGCTCGATGCGCAGACACTGTTCGACATTTCTTCCACCGCCTCGGGCCAGTGCTGGTCCATGACCTCCTACTGTCCGGTGCCGGGGCCGGTGCCCGCATCCCCCGCCAATAATGATTATAAGCCCGGCTTTACCGCGGCGATGATGCTGAAGGATTTGCGTCTTGCACAGGATGCCGCGCAGAGCGCCCATGCCGCGACCCCGCTCGGCGCCATGGCCGCCTCTCTCTATGCGATGGTCGAAGCCTCGGGGCAGGACAGCATCGACTTTTCGGGAATCATCAAACTGCTGCGCGGTGAACTTTAAGGTTTTCCATTAGAAATCCTGACGCGCCGCTGTGCCGGAATGAGCCAGCGGCGGGGCGCAGGAGTGCGTTTGTTTATCCGCCATTAAGTATCGCGGCAGGTCGCGGCGTCCTGCGCGCCCGGAATCGCGAAATTTATATCCGAAATCGCTGCAAATTTTTGCGAAAGGCAAAATGCGAACATTTGCTTTAAGGGCTCATTAGTTCAGCTGTCTTAAGCTCTTCCCCATGGCAGACGTACGTCCCGGGCACTGCTTATCTGTGCGAAGGGGGGTGTGCGGGGATAAGTAGTTTGAGGATTAGATGATGCATTCGATGAGCAGCAACGCGGCAGAAGCCACGGCAGGCAATGAGGCCACCGAAAGCCATGACGTCTATCTCAAATCGTTGACGCTTGTAGAGCGGCTTCACCGCCGTCTTCTGGATGTGATCAAGGATGAACTGGACCGGATGGGCAACACGGAAATCAACAGCGTCCAGGCGCTCCTGATTTTCAACATTGGCAACCAGGAAATGACGGCGGGCGAACTGCGCACGCGCGGCCACTATCTCGGGTCCAACGTTTCCTACAATCTGAAAAAGCTGGTCGAGGCCGGTTACATCAACCACCAGCGTTCCGATCAGGACCGCCGCTCGGTGCGTGTGAAGCTGACCGAGATGGGCCACGAAATTCGCGAGGTCGTGGAAGCGCTCTACGACCGCCACTGGCAGCAGCTCGAGCAAGTTGCGGATATCCGCATGGACGAGCTGGAAATGCTGAACTCCACTCTGTTTAAGCTTGAACGCTTCTGGACGGATCAGATCCGCTTCCGCCTCTAGTACTGCGTTTTCAGCGTTCGAGACTTTTGTGCCGTTTCCTCCAGCCCGGAGGGAGCGGCACAAATGCATTTACGCGGGTCTTGTAGCTCTCGTAATCCGGCCTCCGCTTCGCAATGGTCTTTTCCAGAAGCCGCACGCCGGAGACGCGCAGGAGCAGGAAGGTCATGAGGGCAGGGGCAAGGAACGCCCAGCGCGCCGCTTCCGCTTCCGCCGCGGCGAGAAAGAGCCCCCACCAAAGCACTGCATTGCCGAAATAGTTCGGATGCCGGCTCCAGCCCCAAAGACCGCATTCCATTACCTTGTCCTCATTTGCCGGATCCGCCTTGAAGGCGTGAAGCTGGGCGTCAGCTGCCGCCTCCAGCGAAAAGCCGATGAGGAAGAGCGCCGCGCCCAAGAAGCCCAGCACCCCGAGCGTGGGGCTCGGCACGGTGAGGATCGCAAGCTGCAGCGGCAGGGCGATGAGCCACATGAGCGCCGCCTGCAGGCCGAACACCGTATAGAGGCTGACCCGCCCGAAGCGTTCTCCGTGATGGGCACGCATGGCCGCATAGCGCCGGTCCTCTTCGGCGTGGAAGAGCCAGCGCGAGGCGAGATAGGTGCCGAGCCGGATCGCCCAGAAGGTCGTCAGGAAAACGAGGAGCAGGGTGAAGGGGGTGACGTTGCGCGTCAGGATCAGGAGCGTCCAGGCGATGACGGCAAAGCCCGGCGCCCAGAAGGCATCCACCATGCTCACATCGCGCCGCTTCAGGCTCCAGAGCCAGACGGCCCCCATCAGAGCGGCAACCGCCAGGGCGCTCGCCAGGAGGTAGAGCGGCCAGGAGGTCATGAGCCGGGGTTCGATCAGGGTGAAGGGTGCGCTTTCCATTCCAGCTCCCGCATTTAGCACTGCTGCGAAGTTTGGCGGAAATCGTTGCATTTGGCATCCGCCTTGCTGAGTAAGGCCCAAGAGGCGCGGTTTGCAGCCGAAAGTGAGGCTTTCTGTCTCATTAAAGGCCATTTAGGCCGAATCGGTTTGACTTCCGTGCCCCGTTAACAGACCGTTAACCTGTTGGGCAAAGGTGGGCAGACGTGAACTATTCGGGTGCTTGGGGGCATGAGCGGCAGGGCGCAGCGTGGCTGAACGCGCTCGCGTTCGTTTTCCTGTGCGCCGTTTCGTTCCTCACAGCGCCGCTGAAGGCAGAGGCCGCCGATCAGGCTTTCGATCCCTGGAAATTGCAATGGGTAGACCCCTGGGCCACCTCCTCGCAGGCCGAAGTGGTGGAAAGCCGGGTCAGCCGCTCGACCATTCCGACGCTGGGCGATGCCGGCTTCTGGCCGCTCCTGCGTGCCATGTCCATGTATGAGCAGATCCAGGAATGGGGCGGCTGGGAACCTATCCCGCAAGGCGAGAAGATCGAAAAGGGCATGCGCGATGCGCGCCTCGCGCTGATCCGCAAACGGCTGGTGGCGACGGGCGATCTTGCGGCCTCCGGCGGCGATCCCAACATTTACGATGAGAGTGTTTTCGATGCAGTGCGCCGCTTTCAAAGCCGCCACGGGCTGACGCCGGACGGCATCATCGGCGCGCGTACGCTGGCCGCGATGAATGTGCCGGTCGAAACGCGCATCAAACAGCTTGCCGTTAATCTGAAGCGCCTGAACGAACAGTCGGCGACGCTTGGGCGGCGCTATGTCTTCGTGAATATTGCGGGCCAGGAAGTTGAAGCCGTTTCGGACGGGCGCGTGGAACTGCGCCGCCGCGTCATTGTCGGCAAGACGGACCGTCAGACCCCGGAATATGAAAGCAAGATCACTTTCATTGCCTTCAACCCTTATTGGAACGTGCCGCAGAGCATCGCCAAGAAAGACATCATCCCGAAAGCCCGCCGGGATCCGGGATATTTGAAGCGCATGGGCATCCGCGTCCTTTCCGATTACGGGCCCAATCCGCGCGAGCTCAATCCGTATAATGTGGACTGGTCGTCGGCTTCGGCCGAGCGTCTGCGCCTGCGCCAGGACCCGAGCCGGCGCAACTCGCTCGGCACGGTGAAAATTCACTTCCCGAACCCCCATGCGGTCTATCTGCATGACACGCCGTCCAAGAGCCTTTTCGGGCGTAATGCGCGCGCTTATTCCTCGGGCTGCGTGCGCGTGGACAAAGTGCACGATCTCGTCGCCTGGCTTCTGAGCGAGACGGATGGCTGGGACCGGCGTAAGGTGGACAGCACGGTCGCCTCCGGCAACCGGATGGATGTGGCGCTGGGCGAGCCCGTGCCGGTCTATCTGCTTTATCTGACCGCTTGGGTGAGCGCGGACGGTGTGGTGAATTTCCGCGACGATATTTACAGCCTCGACAAGCGCGTGCGCACGACGTCTCTCACGCAATAGCTATTTCCGGCCCAATTGAGATTTCCAACTTGGCGCGGCAGGGCCCCGAAGCTAGCTTGGGGCAGCGTCAGGCGGGGAGAGACAATGCGGCCAGCGAAATTTCCATATCTTGAGTCGAAAGGCCTTCTAGCTTTTGCTCATCGCGGCGGTGCGAATGTGCACCCGGAAAATACCATGCCGGCCTTCGAGCATGCGATCTCGCTCGGCTACCGCTATATCGAGACGGATGTGCATGCGACGAAGGACGGCGTGCTGCTCGCCTTTCACGACGACCGGCTGGACCGGGTGACGGATAAGACCGGCATCATCGCCGAGATGACCTATGACGAGGTGCGCGGCGCCAAGGTGGAAGGCAAGGAGCCCATTCCGCTGATGGCGGACCTGCTCACCGCTTTTCCTACTGCCAAGATCAATATCGACCCGAAAGCCGACAACGCCGTCGAGCCGTTGATCAAGGTGCTGAAAGCCGCCAAATCGACGGAGCGGGTGGGGATCGGCTCCTTTTCCGATGCGCGCCTTGCCGCGATGCGCGCGGCGCTCGGCCCGGGCCTTTGCACGAGCATGGGGCCGATTGCAGCAACCCGGCTCCGGCTCGGCAGCTTTCTGGGGCCGCTCAAGGGCCTGCTCGGCGGATTTGCGGCGGGCTGCGCTCAGCTTCCGGTTCACCAGTCCGGTTTGCGCCTCATCGACCGGCGGATGGTCGATCACGCCCATGAGCTGGGGCTGCAAATCCATGTCTGGACCATCGATGAACCGGCGGAAATGCACCGTTTGATCGATATGGGGGTGGACGGGCTGATGACGGACGAGCCGGAGGTTCTGAAATCGGTTCTGGAAGCGCGGGGCCTATGGGAGTAAAAAAGAGCTAAGTGACTGTCCGGCTGCGACAATTCGCGGCTGGCCAGACTCAGGTCCGGCGGCCTTAATGGCCGCGGCTGCCGCTTGGAGGGCTTCCCGCGTTAAGCACCATTCAATCTGGATGCGGGAGACTTGATCTCAGGCGGCGGGCCAGGCCGGAAACGACCGGGACCGGAGTACGATATAGAGGACCGACGTCATGGATTATGAGGGCTTGCTCTCCGATGCGCTGAACACCGTCAAGCGCGAAGGCCGTTACCGTGTGTTCGCCGATCTCTTGCGCCATCGCGGCTCGTTTCCGCGCGCAACGCTGCATACGGATGAGGGCAAGCGCGATATCGTCGTCTGGTGCTCGAACGATTATCTGGGCATGGGCCAGCACCCGGTGGTGCTCAATGCCATGAAAGACGCGCTCGACAAGCATGGCGCGGGCTCCGGCGGCACCCGCAACATTGCCGGCACGACCCATTACCACGTCGAACTCGAAAAAGAGCTGGCTTCGCTCCACCAGAAGGAAGCGGCGCTGCTTTTCACCTCCGGCTACAACGCCAATGATGCGACACTTGCCACGCTCTCAAAAGTCTTCGGCGACTGCCTGATCATTTCCGACGAAATGAACCACGCCTCGATGATTGAGGGTATTCGGCGCGGCAAGGGGCCGAAGCGGGTTTGGCGGCATAATGATCTCGGCCATCTGGAAGAGTTGCTCTCGCAGGCGGACCCGGATCAGGCGAAGATCGTCGCCTTCGAATCCGTTTACTCGATGGACGGCGACATTGCGCCGATCGGCGAGATTTGCGATCTCGCGCGCAAATACAATGCGCTGACCTATCTCGATGAAGTGCATGCCGTCGGCCTTTACGGGCGTCATGGCGGCGGCGTTGCCGAGCGGGACGGCGTGCTGGATAAAGTCGATATCATCGAAGGCACGCTGGCCAAGGGCTTCGGCGTGATGGGCGGGTATATCGCGGCAAGCTCCGTGCTTGTCGATGTGGTGCGCTCTTATGCGCCGGGCTTCATCTTCTCCACGTCGCTGGCGCCGACCATTGCGGCGGGCGTTCTGGCGAGCGTGCGGCATCTCAAACGCGACAACAATATTCGCGGCGCGCATCAGGAACGCTCGGCAAAGCTGAAGCGTATGCTCGCCGACCGCGGACTGCCGGTGCTGATGTGCGAAAGCCATATCGTGCCGGTGATGGTGTGGGACCCGGTCCTGTGCAAGGAAGTCGCGGACGAATTGCTCGACACCTACGGCATGTATGTGCAGCCGATCAATTATCCGACCGTGCCGCGCGGCACGGAACGGCTTCGCTTCACCCCGTCGCCTTATCACACGGACGAGATGATGGAAGCTCTTGTGGATGCGCTGGACAAGGTCTGGACCCAGCGCAACTTGAAGCGTGCCGCCTGATCGCAGCAGCGGCGAGGGCCGCGAAGGCGCGCGGGCCGGCGACAGCCGGGAAATCTATATTGAAATTCTTCCCGCCACGGGCGGCTTCGTGAAGGTCTGCGCCATCGATGCGCAGACGGGCACGGAAGTTTCCATTGTCGGCTCGTCGAAAGCGCCAAACGCGGAGCTGGAGCGCATCGCGATCAACAAACTGCGCTATGTGATGGAGCGGGACGCGAAAGCCAAAAAAGACACGCCTTCTTCCGGCGAGGATGATGGCGGCGGCATTCTCATTTAGAATTTAGAGAAGAGGCGAGGGCTGGCTTAGCGCTTACGGCGGGTGCTGCTGTTTGCCGCCTGGCCGAGGCCGATTTCCTTGGCAAGCTGCGAGCGCTGGGCCGCATAGTTCGGTGCCACCATGGGATAATCCGCCGGCAGGTTCCAACGCGCGCGGTATTCTTCCGGCGACATGTTGTAACGCGAACGCAAATAGCGCTTGAGCATTTTCAAGCGCTTCCCGTCTTCCAGACAAATCAGATATTCGGGCGTGATCGACTTCTTCACCGGAACGGCCGGATCGAGTTCCGTTTTGCCGATTTCCGGATTGCCGCCTAACGACAGCAGCGTGTCGTGCATTGTCTTGATCATTGCCGGCAATTCGGCTGCGGCGACTGCGTTATTGCTGACATAGGCGGAAACGATTTCCGATGCCAACTCCAAAGCTTCGGCCCGCGATATGCCCTGTGGGTCTGTTTTGCTGGTCATCTTTGGGCCTTGCGCGACACGTCAATAAACTTAATTACCATTAGCGGATGCGATTTATGAACAAGGATGAAGGAAAAATCAAGTAGAACGACAGATTTTCCATTGCATGCGGGTCATTAAATACAGCAACGTCAGATCAATTTATGGTTAATTGCCCTAATCTGTAGGGCTTGTTTACAAAGTTGGAAACAGAAAACAAACAACAAATGTTGTGTTTTCTTGGAATGTCTTCCTATTTTGCAAAGCAGTTGAGGCCCGGCAGCGCCCGATTTAAGTCTTCGCCTGTGTGCTTGGCGGATATGGGCGCATATGCTAAGAGGCCAGAATATTGGGCCCGGAAGATACAAGATATGGTAGTGATCATCCGGCAGAGCCCTTGCGTCTTCCTTTGGTATCAAGAGGTCAGATCATGGCGGTGAGCGACGCGGCATCCGGTAGCGCGACGACGGCGTTTTTTACTCAAGGTCTTGCGGAGCGGGATCCTGAAATCCTGGATGCGATCGAGCAGGAGCTGCGCCGGCAGCGCGAGCAGATCGAGTTGATTGCCTCGGAGAACATCGTCTCGCAGGCCGTGCTCGAAGCCCAAGGCTCGATCATGACCAACAAATATGCCGAAGGCTATCCGGGCAAGCGCTATTACGGCGGCTGCGAATTCGTCGATGTGGCCGAACAACTGGCCATCGACCGCGCCAAGAAGCTCTTCGATTGCGCCTATGTGAATGTGCAGCCCAATTCCGGCTCCCAGGCCAACCAGGGTGCCATGATGGCGCTGATCAAGCCGGGTGATACGATTCTCGGCATGAGCCTCGCTGCGGGCGGTCACCTGACCCATGGCGCGCCGCCGAACCAGTCCGGTAAATGGTTCAACGCCGTTCAGTATGGTGTGCGCCAACAGGATCACCTGATCGACATGGACGAGGTGGAAACGCTTGCCAAGAAGCACAAGCCGCAGCTCATTATTGCCGGCGGCTCGGCTTATCCGCGCGTCATCGACTTCAAGGCTTTCCGTGAAATCGCCGATTCCGTCGGCGCGTATCTCATGGTGGATATGGCGCATTTCGCCGGTCTCGTGGCGGGCGGGGCGCATCCGAGCCCGCTGCCTTACGCCGATGTCGTCACGACGACGACGCACAAAACCCTGCGCGGCCCGCGCGGCGGCATGATCCTTTCCAACAATGAAGAGCTGGGCAAGAAGATCAATTCGGCGATTTTCCCCGGCATTCAGGGCGGCCCGCTCATGCATGTAATCGCGGGCAAGGCCGTTGCCTTCGGTGAAGCGCTGCAGCCCTCCTTCAAGCTTTATGCCCAAGCCGTGGTGGACAATGCCCGCGCGCTTGCCGGAACGCTTGCCTCCAACGGTGTGGACATTGTTTCCGGCGGCACGGACACGCATTTGATGCTGGTCGATCTGCGCCCGAAGAAACTCACCGGCAAGGTGGCGGAAGCTGCCCTTGAGCGCGCGCATATCACCTGCAACAAGAACGGCATTCCCTTCGATCCGGAAAAGCCGATGGTGACTTCCGGCGTGCGGCTCGGCACCCCAGCGGGCACGACGCGGGGCTTCGGTGTGGCCGAATTCAGGGAAGTAGGCGAGCTGATTTCCGAGGTTCTGACCGGGCTTTCGGAAAATGGCGATGAAGGCAATGGCGCGGTCGAAGCTTCGGTGCGCGAGCGCGTGCTGGGCCTTTGCCAGCGGTTTCCGATTTACTGAAATCTAGCGGAAAAATGGGGTAGCCGGCCGGGCCTCAGCCCGCGCTTGGGCCCGGTTGGAGGGGAAGAAAACCATGCGGTGTCCTTATTGCGGCAACGAAGACACTCAGGTGAAGGATTCCCGTCCAACAGAGGACAATAATGCCATCCGGCGCCGGCGCGCCTGCATGGCCTGCGGCGGCCGGTTTACCACGTTCGAGCGGGTGCAACTGCGCGAGCTGACGATCATCAAGACCAATGGCCGCCGGGTTCCCTTCGACCGGGATAAGTTAATGCGCTCGGTGCAAGTCGCCATGCGAAAAAGGCCGGTTGAGGCCGAGCGGGTCGAGCGTATGGTGAGCGGGATTGTGCGGCGCCTGGAAAGCATGGGGGAATCCGACATTCCCTCCCAGGTGCTCGGTGAAATGGTGATGGAGGGGCTGCGGACCCTCGACGATGTGGCATATGTGCGTTTCGCGTCCGTTTATCGGGATTTCCGCGAAGCCAAGGATTTTGAAGACGTTATTGGCGAGCTTTCCGGACCGGAAGATATTCCAGGCTGATCCGGCAAAGCTCCTTCGGCAAGAAGGCTGCAAAGGATTGGCATGAGCGGGCCGGACGATATCAGATATATGAAGCTGGCGTTGCATCTGGCGCAGCGGGGCTTGGGCCGTGTGGCGCCCAACCCGGCGGTCGGCTGCGTGCTGGTGGCGCCTGAGAGCGGGCGCATTATCGCGCGCGGCTGGACGCAGCCGAGCGGGCGGCCCCATGCGGAAGTCCATGCGCTGAACAAACTCGGCGGCAAGGCGAAAGGCGCAACCGCCTATGTGACGCTTGAGCCCTGCGCCCATCACGGCAAGACGCCGCCCTGCGCCGAAGCCTTGATTGAGGCGGGCGTGACCCGCGTCGTCAGCGCTATGACGGATCCTGACCCGCGCGTGTCCGGCAAAGGGCACGAGATGCTCCGCAAAGCCGGGATCGAGGTGGTGGAGGGCGTTCTGGAAGAAGAAGCCTATCACCTCAATGAAGGCTTCATTCTGAAAGTGCGAGAAGGCCGCCCGCTGGTGATGCTGAAACTTGCCAGCTCGCTTGATGGGCGCACCGCCACTCACAGCGGCGAGAGCCAGTGGATCACGGGCGAGGCGGCGCGCAACCGCGGCCACCTGATGCGCGCGGAAGCCGATGCCATCATGATCGGCAGCGCGACGGCGATCGTCGACGATCCGACGCTGACCTGCCGCCTGCCGGGGCTCGGTCAGCATTCGCCGGTGCGCATCGTGGCCGACGGGCGGCTGCGCATGCAGCTCACCTCGAAACTGGTGCAGAGCGCCGCCAAAGTACCGCTCTGGATTTTGACGCTGCCGGACGGGGACGAGGACCGGCGCGCGGCCTTTCTCGATTGCGGCGCGGACATCATCGAGGTGCCGCGGGGGCAGGGCGGGCTCATGGATATGAAAGCCGCCTTGCAGGAAATCGGCGCGCGGGGCATTACCCGGCTCATGGTGGAAGGCGGCTCGCGGCTTGCTTCTTCACTGGTGCAGGCCGGGCTTGTGGACCGGATCGACTGGTTTCAGGCGCCCAAGCTCATCGGCGGGGACGGGTATCCCGCGCTGGCGGCGCTCGGCGTTCAAAAGATGGAAGAGGCGCCGGTGCTGGAGCGGCGCCAGGTATTGGCGCTGGGCGAGGATTCGCTGCAGCGCTTCAGTTTCCGCCGGCAGGAGTAGGCATGTTCACAGGCATCATTACGGATATCGGGCGGTTGCGGTCGATGGAAAAGACGGGCGATACGCGGCTTGTCATCGAAACGGCATATGACGCCGCCGGCATCGAGCTCGGCGCGTCCATCGCCTGCGACGGGGCATGCCTGACCGTGGTCGAGCGCGGCGTTGAGAACGGGCAGAACTGGTTCGCCGTCGAAGCCTCGCAAGAGACGCTGGACTGCACGGCGCTAGGCACCTGGAAAGAGGGTCAGCGCATCAATCTGGAACGCGCCCTGAAAGTCGGCGACGAGCTCGGCGGGCATATCGTTTCGGGCCATGTGGACGGTGTCGGCAAAATTCTCGACATCCGCCCGGAAGGGGATTCCATGCGCTTTACCTTCGAGGCGCCGGAAGATTTGAAAAAATTCATCGCCGAAAAAGGCTCCGTCACCCTGAACGGCACCTCGCTGACCGTGAACGAGGTGGAAGGCAACCGTTTCGGCGTTAACATTATCCCCCACACCCAGGCCGTGACCACCTGGGGCACCGCAAAGGCGGGGGATGCAGTTAATCTTGAAATTGATATGCTGGCCCGCTATGTCGCCCGCCTAAGGCAAGAGGACTAAGATCTGTGTATAAGGAATTTCTATCGCCCGTCGAAGACGTCATCGAAGACGCGCGGAATGGCAAAATGTTCATTCTGGTGGACGCCGAGGACCGGGAAAACGAGGGCGATCTCGTCATCCCCGCGCAGATGGCGACGCCCGAGGCGGTCAACTTCATGGCGAAATACGGCCGCGGCCTGATCTGTCTTTCCATGACGGGCGAGCGGGCAAAGCAGCTCAATCTGCAGCTGATGTCGAACACCAATCAGTCGCGCCACCAGACGGCTTTCACCGTTTCCATCGAAGCGCGCGAAGGGATCACGACCGGCATTTCCGCCCATGACCGTGCGCGCACGATTTCCGTCGCCATCGACCCGACGAAGGCCGAGCGCGACATCGTTTCGCCGGGCCACGTCTTCCCGCTGGTCGCCCGTGACGGCGGCGTGCTGGTGCGCGCCGGGCACACGGAAGCGGCGGTTGATATTTCCCGTCTGGCCGGGCTTTATCCGGCAGGTGTGATCTGTGAGATCATGAATGAAGACGGCACCATGGCGCGGCTGCCCGATCTCGTGCAGTTCGCGCAATTGCACGGGCTGAAGATCGCAACGATTGCCGATCTCATCGCCTACCGGCGCAAGCATGACAATCTCATTCACCGGGCCATCGAAACGGAAATCGACACGCGCTATGGCGGCAAGTTCGATCTCAAGGTCTATCTCAACACCGTGGAATATGCCGAGCACATTGCACTGGTGAAGGGCGATATCTCGACGCCGGAGCCCGTGCTGGTGCGTATGCATGCGATCAACGTCTTCGACGATATGCTGGGCGCGGAAGGCAAGCTGAATACCCATGGCGGGCGTTCGGACCTTCTGCAGAACTCCATGCGCATCATCGAGGAAGAAGGGCGCGGCGTGATCGTGCTCATCCGCGATACGACAGCGACCGTCGTCTCGGACATGCTGCTGCATAAGGGCGATGATAACGGCCAGGCGATGCCGCGCCGCTTGCGCGAATATGGCGTGGGCGCGCAGATCCTGCTCGATCTCGGCATTCACAACATGGTGCTGCTCTCCGACACGACGCGCCAGGTTGTCGGTCTTGACGGCTACGATCTTCATATTGTCGGGCAGGAGCCGATCTCGGATAATCCGCGCCTTGAAAAATCCTCCAAAAGCAAAGCCGAGGCCACATCGTGAGCAAGTCTTCCCACATCCTCATCGTCGAAGCCCGTTTCTATGAGGACATTACCGACGAGCTTGCGCGCGGGGCGATTGCCGAGATCGAAAAGCGCGGTGGCACTTATGAGCGCATCGCCGTGCCGGGCGTTTTGGAAGTGCCGGGCGCGGTCAAATTCGCGCTCGATGCCATGTCGCGCCGGGCAATCGAAAAACCCTTCGACGGCTTCGTGGCGCTTGGCTGCGTGATCCGCGGCGAAACCACCCATTACGATACGGTGTGCAATGAAAGCGCCCGGGCGCTGATGGATCTGACCATCGAGCATTCGCTGGCGCTCGGTAACGGTATCCAGACCGTGGAAAACGGCGACCAGGCCTGGGCCCGCGCCAAGGTGGACAAGAAGAACAAAGGCGGCGGCGCGGCTGCGGCCTGCCTCGACATGATCGAACTCAAAGGCAAGCTCGGCTTGCTGGGCGGGCGGTGAACTGACGTGACGCCGCAAAAGAACAAACCGGCAGGTAAGACCAGAGCCTCGCGCAGCGCCGCAAGGCTCGGCGCCGTGCAGGCGCTTTATCAGATGGATATGGTGGGCACGCCGCTTGACGATATCGTCGAGGAATTCGCGCTGCACCGGCTCGGCCGCGAAATGGACGAGGAGGCGGATTATCTTCCCGCTCATGAAGCCCATTTCGAGGATGTGGTGCGCGGCGTCGTGCGCGAGCAGCGCGCCATCGACCAGCGCATTCACGGCAATCTGGCCGAAGGCTGGAAGCTGGAGCGGATCGACAGTACGCTGCGCGCCATCTTGCGCTCCGGCGTTTACGAGCTGCAGCGCTGCAAGGATGTGCCGGTCAAAGTGGTGATCACGGAATATGTCGATATCGCCCATGCGTTTTTCGACGGCGACGAGCCCAAAGTCGTGAACGCGCTGCTCGATAAGCTCGGCCGCGAATTGCGCGCCGATGAATTCAGGAGCAATGCGGGCGCCAATGGCAGGACAGGGTAAACCCGGCGAGTTCGAGATTATCGAACGCTATTTCGCGCCTTTGGCCAAGCGCACCGAGGGCGCATTTGGCCTGCAGGACGATGCGGCGCTGTTCCAGCCAAAGCCTGGATACGACCTCGTTCTGACGAAGGACGCTATTGTCGCGGGCGTGCATTTTCTGCCCACGGACCCATACGATCTCGTCGCGCAGAAGCTGATGCGGGTAAATGTATCCGATCTCGCTGCCAAGGGCGCCGAGCCCCGGGCCTATCTGCTAGCACTCGCCTGGCCGGATGGGATCGGCGAAAAAGACATCGCGCTTTTCGCTGCCGGGCTGCAGAAAGATCAGGACATTTACGGCCTCGAGCTTTTGGGCGGCGATACGGTGAAAACGCCGGGTCCGGCAACTTTCTCTCTTACGGCGATTGGCGATGTCCCGCAGGGCAGGATGATCCGCCGCGCGGGCGCAAAGCCCGGCGATGCGGTTTATGTCACCGGCACGCTCGGCGATGCGGCCTTGGGACTGAAGCTCGCGCGAGGCGAGATCGAGCTTTCCTCTATTGCCGAACGCCGCGGACTTATTCAGCGGTACCGCCTGCCGCAGCCACGAGTAAGCGTCGGCACCGGCCTCAGGGGTATCGCCTCGGCGGCGCTCGATGTCTCTGACGGGCTCGGCGCCGATCTCCTGCATCTTTGCACGGCAAGCGGGCTGCGCGCGCGCATCTCGCAATCCGCTTTGCCGCTCTCGGCGGCGGCGCGCAAGCTCCTAAAGCAAGATGAGACGCTTTGGAGTGCGGTGCTGAGCGGCGGGGACGATTATGAAATTGTTTTTGCAGCGCCGGGCGAAGCGGGGGTGAAGCTTGAGCTTCTGGGCGGGACAACCGGCGTACCCATCACGCGCATCGGCTATATGGAGGAAGGCGAACCTGCCGTCCTTCTGGAAGACTTGAGCGGGAAAACCGCGCCGCTTGCCGAAGGCGGCTACCGGCATTTTTAAGCCGAAGATACGGCCAAACCTCTTTCAAGCTGCAAAACTGTTCCTGTTGCCACCTGCGGTCAGGTTTGGCATGGTCCTTTCCATTGTGAGGAGAGAGGGGGCGCAGACTGATTCTATATCCGTCTGCGATGCGTATTCCCCGTACAGTTATAGGCAACAATAAGGACAATCCTATGAGCACGGCTTTATGGGCTATCATCGGGTGCGGTGTCCTGGCCATCGTGTACGGCCTTTGGGCAATTCGTTCCGTGATGGCATCCGATCCTGGTAATGAACGGATGCAGGAAATCGCAGGCGCCATTCAGGAGGGCGCGTCTGCATATCTCAATCGTCAGTACACTACCATTGCGATGGTAGGTGTAGTGATTTTCGCGCTGGCTGCCTGGCAGCTTTCCTGGCTTGCCGCGATCGGTTTCGCCATTGGCGCTATTCTTTCGGGTGCTGCCGGTTATATCGGGATGCTCGTATCTGTCCGTGCGAATGTGCGCACCACACAGGCTGCAAGCACCTCGCTGGCGGCCGGGCTTTCGGTCGCCTTCAAGTCGGGTGCGGTTACGGGCATGCTGGTGGCGGGGCTCGCGCTCCTGTCGGTTGCTGTCTATTACTCGGTGCTGACCGTGCATCTGGGGCTTGACGCTTCCAGCCGCGACGTGGTGGACGCGCTGGTGGCGCTCGGCTTCGGCGCTTCGCTGATTTCGATCTTCGCCCGTCTCGGCGGCGGTATCTTCACCAAGGGTGCGGATGTCGGCGGCGACCTTGTGGGTAAGGTGGAAGCAGGCATTCCCGAAGACGATCCGCGCAACCCGGCAACCATCGCCGATAACGTGGGCGACAATGTGGGTGACTGCGCCGGCATGGCCGCCGACTTGTTCGAGACCTATGCCGTGACCGTGGTGGCCACGATGGTTCTGGCCTCGATCTTCTTCGTTGGCGCTGGCGCCGGTGAAATGATGGTCTATCCGCTGGCAATCGGCGGGACTTGCATCATCACCTCGATCATCGGCACGTTCTTCGTCCGTCTCGGCTCCAGCCAGAACATCATGGGCGCGCTCTATAAGGGCTTCGTGGCCTCTGCGGTTCTGTCGCTCGTAGCGCTTTATTTCATGACCGATCATCTGCTCGGGCTGGATACGGCTTATGAGACCAGCACCGGCAACTTTACCGGCATGGATCTTTACGTGTGCGGCGTGGCCGGCCTGGTCATTACCGGCCTGATCATCTGGATCACGGAATATTATACGGGTGTGAATTTCCGTCCCGTCCGTTCCATCGCCAAGGCGTCTGAAACGGGCCATGGCACGAACGTCATTCAAGGTCTTGCCGTTTCCATGGAAGCCACGGCGCTTCCCGCTCTCGTTATCGTGGTCGGGATCGTCGTGACTTACAGCCTTGCCGGTCTCTTCGGCATTGCCATTGCCGTGACGACGATGCTGGCGCTTGCCGGGATGGTCGTGGCGCTCGATGCCTTCGGTCCGGTGACGGACAATGCCGGCGGCATCGCTGAAATGGCGGAGCTGCCTGAAGATGTGCGCAATACGACCGATGCGCTCGACGCTGTGGGCAATACCACGAAAGCCGTGACGAAAGGCTATGCCATCGGCTCGGCCGGTCTCGGTGCGCTGGTGCTTTTTGCCGCCTACACGCAGGACCTGACATTCTTTACCGCCAATCCGGAGCTTTATCCCTATTTCGCCGGGGTGGAAGCGAACTTCTCGCTTTCCAATCCCTACGTGGTGGTCGGGCTCTTCGTCGGCGGTCTCTTGCCCTATCTCTTCGGGGCGATGGGCATGATGGCGGTCGGCCGCGCAGGCGGGGCCATTGTGGAAGAAGTGCGCCGTCAGTTCCGCGCCAAGCCCGGCATTATGCAGGGCACGGAAAAGCCGGATTACAAAGCGGCTGTGGACCTTCTGACGAAAGCGGCGATCAAGGAAATGGTGGTACCATCCTTGCTGCCGGTGCTCTCACCGGTCGTGCTTTACTTCGTGGTGCTGCAGATCGCGGATAAGTCCGCTGCTTTCTCGGCGCTCGGCGCGATGCTCCTCGGTGTGATCGTCACCGGTCTTTTCGTGGCGCTTTCCATGACCGCCGGCGGCGGGGCATGGGACAATGCCAAGAAATATATCGAGGACGGCAATCACGGCGGCAAGGGCTCGGAAGCTCATAAGGCTGCCGTGACGGGCGATACGGTCGGCGATCCTTACAAGGATACGGCCGGTCCTGCCGTCAACCCGATGATCAAGATCACGAACATCGTGGCGCTTCTGCTGCTCGCCATTCTGGCGCACGGCTAAGCTCTACGGCTGACAAAGGAAAACCCCGCGAAGCCAGCTTCGCGGGGTTTTTCATGTCTGCATTCCGGTGTCCGGCGCCTTGGCTTAGCGGCGGCGCCCCGGTGTCGGCACGGCGCTGCTGCCGCCCGGCCGGTTGAAGCGGCCCAGATTGCCGAAAATCTCACCCAGGATGGTGAGCTGCTTGCCGCGGGTCGGTGTTTTGCGGTCCACCAGATTGACGATCCGCCCGTCTTCCAGCGTGTAATAAGCGACTTCCTCCACCGCTTCCTGATCGTCGAAATAGACGGCGACGACGGTGCGGTCGATCTCCTCGGGTTCGTAGAAGAGATATTTTTCCACTTTCGAGGAAATATAGAACCAGGCCTCATTGTCGATAATGGCGGCTGTGGAGGGAGAGCCGAGCAGGGCTTCGACCTCGGTCTTGCTGTCGCCGGGCTTGAGCTGCTCCAGATCTCCCGGCTCTGCCTTGTAGCCGCGCTCTTCGATGACCGGCGAGCAGGCCGCCAGGCTGAAAGCCAGCGGCGCGGCAATAAGAAGCGGCGTAAAAATCTTCTGCCGCACGGCGCGGCGAAGCGGGAGAAAAGCGGACTGCATCAGGCCTGAACTCCTTCGAATCTGCGGTTTATGCCCTGTAAGGGCGACCGCTGCCCCCGTTGACCTACCGGGAGCGGCGGCTAAATTCAACTTTTAACACGGGCAGCCGCCAAAAAGGCAGGCTCTTTCTTCCCGGCGCCGTCCGGTATAGAAGACGGGAGCGGGCAGGGGCAGAGCCCCGCTCATCCAGGCTAAGGAGCCTCGTTCCTGCAGCCGGATACCCCGGCTCCCCATGATGCCCGGTTCCAAGGAGTATGCATGTTCTGGAAACGCTGGTTCAAACAGAACGCGGACGAGCAAAGCGTTCATGACCTATATGCTGCCGCCGTGGCGCAGGCGCGCCAGCCCGGCTTCTACCGCGACTTTGCGGTGCCCGACACGCTGGATGGGCGCTTCGACATGATCGTGCTGCATGTTTTCTTGCTGGTGAACCGGCTGAGCGGCAAGGGCGAGGCCGCGGCGCGACAGGCGCAGGCGCTGTTCGATCTGCTCTTTGCCGATATGGACCAGTCCTTGCGCGAGATGGGTGTCGGCGACCTTTCCGTCGGCAAGAAAATCAAGACCATGGCCGCCGCCTTTTACGGCCGTAGCGCCGCTTACCGCGACGCACTGAAAAGCGGCGATGAAGACGCGCTGCGTGCCGCGCTTTCCCGCAACATCTTTCCTGAAGGCGGAGCGGATGAGACGCAGCTCGGCGCGCTCGCCGCTTATGTGCGCCGGGTCTATGAGGAATTGGAGGCTCAGCCCATCGACGCGCTGATGGCCGGCAAAGCCGCGTTCGGCGCGGCGCCGGCCTTGAGCGGTGCCGGCAGCGAAACGGCAAGGGAGACGCTATGAGCCGCGCGCCTGAATTCAGTTACCGTCTCGAGGTTCAGGATCTTCCCTCAAAAGGCGTGCGGGTGAAACTCGAAGCCGATGAGAAGGAACGTGCCGCGCTCGCCAAGCGGTTGGGGCTCGTCTCGCTCGACGCTTTCAAAGCGGAAGCGGAAGTCAAACCCTGGCGCAAGAGCGGTGTGTCCGTGCGCGGACATTTCACCGCTGAAGTGACGCAGAGCTGTGTGGTGACGCTGGAGCCCATCGAGGACAAGGTTGCCGATGAATTCGAAGCCTATTTCCTGCCCGAAAGCGAGATGACGCCGGTCAATCCGCAGGCCGAGATCCATGTCGATCTGGAAGATGCCCATGACCCCGATCCTTTGGATGAAGGGGGAATCGATGTGGGCGAACTGGTCACCGAACATCTCAGCCTCGCCATCAATCCTTATCCGCGCAAGGGAGATGCGGAATTTAGTCCTGTGGTTGAAGATGACGGCAAAACGGACGGAAAACGCGAGGACAATCCTTTTGCCGTTCTTGCCAAGTTGCGCCGTCAAGACGATTAATCGAAAAAATTCAAGCATATAATACGGTTGAGTCTGGCCTGTTAGGGTTTATGTTCGGGGCGCCGCGTGCGCCCTTGCGCCCGCCGGCACAGTTTTGAGGGGACGGAGGCAGAGCAACCGTGATGCGCGAAATAACCATCGCCCTGGACGGTATGGGAGGGGACAGCGGGCCCGAGGTCGTGATTGCAGGGGCCGAGGCCGCGCATATCCGCCATCCCAATATCCGTTTCTTGATTTTCGGGGATGAGGCCAAGGTCAAACCCTTGCTGGATGCCAATCCGCGGGTGGCCGGCGCAAGCGAGTTTGTGCATACCGAAGTTGCCGTGGGCATGGACGACAAGCCCTCCCAGGCGCTGCGGCGCGGGCGTAAGACCTCCAGCATGTGGATGGCGATCGATGCCGTGAAAACGGGCCGCGCGCAAGTGGCCGTTTCCGCCGGGAACACCGGCGCGCTGATGGCCATGGCCAAAGTGATTCTGCGCACCATGCCGAATATCGAGCGGCCCGCCATTGCCGGTCTCTGGCCGACAATCAAGGGCGAGAGCATCGTGCTCGATCTCGGCGCGACGATCGGCCCGGATGCCAAGCAGCTCGTGCAATTCGCGGTGATGGGCGAGGCTTATGCGCGCGTCATTTTCGGCGTGGAGCGGCCGACCGTTGGCTTGCTGAATATCGGCGAGGAAGAAGTCAAAGGCACGGAATCGGTGAAAGCCGCCGCGCAGATCCTCCGGAACCTGGAACTGCCTATCGATTTCCACGGTTTCGTGGAAGGTGACGATATTGGCAAAGGCACCGTCGATGTGGTGGTGACGGACGGCTTTACCGGCAATATCGCGCTGAAGACGGCGGAAGGCACGGCCCGGCAGGTGGCGCATTATCTGCGCGAGGGGATCGAGCGCTCCTTCTTTGCCAAGATCGGTTATCTCTTCGCCCATAGCGTGTTCCGCACGCTGCGCGACAAGATGGACCCGCGCAACGTCAATGGCGGCGTCTTTCTTGGGCTCAATGGGCTTGTCGTGAAGAGCCATGGCGGCACGGACGGGCTCGGCTTTGCCTCCGCCATCGATGTGGCGCTCGATGTCGCCGCTGCCGATCTCGTGCGGAAAATTGCAACGGATATGGATGTGTTGGTGCAGCTTGCCGGCGATTTGTCGGAAGCTGCCGAACGGGAAGAGGCCGCAGTATCGTGAGTGTCATTCGAAGTGTCGTTGCCGGGTGCGGGTCCTTTCTTCCCGAAAAGGTCCTGACCAACGCGGATCTCGCCAAAATGGTGGATACGAGCGACGAATGGATCGTGGAACGCACGGGCATTCACCGCCGCCATATCGCCGCCGATGACGAGAAAACCTCCGATCTGGCGCTCGCCGCCTCCCGTAAGGCGCTGGAAGATGCGGGCATGAGCGCGGATGATCTCGATATGATCATTCTGGCGACGACCACCCCGGATAATACCTTTCCGGCGACGGCGACGGCGGTGCAGGCCGGGCTCGGCATGCATCACGGCGCGGCTTTCGACGTGCAGGCGGTTTGCTCCGGCTTCGTTTATGCGGTTGCGGTAGCGAATAATTTCATTGCCATGGGCCAGGCCCGTGCGATTTTGGTGATCGGCGCAGAGACCTTCTCGCGGCTTCTCGATTGGGACGACCGGGGCACTTGCGTCCTTTTCGGGGACGGGGCGGGCGCTATCGTTCTGAAAGCCGAAGAGCAGCCGGGCACGCGGGATGACAGGGGGGTGCTGACCGCGCATCTTCATTCCGACGGGCGCTACAAGGAAAAGCTCTATGTGGATGGTGGACCGGGCTCGACCTGCACCGTCGGCCATGTGCGCATGGAGGGCCGGGAAGTCTTCCGTCATGCGGTCGTGAACATTGCCGAGGCGATCGAAGAGGCACTCGCGGCAACGGGGCTCACCGCAGACGATATCGACTGGTTCGTGCCGCATCAGGCGAATAAGCGCATTCTCGACGCGACGGCAAAGCGAATCGGCCTGGCGCCGGAAAAGGTCGTCATCACGGTCGGTGAACAGGGCAACACCTCTGCCGCGTCCGTGCCGCTCGCGCTCGACGCGGCGGTAAAAGACGGGCGCATCAAGCGCGGCGATCTGGTGCTGCTCGAGGCAATGGGCGGCGGTTTTACCTGGGGCTCTGCGCTGGTTCGTTGGTAAGTTTAAAATCCAACATAACCTTGCTTGAAGAAGCTTCACTATCTCCTTGATATTGGCTGCTTTTTGGTGATCAAATAAGCCCACTATCAAACGAGGGAGCAGGACGCCATGACGCGGACGGTAACGCGGGCGCAACTGAGTGAATCGGTTTATCAGGAAGTTGGTCTGTCTCGGAACGAGTCGGCGGATCTTGTGGAATCCGTTTTGAAAGAAGTCTCCGACTGTCTGGCGAACGGAGAAACGGTGAAGCTGTCGTCGTTCGGATCGTTTTCCGTCCGGCAGAAGGGCGGCCGTATGGGCCGCAATCCCAAGACCGGGGAAGAAGTGCCGATCAAGCCGCGCCGGGTGCTGGTTTTCCGTCCGAGCCATGTGCTCAAAGAACGAATCAACAAGGCCATGAGCGCGCTGCGTGCCCAGGCCGGTGAAGCGGCGGACTAGTTTTTCTCACACCTGCCGGGTCCAGTTCCCGGGCCGAATTAGCGGACCCGTTTGCTGGAAATGAGAATTGAGAATTAAGGCGTGTCTTTGCATCAAAAATCGCCGGAAGCGTTTCGAACCATCAGTGAAGTGGCCGCCGAATTGGACGTGCCGCAGCACGTGCTGCGCTTTTGGGAGAGCAAATTCACCCAGATCAAGCCGCTGAAGCGCGGCGGCGGGCGGCGCTATTACCGCCCGGAAGATGTGGACCTGCTGCGCGGCGTGCGCGCGCTTCTATACAATGACGGCTATACGATCAAAGGCGTGCAGAAAGTCTTCCGCGAGCAGGGCGGGCGCTTCGTTGCCGAGGCCGGGCGGGGCAATGTGGACGGCACGATTGCCGAGCTCGCCCGCGAGACCGTGGAGCGGCAGAACGGCGGCGAGGAGGACCTTGCCGAGGAAGCCAACGACAATTCCCCGCTTTCCCTGAAGGCCCGCAAGGAGCTGGAGGCAATCGCGCTGCGCCTCGAAAAACTGCGCGATGCGCTGGAAGAGGCGCGGGTGCCGGACGCGGAAACGGAAACCTACTAATTTGGAATATTTGCCTTTTTTCGGTCCAAAGAGCTATTGCCGGATCAAGGCCACATCCCTATAGTCCGCCCCGCTTGAGGCCGTCTTTGCCCTTAAGCCCTTACCGGAATGACGGAGCGTAGCGCAGCCCGGTAGCGCACTTGTCTGGGGGACAAGGGGTCGTCGGTTCAAATCCGGCCGCTCCGACCATTTGAAGCCGGCTCTGGGAGCTCCCAGGGCCGGTTTTCTTTTGGAGGCCTTGCCTTCCGGCGCGAAGCTGATTATGCCAAGGGCCAGCATCAACTCCGAAAGGGCCTGCCGCTATGGTTGCGATTTACGCTATTGCGATTTTCCTGGTTGCCGTTCTGGCGCTGAACTTCATCAGCTTCGGCCGGCTCGACTGATTACCCTGTATCTCAGGCGCCAGGCCGGGTTACCGGCTTGCCGTCTTTGATGATGTGCGAGAAGACGGCGGCATCGGCCAGATGCCGGATGTCCTCGCAAGGGTTCCGCTGGGCGATGACGACATCGCCAAAGGCGCCGGGCGCGAGCGTGCCCGCTTTCCCCTCCAACCGGCAGAGCGCCGGATTGACGTGATAGACCGCGCGCAGGATGTCGCGCGCCGGTTCCACTTCCGCGCGGATGGCGAATTCCCGGTTCTGCCGGTTCTGCGTTTCTCCGATAAGATCGGTGCCGAAGCCGAGCGTGACACCGGCTTCCCGCGCGATTTCCAGCGAGGCAAGGCCTGCGTCGTAAACGGCCTTGTTCTTTTCCCGGTTGCGGGCGGGCAGTTTCAGCGCCGCGCCGAATTCGAACATCGCTTCATAGGTGGCAAGCGTGGGGACCATGACCGCGCCCGCTTTGGCGACGGCTTCCGCGGCTTCCTTGTCGATGAGATTGCCATGCTCGATGGAATGAACGCCGTTTGCCACGGCAAGCTTGATGGCGTCCGGCGTATAGGCATGGGCGGCGACGTAGGTGTGGCGGTTGCGCGCTTCGGTGACGGCGGCGGTAATTTCCTCCGCCGTGTACTGGGTGCATTCCAAAGGATCGCTCGGCGTTGCCACACCGCCTGAGACATGGATTTTCAGAAAGTCCGAGCCGTCGCGCAGATTGTGCCGGGCGGCTTTGCGCACCGCGTCCGCGCCGTCGGCGACAATGCCGAAAGCGGTATGGCGCATCTGGCAGGCGCAGTCCGGCACGGGCCGGGCGCCGCCTTCCGCATCCCCATGGCCGCCTGTCTGAGAGATCATGCGCCCGGCGCGGGTGATACGCGGGCCTTCCAGCAGGCCGCTTGAAATGGCGCGGATGATGCCTTCCACCTCACCGCCAATATCGCGCACGCTGGTAAAGCCGCGTTCCAGCGTTTCGCGCGCCAGCCGTGCCATATGCAGGCCGAACTCGACTTCCGACCAGGCGGCGAGTTTGCGGAAATCCATGGTCGCAAGACGCAGGTGAATATGCGCGTCGATCAGACCCGGCATGACGTATTGCCCTTTGGCGTCGATGCGCAGATCGGCGGAGGCGGCTTTTTCGCCAATACCGGCAATCACCCCGTCTTCGATGACGAGCGTTGCTTCGCCGGTAAAATCCAACGTCTCCGTGTCGAAGAGATGGCCGTTCTCGATTGCGATGCGCATATGCCGCTGCCCCTGTTGCCGGCTTATCGCCGGATCGTTGTTGATTGGGGGCAGAGTGGCAGAAGCGGCGGCAGGCGTGCAAGCAGCGCTTAGGCGGGCATGTCCGGCTTTTGCATCCAGGCGAGCAAGTAGCGCACGGGGAAGATCCAGGCGATGCCCGCCACGACGTAATAGACAAGCAGCACGGCCACATGCTGCGGGAAGAAAGACGCCGTGCCCAGCGTGACCGCCAGCACCGTGTAGGCGATGATCCAGGCCACCAGCAAAAAGGTGCCGATCAGTTTTCTAAGGCGCATGGGCAGCCGGGAAGAAGAAGCGGGCATGACGGTCTTTCGTTAGCTGGCATTCGCTGGGTCCCCGGATGGGGCCGCAAGCTTTCCCCGTATATGGCATTTCCGGGGGAGGGTGGCCAGCCTCAGCGCGGGAAACTGCGCCATCGGGTCACAGGCGGAGGCGGGCCGTTTCAGGCCGCTTTTTCTTGTTGGTTCGGCCCGATCGCGCTATTTCCGGTGCCATGAGCGATGCCGTCCTTCCCCATAGCGGGCCCCATAGCGGGCCCACAGCCCGGCAGATTGCCGCCCGCCGGCCCATTGCCTATTGGCTTTTCACGGTGGCGGCGCTGATCTTTTGCATGGTGATTGTGGGCGGGGCGACGCGGCTGACCGAATCCGGCCTTTCGATTACCGAGTGGAAGCCGGTCATGGGCGCCATCCCGCCGCTTTCCGAAGAGCATTGGCTCGAGGAATTCGAGAAGTACCGGCAGATCCCCGAATATCAGCTCGTCAACAAAGGCATGAGCCTGGCCGAGTTCCAATACATCTATTGGTGGGAATGGGGACACAGGTTCCTCGGCCGCTTCATCGGCTTTGCGTTCTTCGTGCCGTTCGTTTTCTTCCTGGCAACGAAGCGCGTCGAGCGCCAGCTGGTGCCGAAGCTTGCGGCCATGTTCGTGCTGGGCGGGCTGCAGGGCGCGCTTGGCTGGTACATGGTGATGAGCGGGCTCGTGGACCGGGTGGATGTGAGTCAATACCGGCTGACCGCGCATCTGGGCCTTGCCTTTGTCATTGCCGCTTACATTTTCTGGGTGGCGCTCGATCTTCTGCGCGGCACGCTCGGCCAGGCGCTGACCTGGACCGGGACCGCAAAGCGCGCGGCGGTGCTCACGGGCGCCATCTTCTTTCAGGTGCTGCTGGGCGGTTTCGTGGCGGGGCTGCGGGCAGGGCATGCCTATAATACCTGGCCGCTCATGGATGACCGGATCATCCCGCGCGGGCTTTTCGACCTCTCGCCCTGGTGGGTGAATTTCTTCGAGAACCACATCACCGTGCAGTTCGATCACCGGATGGTGGCCTATGCGATCACCGCGTTTGCGCTTTATCACCTTTTTACGCTGAAGAACGCGCCGCGCGCGGTGAAGCTGAGCGGGCATCTTTTGATGGCGGCTATTTTGCTGCAGGTGGTGCTTGGTATCTGGACGCTGCTGGCCGTCGTGCCCATTCCCCTCGGAGTGATCCATCAGGGCGGCGCGATGCTGGTTCTTGGCGCGGCACTGCTCCATCTGCATCTGAGCGCGCGGCGGTAGGGTTTTCCAGTTTATAGAAAACGTCATGCCCCGCATAAAGCGGGGCATGACGGTGTTGCGGGCGGCTAGGCTTTCAGCGCCTTGTCGAGATCGGCGATGAGGTCGCTTGCATCTTCGAGCCCCACGGACAGACGGATCACGTCCGGCCCGGCGCCCGCCGCTTCCTGCTGCGCCTCATTAAGCTGGCGGTGCGTGGTGGAGGCGGGGTGGATGATCAGGCTGCGCGTGTCGCCGACATTGGCAAGGTGGCTGAAAAGCTCGATGCCGTTGACGAGTTTGACGCCTGCCTCATAGCCGCCTTTCACGCCGAAGGTGAACACCGCGCCGGCACCCTTCGGGCAGTATTTCTGGTGGGCATCGTAATAGGCGCTGTTCTTCAGGCCCGCATAAGACACCCAGCTTACTTCCTTGTGGCTTTCCAGAAACTCGGCGACTTTCAGCGCGTTTTCCGAATGGCGCTGCATGCGCAGCGGCAGGGTTTCGATGCCGGTGATCAGCATGAAGGAATTGAAGGGGGAGATGGCGGGGCCGAGATCGCGCAGGCCGATTACCCGGCAGGTGATGGCGAAGGCGATATTGCCGAAGGTCTCATGCAGCTTCATGCCGTGATAGGCCTCGTTGGGCTGCGAGAGGCTCGGGTATTTGTCGCTGGCCGACCAGTCGAACGTGCCCGCATCGACGATGATGCCGCCCATCGAGTTACCATGCCCGCCGAGGAATTTCGTTGCTGAATGAACGACGATATCCGCGCCGTGCTTGATCGGCTGGCAGAGATAGGGCGAGGCCAGGGTATTATCGACGATAAGCGGCACGCCCGCGTCATGCGCGACCTTGGCGATCGCTTCGATATCCATGATGACGCCGCCCGGGTTGGCGAGGCTTTCGATGAAGACGGCTTTCGTCTTCGGCGTGATCGCGGCCTTGATGCCTTCGGCATCCGGTGTTTCGGCCCAGTCCACATGCCAGTCGAATTTCTGGAAGGACTGGCTGAACTGCGTGATCGAGCCGCCATAGAGTTTGGGTTCGTGATGCGCGTATAGATATTGCCGAATTGCTGCAGGTTGAAGAGGCTTGCGGCATGGTCCACATCGTCGAAGACGAAGGAGGTCGTCTGATAGATGGGTGTGGTGCGCGCGCCGGTGGCCGGGTCCGGCTTGGCGCCGGCATGGATGGAAAGAGTGTCGAAACTGTACTCCGGCATGGAAGACTCCCCATTATTTATCGCGCGGTTGCCGCGCTTATGGACGTTGATTTAAAGCAGGTGCTGTCTGCGTGTGCTGACCAGATTGGAATTGATGCCCATCCAACCGGCCTCGCCTGAAAGGCGGGAGCATTCGATTTTCGGGCACCGGTCCATCACGGTTTTAAGGCCAGCCGCTTCCGCTTTTGCGGCGGCCTCCGGATTGATGACGCCGATCTGCATCCAGACGGAAGTCGCGCCGATGGCGATTGCTTCATCGACAATGGGACCGGCAGCCTCGCTCGAGCGGAAAATATCGACCATATCCACCTTCTCCGGAATATCGCTCAGCGAGGCATAGACTTTTTCCCCCAGAATTTCCTGGCCCGCCACGCCCGGATTGACCGGAATGACGCGGTAGCCTTTCTTTTGAAGGTACTTCATCACGATATAACTCGGGCGGATGGATTTCGGCGACGCGCCGACCATGGCGATGGTCTTTGCGGATTTCAAAATCCCGGCGAGATAGTCGCTCGTGTAAGAAGTCTCGGACATGGGGGCTCGCGTGTTTTTTAAGGCGGTTTCGTTCCGGCGCTTATCTATTTTCCCAAACGGGATCGCGTTTTTCGATAAAGGCGCCGATGCCTTCTTCGGCATCGCGCGCGAGCATGTTGTGCACCATCACGTCGCTTGCATAGTCATAGGCATCGCCCAGGCGCTTTTCGAGCTGTTCGTAAAAAGCGGTCTTGCCGATCTCGACCGTGAGGCGCGATTTGGCGGCAATGGTCGCCGCCATTTTTTCCACTTCCGCTTCCAGCGCGTCTGCTGAAACGGCGCGGTTGATCAGGCCGAACTCGGCGGCGCGCGCCGCATCGATCATTTCGCCCAGAAGCAGCATTTCCATCGCGTGCTTGCGCGTCACGTTGCGCGAGAGGGCGACCATGGGCGTCGAGCAGAAAAGACCGATATTGACGCCGGGCGTTGCAAACTTTGCTTCATGGGCGGCAACGGCCAGATCGCAGGAGGCGACGAGCTGGCAGCCTGCCGCCGTTGCAATGCCATGCACCTGCGCAATGACGGGTTTGGGGCATTGCACGATGGCCTGCATCATCCGGCTGCACAGTTTCATGATGCGGGTGTAATAGGCCCGGCCTTTGTCGCCTTCCGTGCGGGCGGCGGTCAGTTCCTTTAAGTCATGGCCGGCGCAAAAGCCCGGCCCATTGGCTTTCAGGATGATGACCTTGAGATCCGGGTCGGCGCCGATCTTCTCCACCTCGCCGAGCACACCCTGCATCAGTTCCTCGGAAAGACTGTTGCGGGCTTTGGGGCGGTTGAGGGTCAAGGTGGCGACAGCGTCTTTATCCTCGCGCAGCAGAACCGGCATGGCCGTTTCCGGCGCCTTTGCAGCTTCGCTCATTTCCCGTCTCCCTTTATCCGTTTTGACCATGATAGTGTCCGCGCGGCCCGGCGTCAGGTGTTGTTTGTGCAAAGGGCTGAGCGGCAAAAGGGGTAAAAATGACAAGAGCAACAAAGCCGGTGATGAGCGCCGCGGAGGTCGATGCCTATCTGGCGGAGGTTTTTCCGCAAATGCAGGAGGGCGAGCGCGGCACGCGGACGGAGGAAGTCGGGCCCATGCGCGCGCTTCTGCGCCTTTCCTATGCCGAGCGCAATTTGCGCCCCGGCGGCACGATTTCCGGCCCGGCCATGATGGGGCTTGCCGATCACGCCATGTATGCCGCCATTCTGGCCCATATCGGCAAGGTGGCGCTGGCGGTCACGACCAATCTCACCATCAATTTCATGCGCAAACCCGCGCCAGGCGACCTTCTGGCGGAAGCGCGGATCATGAAGCTCGGCCAGCGCCTGGCAGTCGGGGATGTGACGATCTGGGCGGAAGGCGAGGAGGGGCGGCCCGCTGCCCACGCCCAAGTGACCTATTCCATTCCGCCGGAAAAGCGATAAATACGGTATTATAATACCGCTTCTTTAAGTTGCTGCATTTACGCGCTTTTTCAGGCCGATTTCCGTTGACTGTCCGGCTCACCTCCCATAAAAAGCGGCTCAAACGGGGCATGATGCCCCTACTTGAAGCGATTTGACTGGGATTGAGCATGAAGACCTATTCAGCCAAAACCGCAGAAGTCGAGAAAAACTGGGTGCTTATCGACGCCGAAGGGCTGGTGCTTGGGCGTTTGGCGTCCATCATCGCGATGCGTCTGCGCGGCAAACACAAGCCGACCTTCACCCCGCATATCGACTGCGGCGACAACGTGATTGTCATCAATGCCGACAAAGTGGCTCTGACGGGCCGCAAATTGACGGACAAGGTGTATTACCGCCATACGGGCCATCCCGGCGGTATCAAGGAAACCACGCCGGAAAAAGTTCTGGGCGGCGACCACCCCAACCGGGTGATCGAGCTTGCCGTGAAGCGCATGCTTCCGGGCGGCCCGCTTTCGCGCCGGCAGTTTTCCAACCTGCATGTCTATGGCGGTTCCGAGCACCCGCATGAGGCTCAAAAGCCCGCGAAGCTCGACATCGCTTCCCTCAACCCCAAGAACACGCGGAGTGCGTAAGCTATGACAGAAGAACGCACCACTCTTGAGGATCTCAAAGGCGCGCTGGGCAATGACGGCGCTGCTGCCGAAGCTGCCGTTCAGGCCGAGCCGAAGATCGACGCCCAGGGCCGTTCCTACGCCACGGGCCGCCGGAAAGACGCCATCGCCCGTGTGTGGGTGAAGCCGGGCTCCGGCCGTATCGTCATCAACGGCAAGGAATTCGAGCGCTATTTCGCCCGTCCCGTGCTGCGCATGGTGATCAACCAGCCGCTCACCGTGGCTGGCCGCGAAAACCAGTTCGATATCATGGCGACCGTGACCGGCGGCGGCCTGTCGGGCCAGGCCGGGGCGATCCGCCACGGTCTTTCCCGCGCGCTGACCTATTACGAGCCGGGCCTGCGCGCTGTCCTGAAGAAGCATGGCTTCCTCACCCGCGACAGCCGCGTTGTGGAACGTAAGAAATACGGCCGCGCGAAAGCCCGCCGGAGCTTCCAGTTCTCCAAGCGTTAAGCGCGCCACTACCGGATACGAAAAGGGCGGCCCCAAGAGGCCGCCCTTTTTGTTGCTCTGCAGCCTGCTTTAAGCGGCTGCCAGTTTGGAGAGGAAGTCTTTGACTTCCGTATCCAGAATGGTGGACTGGCCGGATACATCCTCGGCAGCGCTCGAGACGTTCTGCGCGGCAGTGCCGGTTTCCTGCGTTGCCGTGTTCACATCCGCCATATTGTCCGTCACGCCCTGCACGCCATTGGCGACTTCCTGCACGTTGCGGGAAATTTCCTGGGTGGCGGCGGTCTGTTCCTCGATGGCGGAGGCAACGCCCGTCGTGCCCTGACCGATTTCGGTGATGATATCGGTGATATGCTTGATCGCCTCGACCGTGGCGGACGTGGCTTCCTGCATCGCGGCGATCTGGCCGGTAATGCCTTCCGTTGCCTTGGCGGTCTGGCCGGCCAGCGTTTTGACTTCCGAGGCGACGACCGCAAAGCCTTTGCCCGCTTCGCCCGCGCGCGCCGCTTCGATCGTGGCGTTGAGGGCAAGGAGGTTCGTCTGATTGGCAATGTCGTTGATCATGGTCACGACATCGTTGATCTGCTGGGCAGCTTCCGAAAGACGCGTCACCGTCTCTGCCGCGCTTTCGGCCCGGGTGATCGCCTGCGCCGAGATATCACGGGTGGAGGTTACCTGACGGGAGATTTCCGAGATCGAGCTCGACAGCTCTTCCGTGGCGCTTGCCACCATCTGCACATTGGCAGCGGCGGCGTCAGCGGCATGGGTGACATCGCCCGACTTGCGGCTCGTTTCACCGGCAAGCGCGGTGAGCTCGCCCGAGCTCGAGCGCATGATGGTGACGGACCCTGCAAGGTTTTCCAGTACCTGCTTCACGGAGCCTTCGAAGCTCGCGCTGATCTTTTGAATGATCTCGGCGCGTTCGGCCCGTTTCTTCTGTTCCTCGGCCTGTTCGAGCGCCAGGCGTTCGGCCTCGATGGCGTTCTGTTTAAAGACCTCCATGGCTTTTGCCATGGCGCCGATTTCATCGCCTCTATCGAGAGCGGGGATGGCGATGGATTTGTCGCCCTCGGCCAGTTTGCTCATGGCGCCGGTGATCTTGTTGATCGGCCGCGAAATGCCAACCGCCACGAAGAGGCTGGACAGCGCCACGCCAAGTACCGTCAGGCTCAAGACGGCGATCATCAATGAGGAGACCGTGCTCTGCACGCTGTGCCCGTCCTCGATTGCTTTTTCCGAAAGCTCGCGGCCCATGGCGAATAGCGCATCGAATTCCGGTTCCATGACGGCGTAGATGTCGGAAAGTTCGGCAACACCGGCTTCGGCTTCTTTCACGCCTGCAGCATAGGCTTTGAAGCTCTGCTGATAAGTATCCATCAGCGTGCCAATGCGTTTGCGCTCAGCAGGAAAGAGGGAGGAGCTTTGAATAAGGCTGTCGAATTCTTTGCGCCGTTCATCGACCCGGCCGATATATTTGTCATCGCCGCGCAGCATGAAGTCTTTCTCATGGCGGCGCATCATCAGCATCTTGACGGTGAGCGCGTCGAGATTGGCGGCGTCGAGCTTTTCCTCGACCTCATGCACGGCCTTGCGCAGCGTGCCGCTGAGGCCCAGTTCTTCGGAAAGACCGACTTCTTTATAAAGTGCGCCGACCTCAGCCATCTTTGCGCGGTGCGCGGGCAGGGTCTCGCGCAGCTTGGCGAGCGGTGCTTCAAGGTCGCCGGCGATTTCAAGGCCCTGCACCTGCGTGAGCGCGCTTGCGACGCGCTCTGCATCCTTTTCGTATTTTGCCAGATAGGTTTCGTCCATCCGCAGCAGAAAATCTTTCTCGCGGCGGCGCATGCGCAGCGCGCCGCTTTCAATGTCACCTACAAGGACGAGAAGCGTTTCGGCTTCACTGCGCTGGGCTTCGGCGGCATTCAGCGCGGCGTTGCCGGCGAAATAGGTGACGGAGATGACCGTCAGGCCAGCGAGGGCCAGCCCGACAAGGCTGGCAATGCGCCAGGAAATGGAAAAGTTCTTGAACGTGCGCTCCATTACTGCGAAAGCAACGGAGAGCAGGGATGCGGATTTTGTCGACATGGGGGAGAACACCTGTGTTGAGGGTGTTAATGCCCGATAAGGCATTACATTTGTCTGCAGTATTCACAGGCACTCTTAAGACTTGGTTCTCGAATTTTAATTAATTGCTAGCGGTGCCTAGCTTTCCGAGTTCTTGAGTTTGCGGTAAATATTCCTGTAGAAACGCATTTCTTTACTGAGTTTATTATTTTAGCGAGGCCGGAATGATTAAGGTCTATATCGATGGCGAGGCGGGAACGACGGGGCTCCAGATCCGTGAGCGTCTGGCCGCGCGCGCGGATATCGACCTGTTGCAGATCGATCCGGACCGGCGCAAGGACCGGGAGGCCCGGGCGCAGAAGCTCAATGAAGCGGATTTCGCCATTCTCTGTCTGCCGGACGATGCCTCGCGCGAAGCGGTCTCGCTGATCGAGAACCCGGACGTGGGCGTGATCGATGCGAGCACCGCTTACCGGGTCGATCCCGATTGGGTCTATGGCTTCCCGGAAATGGCGCCCGAGCAGCGTCAGCTTATTTCCGGCGCCAAGCGCGTTTCCAATCCGGGCTGTTACCCGACGGGCATGATCGCGCTGACACGGCCGCTCATCGAGGCCGGGCTCCTGCCGAAGGACTGGCCGGTGACGATCAATGCCGTCTCCGGTTATTCGGGCGGCGGCAAGGGCACGATTTCCGAATTCGAGGATGAAGCGGCCGAGAACTATTCCCGCCAGCCTTTCCGGCTTTACGGGCTAACAATCGCTCATAAGCATGTGCCGGAAATGCAGACCTATACGGGCCTGGCGCATCCGCCGCTCTTTTCGCCCGCCGTCGGGCGCTATTACAAGGGCATGCTGGTGGAGATGCCGCTGCAGCTTTGGGCGCTGCCGGGCAAGCCGGAAGTTGGCGCCATTCATGAAACGCTGTCGGCGGCTTATGAAGGCGCGCATTTCGTCGAAGTTGCCTCGCTGGAGGAAAGCGCGGGCCTTGCCAATCTCGATCCGGAAGACCTCAACGGCACGAACCGGATGAAGCTTTTCGTCTTCGCCAATGAGAAGACAGGACAGGCGCGGCTTGTCGCCCAGCTCGACAATCTGGGCAAGGGCGCCTCGGGCCAGGCGGTGCAGTGCCTCAATATCATGGCCGGTGTCGATGAGGCGCTGGGGCTTGAATAAGCTGCTTAGCCTTCGATCAGGATAACCCCGGCTGCCACGGCAAGGGCGGCGATAGCGGCCATGGGCCCCAGCTTTTCTTTCAGAATGAGCGAGGAGATGAGCGCGGCGAAGACGACGCTTGTCTCCCGGACCGCCGAGACAAGGCCGAGCGGGGCTTTCGTCATGGCCCAGAGCACCAGCGCATAGGCAACGACCTGAAGAAGCGCGCCTGGCAGGCCCTGGCGCAGAAGCGTTGCCGGGCTCCAGGCGGCGCTGGGGCCGCGCCGCCAGAGCGCCAGCGCCGTAAAGGCCGCCCCATCCAGCACGAAGAGCCAGGCCACATAGGCAAAGGAGGTTTCGGCGAGCCGCGCGCCGATACCGTCCACCGTGGTGTAGGAAGCGATGAAGCCTGCCGTGATGAGCGCATAGAGCGTGGCGCGCTTTTCATCCTGGGTGCCGCCGTTCTTGCGGAAGGCAAGCGAGATGATCCCGAGCGTAACGAGCAGCATACCGGCAAGGGAGGCGGGGGACAGGGTCTCCCCCAAAAGCACGAAGCCTGCGCCCGCCACCAGAAGCGGCGCGCCGCCGCGGGCCAGCGGATAGACATGGCCGAGCCCGCCATGGGCATAGGCGCGCACGAGAAAGACCTTGTAACCGGTGTGAAGCAGGGTGGTGAGGGCGAGCAGTCCCCAGACTTCCCTGGAGGGCAGCGGCACGAAGAAGATAAGCGGCAGGCCGATCAGCGCCGTCAGCGCCGTCATATTGGCGAGCGAGACGAGCTTGTCGCCCGACGCGCGCACCATGGCGTTCCAGCTTGCATGCATGAGCGCGGTCGCCAGTCCTCTTTCCAGCCGGGTGTGGGGTGTCCGTGGAGATTAGGGGGAGGGGCCAAGCAGCCCTAGAGGGATAATCCGCTTATCGCCTTGCAGAATGCGAGGGGTCGGGTTCCACGTCCCGGTCAATCCTTGGCATGGACCCGGACATATGAACCCGGCGCCTCTTCGATCACCTTAAGCTTCCCGTCGCCGGGAACGCGGGCGGGGACCTTCTTGCCGGATTTCTTGCGCAGCCAGCGCTCCCAATCCGGCCACCAGGAGCCTTTATGTTCGGCCGCGCCCTCAAGCCATTCTTCCGCCGTTTCCGGCAGCTCGGCATTCGCCCAATATTGATACTTCTTGGCGGCGGGCGGGTTGATCACGCCGGCAATATGGCCGGAGCCGGCCAGGGTGAAGGTCACCTTGCCGCCGAAAAGATGTACGGATTTGTAGACCGATTTGTACGGCGCGATGTGATCGCCCCGGCTCGATTGCAGATAGACGGGGCAGGTGACCTTGGAAAGGTCGAGCTTTTCCCCGCCAAGCTCCATGCTGCCCTCGGCCAGGCCGTTTTTCAGATAGCACTCGCTCAAATAGAACAGGTGCATCTTCTGGGGCATGCGGGTGGCGTCCGCATTCCAGAACAGAAGATCGAAGGGCTGCGGGGTGCGGCCCATCAGATAATTGCCGACCACATAGTTCCAGATGAGATCGTTGGGGCGCAGCAGGTTGAACGTATGCGCCATGACGGAGGCGGGCAGGATGCCGCCGCGCTCGCCCATCAGGTTGTTGACGGTGTCTATCTGGGTTTCGTCGATAAAGACTTTCAGATCGCCCGCTTCGGTGAAGTCCGTCTGCGTGGCGAAGAAGGTCGCGGATTTGACGCGCTTGTCTTTCTTCGCGGCCATATAGGCAAGCGTGGCGGAGAGCAGCGTGCCGCCGATGCAATAGCCGATCATATTGACGTCGCGTTCGCCCGTCGCTTTTTCCACAGCGTCGAGGGCTTCGAGGATGCCTTCGCGCATATAGTCCTCGAAGGTCTTATGGGAGAGGCTCTTGTCGGGGTTTACCCAGCTAATGACGAAAACCGTGTAACCCTTTGATACAGCCCATTTAATGAAGGATTTTTCTTCCGTCAGATCGAGGATGTAATACTTGTTGATCCAAGGCGGCACGATGACGAGCGGGCGCTGATGCACCTCCTCGGTCACCGGATCATATTGTATGAGCTGCATCAGATCGTTCTGATAGACGACCTTGCCGGGGGTCGTGGCGATGTTCCGCCCGATCTCGAAGGCGTCCATATCCGTCTGGGTCAGCCGCCAATTGCCATTGGCGAAATCGGCGCGCAGGTTCTGCAGCCCGTCGACCAGATTTTTGCCGTTACTCTCGACGGTTGCGCGTAAGACTTCAGGGTTCGTGAAAAGAAAATTGGACGGTGAAAGCGCGTCCACGATCTGGCGCGCATAGAAGCGGGCGATGTCGTGGCGGTGCGGGTTCAGGCCTTCCGCCGCATCCACGACGCTGATGAACCATTGCGAAAAGAGCAGATAGCCTTGCGCCAGAATGTCGAAAAGCGGGGTTTCCCGCCAGGCGGGATGGCGGAAGCGCTTGTCCTTCGAGGTGTCGATCAGCGGCGCGTCGGCAAGGCCCACCATACGTTTGAGGGCATATTCGCTGACATCGGAGAAATCATGGCGCAGGCGCTCTTCGGCGACGGCCCAGCGGGCGGTCTCCACCGTGTAGCTTTTGAAGGCTTCGGCAAGGGCGGCGCTGGCGGGGCCCAGGATTTCCATCACGGATTGCGGCGGCTTGCCGTCTTCCGTGCGCCCGCGCTCGGCCATCAGCTCCATGAAATCGATGGCGGCTTTCAGAAGGTTTGCGCCCAGATTCTGCGGGCTGCCCCCAAGAGAGGCGCCAAATGGGTCCTCTTGCGGCTCTCCGGGGCCTTTTCCGGCGTCTTTGCCCTTTTCGGCGTCGTGAGGGCGGCGGTCTTTGCCGTTACGGCTTTGCATTCTCTACCCGGGTTACTTCGCTGGCTGCCGGTTTCCAAAGAATTTCAGCCAGATAAACAAACTCAGGCCTAGCAATTCGGAAACGCTGTATACTATACCCTTGAGTTGGCCGGTTTGGGGGGACTCTTTACTCGAAGGGACTGGACCGGCATCTTTGTCTCAGGAAATGGCACGGGCAGCATCCGCCTGTAAAGGAGCGATTAATGGCCCTTCTGAACACCGGGTTGACGCTTTCGAACAAGGAAGGCGCGGAAAAACGGGGCCTGCGCCCCGGCATGACGCAGCGCGTAGGCCGCACAGCGCGCGCCGCATTCAGCGCCGCCGCCATGGCCAGCCTGCTTGCCGCCTGTTCGACAGCCCCCGATTGGGCCCGTCCCGGTCTCATTTACGGGGATGAAGACGCTGCTGCCGCCTCCGCCCAGCAGACCAGCACTGATTCGGATTTCCCGGAAATTCAGGACGTACCGGACCGCCCGCAGGACACCTCCTCGGCTGCCGAGCGCCAGCGCATTGCCGAAGGGCTGGCCGCGGACCGGGAACGCTCGCGCTATACGGATGAAGTGCTGCGCGGCGGCACCGAGCCGCCAGCTTCCGCGCCGCGTGTTGCCGAGCCGACACCGCTGCCTTCCTTGCCGAAAAGCGCCGGCGATGACCGTTCCAATGCGAGCGATGCGGGCAATGACACGGCAGGGGTGATCCCGCCGCCGCCGCGCGGTGGCCGCCGCTCGCTGAACGGCACCGCTCAGTCAGAGCCGACGCCGGAAGAGGCTGCAAAAGCCGCAGCCGATGCCCGCGCCACACCGGTTGAAGATGTCGCCCGCGAGGAAGCGGCGCCGCTGCCTCAACAGACCGCTCAGCCTGCCGCGCCCGCGCAGCAGCCTGCTCAGGTCCAGACCCAGACCCAGACTCAGACTCAGGCCCGTACGCAGACGCAGGTTCAGCCGCAGCGCCGCGCCGCCGTGCCACCGCGCGCCGGCACTCAGTCCGCTTCCCGGGCGCCGGCCAACCCGCGCACCGAAATGGCGCCGATCGACGGGGAGGTTTCCAACGCGACCTCGCCGTCGCTGGCAAACCGCCAGGCGCCTGCTGCCAGCCAGCCGGGTACGCAGACTTACTCGACGACGCAGTTCGAGCGCTCCTCAGCGCCCCAGCTTTCGCCTGAAGCGCTGGAAGCGGCAGGCGGTGTCGTTTCCTCGCGTTACCAGCAGACCCACGGCACCGTGGTTGTTGGCGGCGAGGATGAGCCTGTGACGGTGAATATGGACGCGCTGAACGCGCTGCCGCCGCCTGGACCCGGCGCCTCGCTCGACACACAGATCATCGACGGTGCGGCCGCTTTCACCAGCCAGGGCGGGCCGGAAGCTGCGCCTTTCACGGTCTATTTCGCGCATGGCAAGACGGACCTGACCGAGGATGACCGGAGCAATCTGGCCGAAGTCAAAGCCGCGCTCGACCAATATGGCACGGCGCTGCGTGTCGTCGGCCATGCTTCCTCGCGCACCAACGATCTGCCGCTGGCCCGGCATAAACTCGCTAATTTCGATGTGGCCGCGCGCCGCGCGGAAGCCGTGGCCGCCGAGCTTGCCCGTCAGGGGATCGATCCTTCCCGTATTCTCATCGAGAGCCAGGGCGAGGCCAGCCCCGTCTATCATGAGAGCATGCCGGCCGGTGAGGCAGGCAACAGACGGGTCGAGATTTATATCGAATAAGGCGGCAAACCTTACAAAACGCCTTGATTTGGCCCGGTTTCCGCAGTTTATGTGCGCTGAAGCCGGAGTTTGCGTTTCCCCAGATTACGGCATGGCCCGGGACCTGATTTGGCGGTATAAGGGCCCGCCAGAACATACCCGCATGCCGGGAGATTTCCGAAGATGGATGAAGAGTTTTACAGGATAAAGCGTCTGCCGCCTTACGTGCTGGATGTCGTGAACCGGCTCCGGTCCAAGAAGCGCGCGGAAGGCTGCGACGTGATCGATTTCGGCATGGGCAACCCCGATATGCCGACGCCGAAGCATATTGTCGATAAGCTGGTCGAGACGGTGCAGAACCCGCGTACGCACCGCTATTCTTCTTCGCGCGGCATTCCGGGTCTGCGCAGAGCTCAGGCCGCTTACTACGAGCGCCGCTTCGGGGTGACGCTGAACCCGGAAACGGAAATCATCGCGACGCTGGGCTCGAAAGAGGGCCTGGCGAACCTGGCCCAGGCGATCACCGCGCCGGGCGATGTGATCATCGTGCCGAACCCGACTTATCCGATCCATGCCTTCGGCTTCATCATTTGCGGCGGCGTGATCCGCAACATGCCGGTGGTGGAACCGGGCGAGGAATTTCTGCGCGCTGTGCACCGGGCGATCAAGCATTCCGTGCCCAAGCCCATCGCGCTGGTGCTGAACTATCCCTCGAACCCGACTGCCCATGTGGCCGATCTCGATTTCTACCGGGAAGTGGTGGATCTGGCGAAGAAGAACGATCTCATTCTGATTTCGGATCTGGCTTACTCGGAAATCTACTTCAAGGGCACGGCGCCGCCGCCCTCGCTTCTGCAGGTGCCGGGGGCCAAGGATATTGCCGTCGAGTTCACCTCGCTTTCGAAAACCTTTGCGATGCCCGGCTGGCGCATGGGCTTTGCCGTGGGCAATGAAAAGCTGATCAGTGCGCTGACCCGCATCAAGTCCTATCTCGACTATGGCGCCTTCACGCCCATCCAGGTGGCGGCAACCGCCGCGCTGAACGGACCGGAAGACTGCATTCAGGATATCCGCAATGTCTATCAGGGCCGGCGCGACGTGCTGGTCGAGGCGATGGGCCGGGCCGGCTGGGACATTCCCGCGCCGCCTGCCACCATGTTCGCCTGGGCGCCTATTCCCGAGAAGTTCCGCGAGCATGGCGCGCTGACTTTCGCAACGCTGCTGCTGGAACATGCGGATGTGGCGGTTGCGCCGGGCGTCGGTTTCGGTGAATACGGGGAAGGCTATGTGCGTGTCGGGCTCGTGGAGAACGAGCAGCGCATCCGCCAGGCCGCCGCCAACGTGAAACGCTTCATGGCCAATGCGGACAGCATTCTGGCCGATTACGAACGCAATAATACAAATGTCGTCACCTATGCAGGTTCAGGCGCGCAAGAGAAAGGACGGGCAGGTCAGGTATGAAAGAGCCGCTGAAACTTGCTATTGCCGGCCTCGGAACCGTGGGCGGCGGTGTCGTTAAAGTATTGACCGAAGAAGCAAAGCGCATCGAAGCGCTGTGCGGGCGGAAGATCGAGATTGTCGCGGTGAGCGCGCGCCACCGTCAGCATGACCGCGGCTTCGATATCGATGCCTTTCGCTGGTATGACGACCCGGTTGCCATGGCGGCCGATCCGGACAGCGACGTCTTTGTAGAGCTGATCGGCGGGTCCGACGGGGCGGCGAAACTGGCCGTCGAGCAGGCGCTGGCCTCAGGCAAACATGTCGTCACCGCGAACAAGGCGCTGATCGCCCATCACGGCACGACGCTTGCGCGCATGGCTGAAGATAACCAGGTGGCGCTGCAATTCGAAGCGGCGGTGGCCGGCGGCGTGCCGATCATCAAGGCCCTGCGCGAAGGGTTGGTGGCCAACGGTATCGAGCGTGTGTCGGGGATTTTGAACGGCACCTGCAATTACATCCTGACCGTGATGGAAACCTCCGGCCGGGAATATGAAGATGTGCTCGCCGATGCGCAAAAGCTCGGCTATGCCGAAGCCGATCCGAGCTTCGATGTGGGCGGAACGGACGCCGCGCATAAGCTGACCATTCTGGCGAGCCTTGCCTTCGGCACGCTGCCCGATTTCGATCAGGTCTATGTCGAAGGGCTGGAGACGGTGACGCCGCTCGACATTCGCCTGGCGGATGATTTCGGCTATAAAGTGCGCCTTCTGGGCATCGCTCAGCGCGACGGCAAGCGCATGGAACTGCGTGTGCATCCGACGCTGGTTGGTAAAAGCTCGTCGCTTGCCGCCGTCACCGGTGTCTTCAATGCGGTTGAAGTTGTGGGCAGTCATGTCGGTCCGGTGATGCTGGAAGGGCGCGGCGCAGGCGAGGGGCCGACGGCCTCCGCCGTTGTGGCCGATATCGTCGATGTGGCGCGCGGCAATATTGCCCAGCCTTTCGGTCTTCCCGCCTCCATGCTGGAAGAGGCGAGCTACAAGCCGATCAAGGATCACACCGGGGCTTACTATCTGCGCGTTCACGCCGTGGACCGGGCAGGCTCGATGGCCGAAATTACGCGCGCGCTCGCGGAAGCGGAAGTTTCCATCGAGCGTATCGTACAGCGCAAGGATCCCATACCCGAGGAGGACAACCGTCTTCCCGTCGTCTTCATCACGCATGATACGGATGAAATCACGATGCAGCGGGCTTTGGCGCTTCTGGCGAAGCATAAAGATGTTGTGGACGAGCCGCTGCTTATCCGCATCGAACAGGAATAATGACGAAGAAGGACGGGGACTAGAATGGCAGGCAAGACGGTTGGATTAAGCCGCACATTGGCATTGGAACTGGCGCGCGTGACGGAACGCGGCGCAGTGGCGGCGGCATATCTGGCCGGCCGCGGCGACGAAAAAGCCGCGGACCAGGCTGCCGTGGACGCGATCCGCAAGGAGCTGAACTCGCTGGAGATCGACGGTGTGGTCGTGATTGGCGAGGGCGAGCGCGACGAAGCGCCGATGCTTTATATCGGCGAGAAAGTCGGCACCGGTAAAGGTCCGAAAGTGGATATCGCGCTTGATCCTCTGGAAGGCACGACGCTGACGGCGAAGAATATGCCGAACGCCATGGCCGTGGTGGCGATGGCCGAAGGCGGCAGCCTTTTGAACGCGCCCGACGTTTACATGGACAAGATCGCCATTGGCGGCGGTTTGCCTGAAGGCGTGGTCGATCTCGACCGCAGCCCGACCGAAAACGTGCAGGCGCTTGCCAAAGCCAAGGGCGTCGATGTGAGCCATATCACGGCCTGTATCCTCGACCGGCCACGTCACGCGGACATCATCCGCGAAGTGCGTGAGGCCGGCGCGAAAGTGACGCTGATCACCGACGGCGATATTGCCGGCGTTATTGCAACGACGGATGCGTCGACCGGCATCGACATTTACCTCGGTATCGGCGGCGCGCCGGAAGGCGTTCTGGCGGCGGCGGCGCTGCGCTGCATCGGCGGCCAGATGCAGGGCCGTCTCGTGACCAACAATGAAGAGCAGAAGGCGCGTGCCGCGCGCATGGGGATCGAGAATTTCAACCGTAAATACAATATGGAAGAAATGGCCTCGGGCGATGTGATCTTCGCGGCGACGGGCGTAACGGACGGCTCTATGCTGGAAGGCATCCATTTCAATGGCCCCGCCGTTTCGACCCATACGATCGTGATGCGGTCTTCGACGGGCACGGTGCGCTCGATCAAGGCGACGCATACGCAGATGGAAAAATTCGTCAAACCCTGATCCTGAAGGAGAGCGAGTGAACGGCGTCAAGCCAGAGGCGAAAGGCGCGGCAGGCGCCGCCTTTCTAGGCGTCGAGCGCTCGCTCACGGGTAAAAGATGGGCGAGCCGGGTTGAAGACGACCGGCTCGCGCTGACCCTTTCCCAGCGGCACGATCTGCCTGAATTGCTGGCGCGGGTGCTTGCAGGCCGCGGCGTTGGGCTCGATGAAGCGCCGAAATTTCTCGAGCCCTCTATTCGCGGCTATATGCCGGACCCTTCCGTTCTCACCGATATGGACAAGGCGGCGGAGCGCGCCGCCAAGGCCATCATGTCGGGTGAGAGCATGGCCGTCTTCGGCGATTATGATGTGGATGGGGCGACGTCCTCGGCCTTGCTCATCCGCTATTGCCGCGCCGTAGGCGCGCCGCTGCGCTATTACATTCCCGACCGCATCAAGGAAGGCTACGGCCCCAATGCCCCGGCGCTTCTGCGCCTGCGCAAGGAGGGGGTGAAAGTGGTGCTGACCGTCGATTGCGGCACCATGGCGCATAAGGCGCTCGGGCAGGCGAAGGAAGCGGGCCTGCATGTGCTTGTCCTCGATCATCACCAGGCCGAGCCTGCGCTGCCGCCCGTTACCGCGCTCGTCAATCCCAACCGGCTCGATGATGAAAGCGGGCTCGGCCAGCTGGCCGCCGTGGGCGTGACGTTTCTTTTCATTGTGGCGCTCAACCGGGCGCTCAGGCAGGCGGGCTGGTTTAACGGTGAGCGGGAAGAACCCGATCTCTTGCAATGGCTCGATCTCGTGGCGCTCGGCACGGTCTGCGATGTGGTGCCGCTGACGGGGCTCAACCGGGCTTTCGTCGCGCAAGGGCTGAAAGTGATGGCGCGGCGCGCCAATCCCGGCATTGCGGCTCTTGCCGATGTGAGCCGCCTGGACGGGCTTCCCTCGACTTACCATGCAGGCTTTTTGCTCGGCCCCCGCGTCAATGCGGGCGGGCGCGTCGGGCGCGCCGATTTCGGCACGCGGCTGCTTTCGACGGATGATCCCGTGGAAGCCGCGCAGATCGCCGAGGAACTCGACCGGTATAACAAGGAGCGCCAGGCGATCGAGGCGGAGGTGCTGGAAGAGGCGATGGGGCGCATCGAGGCACGCTTGCAGCAGGAACGGCGCAACACGTTGCCGCCGCTCATCATGGCCCATAGCGAGGGCTGGCATCCCGGCGTTATCGGCATCGTGGCGAGCCGCATCAAGGACCGTTGGGACCGGCCGAGCTTCGTCATCGCCATCGATGAAAAAGGCGAGGGTAAGGGCTCCGGCCGCTCGGTGCCCGGCGTCGATATGGGCCGGGCGGTGACGGCGGCGCTTGAAGAGGGGCTTCTCGTCAATGGCGGCGGCCACGCTATGGCGGCGGGGCTGACGGTGAAGGCGGGCAAGATAGAGGCGCTGGAGGCCTTTCTGAGCGCCCGTATGGAGGCGGACGTGGAAGCGGCGGCGAGTGACCGGCGGCTGACGCTGGACGGCGCGCTCGTGCCCAAGGCGGCGACGCGCGCGACGCTGGAAATGATCGAACGGGCCGGGCCTTACGGCGCCGGCAATACCGAGCCGCGATTCGCGCTGCCGCGTTTGCGGCTGATCCGCGCGCGTGTTGTCGGGCAGAACCATGTCAGCTGCATTCTTTCCGGCGAGGATGGCGGCACGATCAAGGGAATCGCATTCCGTGCGGCGGAAGGACCGCTTGGACAGGCGCTTCTGGACGGCCATAGAGGGCTTTATCACGTTGCCGGGCGGCTTAAAGCGGACGATTGGCAGGGCCGAAAAGGCGTCCAGCTGCACATTGACGATTTAAGTGCGGTTTAATGGCATTTTCGCCCTGGGACCGGCTTGCAATATAGCGAAATACCCCCTATAAGCTGCCCTCGCCGGGCGCCCTTCGTCTATCGGTTAGGACGCCAGATTTTCAATCTGGAAAGACGGGTTCGACTCCCGTAGGGCGTGCCACTTTCTCCCCCCGGCGGCACCGACAAGGCCTCGCAACGAGGCTGGGAACCGGGCCGGGGAAGGGCGAGTTCTCCAAAAAATTCCATGAAATTGTTTCGTGCGCGGCTGGCGTCAGGACACCGGCTGGTATTCCGCGAAGACAATGATCTGCAGGCGGTCCTCGTCATCCGTGGTGAGCGGGGCGGCCATCATCTCCGCATCCATGAAGGTACGCTCTTCGTGGCTGACCTTGCCGCTGATGCGGATGGGCGCGCCGGCAAGAAGGACGGCGGCGGCATAGCAATCGAAGCGTGTGGCTTGCTCAAGCGGCAGACACTCGCGGATGAATTGCCGGTGCATCTTGCCATAGACCTGCTCGATACTGTCCCCGGCGATCCGGCAATAGAGATTGAGGGGAGCAGTCGCGTTCCGGTTCACCTCGAAAAGGCCGACATTCGGCAATTGCGCGGAAAGCTCGACGGGACTGATGTCGCGCCGGTTTGGAAAGGCACCGTCCTTGCATTTCGAGAGCCAGTATCTGTAGCCCGTTTCAGGGATGTCATAGCGAAAGTCGAGCGCCGTATCGATGAAGCTGGGCGGCGAAAAACTTTCGCAGCGCGTGATCACCGCGTCCAAACTTTGCGGGATCTCTGTATGCTCATCTTGCTGCGGTCCGCTCTGCGCGCCCGTGCCGATAGTCGATTGGAATGTCGATGACATTGTTCCCCCCGGCGAGCTTTTCTCAAATCAAACGGAAGAATCCGCAAATTGAAAACAAATACTCGCTCCTCTCCGACTCACAGTCTGATCATGAAACCGTAAGTTTCACAGGTCAAGGAGGCTGTGAGTATTTGGTAAAGAGGAATTAACCAAATAAAGGCGCGGAGTTCAGCTATCCATGCGGAATTCGGCAAAAACGAGCGATGTAATGGAATTCGTTTCGCTGTTGGTCAGCGGTGCGAACAGGCACTCGATATAGAGGTAGCTTTTTTCCTCGTAGGCGATGCGGCTGGTGACGCGCAGCGGCGCTTTTGCCACCCACAGCGCCCGAAAAATGATCTGCCAGCGCGCGAAGATTTCAGGCGGCAGCCGCTTTCGAAGGTCCTGCCGGCTCATCATGCCGAACACCCGCTCGATCTCGGCACCGGCCAGGCGGCTGAAAAGCTCAATGCCGCCATTTTCGTTTTCGGTAACGTCAATCAGGGCGACCGTAGGCAGATATTTGGTGATTTCCGCCGGGCTGATGGCCGAGCGGGGCGGAACGGGGTTTTCTTCCGTACGCTTGGAACTCCAATATCCGAGGCCCGCTGCGGGCACGCGGTATTCGAAGGCCAGTGCGGGATCGATCAGAATGGGCGGATTGAGCGCGCCGGCACGCGTGATCTGCTCTTTCAATTCTTCGGATATGGGTTCGTCTTTTCTTGTTGAATTGAAGTACTTACCGCCTTCTGGCGCGCAGTCGGAACTGCAATTCATACCGCGTCTCCTTAATCCCCCAACTCGCGAGCGTTCTTGATTGAAAGAGCATGGGATGTACTACCTAGAACTGCAAATAAAAACTTCACTTTATAAATCTCTTCTTGATCGCTCCGGCAGCTTGAACTATCCAAAGCGCACCTTAGGGGAGTAGCCGCCCTCCTGTTTTGGGAGGGGCGCATGTCAACATAATTGGCGGGCATATCCGCCATGGCATGTGCGCGACGCAGAAGCATTGCCTTTTGCGGGTTGGCGAGACCGACGGCTTTACCGCTCGTGCTGGGCCGGGCGGGTGTAAAGCCGCGTCTCGTTCACCGGCCCTTGGGAGCATTCATGTCACAATTAGCCGCGATGTTTATCGCCGTCTTTCTTGCAGAGCTTGGAGACAAAACGCAGCTGGCCACGGTTTTGTTCGCCTCGAGCCGCGAGGTCTCGCCGTTTCTCGTTTTCATGGTGGCGGCAGCGGCGCTGACCGCTTCGACGGCCATGGCGGTTTTCGCCGGGCATTTTGCCGGGGAATATCTTGCCCGCCTGCCGCTTAAGTTGATTGCGGGCTCGGGCTTCGTGTTGCTCGGCCTATGGACGATCTACAGCCATTTTTCGGAGATGTGAGCGGGTCACCGGGTTGCCGTCACGTCCACATGGACGGTGACGTGCAGCCCGGCAATGCCGGGCGCGGCCATTTCCCCTTCGCCGACCTTGAAGGCAAGGCGGTCGATCCCGGTGCTGCCTTTCGCATGGGCGGTGTTGCCGTCAATGTCGAGGGTGAAGGGCAGGGCGAGGGGATTGGCGATGCCTTTCAGGGTCAGCGTTCCTTCCGCCACATATTCATTACCTTCCAGATGGCGTACCTTCTGCGACTGGAAGACGGCCGTGGGAAAGTTCGAGGAATTGAACCACTGGCTGCCAGGCAGCGCGCCGTCGCGGTCGCCTGCGCCGGTCTTCACGCTTGCCGTGTCGATCTCTGCGCGGATGGAGGCGGCTTCCAGATTTTCCGGATCGAGCGTGATGTCGGCGGTGAAATTTTCAAAGCGCCCGGTGAACGGCGTGCTGCCTTGCGTCGCCTCGAAGGTCACTGCGCTTTCCTCTTTGATAAGCGTCCACTCGGACGCCTGTGCGGCGGCAGCGCCGAACAGGAGAGCGGTCAGGCAAAGCGAGAGAAGGCGGGCAAGGCGGCGCGTGGGAAACATGGGCAATCCTTTATGAGGGGCGGCGCATCCAGGGGGCCATGCGCGTGAGGACCGTGTCCTTGAGCATATAGTGATGGCGCAGCGCAGCTGCCGCATGCAGACCGATCAGCGCAAGGGCTGCCCAGACGAGAATTTCATGCACTTCATGCGCAATGTCTTCGTAAAGCGCCTTATCGGGGCTCTGCGTGACAAAGCCCAAATGCGGCCATTCGAAGAGGCCGAAATAGAGCGTGGGGATGTTGTAGGGCGAGGCGGAGACCATCACCCAGCCTGAGAGCGGCAGGAGAAGGAGCGCGGCATAAAAACCGTAATGCGCGGCGCTGGCAGCAAACCGCTCCCAGCGCGGCATATGGGCCGGCAGGGCGGGTGTGGGATTGCTGATGCGCCAGAGGAGCCTAAGAACGACGAGCACCAGAATGCTCAGCCCCAGGGACTTGTGAAACTGGAAAAGCGGATAGACCAGCGGGTCGCCTTTCGGCAGCCAGTCCATATAGAAACCGACACCCAGCATGGTGAGCACGGCGAGCGCGATCAGCCAATGCAGCGTCACGGCGACGGCCCCATAGGCCTCGGGCGTATTGCGCAGTTTCATTCTTCCGGTTTGCCTATCGTGCTTGCAACGGGAGCGGGGGCCCAGAAACTGGGCACCCATTGGCGGGCTCTGGCGCGGCCGAGCAGTTCTTGCCTGTCGGAGAGCATGGCGCGGGCGCGGTTCAAGAGTTCCGTGTCGTTTTCCTGCGCGCCCAAGGAAAGGCGCATGGGGTTCACGTCATAAAGGTGGAGCCAGCTGCCAAGGTCCACCGGGTCTTCGCTCGGCCCCACACCTGCCACGTAAAGCGCTATGAGCGTGCGCTGGGCTTCGAAGGTACCGGCCTCCGCCGCCCGTTCGATCCAGGTCACGCCCTCGCTGAAGTCCGGATCGGTACGCAGTTTTTCCGCATTAGGCAGGGCGGTCGCGGCATTCTGCGGCATACCCGCAAGGCGGAGCTGGCAGATGCCCAGGGCGAGCTGCGCCTGTTCGAAGCCGCGCCCGCGTGTGGCGAGCGGCTTCAGGCGGTCGATCGCGCCGTCGCATTCCCCGTCGTTTTTGAGGCGGAAGCCTTCCCAGTAAAATTCATTCGGATCGCGGTAATTCGCCCGCTCGCGCACCTCCAGATAGCCGGGGCGGCGCGGATCGTTCGGCAAGCCTTGGGCGCTGGCCTGCAGAGCCACCAGGCAGGACAGCGTCAGGCCCAGCGCGACAGCCGGGGCAAAAGCTCTAAGCAAAACCGTTGGTCCATGCCGTTCAAACATGGACCGAGGTTATAGGGTCTTGAAGGAGGGGGCAATTGGCCACTTTTCCGGCTGCCAAGCGGTTACCTGCCTCGGCCTCAATAGAAGTGGATGAGATATTGGCTGCCGCGCAGCACGTAGGAATGGCCGCGGCCATTATAGCACATGGTGCCGCCGAGCTTCGCCGGGCGCCCGCGCCAATAGCCGTCCCGGTAAACGGGGTGGCAAGGGCGTTTCCCATAGGAACGGTAGTAATGATTGCCCCAGCCGCCGCCCTGATAGGAGTGACGGTAATAGCGTTTGTAATGCTTGGGCGCATAGTGATGGCGCTTGGCGATGTAAGGCCGGTGATGTTTGTAATACCGCTTGTGGTGATGCTGCCTGTAGCCGTAACCGTGGTTCCAGCCAATCGAGACGCCGATATTCACATCGCCCGCGCGGGCAGGCTGCGCGTTGGCGCCGAACGCGGTCAGAGCGAAAACACCGGCAAGTACGAGCGCGAGTTTTTTCATGGGGGAACCTCTTCGACTCATCGTTGCGGGATGAGGAAAGAATGTTGCCCGCTGGCTGAACGCCTTATGAACCGCTTGTTCAGCTAGGCTCGTACCTGCCGCTTATGAGGCTTACCAGTGCCCGGTATTTTCCATGCTCGCCCAGGGCTCTTTCGCCGGCAGCGGGCTGCCCTTCTGCAGCAGTTCGATGGAGATATTGTCGGGTGAACGCACGAAAGCCATGCGCCCGTCACGCGGCGGACGGTTGATGGTGACGCCCTGATCCATCAGCTTCTGGCAGGTCTCGTAAATGTCATCGACCTGGTAAGCGAGGTGGCCGAAATTGCGCCCTTCGCCGAGCTCTTCCGGGTCCCAGTTATAGGTCAGCTCGATCTGCGCATCTTCCTGACCGGGAGGCGCCAGAAAGACCAGCGAAAACCGGCCTTCTTCGATATCGAAGCGGCCCATGTTTTTCAGGCCGAGCTTGTTGCAGTAAAAATCGAGCGAGGCGTCGAGGTCGCTGACGCGGACCATGGTATGGAGATAACGCATGAGCATCCTATAATCAGGTTGAATTTGGCCGCATGATCCAGCAAATGGCCCGCAGGGTCAAAAAAGAAACGGTGAACGGAAACGACGGGAAGGGGCAATGAGCCAGGAACTGAAACGGGCAATCGAGGAAAGCTACCGCGTGGTGGTTTTTACCGGGGCGGGGATCAGCACGGAATCCGGCATTCCCGATTTCCGCAGCCCAACGGGGCTTTGGAAGAAATATGCGCCCATCGATTTTCAGGAATTCATGGCCTCGGCCGATATGCGCGCGGAGGCCTGGCGGCGTAAATTCGAAATGGACAAGACCATGGCGAAGGCCGCGCCCAATAAGGGCCATATGGCGATCGCCAAATGGGTGGGCGAGGGCAAGGTGAGCCATGTCATCACGCAGAATGTGGACGGGCTGCACCATGTCTCCGGCGTGCCGGAAGACAAAATCATCGAACTGCACGGCAATGCGACCTATGCAACTTGCCTCGGCTGCGGATTGCGCCATGAGCTCGATGAGGTCCGCGCTTTGTTCGAGATCTCGGGCGCCGCGCCCGATTGCCGGGACTGCGGCGGCATTGTCAAATCGGCGACGATCTCCTTCGGTCAGGCTATGCCGGAAAAGGAAATGGAACGGGCCCATGAGGCGACACTGGGCTGCGATCTCTTTCTGGCCATCGGCTCGTCCCTGCAAGTGTTCCCGGCGGCGGGCTTTCCCATTCTGGCCAAGCGCAATGGCGCGCGGCTGATCATTCTCAACCGGGAAGAAACGGATATGGACGAGATTGCCGATCTCGTTTTGCATGAAGAGATCGGCCCGACGCTGCGTACCGCCGCCTTGCTGAACTGAGATCAGTCCAGTGCGTCGAACGGATTTTCAAAACGGGTGAGGCGCGCCCATTCGGCTTGAATGCGCTCGCGCTGCGCACGGCGGGCGACAAGCTCCAGGCGCAGCCCGTCCGGATCGCTGAAAAAGATCGCGTAATAATCCGGCGCATAATCGGTGTGATAGGCGGGCTCGCTTGCCTCGATCCCGGCGGCTTTCAGCTGATGCCAGGCTTCTTTCAGCGCCGCTTTGTCTTTCACCTGCAGGCAAAGATGATGCAGCCCCGGCTGATAAGGATCGTGGGCCGGGGCATGAGGCGAGGCCGGGCGGATAGAAATCTGCATCACTTTGTTGAAGTAGTGATAATGCGGTGCCCCGGCGATTTTCATGTCGCCGCGCCGGAAATCCAGAATACCGAATACCGTGTCGTAAAAGCGCATGGACCGCTCGATATCCGAGACGGATAAATAGAGATGGTCCATAGCGGTCACTTCGACAGGATTTTCCGAAAGCATGCGCGTGTCCTTGATGAAGGCCCGTGTCCGGCGTCTCTAACGGGCGCTTGCCCAGCCGCCGGCAAGGGGAATGATCTGCCCCGTGATAAAGCTGGAATTCTCGCTGGCAAGATAAGTGAGAAGGGAGGCGGCTTCCTCGGGCTTGCCGAGGCGGCCCATCGGAATGTTTTTCAGGATGCGCGCGGCCTTGTCCGGATCGGCCATGAGCTCGGGCGGGAAATAGTCCGGGTTGTCCACGAAATTGGGCGCTACGGCGTTCACTTGAATATTGTCGGCGGCAAGCTCCACCGCCAGCGTGCGGGCAAGCGCATTGGCCGCGCCGCGCGCCGACACATAGACCGAATAATTGCGCAGGCCATTGAGCGGCGCAGCGGAGGTGTTGAAAATGATTTTGCCGCTGCCCTGCTTTTTCATTTGCGGCACGGCGGCGCGGGCCATGGCATAGGCTTTGAAAAAGAGCGCTTCGAAAGTTTCGGCAAGGAGCGTGTCGCTTGCTTCCTCCACGGCGGCGCGGTGCGCGGGATAGGCGTCATTATTGATGAGCACATCGAGCGCGCCGCCTTTCTCCACCACCTCTGTCACCAAAGTGTCAGGCGAGCCTGGTAGGAGCGCCGTTGCGCCGGGACAGGCCTTTTCATAAGCGCTGCGTTTGCCGTCATCGGTGAAATCGGGATCCGTGCCGAAGACTTTGTAGCCTTCCTCCAGCAGCGCTTTCGAGCCGGGCATGCCGATGAAGCGGGTGACGTCGGTGATCAGAACGGTGCGGGGCAAAACGGCTTCTCCCTTTCTCGCGGCCAGGCAGCTCAGCCTTGCCGATTTACGCATGAGTGCGATTGTTATTATGCTGGCAGGATCATAAGCGGGAGGAAGAGGCGTCACAATGAACGATGTAACAGGCGGCCAACAAGCCTGGTGGAAAGGGGCGATTGTTTATCAGATCTACCCGCGAAGCTTTTGCGACACGAATGGGGACGGGATCGGCGATCTGGCGGGCTTGCGCAGTAAGCTTGATTATGTGGAAAAGCTGGGGGCGGACGCGCTCTGGCTCTCGCCGGTCTATCCCTCGCCCGACCGGGACTATGGCTATGACGTGTCGGATTATTGCGATATCGACCCGAAATTCGGCACGCTCGCCGAATTCGACACGCTGGTGAAAGACCTGCACGGGCGCGGGCTGAAGCTTATTCTCGATCAGGTGCTCAGCCACACGTCGGACCAGCATCCCTGGTTTCAGGAAAGTCTGCTTTCGCGGGATAACGCCAAGAAGGATTGGTACGTCTGGGCGGAGGCGAAGGAAGACGGCACGGTGCCAAACAATTGGCTGAGCGCCTTTGGCGGGGCCGCCTGGTCCTGGCATCCGCTGCGCCGGCAATATTACTTTCATAAGTTTCTGCGCCAGCAGCCGAAGCTGAATTTCCACAATAAAGACGTCGTCAAAGCGGTGATGGATGTGCTGCGCTTCTGGCTGGAGCGCGGGGCGGACGGGTTCCGCCTCGATGTGGCGAACAGTTTTGTCCATGACGAAAAGCTGACCGACAATCCGCCCTTGCCGATGGAGGAACGCTCTTTCCTCGATTGGGCCCATGCGCCGCGCCTGCAGCAGCATATCCATGATGCCAACACGCTGGAAAACGAATGGTCGATGCGTGAAGTGCGCCGCGTGATGGACGATTATGAAGGGAGCTGGGCATTCGGCGAGTTTTCCGAAGAGCCGAAACGCCTGCCGCTTTATGCGGGCGAGCCGGACAAGCTGCATACGGGCTATACGTTTCATTTCCTGGAAAGCTGGTCCTTCGAGCCTGCCACCTTCCGCGCTTACTACGAAGACGTGCTGGCGGCGGCGCCCGACCTTTGGCCTTGCGTGACCTTTTCCAATCATGACGTGATCCGCACGGTGACGCGCTGGGGCGGCGGCGCGGGGGATGAGCAAAAGCGATGCGGCGCTCACCTGGGGCGCCATCCGTTTCGAGGAAGGGCCGGACGGCGTGCTGATTTATGAGCGCGCTCATGAAGGAGAGAAACGGCGCTGCCTTTTCAATCTCACACGGGAGGCGAAGAGCGTCCCAGCGGAAGGCGACGTGCTGTTCCAGACGGGCGTGGGGAGCTTGAGCGAGGGGACGCTGGAGCTTGGGGCCCATGCGGGTGTCGTGATGAAAGTGTGAGTGCCGGGCTGCAAAAGCTGCATGGACCCCGGCACGGGGGCCGGGGTGACAGCTTCTATTGAAGGCAGAGGCTGTGCGACATACTCAAGCTGTACGGCACACTAAACCGTCACCACGGGCTTGTCCCGGGGTCCATCCGAGCTTGCAACCTACCGCTAAGCCTTCGTCCGCGCCGCCAGCGCTTCGGGCGTGTCAAGGTCCCGGTGGATGGTGTCCTCCGGCACCGGCACTTCGCAGACCGCCTCTTCATACTGCGCGATCAGCGGTTTGGCGCCGATATCGCCTCTCAGCGATTGCATCTCCTCGAAGAAGCGCGCATCCCACAGCACTGGGTTGCCGCGCTTGCCGGCGAATGTGGGAATGCAAATGAGGCGGCCTTCTTCGGGATCATAAGCGGCAATCAGCCGGTCGATGGTGCTGGCGCTTACATCCGGCATATCGCCGAGAAGAATAAGGAGCGCATCGGCGCCTTCCTTTTCGGCGGCGGCGATGCCGGCTTTCAAGGACGCGCTGAGGCCTTCGCGGTAATCCGGATTATGGGTGAGGCGGAGTTTGTTACCGGCGGGCAGGTGCGCGGCAAGTGCGGCCTCGACCGCCTCTTTCTCGTGGCCGGTGACGGCAATAATTGTGTCCGCGCCGGAGGCCAGAGCGGCTTTTGCCGTGCGGGCCACCATGGGCACGCCGTCGATGGGGGCAAGAAGCTTGTTCTGCAGCCCCATGCGCGAGGAGCGTCCGGCGGCGAGAATAAGCGCGGCGATGCGCGGGCGGGCGCTGCCCACCTTGCCGCCTTCGCGTGGCTGCGGGCGGCTCGAGATTTCCTTCAAAAGGCCGCCGACGCCCATGGCGGTGATGTCTTCGCGCGCCACCGGCAGATTGGCGGCAAGGCGCTGCATCACCCAGTCCGCGCCGTTCAGCTTGGGCGAGCGGGCACAGCCCGGCAGGCCGAGCACGGGGTTGCCGGAAAGCTCCCCCAACAGCAGAAGATTGCCGGGATCGACGGGCATGCCGAAATGAAGGACCCTGCCGCCGGCTGCTTCGATCGCGGCGGGCACCACATCCTGCCGGTCGACGATCGCCGAGGCGCCGGAGACGAGAAGAATGTCGGCTTTCCCCGCCATCTCCTTCAAGGCGGCGGCCAGGGGGGCGGGCTCGTGGGCAAGGCGGGCCTCGTCCACCAGCGTGCCTTCCAGCGCCGTGATGCGTGCTTCCAGCACCTGGCGGGTCTTGTCGAGCAGGCTTTCCTTCAGGCTCGGCAGCTGCGTGGAAAGAAGGCCGTAGCGCTGCGGCTGGAAGGGGGCAAGGCCGAGGGCTGTTTGCTCACGGGCGATGGCGCAGGCTTCTTCCAGCGCCTCTTTCGGGCAGGCGAAGGGGATGATTTTGACGGTTGCCACCATCTGCCCCTCGCTCACGCTCTCATAAGGGGCAAGGGTCGCAAGCGTGATCGCCTCATGAACGGCGTTGATCCGGTCGATGGCGCTGCGGTCGATCAGGGTGAGGCCTGCCGTTTCGGCGAAAAGATTGGCCCTGCCGGTGAAGGGGGCGCCGGGCCGCAGCCCGCTATCGGCGCCGAGCGCTTCGGCAAGCTGTGCGGCGGCTTCATCTTCGGGCACCTCATCCGAGCCGAGATGGGCGGCAAAGACGGTTTCGATGCCTTCGGCTTGAAGCGCGGCAATGTCGGCGGCGCTCAGTTTCCGGCCCTTTTTGAAGCTTTTGGCCCCGGCGCGCAGGCTATGGGCGAGGAGCGCGCCTTCGGCCTCTTTCACGGGCAGATCGGCGAATTTCATGTCCGCAGCCTCGCCGTCATTTCTGCAAGGATGGAGACGGCGATTTCCGCCGGGCTGCGCGCGCCGATGGCAAGGCCGACCGGCCCGTGGATGCGGGCAAGGGTGGCCTCATCGAAGCCGGCCGCCGTCAGCCGTTCCAGCCGGGCGGCATGGGTCTTCTTGGAGCCGAGCGAGCCGATATAGAAGCAAGGCGCCTTGAGGGCGACCTGAAGGGCCGGATCGTCCAATTTGGGGTCGTGGGTGAGGGTGACGACGGCGGTGCGGGCATCGGGCGCAAGCTCGGCCATGGCCTCATCCGGCCAGCTTCGCACCAGGCGGACGCCCGGAAAGCGCTCCTCGCTGGCAAACGCCTCGCGCGGGTCGATGACGGCGACGTCATAACCAAGATCGCCTGCCATGCGCGCCAGCGGCTGGGCGATATGCACCGCGCCCACCAGAATGAGGCGGAGCGGGGGATTGAAGACGTTGAGAAACCACTCGCCGTCCGGGCCTTCCACGGTGCGCGATTTGTCGGATTTCACGACTTGAGAAACTGGTTCAATTAACCATGTTTCTTCAATATTTTCAGATGGATAGATAAGTTTTTCGATTCCATCTCTTAACCTTGTTGCCAACACGACGGCACGCTTTTCGTCGCGGGCGCGCAGCAAGGCGTCGAGGGTTTGGCGCTGCATCAGACCCCCTTTACCGGCTCGACCAGGACGCGGATGCGCCCGCCGCAGGCAAGGCCGACTTCCCAGGCCATGGCGTCTGAGACGCCATATTCGAGGATCTCGGGCGCGTCCCTCTCCATCAGATCGAGGGCGCGGGTGATCACATCGCCCTCGATGCAGCCGCCGGAAACGGAGCCGGTAAAGGCTGTGTCGTCGCGGATGACGAGCTGGCTGCCGACGGGCCGGGGGGCCGAGCCCCAGGTTTCGATCACCGTGGCAAGGGCGACTTTATGGCCGCCCGCCAGCCAGGCGGCGGCTTGTTCCAAGACCTGATCGTCCGTGAAGGTTTCACTCATAGCTGGGCTCTCATGCTGGAATGCCGGTTGCCCTTCATATGGGGAGTGCCGGAGAGCGCGTCCACCAGGGCGCTTAAACTATCGAGATTATGGACGGGCCGGAATTCATCCACATGGGGCAGCATGGCCCGGATGCCGGCGGCCTTGGGCTCGAAGGCGTCATAGCGCAAGAGCGGATTGAGCCAGATAAGCCGCCGGGAGAGGCGGGCGAGGCGCTTGATTTCAGGCTCCAGCCCGCCGCCGCCTTCCCGGTCGAGCCCGTCGGTCACGAGCAGCACCACGGCGCCCTGGCCGAGCACCCGGCGCGCCCATTCCACATTGAAGCGGCGCAGCGTCTCGCCGATCCGGGTGCCGCCGTCCCAGTCTTCGGCAGCCCTGGAAATCTCCCCGAGCGCCGCGTCGATATCGCGGTGGTGGAGATGGCGGGTGATATTGGTGAGCCTGGTGCCGAAGAGAAAGGCATGAACCCGGTCCCATTCATGGGTGATCGCGTGGAGGAAATGCAGGAAGACCCGCGCATAGAGCGACATGGAGCCTGAAATATCGAGCAGCACCACGATGGGCGGCATGCGCCGGTGGGGCTCCTTCCGGCGCAGTTCCATGAGGTCGTGGCCGCGGAAGCTTTGCTGCAGGGTGCGGCGCATGTCCACCTGCCGCCCGCGCGGGGCGGGCCGGGCGCGGCGGGTGAGCTGCTCTTTGACGGGCAGGCGCAGGCGGCGGAGCGCGGCCTTCGCCTCGGCCAGTTCCGCCGTGCTCATCTGCTCGAAATCGCGGGTACGCAGCACTTCCTCGCGCGAGAGCGTTTCGCGGGCATCGATCTCGGTATCGGGTTCTTCTTCCTGCCGCTCTTCATCGTCGTTCATCAAGGCTTCGGCGAGGCGGCGGAGCGCCTTTTCGCCGGGCTCTTTGTTCTCCGGCGTGCGCAGCTCGGGCAGGGCGAGCGCCATCATCCGCTCGAGCAGCTTCGGTTCCTGCCAGAAAATGTGGAACGCCTGGGAGAAGAGCTCATGAGCCTCATGGCTGCGCACGAGGGCGGCATGGAGCGTCCAATAAAAATCGGCCTTGGAGTGGAAGCCCGCATATTCCACCGCTTCCACGGCATCGAGAATATCGCGCGGGCCGACGCTCATCCCGGCCCGGCGCAGCACCCGTCCGAAATGGACGATATTCTCGGCAAAATGCCCGGCAGGCGGCGCGGCGCTCAAAGTCCCACCTTTTCCTCGCCCGCCGCCATGCGGGTTTTGATCTCCCCCAGAAGCCTCGCGGCTTCCGAGCCTTCAATGCGGGCAATGTCTTCCTGATATTTAAGAACGGTGCCCAGCGTGTCGTTGATGTTCTCGCCGGTCAGTGAGACGGCATCGAGCTCGATCAGCGCGCGGGCCCAGTCGAGTGTTTCGGCAACGCCGGGTTTTTTGTAAAGGTCCTCGCCGCGCAGGCGCTGCACGAAGGCCGTGATTTCGCGCGAAAGCGTTTCGGGCGCCTCAGGCAGGCGGGCGCGCAGGATTTCAAGCTCGCGTTCCTCGGAGGGGTAATCCACCCAGTGATAAAGGCAGCGGCGCTTCAGCGCGTCGTGAATCTCGCGGGTGCGGTTCGAGGTGATGATGACGATGGGCGGTTCTTTCGCCTTGATCGTGCCGAGTTCCGGGATCGTGACCTGGAAATCGGAGAGCAGCTCGAGGAGATAGGCCTCGAAAGGCTCGTCCGTCCGGTCGAGCTCGTCGATCAGCAGTACCGGCGGACCGGCGGTATCCGGTTCGAGCGCCTGCAGGAGCGGACGGTGCAGCAGAAACTTTCCGGAGAAAAGATCGCTGGCGAGGTCCTCGCGCGCCGCGGTGCCGCCTGCTTCGGCAAGGCGGATCTCGATCATCTGCGCCTGGTAGTTCCACTCATAAACGGCGGCGGAAATGTCGAGCCCTTCATAACATTGCAGGCGGATGAGTTTGCGCCCCAGGGCGCTTGCCAGAACCTTGGCAACCTCGGTTTTGCCGACACCGGCTTCGCCTTCCAGCAGAAGCGGCTTTCCCATTTTCAAGGCAAGGTAGAGCACGGTCGCCAGCGGCCGCTGCGCCACATAGGCGCCGGTGGAAAGCAGCTTGACCGTTTCATCGATGGAGGCGGGAAGGGACATGGAAACCTGTTTAACTTTGCGCACCAGGTGCTGAGACTGGTTTTTGCCGTTTAGCGGGAAAAATCAATCCTTAGATAGGGATAATTCGGCAAAGGTAACGCCGATCTTGAAAAGAGAATACCCTTTCTCTTCGATCTCGCGCCGGACATCCAGGTTGACGTCTTCTTCCTCACGCTCGCGGGTCAGTTCCCATTCGCCTTCCGCCGTTTCTGGCGGAAACCCAAGCTGTGCTTTCAAGGCCAAGCGGAACTGGGGTTTTTGACGGTGCCTGTAGAAGCGATAGATGTCTGTGCTGGCGCTCACCGCGTCTCCTTCGGAAGTGGTTTACACAGCCGCTGCAACCGCGTTCGGCACAGAGGTGCTACACACTCTAAGTGTCACCCCGGCTTTTATGCCGGGGTCCATAACAGCATATCAGCAATTTGAGGCGCTGCATGGACCCCGGGGCAAGCCCGGGGTGACAGCTGTGCTGTTAAGCAGGCGCATCGAATTTAAATAGCCGCCGCGACCGCGCGCTTGGCGATGACGGTGACGAGATGGGCGCGGTACTCGGCGTCGCCATGCAGGTCGGAGAGCATGTTTTCCGCCGGCACCTTGATGCCGCTGATCGCATCCGCCGACCAGTCTTTGGCGAGCGCGTCTTCCATTTCCTTCACACGGAAAACGCCTTCCTGGCCCGCACCGGTGACGGCCACGCGGATGCCCATGGGTGTTTCGGCGACGAAGACGCCGACCATGGCATAGCGGGAGGCCGGGTTCGGGAATTTTACATAAGCGGCGCGTTTGGGGTGCGGGAAGGTGATTTCGGTGATGATTTCATCTTCCCCGAGGGCGGTTTCGAACATGCCTTTAAAAAACTCATCCGCCTCGATCAGCCGTTTCGTCGTGTGGATTTTCGCATCGAGCGCGAGCACGGCGGCCGGATAATCGGCGGAAGGATCGTTATTGGCGAGCGAGCCGCCGATCGTGCCTTTATGGCGGACGGCAGGATCGCCGATCCCTTCGGCGAGTTTGGCAAGGGAGGGGAGGTGTTTGCGCACATCCGCATTGACCGCGACATCGGCATGGGGCGTCGCCGCGCCAATCATGATCGCATCGCCCTCGGCCTTGATGAAGGAGAGCTCTTTCAGTGCGCCGAGATCGATGAGATCGCTCGGCATGGCCAGGCGCTGCTTCAGCGTCGGGATCAGCGTCTGGCCGCCGGCCAGGATTTTTGCCTCATCGCATTTCGTCAGAAGCTCGGCGGCTTCTTTCAGGTTCGCGGGGCGGTGATAGTCGAATTGATACATTTGAGGTCGTCCTCATGCAGCTTTCGGTGTGGCACTGTTTTGGATGGCGGCCCAGACCCGCGCAGGCGTGGCGGGCATGGGAATATCCTTGATGCCGAGGGCATCAGTAATTGCGTTGATGACGGCGGGCGGCGAGCCGATGGCGCCGGCTTCCCCGCAGCCTTTCATGCCCATCGGGTTCGACGGGCAGACGGTCGGTGTGAAGCCGAGTTTGAAGCCGGGGAAGTTATCCGCACGCGGCATGCAGTAATCCATGAAGGAGCCGGTCATGAGCTGGCCGCTTTCTTCATCGTAAATACCATGCTCGTAAAGCGCCTGGCCGATGCCCTGAACGAGCCCGCCATGCACCTGTCCCTCGACAATCATGGGATTGATGATGGTGCCGAAATCGTCGATGGCGGTGAAGTTGACGATTTCTGTTACCCCTGTCTCGGGATCGATTTCGACTTCGCAGATGTGGCAGCCTGCAGGAAAAGTGAAGTTGAGCGGATCGTAAAAGGCGCTTTCCTTAAGGCCGGGCTCGATCTCCGCGGTGTCGAAACCGTGGCCGGTATAGGCGGCAAGCGTTACTTCCGGCCAGCTCAGGCTTTTATCCGTGCCTTTGACGGTGAAGGCGCCGTTCTCCAGCACCACATCGTCTTCGGCGGCTTCCATAAGCTGCGCGGCGATCTTGCGCGCTTTGGCTTCTACTTTGTCGATGGCTTTGAAAATGGCGCTCATGCCGACCGCGCCGGAACGCGAGCCATAAGTGCCCATGCCGAATTGCACGCGGCCCGTGTCACCGTGAATGATCTCGATATCTTCAAGCGGCAGGCCCGTGCGCTCGGAAACGAGCTGGGCAAAGGTCGTCTCATGCCCCTGGCCATGGGAGTGGGAGCCGGTAAAGACTTCGATCTTGCCGGTGGGCGCGACTTGCACTTCCGCGGACTCCCAAAGCCCGACACCGGCGCCGAGTGAGCCGACGGCAGCAGAAGGCGCAATGCCGCAGGCTTCAATGTAGGTGGAAAAGCCGATGCCGCGCAGTTTGCCGCGTTTAGCCGCTTCCTCCTTGCGGTCCGGGAAGCCTGCATAATCTGCAACTTCCAGCGCCTTATCGAGCGAGGCTTCGAAATCCCCAATGTCGTAATTCATGATGACCGGGGTTTGGTGCGGGAAGGTTTTGACGAAATTCATGCGGCGCATTTCCGCCGGATCGAAACCTGTTTCGCGCGCCGCCGTTTCCACGATCCGCTCGACAATATACGTCGCTTCCGGGCGGCCCGCGCCGCGATAGGCATCGACGGGCGAGGTGGTCGTGTAAACGCCGTCGACTTCTACATAAATGGCGGGAATGTCGTATTGGCCCGACAGGAGCGTGCCGTAAAGATAAGTCGGCACGGCGGCGGAGAAGGTGGAAAGATAGGCGCCGAGATTGGCTTTGGTTTTGACCTTGAGCCCGAGGAACTTGCCATCTTCATCGAGTGCCAGTTCCGCGTGACTCAAATGATCGCGGCCATGAGCATCCGCGAGGAAGGCTTCCGAGCGGTCCGCCGTCCATTTGATGGGACGGCCGATTTTCTTCGAGGCCCAGGCGCAGGCGGTCTCTTCCGGATAGATGAAAATCTTCGAGCCGAAGCCGCCGCCGACATCCGGCGCAATGACGCGGAGCTTATGCTCAGGGGCGACGCCGACAAAGGCGGAGAGCACGAGCCGGGCGACATGCGGGTTCTGGCTTGTGGTCCAGAGCGTATATTCATCGCGCCCCGCATCATAATCGCCGATCGCCGCGCGCGGCTCCATGGCGTTCGGCACGAGGCGGTTATTGGCAAGATCGATGCTCACGGTGCGCGCGGCTTTCGAAAAAGCATCTTCCGTCGCGGCCTTGTCGCCAAGTTCCCATTCGAAGCAGAGATTGCCGGGCGCTTCGTCATGCACCTGCGCGCTGCCGGGCTCGGTGCTGTTTTTCAAAGAGACGGCGGGCAGCGGTTCGTAGTCGACGAGCACGAGATCGGCGGCGGCCAGCGCTTGCGCTTTCGTCTCTGCGAGGACGAGAACGACATGATCGCCGACATAGCGCACTTTTTCGGCGGCGAGAATGGGATGACCGCCCGCTTTCATTTCCGAGCCGTCCTTGGAATGAACGGTCCAGCCGCAAATGAGCCCGGCCAGCCCGTCTTCCGCCACATCCTTTCCGGTGAGAATGGCCAGGACGCCGGGCGCGGCATTGGCTTCTTCAAGGTCGATGGAACGGATCAGCGCATGGGCATGGGGCGAGCGCACGAAGACCGCATGGGTCTGGTTCGGGCGGTTGATGTCGTCCGTATATTGGCCGCGCCCGCGAATGAAACGGTCGTCCTCGCGCCGGCGAACCGGCTTACCGATACCCCATTCCGACATGGCTCTCCTCCCATTTGCCGCCCAGTTTCCGCCCAGTGCGATGTGATCCGGTTTTGCCGGAGCCTAAGCGCGCATTTCCTCCGATGCGGCTAGGATCGCTTTGACGATATTGTGATAGCCGGTGCAGCGGCACAGATTGCCTTCCAGCTCTTCGCGGACCGTTTTCTCGTCGAGTTCCGGCTTGCGGCGGATCATATCGACGGCGGTCATGATCATGCCCGGCGTGCAGAAGCCGCATTGCAGGCCGTGATGTTCCTTGAAGGCGCGCTGCACAGGATGCAGATCGCCGCCCGCGGCAAGGCCTTCGATCGTCGTAACGTCCGCGCCGTCCGCCTGCAGGGCGAGGGTGGCGCAGGATTTCACGGCTTTGCCGTCGATATGCACAACGCAAGCGCCGCACTGACTGGTGTCGCAGCCCACATGGGTGCCCGTCAGGTTCAGCTGATCGCGGATGAAATTAACAAGAAGTGTGCGGCCCTCCACTTCGCCGCTCACCGACTTGCCGTTGACCGTCATAGTGACAACGGGCATGGGCACCTCCCCATTTAAATTAGCGGGTTCATATACGCAGGATGGATTAGGGCCGGATGGTGCGGCATCCGGCGCAATTGTCCTTTGGTTAAGTGTGGGAACTTGCAGGGCGAGCGTCAACCGCCAAGGTGGCGGTTTCGTTCACGTTCCGACGAAATAAATCACGATAAGCACACCGAGAATGACCAATGTGCCCCACATCCAGGGCGCAAGGCCCATGCCCGCATCCTCATTGGGCAGCATGGGCGCGTCGGTGGGCGCGACCGCATCGCTTTCCGGGTGTGCGCCGGGCCGGTCCGCTTCCACGGGGCCGGCAACGGCATTGCGCAGATTGGCAAAAAACTCGTCCGCCATTTTCTTGGCGGTTGAATCGATCAGGCGCTGGCCGATCTGGGCGAGCTTGCCGCCGACGGTCGCATGGACCTCATATTTGACAATCGTGTCACTACCATCTTCCACAAGATCGACCTTGGCCGAACCTTTGGCGAAACCGGCTGCGCCACCTGAGCCTTCACCGGAAATCGTGTAACCGGCGGGCGCGTTGATGTCGGAAAGCGTGACCTTGCCTTTGAACTTTGCGCTGACGGGGCCGACCTTGGCTTTGACCGCGGCCTCGAACCCAGTGTCGGAGGTTTTTTCCACGGTTTCAGCGCCGGGGATGGCCTGTTGAAGAATGGAAGGATCGTTGAGCGCATCCCACACGGTTTCGCGCGGAGCGGGAATGCGAACCTCGCCTGACATATCCATGAGCGTCTCTCCCCGTCTTGTCGTTTAAAGTGATTGGCTGAAGCTAAGAATGAGCGTGAAGCCCAAGAGCACGGCAATCCACAATACCATAGAACCGGCCGGCCAGCTGCGCGCAAGCGGGCCTTGCGGTCCATGCGCGCGGTAAATACTGGCCAGGAAGGCATCGAGGCGGCGGGTGGCCGTGCGGCTCATGAGGCCCCACGTATTCCGGCTTATATAAGCACCCAGTTTGACGATTGCCAGGGCAAGGCGCCGGTTCAGCCAATCGGTATCGACCAGAATGCCGGGCGCGGGCCGTTTGATGAGCCCGAAGCGCCACAGCGCGAAAAAGGCGATGGCGGTAAAACTGAGGACCTGAAGCTGGGTGAGAATGTGATCCGGCGTATAGGCATTATAAGCCACATCGTAAGGCAGAAAACTCATGAAGGCGCCGGGCAGGAGGCCGAGTGCGAGGCAGCATGCCGCCGTCAGTCCCATGGCAAGCAGCATGTTCCATGGCGCTTCCTTGGGCCGCTCAGGGGCGCCGGCAAACTTATCCTCGCCGAAAAAGGCCAGATAAGGCAGGCGCACACCGGCGACATAGAAAATCCCGGCCGAGCCGAAAAGCAGCGCTGCCCAGATCAAAGGCTCATACGCCTTGGCGACGGAGGAAAGAATGAGCGATTTCGAAACGAAGCCGGCAAAGAGCGGCGTGGACATGGCGAGCCCGCCCAGAATGCAAAGCAGCGCGGTGAGGGGCATGGAGCGGTAAAGCCCGCCGAGACCTGAAGCTTTGGCCGTGCCCGTGCGGTAGAGCACCGCGCCCATCGCCATGAAGAGCAGCGATTTATAGAGAATGTGGGCAACGGCATGCGCAGCGACACCGTTCAGCGCCAGGGGCGTGCCGATGCCGACGGCGATCACCATGAACCCAAGCTGATTGTTGAGCGCATAGGCGAGCACGCGGCGCAGGTCGTTTTCGGCGGCGGCATAAATGAGGGGCCAGAAGACCATGACGACGCCGATATAAATCAGGATTTCCGTGCCCGCGAAGCTGCGCGCCAGGGAATAGATCGCCAGTTTTGTCGTGAAGATGGAAAGGACGACCGTGCCCGTCGGCGTGGCAGCGGGATAGGCGTCGGGCAGCCAGGTGTGGAGCAGCGGGAAGGCGGCCTTGATGCCGAAGGCGATGAGGATCGCCCAGGTGCCGAGCGAGCCGAGCGTCAGCGCTTCGAAGGCGAGCGAGCCCGTTTCGTAATAATGCAGCGCCATACCGGCAACGAGAATAACCCCCGAGGCGATCTGAATGATCAGATAGCGCATGCCGGTGTAATAGGCGCCCTCCGTGCCGCGCGCCCAGATGAGGAAGACGGAGGCAACCGCCGTGCCTTCCCAGAAAATGAAGAGCGTGACGAAATCGCCCGCAAAGACGGCGCCGATGGCCGAGCCTGCATAAAGCAGCGTCGTGACCTGCTGCACCGTGTCCTTGACGTGCCAGGCATAAAGCAGCGCCAGGAAAGCGGCGAAAGAAAAGATCAGCCCGAAAACGATGCTGAGCTGGTCGACCCGCATCAGCGTCAGGGAATAACCCAGAAGCTCATATGTGTGGGTGACGCCTTCGGAAAGCTGCCAGATTTCATGGGCGGCGACGAGCGGCACGGCGAGCAGGAAGAGCGCGCGCAAGTTGCCCTTGGGCAGGAAGGGCAAAACGATGGCGGCGGCAATGAAGATCAGCGCGGGCGGAAAAATATCAGGCATGATCGCCCTCCTGCGCTTTTAGAGGCGGCTCACTGTCGGTGCTGAACGGCGCATAGAATGTTTCCGGGCGCTTGAAGAGCGCGCGGAAAATCGCGGCGGCCAGTACCAGCACGAGAACGGAAGCGGCAGCGAAACCGGCATAGAAAAGCGGTAGCGCCTCGAAGTCGAAAATTTCATGCCGGTGATAGGCAAAGTCACTCAAGGTGAGAAGGACGCCGGCAAGTAGCAGCAGCCAGAAAAGTTTCTTACCGTCGAGACGCCCGAGAAGCCGGGCAAGCGCGGGAAGGGAGGTGTCTGTCTTAGCGTTCATCATGGGGCCTTTATGGTGCCAAGCTTTGAACGGCGGCGGAAGTAGGATCCGGGAAAGCGACCGGATAAATGAGGTCGTAGATCTCCCCGGCATAGAAGAAGAGCAGGAGGCAGCCTATTGCGGTGATCACCGGCGGCAGCACGCAGAGAAGCGGAGCTTCCTGAATGCCGCTGCGCGCGGGCACCGCCGCCGCGCCGACACTGGCAAAGCGCGGAGAGGGCACAAAGAAGGCCCGCGCCACGATGGGCAGCAGATAGGCGACGTTGAGCAGCGAGCTCGCCATGAAGACCACGATCATGATCTGATGGCCGGCATCGGCCGCGCCCAGCATCAAATACCATTTGCTCCACGCGCCGCCGAGCGGCGGCAGGCCGATGATTGAAAGCGCGCCGATAAGGAAGGCGCCGAAGGTGAAGGGCATGAGGCGGCCCAGCCCGTCCATGTCGCTGATCTCGGTCTTATGCGTGGCGACATAGATGGCGCCCGCGCACATGAAGAGCGTGATCTTGCCCATGGCATGCATGGCAATATGCATCGCCCCGCCCATGACGCCGAGCGAGGTGGCAAGTGCCATGCCGAGCGTGATGTAGGAAAGCTGGGAGACGGTGGAATAGGCCAGCCGCGCTTTCAGATTGTCTTTTGTCAGCGCAATGGTCGAGGCGATCAGGATGGAGGCGGCGGCAAGCCACATCAGCCAGTCGGAGGCCTGCGTGACGGCCAGGAGATCGATGCCAAAAATATAAACGCCGACTTTGAGCATGGTGAAGACACCGGCCTTCACCACGGCCACGGCATGAAGGAGCGCGCTGACCGGGGTCGGCGCCACCATGGCGGCGGGCAGCCAGCGGTGAAACGGCATAAGCGCAGCCTTGCCGATGCCGAATGCATAAAGGCCAAGAAGGACGGGCAGAATGGTGGGATCGATCTTGCCTGCCAGAATACCGCCGAGCTGGAAATCGAGTGTGCCTGCCAGCATCCAGGTCCAGATGATGGCAATGAGCTGGAAGCCGATGGAGGTGCCGATCAGAATGCCGAGATAGGTCCGCGCGCCGGATTTCGCGGCTTCGTTCTGCTTATGCGCGACGAGCGGGTAGGTCGAAATCGTCAGTACTTCATAGAAGATGAAGAGCGTGAACATGTTGGCCGCAAAGGCGATGCCGATGGCAGCCGAAATCGCCAGCGCGAAACACATGTAAAAGCGCGTCTGGTGACTTTCCTTGTTGCCGCGCATATAGCCGATGCAATAAAGCGCTGTGACGATCCAGAGGCCCGAAGCGACAAGCGCGAAGAGCATGCCGAGCGGCTCGATCTCGAAGGCAAGGGAGAGCCCCGGCAGCACTTCAAACCAGGTAGCGCTTGGGCGTGCGCCGCTCATGACATCGGGCAGGAAGCCCGCGACCACATAAAAAAGCGCCAGCGAGGTGAGAATGGACACCGCCTCGCGCTGATTGGGACGGCGGTCCGACATGCCGATCAATACCGTGCCGATAAGCGGCAGTAGAACGGCGAGGGTAATGGCGAAGGAAGGGCTCATATCCATCTCTTACTCTCCCGCCGCCGGTGCGCCGGGAACTGTCTCCGGCGCTTTTTCGATTTGCGTTGCCTGGATCAGAAGATCGGCGGCAGTGCTGGCCGCTTTGCTGGTCAACTCGGTATTGATGCCGAAATAAAGGCTGGCAAGCACCATGATCCAGGTCGGGACGATCATGGACCAGGGGGCCTTTTTCACCGGCGCTTCTTGCACGGGCGCGGCCAGATACATCGCCTCCACCACGCGCCAGACATAGATCACGGCGAGCAGCGACGAGCCGACAATGAGAAGGGCGAGCCACCAGGCCCCTTCATCCAGCGTTGCCTGAATGAGGTACCATTTGGAAATGAAACCGGCGGTCAGCGGTACGCCGATAAGACCGAGCCCCGCGGCAACGAAGGCGGCGGCCATCCAGGGCATTTGCTTGCCGATGCCGCGCAGGTCTTCGATGCGCGAGGAGCCGATGCGGTAAACGAAGGCGCCGACAGCCATGAAAAGCGCGCCCTTGATCACCGCGTGGTTGAAGAGATGAATGATGCCCGCCGTCAGCCCCGGCTTATTGAGGAGCGAGATGCCGAGCAGGATGTAGCCGATCTGCGCGACGCTCGAATAAGCCAGCATGCGTTTTAGATCGCTCTGGAAAATCGCGACGATGGAAGACGCGAACATCGCAATGACCGCGAGCGGCACGACGATGGTCTGCAGCGTTGCCGCCTGAAAGCCGTAATCGAAGCCGAAGACGGTGAAGAGGAAGCGCAGCATCACATAGACCGCGACCTTGGTGGCCGTTGCCGCCAGGAAGACGGACACAACGGACGGCGCGTAGCTATAGGCGTTGGGCAGCCAGAGATGCAGCGGGAACATGGCGAGCTTCAGCCCGATGCCCACAAAGATGAAGACGAAGGCGATGCGCAAGGTGCGATTGTCGCCAAGGGCGGCAATCCTCTCGGCGAGATCGGCCATGTTGAGCGTGCCGGTCAGCATGTAAAGGAAGCCGATACCGATGACGAAGAAGGTCGCCCCGATCGTGCCCATGATCAGGTAATTATAAGCGGCAGTGAGCGCGCGCTGATCGCGCCCGGCGCCGAGCGCCACCAGGGTATAGGTGGAGAGGGACGAAATTTCTAGGAAGACGAAGACGTTGAAGGCGTCCCCCGTAATCGTCACGCCCAAAAGCCCGGTCAGGCAGAGCAGGAAAGCGGTGTAGAAATAAACGTGCAGGGCAGGGTCGATTTCCTGCTCGATGCTTTCGCGCGCATAGAACGCGACAAGCGCGCCGACACTCGCGACAATGAAAAGCACGAAAGCGTTGACCGCGTCGATCCGGTATTCGATGCCGAGCGGCGGTGCCCAGCCGCCAAGCTCATAGGAAATGATGCTGCCGTCCAATGTCTGGGCGAGCAGATAGGCGGCGAAGAAAGCCGAGATGAGGCTTGCGGCCAGCGTGATAAACCAGGCGAGGTGCCGGCGGCCGAACAGGACGCAGAGCGGGGCGGCGATCAGCGGCACCACCGTTTGCAAGGCAGGGGCATGCGCCAGAATTGCGGATAACATCAGGCGCTCTCCCGCCGGTCGATTTCTTGTTCTATGTCGGCAATCTCATCTTCCTCGATCGTGCCGTAGCGCTCGCGGATGCGCACGATGAGCGCCAAGCCAAGGGCGGTTGTCGCCACGCCCACCACAATGGCGGTGAGGATGAGGACGTGCGGCAGCGGGTTGGAATAAACCTCGTCCGGATTGCCGGTAAGGATCGGCGCGGTGCCGCCGATGATCTTGCCCATGGAGATGTAGAGCATGAAGACGGCGGTCTGGAAGAGGTTGAGGCCGACGATTTTCTTCACCAGATTGCCGCGGCTCACCACGATATAAAGGCCGATCATCATCAACACGATGACCATCCAGTAATTGTAGTGCTGAATGATGTAGCTGGATGAAAAATCGTCGAACATTACCAGTCCGTGTCCTTGATCGTGGGCGGGCGGGAGGCAAAGGCGAAGAAGATGGAAATCATCACGGCGGCCACCGTGATGCCGACGCCGAGCTCAACCAGTATGATGCCGTAATGCTGGCCGTGCTTGGGGTCATGGGCGAGGGTGGAATAGTCGAGGAAATTACCGCCGAGCAGCAGATTGGCGACCCCGACCCCTGCATAGATGAGCAGCCCCAGCGCCACGAAACGGCGCACGACATGCGGCGGCACGGCGCGGCGCAGATGGTCGAGGCTGAAAACGATGCCGTAAAGAATGAAAGCCACTGCGAAAATCACCCCGGCTTGAAAGCCGCCGCCCGGTCCGAAATCCCCGTGGAATTGCACATAAAGCGCATAGAGCAGGATCGGCGGAATGAGCATCTTGGAGACGACGCGCAAAATCAGATGATGGTGCATCAGGCGTCCTTTCCTTTTTTGCGCGCATCGGCGCTGCGGGCGGGCCGCGTGCGCCCGTGCAGGAGTACGATGACGGCAATGCCTGCCGTGAAGATCACTGCAACCTCACCCAGCGTATCGAAGCCCCGATAGCTGGCGAGGACGGCGGTGACGATATTGGGCACGCCAATTTCCTTCGGTGTGCGCTCGATATAGTCCGGGCCGACATGCTGATGGACCGGCGTATCGGCCGCGCCGAAAGGCGGCATGTCCGTCGTGCCGTAAATAAGCGCCGCGCCGACAACAACGGCGATGGCGAAGGAGAAAAGGCGGTTATGGACCGGCGGTTTTTCCTCGCGGCTGGTCATCGCCATGGTGCCGAGCATGAGGACGGTGGAAATACCCGCGCCGACGGCGGCTTCCGTGAAGGCCACATCCACGGCGTCCATCACCACGAAGAGACCGGCGGAGAGCAGGCTGAAGACGCCGGAGAGCATGACGACGGCGAAGAGGTTGCGCAGCCGCATGATGGCGATGGCGGTGAGGATGAGAAATCCGAAAAGAACGATGTCGATAAAGGCTTCCATCGGCTCAGGCTCCTTTATCGGTTTTGGTGCCGCCCGTGTCGTCGCGGGTCAGGCCGAGCGGGCGCAGACCCGCTACGTAGGCGGCATTGGCAACGGCATGGGTGCCGGTCGGGCTCGTCAGAAAGACGAAGGCGCCGATCAGCAGCAATTTGACCGCGACGATCGTAAAGCCTGCCTGAAAGAGCATGCCAAGTACGATCAGCTCCGCGCCCAGCGTGTCGATGACGCCGGCAGCATGGAGACGCGACCAGAAGTCGGGCAGGCGGATCATGCCGAAGGCGCCGACGATCAGAAAGAACGCGCCGAGGCCGAAGGAAATCCAGCTTGCAATGTCGAGAACGAGATCGAGGGAGACGTTCATTTGGAGTCTCCATTTTGAAGAGAGGCGGGGTCTTCGCCCTCCGGCAGGCCCTGGCCGAGATCCTTGTAGCGGAAGAACTTCAGAATGGCGATTGTGCCGACGAAGTTGATCAGCGCATAGAGAAGCGCGATATCGAGAAAGTCCGGCCGCTCCGTCATGAAGCCGACAACGCCGATGAGCAGCACCGTCACGGTGCCGAACGAGTTCAGCGCCAGAACGCGGTCATAGAGCGTCGGACCGGCGAAAAGGCGCACCAGCACAAGCAGCATGGCGACGGCCAGTGCGAACATAGCGGCGGTAAACATCATGTACGGCTCTCGATAGCGGTGACGCGGCGGTCCATCTCGGCAAGACCTTCCGGATCGGTGAAGTCGCCCGTAATCGCATGGACCAGAAATTTGCCGGGCTCCGTTTCAACGGTGATCGTGCCCGGCGTCAGGGTGATCGAATTGGCATAGATCACCTTGCCCATATCCGTTTTCTGGCTGGTGGGCACATAGATGAGCTGCTGGTCGAGATTGAGGCGCGGGCGCAGGATCATCTTCACCACGGCCCAGTTGGCCTTGGCAATTTCGCGCCCGAGCCAGCCCCAATAGCTGGAAATGCCGGCCCTGAGCTGCAGCGGCACGGCTTCCTCGTCTATGAGGTCCATGCGGGCCGCCAGCCAGACGCAGAGGATGCAGGAGAGAACGCCGAAGGTGAGAATGAGCGGGATCGTATAGCCGGAAAGCAGGAACCAGAGGGCAAAAAGCCCAAGTCCCAGGATGATCGCCTTCACCATGCCCCGTTTCTCCGCCCTGAGTGACCCCGGTTGTTCCGGGTGTGTTGCTGCAGTTCCTGCTCGAATAACAGTTAATCTGTTCTATACCGAGTCCAAGGGGCTGCGAAGAACCTTATTAAATGCATCCATCCGGTGCTGCAAGTTGCGGTCATTGCTGCCTAATTTTGCGGCGGTTGTGCCAATCTGACAATAAAGACCGGCTTTGAGGGAAAATCTCCACGCTGAAAACTTGATTTCTTTTGAAGAGAGCTTCCGCACTGCTATAGTTAACTCGGAGGAGGCGGTGTAGTGTTTTCACTGCGCCGTAGTGAGAAGAGCTTCGACATTGCGTGCTGGAGTGCGAACGCCACGAGGTTCTGAGTGACATTGCTGTCGGGGTGGGGATGGAAGAACAAATTCAGAGTGCGGCTCACGGTACCGAACCGCTTTATGAAGTTTCCGGCGTCGTCAAATGGTTCGATCCTGTCAAAGGATACGGCTTTCTAATTCCCGATACGGGCGAAGCGGATGTGATGATCCATTTGTCCTGCCTGCGCTCGGCGGGGCATGACACGCTCTCGGAAGGCACGACGCTGACATGTGAAGCGGCCAAGCGCCCGAAGGGTCTGCAGGCGGTGCGCATTCTCGAAATCGACGATACGACGGCGGTGAAGGAGCCGGTGCGCGCGGCGCAGAAATCGCCCTCGACGGCGGTTGTGCCGGTCAGCGGCTATGAGATTGCGACGGTCAAATGGTTCAACCGGGCCAAGGGCTACGGCTTCGTGACGCGCGGCGAAGGCACGCCGGATATTTTCGTGCATATGGAGACGCTGCGCCGCTTCGGTTTGCGTGAGCTCGTACCGGGCCAGCAGGTGCGGGTGCGTTTTGGGGAAGGGCAGAAGGGCCTTGCCGTTGCCGAGATTCTGAACGCCGAACCTCATAATTGAGCCCCTGCTTTCTTGAACCTTGTTTCAGGCCCGCCAGTAAACGAGTTGAGCAGCAAACGAGTTAAAACGTGACGATAGCCGGCAGCGACACGCATCAGGAGCTGGAAGACAATCCTCCGGCGGGGTTCGAGCCGAGCCGCACGAGAGGGCCTTTCTCCAGCCATAACGGCCCTTTTTATCACAAGACCTCCGCCGAGGGTTTCTGGCACGGGCTGCGCCTGCGCCACCGGCACTGTAATTCGCGCGGCATCGTGCATGGCGGCATGCTTATGACCTTCGCGGACGGGGTGCTGGCGACGGCGGTGTTCCGCGAAGTGAAGCGGCCTTCGGTTACGATGAAGATCAATGCCGAGTTTCTGGCGAGCGCCAAGGAAGGCGGCTGGCTGCAAGGCACGGCGCATGTCACGCAGGTGGACGGCGATGTGGTTTTCGTGCGCGGTCATATCGAAAGCGAAGGCCGGCAGGTGGTGGCGGCGACCGGGGTTTTCAAATTGCTGGGCGGTGAGGGTCGCTAAGCGGCCTATTCCGGTTGCGCCGGACCGAAGACCTGTGTAATCCATGCCCCTTGAGGCCCGAAGACCGGAGAGATGACCGGTCTTGCCCGGTCGGGGCATAGCGCAGTCTGGTAGCGCACCTGGTTTGGGACCAGGGGGTCGCAAGTTCGAATCTTGCTGCCCCGACCACTCTTTCCTGAGTACATCCGTCAAGTCTGAGCGGCCGGGGCCTCGCGAGGAACCTGCGTGTGCCTGGGTTTTAAGCCGCGGCGGGAAAGGCGCGGGGGGCATCGCTGCCCACCCAGTAAGCCCGGGCGAGGAGCCGTTCGACGACGGCCAGGTGATAGAAGACCTGCCCGTCGAGCTGGAACGAGGGGGCAAGTTCCAGCACACAGGCCCGGTCATGGGCGTTGAACTTCCAGGCATTCAGAAGGTCGATGAGGTCCGATTTGTGGATCAGCCGCCCGTCGCGCTGACGCGTGTCCTGGGCGGTTGTGCCGGGCCGGGCTGGCAAGGTTCCGGACAGGCTGGAGCTGAAGACGGAGGCGGGAAGGGGGCGTGTCATGGTCTATCCTCGACTCGAAAGACTTCTGGAGGCGGTTGAAGCGGCGAACTGGTGGCCGCTACGAGGGCAGAAATAGGCGCCTCGTTTGTCGGTGATGTGACAGTGACGCAATCTTCTCGCGAACCTATCGGGGCGCTTTCATGGCCCTGAAAGAGTGCTGAAATACTTGCCAAAACGGGCCGGACGGGCGATACAGGCCAAGGCTGACCGAGCCGGTCCCAGGGCGTCATCCGGGGCTGGATTTAACGGCTGAAAGGGATGTTCGAATGCGCGCGCGAATTTATCGACCTGCAAAAACCGCCATGCAGTCCGGCATGGCCAAAACCCGCAAATGGGTGCTCGATTATGAGCCCGAAGAGGCCAGATCGATCGACCCGCTGATGGGCTATACGAGTTCCGGCGATATGCGCTCACAGGTCCGGCTTTCCTTCGACAGCCGGGAAGAGGCCGTGGCTTACGCGGAAAAGCACAATATCCCTTACGATATTTATGCGCCGAAGCCCCGCCGCCCGAAGCTCAAAGCCTATGCCGATAATTTCAAGTTCGGCCGCATGGGGCAGTGGACCCACTAACGTGGCCCGGCGCCGGAGGACCGCTTTCCGGCGCTCTTCATGCCTGTACCTGAGGCGTTAAAGGTCCCGTAGCTCAACTGGATAGAGCAGCTGACTTCTAATCAGCAGGTTGCAGGTTCGAGTCCTGCCGGGATCGCCATTTTTCGTTTTTAGCCGCTTGTGCCCGCCTTCGCTTCTTCGATGGTCGAGGCGAAGGCAATCTCCGGCTCCGCGATGCTGTGGGCGGCGAGCACCTTGCGGATCGCCTCCGAGGTTCCCGTAATAACGATCTTCGTTTTGCTGGTGCGGGCTTTGCGCAGCGCGCCTTCCACCGTGTTGGCCGCTGTGGAATCGAGAAACGGCACATCGGAGAAATCGAGGATCAGTGTTTGCGGCCGCTCGGCGATCCGGTCGAGCACGGCGGCGACCGTTGCCGCGGAGCCGAAAAAGAATGCCCCTGAAATGCGGTAGATAACGAGGCCCGGGTCGGACGCAAGGTCCGGATCGTAAGGCGCGCGGGTGCCGTTTTCCCAATCGGCCTGGTCTTCGGGGACGAAGGGGATGTGATGCTCGATGCGGATCGATTTTGCCATGCGGTTCAAAAAGATCAGTGTGCCGAGGGAAAAGCCGACGATGATCCCTTCCGTCAAATCCCGGAAGATGGTGAAAAGAAACGTGGCGCTGAGCACGAGCGTATCGCCGGGCGAGGTGCGCACCAGAACCGCAATGGCGTGTTTTTCAATCATGTTCCAGGCAACGAGCACCAGAACGCCCGCTAAAGCGGCAAGCGGAATATAGCTCGCAAGCGGCGCGGCGATCAGCATGAAGGCCAGCAGAAAAAGCGCATGACACATGCCCGCGACGGGGCCGCGCGCGCCGGCGCGGACATTGGTTGCGGTGCGGGCGATGGTGCCCGTCACGCAGATGCCGCCAAAGAGCGCGGAACCCACATTGGCGGCGCCTTGTGCCACAAGTTCACAGTTCGAACGATGCCGCCGCCCCGTCATGCCGTCCGCCACCACGGCGGAAAGCAGCGATTCAATCGCGCCCAGAAGCGTGAAGGCGAAGGCGTTGGGCAGAACGGCCCAGAAAAGCGATGCGGAAAGCTCCGGCAAAGCGGGGAGCGGCAGGGTGCGGGCAATGCCGCCGAATTTCGTGCCGATCGTTTCCACCGGCAGCCCGGTAAAAAAGGCCAGTAGAGAGGCAGCGGCAATGGCGATGAGCATGCCCGGCCAACCGGGGCGGAACGCCTTGAAGGCAAGAATAAGCGCAATGGTGAGCGCAGCGATGAAAACGGCAGCCGGGCTTACCTCCGGCAGAGCGGAAGCGGCGGCGGAGAGTTTTTCGATGAAGGAGCCGGTATCGCTTTCACTGGCGGGCAGGCCGAGCAGGTCCCTGATTTGGCTGGCGAAGATGATGACGGCGATCCCGGCGGTGAAACCGACCGTGACGGGATAGGGAATAAACTTGATGTAGGTGCCGAATCTCAGAAAGCCCGCGGCGGCGAGCATCAAGCCGGAAAGGAAGGTCGCAAGGATGAGCCCGTCGATCCCGTGCTGCGCCACAGTGGCGGCGACGAGCACGATGAAGGCGCCTGCGGGCCCGCCAATCTGGAAGCGGCTGCCGCCCAGCAGCGAAACGAGGAAGCCGCCGATGATCGCCGTATAGAGCCCTCTGTCGGGTGAGGTGCCGGAAGCGATGGCAATGGCCATGGAGAGCGGCAAGGCGACAATGGCGACGGTCAGCCCGGCCAGAATATCGGCTCTGAGTTCGTTAAGCCCATACCCTTCCTTCAGCACGGTCACGAGCTTGGGTGTGAAAAGCTCGGCAAAGCCGGGCGTGCCCGAAGGATCGGCGGATGATGGCATCTGGATCGCTCCTGAAGCGTACTGGAACGGGTGCAGTGGGCCGGAGGACGTTGCGGCAGGCTTGGTAGATACTTCCTCCTTCAGGGGAAGCTTTGTCAAGATAGCCCTATTTATTCTGCGGATTTAGCCGTCTAGTTTTTGGCTGACCCATTCGCGGATGACGCGGCCGACCAGCGCGTCTTCGCCCAGTTTCTGCTTTTTGCCGGAGGCTTCGCTTTCGCGGGCATATTGGCGAAGGCGTTCGGCAAGAGAGACCGGCAAAAACACCCGGAACTCGGTCAGCCGTTCCGGCTTCTCTCCCTTTGCGGGGGAGGAGGGCTGTGGGGTCAGGCATTCGGGGCAAACAGTGTTCGACCAGCCGATGCGGCTGCGGCAGGCAGGGCAGGCTTTCCAGCGCATTTGGGACTGGAAGGCCAGGACGGCGAGCGCTGCGCCGCCGGCGATCATGGCAAGCTCGCCGGAAAGGGAGAGAATATCGGGCGGCACCGCGCCAAGACCTTCGGTGAGCCAAAGCCGCGGATCGAACAGGCCAAGCAGCGCGCCTGCGGCAACCGGCAGCGCCAGCGCCAGGATTTGCAGGCAAAGCGCGAAGATGCCCCAGCTGAGCGCGCTGCGGCCCTTCACTTCATGAGCGAGATAGGCAACGCCGCCTACACAGACGGCGAGCGCCCCCAGATAAAGGGCCAGTCCGAAAAGTAAATCAGCGCTCATTCCTGCCGCCTTGACCGCGCCCGTATCCTGTCCACATTATCCCCAGGCACACAACTTTGTGACGAATTATTAACTTGCTGGGACGTTCCCCAGGGGCCGATCATAAAGGCAAGGTACTGAAGAATAAAAACAATAGGTGCCCTGCATCTGGAGTTTGCCTGCCGTTTGCGGGCGGTATGCTAACCATGTTGAAGCCGATGCCGCCTAATCAACACTGCGAGCGGCTTATCTTGGCCGGGCTTCCGGGGAACCGGAGCAGGCCGTGAATTCTGGGGATGGAAACGGGATCGGGAATGATACGCAGAACTGAAGTCAAAGCTGTAGCGCTTAACCGGGAACGGCGGGAGCGGGGTGTCAGGCTTCTCTGGGTATTTGGCAGCGCGCTGACGCTGGCTCTCGCGCTGCTGATCGGCGGGCGGGCGCTTGCGCAAAAAGCCGATGAGGCGCCTGAAATCACCGTCGATATGGCGCCGCTCGATATGCCGGTCGATGCCGTGATCGAGGAAGTGCGCGAGGAAGCCGACAGCGCGGTACCGACCGAAGAGACCGGCTTCCGGCTTTACCGGCGCGGGCTTTACAAGGAAGCCTTCAAGGAGTGGAGCAAGGCCGTTGAAAGCGGCGATGTCGGTGCGGCATATCGCCTCGGCGAGGAATATTTCGACGCGAAAGTCGTTAAGCGCGACATTGAAAAGGCGCTGAAGTACTACATGATCGGCGCAAATGGCGGGGATCCGCGCGCCCAGATGGACCTCGGCACGCTTTACGACAATGGCTGGGGCGTCGAGCGGGATATTGCGGAAGCGGCCAAATGGTATCTGGCCGCCGCCCAGCAGGGCATGGTGGAAGCGCAATATAACGTCGCGACACTCTATGAAAAAGGCGATGGGCTGGAGCTCGACCTGGAGCGGGCCTATATGTACTATCTCCTTGCTGTGGAAGGTGGGTTTGCCCAATTTGCGACGACCGCGCTGGAAAACGTCTCGCGCATGATGTCGCCCACCCAGATCAAGGAGGCGACGGGCATGGCCCGGGCTTTCCAGATCAAAAACTGGGAAGAAATTCAGGCTAAGGACGGTTGAATCGGCCTTGAATCAGCTTTGAGTTGAGCCAATCAAGTCTGTATTTGCAAAAAAGTTACACTTTGCTAGACACATTGGCTTCGTCTGCTCGTTGAGTAGGCAGGACAATACTGCGCGCCAACTCCTCCCAATAAAAACAAGCGCGCGACATATGAAACCCATGATCAGGGAGTTACAGATGTCGCTCTGTAAATCCGCAGCCATTGCGGCTGCTAATATTCTGGCTGTATTCGCTCTCAGCCTTTCCGCCCAGGCCGGTGTTTCCGAACAGGAAGCCGCACGCCTCGGCAAAGACTTGACCCCCATCGGTGCCGAGAAAGCCGGGAATGCCGACGGCACGATCCCGGAATGGACCGGCGGCCTTTCCAAGCCCCCCTCCAACGTTTCCTATACGCCGGGTGACCATCACCCCGATCCTTATGCCGATGATGCGATCAAAATGACGATCACCGGCGCCAATGCGGATCAGCATGCGGATAAACTGACCCCCGGTCAGCTCAAGCTTCTCAAGATTTACGACACGTACAAGATGAACGTCTATCCGACGCGCCGTTCCTGTGCGTTCCCGGAAAATGTTTATGAAGCAACGAAACGCAATGCCGTGACCGGTAAACTGGTTGCCGATGGCAACGGCGTCGATGGCGCGCTGCTGGGCTTCCCGTTCCCGATTCCGCAGGAAGGCGTGGAAGTTATCTGGAACCACAACCTGCGTTACCGCGGCTTCAAACTGACCCGTCAGTTCGCCGCGCTGGCACCGACCACCTCGGCTCAGTTCACGCCGATCGTGGTGCAGGACCAGGTGATCTTCACCTACACGGACCCGACCAAGGAAAAGATCCAGGAACTCGACAACATCTCGCTGATGTATATGCAGAGCGTGATCGAGCCTGCCCGCCGCGCCGGGGAAATCATCCTCGTGCACGACACGATCAACCAGGTGCAGGGCCCGCGTAAGGCATGGTCCTATAACCCCGGTCAGCGCCGTGTGCGCCGCGCGCCCACGATTGCGTATGACAACCCGCAGAGCTATTCGGAAGGTCTGCAGACCGCAGACAATTTCGACCTCTATAACGGGTCGCCGGACCGCTACAAATGGGACCTGAAAGGCAAGAAAGAAAAATACATTGCCTATAACAGCTACAAGCTGAGCGCGAAGGGCATTCCTTATGCCGATATCGCCCAGCCCAAGCACATCAATCAGGACCTGGTGCGTTATGAGCTTCACCGTGTGTGGGAAGTGGAAGGCAACCTTCGTGAAGGTCACCGCCACGTCTATACGCGCCGCGTGAAGTATTTCGACGAAGACAGCTGGACCATGGCTGCCGGTGAGCTTTACGACGCTCGCGGTGAACTGTGGCGTATCCAGGAAGGTCACATGATCCAGTATTACGATGTGCCGTCCTGCTGGAACGCGTCTGACGTGACCTATGACATCACGGCTGGCCGTTACGTCATCCAGGGCCTGAAGAACAACGAACCGATGATCAACTTCAATGCGGACGAGATCACCGAGGACATGTTCACGCCGGCGGCGATCCGCCGTTTGGCCACGCGCTAAGCCTCAGCGTTTAACGCGTCACTCCTTGAACCCGGCAGCTTCCCAGCTGCCGGGTTTTTTGTATGCTGGAGCCAAAGGGAGCGGGATATGGCAAAAGCAGAGCGTGAGGCATGGCAAAACTGGTCGGGCTGGGTGACGGCGGTGCCCCGCGCGCGGCTTAAGCCTCAGAGCGAGGCTGCGCTTGCCGAAGGCGTGAAGAAGGCTGAGGGGCCGCTGCGCGCTTTCGGGGCCGGGCATTCGTTCACACCTATCGCTGCTACCGATGGCACGCTTGCCGATCTGAGTGCGCTTTCCGGGGTGGAAAGCGCCGATCCTCAGACAGGCCGCGCATGGATCAAGGCGGGTACCAAACTGCGCACGCTCGGCCCGCTTTTGCAGGCTGAGGGGCTAGGGCTTGCCAATCAGGGCGATATCGATGCGCAGAGTCTCGCAGGCGCTGTCGGCACAGGCACGCATGGGACAGGCAAGGAGCTGCCGTCCATTTCAGGGGCGGTGTCGGGCTTCCGTCTTGTGACCGCGAGCGGCGAGGTTCTTACCTGCAGTGAAAATGAGAACACGGCGCTTTTTGAAGCGGGCCGCGTATCGATGGGTACGCTCGGTGTCATGAGTGCCATCGAGATGGCTTGCCGCCCGGCATATAAGCTGGAAGAAACTGGCGGGCGTATGCCGCTCGACCGGCTTTTCGCCAAGATAGATGCGCTTGCGCGGGAGAACCGGCATTTCGAGTTTTTCTGGTTCCCTTATGCCGAAGAAGCCTATGTGAAGCTCCTGAACGAGAGCGAGGCGCCGGCGGAACAAAAACGCCGCGTGCCGGAAGGTGAGAACGCGCCGTCGGATGATTTCTTCCGCGCGGCGTGCGAGCTTGCGATCCATTTTCCGGCGAAGCGCGCCGGGTTGCAGGCGCTCATGGCAGGGGCGGGCAAGCCGCTCGACCCGGCAGCGCCGCGCAAGGGACATGTCTATTGGTCCCATGACGCGTTTCCGAGTGACCGGACCGTGCGCTTCAATGAAATGGAATTTGCAGTACCGGCAGAAAATGGGCCGGATTGCATCAGGGACGTCGGGCGCACCATGCGCGAGGCGGGGTATAATTTTCTTTTCCCGCTCGAATACCGCTATGTGAAGGGCGATGATATTTGGCTGAGCCCTTTTTACGGGCGGGACAGCGCAACTATCTCCGTCCACCAATATTTCAAGCAACCTTATGAAGGGCTTTTCCGGGAAGTGGAAAAAGTGTTCCGCCGCTATGGCGGGCGGCCCCATTGGGGCAAGCTGCACTGGCTGAAAGGTGAGGAGCTTGCGGGGCTTTATCCCAAATGGCAGGAATTTACGAAACTGCGCCGCGAGAAGGACCGCGACCGCAAGTTTTTGACGCCCTATATGAAAGCGCTCTTCGGAGCGGTGTGATCAGTCTTCTTCGAGAATGGCAACGACCTGATCTTCCTCGACCGGGTCTTCCTCGGCGACGAGAAGTTTGATGAGTTTGCCGCCTTTCGGCGCGGCGACGGGGATTTCCATCTTCATCGATTCCAGAATGAGGATCGGCTCGTCTTCCTCGACCCGCTCGCCGGGGCTGACCTCGATCTTCCAGACCTTGCCGGTGATCTCGCTTCTGACTTCGATATCCGCCACGTCGCTCTCCTTCTATCCGTTCTTTCTTATTGCGTGATTGTGCCCGGCCTTGCAAGCACCGCGGTTTTGATGAGCGGCCAAACGGTGGCGCCTTCCTCAAGGCCCAGCGTATAGACCGCGCGGCGCGTGATGCGGGCACGCAGGAGCGGAGCCTCTTCATCTGCCGCGCAGACGAGGCAGAGATCGCAGAGCCCGCTGCCGATGCTGGTGATCTTTTTGATGCGCGCCTCGAAGGCGTTTTGAATGCTCAGGCCTTCCGGCTTGCGGGTTGTGAGCGCCACTTCGCGTGCCTCGATGCGCAAATGGCGGATATCGCCCTCGGCAATGTGGCGCGCGGGAATGAGAAACGTACCCCAGGCGGTTTCGATCTCGGCGACGTCTTCAACGGCGCTGAGACAGCGCCCGCTCAGAAACGTGACGGGCTCGGAGGTGACATCACCGGCTTGGCCAAAGAGCAGCGCCTGCACGTTTTCCTCGTTCAGCACTTCTTCGATGCCGCCTTGCGCAACGGCGCGCCCTTTATCCATGACGACAAGCCGGTCGGCAAGGCGCAGGCTCTCATCCACATTGTGCGTGACATAGAGCACGGGCAGTTTGAGTTTTTGGTGAAGCGCATCGAGAAAGGGCAGGATCTCACCGCGCCGTTTGGGGTCGAGACTGGCAAGCGGCTCGTCCATCAACAAAAGATGCGGCGCGGAAAGAAGGGCGCGGCCGATGCCGACGCGCTGTTTCTCCCCGCCGGAAAGATGATGCGGGCGCCGCTCTAGAAGCTCGCCGAGCGCGAGAAGATCGATCACTTCATCGAAAGAAAGCGCATGAGGCACGGCGCTCGCCCGCGCGCGGCCATAGGAAAGGTTCTGCAGCACGGAGAGATGCGGGAAGAGTTTGGCATCTTGAAAAACGTAACCGATCTGCCGTGCCTCGGGCGGCTGCGAGATATTTTCCGCCGTGCTGAAAAGCGGGCGCCCGTTCAAATGCACATGGCCCTCATGGGGGCGGATGAGCCCGGCAATGGCATTGAGCAGCATCGTCTTGCCGGCACCCGAAGGGCCGAGGAGCGCGGTGATACCGGCTGCCGCCTCGAGCGCTATATCGAGGCTGAAATCGCCTGCCTGGTGGCGGACATGGGCGGCCAGTCTCACGCTCATGGCCGTGTTCCTGTGAGCCGGCGCGTCAGGAAGCGGTTACTGAGTTCGGAAAGCCCGAGCAGAGCCACAGCAAAGAGTGTCGAGATAAGGACAATGCGCCAGGCCGCTTCTTCGCCGCCCGGCAATTGCAGGGCTGAATAAAGCGCGAGAGGCAGGGTCTGCGTCTGGCCGGGGATATTGCCGACGAACGCGATGGTCGCGCCGAATTCACCCAGCGCACGGGCAAAAGCGAGGATCGCGCCGGTTAGAAGCCCGGGCGTGATGAGCGGCAAGGTGACGGTCATAAAAGCGCGGAAGGGGCCTGCGCCCAGCGTGCGTGCGGCGCCAACGAGCCCGTCATCCAGCGTTTCGATTGAAAGACGCAGCGCGCGCACCAAAAGCGGGAAGCCCATGACGGCGGCGACGATGGCAGCGCCCTTCCAGGTAAAGGCGAAGGTGACGCCGAAACTTTCATAAAGCCAGGCGCCGATAACGCCGCGCCGGCCGAGCCCGACCAGCAGAATATAGCCGATGACGACGGGCGGCAGGACGAGCGGCAAATGAATGAGCCCGTCGAGCAGAATTTTTCCGGGGAACCGATAACGCGCCAGTACCCAGGCAATGCCGAGCGCAGGAAGGAGCGAGGCGGCCGTGCCCACCGTTGCCACGAGGAGCGAGAGGCGCAGCGCTTCGAGTTCTGCAGGTGTCAGGCTCACCGCACGGCTTCCTTCACGTCTTCGATGCGGGAAAACCCGTATTTGGCGAAGATTTCCGCTGCCTCATAGCTTTTCAGATAAGCGAAAAAACGCTCCGTGTCAGGATGGGGAGCACGGCCCAGCATGGCAAGCGGATAGGGCGACGCTCACCTGATCGCTGATCAGCGCGTCGGTGCGGTAAACGGCGGCAGCGGCTGCTTCCCCGCGCTCCACCCAGGCAAGGGCAACGCGGACCGAATCCGCCGCCACGATTTGCTGGTGCACATCCCCCCAATGACCGAGGCTTTGCAAAGCTTCCTTTGCATAGATGCCGGCTGGCACGGCATCGGGATTGGCGAGCGCGAGTTTGCCGTCACCTATGAGTTTTTTCAGGCTGCCTGGATCATTGAGATAAAGCGGTACAAGGTTATCCTTCTTCGGGACGATAAGTACCAGCTTGTTGGTGAGAAGCGATGCGCGGTTTTGCGGCACGATATGGCCGCGCGCTTCCAACCAATCCATCCATCTTTCATTTGCCGAGAGAAAAAGCTGCGCGGGCGCGCCCTGATCGATCTGACGGGCGAGAGTGGAAGACCCGGCAAAAACGGTCGTCACGGCGCAGGCTTCTTCGATGCCGAACTCTGCGGCGATTTCTTTCACCGCTTCCGTGGTGCTGGCAGCGGCATAGATGGTCATGGGCTCGCACGCGGCTTTTGCCGCCGGTGAGCCAATCGGCAAAGAAAGCAGGAGAGAAAGCCCGAAGAGAAAAGTGCCGCGCCGTGTCATGTTATTTTTCCTTATTGAGGCGCGCGAACCCGGCGTCCAGATCGACGGTCAGATCGTCGATATGCTCAAGCCCTGCATGGATGCGCAAAAGCGGGCCTTCCTCTTTCCATTCCGTCGCGCTGCGATGGGGCTCTGCCGGCACGATCAGGCTTTCATAGCCGCCCCAGGAATAGCCCATGCCGAAAAGTTCCAGCCCATCGAGCATAGCGGCGAGCGCCTTTTCCGGCACCGGGTGCAGCACGGCAGCGAAAAGCCCGCTTGCCCCTTTGAAGTCCCGTTTCCAAATGGCGTGTCCGGGGTGATTTTCAAGCGCGGGGTGAATGACTTCCTTGACCTCCGAGCGCTGTTCCAGCCAGCGGGCAAGAGCGATCCCCGTTTCCATATGCTGGCGCAGACGCACACCCATCGTGCGGATGCCGCGCAGCGCGAGATAAATATCGTCGGGCCCTGCCGTGACGCCCAAATGGCCATGGCCGCGCAGCGTGGCTTTGAAGCTGCGCTCGTTGCAGGTGATCGTGCCCATCATCGCGTCGGAATGGCCGACGATATATTTCGTAGCCGCCTGAATGCTTATGTCCGCGCCGTGCGAAAAAGCATCGAAGAAGAGCGGTGTCGCCCAGGTATTGTCGAGCATGACGATGGCGCCTTTCGCACGGGCGGCCTCGGCGATGGCGGGCAGGTCCTGTACTTCAAATGTTTGCGAGCCGGGCGTTTCGGTAAAAACCACGGCGGTATTGTTTTTCATCAGCGCTGCGATATCCGCACCGATCAGCGGATCGTAAAACTCCACTTCCACGCCATAGCGGCGAAGCATCTGTTCGCAGAAGGTACGGGAGGGTCCGTAAACCGAATCCGTCACCAGTAAGTGATCGCCGGCTTTCAGATTGGCGAGCAGCGCTGTTGAAACGGCGGAAAGGCCGGAGGGGGTGATGACGCAGCCATGCCCGCCTTCCAGCTCGCACATCGCGTCCTGCAGCGCCTCGATGGTGGGGGTGCGGCGGCGTCCATAGGTGTAAGGTTGGCTTGCCTCTTTCAGCACTTTCATCGTCGGATGAAGGATGGTGGAGGCGTGATAGACGGGCGGATTGATGATGCCGTGATTCTCATCCGGCTTTCTGCCGCTCGTCACCAGCAGCGTTTCGGGTCTTTTCTCGCCTTTCTTCATGCCTTTGCGGCTCCCTGCCTATGATCTTGCGCGGCTTCGGTGTAAGAATAGCGGTCAAATCGGTAAGCAGAAAGAGAAGCGGCGCTTTTCGCCGCCAGACGGGCTTTGCGGGGGTAGGGCATGCGCAATCAGGCTCCGGCCTTGATCTTCGGCATCGTTTTCGGTGCCTTGTTGGTTTATCTGTTCTTGCCGGGCGCGCCATCCGGCCCCGCCCGCGATGCGCAGGAGCTTAGCAAGGCGGAGCAGGAAAACCTTGCGCCGGAGGCGGCCCGCGGCGGCACGCTGCGCGTGGTGCGGGAAAGAGGCGAGCTTCTATGCGGGGTGAGCCAGGGCTTGCCCGGTTTTTCCAATCCGGACGATGAAGGTGACTGGCGCGGCATCGATGTGGATGTCTGCCGGGCCATGGCCGCGGCTATTTTCGGTGACGCCTCGAAGGTCCGGTACCGGGCGCTTTCGGCGAAAGAACGCTTCACCGCGTTGCAGGCAGGGGAGATCGATGTCCTCTCGCGCAACACCACTTGGACGCTGACACGGGATACGGTGCTCGGGCTCGATTTTGCCGGGGTGACTTATTATGACGGTCAGAGTTTCATGGTGCGCCGGGACCTCAAGGTTTCCAGCGTGCTGGAACTGGACCAGGCAACGATCTGCGCCAATACGGGCACGACGACCGAACTCAATGCGGCGGATTATTTCCGCACCCACGGGCTTGAGTTCGAGATGGTGGTCTTCGAGAAAACCGACGAAGTGATTGCCGCTTACGATGCATGAGCACATTATCCTGCCGGAAGTTATTTCCAAAGAACCGCTTGGGCCAGCCGTGCGCCAAGGCGATGACCGCTGGGCCGACATTGTCCGCTGGACGCTTTACGCCATGATCGAGGCCGAAGAGCTGGGCGTGAACAGCGCCAATGCCGAGCAAATGAAAAAGAGCGACAATCCCTCGATCCGCCGCCTGCTGGGCGTTGAAAATTCCTACGGACAGAATCTCGGCCTGCGCGGCGACTGGGCCTTTCAGATCATCACGCAGGTCGGCAATTACGGTGAGATTTTCGAGCGCAATGTCGGTAAGAATACGCCGCTCGGCATTCCCCGGGGCCTGAATGCGCTCTGGACCAATGGCGGGCTGATGTACGCCATGCCGGTCCGGTGAGTGCGGGATGGGCTCGATGATCAAGTCTTGGCTTTCTGGCGCTATTGGGTTGTCCGACGACAACGCGCTGGCGCGCGGTTTTCAGGACCCGCGCATTCGCGGCTGGATCATGCAGGCCGCTGTGCTTCTGCTTGCCGCGCTCGGTATTTTTGAGCTGGTGCAGAACACCGTTCTTAATCTGCAAAAAGCCAATATCGCTTCCGGCTTCGGTTTTCTGGAAAATCCGGCAGGTTTTGCGATCAATTTCAGCCTGATCGATTATTCGGCTCAGTCCGACTTTCTGCGCGCCTTTTTCGTCGGCGTGCTGAATACGCTGCTCGTTGCCGTGCTGGGTATTCTGCTCGCGACTCTGATCGGCTTTTCCGTCGGTATCGCACGGCTCTCACCCAATTGGTTGGTGGCGCGGCTTGCCGGATTTTTTATTGAGACCTTGCGCAATATCCCGCTGCTCTTGCAGCTTTTCTTCTGGTATTTCGTCGTCCTGCAGCTTTTGCCCTCGCAAGCCGAAAGCCTGACGCCGGGCGGCGGCATCTTTCTCAACAATCGCGGTCTTTTCGTGCCGCGGATTTTATGGGAGGCAGGCACCTTCGCGCCTTTCTGCGTGGCGCTTTTCGCCAGTCTGGTGCTTGGCTTTTTTGCCCGCAAAAGATTTGCGTTTGAAGGCTGGAAGGTGCTGGGCATTGCGGTACTGCCGCCGCTCTTGCTGCTTCTGGTGCTGGGCTGGCCGCTTTCGCTCGATATGCCGGTGCTGGAAGGGTTCGGCTTTCAGGGCGGCATCTCGCTGATCCCGGAATTCATTGCGCTGCTGCTGGCGCTGTCCATCTATACCGGCGCCTTTGTGGCGGAGAATGTGCGCTCCGGCGTGCAGGCCGTGCCCAAAGGCCAGGTGGAAGCGGCAAAGGCGCTGGGCCTTCCCTCAGGGCTTATCATGCGCAAGATCATTCTGCCCCAGGCCATGCGGGTCATCGTGCCGCCGCTCACAAGCCAGTATCTCAATCTGACGAAGAACTCCTCGCTTGCCGTCGCGATCGCCTATCCCGACCTTGTGCTCGTCTTTGCGAATACCGCGCTCAGCCAGGTGGGGCAAGCGGTTGAGATCATCGCTATGACCATGGCGGTTTATCTTCTGATCAGCCTTGGCACGTCGCTCTTCATGAATTGGTACAATGCGCGCCTTGCGCTGAAAGAGCGGGGGACGGCATGAGCATGGAAACCTACGTCAAAACCCGCCGCCACCCGGCGCTGCCCGCGCCGAGCCGTCAGACGGGGCTTATCGGCTGGATGCGCCGCAATCTTTTCTCAAGCGCGGGCAACACGATCACGACGCTCGTGTGTGCCGCGATCATCGCGCTGACCGTGCCGCCCTTTTTCAACTGGGCGGTGCTCGATGCTGTTTGGTATGCAAGTGATGGCAGCCTGTGCCGGGCGGAGGGCGCGGGGGCGTGCTGGGCCTTTGTGGAAGCGAAATTCGGGCAGTTCATCTATGGCCGCTATCCGGCTGAGGAAATATGGCGGCCCAATCTCATCCTATTGCTCTTCTTCCTCAATCTTGCCGCCGTGCTCACCCCGCGCATGCCGTATAAGGGCTGGCTCGCGGCAACGCTGCTGTTCATTTTTCCGATGTTTGCCTGGGGCGTGCTGCATGGCGGCAAGTTCGGCTTGTCGGTGGTGGAAACATCCGATTGGGGCGGGCTGCTGCTCACGCTCGTGATTGCGCTTTCCGGCATTCTCGCCTCTCTGCCGCTCGGCATTTTGCTGGCGCTCGGCCGGCGTTCCAAACTCCCGGTCATCCGCACACTCTCGGTCCTTTTTATCGAGTTCTGGCGCGGCGTGCCGCTCGTCACCGTGCTTTTCATGGCAAGCGTGATGCTGCCGCTCTTTCTGCCGGAAGGGGTGACCTTCGATCTTCTGCTCCGGGCGATTATCGGCGTTGCGCTTTTTGCCTCCGCCTATATGGCCGAAGTGGTGCGCGGCGGCCTGCAAGCGGTGCCCTCCGGGCAATATGAAGCGGCAAAGGCGCTCGGTCTTTCCTATTGGCAGATGATGGGGCTTATCGTGCTGCCGCAGGCGCTGCGCGTCGTCATTCCGGGTATTGTCAATACGTTTATCGGCCTTTTCAAAGATACGACGCTGGTACTGATCATCGGGCTTTTCGATTTTCTTGGGATCATCCGCGCCAATTTCACCGATGCCAATTGGGCATCCCCCAATACCGCGGCAACGGGCTATGTCTTTGCCGCATTCGTTTTCTGGATGTTCTGTTTCGCCATGTCGCGTTATTCGCTCTACATGGAAAAACAACTTAGCCAGGGCGAGCGCCGCTAGACCGGAACGAGGAGAGAGTTTTGCCGCAATCCGCCGACCCGATCATTCAGATCGAGAACATGCATAAATGGTTCGAGGATTTTCACGTTCTGCGCGACATCAATCTGAACGTGAAGGAAGGCGAGCGCATTGTCATCGCGGGCCCGTCGGGCTCGGGCAAATCGACGCTCATCCGCTGTATCAACCGCCTGGAAGCGCACGATCAGGGCCGCATTGTCATTGACGGGATTGAGCTCACCGAAAATCTGAAGCGGATCGACGAAGTGCGCCGGGAAGTCGGCATGGTCTTTCAGGACTTCAATCTCTTTCCCCATATGAGCGTGCTCGAGAATTGCACCTTGGCGCTCATTCATGTACGCGGGATGACGCAGGCAGAAGCGGAAGAAACGGCCGTGGGGTATCTGGAGCGCGTACGCATTCCGGAGCAGGCGGACAAATTTCCCGGCCAGCTTTCCGGTGGCCAGCAACAGCGCGTGGCAATCGCGCGCTCGCTCTGCATGAACCCCAAGATCATGCTATTTGATGAGCCGACTTCCGCCCTCGATCCGGAAATGATCCGAGAGGTGCTGGACGTGATGACGGACCTTGCCGGGTCCGGCATGACCATGCTTTGCGTGACGCATGAAATGGGTTTTGCGCGGGAAGTCGCGGACCGGATGATCTTCATGGATGAGGGTGAAATTATCGAAATCGCGCCGCCGGAAACTTTCTTCACGAACCCGCAAAGCGAACGGACGAAAGCTTTCCTCAGTCAGATTATCGGCTAGAAGCCCGGCCCTTCGCCGTCATCTTCCAGTTCCACCTCTTCTTGTGCGTAAGGCACGAAACCATGACGCTGATAAAGCGGCAGGGCGCGGGGATGGTCGAGCGTACAGGTCTGGATGGTCACTTTGCTCGGGCTGCGGGACCACGCAGCATGCAGGGCCTCGCAAAGCAGGAAACGCCCGAAGCCGCGGCCGATAAATTCCGGCACGATACCGAGGAAAGAGAGTTCGGCGCGCGGCAGATGCCGGAAATCGAGCTCGAAGAAGCCCGCCGGATTACCGTCGATATAAAGCACGTAAATTTCCACATTGGGTGAGTGGACGATGGCGCTGAGCGCGTCGTCGTCCATCTTCTTGCGGTGCACCCAGACATGGTTGCGGCCCACCACATGATAGAGATAGCGGTAGAAATGGATGGGCATATCCACGGTGCGGAAAAGCGCGTAATGGCCGAAAGGCGGCGGGCAATGCGCATGCGGGTTCTCGCGCATTTCCAGATGTGTCACCGTCGTTCGGTAGCGTTTCGGCATTTTCAGCCTGTTTCAATCGGCGCATCCGGCTGCGCCGCCCATTCCGCCCATGATCCGTCATATAGGGCAAGATCGTCTTTGCCCAAATGGGTGAGCGCGAGATAAAGCGCGGCGGCGGTTACGCCGGAGCCGCAAGTGGTGACGACAGGTTTTTCGAGCGCAAGCCCTGCGTCTTTGAACAGAGCTTTGAGCTCGCTTTTCGGTTTTACCGTGCCTTCCGGTGTTGCCAGCGCATCGAAGGGCAGGTTGAGGCTGCCCGGCATGTGGCCGGAGGCAAGGCCGGGGCGCGGCTCCGGCGCTGTGCCTTCAAAGCGGCCTTTGGAGCGGGCATCCAGGATTTGCGCCTTGCCGCTTTCCAGAAGGCCGCGCATTTCATCCAGTGTGCGCAGGTTTTCTTTGCGCAGGCTTGCTGTGAAGCGTTTTGCCTTTTTCTCCGGCCGGCCGGCTTTCACATGGCGGTGTTCCGCCTGCCATTTTTTGAAGCCGCCATTCAGCACGGAAACTTTCTCATGCCCCATTGTCTTGAACATCCACCAGACGCGCGGCGCGCTCATCAGGCCTGCCGTGTCATAAACGATGATGTGATCTTCATTGGAAAGGCCGAGCTTGCCCGCCGCCTCTGCAAAATCGTCAGGGGCCGGCAGCGTGTGCGGGTAGGGACTCTTGGTATCGCTCACCGCGTCGATATCGAAGAAGACGGCGCCAGGAATGTGTTCCGCCTCGAACTCGGCTTTCGGGTCCCGGTTCATTTGCGGCAGATACCAGGACGCATCGACCGGTTTGACGTCGGGCTCGCTCAAATGAATGGCGAGCCACTTGGTTGTCACGAGCGCGGGGATGGTGCGGGTATCGGCGGCGCCGCTCATTTGTCCATCCATGGCGGCACCGGCAGGCCCTGTTCCTTCAGGAAGGCCGGGTTGAACATCTTGCTTTGATAGCGGTTCCCGTAGTCGCAAAGGATCGTCACGATCCGGTGGCCGGGGCCCATCTTTTTGGCAAGGCGGATGGCGCCTGCGACATTGATGCCCGTTGAGCCGCCCATGCAAAGACCTTCATGCTGGAGAAGATCGAAGGCGATGGGCAGAGCTTCGGCATCCGGGATCTGGAACGGCTCGTCGATAGGCGCGCCCTCCAGATTGGCCGTGATGCGCCCCTGGCCGATGCCTTCGGTAATCGAGCTGCCTTCGGCTTTCAGCTCACCATGGGCATAATAATTGTAAAGGGCGGCGCCCATCGGGTCGGCGAGACCGATCACGATGTCCTTGTTGCGCTCTTTCAGCGCCATGCCGATGCCGGCAAGCGTGCCGCCGGTGCCCACGGCGCAGATGAAGCCGTCCACCTTGCCGTCCGTCTGGTCCCAGATTTCCGGACCCGTCGTTTCGATATGGCCCTGGCGGTTGGCGACATTGTCGAACTGGTTCGCCCAGATCGCGCCATTGGGTTCTTTTGCCGCCAGCTCTTCGGCCAGACGGCCGGAATACTTCACATAATTATTGGGGTCCTTATATGGCACCGCCGGGACTTCGATAAGCTCCGCGCCGCAAAGGCGCAGCATGTCTTTCTTTTCCTGGGACTGGGTCTCGGGAATGACGATGACGGTTTTAAAGCCCATGGCATTGCCGACAAGCGCCAGGCCGATGCCGGTATTGCCCGCCGTGCCTTCCACGATCGTGCCGCCCGGACGCAAGGTGCCCTTGGCGATCGCGTCCTTGATGATGAAAAGCGCGGCCCTGTCCTTGACCGATTGACCGGGGTTCAGAAATTCGGCCTTACCCAGAATTTCGCATCCGGTTTCCTCGGAGGCTTTTTTCAGGCGGATCAGCGGGGTATTGCCGATGGAATCGATCAATCCGTTTTTTATTTTCATGAGATCGTCCTTAGAGGGCCGGCGCGGCCGGTTCTTCGTGATTTTGCTTTCCCGAAAGTAACCCTCGTTTCCGCCCGCTTCAAGGCTGGGCGGGGCTCACAGCAATTTGTCCTTATTGGCTGCAAGCCAATGGAGGAGAAGGGCGGTTTTGACGTCTTCGATGCGCCCGTCGCTCACGGCGGCAAAGGCCTCATCGAAGGGCACGACGAGCGCCCGGATGTCTTCGTTTTCCGAGGCAAGGCCGTGAAATCCGCCGACCTGGGAGAGATTGGCCGTGGCGGCGAAAAGATAGGCCTTCTCGCCCCAGGCGCCGGGGGAGGTGTAGCCGCTCATAACGGGGACAAGTTTGCCGATCCGCGCGCCGGTTTCCTCTTCCGCCTCGCGCCGGGCGGTTTCGCCGGGGTCTTCGCCTTCGTCGATCATCCCGGCGATACATTCGATGACCCAGGGGCGTTCGGCCCGCTGAAAGAGCCCGACCATGCGCAGCTGCTCCGTCAGCACCACGGCATCGAGCGCCGGGTCCCAGGGCAACACGCTTGCGGTATTGCGCACCGCATGCATCTCCCGCTTTACCGTGCCCGACCAGCTGCCGTCATGGCGCTTGTGGCGGTATTCATAGATCACCACGCGGCCCCATTCGCGCCAGACGGTGTCTTCGCGCAGCACCTCCACGTCGCCGGGGCCATATTCTGCCGGGGTGAGCTTCAAATCCATGCCTGGCCTCTTCACATTCACTGAACGACGTGATGAGGCTGCCTGCGGGGTGAGGCCAAGTCTAGTTTTTTGCGAGAGTGAGCTGGGTCACGTCGATGTTGCCGGCGCGGAAACCGGCTTCGCAATAGGCCAGGTAATATTCCCACATGCGCTTGAAACGCTCATCGAAGCCCATGGGCTGAATTTCCGGCCAGGCTTCCAGAAAACGGTCGCGCCAATGGGCGAGTGTCTTTGCATAGTCGAGGCCGAAATTCAGATTGTCTTTCCAGTCGAGCCCGGCAGAGGTCACCTCATCGCGCAGCGCTTTGATGGAGGGCAGCATGCCGCCCGGGAAGATATAGCGCTGAATGAAATCGACACCGCTGCGGTAGGAGGGGAAGGATTTGTCATCGATGGTGATGATCTGCAGGCCGGCCAGACCGCCCGGTTTCAGGCATTCGCCGATCTTGGAAAAATAGGCCGGCCAATAGCGCTCGCCCACCGCCTCGAACATTTCGATGGAAGCGATGCGGTCATATTTCTCCGGCACGTCGCGGTAATCCTGATAGCGGATTTCCACCCGGTCCTGCAGCCCTTCGCGCGCCATGCGGGCGCGGGCGAATTCAAGCTGCTCCTTGGAGATGGTGATGCCGGTGACGCGGCAGCCGATTTCCTTGGCGGCAAATTCCGCAAAGCCGCCCCAGCCGCTGCCGATTTCAAGCACATGATGTTCGGGACGCAGATCGATGCGCCGGGCAAGAGAGCGGTATTTGTTGAGCTGCGCGGCGGTGAGATCGTCATTCGGCGTTTCGAACTTGCCCGAAGAGTACGTCATGGTCGGGTCCAGCCAGCGCATATAGAAGCTGTTCCCGAGATCGTAGTGATATTCGATGTTCTTCTTCGCATTGCGCCGGTTGTTGTGGCGCAGGAGATGGCCGATGCGCCCGGCAATCCGGGCAAGTTTCAGCCCGTTGCGGCTTTGGCTGAGCGCATGCCGGTTGGCGGCAAAGAGCTGAAGGAAAACTTCGATGCGCGGGCTTTCCCAGAGGCCGCGTAAATAGGCCTCCGCCGCGCCGAGGTCGCCGCCCGTTACGATATATTTTGCGAAATCATAGTCCCGGATATGCAGTTCGGCATCAGGCCCCGGATGTGCGCCGGCGAAACGGATTTTCCGTCCGTCGGGCAATTGGACGGTGAGACTGCCAGTGGAAATGCGCGTGGCGATTCGCAAGATGGCGCGTGTCAGCCACGGAATATTTTTCATGGCGGACAAATCAGCCGCCGTGACGTCAACAGGAACCTGGAACCCGGTCATACCAAAGCCCTCCCAAACATCACGGGTCAGTGTAGAAGAAACGCCCCCGTCCTGACACCATGATTCTGCCGCGATTTTTATGCGGACTCATGTCTTCGTGAGCCCCTTTGCGGGTGATTTACGAACAAAAGCGAACAAAAGATCATATCCGGCGTTAACTTTGCGGGTTTCTGCTCAAATTAGGGCGCTTGTTTTGGTGCCGTTAGTCGTAAAAACTTTTGTTTTTCAATTAGTTGACCCTAGGGGCCGGCTCTGCCATTTTTGCGCGGCGCAAAAGCTCGACGGGTTAGAGGCGGCATCATGCTGACAAAGGAAATCAATATCCTGCGGCAATATTTGCGGGCACTGACCAATGACCAGCTTCTGGGCGATGAAGTGGCCCGCAGTGCTTTAGCTGAAATCAATCTCGAACCCTTTGAAGCGATGCCGGAATCGGCGCGCCTGCCGCTGCTTTTTCAATCCGTCTATGAAATCTGGAACAAGGCGCATGAAGCGCCGCAATCGGCCCGGGTGTTTTCCAATTCCGCGCTCCTGCAAAGCGTCTCACCGGAACAAGACCTCAGCCGCCAGATACTGCTGATGGTCGATGTGCTGGGTTTTCCCATTCAACTCGCCGCGCAGATCGTCGATCAATCGCTGGAAGTGACGGAAGCCTTTCTCGATACTGCGCGCGAGCGCACCAATGTCGCCCTGGAAGGAACTGCGATCATCATCGAGGACGAGCCGTTGATTGCCGAGGAAATTGCCGATCTTGTCAGCGCGCAAGGCGTGAAGGTGCTGGGCAAGGCGCGTACGAAAAATGAGGCGGTTGCGCTCGCAGAGCGTGTGCATCCCGATCTTCTGCTCGCCGATTATGACCTGGGCAAAGGCGGGACAGGGCTCGATGCGGTGAAGGAAATCACGGCGGATCAGGATACTGTGGCCATCTTCATCACCGCCTATCCCGACGATGTTTTGACCGGTGAAGACTTTGAGCCTGCTTTTGTGGTCACGAAGCCTTATCGTGATCAATCTATCAAGGCCGCGCTGTGGCAAGCGTTGACGAAGCCGCGCGCCGCGCTTGTGGAGTAGGGGGAGCTTCGGTTGGAAAAGAGGGTAGTCAAACTTCAGCTTTTGCTGACGGATTCCGAGTTGGAAGAGATCGACGATTACCGCTATGGCAACCGTGTGCCCTCGCGTTCCGAGGCTGTGCGCATTTTGTTGGAACAAAGCCTGCAGCGCTGGAGGCAGGAAACGGGAACGCCGGAAGGCAAGAAGGACGAGCGGGACTAACGGGCTGGTGAGCTGACAAGCGCGCCGGGGCACAACAACATAAAGAAGGTTTCATGCCCTTTCGTTATTTCAGGATCAATGGCCACGCGGTTGACATGGTCGCCCTGTTTTTGGGCCTCGGGCTTGTCCTTCTTTTGGTGACGGGCGCGCTTGCCTCTTATCTTGCCATCGAAGGGCGCGATGCGGGCCGGGATGTGCAGCGCACGATTGAAATCCAAAATGCAGCCCGCCGTCTCTTCGGCATCCTGCAGGATGCGGAGACCGGCCGCAGCGGGTTTCTCGTCACGCGGGAACGCAAATATCTGCAGCCTTATGCGAACGCGCTTGCTGCCGTCGATGAAGCGCAAAAGCAGCTTAAGGAACTGACCCAGGATAATCCCATCCACCAGGTGCGGCTCGACGTGCTCGACCGGCAGATGGAAATCAAACTGCAGGAATTGCGCGAGACGGTGCAGCTCGGTCTGTCGGGCAATTACGGCGCGGCGACGGCGCTTGTCAAAAAAGACCACGGCAAGGAAACGCTGGACAATATCCGCACCGAAATTTCCCGCATTATCGCGGAGGAAGACCGGCTCCTGCGCGAGCGTCAGCTTGTCTATGACACGAACAGTTTCTGGCTGATCGTGACGATTTTCACTGCGCTATTGCTCACCGCTATTTCCTCGGTGGCCGCTGCTTTCGTCGCCCGCAGCCGTTTCCTTTCAGAGCAGGAAAGCCGGGCGGCACTTTCGGAAATCAATATGGAACTGGAACGGCGTGTTAGCGAACGCACCTCCGACCTTGAAGCGGCGAAGCTCAAACTCGAGACCGAGTTCATGCGCGCGGAATCGCTCTTGCGGGACCTGCATCACCGGGTGGGCAATTCACTGCAGCTGGTCGCGTCGTTCCTCGGGTTGCAGGCCAATCAGACGGAAAACGATGAAGCGGCGGTTGCGCTGCGCCGGGCACGCGAGCGTGTACTGGCCATTGCCTCCGCCCAGCGCCGCCTCCGCCTGACGGAAGAGGGCGAGAGCGTCGATGCCCATACCTTCCTTTGCTCGATCGTGGATGATCTGAAAACCAATCTGACCGCCCGCGGCGCGCTTTCCATCGACTGCAACGCCGAAGACATTCAGATCCTTTCCAAGGATGCCGTGACGCTTGGCGTGATCGTTACGGAGCTTGTAACGAACTCGCTCAAATATGCTTTCCCGGATGGCATGAGAGGCTCCATCCAGGTTCGCCTGACCCAGGAGCATTTGGGCGATACGCTGTCGCTCATTGTGGAAGACAATGGCATCGGCATCCGCAGCGATGCCTATAAAGGCGGGCGCGGGGGGCTTGGCACCCGCATTGTGGACCGGCTATCGGCGGCACTTGGCGGCGACGTGGAGTGGCTGGAACTGGATGAGGCATCGAACGAGCGGCCTGGCACGAAAATCCGGATTATTTTTCCCAATACCAGTGATATTTAATCACCTGAGAAGCTGTTTTTCCGGCTTTAAGATGGCTGAAACGGCCACTATATGAAGGCTCCGGACCTGCGGGCCGGTTTCATGTGCCATCGATTGCAGGTCCTGATGTTCCGTTTCTTCGAAAATCTCGTCGACCCTTTTCCGGCAGCCGAGCCTGAAGTGCCGCCGCGCAAGCTCGGCGCTTTTATCCTGCATTATTCGCGCCCGATCTTGCCCTGGCTTCTGGTGACGGGGCTGCTGACAGCGCTGCTCTCGGCGCTCGAAGTCGTCTTTCTCAATTATATGGGCACACTGGTCGACTGGCTGGGTGAGGCGGACCGGGCGACCTTCTTTGCCGAATATGGCTGGGAGCTTGCGGGCATGGGCGCGTTGATCGTCATCGGCTTCCCGGTACTCATCGTGCTGCAGTCGCTGTTCACGCATCAGACGGTCTTCGGCAATTACCCCATGATCGGGCGCTGGCTCATGCACCGCCATGTGCTGCAGCAAAGCATGAGTTTCTTCCAGAACGAGTTTGCCGGGCGCATTTCGCAAAAGGTGATGCAGACCTCGCTCGCCATCCGCGAGACGGTGATGAAGATGGTCGACGTCTTCGTCTATGTCAGCGTCTATTTCACCGGCGCCGTGGTGCTGATGGGTCAGGCCGACCTTTGGCTGCTTGTGCCGCTCATGCTTTGGCTCGCGGGATATATAGGCCTGCTCATCCATTTTGTGCCGCGCCTGCAGCGCGTTTCCATGGCGCAGGCCGATGCGCGGGCCCATATGACGGGCCGTGTGGTGGATAGCTACACGAATGTGCAAACGGTAAAGCTCTTTGCTCATACCCAGCGCGAACAGGATTATGCGCGCGGCGCGATGCAGGAATTCATGGGCACGGTGCATCCGCAAATGCGCCTCGTCACGCAGCTCACCGTGTCCTTGCAGACGCTGAACTCTTTCCTGCTTGCCGGCATCGGCGGCGTGGCGATTTATGCCTGGTATATCTCGGCGATTTCTCTCGGCTCAATTGCCGTTGCCATTGCGCTGATCATGCGCATCCGGGCGATGTCGGACTGGTTCCTATGGGAAGTGGCAGGGCTTTTCGAGAATGTCGGCACCGTGCAGGACGGTATGAACACCATCGCACAGTCCCAGACCGTCAAGGATGCGCCGGACGCGCGTTCGCTGGAGGTGCACGAGGGACAAATCGAATTCGATCATATCCGCTTCAATTACGGTCAGGGCGTGAAGGTGATCGACGATCTTTCCCTCACCATTCACCCGGGAGAGAAAGTCGGCATCGTCGGGCGCTCGGGCGCGGGCAAGTCCACCCTCGTCAATTTACTGCTGCGTTTTCACGATCTGGAAGGCGGGCGCATCCTCATCGACGGGCAGGATATTTCCAAGGTCACGCAGGAATCGCTCCGCCGAAAAATCGGTATGGTGACGCAGGATACCTCGCTGCTGCACCGCTCGATCCGCGACAATATCTGCTACGGCAAACCGGATGCGACGGAGGCGGAAGTAGAGGCTGCCATCTGCCAGGCGCAGGCGGACGGCTTTATCGGCCAGCTTGAAGATGAGCAGGGACGGCGGGGGCTTGAGGCCCATGCTGGCGAGCGCGGGGTGAAACTTTCCGGGGGGCAGCGCCAGCGCATTGCCATCGCCCGGGTGCTGCTCAAGAACGCGCCGATCCTCATTTTGGATGAGGCAACCTCCGCCCTCGATTCGGAGGTCGAGGCCGCGATCCAGGAGCAACTTTACAGCCTGATGGAAGGCAAGACCGTGATCGCCATTGCCCACCGGCTTTCGACCATTGCGGTGCTCGACCGATTGGTTGTCATGGATGATGGGCGGATTGCGGAAACCGGCACCCATGAGGAATTGCTGGAGCGCGGCGGGCTTTATGCCGACCTTTGGAAGCGGCAATCCGGCGGCTTCATCGGGCTCGATTTGAACACCCAAAATACCGAGGCTGCGGAATAGGGCTCTCAATAGGGTTCCGGCAAAACAAAACCGGCCCTGCCATAAAGCAGGACCGGTTTGAATTGGCTCCCCGGGCCGGACTCGAACCAGCGACCGATCGGTTAACAGCCGATTGCTCTACCAACTGAGCTACCGGGGATCAGATCGGCGTGTTTGCGCCGATGGAGGTTGCATATATCAAAGGATTCCGGGCAATGCTAGCCCTCTTTCGTCTGTTTTTTCCACCCAGATGATCATATCTGTTGAATATTTTCCGGGGACTTAATGGCCAGGCTCAAAACAGGGATTATGCTGCGATAATGGCGCATGTAACCATCAATGGGCGGCGGTATCCGCTGCCGGGTTCCCCCTTTATCAGGCTGCCCCTTGGGCTTGTGCTGGTGGTGGGCGGCATATTCGGGTTTTTGCCCGTTCTAGGCTTCTGGATGGTGCCGCTCGGGCTGGTGATTCTCTCGGTGGATTTTGCTCCGATCCGGCGCCAGCGCCGCAAGCTGGAGGTTTGGTGGGGCCGCCGCCGGCAGCGGAAAAAACAAGCCGCGGGCCCGGCCGAATAAGCCTCAGGCAACACCGAGCGAGGGAATAAGGCGGCCGAAGGGGAACGGCACACCGCTCATCAGCACATCGATTAGCCGGATATCCTGATAGTCGCCATTCAGCGAGATGCGCGGCAGGGCCGTCATGTACTCCTGGTGATGCTCGAAAATCAGCCCCTTGCGTGTCGTTGTGGCGGTTTCAAAACCCAGCTCCCGGGCAAGGCGGAATTCGCGCTCACCGGCCGAGCTCGCATCGCCAAAGGGATACGCGAAGTGCCGGGGCGTTTCGCCGATATGGCCGGCAATTGCTTCCGCGCCACGTTTCATTTCCATGCGGGCGCGTTCTTCACTGACTTTGCAGAGCGCAAAATGGTCCACTGTGTGGCTGCCGATGGTCACGAGCGGATGGGCGTGCAGCGTTTTTACATCGTCCCAGCTCAGGGCGCTTTCTTCGGTGATTTTGGGAATTGAGATACCATGCTGAGCGGCAAGCTGCCGGATGGCCGCGCGCAGCGCGTCTTCATCCATGGCGCGCAGCGGCCAGTATAGCCGCGCAAAGGCCAGGTCCATCTGCCGGGCGGTCTTTGCGGGCATGGAAACGTGGCGTCCGCCAATCTCGGCTTCAAGATGATCCGCCTTGCGGATGATTTCCTCGAGCGCCACCCACCAGATTTCCATTGTGCCGTCCGGCATCCCGGCGGAGACATAGATCGTCATGGGCGCATCGTGTTTTTCGAATACGGGAAGTGCTTGTGTCAGGTTATCTTTGTAACCATCGTCGAATGTGAAAACGGCAAAACGCCGTTTTGCGCCATGGCGCAGCCGGTGTACCGCTTCATCCAGCGTAACAATGTCATAATCGAGATCGCGCACACGGTGCAGCACGCGGTCGAGCATGTCAGGTGTGATTTCGAGAATGCGGTTTGGGGCAAATTCCGGCAGGGGTTCGGCCCGCACACGGTGCAGCATGAATATGGCACCGTTTCCACGCAGAGCTGCCGGCGCCCAGGACGGGGCGCCTATCCAGTTCAATGCGTGAAGAGCCTGCTTCAGCAGTGCCGTCTTCATGCTTTCCCTCCAGACCTGAAACTGCGCGTCGATCTCACTCTCCCTCATCAACCCTTCAATTTTGTTCATAAAACCTTTCGTTTCCGTTAGGGATATGGACTGTGGGAAAAGGGAACGCCAGTCCATAATGCTAACCATTCATCAAGTACCGGGCATGCATTCTGAACGTGAATATTCAGACAGTTCGGGGCCATGCAATCAGTCCGCGACAAAATAGGCGATCATAAAGGGGGCGCGTTACTGCTGGACGCTCTAACCAGACTTGTGGGCCGGTTTATGGGCGACGCCGATCTTGGCGCCGTCGCTAAGGGCGCCTTTTTCGCCATGGGCATTCGTGTGGGCGGCGCGGCTGTGGCGCTCGTCTCGCAGGTGCTGCTCGCGCGCTGGATGGGTGTCTTCGAATACGGCGTCTTTGCTTATGTCTGGGTCTGGGTGACGCTGCTCGGGTTTATTGCCGGTCTAGGCCTGCCGGACGCGATCATGAAATTGCATGCGCAGTACCGGGCGAAAACGGACTGGGAGCGCATCCGCGGTGTGCTTGTCGCCAGCCGGCGCATGGCCTTTTCCTTCGGTCTTTTGCTGATGGGGGCTGGCTGGCTTTTCCTCTATGCCGGAACGCCGCTTATCGATTCATACTATGTGGCGCCTTTTGCGATCGGGCTTTTATGCGTACCCGTGCAAGCTTCGGCAGATGTGCATGGCGGCATGGCGCGGGCCAATGGCTGGGTGAACCTCGCCTATATGCCGCATTATATTTTCCGCCCGCTCGGGCCGTGGTCGCCGCCTCGACCGGGCAATTCGTCATTTTAAAGTGGCGACTCCATAAGCATTTCCCGCGCCCGAAACCGATTATCGAATCCCGCATCTGGCTGTTGATCGCTTTGCCGTTCCTGATGATCCAGGGCTTCGAGCTCGTCATCGAGAATATGGACACGATGATGATCGGCCATTATCTGACGCCGGAAAGCGTCGGCATCTATTATGCGAGCGTGCGCATCAACAGCCTGGCCGGCTTCGTGCTCTTTTCAGTGATGGCGCTCGCAACGCCGAAGATCGCCGAGTTTCATGCCGCGGGCGATAAAGATGATCTGCGCCGCTTCCTTTCCCGCGTTACGCATATGATCTTCTGGCCGACGCTCGGCGTCGTGCTCGGTCTTGTCGTACTGGGACCGTTCCTGCTCGGGCTTTTCGGGGGTGATTTCGGCGCGGCGTATCCTGCATTGCTGGTACTGCTCACGGGCATGCTGGTGCGCGCTGCAGGCGGCCCGGTGGATTATCTGCTCAACATGACCGGCCATCAGAAGCATGCCACCATTGCTTACGGCATCGCGGCGAGCACGAACCTCGTGCTCAACATCGCCTTCATTCCGCAATGGGGCATTTTGGGCGCGGCTATAGCCACTGCCGTCTCGCGCATCCTTTTGACGCTGATCCTCAGCGCAACCGCCTGGCGGATGCTGGGCATACGGGCTTTCGTCTTCGCCCGCTAGGGTCGCGGTTTCTAGAGAGACATAAAAAAGAGAAGCTCTTTAGCCCCGGGCGTCATCGCCCGTCAGGGAGCGGTATTCCTTGGCACTCATCTGCGTGAGCACCGTGCCGACACGGCGGCTCGTGGCCGCGGCCAGCTGCTTGACCGCGCGGGTGACGGCAAGACGGCCTGTGCGGCGCCATTGTACCGCCAGGATCGTGACATCGGTCAGCCGGGAGAGAATCTGCCCGTCACCGCTCTCGCTCAATGCCGGCGTGTCAACGATCACATAGTCATAGGTTTGGGCAAGCGCCTGGAGGATCCAGATCATACGTTCGGAGCCGAGCGCCGCCGTGGGATTGGTGAGCGGCGTACCGGCTTGCAGAATATGCGCGCCCGTCATCGTGTCGCGGTGAATGACCTGCTCGAAGGAGGCGCGGCCCGTCAGCACTTCACTGAGGCCCCAGCGCGCCTGGTCGCCGAGCGCGCGGTGAACGGAAGGCGTGAAAAGATCCGCTTCGACCAGAATGACCCGCCGCCCGCCAAGGGCGATGGTACGCGCAAGACCGAGCGCCAGCGCCGTGCGCCCTTCACCGCGCAGGCACGAGGTGACGGTGACGCTTTTGGCCGGGCGTCCATTGACCCGGGCCGTCATGAGATGGCTGAGCAGGTTGCGCAGACTTTCGGCGAATGGCGTGTGCGGGCGGTAAACGAGATTGGAGGTGAGCTGGCCGAGCGGGGTGCGCTTGCCGGTGCCGGGCACGATGCCGAGGAAAGGCGTCCCCGTCGTGCGCTCAAGCTGCTCCGGCGTCAAAAAGCCGGGCGCCAATACCTGCACCACAAAGGCTGCGGCGATGCCGCCGATCAAAGAGGCTGCGACAGCCAGAACGCCAAGGGCGCCTTTTTGCGGGAAAGAGGGCTGCGAGGGCGGCTCGGCCAGTGAGACAATACGGGCATCGGCGGCGCGGGCATCGGCCTCGGCTTTCGAAGACGCCGCTTCATAGCGCGTCAGAAAGCTCTCAAGCAGCTGCCGGTTGGCGGCAGCTTCCCGTTCCAGCGCGCGCAATTCAACCTCGTTCTGGTTGAGTGCGCCCATCTGGCGTTTCAGCTTGTTCAGATTGGCCTTGATGGTGGAAACGCGGGAGCGGGCGATCTGCGCTTCGTTTTCGAGCGCAGCGCTGACTTTCCTGATTTCCTGGGAAATCTGCGTCTGCAAATCTTTCAGATTGGCCTCGGCCTGCTGCATGCGCGGATGGGAGGGCAGCAACGTCGCGGACATTTCCGCGATCTGTGCTTGAAGCTGCACTTCCTGCTGACGCAGGTTCTGGATAAGCGAGCTGTTCAAAACTTCGCCGACCGTATCGATGTCGCGCTCACCGGCGGCAAGATCGCGCGCGAGACTGAGCCGCGCCTGCGCTTCGGAATAGGTGGCTTCGGCGAGCACCAGCTGACTGGTGAGCTCTGAAAGCTCGCGCTGGGGCAACGTTGCGCGGTCCGAGGACTCGCCCGTCATGAAGAGCCCGTGTTTGGAGCGGAAGCGTTCGGCGGCAGCCTCGGATTTTCGCACTTCGCCGCGCAGTGTTTCGATCTGCTCGCGCAGCCAGCCCGTGGCCTCGCTATGCAATGCCTGGCGGGTCTCAATCTGTTTTTGGATGTAAAGTTCGGCCAGCCGGTTGGCGACGCTGGCCGCCCGTTCCGGCACTTCAGAAGTGAAATTGATCGAAATGACCCGGGATTCGCCTTTGCGGTAAATCGACAGGCGCCCTTGCACCTTATCCACGATTTCAGAAAGAGAAACCTTGTCCTTCTTCTTTGCGCTGCCTCCGAAAAGCGTGCCGAGCCTGTTTTCCTTGCGCAGGGAGGAATTGAATTCCGCCGTCTTGTCGAGGCCGGTCTCGCTCACCAGCCTTGCGATCATGGAATAGGAAATGAGTTCCTGGATTTCGCTTTCGACCGCGCCCTGATCCGGCAAGGAAAGCGGGGAGAGATCGTCGAAACGGGAAATCTCGCCGGCGCGCGGCTCGATGCGCAGCAAAGTTTCCGCCGTGTAAGTCGGTGTGACGGTGGCGATGAAGGCAAACGAGATGAGGAGAATGACAAGCGCCGTGCCGCCGACAACGGCCTTGCGGGCCCAGATGCCGCGCAGCAGGTCCCACGGATTGACGGTGTCCTCTCCCGAGCCACCTGCCGGGCGGCGGCGGTCTCCGAAGATCACCTGAGATGAAAGGCTCGGCGTTGACATATGCGTCCATCGGTAAGGACGGCCTGAAAGGCCACCCAGCCAGCATCGAAGTCGATCCGCACGCAGGTGGCGGATGTCCCCATTTAAGGCACCAGTAGACGTTGTTTAGGTAACGGAAGATTTAACAGGGCCGGGCAGAAGCGTAATTTCGGCAAAGGTTTCAACGGCATCGGGGGAAGGAGCGACGTTCGCTATCCGCCCCAGCCTTGGAATTCATTAACCACTCTTCGGGTAAATTCACGAAAACGCGAAGACTTTCACCGCCCTCCATCCGAGCGGCGGGACATGGGGTTAACGATGCTGCGCCTCCTTATGACCGCTTTCCTCGCGCTCACCCTGCAGGCTTGTTCTGCCGGCGGGGTAATCAGCGAGCGCCCGCTTACCGGGAACGATGAGCCTTATCAGCTCGATTCCGGCGATCAGGTGCGTGTGGTGGTTTTCGGACAGGAAGACCTGACGGGTGAATACACGGTGGATGGCAGCGGGCAGATTTCCATGCCGCTCGTCAATGGCATTCAGGCGCGCGGGCTGACCATTAAGCAGCTCGAAGCGGAAGTGGCGCGGGTTCTGGGCGAAAGCCTTTTGCGTAACCCGAATGTCTCGGCGCAGGTCCTGTCGTTTCGTCCGTTCTTCATTCTGGGCGAGGTGACGCAGTCCGGCCAATATCCTTATGTGAATGGCATGACGGCGCGCACCGCCGTTGCGATCGCCGGTGGGTTCACCTACCGCGCCGATCAGAGCTATGTGCGCGTCACGCGCAAACGGGACGGCAAGTTGATCGAACTTGAGCTGCCGATGGACGAGCTCATCCGGCCCGGCGACACGATCTATGTCACGGAGCGGTATTTCTGATGACAGAACGCCTGCCCGCCAGCTTGAAAGGCTTGAAGATCGTTCACTGCTTCCGTGCGCCCATGGGCGGGCTTTTCCGGCATGTGCGCGACCTTGTGGAAATGCAGGCGGAGGCGGGCGCAATGGTCGGCGTGATCTGCGCGCGCGAGGCGGGGGATGCTTTGAGCGAGGACCGCCTTTTGGCGCTCGAACATCACTGTGCGCTGGGGCTCCATAGGGTGCGGATGGGACGTCTGCCGGGGCTTGGTGATATCGGCGCGATCCAACAGGCCGGTGCGATTGCCGGAGAGCTTGGCGCCGATATTCTACATGGGCACGGTGCGAAAGGCGGGCTTTATACGCGCCTCGCCGCGGGCGGCAGAGGAGTCTTCCGGTTTTATACGCCGCATGGCGGCGCGCTTCATTACAGCCGGATGAGCCCATCGGGACTTGTCTTTCACGCCGTCGAGCGGGCGCTTTGGGCGCGTACGGACGGGGTTATTTTCGAATCCGAGTACGGGCTTGAAACTTATCGCTCCCAGGTTGGCGGCACACCGCCGCGCCATGCCGTTGTGCACAACGGATTGCGGGAAGACGAATTTGTGCCTGTCGCGCCGCGCGCCGATGCAGCGGACTTCGTCTATCTCGGTGAGATGCGCGTGCTGAAGGGCATTGCAACGCTCCTGGAGGCCATGTCGCAGTTTGGCGGGCAGAGCAGATTGGCGCTGGTCGGCGCCGGGCCGGACAAAGCGTTTTTCGAATCCAAGGCAAAAGAACTCGGTCTTGAGGCGCGCCTTTCCTGGTATGCGCCGATGCCAGCGCGTGAGGCGTTCGCGCTTGGGCGCTGTCTCGTCATGCCTTCGTACAAAGAGTCTCTGCCTTATGTGGCACTCGAAGCAGCTGCAGCTCGCGTACCCATGATTGCAACGCGCGTCGGCGGCATGGCGGAAATCTTCGGTGCAGAAGCAGCCCGCCTTGTACCCGCAGGCGACGTGGCGGCGCTATCGGCAGCAATGAAGAAAAATCTTTCATGCAGGCAGGATGAAGCAGCGGCTGAGGCCGCGCGTCTTCAGGAGCATGTGCGCGCAACCTTCAGCCTGAAGGCCATGGCCGAAGGCGTGGCGCAGGTCTATCTCGCGGCGATGGAAGCGCGGCACGCAACCAAGCCGGTGCCCGCGCCCGGCCGCGCACTCACAGGGGTAAAGGGATGAGTATGCCGAATGCGCCGGGTGCGGCGCCTTCCAATAATCCGAAGAAAAGCGACTATAGGGAAGGCAAGCCCACCGGCGCCATTCCGCGTGTCGAACGGCGCAAGCCCGTTAAATCCCGTGTGCCGCCGCTTTTCATTCAAACGGCAGCGCGGCTGGGGGAGGCGGGCGTCATTGCGCTTGGCGGTGCTCTCATCTTCTTGCTGCACGGCGAACGGCTTGGTGAGATCTTCGGCGCATCGACCTTTGCTTGGCTGGTGCTGGGGGTGACGTTCTGTTTTGCGGCGGGCGCTGAATTTTCCTCGCTCTATAAGATCCGTACGCTCGCGCATATTTACCGTGGTCTGGGTCCGCTCGTTTCCGCCTGGTCGGCGGTTGCGGGCATTGCCTGCATGGCGCTCTTCTTTCCGCTTGGCGCAAGTCCGGCAGCGCTGCGCTGGCTTGTAGATTGGTATTTCATCGGCCTTGCGGGCCTTGTAACGGCGCGCGCATTCTCTCAAAACTATATTGCCCAGTGTCAGCGCGACCACCGATTGACGCGCCGGGTGGTGGTGGTTGGCGGGGGGAAGGACGCGGACCGCCTTTCGCAACTCATTCAGAAATCCGGGCGCAGCGACATTGAAGTATGCGGGTTTTTCGACGACCGCCAGGATGAGCGCAGCGAGAGTGAAGTGAACGGTTTGCCGAAACTCGGCACTGTGAACGAGCTTTTGCGGTTTGCCCGCTCCAACCGCGTCGATCTTTTGATTGTGGCGCTACCCCAGGCGGCGCAGGAACGGGTCAACCAGCTTGTCGCCAAGCTTTGGGTATTGCCGGTCGATATTCGCCTTGCTTTGCCGGATGCGGATGAAGAAGCGCATGGCTCCCGCCTTGGCGAGCTGGCGCTTAAAAGCCTCTACGACAAGCCGATGAGCGGCTGGGACCTTGCGGTCAAAAATATCGAAGACCGGGTACTGGGTGCGCTCGCATTGCTTTTGACCGCGCCGCTCTTTCTCATCATTGCGGCGGCCATCAAGCTCGATAGCAAGGGGCCGGTCTTTTTCAAACAGCGCCGCTTCGGGTTCAATAACGAGCTGATCGAAGTCTATAAGTTCCGCAGCCTGAAACACGAGGATGCCGACGCCAATGCCTCGAAGCTCGTCACGGCGGACGATGACCGGGTGACGAAAGTCGGTGGCTTTTTACGCCGCACGAGCCTCGATGAATTGCCGCAGCTTTTTTCCGTCATCAAAGGCGAGATGTCGATGGTGGGCCCGCGCCCCCATGCGGTGCTCGCCAAGGCGGCGGGGGATCTTTACGGCGAAGCGGTCGATGGCTATTTCGCCCGTCACCGCGTGAAGCCGGGCATGACCGGCTGGGCGCAGATCAATGGCTGGCGCGGGGAAACCGATACTCATGATAAGATCGTCAAGCGCACCGAATACGACCTTTATTACATCGAAAACTGGTCGCTGCTGTTCGATCTTTACATTCTGATCAAAACCCCTTGGGCCTTGCTCAAGGGAGAAAACGCTTACTAAAGGGCCGGGCGATGAGCGACGGCTGGAGCATCGATCATTCTTCAAGAGCGCGCGAAGCTGTGCTGCGCAACCCTTGGGAATGGGCGAGCGCTGCGCTAATCTTCCTGCTGCTTCTTTTCAGCTCGTATCTCAAGAGCGACGTGTCGAAAGTCGCTCAGCCAGCGGTTTACGATTTTCTGATGGCGGGGACGGTCGCGCTGCATGTCATCTTGCGCATCCGTTTCCCGAAAGAGCTTGGCTGGCCGGTTCTGCTTTGGCTTTTTCTGATGCTGGGTTACGGGCTCGGCGCGCTCGACGCGCTGCTGCCGCAGCGTGCCCGCGATTTCATGCTGGTGATGAGCTACCTCATCGTCTCTTTCGTTTTTTTCGCGGCCATGGTCTATGACGATCCGAGAAGGCGCTTGCCCGCCATCTGGTGGGGCTATGTCGGCGCGGCGTTGATTGCATCGCTGACGGGCATTGCCGCTTATTTCGGGCTATTGGCCTCCGCTGAATTCTATCTGCGCTTCGGCCGCGTCACGAGTTTCTTCAACGACCCGAACGTCTACGGCGCGTTCCTCGTCGCGCCGACGCTTTTCGTTGCCTGCCGGCTCAGCCTTTCCACCTCGTTGAAGGATATTATGCTGCTGCCGGTGCTGGGCGTTTTGGTGCTCGGCATTTTTCTCAGCTTCTCGCGCGGGGCCTGGGGTAATCTTGCGTTGGCGGCAGGTTGCGGCGTGGCGATCATCGCCTGGGCGCTTTCCGCCGAATCCGTTTCCGATCTCTTTGCCCAGCGTTTTTCGCTCTCCCAGTCTTATGATGTGGGCGAGGGCGGGCGCTTCGACCGGCAGATCAACGCGCTGCAGCAGGGGCTGACCGCGCCGCTCGGCATGGGCCCGGCGCAATGGGAAGAGATTACCGGTCTTGCCCCGCATAATGTCTATCTCAACATTCTGATCGCGGGCGGCTATCTCTCGTTCCTCTCCTATCTCGCCTTTATCGGGCTCACTTTGGTGCGCGGCACGAAGGCGGCCCTGCGCCAGCGCAGCGCCTATCAGCCTTATCTCCTCGTCGCCGTGGCGGCGCTGGTCGGCCATGCCGCCGAATCGCTCATCATCGATGTCGATAACTGGCGGCATCTCTTTCTGATTTTCGGGCTTTGCTGGGGCGGTATCGCGATTGCCGCGCGCGAGGCGCGGGAAGAGGCGGGGGATTGGCGGCTGGCCGCGGCGCGTCCGCCCGTCATGGCGGACGGGTTTCACGCCTGATAGGGTTATGCCCAGGGTTTCTGCATGATTTTAAGGGGAAATTTGGAGGCCACGCCCGGAATCGAACCGGGGTATACGGATTTGCAATCCGCTGCGTCACCACTCCGCCACGTGGCCTCTTTTGCCGCCGGGCGCCCGGTCCGGCCGGGCCACCCTCAGGGCAGGCCGGGGATATAGCAAGAGTTTTGGCTGAGGACAATGTGGAAACGCGCCTCAGGGTGGAATAGGCTATCGCGAATTGTCTTTGCCGTGTCAGACCTTTATAACCCGCTCGAAGACAGCAATGGGCACAGCGCCCGACCCAACTCCTAGGAAATCTCATGGCCGACTATACTGATGCCCGTTTGAACATGGTGGATAGCCAGTTGCGGACCAGCGGTGTTACGGACCCGCGCGTGCTGGACGTAACGCAGGAAGTCCCGCGGGAGATTTTCGTGCCGGCTGCCTTGCGCCCGGTTGCCTATCTGGACGGGGATTTGCGGGTCACGGGCGCAGGCGAGACGCCGCGCTATGTGATGCGGCCTTATTCCTTCGGCAAGCTGCTGGAACTGGCGGTGATCCGCGAGGGGGATGTGGTGCTCGATATCGGCACGGCGACGGGCTATTCGGCGGCCGTGCTGGCGAAACTCGCCGAAACCGTGGTGGCCGTGGAAAGCGATGAAGACCTTGCCGGCAAGGCGACCGCCAATCTCGACACGCTGGGCATCACCAATGCAGCCGTCATTACGGGCGCTCTCGAGGCCGGCTATGCCAAGGGCGGTCCCTATGATGTGATCGTACTGGAAGGGGCGGCCGAGCACCTTCCAGCCGACTTGTTGGACCAACTCAAGGAAAATGGCCGTCTGGTGACGATTTTCCATGAAGATGGCCGCAGCCGCGGGCGGATTTACACGAAAAAGCGCGGAACGGTGACGTTCCGGGACGCTTTTGACGGTGCGGCGGAGCTTCTACCGGGCTTTGAACTCAGCGAAGGGTTCGTTTTCTGACGAATTATCAGCGCCGGGTCTTCTAAATGGCCGCAAACGCGACTACTTTTCGATAACGTTAAGGTGGCACTCACGTTTTTTGCCGAAACTGAGGAATATAGGCCTTTGGGCCTGCTCAGTTTTATCCGAGGGTGCAGGGGATTACCGTCCGGAGTTGAATGATGCGAACCACTTTTAAAGGGACGCGCCGCAAGCCCTTGATCGGTCTTATGGGAGCAACGTTTTTGGTCAGCCAGGCCTGGTGCCTGCCGGCCTCAGCGGAGTCGCTCTATGACGCGATGGCTGCAGCCTATAACAGCAACCCTGCCCTGGCCGCAGAGCGCGCCCGGCTGCGCGCGACGGATGAAGGCGTTGCCCAGGCAAAGGCCGGCTGGCGGCCCACCATCACCGCGACGGGCACTGTCGGCACGGTGGAAACGGACACGGATTCGGCCGTTCCCATCCCCCAGTTCGGCGGCAAACAGACGGTGGACCCGATTACCGGGGCCGTTAACGTCACCCAGCCGCTCTTCCGCGGCGGCCAGACGATTTACGGGACGCGCCGGGCCAAGGAAAGCGTCATGGCAGGCCGGGAAAACCTGCGCAATGCCGAGCAGAACACGCTGCTCGACGCCGTGACGGCCTATATGGACGTGAAGCGCGACGAGGCGGTTGTCGAATTGCGCAAGAAGAACGTCGCCGTGCTGCGCCGCCAGCTTGAAGCCGCGCAAGACCGCTTCAATGTGGGTGAGATCACGCGCACGGACGTTGCCCAGTCCGAAGCGCGTCTCAGCCTTTCTCAGTCCAACCTCATTCAGGCAGAGGCCAATCTGACGGCAAGCCGCGCCGCCTATCAGCGCGTCATCGGCCATGCGCCGGCCTCGCTCGATGCGCCGCCCGCCTTGCCGGCTTTCCCGGAAAGCGAAGCGGCCTCTATCGAGATTGCGCGCGCCAACAATCCGGTTCTGCAGGCCGCGCGCCATGCCGAGCGGGCCGCAGATCATGCGATCGATGCGGCTAAAGGCACGCTTTTCCCGCAGGTGTCTCTGGAGGCAGGCTATAGCCATGCCGAAGAGCCGTCCTCGACGACGGCGCGCCAAGATGAAACCCGCGTGACGGGCCGTCTCACGATCCCGCTTTATCAGGCAGGCGCGGAATATTCGCGGGTGCGCGAGGCCAAGCAAATTCATGCGCAAAACCGCCTGCAAGTGGCCGATACGCTGCGTCAGGTGGATGAGAGCGTGCAGAACGCCTGGGAACAGTACCGGGCCTCGAAAGCGGTGATCCGCTCGAGCACGGAGCAGGTTAACGCCAACGAAATCGCGCTGGACGGCGTGCGCCAGGAAGAACAGGTGGGCGCGCGCACCACGCTTGATGTGCTGGACGCCGAGCAGGAGCTTCTGGATTCCCAGGTGCAGCTCGTTTCCGCCCAGCGGAACGAATATGTGGCCGGATTTTCGCTTCTGGCCGCAATTGGGGGGCTCTCGGTGGAGCAGATCGGGCTCGATGTCGAGCGTTACGATCCGCAGCGCAATTATGAGCAGGTGGCCGATAAGTGGATCGGCTGGGGTATCGAGGACGAATAAGAGGGGGCCGGCATAACGTTTGTTAGCATCCTGCATGTTATGCAGGAGATATGGCCAAGAACGACCAAGGGCCATAAGCTGGCAAACCGATCAACCGGACAGGTGCGATAGATGAGTAGCAATAGCGACGGTCAGGAACCGACCATGGAGGAGATCCTGGCGTCTATTCGCCGGATCATTTCCGAGGATGGCACCAAGAGCGATGCGCCGGCGCCGGAAGCCGAGGCTGAGCCGGAAGCGGGCGATGAATCGTTCGAAGAAGATATTATGGAGCTGACGGAAGCGCTGGAAGCGGCACCGGCGGCCCCGCCGGAACCTGAGCCCGAACCGATGCCGGAGCCCGAACCTGAGCCGGAACCAGAACCCGAGCCCGAGCCCGAGCCGGAACCTGCGCCGGAACCGGAGCCTGAAGTATCTTTCGATGTGGACGAGCCGGCCGAGGAAGAGGCTGATGTGGCCTTCATGGAAGAGGAAGCCGAGCCGGAGCCGGAACCCGAACCTGAGCCCGAGCCAGCCGCTTTCGAGCCGGAGCCTGCGCCTGCGCCGCGCCCGGAAATGACGGATGACCGCCTGCTTTCCAATGAAGCTCAAAGCGCGGCGTCTGCGGCCTTTGGCGCGCTGGCCAGTTCCATTCTTACCTCGTCGGGCAATTCCCGTACGCTGGAGGATCTGGTGGCCGATATGCTCAAGCCCATGCTGAAGGATTGGCTGGATGCCAACCTGCCGGAAATGGTCGAGCAGATGGTACGCGAGGAGATCGAACGGGTATCGCGGCGGCGGCCGTAACCACTCCTGCATGACAGAGTTTCGGGCCGCTTCGTAATCACCGCGAGGCGGCCCTTTTCTTTGCCATGCTTGATGCCTTCGGGCGGCTGTGCTCTAAACCGGGCGCGCCTTTCATGATTGCGGACGGGGCTCCGCACCCTGCTTTTCAAGCAGCTTTTGAGCAACGAGGACGACATGCTGGACAAGACCTACCAACCGCAAGAGGCCGAAGAACGGCTTTACCGGGCCTGGGAGGAGAGCGGGGCGTTTCGCGCCGGCGCGGGCAAGGCGGGCGAAGGCGCGCCCACCTACAGCATCGTCATTCCCCCGCCCAACGTGACGGGCTCCTTGCATATGGGCCATGCGCTCAACAACACACTGCAGGATGTCCTCATCCGTTTCGAGCGTATGCGCGGCAAGGACGTGCTCTGGCAGCCGGGCACCGACCATGCGGGCATCGCGACGCAGATGGTTGTCGAGCGGCAGATGGCGGCGGAAGGCGCGAATGTGACGCGGCATGATTTGGGCCGCGAGGCCTTTGTCGAACGCGTCTGGCAGTGGAAGGGCGAATCCGGCGGGACAATCATCAATCAGCTGCGCCGCCTCGGCGCTTCCTGCGATTGGAGCCGTGAGCGCTTCACCATGGACGAAGGGCTCTCCAAAGCGGTGTTGAAAGTCTTCGTCGAGCTTTACCGCGATGGCCTCATCTACAAAGACAAGCGGCTTGTGAACTGGGACCCGAAACTCTTGACCGCGATTTCGGACCTCGAAGTCGTGCAGAAGGAAACGAAGGGCAGCCTCTGGCATTTCCGCTATCCGGTGGAAGGCGAGGAGGGCACGTTCATCACCGTCGCCACCACGCGGCCTGAAACCATGCTGGGCGACACCGCCGTTGCCGTGAACCCGGAAGACGAGCGCTGTCAGCATCTGATCGGAAAGAACGTCGTGCTGCCGCTCGTCGGCCGGCTCATTCCCATTGTCGGCGATGAACACGCGGACCCTGAGCAAGGCTCGGGCGCGGTGAAGATCACGCCGGCTCATGACTTCAACGACTTTGAGGTCGGCCGCCGCCACGATTTGCCGATGATCAATATTTTCGATCAGCATGCGAAGCTGAACGAGAACGTACCGGAGAAATATCAGGGTCTCGACCGGTTTGAAGCGCGTAAGCGCATCGTTGCCGATCTCGACGAGCTTGGCCTTCTGGAAAAGATCGACGATCACACCTTGCAGGTGCCTTATGGGGACCGTTCGGATGTGGTGATCGAGCCTTGGCTGACGGACCAGTGGTATGTGGATGCGGCAACGCTTGCCAAGCCCGCCGTTGAAGCGGTCGAGCAGGGCAAGACCCGTTTCGTGCCGAAGAATTGGGAAAAGACTTATTTTGAATGGATGCGGAACATCCAGCCCTGGTGTATTTCCCGACAGCTTTGGTGGGGCCATCAGATCCCTGCCTGGTATGGGCCGGACGGGGAAATCTTCGTCGCTTATGATGAGGCGGAAGCCGCCTCTCTCGCCAAGGCTCACTACGGAAAAGAGACCGAGCTGACGCGCGATCCGGACGTGCTCGACACCTGGTTCTCGTCCGGGCTCTGGGCCTTCTCGACGCTCGGCTGGCCGGATAAGACGCCGGAGCTCGAGCGTTATTACACGACGAGCGTACTTGTCACAGGTTTTGACATCATCTTCTTCTGGGTCGCCCGGATGATGATGATGGGCCTGCACTTCATGGATGATGTGCCGTTCCGCGACGTCTATATCCACGCCCTTGTCCGCGACGAGAAGGGCCAGAAGATGTCGAAGTCGAAGGGCAACGTCATCGACCCGTTGAGCCTTGTCGACGAGTACGGCGCCGATGCGCTGCGTTTCACGCTGGCGGCCATGGCCGCGCAGGGCCGCGACATCAAGTTGGCGACCAGCCGGGTGGAAGGCTACCGCAATTTCGGCACGAAGCTCTGGAACGCCGCCCGCTTCTGCGAGATGAATGAATGCGTGCGCCAGGAAGGGTTCGATCCGGGCGCCGTTCAGCACACGCTGAACCGCTGGATCGTCGGCGAGGCCGAACAGACCGCGCGCAAGGTCACCGAAGAGCTTGAGGGCTACCGCTTCAACGAGGCGGCAGGCGCGCTCTACCGTTTCGTCTGGAACGTCTTCTGTGACTGGTATGTGGAATTCTCAAAACCCCTCCTGAACGGCGAGGATGAAGCAGCGAAAGCCGAAACGCGGGCGACGGCGGCCTGGGTGCTCGATCAGATTTTGAAACTGCTGCATCCCTTCATGCCCTTCCTCACCGAAGAGCTGTGGCAGCGCACGGGCGAAACCGGCGCACCGCGCGCCGGCATGCTCATCGTGTCGGACTGGCCGGCGCTGGACGGGCTTGTCGATGAAGCCGCGCAAAGCGAGATGGACTGGGTGATCCGCTTCATTACCGATGTGCGTTCGGTGCGCGCGGAAATGAACGTGCCCGCTGGCGCGAAAATTCCGCTACTCATTTCGGGCGCGAATGAGACGAGCCTTGCCCGGCTGGAGCGTCACAAGGACATCATCACGCGGCTTGCCCGCCTTGAAAGCGCCGAAGTGCTGGACGGCCCGGCGCCCAAGGGTTCGGTGCAAATCGTGCTGGATGAAGCCACGATCCTGCTGCCGCTTGCCGGCGTGATGGATCTGTCGGCCGAAATGGACCGGCTGAAAAAAGAAATCGACAAGCTTGCCAAAGACGTCAAGCAGATCGATCAGAAACTGGCGAACGAGAAATTCGTTTCCAAGGCGCCGGAACATGTGGTCGAAGAGCAGCGCGAGCGCCGGGAAGAGGCTTTGGTGAAGCAAGCCAAACTGTCGGACGCGCTCAAGCAGATCGAAAACATGTCCTGATCCCATTACGTCACCCCTGGGGCTTAAGCCCAAGGGGTGACGCGGGGGACGTTTAAACGGAAGCGGAACTATCCGCCGCCGGGCCTTTGCGCGAGGCCATGAAGTCCTCGAATTCCTTCTCGTCCTTGGCGCGGCGCAGGCGGTCGAGGAATTCCTCGAAGGTGTGCTGCTCCTCTTCGAGCCGTTTCAAGGTTTCTTCCCGGTAGGCATCGAAAGCCGTGTTGCCTGTCGGGCGGGACCGGTGCCGGCGGCCCGCGTGTCTGCAGCTATTCTTCCAACCGCGCATTTTTCCGCTCCAAATCATGTAACCGAGAATGGCAAGGCCGAGTGGCCAGAAAACGATGAACCCGCCGATCATCATCGCGATCCAGGCGCCTTTCGGCCAATCGTCCATCCGTTCAAGGCCGATGGCTGCAAGGGGACTGCCGGATGAGGCGGCGTTTGCAGAGTGAGACATGGGTGTCCTCCGTTGGTGACCTTTTGGAAATGTGCGGGGTGGCGGCCCGTTTCAAGCGGCGGGAGAGCGTTGTTACAATTTGTAAAATGGCGGAAACGGTGCGGGCTTTGTCATTTCAGCCAGGCCGCCTAGCTGGCAGCTTTCCAGGGCACAACCTGGAGCATGAAAATGAAACTCACTCCCGATCTCGACGGTATCCTTTATCCCGACACAGATATGGCTGAAGCCGCGACCGCTTTGCTGCGTGGCGTCTCGGGCCAAACCATGATCAATCACTGTCTGCGCAGTTACCGCTATGGGGCGGTGATCGGCAAAAGTCTCGGCCGGAAACCCGATGCCGAAGCGCTGTTCATCGCCGCCGTGCTGCATGATCTCGGCCTTGAGGCGCCTTATGACGGGCCAGACGATTTCGAGAAAAACGGCGCCGTGGCTGCGGAGCGTTTTCTTCTGTCAAAAGGATATGCAGAAAAGAAGGCGTCGCTCATTCACGATGCAATTCTGCTCCACACGGATCTGGCGGCGGGCGCAGATGCCCGCGATGAGGTTGCGCTTTTGCATCTGGGTACATTGATCGACATTACAGGTCTGCGTCTCGATGAAATCCCGGAAAAGGAAGCCAGCGCTATTCTGGATGAGTTTCCGCGTCTCGGGTGTAAGGCGCTTTTCCGGGAGCGGATCGGCGCTCAAATTTCCGCAAAACCCGATTGTCACATTGCCCATGTGAGCCGCGATCAGGGCATGCTGAAGTTGCTGGATGCTTCTTCCTTCGATGATTGGGCATGAAAAAGGCGCCGGAGCAATCCGGCGCCTTTTTACTCTATGTCTTGACCTTACTGATCGAACATGATGACGGAGCGGGCGATCTCGCCTTTCTTGAGCTCCTCGAACGCCTCGTTTACGTCTTCCAGCTTGATGCGGCGGGAAATCATCTGATCGAGTTTCAGTTTGCCGTTCATGTAGAAGTCGACATAGCGGGGCATATCCACCGGGAAACGGTTCGAGCCCATGTTGGAGCCCTGGATGCGTTTTTCTTGTAGAAACTCCGCGCCGTGCAGTTCGATATGCACGCCGACGGGGATCATGCCGATAATGTTGGCGGTGCCGCCTTTGCCCAGCATCTTGAAGCTTTGCTCGGCGGTTTGCTTGAGGCCCACGGCTTCGAAAGAGTGATGCACGCCGCCGCCTGTCAAGTCCAGCACCTGCTGCACCGGATCGCCGTCTTTCGCGTTGATGACATCCGTCGCGCCGAATTCCTTGGCAAGGTTGAGTTTCGAGCCGATGGCATCGATGGCGATGATGCGCCCGGCGCCGGCAATCGCCGCGCCATTGATGGCGGCAAGGCCGATGCCGCCGCAGCCGACAACGGCCACGGTCTCACCCGGACGCACGCTCGATGTGTGAATGACCGCGCCGACGCCGGTCGTCACCGAACAGCCGATAAGGGCGGCAAGATCGAGCGGCATGTCTTTACGGATCGGCGTGCAGGCATGTTCGTGAATGAGCATCTGCTCAGCAAAAGATGAAAGATTGAGGAACTGGAACATCGCCGCATCGTCGGCGGCTTTCAGGCGCTGCTCTTCTTCGGCCTGGCGCTGTGTCTCCGGGCTCATGCAGCGGGAAAGATGCCCCGTCAGGCAGTGCTCGCAGTGCCCGCAATAGGCTGATAGACAGGTAACGACATGATCGCCGGGCTTCACCGTGCGCACTTCCGAGCCCACCTGTTCGACGACGCCCGCGCTTTCATGGCCGAGAATGGCAGGCAGCGGGTAGGGGTATTTGCCTTCCAGAAAGTGAAGGTCGGAATGGCAGACGCCGGCCGCGACGGTGCGGATCAGCACTTCATGGGGGCCTGGCTTGTTGATCTGCACATTTTCGATTTGAAGCGGTTTCCCCACTTCGCGCAATACTGCCGCTTTCATGGCTTTCTCCCTGTTCGTTTCCGCTTATGCGCCGCACGTGAGCCCGTGCGTTGGGAAAATCTTGACCCCGGGGGGCGTGAGGGTCAATTGGAGAAAGGGCGCACCCTAGGCGAAGCGGGCCAATCGGCGGAAAAATACCGTTTCCGGGGTGGTTCCCCCCGCCTTTGCTGCCTACTATCGCGCGGCAAGGCTGCCGGTTCGTCAAAAGGAGCGCTTCCATGGATGCCAAGAGTTTCGACAAATCGAAATTGCCGAGCCGTCACGTGACGGAAGGGCCGGAGCGGGCGCCGCACCGCTCCTACTATTATGCGATGGGGTTGAGCGATGAAGAAATTCACCGCCCCTTTGTCGGCGTTGCCACCTGCTGGAACGAAGCCGCGCCGTGCAACATCGCATTGCAGCGCCAGGCTCAGGCGGTGAAGAAAGGCGTCAACGAGGCGCATGGGACGCCGCGCGAGTTCACCACTATCACGGTGACGGATGGCATCGCCATGGGTCATCAGGGGATGAAATCCTCGCTCGCAAGCCGGGACGTCATCGCCGATTCCGTCGAGCTGACCATGCGCGGGCATTGTTATGATGCGCTGGTGGGCATCGCAGGCTGCGATAAATCCCTGCCGGGCATGATGATGTCCATGCTCCGGCTCAATGTGCCGAGCGTTTTCATGTATGGCGGCTCGATCCTACCGGGCCGCTACAAGGATAAAGACGTGACGGTGCTCGATGTGTTCGAGGCGGTCGGGCAGCATTCGGCGGGCAATTTGCCGGATGAAGAGCTACTGGCACTCGAGTGCGTGGCTTGCCCAAGCGCCGGGGCCTGCGGCGGACAGTTCACGGCAAATACGATGGCCTGCGTGTCCGAAGCGATCGGCCTCGCGCTGCCGAACTCCGCCGGCGCGCCTGCGCCTTATGAAAGCCGGGACGAGTATGCCGAAGCCTCTGGCCGCGCGGTCATGAACCTTATCGCGCAGAACATCCGCCCGCGCGATATTTGCACCCGCAAGGCGTTTGAAAACGCGGCAACCGTCGTGGCTGCAACGGGCGGCTCCACCAATGGCGGGTTGCATCTTCCAGCCATGGCCCATGAGGCGGGCATCGATTTCGATCTGCTGGAAGTTGCGGAGATTTTCAAAAAGACGCCCTATATCGTCGATCTCAAACCCGGCGGGCAATATGTCGCCAAAGACATGTATGAGGCAGGCGGCATGCCCATGCTGCTGCGCACGCTTTTGGATGGCGGTTATCTGCACGGCGACTGCCTGACGGTGACGGGCAAGACGCTGGAAGAGAATCTGGAAGGCATCACCTTCAACGCCGATCAGAAAGTGATCTATCCGGTGACGAACCCGCTTTCGCCCACCGGCGGTGTTGTCGGCCTGCAGGGCACGCTCGCGCCGGATGGGGCGATCGTCAAAGTTGCGGGCATGCAGACCTTGCGGTTCCGCGGCCCGGCACGGGTGTTCGACTGCGAGGAAGAAGCCTTCGAGGCGGTTGAGAACCGGCAATATGAAGAAGGCGAAGTTCTGATCATCCGCTATGAAGGTCCCAGGGGCGGGCCGGGTATGCGCGAAATGCTCTCCACCACCGCCGCCCTTTACGGGCAGGGCATGGGCGACAAAGTGGCGCTCATCACCGATGGGCGTTTTTCCGGCGCGACACGCGGCTTCTGCATCGGCCATGTGGGGCCGGAAGCCGCCGTGGGCGGCCCCATTGCGCTGGTCGAGACCGGCGACATGATCACCATCGATGCGGAAAAAGGCCGTATCGATCTTGAGGTGAATGACGACGTTCTGGAAGCACGGCGGAAGAACTGGAAGCCGCTTGAAACCGATTATGCCTCAGGCGCGCTTTGGAAATATGCTCAGCTTGTCGGCACGGCGCGCAAAGGCGCGGTGACGCATCCGGGCGGGGCTGCGGAAAAACATTGTTACGCGGATATCTGATACGTGAGTAAAAAACCGAAGGCCTATGTCTCCTGGAGCTCGGGCAAGGATGCCGCCTGGGCGCTTTATAAAGCGCGGGAGACAGGTGAGTTTGAAATCGCCGGCATTCTGACCACCGTGACGGGCACCTTCTCGCGCGTTTCCATGCACGGCGTGCGCGAAGAACTTTTGGACCTGCAGGCGGAAGCGCTTGGTTTGCCTTGCCATAAAGTCTCCATTCCCTGGCCTTGCCCGAACGGGACGTATGAAGCGCGGATGGAAGAGGCGGTAAGCGCGCTGACGGCGCAAGGTGTCAGCCATATGATCTTCGGCGATCTTTTTCTGGAAGATGTGCGCGCTTACCGGGAGGAAAAGCTTAAAGGCACGGGGCTCACCCCCGTCTTCCCGCTTTGGGGCGCGGAAACAGCCGCGCTTGCCCGGGAGATGATCGAGGGCGGGCTCGAGGCGCATCTTGTCTGTGTCGATCCCCGGCAGGCCCCCAAAGAATTTGCCGGGCGGCGTTTTGATGCGGCACTGCTCGAGGCGCTTCCGGCGAACGTCGATCCTTGCGGGGAACGGGGCGAGTTTCATACCGTTGTTACGGCAGGTCCGATGTTTACCAAGCCCATCGCTTGCCGGCCCGGAGAGGTGGTGGAACGGGAAGGTTTCATCTACGCTGATTTTCTGCCGGGCTGATCCCCGGCGCGATGACCGTTGTTTAAGGAGGCGCGTCTATGCGCAAATTGCCGCTCACTCTAGCTGCCGCATTGCTCGGCCTTGGCGGGCTGCCCGCCACAGCCGCGGCCGATTTCGAACGGGGCATTACCGCGTTCCGTTCCGGCGATGTGGAAACGGCGGTTGAAGAATGGAAGGCAAGCGCGGCGGACGGTCATGCGCTTTCCGCCTATCTGCTCGGCAATCTTTATATGAACGGGCAGGGTGTGCCTGCCTCAGATGCGCTGGCCTTTTCCTATTTCACGCAGGCCGCCGAAATGGGCAATAGCGATGCGCAGGTTCGCCTTGCGCAATATTACCTGACCGGCATTCCGGATATCGAGCTGGAACGGGATTATTTGAAAGCGCTCGACTGGTTCGACAAGGCGGCGCTGAAGTTCAATCCGGAAGCGCAATATTATCTCGGCAAGATGCACCGAAACGGTCTCGGCGTGCCGCGCAGCCGGGTGGAAGGGATGCGCTGGCTGCTGCTGTGAGGGCATTGCCGAGGAACCGGTCGAAGGGGCGATGTATCTTAACCTTGCCAAGAAACTCGGCACGGATGAGGAGCGCGAACAGGCGAACGCGCTGCAGGATCAGCTCAAAGGTATTTTCAGCGCGGACGTGCGCTTGCAAGGGGAAGCGCGGGCCCGCCAATGGCTTGAAGCCCGCAAGAGCCGGGGCTAGCCGACGATCACTTCTTCCTCGCCGAACCAGAGCGGGGAGCTTTTGAACGCGATAAACTTTGCTTCGTCTTCCAAAAGCGCCCGTCCGGCTTCCCGGCCTTCGTCCGTTTGTGTGCCGGCGCGCAGCTCGTCCAGGTTTTCCCACCAAAGCTCCGCCACCCCGTCATAGGTTGCCGGTGCCTCTTCCAGCGATCCGGCACGGGAGGCACGCAGCGAGTCCGTATCCGGCAAATCGCGGCTATGGAACTGCACATAGCGTTTGATATGCAGCGCCTTCGCGTGCTTGCGCACCAGCGGCCCATGGCTGTTCAACCAATAATCCTGGAACTCCTCGCGCGTCATACCGTCCTTACGGGTAAGGCAGAATGTGAGTTTGATCATGATGGCTCCCTATCGGTTCGCTATATTCAATTTGTTGTTGGCGTTAGTCTAACCTGCTCATCGGGAGATGCGCGAGGGCTGAGCCAATCACGATGGGGCCAATGAGCGTGAAAAGGGCAAGGAGAACGGAATGAAGATCGCCATTGGCGGCTTTCAGCATGAAACGAATACCTTCGCACCGATGAAGGCGGACTTTCTGCTGAACGCGTTTGGCGGAATGAATATTCCCATTTCCGGCTTCATGGACCGGGCAGGGGCGCTCGGCCATGAGCTTGTGCCGCTTTTATGGTGCTCGGCAACACCCTCCGGCCCGGTGACGAAAGACGCTTTTGAGCGCATTGCGAAGTCCACGCTGTCGAAGCTCGAAACGGCTTTAACTGAAGGCATCGATGCGCTTTATCTCGATCTGCACGGCGCCATGGTCTGCGAGCATCTGGAAGATGGGGAAGGCGAGCTTCTCACCCGTATCCGGGCGCTGACGGGGCCTTCGCTTCCTATTATCGTCAGTCTCGATCTGCATGCGAATATAAGCGAGACCATGCATGCGCAAGCCGACTTGCTGCTTACCTACCGGACGTATCCCCATGTCGATATGGCTGAAACGGGTCAGCGCGCTGCCGAAGCGCTGGAAGCGCGGCTGCGCGAGGGAACACGCGCGGCGAGCGCCTTCCGGAAAATCGATTTTCTTATCCCGCTTACCGCTTCCTGCACACTGGTGGACCCGGCGAAAGAAATCTACGGCGGGCTCGGCGATCTTGAACGCGGCGGGGTGAAATCCGTCTCGCTCGCCACCGGTTTTTCACCGGCGGATATTGCCTTTTGCGGGCCCTCGGTTCTTGTCTATGCCGCAGCGCAGGAAGAAGCGGACGGTGTTGCGGATGAACTTGCCCGCCGGCTCTATGAGTTGGAGGACCGTTTCGCGGGCGCGCTCTGGGCGCCGCAAGCAGCGCTTGCCTATGTGGCAGAGACGGGCAAGCCCGGCCCCTTCATTCTGGCCGACACACAGGACAATCCCGGCGCAGGCGGTAATGGCGATACTGTCGAGCTTCTGAGAACCATGCTGGACAGCAATTTGGAAAAATCGCTGATGGGCGTGATTTACGATCCGGAAGTTGCCCGCGCCGCGCATGAGGCAGGCGAGGGTGGCACGGTCTCCCTGCCGCTCGGCGCAAAGACCGGCGGCGCGCCGGAAGAACCCATTCATGCCGAGTGGGAGGTGCTTCGGCTTTCCAATGCGCCCTTTGCCGCGACGGGGCCTTTTTATGCAGGCGCGCAGATTTCTCTCGGCAGGGCCGCGCTTCTGCGGCACGGCGCGATCGATGTGGTTGTCGCCGAGCGCAAAGTACAATGCGCGGATCAGGCGATGTTCACGCATCTTGGCGCCGAGCCTTCAAACTACCGCGTCGTCGCGGTGAAAAGCTCGGTGCATTTCCGCGCCGATTTCGAGCCCATTGCCGAAGAGGTGCTGGTGGTCGCAAGCCCCGGCCCGAACCCGGCCGATCACACGGTCCTGCCATACAAGCGCTTGCGGGCAGGGGTACGGCTGATGCCGGGCGGCGATGCGTTTCCCGGTGAGCCGATGCGCTAAGGCTTAAAACTCGAGCTCCGCCCAGACCGGCACATGGTCGGAGGGTTTTTCCCGCCCGCGCATGGCCTTGTCGATGTCGCAAGCGCGCAGCCGGTCGGCGGCTTGCGGCGACAGAAGCAGGTGGTCGATCCTGATGCCATTGTCTTTTTGCCAGGCACCGGCCTGATAATCCCAGAACGAATATTTATGAGGCTCGGAATGACAGGCGCGGAAGGCTTCCGTCAGGCCGAGATTGAGCAGCTCATAAAACTTGGCGCGTGATTCAGGCCGGAACAGCGCATCGTCCCGCCAGGCGTCCGGGTCGTGCACATCGTCTTCATGGGGAATGATGTTGTAATCGCCCATCATCACGAAAGGCTCTTCAAGCAGCAGCAGTTCCTTTGCGCGGGCGATGAGCCTGTCCATCCATTCCAGCTTGTAAGAGAACTTTTCCGTATCGACCGGATTGCCGTTCGGCAGGTAAAGCCCGCAGACCCGCAGCACGGTGTCGCCCGCGGGCACCACGGCCTCGATATAACGGGCCTGTTCATCCCCGTCATTGCCGGGCAGGCCGCAGGTCACATCTTCCAGCGGGTATTTGGAGAGAATGGCAACGCCGTTATAGGTCTTCTGGCCATGCACGGCGACGTTATAGCCAAGGTCTTCGATCTCTGCTGCCGGGAAGGCGTCGTCGACGCATTTGATTTCCTGCAGGCACACCACATCGGCTTCCGATTCCTTTAGCCAATCTTTCAGATGGCCAAGACGAACCTTGATGGAATTGACGTTGAATGTGGCGATTTTCATGAGACCTCCAAAACAAAAGCCCGCTGAGCGGCAGCGGGCTTTTTATCATGCTTGAGCGGGCTTGTCTCAGCGCTCGCCGTCAGATCGAAAAGGAGGTGCCGCAGCCGCAATTGGCCGTGGCATTCGGATTGTTGATCTTGAAAGCCGCGCCGATCAGATCGTCCACATAATCGATCTCGGAGCCGCCGAGATACATTTGCGAAAGCTCGTCGATGAGGACGGTCGCGCCATCCCGCTCAAGCACCAGATCGTCATCCTGCTTTTCATCGTCGAACGTGAAGGCATATTGGAAGCCGGAGCAGCCGCCGCCCGTCACCGCGATGCGCAGCATCACGCCGGGCTCCTCACCGGAGAGGATTTTGGAGATTTGCTTTGCCGCCCGCTCGGACAGGGTAATGGGCTGTCCCACACCGGGCAGTTCCAATTCCATGCTCTCGCTCATTTGATCCATCCGCTTCTCTGTCTACCGGCTTGGCCGCCTTGCGGTCTTGCTGGTTAAAGCCCGCCGGTTTACTCATGGCTGGTATTATAGCCTGGAAATACTCTAAAGAGATGTAAGAAGAAGGGCCCAATTGTCAAATATTGCCTCGTATCGGGCGATCTTTTGGCAAATAGGCACAAAACGCAGGGGGTTTTTTTGGCCTTATCCAATCCGGCAGCTACCGCACCTTTCGCGAGCCTGGCCGCCCGTTCGCGGGGCCGGCTCTTCGAGGAGCCGGAAAGCGCCACGCGCACCGCCTTTCAGCGGGACAGGGACCGGATCATTCACTGCGCCGCCTTCCGCCGCCTGAAACACAAGACTCAGGTCTTCGTCTATCACGAAGGCGATTATTACCGCACGCGGCTTGATGAAGACCTCGCCGAAGCGCTGGCGCTGGCGCACGACCTTGGCCATACGCCTTTCGGCCATGCCGGGGAGGAAGCGCTCGATGCCTGCATGGAAGGTTATGGCGGCTTCGATCACAACGCCCAGACGCTGCGCATCCTGACCAAGCTCGAGCGGCGCTATCCGCGCTGGATTGGGCTCAATCTCACCTGGGAAACGCTGGAAGGGATCGTCAAACATAACGGCCCGCTCATCGGCAATGGGCGGGGCCTCGAGGATCTGCCGCGCGCTATCGTGGAATATGCGGAAGTGCAGGATCTTGAGCTTCACACCTTTGCTTCTGCCGAAGCGCAGATCGCGGCGCTCGCCGATGACATTGCCTATAACAATCACGACATTGATGACGGGCTGCGCGCCGGGCTTTTCACCTTCGAGGATTTGCTGGATGTGCCGCTTGTGGGCGCGGTGTTCAAGGATGTCTATGACACTTATCCGGGGCTCGACCCGAAGCTCGTGAAGCACGAGGCGGTGCGCGGCATGATCGGCCGGATGGTGGGCGATCTCATCGGCGAGACGAAAACCCGCATCGCACGGATCAAGCCGCAAAGCGTGGAGGACGTGCGCGGGGCGAGCGAGCCGGTTGCCGCCTTCAGCACTGAGATGAGTGAGAACGATGCGGCGCTGAAGGGCTTTCTCTTCAAACGCATGTACCGCCACTACAAGGTCAACCGTTCGATGAGCAAGGCGCGGCGAATCGTGCAGGAGCTTTTTGCGCTCTTCCATGCCGAGCCCAATCTTCTGCCGCCGGAATGGCAGGAGGGGTGCGACGGGCCGAAAGGCATGCGCACCGCGCGGCGGGTCTGCGATTTCATTGCCGGCATGACGGACCGCTTCGCCATCAGTGAGCATAAGCGGCTCTTCGATCTGCATGACGAGCGGATGAGCTGATCAGAACCCGTAAAGCAGCGTGACGGCGGTGCGGGTGCTCAGCTTGCGGTCGCGCGGCGGCACATCCGTGATGTAACTTGTTTCGAACCCGGCTTTCATTTGCCAGTTTTCGGCGAGGCGCGTCTTCAGTGCCGTTTCGGTTTCCGCCGTCGTCAGTTTGGTCCCGACTGTTGTTTCGCCGGTCTGCACGAAAGTCAGGCCTTCATTGATGTCCCATTCGAAATCAAGACTGGCTGTGAGAACGGGCTCATTTTCGGACGTGCCATCCGTTTGGCGCGAGTGACGCCCGCCGATACCGCCGGTTAGTTCAAGCTCGGAATCCGGCCCGGGTTTGAACCTGTGGCCATAACCGACATTTTCCGTGATGCGGTACTCGTAACCCGCAAATTCATCGCGCGTAACGGCGAGCTGACCGAAGTAGAACCGTTTATCGTCGAGCTTATGGTCAAGGCGCGTGCCGAGCGCGTATTCCTCTTCCGTCTGCCTGCCATCGACATTGGCGTAGATCAGTTTACCGTTCAGCTTGGTGCGCCAGTTCGCTTCGTCTCTTTCCATTTTGAAACGTCCCAGCGCATTATGCCGGTCCGTATTGCCGCTTCGAACAGTTGCGCCGGCCTCGACTTCACCACCCCAGCCAACGAAGAAGAGTTTTGGGGCTTCCGGCGGCGCTTCCTTTTCCGGGGCTGCGGCTTTTTGGGCAGGGGGCGGTTCTTTCGGTGGGGGCTTGCCTCTCAGTTCGGCGGCAAGTGCCTTGATTTCCGCTTTGTGCTCGGGATGGCGAGCGAGAGCGGCCTGCAGCGTTGCCTCGATGATAAAGGGATCGCCGGTGCGAAAAGCCCGTTTCAGGCTCTCGCGGGCGGCTAGAGGGCTCGCCGCCGATGCCTGATCGATGAAGGAGAGGCCGGGCGGCGCCAGGCCTGACAGGGCAGTAATCAGCAAGGATATGCACAGAAAAGGAAGGCGTTGCATTTGCATCGTCTTTCATCCCGGCGGGAAATCAGGAAATGGAGAGTGATCTGGGGAAAACCGCTTGCTGAGTTCACACTAGCAAGCTGGGGCTTCTGCCGTTACATTCCGCCCGCACCGCAAACATCTAGTAGCACCATGAATATTTTTTCGCATTTTCAGACCATCATCACCGACCAACTTGGCGCGCTGAGCAGCGAGGGCAAACTTGCTGCCGATCTCGACTTTTCCAAGATCACGGTCGAGCCGCCGCGCGATGCGGCCCATGGCGATCTCGCCACCAATGCCGCCATGGTGCTGGCCAAGGCGGCGGGGCTGGAAGCGGCCGGTCATTTCACCAAAGTCGATGTGGCCGGCCCCGGCTTCATCAATCTAACGCTTCAGCCGGACTTTTGGCGCGCGCAGGTCGCACATATTCTCAATGCGCGAAACACCTACGGGGAAGTGGATGCGGGGAGGGGCGAGCTCGTGAATGTCGAGTACGTCTCAGCCAACCCGACGGGCCCCATGCATGTGGGTCACACGCGCGGCGCGGTCTTCGGCGATGCGCTGGCGAACCTGCTTGAGAAGGCGGGCTACAAGGTCTGCCGGGAATATTACATCAACGATGCGGGCGGGCAGATCGAAGTACTGGCCCGCAGCGTCTTCCTGCGTTACCGCGAAGCGCTGGGCGAGGATATCGGCGATATCCCCGAGGGACTTTATCCCGGCGATTATCTCGTGCCTATCGGCAAGGAGCTTGCAGCCGAATATGGCGATAAGCTGAAAGCCATGCCGGAAGCCGAGTGGCTGGAGATTGTCCGCAAACGGGCGATCGAGGCTATGATGGAAATGATCCGGGGGGACCTTGCGGCGCTCGGCATCGAGCATGAGATTTTTTATTCCGAGCGCTCGCTGCATGAAAACGGCGCGGTCGAGGAAACGCTTGCCTATCTGGAAGGCAAGGGCCTCATCTATACCGGCGTGTTGGAGCCGCCCAAAGGCAAGACACCGGAAGATTGGGAACCGCGCCCGCAAACACTCTTTAAATCGACCGAGTTTGGCGACGATGTGGACCGGGCGCTGAAGAAGTCGGATGGCAGCTGGACCTATTTCGCGCCCGACATTGCCTATCACTATGACAAATATAAACGCGGCGCGGCGCATCTTATCGATGTGTGGGGCGCGGATCATTCCGGCTATATCAAACGGATGAGCGCGGCGGTTGCCGCCGTCACCGACGGCAAGGCCGATCTCGATGTGAAGATCTGCCAGCTCGTGAAGCTCTACCGGAACGGCGAGCCGGTGCGCATGTCCAAGCGCGCGGGCAGTTTCGTCACGCTGCGCGATGTGGTGGAAGAAGTCGGCCGGGACGCGGTGCGCTTCATGATGCTCTACCGGAAGAACGATGCGCCGCTCGATTTCGACTTTGCTAAGGTGAAAGAGCAGTCCCGCGAGAACCCGGTTTTCTACGTGCAATACGCCCATGCGCGCATCCATTCGGTGCTGCGTAATGCGCAAGCTGAGGTCAGCGGTATTGACCTATCCGACAGCGCGCTTGCCAAGGCCGATATGGCGCTTCTGCGCGATGAAGCGGAAATGACGCTGATTAAACAAATGGCGCAGTTTCCGCGCATGGTGCAATCGGCGGCGGAGGCCCATGAGCCGCACCGCATCGCCTTTTACCTCTATGAGCTGGCTTCGGCCTTCCATGGGCTTTGGAACAAGGGCAAGGACGATCCCTCGCTCAGATTTATCCTCGCCGATAACAAGAGTGTTACGCTTGCAAGGCTGGCTCTGATTCGCGCTGCTGCCTATGTGGTGGAGGCGGGCCTTGGCATATTGGGGGTAGAAGCAATAGAGGAGATGCGCTGATGTCCGATCGGGATGATGAAGGACATGGCCGTTTCGTGCCGCATCCGTCCGACGAAGAATTCCATACCTATGACGCGACGGATGAGGAAGAAGAGCGCGGGCGCGGGCCCTTGCTGCTTGCCGGGATCATTCTGCTGCTCGCGGCCTTTGGGGGTGTCCTCTTCTTTGCCTATCAGCAAGGCGTGAAGGAGGGGATGCGCAGCGCCCCGCCGCTGATCCGCGCCGAACAAGGCCCCGCGAAGGTCACGCCGCAGGATCCGGGCGGCATGGAAATTCCGCATCAGGACAAGCGTATCTATGACCGCATCGCCGGGGCGGAAAGCGAAGAAGAGGGTGTCGAACGGCTCTTGCCGCGTGCCGAGGAGCCTATGAAGCTGCCGAACGGGGATACGGAGGAAAAGCCCGCCGCTGAAAAGGAAACGGCTGCCGAACCGTCCAGCCCCGAGGAAGCCGTTATTCCGGGCGCCGCACCTCGTACGCCGGAGGCCAAGCCTTCGCAGAGCGCCAGCAAGCCCGCACCTGCGGCTTCTTCCTCCAGCTCTTCAGGCAAATATGTGGTCCAGATCGCCGCGCTTCGCAGCGAGGCGGACGCCAAATCCCGCTTCGCCAGCTTGCAGAAGCAGCACAGCGATCTTCTGAGCGGTACCGAGGCGGATATCCAGCGCGCCGATCTTGGCGATAAAGGCGTCTATTACCGGCTGCGGATCGGCTATCTGGACAGCAAATCGAGCGCCGATAGCCTCTGCTCCAAGTTGAAATCGCGTGGTCTCGACTGCCTGGTTCGGGAGCGCTAAGCGCGTATGACGCCAAGCGCGGTGATATTCGGCTCCGAGGGGCCGGTTTTAAGCGAGCGGGAACGCGCCTTCTTCAAGGAGGCCGATCCCTGGGGCTTTATCGTCTTTGCCCGCAATATCGAAAACCCCGGCCAGCTTGCCGCCCTGACCCAAAGCTACCGGGAGGCGGTCGGCCGGGACGCGCCCGTCCTGATCGACCAGGAAGGGGGGCGGGTGCAGCGTCTGCGCCCGCCGCATTGGCGCTCCTATCCCACCGGGGCGGCTTACGGCGCGCTCTACAGCGCCGATCCCGAAAAAGGGCTGGAGGCGGCTCGTCTCGGCGCACGGCTCATCGCGGGGGAACTTGCCCGCGCGGGCGTGACTGTCGACTGTCTGCCTGTCCTCGATGTGCCGGTGCCGGGCGCTCATGACGTGATCGGCGACCGGGCCTATGGGCTGACGCCGGAGCCCGTCATCGCCCTTGGCTGGGCGGCCTGTGAGGGGCTGCTGCAAAGCGGGGTCTTGCCTATCATCAAACATATTCCGGGCCATGGCCGGGCGGGGGTGGACAGCCACGAGGCGCTGCCGGTCGTGGACACACCGCTTGAAACGTTGCGGGAAACCGATTTTGCCCCGTTCCGGGCGCTGGCGGACATGCCGCTCGCCATGACCGCTCATGTCATTTACAGCGCCATCGATAGCGATGCCCCTGCAACAACATCAGCCAAGGTGATCACGGAGGTTATCCGGGGCGATATCGGTTTTGACGGGCTGCTTATGTCCGATGATTTGTCCATGAAAGCGCTGGGCGGGGAGTTCGGCGCGCGGACACGGGCCTCGTTTGCGGCTGGCTGCGACGTGGTCCTTCACTGCAATGGCGATCCGAGGGAGATGGAAGCCATCATGGCCGAGGTGCCCCGGCTTGGCGGCAAGGCGCTGCTTCGGGCCGAAAACGCCCTTGGCCGCTACCGCCCGCGGCAGCCTTTCGATGAAGAAGCGGGCTGGGAGGTCTTTCAGGGCCTTATTGGAAACTATTCCTAGAAATTTTCTACCGCACCCGCCAATTCGCCCACAGGAAATTGCCGTATCCGGGCAAAAGCCCGTGCCCCGAATCCCAAGGCGCGTTATAAGGGCAGACAGCCTGCGGCACGGCCCGCCGTCCGGTTCCTTCAACGAGTTGCCAATACATGACCCAGCCGCCGACCGACCCCAACGCTGCTCCGCCTGAGGAGGAGAGCGCCGCCGAAGCATCCGCCGCCCCGGAAAAGGGCGAGGCGGAGGACTTCGACGCGCCCGTACGGGTCGATCCGTCCGAAAGCGAGCATGAGGATAGTCTGGTCGTCGATATTAGCGGCTATGAAGGCCCGCTCGACGTTCTGCTGACGCTGGCGCGCAACCAGAAGGTCGATCTGACCAAGATTTCCATCCTGGAGCTTGCCGAGCAATACCTGCAATTCATTCAGGAAGCCCGGAAGCTGGAGCTCGATCTTGCCGCCGATTATCTGGTGATGGCCGCCTGGCTCGCCTTCCTGAAATCGAAACTGTTGCTGCCGCCACCGGAAGACGAAGAAGGCGAGCTTTCGGGCGCCGAAATGGCGGCGCGCCTGGCTTTCCAGCTGCAGCGCCTGGAGGCGATGCGCAAAGCGAGCGAGCAGCTCACAAACCGCACCCGCATGGGCATTCATGTGTTTGCGCGCGGCAAACCCGAAGGGGTGCGCGTGATCCGCACGCCTGAATGGCAGGCGGACCTCTATGAGCTTTTGAAAGCCTATTCCGTGCAGCGTGTACGCGGCACCTTTACCGAGCATTACGAGGTAAAGAAGCTGCCGATCCTGGCGATCGAAGATGCGCGGCGGCGGCTGGAAAACCTGATCGGCGCGGCCATGGATTGGGGGCGGATCGACAGTTTCTTCCCGCCTGATTTCGGCTCCGGCAAAAAACGGCGCTCTGCACTGGCGAGCACCTTGAGCGCGACTTTGGAAATGGTGAAGGACGGCAAGCTGGAAATCCGGCAGACCGGCCCGTTCCAGCCCGTCTATGTGAGACGGCGCGGGGATGAGGCGGGCGGGCCGTCCGGCGCCGCTCCCGGCACGAACGAGTAGATGATGGATCATAGCGAAGTGAAAAAAGAAGAGGCCGAGCTGGAAGCCGTGGAAACGGAAGCCGCCGAAGAAGATGCGGCCGAGGAAGCAGTGGCCGGCGAAGAAGCTGTGAGCGGTGCGCCTGCCGATGAGGCGGAAGAGGGCGCCGAGGAAGCGGCTGACGAAACCTCTGAGGACGCCTCCGATGAAGACGCAGACAGTGAGGCGGACGCCGGCGAGAGCGACGACAGCAATGTCGAGGCATTCCCCGTGCAGGACCCCGCGCAGCAATTGCGCATGGTCGAGGCGCTGCTTTTCGCCGCCGCCGAGCCGCTGGACCGGGACAGCATTGCCGCCCGCCTGCCCGAAGGGGCGGATGTCGGCGCGCTGATCGAAGATTTGCAGGCGCTTTATGCCGAGCGCGGCGTCAATCTGGTGCGTGTGGCCAATAAATGGATGTTCCGCACGGCAGAAGATCTTTCCTTTCTGATGCGCCGGGAAGCCAAGCAGCAGAAAAAACTCTCCCGCGCGGCGCTCGAGACGCTGGCGATCATCGCCTATCACCAGCCGGTGACGCGGGCGGAAATCGAGGAAATCCGCGGCGTGAGCGTTTCCAAGGGCACGGTGGACGTTTTGATGGAAACCGGCTGGGTGCGCCTGCGCGGCCGCCGCCGGGTGCCGGGTCGTCCCGTGACTTACGGGACGACGGAGGAGTTTCTGGTGCATTTCGGCCTTGAAAACATCTCCGATCTGCCGGGGCTTGATGAGCTGAAAGCCTCCGGCATGCTCGAAGGGCACCTGCCGCCGGGCTTTGAAGTGCCGGTTCCCTCCGACACGGGCGGTGACGGGGATGGCGAATTCGATGATGACCCCCTACATGAAGAGTATGGGGAGGCGCTGGATGACCATGTTGCCCAGAGCGCTTCCAGTGAAGGCGAAGACGACTGAACCTCTACCTTGGCCACACGTTGCGGCGAGGAGTGGATTCTGAGATGATAAAAGAAGTTAGCTTCGTCTCTTAAGACGTATGTGGAGATTATTGAATGGGACAGATCGGTCCGTGGCAGATCATCATCGTTGTGGTGCTCGTTGTGCTCTTGTTTGGGCGCGGCAAGATTTCCGGGCTTATGGGTGATGTCGCCAAAGGTATTCGCAGCTTCCGTAAAGGGCTGACGGAGGATGACGCCGACGAACAAGGCACGGCGAAAACTCTGGAAAACAAACAGGAGCAGCCTGCGGCTGAGCGGGCAGCGGATGCGGAAAAGGACAGCAAGGTCAATAGCTGACCTTCACGCACGGCGGCGCCGGGCGGAGCGGCATCTGCATCATGTTCGATATTGGCTGGTCTGAACTTCTTCTGATAGGCGTGATCGCCGTTCTCGTGGTGGGTCCGAAAGACCTGCCGCGCATGATGCGGGTTGTCGGCCAATATGCCGGCAAGGTCCGCGCTATGGCGCGGGAGTTTCAGCGGTCTTTCGACGATATGGCACGCGAGGCGGAGCTGGAAGAATTGCGCAAGGAAGTGCAGGACATCCGCAAAGCCAATCCGGTCAATAAGTTGAAGGATAGCTTTAACGATCCGGTCGATGCGGTGAACAAGGCCATCATGGACGGCGTGCCGCCGGAAGAAGCGCATAAGATTGCCGCCGAAGCCGAGGGTGACAAAGAGCGCGTCAGTGTTTCCGAACACTCCGAACCGGAGAAACCTGCCGAGACACCGGTTTACGAAGGCCATGAAGGGCCTAAGCCGGAAACGCAGCCTGAGCCTCAGGAAAAGCCCGAACGCAAGGCCGGCCCTCTAGACGGAAAATCCAACATATGAGCGAGCGTAGCGACGAGCCGGATGACGACATCGAGGCCTCCCGCGCCCCGCTGATCACGCATCTGATCGAGTTGCGCACGCGGCTGCTCTATTCGGTGGTGGCCATCGCCATCGGCTTTGCTATCTGCTTCTACTTCGCCGATCTGATCTACAATATCCTGCTGTTGCCCTATGAGATTGCCGCCGGTGACGATGCGGCCAATCTGAAAGTGATTTTCACCGCACCGCAGGAATATTTCTTCACACAGCTCAAGCTCGCGCTTTTCGGGGCGACATTTCTGGCCTTTCCGGTGCTTGCCTCGCAGATTTATATGTTCGTCGCGCCCGGCCTTTATAAAAACGAGCGCGGCGCTTTTCTGCCTTATCTGCTGGCGACGCCGGTGCTCTTCGCGCTCGGGGCGGCGCTGGTCTATTTCCTGATCATGCCGCTGGCGCTTGGTTTTTTCCTTTCCATGCAGCAAAGCGGCGGCGAGGGGAAAATCGCCATCGAGCTTTTACCGCGGGTGAGCGAATATCTCAGCCTGATCATGACCTTGATCCTGGCTTTCGGTTTCTGCTTCCAACTGCCTGTCGTGCTTAGCCTTTTAGGGCGGGCAGGGCTCGTGACCGCCGCCCAGCTGCGCTCTGGGCGCAAATACGCGATTGTGGCGGTGTTTGCTGCGGCGGCCATTTTGACCCCGCCGGACATCATCAGCCAGGTCGGCCTCGGCCTGCCGACGCTGCTGCTCTATGAAATTTCGATCCTCTCCGTCGCCATGATCGAGCGGCGGCGCAAGGAGCGTGAGGAGGACGAGCCCTACGAGGACGAGAAGGTCTAATTTGAGGCCTTCCGACTGATTTCTTTTCCCCGGAAACGGTGCAGCGGGCCTGCTGGACGGGCCTTCTCCCAGCGCTTATACAGGCAGCCAAATCATTGTTGTCCGGCGGGCCTGAGTCGCGCCGGAAGCCACATCTGACCCGACGGACGATCCATGTTCGATATCAAGCTGATCCGCGACGATCCGCAGGCTTTCGATGCCGCTCTGGCCAAACGGGGCGCCGAGCCCCAAGCCGAGACACTAATTGCGCTCGACGCCAAGCGCCGGGACGTCATTGCCCGCACCCAGGAAGCCCAGACCCGGCGCAACGCCGCTTCCAAGGAAGTGGGCGCCGCCAAGGCAAAAGGCGATGAGGAGCGGGCGAGCGCCCTTATCAAGGAAGTCGCCGAGCTGAAAGAAGCGCTGCAGAAGGGCGAGGAAGAAGAAAAGCGGATTTCCGCCGAACTCGACGACATGCTCTCGCGCATTCCCAACCTGCCGCATGAAGATGTGCCGGCCGGTAAGGACGAAGAGGACAATGTCGAGCGGCACAAGCATCTGGAGCCGCGCCGCTTCAACTTCGAGGCGAAACAGCATTTCGATCTCGGCGAGGGCATGGGCCTTATGGATTTCGAGGCGGCGGCGAAACTCTCCGGCGCGCGCTTCGTCGTTCTGAAAAGCCAGATGGCGCGGCTTGAGCGGGCGATCGGCAATTTCATGCTTGATCTGCATACTAGTGAGTTCGGCTATATGGAAGTCGCACCGCCCGTCTTGGTGCGCGATGAAGCGATGTTCGGCACGGGCAATCTGCCGAAATTCGCCGAAGATGCCTTCCGCACCGAAAACGGCTATTGGCTGGTGCCGACCGCCGAAGTGCCGCTGACCAATCTGGTGCGCGAAAGCATTCTGGCCGAAGAAGAGCTGCCGCTGCGCATGACGGCTTTCACGCCGTGTTTCCGCTCCGAAGCAGGTTCCGCAGGGCGCGACACGCGCGGCATGATCCGTATGCACCAATTCTCCAAGGTCGAGCTTGTCAGCATCACCGCGCCGGAAAAGTCGGCGGAGGAACATGAGCGGATGCTGTCTTGCGCCGAGGAAGTGCTGAAACGGCTGGAGCTGCCTTACCGGGTGATGACGCTGTGTACGGGTGATATGGGCTTCGGCGCCCGCAAGACCTATGACATCGAAGTCTGGCTGCCGGGGCAAGATGCCTACCGGGAGATTTCGAGCTGCTCGAATTGCGGCGACTTCCAGGCCCGGCGCATGGGCGCGCGCTACCGCCCCGGTGACACCGACAAGAAAGGCAAGGGCGCGACGCGCTTCGTGCATACGCTGAACGGCTCCGGTCTTGCCGTGGGGCGTACGCTTGTGGCTATCCTTGAAAATTACCAGCAGGAAGACGGCAAGGTGGCGGTGCCGGCCGTGCTGCAGCCTTATATGGGCGGACTTGAGGTGATCGGCTGATGGCGGGCGCAAAACGCACGAGCAAAAAACTGCCGCTCGCAGGAAAACGCATTCTGCTCAGCAATGATGACGGCATTCATGCCCCCGGCCTCAAGGCGCTGGAAAAGATTGCGCGGCAGCTTTCCGACGATGTGTGGATCGTGGCGCCGGAAACGGAGCAGAGCGGGGCGTCACACTCGCTGACGCTGGCCGATCCTTTGCGGCTGCGCAAAGTCAATGCACGCAAATTTGCCGTCTCCGGCACACCGAGCGACAGTGTGATGATGGCGCTGCGCCATGTGCTGAAAGATAAAGCGCCGGACCTTGTGCTTTCCGGCGTCAACCGCGGCCAGAACATCGCCGATGATGTGACATATTCGGGCACGATCGCTGCGGCCATGGAAGGCACCATTCTTGGCGTTCCCTCCATCGCGCTCAGCCAGGCTTACGGGTTCGACGGCAAGCAGAACGTGAAATGGGCGACGGCGGAGCACCATGCGCCGAAACTTATCCTGCAGCTTTTGGAAGAAGGCTGGCCGAAGGAAGTGCTGATCAATATCAACTTCCCCGATGTCGCCCATGATCATGTCAAAGGCATCGAAGTGACGGCGCAGGGCCGGCGCGACCAGTCGCTTGTCAAAGTGGAAGAGCGCATCGATGCGCGCCACCGGCCTTATTACTGGATCGGTTTTGAAGCGAAGAAATCCAACCCGCCCAAGGGCACGGATCTGCACGCGATTTATAATGGCTTCATCTCCATCACACCGCTCCACATGACGCTGACGCATGACCGCTCCAGGCGCGCGCTGCTCAAGGCATTCGGTTAGGGGGCAGGATGCCGGAGGAGGAAAGAGAAGGGTTTGCGGCTGCCGATCCGGCGAAAATTTCGTTGATCATGGAACTGCGCAGGCGCGGCATAAAAAGCAAAGCGGTGCTCTCCGCCATCGAACGGGTGGCGCGGGACAGCTTTGTACCCACGACCTTCTCCAAACAGGCCTATGAGGACCACGCACTGCCCATCGAATGCGGGCAGACGATTTCCCAGCCGTTTGTAGTTGCTTATATGACGGAAAAGCTGGAGGTCGGGGACCGGATGAAGGTTCTGGAGGTGGGAACGGGCTCCGGATATCAGGCAGCGATCCTGTCCCGTTTATGCCGGCGCGTTTACACAATTGAGCGTTATAGAACGCTGATGCGCGATGCCGTTAACCGTTTCGAAACCTTAAATCTGCACAACATTACTACAAAGGTGGGCGATGGTGCGTCCGGATGGCCGGAACAGGCACCGTTCGACCGGATCATGGTTACCGCCGCCGCCCCCGAATTGCCGCAAATGCTGGTAGACCAGCTGAAAGTGGGCGGCATTATGGTTTTGCCGGTCGATATTCCCGGCAGGCCGCGCGAGCAGAAACTGGTGCGTGTGACGCGCACCGAGACGGGCATCGAGCGGGAAGATTTGATGGACGTGCGCTTCGTTCCTCTTGTCGAGGGCGTCGCACGGGAGAGCTAAAGAGGCGGAAAGTGGCAATGGGACTGGCAGATATGAAGACCAGTCGGGCACAGCAAAGCGGTGCGGGGCTCGGCCTTATGCAGCGCGCACCGCTTTTCAAACGTCTTGGCGTTCTTTTTCTGAGCTTTGCCTTCATCTCCGGCTGCGCCAGCCAGCCTGCCTGGTGGGATGCGCAGTACGATTACCGCAATGGCGGTTCATCGGCCGGCAGTTCCAAGAATTATTCATCGAGCGCCCGGCGCAATGCGCCTTCGCCCCTGCCGCGCCCGAGCGTGAGCACGCCGCGCCGTCCGCCTGCGCAAACGGCTTCCCGTTCCGGCGGCACGTATCACGTCGTGAAACGCGGGGAGACGGTGTACCGCATTTCAAAAATGCACGGCATGCAGGTCTCCGATCTTGCGCGCCTGAACGGGCTCGATTCCTCTTACAACATCGAGGTCGGCCAGAAGCTGCGCCTTAAAGGCACGCCGGTACAGGTGGCCGCTGCTTATCCGCAGGCCCGGCCGGGTCAGACGGGCACCGTGTCGCCCGGTGCGCCGCGTCCTTATGTGAAACCGCCGCTTCCCGCGCCGCCGCCGCCTGCCGGCGGGTTCATCTGGCCGGCGGAAGGCCGCGTGCTTTCCAGCTTCGGGTCCAAGGAAGGCGGCCTTCATAACGATGGCATCAACATCGCGGTGCCCGAAGGCACACCGGTGCGCGCGGCGCAAAGCGGTGTCGTTGCCTATGTCGGCAATGAGCTGAAGGGGTACGGCAATCTCGTTCTCGTACGCCATGCCGATGGCTGGATGACCGCCTATGCCCATAACGGCAAAATTCTCGCCAAGCGCGGCGATAAAGTGGTGAAGGGGCAGACGATTGCGCTTTCCGGCCAGTCGGGCAGTGTGAGCACACCGCAGATCCATTTCGAAGTGCGCAAAGGCACGAAGCCGGTGGATCCCAAACGCATCGTGCGCGCTTAATTAGCTCAGCGGTTTTCCAAGCCGTCCCGCCACATCCTGAATATATTGCCAGGCAACGCGGCCCGAGCGCCCGCCGCGCGTTGCCGCCCATTCGACGGCGCCGGCTTGCAGCTCTTCCGGTGCGATATCCAGCTCCAGAAACGCGGCGTAGCCCGCCACCATTTCCAGATAATCCTGCTGCGAGCATTTGTGAAAGCCGAGCCAGAGGCCGAAACGGTCCGAAAGCGAGACTTTCTCTTCCACGGCCTCTGACGGATTGATGGCGGTCGAGCGCTCGTTTTCCATCATGTCGCGCGGCATGAGGTGGCGCCGGTTCGAAGTGGCATAGAAGATCACATTGTCAGGCCGCCCCTCGATCCCGCCTTCCAGCACCGCTTTCAGGGATTTGTAGCTCGTATCGTCGTGATCGAAGGAGAGGTCGTCGCAAAAGATGACCGTGCGCCGCCCGCTTTCGCGGATCGCCGTCATCAGACGGGGCAGGGTGTCGATGTCTTCCCGGTGAATTTCAATGAGTGCGAGAGCGCCCGGCTTTGCCTTGTTCATCTCGGCATGGGCGGCTTTGACCAGCGAGCTTTTCCCCATACCCCGTGCGCCCCAGAGCAGCGCGTTGTTTGCGGGTAGGCCTTCGGTAAACCGGCGGGTGTTTTCCAGCAGAATGTCACGGACATTATCGACGCCGCGCAAAAGCGAAATATCCACCCGCGAGACCGTTTGGACGAGCAAGAGCCGGTCCGTTTCCGGTTCCCAGACAAAGGCATCGGCTCCATCCAGAGAGGGAACGGCCTCGGGCTCCGGTGCCAACTTTTCCAAGGAAACGGCAATCCGTTCCAGGATGGCCAAGAGCTCTGGGTCTTTGGTCATACGGCTTACTCCCTTGTCGCGCTCTTCCTGCCCGCCGTCCGGCTCACGGCGGCCCTGGAACGGGCGGACATTAGGGCGCTGCCGGGAAATGGTCAACGCAGTGAAAGCGACGGTAATTCAAAGGTTTGGGCCCGGTTTCGGGCCGAGACAGGGTTTGCAAAGCGCCAGCGCGCCGGTATAGTCCGGCCTCAGGATTCAAGCGGCGCCATGCGCCTCCTTCAGGAGATAAAGATGTTCATTACCCCGGCTTACGCCCAGGGCACCGGTGGCGGCAGCAGCGACCTGCTGATTTCGCTTTTTCCGTTCATTCTGGTTTTCGTCATCATCTACTTTCTGATGATCCGCCCCCAGCAAAAACGGGTGAAAGAGCACCAGGCGATGATCAACGCGGTGCGCCGCGGCGATGAGATCGTGACGGCCGGCGGCATCGTCGGCAAGGTGACGAAGGTGAGCGAGGGGGATGAAATCCAGGTGGAGATTGCCGAGGGCGTGCGGGTGCGTCTCGTGAAAGGCACGATCACCACCGTTCGCTCGAAGACAGAGCCGGCGCCTGAGGCAGCCAACTCCAACTAATTGAGCCACGCCTCAAGAAACGGGACCGTTTCATGCTTCGCTTTCCTCCTTGGAAGATCACCCTGGTGACGCTGATTGCCGTGCTGGGGTTCATCTACACCGCGCCTAATTTTTTCTCCAAAGACAGCTTGAGCGGGTTGCCCGGCTGGGTGCCGCAAAGCCAGATCGTGCTGGGGCTCGATCTGCAAGGCGGTTCTTACCTGCTGCTCGAGGTGGAAACCGACGCGCTTTACAAGGAGCGTTTGCAAACGCTGCGGACGGATGTGCGCAACACGCTGCGCCAGCTGGATGAACCCAGAGTGCGCTTCCGTGTGCGCCAGACGAATGAAGGTGTGACGGTTGTCCTCAACGATGCCGGGGATCAGGAACGCTCGATGGCGGCGCTGGAGGAGCTTTCCAGTTTCGTCGACGCCAACCTTTTCGGCGGCTTGCCGGAAAAGGACCTGGTGATCACGGCGGAAGGGGCTGACACGATCGGCGTGACCTTCTCCGAGGCCGCTCGGGTATCGATGTCGCAATCGGCGGTTTCCCAGAGCATCGAGATCGTGCGCCGGCGTATCGACGAGCTGGGCACGACGGAACCGACCATTCAGCGCCAGGGCGAAAATCGCATCGTCCTGGAAGTGCCGGGGCTTGACGATCCGCGCCGCCTGAAAGACCTGCTCGGCCAGACGGCGAAGCTCAGCTTTCACCTGGTGGACCGTTCCATGACGGCGGCCCAGGCGCAGGCGACGCGCGTGCCCGCCGGCTCGCAGATTCTGCCGCTTTCCAATACGGAGCCGCCGCAAGGCGTTCTCATCGAACGGCGCGCCATGCTGAGCGGTGAAAACCTCGTCGATGCGAAAGCCAGCTTCGATCAGCAAACGAACGAGCCTATCGTTACTTTCCGGCTCGATACGAGCGGGGCAAACCGGTTCGGCGATATCACGACGCAGAATGTGGGTGCCCCCTTTGCCATTGTGCTCGACGATGTAGTGCTGAGCGCGCCGGTCATCCGCGAGCCCATTCTGGGTGGTAGCGGACAGATCAGCGGCGGTTTTTCGGTTAAGGATGCGAACGACCTGGCCATTCTGCTGCGTGCTGGCGCGCTTCCCGCGCCGCTGACGATCCTGGAAGAGCGCACGGTCGGTCCGGGCCTCGGGGCGGATTCGGTTGCCGCCGGTGAAATCGCAGCGATTATCGGCTTTGCCGCTGTCGTGCTCTATATGGGCCTTGCTTACGGGCTCTTCGGCTGGTTTGCCAATGTCGCGCTTGTGACCAACGTCATGCTGATCGGCGCCGTTCTTTCGGTGCTCGGCGCGACGCTGACATTGCCGGGCATTGCCGGTGTGGTGCTCACCATCGGTATGGCGGTCGATGCGAACGTGCTGATTTTCGAGCGTATCCGTGAAGAGGTGAAGGCGGGCAAAACACCGCTTGTTGCCATCGAGAACGGCTATAACCGTGCGCTCGGCACCATTCTCGATGCGAACATCACGACCTTCATTGCCGCGGCCATTCTGTTCCAGCTTGGGGCGGGGCCGGTACGCGGTTTCGCGGTAACACTCGGCATCGGCATTCTGACATCCGTCTTCACGGCTTTCACATTGACGCGGATGTTCGTGGCGCTTTGGTACAAATCCCGCCGCCCGTCGGCACTTACGGTTTAAGGGGAACGAGCATGAGACTGAAACTTGTTCCGGAAAACACATCGATCCCCTTCGTTGCCTATCGCAAGGCGGCCTTCGCCTTTTCGCTTATGATCGTGCTGGCGTCCATTGCGCTGGTCTTCACCAAGGGACTTAATTTCGGCATCGACTTCAAAGGCGGGACGATGATCGAAATCGAAACGCCGGAAGCTGCCGACATTTCGGCCATCCGCACCCAGCTCAACGGGCTGGGGCTCGGGGACGTGCAGGTGCAAACCTTCGGCGCGCCCAATGATGTGCTGATCCGCATTCAAAGCCAGGGCGGAGAGCCCGGCAGCGACCAGCAGGTTGTCGAGTTGGTCAAGCAGGAGCTTGGCGAGAGCGTGCAATACAGGCGCGTGGAAGTCGTTGGCCCCAAGGTTAGCGGCGAGCTTGTGAACTCGGGCGTGACTGCCGTGGTGCTCGCCGTGGCATTGATGCTGGTCTATGTCTGGTTCCGCTTCGAATGGCAGTTTTCCATCGGCGCGGTGCTGGCCCTGGTGCATGACGTTATCACCACGATCGGCATTTTCTCGCTTTTGCAGATCGAGTTCAGCCTTCCGATCATCGCCGCGATCCTGACTATCGTCGGTTATTCGATGAACGATACCGTCGTCGTTTATGACCGGGTGCGCGAGAACCTGCGTAAATATAAACGCATGGATCTGGGCGAGCTGATCGACAAGGCAATCAACGAGACGCTGACGCGCACGACCATGACCGCGCTGACGACCTTGCTCGCGCTTTTTGCACTTTATATTTTCGGCGGAGAGGTTATTCGCGGCTTCACCTTCGCGATGATCTGGGGTGTTATCATCGGGACTTATTCCTCGATCTTCGTTGCCGCACCGGTGCTTCTCATCCTCGGTGTCAAACGCGATTGGAGCGAGACGGCAAGCAGCCCGGAACCCGGCAAGAAAGGCGCCTAAAGCCGAGATGGAGTTTTCCAACCCCGCTTTCCGTCAACCGCCCGTCGATGCCTATGGCGATGGCGGGTTCCGCGTGGACGGCAAGCGGGTGGAAGGCTCGCTTCTTCTTCTGCCCGCGCGTATGGAGCCTTGGCCGCTCGCCGATCTGAACGACGCCACCATTCGCTCTTTCGATCCGCTTATTGCACTGAAGACCGATTTCGATGTGCTGCTGATCGGCTGCGGAAAAGCGATGGCATTTTTACCGAAAGTGATTCGCGATCATCTGTCGGAGCACGGCATCTCTTTCGATGTGATGACCACACCCGCCGCCTGCCGGACCTATAATATCCTTGCAAGTGAAGACAGGCCCGTCGCCGGCGCCTTCATTGCTGTGGACTAGTTTCCAATCTCCCCACGCTTTACTTGGCTTTTGCAGTTGATGCGCCTAGGGTTGCTCTGGTTTTTGCGAGTCGCTTCAAAGTGAGTCGCATAACTCCCGGCAATTGGCAGGGGGCCGGGTTCTTGAGGCCTTTGGGTGTGAAACTTTTGGGGAGGGCTATTATGGCTGCCATTCTCACGTCGCTTCGGAACACGGTGATTGCCGGTTTCGTCCTCGCGGCGGTTCTTTTTGCAATGTATCTGAATTGGGGCGGTGATCTCGGTCACGGCTTCTGGGCATTTATCTTCCGCTGGCTGCATGTCATCAGCGGTGTGATGTGGATCGGTCTGCTCTGGTATTTCAACTTCGTGCAGATCCCGAACATGCCGAACATTCCCGACGAACAGAAACCGGCCATCGGTAAGGTCATCGCGCCGGCGGCTCTGTGGTGGTTCCGCTGGGGCGCCATGGCCACGATCGTGACCGGTGTCATTCTGGCATCGATGAACGGCTATCTGATCGAAGCCTTTACGCTTGGCATTACCGAGGGCTTTGCCGTCGAGAAGAATATCGCCATCGGTATCGGCATGTGGCTCGGCACCATTATGTGGTTCAACGTCTGGTTCGTTATCTGGCCGAACCAGAAAATCGCGCTCGGTATGGTAGATGCCGAAGCCGATGCGAAAGCAAAAGCGGCCCGGACCGCCATGCTGTTCTCGCGGACCAATACGCTGCTGTCGATCCCGATGCTTTTCGCCATGGTGTCGGCGCAGAACATCTATTGATAAGCACCGGCCCCGGCCGGTAAAGCAAAGGGGCCGCTCATGCAGCGGCCCCTTTATTTATGAGGTGAAAGGTGACGGAGACGCCCTTCGGCCGCGTTCTGGAAGAGCTGCGCAGCCTTGATTTCGAGCGCTATTTGAGCTTGCTCGTCATCAAGGAAGAGCCACGCCGCGCGCTCACCGCGCTTTACGGGCTCAACGCTGAAATCGCCAAGGTTCGCGAACTCGTCAGCGAGCCCATGCTCGGTGAAATCCGTCTGCAATGGTGGCGGGAAACGGCGGAACATCTTTTTAAAGGCGAGACACGCGGCCATGACGTTGCCGCCTGTCTGGCCGAGCTTCTGCCGGAAAGCATTATTGGCGCGGAAGATCTCATCGACCTTATCGACGGGCGCTCGCGCGATCTGGAAGCCGGGCTCTTTCAGGATTTCGGCGATCTCGATGCTTATGTGGAGGCAACGCAAGGCCAGCTCATGCGGCTTGGCGCGAAACTTCTTACCGGAAAAGAGATAGAGCCCGGCCTTGATGCAGCCATTACAGCGGGCGCGCGGGCCTATGCCTATACCGGGTTTTTGCGGGCGCTGCCTTATCACGCCTCGCAAGGCTATATGATGCTGCCGCAATCGCTGCTCGCCAAACATGAGGTGGAACTGGAAGACCTGTTCAACGGCGTGGCGCGGCCGGGCCTTTATGAAGCGATGCGCGAGATGGCCGCGCTGTCGCAAGAAGCGCTGAACGAAATGCGCCATCATATGAACGATGTACCGAAAAACTGCCTGCCGGTTTTCCTGCCGCTCGCCGCGGTGCCGCTTTATCAGAAACGCTATCTGGCGCGCAAAGACCATCCGTTCCGCGACCGGGTGGAGGTTCCCGCTTTCCGGCTGCAGTGGCGTTTTTTGACGTCGCAGTGGCGCGGGCGTATTTAAGCTATTCAGCGGCGGCCATTTCCTGACCTTTCAGCCAGGTTTCGACATCGCGCAGGGCGCGGGCGGTGAGCGCTTGTTTGCGGGCGCGGCCTTTTTCCTTGCCGCGCAGCCTTTTGCCGTCCGGTGATTTGGGCGGCTCGATTTCCGGGAAAAGGCCAAAGTTTACATTCATCGGCTGAAAGGTTTCCGCTTCCGCGCCGCCGGTAATATGGCCGAGAAGCGCGCCGAGCGCCGAGGTAACAGGCGGCAGCACGGGCTGAGCGCCCCGCGCCTCGGCTGCTGCGAAACGTCCGGCCAAAAGTCCCATGGCCGCACTTTCTACATAGCCTTCAACGCCGGTGATCTGCCCCGCAAAGCGCAGGCGCGGATCGGCCTTTAGCCGCATCGAGGTATCGAGCACACGCGGCGAATTGATGAACGTATTGCGGTGCAAGCCGCCCAGCCGCGCGAACTCGGCTTTCTCAAGCCCCGGGATCATCTGGAACACGCGCTTCTGCTCGCCGTGGCGCAGCTTGGTTTGAAAGCCGACCATGTTGTAAAGCGTGCCGAGCGCATTGTCCTGGCGCAGTTGCACGATGGCATAAGGCTTCACGTCCGGGTTATGGGGGTTCGTCAGACCGACGGGTTTCATGGGCCCGTGCCGCAAGGTTTCCGGCCCGCGCTCCGCCATGACTTCGATAGGCAGGCAGCCTTCAAAGTAAGGTGTATCCTTTTCCCAGTCCTTGAATTCGGTTTTATCGCCGGTCAAAAGCGCATCGATGAAAGCGGCATATTGCTCTTTGTTCATCGGGCAATTGATGTAGTCCTTGCCCGTGCCGCCGGGGCCCGGCTTGTCATAGCGGGACTGGTACCAGCAGATATCGAAATCGATGCTGTCTTTATAGACGATCGGCGCGATCGCATCGAAAAAGGCAAGCTCGTCCGCGCCCGTCAGGCCTTTCACCGCCTCGCTAAGCGCGGGCGAGGTGAGGGGGCCGGTCGCGATGATAACCGAGTGCCACTCTTCCGGCGGCAGGCGGTCCACCTCGCCGCGCTCCACGGTGACGAGCGGATGGTTCTCAAGCGCCTCGGTCACCGCGCCGGAAAAAATATCCCGGTCCACGGCAAGCGCGCCGCCGGCAGGCACTTTCGCCTTTTCGGCGGCTTGCATGACGATGGAACCGGCCCGGCGCATTTCTTCATGCAAAAGGCCGACGGCATTGTTTTCCCAATCATCCGAGCGGAACGAGTTGGAGCAGACAAGCTCTGCGAACCCGTCCGTCTGGTGGGCGTCGGTGCCGCGCACGGGGCGCATTTCATGCAGAATGACGGGCGTACCGGCGCTTGCCAGCTGCCAGGCGGCTTCCGACCCGGCCATGCCGGCGCCGATCACGTGAACGGGCTTGATGCTTTCATTGCTCATAAGCGGGAAATAGCACTCTGCCGGAGCGCTGGAAAGGGGCCAAGACGCGAATTTTACCGGGCCTCGGCGAGTTCACCCCCAGCGCCCAGATAACCCGACCAGGCGAACCAATAGGCGATATGGCCGGGAAGGCGGGGAAAGGCCTCTCCCTGCGGGCCGCGCAGGGCTTTCTCAGTCACCTGCCAAGTTTCACCGCCTGAGCGCACTTCATCGGGATTACCGGTTTTCTCAAAGACCCGCCCGTCCGTGCGGTAGGCGCGCACGGTCTGGCTTTCAGCCGTCCCAATCAGGGTCAAGGGCACGGCGCCTGCCATGTCGTTGATGACCGCACCGCCCTTGAAGGCCGAAAGCGGCCAGGCCTTGTCAGCCGCGCCGCCGCGCAAGGCGAAAACGTAATCCTTCGCGCCTAGCCGTTCATCATCGAGATAGGCCGGGAAAATGAGCTCTTTGCTGGCAAAATAGTCCCCGTATGGCTGGCCGGGCCGGTAATCGCGCTCAAAGCCGGTATCGAGGGCGAGTACTTTCGTTTCGGGGTGGCTGGCGCGCCATGCCTGCCAGCTCGTGATGACAAGCGGGCGGGTAGGAAGCGTGATGCCGGAGCCTGCAAGCGGGCCTGCAGCGGGCTTACCGGTGAACTGGTTCCAAAGGGAGTTCGTTTCCCGGTCATACATCAGCTTGTTGGAGCGGTAGAGAAGACCGGAGGAGCCGAAGCGGAATGGCTTTTCCCGGCCCTCAAGCGCCGTCTCAAAGAGGATGCCCGAGCCGCACAGCGTGCAATAGGCAAGGGAGACGGGTACGCCGCCCACCACGTCGTTCAGCATCTCATGCCAGTCCATGATACGTAGCGGATAGGCCCGCGCATCGCCGTTGATCTCAATGCCGAAGACAAGTTCCTCCGGAGTCAGATAATCCGCTTCGCTCGCAAGAATGATGGCCGGATCATCAAGCGGCGGGATGGCGTCTTTCTTGACGCCGCCCCAGACAATCTCTTCCAGCCGAATATTATGGGGCATCGAGGAATAGACGAGCGACACGAATTTCGGATCGAGCGTGGAGAAAAAGGCTGAAAGGAAGCGGTCATAATCTTTATGCGGTGCGATCTCCGGATGCTGCTGCAGCCAGAGCATCCAGCTCTTCCAATCGTCGCCGGGTTTTGCCCCGGTCAGTTTTTCAAGTGCGGCGACAATTTCCGGCGCTTCAGCCGTTTTGAAGCGCAGTGCCCGGATCAAGGCGGGTACGGCTTTGCTGCCGCCTTTGTCCGCCAGCCAATCGATGGCAATGCGCCGCAGAAAACCGTTATCGCTTAAGAGCTGATCGGCCATCCGCGCGCGCTGCCCGGCATCGCCAGCGTCTTGCGCCCGGGCCTGCATGACAGGGAACGTAAGGAAGATAGCAAATAGGGCTGCGGCGATAGGGCGAATGAACAAGCGCATGGGAGCCTCCTTCCCCCCATGCTAGGGGGAGGGAGGGGGCATGCAACGGCACACGGTTTGAACTCTTTGTGAGGAGGTGTCCTCAATTCCAGTGTTTGGGGCGGCGGTCCTTCCAGGGGCACTCTTTTTCAAGCTGCCCGGCAAGACGGAAGAGCGTGCCTTCATCGCCGTACCGCCCGGTAAACATCATGCCGATGGGAAGCCCCGCCGCGCTTTGCCAAAGCGGCACGGACATGGACGGCTGGCCGGTGAAGTTGAAGGGCGGTGTGAAGGGGAAAACCTTACCCTGACGCTTGTTGACCTCTTTCGGGTCAAGATTGACGGGATCGACATAACCGATTTCCGGCGGCGGTGTGCCCATGACCGGGGAAAGATGCACATCGAATTCTTCGAAGAGCGAGAGGACTTGCCGGTTCAAGAGCCGCAATTCCTGCCAGCCGTAAAGCGCCATTTCGCCGGTGACGCGCCCGCCATTGCGGTAGGCCGCCCAGGTCAGTTTTTCAAGCTCGTGCTCTTCCGGCTCCCGCCCGATGAGTTCCACGCGCCGGCGCATACCGGCGGCGAAATTGGAGGCGGAGACCATGCCTTGCGCCCGGTAAAGGCGGCGGTAGTCGACGCCAAGGCCGCGTTCCACGACCTCATGACCGAGCGATTTGAGCAGTTCCACGGTCTTCTCGAAGGCCTGCTGCACTTCCGGATCGATCGGTTTGCCATTCGGTGTTTCCGTGGAGACGGCGATTTTCAGTTTGCCGGGTGAGGCCTCTACTTCCTCAATATAAGGCCGTGCCTTGGGCGGCGGTGCGTAAGGAGAAGCGGCTTCCGGATAACCCGTCGCATCGAGCATCGCCGCGCTGTCGCGCACGCTGCGTGAGACGACATGATCCACGCTGAAACCGATGGCGCGGTCGAAATCGTCCGGCCCGTTGGGGTTCCGGTCCCGGGTGATCTTCATACCGAAAAGCCCGCAGCAGGCAGCTGGAATACGGATGGAGCCGAGCCCGTCGCTTGCATGAGCCAAGGGCACCATGCCGCTTGCCACGGCCGACGCCGCGCCGCCGGAAGAACCGCCCGCAATATGCTTCTCGTTCCAGGGCGATCGGCAGGGACCGAGCAGGGCGGATTCCGTCGTGCCGGTGATCCCGTATTCCGGCGTATTCGTCTTGCCCAGAATGACGATGCCGGAGGCACGGAAACGGCGGGTAAGCTCGCTGTCTTCGCTGTCCACGCGCGTGCCGATAAAGCGGCTGCCATCGGTACGCGGCAGGCCAGCAACTTTCAGGCCCAAATCCTTGATAAGAAAGGGCACCCCTTTGAAGGGGCCGTCCGGCAACTCCTCCTTAGCGGTCTGCCTTGCCTCATCGAATGCTTTATGCACAACGGCATTCAAAGCGGGATTGTGCTTTTCAATCCGTTCGATGGCGGCATCTACGAGTTCGAGCGGCGTGACTTCTTTCTTGGCAACAAGCTGCGCCAAGCCGAGCCCGTCATAATCTGCATAATTTTTCATTCCGTCTCCTCCCAAAGACCGGTGCCGGATTGTCTTTAGTTCCAGATTTGCGGTTTTTTCTCCTTCCAGGGGCGGGCCGTTTCAAGCTGCGCGGCAAGACGCAGCAATAAGCCTTCTTCCCCGAAGCGTCCGGCAAACATGAGCCCGACCGGCAAACCTTCCGGTGTCCAATGCAGCGGCAGCGAAATGGCAGGCTGACCGGTTGCATTTTCAATGGCCGTGAAGGGCACATAGGTTTGAACCGGCGCGAATGCTTTTTCAGGGTCGGTTTCATGAATATCGACCGAATCTAAGGGGAGCGGCGGCGCGCCCAGCGTGGTCGTCATCCAGGCATCATAGGTGGTATGGAAGCGTGCCATCTCGCGGCCCAGCATCTGAAAGGCGCTTACCGCCATGAGATATTGCGAGGCGGTGATGCTTTGACCGGCTTTGTAAAGGCCCCAGGTCAGGCCTTCGAGCATGGCAAGACCGGCGGCCCAAACGGCCATGAAGGCGCCGGACATCATTTCCATGTTGAGATTGGGTGCCGTCTCCACAACCTCATGGCCGAGTTCTTCCAAAAGCTTCGCCGTTTCCTGCACCGCTTTCACGCATTCGGGATGAACGCTGTTGCCGCCAAGATCTTTGGTGGAAAATGCGATGCGCAGCTTTCCTGCAGGCTGTTTCACTTCTTCAAGGAAAGGGCGTTCCGGCACCGGCGCCATATAAGGATCGCCCGGTTCCGGCCCGCTCGTGCAATCGAGCATGGCCGCGCTGTCGCGCACGCTGCGCGAGACGATATGCTCGCTGATCAAGCCGCTCATGATGTCGCCCAGCATGGGGCCGAGGGGGTTGCGTGCGCGGGTCGGTTTCAGGCCGACAAGCCCGCAGCAGGAAGCGGGAATGCGGATGGAGCCGCCGCCATCATTCGCATGGGCCATGGGCACGATGCCGGCGGCAACCGCGGCGCCCGAGCCGCCGGAAGAGCCACCCGTCGAATGATCCGGGTTCCAGGGATTGCGCGCAGGCCCGTAAAGCGCGGATTCGGTGACCGGCAGCAGACCGAATTCCGGCACATTTGTTTTGCCGAGAATGGAAACGCCCGCCGCCTTGAAGCGCTGTGTCAGTGTATTGTCAGTTGGGGCCGGCAGGCCTTGCATTAGCCGCGAACCGGAGCGCGTTTCCACGCCCGCCACATCGCCCAGAATGTCTTTCAGCAGAAAAGGAACGCCGGAGAAGGGGCCTTTTGCCGGGGCCTTTGCCGCCTCCCTGCCCATGTCGTAAAGTTTGGTGACAACCGCATTGAGCGTGGGATTGTGTTTCTCGATCCGGCTGATCGCTTCTTCCGCAAGCTCGCTTGCACTGATCTCGCCTTTGGCGACGAGCTCCGCCAGACCAAGCCCGTCATAATCCGCATATTCGTTAAACGCCATGAGCTCCCTCTCTTTTCTTATGAGGGATGATAGTCAGGTCTGCGTTGCTTTGTCAGCTTTCATGCGAACGGAAAAAGCGGCGCGCCTTGAATGGCGGGCGTAAATTCCGGCGGCTCCTCGCCGTCTTTCCAGGCAGGCACCCGCAAAAGCGTGGTGCGCAAGAGCTCGGTTCCTTCCGGCCCTTCATCGCGGCGCACATCGCCCACATTGACGAGGCGCACGGAAATCTCTTCTTCCGTCAAATCCACCAACCCATAACCGTGGCTGTTGGAATCGAGAAAATTAAGGCCCGGATTGGCGCTTTTTGAGGCAAAGACGCCCGACACGTTGGGACTACCGGTGACCGAGGCGGCGAGCCCCGCCAGCACGCCGTTGACGATGCTGTTGTTCCAGTTCTCTACCGGCCCTTCCGGGGTCTCATAGACCACAAGGCGGCGCAGACTCTCGCTGTCGCGGGACCGGGCTTCCACGCCTTCATAAAGATTGCCGGAGCTGATGCTCGTTACGGCGAACTCGACGGCTGCAAATTCCGTTTCCTCCGCATCGGGATCGACGGGGAGGCGACCTGCCGCGTGGGTGTGATAGTCGCCTGCGCAGGAAACGACATTGGCGATTTTCTCATCGCGTACATAAGCCATGAGCTCGGTCAGTTCACCCGGATAGCCCTGCCAGGCATCGGTGCCGAGATAGCCTGTGTCGAGGCCTGCGAAGGGAATGGAGCCGAGATTAAGGCGCAGCGGCAGAGCGGGGATGGAATTCGCCCAGATTTTCCAGCGTGCATCGGATTGTTTCAGCACCTGCTTGAACCAGGCTTTTTGCTGCGCGCCAAGGCAGGTGCCGGGCGGGGCCGCGCGGCGCGGGTTGGGGATGGAGGTTTCCTTGTAGGTGATCGTTTCGGGCGGCGCGCTATTATTGGCCGTGCGCCCGGCGTCCAGCGTCTTGACGATATCGACGGGCGGCAGCGGCGCCTCGGCAAGTAAAGTTTCCACCGGGCCGCTCACCACGGGCGGGCTGCGGTAAGAGCGTGTGTCCGTGACGATCAGATCGGCAAGACTGCCCCAGGAAAAAGCACGGTAGATCGTCAGTGTCTCCAGCGCGGTCTTGTTGTCACCCTCAAACAGATACGCATCGTCATATGTTTCGAACGGCGCATCCTCGACCGGGGCATCCACAAAATCGGCAGCGGCATTCTCAACGCCGCCAATGCCGGGGCCGCCGCTCAAGATCGCGGGGATGAATTCGAACCAGGCGCGGTTGGCAGCCACCTTGCGCCGCTGCGCCGGTTCCCCCTCACCGAAATAGGTATCGTGGGCCTGCCAGGCATCATTGGTGAATTCGTGATCGTCCCAGGTACAGATGAAGGGAAAGCGCGCGCGGGCGGCCTGCAAATCGGGATCGGATAGATAGACCTTATAAAGATGCCGGTAATCGGCAAGCGTTACCGCCGCTTGCGCGCCCGGCTGCCACCAGGTGCGCGTGCCGTCCGGCACCCAGGGCGGGCTGCCATCGGGCAGCTTCGGCACGAGCCGGGCAGGGGTGCGGTCCATCGGCACATCGCCGGTTACTTCGTAAATGAAGTCGCCAAGATGCAGAACGAAATCGATCTGCGCCTCTTCGGGCACGCGCCTATCCTCGCGCACAAGATGCCGCCAGGCACTGAAATAGCCTTGCTCGTAATTCTGGCAGGAGGCGATGGCAAAGCGCACGGGCCGCTTGCTGCCCGCTTCCGGTGCCGTGCGGCTGCGGCCGATGAAAGGCGCGGCATCGGGCCCGGCGAAGAAGCGGTAGAAATAGCGCGTGTCAGGTTTGAGCCCTTGCGCAAAGAAGCGCACCGTGTGATCGGCCTCAGGCAGTGCGCGGAGTGCCTGTTCGATCACGACATTGGAAAAGTCTTCCTGCTCGGAGATCTGAACATAAAGATCGATGGGATCATCCGCGCCGCTCAGCGCTTCGACCCGCGTCCAGAGCATCAGGGCATCGGGCTGAGGATCGCCGGAGGCCAGGCCTTGCGGAAAGTGATAAAGGCCCAGCGCCGGCTCGGCGAGGGCCGCAGAAAAGCGGGGCGCGAATGGCAGCGCGGCCATGCCTGCATAGGCACCCGTGCCGGCCAGGAACCATTTAAGAAAACGGCGCCGACTAATGTCCCTCACATTGCCCCCATCACGCAAACCACCCGATATTGCGCCTGCGCCAATGCTCCCCTACGTCGGCGCAGCCTAAACAGCCAATGCCATGATTAGCCCGCCCGGCGCGTGCGCGCAACGCCGGAACCCGGCCATCTTCGCATTCCGCACTAAGATGCCTATTCGGCGGCAGCGCGGCGGGTCTTGCCGGCCGGGGTCTTTTTATCAGCGGTTTTCTTCGTCGAAGCTTTCTTGGCCGCCGGTTTCTTGGTTGAGGCCTTTGCCGTTTTCGGCTTTTCCGCCGCCTTGTCTTTTGCCTTCGCCTTCCCTTTGGCTTTCGCTTTGGTCTTCGGCGCCGATTTTTCCTTGCGCGGGGGCATGGGCATTTCGATGTGCTTCGGGGCCTTGCGGGCCGGGCCGCGGCTCTTCTGGCGTTTCAGAATGTCCTTGAGGTAATGGCCCGTATAAGAACGTTTCTCTTCGGCCACCTCTTCAGGACGCCCGGCAGCCACAATCTCACCGCCGCCATTGCCGCCCTCCGGACCAAGATCGAGGATCCAGTCGGCGGTTTTGATCACTTCCAGATTGTGTTCGATGACGACAACCGTATTGCCGGTATCGACGAGCTCATGCAGCACTTCGAGCAGCTTTTTTACATCGTGGAAGTGCAGGCCGGTGGTCGGCTCATCGAGAATGTAGATCGTGCGGCCCGTGGCACGGCGGGAAAGTTCCTTGGCGAGTTTGACGCGCTGGGCTTCCCCGCCTGAGAGCGTCGTTGCCTGCTGGCCGACCTTGATATAGCCGAGGCCGACACGCTGCAGGACTTCCATCTTCTCGCGCACCGCCGGGACGGCTTTGAAGAAAGAGGCGGCTTCATCCACCGTCATTTCCAGCACGTCGGCGATGGATTTGTCCTTGAATTTCACTTCCAGCGTTTCGCGGTTATAGCGGTGTCCGTGGCAGGCGTCGCATTCCACATAGACGTCCGGCAGGAAGTGCATTTCGATCTTGATGACGCCGTCGCCCTGGCACGCCTCACAGCGCCCGCCTTTGACGTTGAAGGAAAAGCGGCCGGGCTTGTAACCGCGCGCGCGCGATTCCGGCAGGCCCGCAAACCAGTCGCGGATATGGGTAAAGGCGCCGGTATAGGTCGCCGGATTCGAGCGCGGCGTGCGGCCGATCGGCGACTGGTCGATATCGATGATCTTGTCGAGAAATTCCAGCCCTTCGATCTGATCGAAGGGTTCGGCATGTTCGCGCGCGCCGGTGAGGCGGCGGGCAACGGACTTGTAGATCGTCTCGATGAGAAGGGTGGACTTGCCGCCGCCCGAAACGCCGGTGACGCAGGTGAATGTGCCGAGCGGAATTTCCGCCGTCACGTTCTTCAAATTGTTGCCGCGCGCGCCGGTGACTTTCAGGCGGCGCGTATCGGAGATGGGCCGGCGTTCGGAGGGAATATCGATCTGCTCGAAGCCGGTCAGATAGCGGCCTGTCAGGCTTTCCGTATTCGCCATGATGTCTTTCGGTGTGCCTTCGGCGATAATGTGCCCGCCATGGATGCCGGCACCGGGCCCGATATCGAGCACGTAATCGGCGGCGCGGATGGCATCTTCGTCATGCTCCACGACGATGACGGTATTGCCGAGATCGCGCAGCCGTTCCAGCGTCGCGAGCAGGCGGTCATTGTCGCGCTGATGCAGGCCGATGGAGGGCTCGTCGAGCACGTAAAGCACGCCTGTAAGGCCAGAGCCGATTTGCGAGGCAAGACGGATGCGCTGGGATTCCCCGCCCGACAGCGTGCCGGAATTGCGCGAGAGGCTGAGATAGTCGAGCCCCACATTGTTAAGGAAGTGAAGGCGTTCGCGGATTTCCTTCAGGATGCGGCTGGCGATTTCGAGCTGCTTGTCGGTGAGATAACCGTCGAGCTCGGCAAACCACTTATCGGCTTCCTTGATGGACAGCTGAGAGACTTCGCCGACATGACGCCCGCTGATTTTTACCGCCAGCGCTTCCGGCTTCAGGCGGTAGCCGTTACAGGTCTCGCAATTCGTGACGTTCTGATATTTCTCGATTTCCTCGCGCGCCCAGCTGCTGTCGGTCTCACGCCAGCGCCGCTCCATATTGGGGATGACGCCTTCGAAAGGTTTGCGCGTCTGGTAGGAGCGCATGCCATCGTCGTAATTGAAGGTGACTTCCTCATTGCCGGACCCGTAGAGGATGACGTTCTGGGCCTGTTTAGGCAGCTCCGACCATGGCTTGGTCATGGAGAACTTGTATTTGCGCGCCAGGCTGTCGAGCGTCTGGGTGTAATAGGGTGAGGTGGAGCGGGACCAGGGCGCCACGGCTCCCTGGCGCAGGCTCAGCCCCGGGTCAGGCACCACAAGATCGGCATCGATGATGTATTGCGTGCCGAGCCCGTCACAGGCCGGGCAGGCGCCGAAAGGATTGTTGAAGGAAAAGAGCCGGGGCTCGATCTCATCGATCGTAAAGCCCGAAACCGGGCAAGCGAAACGCTCGGAAAAGATGATGCGTTCCGGCGTCTCGCCTTCCTTGGCATCGGCAAGTTCGGCGACGGCGATACCGTCGGCAAGCGGCAAGGCGATTTCAAGAGAGTCCGCCACCCGGTTGCCGAGGTCGCCGCGTATCACGAGCCGGTCCACCACCACGTCGATATCGTGCTTGTATTTCTTATCGAGAGCCGGCACCTCGTCGATCTCATAGAACTGCCCGTCGACCTTCACGCGCTGGAAACCGCGTTTCTGCAGATCGGCGAATTCCTTGCGGTACTCCCCCTTGCGCCCGCGCACGATGGGGGCCAGGAGGTAGAGCCGGGTGCCTTCAGGCAGCGCCATGATACGGTCCACCATCTGCGTGACCGTCTGACTTTCGATGGGCAGGCCCGTGGCCGGGGAATAGGGAATGCCGACACGCGCCCAGAGAAGGCGCATATAGTCGTAGATCTCCGTCACCGTGCCGACCGTGGAGCGCGGGTTGCGCGAGGTGGTTTTCTGCTCGATGGAAATGGCAGGAGAGAGACCGTCGATCTGGTCCACATCCGGTTTCTGCATCATCTCCAGAAACTGGCGCGCATAGGCCGAAAGGCTTTCCACATAGCGCCGCTGGCCTTCCGCATAGATCGTATCGAATGCCAGGGAGGATTTGCCCGAGCCCGAAAGGCCCGTGATCACCACCAGCTTGTCGCGCGGGATTTGCACGGTGATGTTTTTTAGATTGTGTTCGCGGGCGCCGGAAACGGTGATGAACTTCTGCATGGCGCGTCAAAATCCTAACTGGCTTCGTGTGGGCGTCGGGGCGGGTGAAAACCGTCTGGCCGTTCATATAGCGCATCAGGGAATTTTTCACCCCTGCGCAAGGGCGCACACACGGCTTCTTGACCCTTCCTGCCACTTATGGAACATAATAAGAACAAATGGCACGCGGCGCTGAGTCTGGCAAGAGCCGCCGGGCCCATTCTGTCCACAGGTAAAGCGGGGCCATTTCCGCCGAACCTATAGCCCCGCTCTGGGCTTTCCTTTAGGGTCGCGTCCAGATTATTCCGTTCCGCGCGCCGCCTGTTTTAAGCTGCGATGCCCGCGGGGCCTGCAATACGAGGAGAAGCACCATATGGCCGGGAGCGTCAACAAAGTCATTTTGATCGGGAACCTGGGCGCCGATCCGGAGATCCGCCACACCCAGGACGGCCGGCCGATTTGCAATCTGCGCGTTGCCACCTCCGATAGCTGGCGGGACAAGAATACCGGCGAGCGGCGCGAGCGCACCGAATGGCACCGGGTCGTGATCTTCAACGAGGGTCTGTGCAAGATCGCAGAGCAATATCTGAAGAAAGGCTCCAAGGTCTATTTGGAAGGCCAGCTCCAGACCCGTAAGTGGCAGGATCAATCCGGCCAGGACCGCTATTCGACGGAAGTCGTGCTGCAGGGCTTCAACTCGTCACTGACCATGCTCGACGGGCGCAGCGGCGGCGGTTCCGGCGGGGGCGACTTCGGCGGCTCCTCCGGCGGCTATGACAACGGGAATTTCGGCGGTGGCCAGGGCGGCGGCGGCAGCTTCAACCAGGACATGGACGACGAAATTCCGTTCTAAGGACGTGTTCCAGAGCGAGGTTTAGGAGGGCGGCGCGAGCCGCCCTTCGTCTTTTCAAGCCCTCGTTTCAGAGCCAATTCCCAGGGCAAAAATGTGCGCGGGCAGGGCGGATTTTTTCCTGTCTCCGCGTGCCGCGGCCGGCACTTTTGTCAGAGGCATTTTTTCTTTGAAAGTCAGGGACTTAAGGGGTCCTTTCAAGGGCATATGATGATTGCCCTTGAAAGGGTGAAATGTTATTGTGCGCGTCTCATATTTCAGGGGATTCGGGCAGCCGTCCTTATCCGTTTCTGGGTCCGATTATGTGCCCCGGCGCATCCTGCTTCCGGGGCAGCTTTTTGAAGGTAAGCAAGTTTGTCCGACACGCATGACACGACAGCACCGGGCGATGAACCTCTCCCGGAAGGCGGTGGGGATTTGGGCAATGGCGGGGGCTCCGATGGCCCCGGCGGTGCGGGCGGGGGTATTCCGCCGGAGCGCGACGTAAGCCCGATCGCAATCGAAGAGGAGATGAAACGCTCCTATCTCGATTATGCGATGAGCGTGATCGTCAGCCGTGCGCTGCCCGATGCGAGGGACGGGCTGAAGCCCGTGCACCGGCGCATTCTCTTCTCGATGGGCGAGAACGGCTACGACTGGAACAAGCCTTACCGCAAGTCCGCCCGCGTGGTCGGGGATGTGATCGGTAAATATCACCCCCATGGCGACTCCTCGATCTATGACGCGCTGGTGCGCATGGCGCAGGATTTCTCGCTGCGCCTGCCGCTGATCGACGGGCAGGGCAATTTCGGCTCGGTGGACGGCGATCCGCCCGCCGCCATGCGTTATACGGAAGTGCGCATGGCCAAAGCCGCCCATGCGCTTCTCAACGACATCGACAAAGACACGGTCGATTATCAGGACAACTACGACAATTCCGAGCGCGAACCCACGGTTCTGCCGGCCGAGTTTCCGAACCTGCTCGTCAATGGCGCCGGCGGTATCGCGGTCGGCATGGCCACCAACATTCCCCCGCATAATTTGGGCGAAGTGGTGGATGCCTGTATCGCGCTGATCGAGAACCCGGACCTTTCCATCGACCAGCTTATGGAAATCGTGCCAGGGCCGGATTTCCCGACAGGCGGCATCATTCTCGGACGCGCGGGCATCCGCAGCGCCTATCATCTGGGCCGCGGTTCCGTCGTCATGCGCGGCAAGGTGGAGATCGAGGAAGTCCGCAAGGACCGGCTGGCGATCATCATCAATGAAATTCCCTACCAGGTGAACAAGGCCTCGATGATCGAGAAGATCGCCGAGCTTGTCCGCGAAAAGCGGATCGAAGGGATTGGCGATCTGCGCGACGAGTCCGACCGGCAGGGCATGCGTGTGGTAATCGAGCTGCGCCGTGATGCGGTGCCCGACGTAGTGCTCAATCAGCTCTACCGCTTCTCGCCGCTGCAAACGAGCTTCGGCTGCAACACCGTGGCGCTGCACCATGGCCGCCCGGAAACGATGAACCTCAAGGAACTGCTTGAGGCTTTTGTCGAGTTCCGCCAGACCGTGGTAACCCGCCGCACCAAGTTCGAGCTGAACAAAGCGCGCGACAGAGCCCATGTGCTTGTCGGCCTTGCCGTTGCGGTCGCGAATATCGACGAAGTCATTCAGCTGATCCGCACGGCGCCCGATCCGGGCGCGGCGCGCGATGCCTTGATGAGCCGGGACTGGCCCGCTCATGACGTGGCGCCGCTGATCCGCCTCATCGACGACCCGCGCCACCTGATCAAAGAGGATGGTACGTTCCGTCTTTCCGAGACCCAGGCACGCGCGATCCTCGATCTGCGCCTGCAGCGCCTGACGGCGCTTGGCCGGGACGAAGTAGGCGACGAGCTCAACGCGCTGGGCGAGAAGATTGCCGAGTATCTGGCAATTCTTTCCAGCCGCGCGCGTGTACTGGAAATCATCCGGGACGAGCTCACGAAAGTCCGCGAAGAATTTGCGACCCCGCGCCGCACCGAGATTACCGACGCCTCCAACGAGATGGAGGATGAGGATCTTATCCAGCGCGAGGATATGGTCGTTACCGTCAGCCATCTCGGCTACATCAAGCGTGTGCCGCTTTCCGCCTACCGGGCGCAGCGGCGCGGCGGCAAGGGCCGGTCTGGCATGTCCACGCGGGACGAGGATTTCGTTACCCGCCTCTTCGTCGCGAACACCCACACGCCTGTGCTGTTCTTCTCTTCGACCGGCATGGTTTACAAAATGAAGGTCTGGCGCCTGCCGCTGGCAACGCCGCAAGCGCGCGGCAAGGCGCTCGTCAATCTCCTGCCGCTGCAGCAGGGCGAGACGATCGCCACGATCATGCCGCTGCCCGAAGATGAAGACACCTGGCACGAACTTGATGTGCTCTTTGCCACGCGCTCGGGTAATGTGCGCCGGAACAAGCTGTCGGACTTCGTACAGATCAACCGTAACGGTAAGATCGCCATGAAGATCGAAGGCGATGACGGCATCGTCGCGGTACGGATCGGTTCGGAAGACGATGACATTGTTCTGACTTCGGCAAATGGGCGCTGCATCCGCTTCCCCGTCACCGATGTGCGCGTCTTCTCCGGCCGCACCTCGACCGGTGTGCGCGGTATCCGTCTCGATGCCTCCGACACTGTCATCTCCATGGCCATTCTCCGGCATCTGGATGTTTCACCGGCTGAAGCGCGCGCCTATCTCAAACAGTCGAACGCCATGCGCCGGGCGGCGGGCGATGAAGAGGTGCCTGAAGAAATCGCAGCGGATGAAGAGGGCGATGAAACCGGCGAGGGCGACGTGGCGCTCAGCGCCGAACGCTATGCCGAGATCGGCGCGGCGGAGCAGTTCCTTCTGACCGTCAGCGAAAACGGTTATGGCAAACGCTCTTCTTCGCTCGAATACCGCACCTCGGGCCGCGGCGGCAAAGGCATCATCGCCATGGCCGTGACGAAGCGGAACGGCCGTCTCGCCGCCTGTTTCCCGGTCGAGGATCATGACGAGATCATGCTGGTCAGCGACCGCGGGCAGCTCATCCGCTGCCCCGTCAACGACGTGCGCATTGCCGGGCGCTCCACGCAGGGCGTCGTTATCTTCCGCACGAACAAAGACGAGCGCGTCGTCTCCGTGGAACATATCGGCGAAAGCTCCGACGAAGACGAAGAACAAGAATAAACGAGGGTGCTTATGGAACGTGTGGGCTTCTATTCGGGATCGTTCGATCCGGTGACCTATGGCCATCTCGATGTGATCCGCCGCTCCTTCCGTCTGGTCGATCATGTGGTGGTCGGCATCGGCGTCAGCGCCACGAAAAAGGCGCTGCTGAGTTTCGAGGATCGGGCCCGGCTGATCGAAGAGGAAACCGCCGATATGGCCCGGGAAGCCGGCTGCCGCGTCAGCGTTACCTCCTTTAGCGGGCTGGTGGTGGAAGCAGCCCGCAAGGCCGATGCGAAGATCATTATCCGTGGACTTCGCGGCCCTGCCGATTATGAATATGAAGCGCAGATGGTCGGCATGAACGGCATTCTGGCGCCGGATGTCGAAACCGTGTTTTTGACGGCAGCGCCCGGATTGCAGATCATCTCTTCAACGCTCGTCCGGCAAATCGCCGCGATGGGCGGGGATCTGGAAAAATTCGTACCCGCACGGGTGGCCGCCGCGCTGCACAAGCGGTTCGAGGAAGACGACGACTGAGTAAGAGAACCGGGGCGCTGGGGCGTACCGTAAGTGAGGTTGCACATATGCGATTGAAAGCATTTTTTCTCGCCCTGGCGGGCATGGCTCTTCTCAGCCTTCCGGCACAGGCCCGGGACCTTGAGAATACGCTCTATCTCGATCTGAAAGACGGCCGGGTCGTGATCGAGCTTCTGCCCGATGCCGCGCCCAAACATGTCGAGCGGATCAAGAAACTGACGCGTGAAGGCTTTTACGACGGCATTATTTTTCACCGCGTGATCGAAGGCTTCATGGCGCAGACGGGCGACCCGACGGGTACAGGCATGGGCGGGTCGGAATATCCGGACCTGCGCGCCGAATTCTCCCGCATTCCCTTTGAGCGCGGCACGCTCGGCATGGCCCGTTCGCAGCACCCGGACAGCGCTAATAGCCAGTTCTTCATCTGCTTCGACAGCGCCTCCTTCCTGAACGGTCAATACACGGTTTGGGGACAGGTCGTGGAAGGCATGGAGCATGTCGACAAGATCGCGCGCGGCGAGCCGCCTGCAGATCCCGATAAAATCGTACGGATGGTCGTCGCGGCAGATGTCGCCGACGCGGCCAATTATTAAACTCTGAGGATTGAATGACCGATATCAAAGACCCTGAAAACACGCTCTTTCTCGATCTCGATTGGGGCCGTGTCACCATCGGCTTGCGGCCGGACCTGGCGCCGAACCACGTCGCCCGCATCAAGGAACTGGCCCGCGACGGCTTTTATGACGGGATCGTCTTTCACCGCGTGATCGACGGGTTTATGGCCCAGACGGGCGATCCGACGGGTACGGGCACCGGCGGGTCGGGCAAGAAACTGGCCGCCGAATTCAGCAGCGAGCCGCATCTGCGCGGCGTATGCTCCATGGCCCGCGCCATGGACCCGAATTCCGCCGACAGCCAGTTCTTCATCTGCTTCGACGACGCCACCTTTCTCGATGGGCAATATACGGTCTGGGGCAAGGTGATCGACGGCATGGAACATGTGGACCGCATCAAACGCGGCGAGCCGGTGCCGGATCCGGACAAGATCGTCTCGATGAAAGTTGCCGCGGACGCCTAATCGGCGCTAAGAGATTTCGGAAGCTGAGGAAGCGGGCCCCGGCCCGCTTTTTCATTGTGTCCCGCTTTCATTAAACAGAGACAATAGAGAACTGCCTCATGCGGGTGGACATTTTCGATTTCGAATTACCCGAAGAGCGTATCGCGCTGCGTCCTGCGCGTCCGCGCGATGCAGCACGTATGCTGATAGTTGGCCCGGGGAAAGGCCGGCTGGAAGATGCCGGCGTGCGCGATCTCCCTCAAATTTTAGAGCCGGGCGATGTATTGGTCTTCAACGACACGAAAGTCATTCCCGCCCGCCTGCACGGCACCCGCAAGCGCGAAGAAGCAGAAGCGCAGGTCGAGATCATGCTGCATCTGCGCCTTGGGCCTGACCGCTGGAGAGCCTTTGCCCGGCCCGCCAAACGGCTGAAACCCGGCGACCGGGTGGATTTCACGGCGGGACTTCATGCCCTTGTCGAAAGCCGGGAGGGCGCAGAGACCGTGCTGCAATTTTCCGCCTCCGGGCCCGCACTCGATGCCGCGATTGCCGCGGCAGGCGAGCTTCCCTTGCCGCCTTACATCGCCTCGAAGCGCAAGACGGATGAGGAGGACAAAGAGGATTACCAGACCCTCTTTGCCGACCGGCCGGGCGCCGTTGCTGCGCCCACAGCAGGGCTGCATTTCACCCCGGCGCTGCTCGACGCGCTCGAGGGGCGCGGCGTGGAGCGCGCGCGCGTCACCTTGCATGTCGGCGCGGGCACGTTCCTGCCGGTGACGGCGGAAGACACGGACGCCCATAAAATGCATGCCGAATGGGGCGAGGTCAGCGCAGAAACCGCCGCCAAACTCAACGAGGCGCGCGCCAAGGGCGGACGCATCGTTTCGGTCGGCACGACCTCCTTGCGCCTGCTGGAATCCGCTGTGAATGAAGAAGGGCAGCTGGCGGCCTGGTCCGGCGAGACGGATATCTTCATTACGCCCGGCTACCGTTTCAAAGCCGTGGATATTCTCATGACGAATTTCCACCTTCCCAAATCGACGCTTTTCATGCTCGTTTCCGCCTTCCGCGAAACGGAGGAAATGAAAACGGCCTATGCCCATGCTATCGGCGCGCAGTACCGTTTCTATTCCTACGGGGATGCTTGCTTGCTGATGCCGAAAGAACAAGACGATGAGTGAGTTCCGTTTCGACCTACACACTACAGACGGCAAGGCCCGCCTTGGCGCCGTGCATACATCGCGCGGGGTCATCCGCACACCCGCTTTTATGCCGGTGGGCACGGCGGCCACCGTCAAAGCGCTTTATACGGAGCAAGTGCGCGGCACCGGAGCGGACATTCTGCTCGGCAATACCTATCACCTGATGCTGCGCCCCGGCGCAGAACGCGTGGCCTCGCTCGGCGGGCTTCATAAGTTCATGAATTGGAATGGGCCGATCCTGACCGATAGCGGCGGCTTTCAGGTCATGTCGCTCGCCAAGCTGCGCAAGATGTCGGAGGAGGGGGTGACTTTCCAATCGCACCTCGACGGCTCGCGCCATATGCTCTCGCCCGAACGCAGCATCGATATTCAGTGCCTTCTGGGCTCGGATATTCAGATGGTGCTGGATGAATGCACGCCCTTTCCGGCCACCGAGAAGCAGGCGGCGGAGTCCATGCAGCTTTCCCAGCGCTGGGCCGTGCGTTCCAAAGAAGCTTTCGAGGCCCATCCGCGCCGCCATGAAGGCCAGGCGCTTTTCGGCATCGTGCAGGGGAGCACTTATCCGGACCTGCGCGCCGAAAGCGCGGCAGGGCTCATCGAGACGGGCTTTCATGGCTATGCCATTGGCGGGCTCGCCGTGGGCGAGGGGCAAGAAGAAATGCTGCGGGTGCTCGATTATACCGCGCCGCTGCTGCCGCAAGACCGGCCCCGTTATCTCATGGGGGTGGGCACGCCGGACGATCTCGTCGAAGCCGTCTCGCGCGGGGTGGATATGTTCGACTGCGTCATGCCGACACGCTCCGGCCGTCACGGCCAGGCCTTCACCCGGCGCGGCAAGGTTAATCTGAAAAATGCGCGCCATGCCGACGATCCCCGGCCGCTGGATGAGAGCCTCGATTGTCCGGCGGCGCGGGATTACTCGCGCGCCTATCTGCATCACCTGATCAAAAACGGTGAAATTCTCGGCATGATGCTGCTCACCTGGAACAATGTTGCTTATTACCAGCGGTTGATGGCGGATATGCGTGCGGCCATCGAGGCGGGGGATTTCGCGGGCTTTTACAAGCGTTTCAAGGAAGAGCAGGCGGGCGGCGATATTCCCCCGCTCTGACCGTTTTACCTACATCGCTCACCAGGCGGCGGATGCGGCATTTTGGGCGGGAAAAGGCCATTATTCGGGTTGACCAGCGCCGCCGCCCCGCTTAGGTTCCGCCCCGTTGCACCGCCAAGGCGGAATCACTTGCGGGCGGTGCAAGACCAGATGGAAAGCAGTCTTGTTTTCCCCCCAAATTTTAGGGCCCGTAGCTCAGCTGGTAGAGCAACTGACTTTTAATCAGTAGGTCACAGGTTCGAACCCTGTCGGGCTCACCATTCCCCCACCATTCTCAAGAGTTCCTGGACAGACGTTCAGCCGGGCAGATCGACCGGGCGGTAGTCTTCTGCTTTCTCGTCATATTCCAGCAGAATGCCGTTGCCGATATCGAAGAACCAGGCATGGAGGCGCAAGCGGCCTTCCTTCAGCGCCGCTTCGACGAAGGGGAAGGTTTTCAGACGGTCGATGGAAGCGAGGACGGATTCCCGCTCCAGCCGGTCGCGCTGCTTCTCCGGTGTTTCATGGGCATATTGGCGGCGGATGAAGAGCGCCAATTCGGTTGCGATGTTCATCCATTGGCCTACGAAACCCTTCTTGTGGCCTTTGGGCGCGTTCTCATAAAGTGCATGGATGCCGCCGCAGCGTGCATGGCCCATCACGATGATGTCCTTGATGTGGAGGCCTTCGACGGCAAATTCCAGCGCGGCGCTGGTGCCATGATAGGCACCGTCGACCTCATAGGGCGGCACGAGATTGGCAACGTTGCGGATCACGAAAAGCTCGCCCGGATTGACGTCGAGGATCATAGAGGGATCGGCGCGGCTGTCACAGCAGCATACAATGGCGGCTTTGGGAGATTGGGCATTCGCCAGGCTTTCGAAGCGCTCTTGGTTCTGCACGTAAGTGCCTTCCCGGAAGCGCTTATAGCCAGCCAGAAGATGTGCCATCTCTGCCGAATTATCCGCCATTTGTGACCTCAACAACTTATGTGTCGCTTTTCTTAAGGCCCGGCTTTACTGCGATGAGGGATCGAGAGCAAGCACTTGGCACCATGCGCCTTGCTTTTTGAGGGAAGCACACAGGCTTTCCGCAGCGGCGTGCGTGGACAGAGGCCCGGCGAGCAGGCGCTGATACATGCCGTCCTTGCCGGCATCGAATCTATGGATAATGGGCCGGTACGAGGCGAGGACGCTTTTGTAGCTTTGCTGCAGCTTGCTCCAACCTTCCATGGCCGCTGCCTTGCCTCTGTATGAGGCTAGATGAATACCGAACCCGGCAGCAGTAGTCCCGCCCGCCTTTATCTCGTCGCGCACGGGGTCCATGCGGGCCATAGTAGCGGTTTCGGGGGAAGATTGAGACGCCTTGGCAGGGCTGGGCGCGCGGGCTGTATCGCCCTCCGGCCCGAGGGACGCCGTGGCGGGCCCGAAAGCGTTTTCAATGCGGTCGAGGCGCCTATCGAGGCTGTTTTCCGAAAAAACCAGCTTTTCCATGGCCGGGCGCACGACCGAATAGTCGATCCGCAGCTCGGCCAGATCCTGCTCCAGCCGGTTGACGCGCTCTTCAAGCGTTTCCTTTTCAGTGCCGAGCCTCTGATAACCGGCAACGGGCTTGTTGGTTGCCGACGCGCCGGTTGCAGTGCTCTGGCCAGCGCAGGCGCCAAGGCTGAGCGCTCCTCCGAGTAGGACCAGGAAAAGCCAGCGCCGATCGCTTTTTATGACCATGCCGCATCTCACCGATAAGCGCTCAAAGAGCCGGTTAACGACTGTTATGCGAGTCGCCATGGGCGGTCAATTAACGCACAGGGGAAGGCCGGTTAAGAACTGATTAACCATTACGCATTTTGCACAAGGCTTGAGCGCTATCGGCGGGCTAGGCAAGGAATTACACCAAAAATGCCTTGGAAACGGGCGCTTCCGCCCGGCAGGCTTTTTGCGTAAGGGCGGGCATAAATAAAGGGAGACCCTTCATGACACTCGATGCCTTGCCTTTTGACGCCTGGCCGCTGGGCGCGCAAGCCGGGATTTACGGATTTGCCGGCGGCTTGTTGGTGCTTCTTCTGGCGCATTTAGCCGTTACCTCGCGCCGCCTTGCCAAAGAGGCCCGCCAATCGGCGCTCTCACCGCGCAGTGTGCCTTCCATCTTTTCCGCCTCAAATTCGCCGGGAATTCCCTTTAAGGAAATCGCTAGCCTGGATGGCCGTTACTCGACATTGACGAGAATGAACCGCCCACTGCGTAAAACCGGGGCCCGGAGCGAGGAGAAACGGCGCCAGCAGTCCGTTCCCCGTTACCATCCGGTTCCTTCTTACCGGACATAGCAGGGGGAAGAGATGTAAATCCGGCCCTATCCTCGGAATTCGCTCTTGCATTCGTCTTATCGGGCTATTAAATCACAGTCGCCTACGGGGTAACTGAATTTAATACATTTTTTCTGTGTGAAAGAATGGAATTGCGGGAGCACACTGATGGATCGGCTGGATCAGCTCGAAAGCCAAAGCATCTATATTTTCCGTGAAGCGTTTAACCGCATCGAGAATATCGCGATGCTGTGGTCGCTCGGGAAAGACTCCAACGTCATGATCTGGCTGGCGCGCAAGGCGTTTTTCGGCCATGTGCCCTTTCCCGTCATGCATGTGGATACCGGTAAGAAATTTCCGGAGATGTATGCTTTCCGCGACCGCTATGCGGACGAATGGGGGCTGAAATTCCTGCGCGAAGAATGCCCGCCCATCGAAGAAGTTGATCAGAGCTTGCCGCCTGCCGCGCGTTCCGCCGCGCGCAAGACCGCGGGCCTGAAGAAAGCCATCGAGAAATATCAGTTCAATGCGCTCTTTGCCGGCATCCGCCGCGACGAAGAAGCAACGCGCGCGAAGGAGCGCGTTTTCTCGCCGCGCGGGCAGGGCGGGCAATGGGATTTCCGCGATCAGCCGCCGGAATTCTGGGACCAGTACAAAACCGACTTCCCGCCCGGTACTCATATCCGTGTGCACCCGCTGCTGCATTGGACGGAAGTGGATATCTGGGCCTACACGCAGCGCGAACAGATTCCGACCATCGATCTTTATTTTGCCAAAGACGGTAAGCGCTACCGCTCGCTCGGCGACAAGGACATCACCTTCCCGGTCGACAGCACCGCGACGACGATCCCTGAGATCATCGAGGAACTGCGCACAACGAAGATTTCCGAACGGTCCGGCCGCGCCATGGACCATGAAAGCGAAGACGCCTTTGAACGTCTTCGGGCTGACGGCTATCTATAAGGAACCGGGAAAATGGGTGAGACAAACGTGAAACTGGCTTCTATCAACCCGGATGCGCAAAAAGCCCGGGATCTTCTCAGGATTGTCATCGTCGGTCACGTCGACCACGGTAAGTCGACGCTTGTCGGACGGCTTTTCCATGACACGGGCTCGCTGCCCGATGGCAAATACGAGTCGATCAAAGCAATGTGCGAACGCCGCGGCGTACCTTTCGAATATGCGTTCCTTATGGACGCACTGCAGGCCGAGCGCGATCAGGGCATTACCATCGACACGAGCCAGATCTGGTTCAAAACGGAAGCGCGCGATTACACGATCATCGATGCGCCGGGTCACAAAGAGTTCCTGAAAAACATGATCACGGGCGCTGCACAGTCCGATGCCGCGCTGCTGATCATCGATGCCGCCGAAGGCGTGCGCGAGCAGTCCCGCCGTCACGGCTATCTGCTTCATCTGATGGGTGTGCGCCAGGTCGCCGTTGCCGTCAATAAGATGGACCTGGTGGGCTATGAACAGGAACAGTTCGATCTGATCGAGGAAGAGTATCGCGACTACCTGCGCTCGATCGGGGTGGAGCCGACCTTCGTCATTCCCGTTTCCGCGCGTGAAGGCGACAATATTGCCAACGGCTCGAAGAGCATGCCCTGGTACAAGGGCCCGACGGTCGTCAAGGCGCTGGACAGCTTCCTGCCGAATGCACCTCTGGTCGACCAATCACTGCGCTTCCCGGTGCAGGACGTTTATAAATTCGACCAGCGCCGGATCATCGCCGGACGTATCGAATCCGGCAGTTTGAAGGTCGGCGACAAGCTGGTCTTTTCTCCTTCAAACAAGACTGCAAAAGTGCAGAGCATCGAAAGCTGGTCCGCGCGGGACGATTTCACGCCGCCAACCGAAGCTGTTGCCGGCGAATCCATCGGTATCACGCTTGATGAACAAATTTTCGTCGAGCGCGGCGAGCTGATCAGTCACGAAGAAGATGCGCCGATCGAGACGGAAGTCTTCCGCGCGCGGCTCTTCTGGCTCGGGCACGATCCGTTGACGGCGGGCAAAAGCTACAAGCTCAAACTCGGCACGTTCGAAACACCCGTCACGGTGCAAAAGGTCGACCGCATCATCGATACGAGCGATCTGTCGAATTCTGAATCGGAACAGGTCGAGCGCAACCAGGTAGCGGAAGTCACGATCCGTGCGCGGCGCATGCTGGCGCTCGATGAGTTTACGAACAATGGCCGCACGGGCCGGTTCGTGCTTGTCGACAATTACGATATTGCAGGCGGCGGCATCATTTCCATGGAAGGCTATGCCGACCAGCGCAGCATGATCATGGCGACGAAGTCGACCAATATCACGCGTGTAGAACATGGTGTGTCGATCGAAGAACGCGCCCGGCGCAACGGCCACAAGGGCGGCGTGCTTTGGTTCACCGGCCTTTCCGGTGCGGGCAAGTCGACGCTCGCCGTGGCGCTCGAGAAGCTGCTGTTTGAAAAAGGCTACAGCTCCTACGTGCTCGACGGTGACAATGTCCGCCATGGGCTCAACGCTAATCTGGGGTTCTCCCCGGAAGACCGGGCGGAAAACATCCGCCGCGTGGGTGAAACGGCGGCGCTTTTCCAGCGGGCAGGTATGCTGGCCATCACCTCCTTCATTTCACCTTACCGCTCGGACCGCGACCGCGCCCGGGCGGCAGCCGGGGACAGTTTCCACGAAATCTATGTGAAAGCGGACGTGGAGACCTGTAAGCAGCGCGACCCCAAAGGCCTCTATAAAAAGGCCATCGCCGGCGAGATCAAAGAGTTTACCGGCATTTCCGCTCCCTATGAGGAACCGGATTCTCCGAACCTCGTAATCGATACGGCAGAGACACCGCTGGAAGAATGCTTGGAAATTCTCATTAATTACGTGGAGAGAAATTTCCGCGTATAAGTTAGCGTAAGGCCAACACGTTAACTGGGGTAATTTCATGACTGTTCTTGTTACCGGCGGTGCCGGCTATATCGGCAGTCATATGGTTCTGGCACTTGTGGACGCCGGTGAGGAAGTTGTCGTTCTCGACAATCTTTCCACCGGTTTTCGCTGGGCGGTTCATCCGCAGGCCCAGTTCCATGAAGGTGATATCGGAGATGCCAGCCTTGTCCGCAATCTGATCCGGCAATATGGCATCGATGCCGTGGTCCATTTCGCCGGTTCGATCATCGTGCCGGAATCCGTCGAGAACCCTCTCAAATATTATCTTAACAACACCGCCAAATCGCGCGACCTGATCGAGGCCTGCGTAAAAAGCGGTGTGAAGCATTTTATCTTTTCTTCGACGGCCGCCGTCTATGGCATGCCCGAAACGTCACCGGTCACTGAGGACATGAACCTCACCCCCATTTCTCCTTACGGCACATCCAAACTAATGACGGAATGGATGCTGCGCGATACGGCTGCAGCCCATGATCTGCGCTATGTGGCGCTGCGGTATTTCAATGTCGCCGGTGCCGACCCTGCGGGCCGTTCGGGTCAATCGACACGCAATGCCACGCACCTCATCAAGATTGCCTGCCAGACCGCACTCGGCCAGCGGGAGCAAATGGGTATTTTCGGAACCGACTATGAGACGCCGGACGGGACCGGCGTGCGGGACTATATCCATGTCTCGGATCTCATCGCGGCTCACATCTCCGCGCTGCAATATTTGCGGGATGGCGGAACCTCGCTTGCGGCCAATTGCGGCTATGGGCACGGCTTTTCCGTCCGCGAGGTCATCCAGGCCGTCGAGGAGGTCTCGGGGCGCCCTGTCAAGGCCACGGAAGAACCCCGCCGGGCAGGTGACCCGGCTGCCCTGGTGGCGAATTCCAACTTGCTCAAGGAGCGGATGCGCTGGACCCCGCAATATGACGATCTCGAGCAGATCGTGCGCCACGCCCTTGCCTGGGAAGAAACCTTGCCCGAGAAAGTTCGGTCGAAATAACGCCCTCTAAGCTATCTTTCTCTATCCAAATTCTCTTGTGATATAAACCATTTACCTTGTTCTGGCTCTGTTCAAAACGGTGTGCTAAGGAAGACGACATGCACCTGCCAAGAGCGTGACGGATTACTGCCCAATGGTAATTTCCCACAGGTTTAGACATGCGGCCATTCTGGCTATCGACATTTTCCTGGCGGCTTTGTCCGTCCCGATCTCGATTGCCTTACGCATAGGATTTGACGGCTTAGTCGGGCGCTTCGATCTAACGGTGCTTGCAACTACGATTTTTACCGGCATTGCAATCTTTACCATTGTTCTCTCGCGCCACGGGCGCATTGCGTGGCGCTGGGTATCGGTGGACGACGCGATCCTGCTGGCGCGTACGGCGGCACTGATCAATCTGATTCTCTGTCTCGGCGGGCTTTTTATCGGCAGCCGCCTTGTCTTCCGCCTTTGGCACGAACGCCAGCCCGGCTTTGCCAAAGGAGCGCCCAAAGACCAGCAGCTAAATGTGCTGCTCATCGGCGCAACAGACGAAGCCGAGGCTTTCATCCGGAAAATGTCGCGCAGCGGCACCGCGCCTTACCATGTTTCCGGCCTGATCAATGCGGACAATGAACGCCCGGTGGGCAGCCGTATCCGCGGCGTCAAGATTTTGGGCGGATTGAATGAAATCGGACCCATCCTTCGCCGCCTGCGCGGGCGCGGCGCCCATATCGGCCATCTCATCCTTTCCGATCCTTCTTTAAAAGGGGAGCCAGTAAAAAAGCTTCTGGAATTGACGGAGGAAGAAGGCATCCGTCTTTCCCGATTGCCGGAGATGTCCCAGCTGCAGAATGCCGACAGCAACCGCATCACGGTGCAGCCGGTCAATGTTGAGGATCTTCTCAGCCGCCCCCAGGCGAGGCTCGACCGCAGCGCTATGGCCGCGCTTTTGACCGGCAAGCGGGTGCTGATAACCGGGGCAGGGGGCAGTATTGGTTCCGAGCTTGTCCGCCAGATCGCGGCTTTCACCCCCTCGCGGCTGACGCTGGTCGATGCCAGCGAATACAATCTCTTTGAGATAGACGGTGAAATGGCCCGGCGTTTTCCGGCGATCGAACGCGAGGCGTTGCTGGTAAACGTGCGCGACCGGAAATCGCTTTTCGAAACGTTCGACCGCGAGAAACCGGAAATCGTTTTCCATGCGGCAGCACTTAAACATGTGCCGCTTCTGGAACCACAGCCTTCCGAGGCGGTGCTGACGAATGTCATGGGCACGCGCAATGTCGCCGATGCCTGCACCGCCCATCATGTACAGATGATGGTGATGATTTCGACGGACAAGGCGGTTCAGCCCGTCAGTGTCATGGGCGCCTCGAAGCGCATCGCCGAAACCTATTGCCAGGCGCAGGATATTCGCGGGCGCGAGCAGGGCGGCACACGCTTCGTCACTGTGCGTTTCGGCAATGTGCTGGGTTCTGCGGGCTCTGTTGTGCCGCTCTTCCAAAGGCAGTTGGAGCAGGGCGGACCCTTGACCGTGACCGACCCGCGTATGACCCGGTATTTCATGACCATCCGCGAGGCGGTCGAGTTGGTGCTTCAGGCGTCTACATTGCGCGACACGATGCTTGAAGAGGGCGGCGGCATTGCGGTTCTGGATATGGGCGAACCGGTCAATATTCTCGATATGGCCCGGCAAATGATCCGTCTTGCCGGCCTGCAACCCGACAAGGATATCGAGATTGAGATTACCGGCCTGCGGCCCGGCGAGCGGCTCTACGAAATCCTCTTCCAGCATCAGGAAGCGCTGGTCAACAGCTCGCATGAGGCGATTATGCTGGCCCGGCCCCGGGTTCCGGAAGAAGCTTTTGTGGGCAAAATGCTCGATTCGCTGATCGAGGCGGCGCTCAAATCGGACCATCAGCACACGCGGGAGCTTCTGGAGCGGATTTTGCCGGATTTCGCCACCCGCGCTGACCGGCTCGAAAACCAGGAAGCATCATCAGCATTTCCCATGCATGACGACCCCTCCGCGTAAGGCCAGCTTTCTGCGGCAGCCTTTTTCCGTTTAGGTTAAAGGCGCGGGCCGCTGTTAAAACCTGAAATATTATTTTATTTCTTAAGTATCCCCGATCTGTGACAGGTTGTGCTGCCGGTTACGGGGGATTCGGCATTCATTTCTTCAGTGATCAAAATATATGTCAGTGATCAATTCAGCCATTATCGTTCTTGCTGCCGGCAAGGGCACACGAATGAAATCGGCCCGTCCGAAGGTCCTGCACGAGCTTGGCGGCAAAGCCATGCTCGGCCATGTCCTGAGTGCGGCTTCGGCCTGTGCGAGCGATAAAACCATCGCTGTGCTGGCGCCCGGTATGGACGCGGTCGCCGACTACGCGTTGTCGCAAGGCGCTAGCCACGTTGCTTACCAGAAAGAACAGAACGGCACAGGCGATGCGGTCAAAGCGGCTGAAGAAGTGTTATCCGGGTTCGAAGGCGTCGCCGTTGTGGTTTTTGGCGATACGCCGCTTATCACGCCTGAAACACTGACACGAATGCAGCAGACCTGCGCAGATGGAAACGATGTCGTCGTTCTCGGCTTTCAGGCCGAAGACCCGGCGCCCTATGGCCGCTTGGTGCTGAACGATGAAGGCGCGCTCATCAAGATCGTCGAGGCGAAGGATGCAAGCCCCGAAGAAGCCGCGATCGATCTGTGCAATGGCGGGGCCATGGCCGTGCGCACACCGCTGCTTTTCGAGCTTCTGAACGATCTCAAGCCGGATAATGCGCAAGGCGAATATTATCTGACCGATATTGCCGGAGAAGCACGTGCGCGGGGGCTTTCCATGTGCGTCATCGAATGCCCCGAAGACGAAATTCTCGGCATCAACAGCCGGCTCGATCTTGCCGTTGCCGAAGAAATCTTTCAGGACCGGATGCGCGAGAAGGCACTGCTGGAAGGTGCGACGCTGCTCGATCCGTCCACGGTCTATTTCAGCCATGATACGCAGCTCGGGCGCGATGTACTCATTGGCCAGAATGTCGTGTTCGGCCCCGGCGTTCACGTCGAGGATGGGGCAGAGGTCAAACCCTTCAGCCATCTGGAAGGCGTGCATGTCGGCGCGGATGCGCAGGTCGGCCCCTTCGCCCGTTTGCGCCCCGGCACCGATGTCGGCAAGAAGGCCAAGATCGGCAATTTCGTCGAAACGAAAAAAGCCAAGGTCGAGGACGGGGCCAAGATCAGCCATCTGTCCTATATCGGCGACGCGCGCGTCGGTGTGGACGCCAATATCGGGGCAGGCACCATCACCTGCAACTATGATGGATACGACAAGCACTTTACCGATATCGGCGACGGCGCCTTTGTCGGCTCAAACAGCTCGCTCGTCGCACCGGTTTCCATCGGCGCCGGCGCTTATGTAGGCTCCGGCAGCGTCGTCACGAAAAATGTCGAGCCGGACGCCCTTGCCGTTGCGCGCGGCAAACAGTTCGAGAAAAAAGGATGGGCGGCAAATTTCCGCGCTTCCAAAGAAAAAACCAAATCCTCTTAAGACCCAAACCAACCGGGGAATATTATGTGCGGCATTGTCGGCGTTCTAGGCACCCAGCCAGCAGCTCCTGTCATTCTGGATGCGCTGAAGCGGCTTGAATATCGCGGCTATGATTCCGCCGGGATCGCCACGCTGGTCAATGGCGAGATCGACCGCCGCCGCGCCGTCGGCAAACTGACCGCGCTCGATGCCGTGCTCACAGCAAGCCCACTCGACGGCACGGCCGGCATCGGCCACACGCGCTGGGCAACCCATGGGCCGGCCTCTGAGAAGAACGCCCATCCGCACATCACAGATAAAGTGGCGCTGGTCCATAACGGCATCATCGAAAATTTCCGCGAGCTGCGCGCCGAACTTGAAGCTGACGGTGTGACCTTCACCAGCGACACGGATACGGAGATCGTCGCCCATCTCATCACCCAGGCCATGAAGGCGGGCGCCAGCGCCATCGACGCCGCTTCGCAAACGCTTGGCCGCCTGGAGGGCGCTTTTGCGCTCTGTATTCTCTTTCGCGGCGAAGAAGATCTGATGATCGGCGCGCGCAAGGGCAGCCCGCTCGCCATTGGCTATGGCGACGGGGAAATGTATCTCGGCTCCGACGCCTTTGCGCTCGCGCCGATGACGAACCGGGTGGCGTTCCTGGAAGAAGGCGACTGGGCCGTCGTCAAACGCGGTGGCGTGACGGTCTATGATGCGGACGGCAAAAAAGTCGACCGTCCGGTGAAAATCACCGATGCGAGCGCAGCACTTGTCGGCAAAGGTAATCACCGGCATTTCATGGCGAAGGAAATCTTCGAACAGCCCGAAGTGATCGGCCATACACTGACCGAATATATCGACACGATGGACAACCGCCTGGCACTGCCGGCTCTGCCTGTCGATTTTTCAACGCTGAGCAGGGTCACCATCGTTGCCTGCGGCACCGCATCTTATGCGGGCCATGTCGCCAAGTATTGGTTCGAGCAACTCGCCCGCCTGCCTGTCGAAATCGATATCGCTTCCGAGTTCCGTTACCGCGAAGCACCCATGCCGGAAAACGGGCTCGCGGTTTTCGTCTCTCAGTCGGGCGAAACGGCGGACACACTTGCCGCGCTGCGTTATTGCCGGGAGCAGGGGCAGAAGATCATCTCCATCGTCAATGTGACGGAAAGCTCCATCGCCCGGGAATCCGATGCCATCGTGCCGACCTATGCGGGACCGGAAATCGGCGTTGCCTCCACCAAAGCCTTTACTTGCCAGCTCACGGTGCTGGCGCTTCTGGCACTGGAAGCGGCCAAGGCGCGCGGTCATCTTAACGAGGCCGAAGAGCGTCTTTCCGTGCGCCGGCTGATGGAAGTACCGCGCCTCATGTCGGATGTCCTGGCCCATGACGATCTCATCCAGGGGCTTGCCCACAATCTTTCCAAGGCGCGTGATGTGCTCTATCTCGGGCGCGGGCCGATGTATCCCATGGCCCTTGAAGGTGCGCTGAAGCTCAAGGAAATGCGCCCAGCACCATTCTCTTCGACAAAACCGTTTCCAACATGCAGGTCGTCATGGCGCGGGGCGGCCGGGTCATCCTGATCTCGGATAAGAAGGGGATCGAGGAAGCCGGCAAGGATGCTGTTGCCGTGATCGAAGTACCTGAATGCGACGGGCTCACCGCGCCGCTGATCTATTCCTTGCCGGTGCAATTGCTGGCCTACCACACGGCCCTTGCCAAAGGCACGGATGTAGACCAGCCGCGCAACCTCGCCAAATCCGTGACGGTGGAATAAGCCGAATCAATGCCGCTTATTTCCCGGCAAAGCCGCGCCTCCCCCTTAAGCGAGACCTGAAAACTTTAATTAATTGGCGGATTTCCGCTAAATACCGCGGCAATCTGCTTGCGATAGGGTCTTCGTGCTATTTATTTTGCGGGGAGGGGTCGAGGATCAAAATGCGGCGTTTGTTTTTCAGGCTGAACATGGTTTCCGCTATCGCGCTGACGCTTCTAATGGCGGGCGCGGGCACCAGCGTGCGCGCTGCCGAAACCGGCTTTTCCGGCGGCACGAGCGAGACCGGAGGCGGGGCAATTGCCGCGCTGAATGCCGGCACCGCCGCGCTGCAATCGGGCAATGCGCGCGCCGCGCTGGACTATCTCGACAAAGCTCTGCAATCGGGCGGCCTTTCGGCGGAAGGCGAGGCGCTGGCCTATCACCATCGCGGCATCGCCAATCTGCAGCTCGCTCAGCCGGGTCACGCGGTTGCCGATTACACCAATGCCATTTGGCGCGATGCGCTGCCGGCCGACATTCTGCCGCGGGCTTACTACAACCGCGCCGCCGCTTACTCGCGAACGGGCGATGCCACTCGCGCCGAGAGGGATTACTCCAAAGCGCTGGAGCTCAATCCGGATTACGCCGTCGCCTATCATAACCGCGCCAATATCCGCCGCCAGCAGGGCCGCTACGGCGAAGCCATTGCTGATTATAATGCCGCGATCGATGCCAATATGGGTAAGCGCGCCGCGCTTTCCTTTTTCGGGCGCGGCATGGCGAAAGATGCGAATGGCGACAAGCTCGGCGCGGTTGAAGATATCGAGCGGGCCGTTGCCCTCGATCCTTCTTTCACGCTGGCGCGGGAAACGCTGAGCGCCATGGCGCCGCAACTGACGCCCGAGAAGCTTGCCGAAAATAAGCCCGTGGCGCCGCTGCCCGTGCTTCCCGCACAAAAGCAAAAGCCGCTTGAAGTGCAGAGCCTCTCGCCCATTGGCGCCTCGGCGGCGCTGAGCGAGCCCAAACCGCAACCCGGCACGCAAGAACCGGCCCGCACCGCAGCCATTGCGCCTGCCGCCTCTGCGCCTCTACCGCGTAGCCGTTCCCTAGCGCTCGAGGAAATTCGCGCACCGCAGGTTCAGGTTGCACGGCTCGAACAGGCGCTTCCTGAAAACCCGCCTGCGCAGCCCGAGCCGGCCAAAACCGCAGAAGCCACTTCTCCGCTCGCCGCGCCGTCCCGTGCACCGATTGAGGAAAGTACGCCTCAAGCTGCCTCAGCGGCGCAGGACCCGTGGTCCGCTTCCGGGACAAAAGACGTGCAGCTTGCGAGCCTCAGCGGCTGGGAAGCGACCGTCATCCGTTATGCGGCAGCCGCCAATGGCGTGCCGCAGGGGCAGGTCAGTCTCAAAAAACCGGCTGTACCCGCCGACCGTTCGCTAACCGGCAGCCTACCGCCGGCTTCCCGCCCGGCAACGGCGGCGCTCCAGACGCAGGCCGATGCGCTGCGTTATGCCCAGGCAAGTGCCGAAGAGCCCGTGCAGAACGATGCCGGGGCGCTGCCGACTTACCGCGTCCAAATCGGCTCGTTCCACTCGCCGAGCGATGCCAGCGCCTCCTGGACGAAGGCGACCGCCAAGCATCCCGCGCTTTTAAAGGATTTGCAGCCTTACATCGTAGAGGCGGATCTGGGTGAGAAGGGGCTTTATTACCGCCTGCAGATTGGGGCTTTCAGCGGTTTTTCCAAGGCCGAGGGGCTTTGCCAGTCTCTGAAAGCAGAAGGCACTGACTGTTTCGTAAAACGCGCCTCCGCCGCCTCCCAATAGCGCTTAAATCTCGCCTTCAGGCGCGGCCGACGGGCGGGTGAAAATGAAGATCAACACGCAGGTAAGCACCGCCAGTGTACCGCCGATGGCAATGGCAGGCAGGGCGGAAAAGAACACCATCCAGCTTGCCGAAAGGCTGATCATCACCAGCGCCGTTATTTTGCCGCGCAGAGGTATGGCGCCGTAAAGCTCCCAGTCGCGGATATAGGAGCCAAGGCGCGGATGGTCCAAGAGCCACCCGTGGAGCCGGGGCGAACCCTTGGCGAAGGCCCAGGCCGCGATCAGCAAAAAGACCGTGGTCGGCATGACCGGCAGCACCGCGCCGACAATGCCAAGGCCGACGCAAATCCAGCCGAACGCGATCAAAAAGATGTTGCGATACGCCATATCAGTCCGCTGCCGGTTTCAGAGGCGCGAAGACGCCTCATTACCTCTCATTTTATCCTGCCGCCGATCCCTCACCAAACCGCTAAAATGTGATGGAGAGCGTGGCCGCGATTCCTTCAGAAATGGGGGGAAACGGGCCTGCTTCAAGGCGCGCCACTTATTTGACGCAGCGTCTCCTTTTGCTTTGACGCATAGGCGGAATGCCCGGAAAACCGGTCCGGCGGCGATATTGTCGCCCGCCGGTAAATACCGCTAGACTGCCTGAAAAGCGGCCGGAACAGGCCAACAACAACAGGGAAGAACGGTCATGAGCGGAGAAATCGGGCTTACCGCGCTGGGCGGCTATATTCCGCGCCTGCGTCTGCAGCGCAAAGCAATCACCACGGCCAATGCCTGGGTTGCCCCCAACCTTGCCGGGAAAGGCAAGGGGGAGCGGTCCATGGCGAATTGGGACGAAGACACGATCACCATGGCTGTGGAAGCGGCGCGCGATCTTCTGGGTCCGGATGACGACCGCTCCCACGTGGATGCGCTTTATTTCGGCACGACGACACAGCCTTTCGCCGACCGGCTGAATGCCGGGATCATTTCCGCCGCGCTCACCCTTGAGAAGGGCATTCAGGCCGTGGACATCACCTCCACCCAGCGGGCGGGGACGAGCGCCCTCTTGCAGGCGCTTCACGCGGCAAAGGCGGGCGCGGCCAAGAACGCGTTGGTGCTCGCCTCGGACAAGCGCAAGGCGCGCGCCGTCAGTCCGCAGGAGCTCGATTTCGGGGATGGGGCGGCGGCACTTAGCGTCGGCGGAGAGAACGTCATTGCGAAGTTCCTCGGCGCGCATTCTCTGACAGTGGATTTCGTCGACCACTTCCGCGGCGCCCATGAAGAATTCGACTATAATTGGGAAGAGCGCTGGATCCGCGATGAGGGCTATCTGAAGATCATTCCTCAGGCTGTAGAGGGCGCGCTGAAAGAAGCGGGTCTGCAGGCGAGCGACATCGATCACTTCATTCTGCCCTGCACCCTGCCCAAAGTGCCCCAATCGGTGGCCAAGAAACTCGGCATCCCGGCGGAAAAGGTACGGGACAATCTCGCCGCCAATTGCGGGGAAACGGGCGCGGCCCACGGGCTTGTCATGCTTGTTCATGCGCTGCAGGAGGCAAAGCCCGGTGAAAAAATTCTACTGGCGCATTTCGGCGGCGGCGCGGACGCGCTGATCTTCGAGACGACGGACAAGCTTTCCAGCATGGACGACCGGCGCGGCATTACCGGCGCGCTGGCCGACCGTCAGGAAGAAACGAATTACATGAAATTCCTGACCTTTAACGGGCTTGTCGAATGGGAAAAAGGCATGCGCGCGGAGCAGGACAAGAAAACCGCGCTCACCACGCTTTACCGCAACGAGGATATGATCCTCGGTCTCGTCGGCGGGCGCTGCACGGAAACGGGCAATGTGCAATTTCCGCGCTCACGCATTTCCGTGAACCCAAACAACCCCGCCGTCGATACGCAGGAGCCCTACAAATTCGCCGAGCGGAAAGCCTCCATCCTTTCCTGGTCGGCGGACTATCTGACCTTCTCCATGTCGCCGCCCAACCATTACGGCATGATCGTCTTCGAGGGCGGCGGGCGCATTTTCATGGACATCACCGATGTCGCGCCGGGCGAGGTTGAGTCCGGCATGGAAGTGAAGATGGTTTTCCGCGTCAAAGATGTGGACGAGAAGCGCGGCTTCAAACGCTATTTCTGGAAGGCGGTTCCCGTCCGCTCTTCTGCAACAGTTCAAGCAACGGGCCAAAACACAGGTCGGGCCGCCGAATAAGCGACCGGTTTACCAATACTGGCACCCAAAGGGAGAGAAACATGGCACGTGGTATCAAGGACAAGGTCGCAATTCTGGGCATGGGATGCTCGAAATTCGGCGAACGCTGGGACACCGGCCCGGAAGAACTGATGGTGGAAGCCTATCTGGAGGCGATGCAGGATGCCGGCATCGAGCCGACGCAGCTCGATGCGGCCTGGTTCTCCACGCATATCGATGAGATCGGCACCGGCAAGGGCGGCACGCCGCTCTCGCTCGCGCTGCGCCTGCCGAATATCGCGGTGACGCGCGTTGAGAACTTCTGCGCTTCGGGCTCCGAAGCCCTGCGCGGCGCGGTCTATGCCGTTGCATCCGGCGCGGCGGATATCGCGCTGGCGCTCGGCGTCGAGAAATTGAAAGACACGGGCTATGGCGGGCTTCCCGTTTCCAATCCCGGCACACTGAACCCGCAATGGGCGCCGAACGGTTCTGCGCCAGGCAATTTCGCGCAGCTTGCTTCCGCCTACCGGGCAAAGCACGGCATTGCGAAAGAGGACCTGAAACGTGCCATCGCCCATGTCTCGGTCAAGAGCCATGCGAACGGTTCGAAGAACCCCAAAGCGCATCTGCGTAACGAGATTTCGGAAGACCAGGCTCTGAACGCTCCGATGATTGCCGAACCGCTCGGCCTATTCGATTGCTGCGGTGTTTCGGACGGGGCGGCCGCCGCCATCGTCACCACGCCGGAAATCGCCAAGGCAATGGGCAAGAAAGACCTTGTGACGATCAAGGCCATGCAGCTTTCGGTTTCGAACGGGCTTGAATCGCAGCACAATTCCTGGGACGGCTCTTACTTCCACACGGCGCGCATTGCCGCCAAGAAAGCCTATCAGGAAGCCGGCATCGAAAAGCCGCGCGAGGAAGTATCCATGATCGAGGTGCATGACTGCTTCTCGATCACGGAGCTGGTCACGATGGAAGACCTTTTCATTTCGCCCGAAGGCGGCGCGGTGAAAGACGTGATGGACGGTTTCTACGATTCCGACGGCACGGTTCCCTGTCAGATCGATGGCGGCCTGAAGTGCTTCGGTCACCCGATCGGGGCGAGCGGGCTGCGCATGGCCTATGAGATGTATCTGCAGCTCCAGGGCCGCGCCGGAGAGCGCCAGCTTGCCAATCCGAAGATCGGCCTGACCCACAATCTGGGCGGTTCGCCGTCGCAGAATGTTTGCTCGGTCGCGATTGTCGGGCTCGAAGGCGTTTAAATCACATGAAAGCCGGGCCTCGTGCCCGGCTTTTACGTAGTGCGCAGGCGCTGGTCTTCCGGCGCGATAATGATGTGGATGCGGTCTATCGTTTCTCCATCGCTGGATACCGCAAAAACACCGCGAATGATGGTCATGAATTCCCGCCCGGCAAGCGGAATGGCCGTGCGGGTAATGCTCGGGGTTCGGCGTTCCATCACATCGAGAATTTCTTCGCGCCGCTGCTCGGCTGCATCCGCGGGCAAATTATCGCCCAAAAGCTTGCCCGTATAATCGATCCCAAAGATTTCCCGGCAACCGGTGCCGGCCAGCCGATAAATAAATTGAGGATCTGCCGGATCGCCGGTTTTATCCAGGATCATCATCCAGGGCAGGACCTTTGGCAGATCGATCGGGTCGAAATTGTCCTTCAACAAAAGGTTGTCCGCGCCCATCTTCTTTTGATGATAGGCGGCATAAACGGCAACGGGATGACGGGGATCGAGATCGGCGAGCTGGATCGGATTAAGAACCATAATCTTTGTTTTTGTTTCTTTACGGCAATTGCATATTGCAATCAGTGTAGAGGGCGGATGAGCGTACGTCATCCATCCGTTTACGTTGCAACATAAGATGAAATACGCGTTTCCTCCGGTGCGGCGACAAGCATGATTTCATCTATACGCGCTGAAGATTTCGATACCGGAAAAACACCGCGAATAAGCGTAATGAAATCCCGCTCTGCATCCGGCAAGCTTGCGCGGGTGAAGCGAGGGCGGGCGTCATCCATAACCTCCCTGAACTCCTTGAGGCGCCACTCGGCTGCCTGACGCGGCATCATTTCGCCGAGCAAGTTGCCGGTATAGTCATAACCGAAGAGATCGCTCGCGCCCGCGCCGCATAGCGTGCAGAGAAATTTTTCATCTGCTCCATCGAAAACGCATTCGAAGACGGCGAGCCAGTTCAGCGTGCCGGGTACACGGGAAGGGTCGAAATTGTCGCGCAGCAAATAGCCGCGCTCATCGGCGGCCGCGCGGTAATAGCGCAGAAAAACACCCACAGGATGAGCAGGATGAATATCGGAAGATGTCAGCTTTTGCGGGCGATACGGCATCGCGGATCATCCTTGCTCCCCCAAGTCTGATCTGGTTACAAACCCGTCTGCCGATCACCTTTTCCAGAATGCACCAATTCGTGTGCGGATGTCTTGTCTAATATTCGCGTAAAAAAGATTGTAATCGTAAATGTGGAAGTCTCCGTCGAAGACACCGTAGGAAAAATCGCCTCTGTCTTCGTCCGGATTAACGATAAGAACACCGCTCTCGCAAGCCGCATCGCTGACACTAGGAATGAGTTCAGGCATTCGGCTCTCCGCTTCTGCGAAGGGAAGGCCGCCAAGGTTTTTCTCCGCGCCGGCTTTGCCGTCTTTCGTTCCGGTCAGGGGATTAACGCACGTAAGCCTGTGTCCGGCCATGGTCGTCATTTCCCCGTTCAGCCAAATCTTATTGCTCTGTGTCCAGCCGTTCCGGTCCGCTTCCGCGCTGATGGAATTCCAGTTGAGATAGCAGCCCGTGCTGTAAGCCTCTACACAGGGGCGCAGATCATCGCGGCCCATATCTTCGGGGATCGAATAGCCGACGAGATAGGCTGCTACCATGCGGTTGGCGAGCGGGGTTCCGGCAATGCGTTCCTGCAGAAGTCTCATGCCATGCAGCGACCCCTGGCTATGAGCGGCGAGGATAAAAGGCCGGCCCTGGTTGTATGTCTCGATGAAATAACGGAAGGCACGGGCGACATCATCATAAGCAAAGGCGAGGGCTTTTTGTTCATCCTCTCCGTCGCCCATAAAAGAATAGAGCGTCGCCTGGCGGTAGCGCGGCGCATAAATGCGGGCATCGCCGTTAAAGGTGCTTGCCTGAAAGCGCAACACGCCTGCTTCCAGGAGCTCGCGTGTCTCGCCGTCTTCGTCATAGGCCGCGTTCCAGCCGTCCTTGCTGTAATAGGTCGTGGGATGAATGAAAAAGACATCCACTTGCGCTTCGGCCTGGCCGTCTTCATAGCCGCTGCCCGGAATGAGCGTGTCGGCAGGGTCTTCCCTATCGGGCAGGGAGGCCCAACTTTCAGGACGCTTGTAATCGGGAGCGAGCGGGGCGGTTGTCACATCGAAAGGCGCGCCCGGCTTTAGGAAAAGGCGCTGCGCGACATCGGGGTTCATGGAAAGATAAAGCACGGTAACGGCGCCGACGACCAGAAGGGCGGCCAGCCCGTAGACAAACTTCCTGAACATAATCGCTTACGCCTTGTTGATTTCCTGAGTGCCGTTCTGGAAGTCTTGCATAAGGCGCAGGGCCTCGTCATCTTCCAAAAGCAGCCGGGAAAAGCGCCCACGCTCTTCGGCGCAGCCCTCAGGCAAAGGTCCGCGCGCTGCGCCTTTCACAAGCTGCTTGGCTTCGGCAAGAGCGCGCGGCGTCTTGGCGGCGAAATTCTCCGCAATCTCCAGCGCCCTTGAAAGCGCGCCGCCCATTGGGACGAATTCATGCACGAGCCCGGCCTCGGCCGCTTCCTGCGGCGGTAGGGTTTCGCCCTTCAGGATGAGTTCGAGCGCCTTTGCCTCGCCGATAACGCGGGGCAGGCGCTGTGTGCCGCCCGCGCCCGGAAAGATACCGATATTCGTCTCCGGCAGGCCGATGCGGTAATCTCCTTCCTCGGCAATGCGGATGTCGCAGCAGAGCGCAAATTCGAACCCGCCGCCCTGGCAATAACCGTTGATGGCGGCAATGGTGGGGATGTTGAGCCCGTCGATCTTGTCGAAGAGCTGAGAGATGGGATTGCCGCGCTTACCCGCTTCCATAAGCGCCGCGCCATCGAGGCCCGATTTGCGCACAGCGCCTGCCGCTTCCAGAATATCACCAACATCGTAATGCCGGACGAACACGCCGGGCACGCCGCCGGTAAAGATTACCGTACGCACGCTTGCATCGAGCTCGATTTCCTCGATCAGCTTAGCAAGCTCCGCCACCTGCGCGGCGTTCATATAGCCGCGGGGCGGATTGGCGAAGGTGATGATGGCGGCGGATTTCTCGCGCCGCTGCGTGACAAGCGCCATGCGCTCCTCCCTTAGATTTCTCCTTTGGCGCGCCGGTAGCCGGAATATTTCGGCTGATCGATGGCGAGCTTCGTCAGCGTCGTCTCCCATAAATGATCGGCAAGGCCGGGCGTGCCCCCATTCACATCGCCCGCTTCAATGCGCGCGCAAAGAAGCCGGTTCAATTCTTCTAGTGTCCCGTCTTTGCCCAGCAGCTTTTCAAGCCGCGCCTTTTCAGCTTCATTCGCCTCCGGGGCGATAGCAAGCTCACGCCTAACGATGTCGAGCGCGTTGGCGGCCACGAGGGCATGGAAAGCCGTGTGGCCCTGCAATTGCGGCAAGACGTGCTGGCGCATGAACTCGCTCACGACCTCCACGATTTCCGATGATTTCGGCATGTCCTGCATGGGTCAGGTCCTCGGCAGCAAGAGGTGAAGGAGATCGATCTCGGTTTCCGACGAGCGCCGGCCAATGGCGGCGCGCTCGACGGAGCGGTCCATGCCGGTCTTGAAGGCTTCATACATCAGCGTGCACATGATGCCCCATTTCAGCGTGCCGAGGATTTCCCAGAAGCGCACCCGCTCGGGATCGACAGGCTGGCCGCCTGCCGCTTCATAACCGGCAAACATATCCTCCCGCTGGCCGAAACCGCCAACCGGCTGGTCGATATTGCCGAAGCGCCAGGAATTGACGCAGATCCAGCCGAGGTCTTCCATCGGGTCGCCCGTATGCGCGAGCTCCCAATCGAGCACGGCGCGCACGCCGTCTTCTCCGATCATCAGATTGCCGTTCCGGAAGTCGCCATGCACCAGCGTGATGCGGTCTTCATCCGGCACATTGTCCCTGAGCCATTTAAAGGCAAGCTCGAAAACGGGGTGGGGGTGGCCATGGGTTTTATAGGTTTCCCAATATTGCTTGATCTCGGCAGCGGCCGGCGAATGGCGCAGCTCCGGCAGCGTCTCCATCGGCACGGAATGGAGTTTTGCCAGAATTTTCCCGCATTGGCGCGCAAGCTTCGGGCGGGCCGCGGCATAAGTCTCATCGCGCAGGATCTTCCGGGCGATGGTTTCGCCCTCCACCCGGTCCATGACAAAGCCCGGGCCGAGACCGTCTTCTTCTTCCAGCACATAACGCACCGGGGGCACCGGTACGCCGGCTTTCTCCGCAAGGCGGATGAGGGCGGCTTCGGTTGCAAGCGGCACGGCGGTTTCCCGTTTGGAAGCGGCGGTGCCTCCCGGCGCGCGGCGCAGAATAAGGGGCAGGGAGCCCTTGGGTGTCGTCCCATCAAAGGCCCAGGTCTCCTGGCTCGCGCCCCCCGACAGGCGTTTCAAGTTCTCGATACCGTTCAGGGTCTCGACCTTTTGGTTCATCACCCGGGCCAGATCAGCGGCCAGCTCTTCCGGTGCCGCGCTCATGCGAGCCTCCGTCCGGGAAAATACGCCTCATCGCCAGTCATGCTTCCTCCTCGCGTCCGGTCCCGCCGCCTTTTCATGAGATTGCGGCCTTTGTTTTCGTGAATCCGGTTCCTATTTCTGGCATGTTTCGGGGATGTTGAAAAACCCCCGGCGCAATGCCTTTTCCCCCCTACGTCAAATGGCCAGGACATGAGCAACAAGCAGGACAAACCTTCAGGCGATCCGCATATCATCCTGCCGGCAAGCCGCGTCGGGTTTCTCACCCGGTTGCGTAACTACTTTCTGACCGGTCTTGTCGTTGCGGCCCCGATTGGCATTACGATCTATCTGACAAGCTGGTTCGTGGAGCTGGTGGATTACTGGTTCTTGCCGCTTATTCCCGCCGCTTACCAGCCGGAAAGATACATTCCCTTTTCCATTCCGGGGCTCGGGCTGCTCATCGCGCTTGTCGTGCTGACATTGCTCGGTGCGCTGACCGCAAATTTCTTCGGGCGGCAATTGCTGGTCTGGGGCGAGCGGCTGGTGGACCGGATGCCCGTCGTGCGCAGCATCTACGGCGCACTGAAACAGATTTTCGAGACCGTGATCTCCCAGAGCAATACGTCCTTCCGGGAAGCGGCGCTGATCGAATATCCAAGGCGCGGGCTTTATGCGCTGGTGTTCATCACGACCAGCACGAAGGGTGAGGTTTTGGAAAAAGCACCGACGGATGACGACCTCGTCAGCGTCTTCCTGCCGACCACGCCGAACCCCACTTCGGGCTTTCTTCTCTTCGTGCCCCGTAAAGACATTTATCCGCTGGAGATGTCGATCGAGGATGCCGCCAAGCTCATCATCTCTGCCGGCCTCGTCTCGCCGCCGACCGAGGACGTGAAAAAGCTGCCTAAAAAGGATGCGGGAAAAGACGCGGCTGCGAGTGTCAGCCTGAGCGAAGATACCTGATCGCGTCGTCCCGCTCGAAAAGATAGAGCAGGGTGCGCAGCGCCTCGCCGCGCGGTCCTTCCAGCTCCGGGTCCGTTTCGACGATAAGCCGTGCGTCATCATAGGCCACGCTTAAAAGCTCCCGGTGCGCGGTGATATCGGCGAGGCGGAATTCCGGCATCCCGCTCTGGCGCGTGCCGAGAAGCTCACCTGCGCCGCGCAGGCGCAAATCTTCTTCGGCGATGACAAACCCGTCTTCCGTATCGCGCATGATCTTGAGGCGCGCCTTGGCGGTCTCGCCCAGGGCGCCGTGATAAAGAAGCAGGCAAGTGGATTTACCGCTGCCGCGCCCGACGCGCCCGCGCAGCTGGTGAAGCTGGGCAAGGCCGAAACGCTCGGCATGTTCGATCACCATCACCGTGGCTTCGGGCACATCGACGCCGACTTCGATCACCGTGGTGGCAACGAGCAGCGAAATCTCCCCGGACTGGAACCGCGCCATGACGGCGTCTTTTTCCGCCGCCCGCATGCGCCCATGCACGATCCCGACTTTATCCCCGAATGTATGGCTGAGCGCGCCGTAGCGTTCCTCGGCCGCGGCAACGTCAAGAACGTCGGATTCTTCGACGAGCGGGCAGACCCAATAGACCCGCGCGCCGCTCTGCATCGCCCGGCGCACCGCTTCTACCACCTCATGAAGGCGCTCGGCGGAGACAAGGCGCGTGTCGATGGGCTGGCGGCCCGGCGGCTTTTCGGTGAGGCGGGAAACATCCATATCCCCATAAGCCGTCAGCGTCAGGGTGCGGGGAATGGGCGTAGCCGTCATCACCAGCACATTTGTGCCCGCACCGCCTTTCGATTGCAGCTGCATGCGCTGATGAACGCCGAAACGGTGCTGTTCGTCCACCACAGCAACGGCAAGGTCCTTGAAATGCACATCCTCTTGGAAGAGGGCATGGGTGCCGACCAGGATATCGATCTCCCCGGATTGAAGGCGGCTCAGCACCGCCTCGCGGGACTTGCCTTTCTCCCGGCCCGTAAGCAGCGCGAGGGTGACACCCGCCGCCTCGCAGAGCGGGGCAAGACCTGCGGCATGCTGACGGGCGAGAATTTCTGTCGGCGCCATAAGGGCGGCCTGCGCGCCGCTTTCGATGGCGGAGAGCATGGCCATGAGGCCGACCAGTGTCTTGCCGGAGCCCACATCCCCTTGCAGGAGGCGCAGCATACGCCGGTTCGAGGCAAGGTCGGCATCGATCTCGGCAATCGCGTCTTTTTGGGCGCCAGTCAGCGCAAAGGGAAGAGCCTTTTCAACCTTGGCCCGAAGGCGGCCATCGCCTTTTACCGGCCGGCCCGCCCGGGCGCGCATCCGAAGGCGCACCAGCGCCAATGCCAACTGATTGGAGAGCAGCTCGTCATAGGCGAGGCGGGCGCGGGCAGCGGCCTCGGGCGCCAGTTCCGCCTCGCTTGCCGGCGCATGGGCCGCCCTGATCGCCTCCTGCCAGTCCGGCCAAGCATTTTTGGCTTTCCAGGCCGGGTCCAGCCATTCGGCAAGGGCCGGGGCTTTGGCCAGCGCGTTCGCGGCGGCTTTTTGTACCTGTTTCTGCGTCAACCCTTGGGTGAGGGGATAGACCGCCTCGATAAGCGGCATATCTTTTTCGTTTTCGGGGGCGACGATGTGATCCGGATGGGTCATTTGCGGCTGGCCCTGATAAAAATCGACCTTGCCGCTGATCAGCCGCTTTTGCCCCTCGGGCAGCATTTTCTGGATGTAGTCGGCCCGCGCCCGGAAGAAGACAAGGGACATCTCCCCCGTCTCATCGGAGACCCAGACCCGGTAAGGCACCCGGTTGTTGCGGGGCGGCGGGGGCACATGCAGCCCCACGGTGATTGCCAGAGTGGCGATTTCGCCGTCTTTGACCTCCGAAATGGGCGGGCGGAAGCGCCGGTCGATGATTCCCGTAGGCAGATGCCAGAGCAAATCCACCACATGCGGGCCCGTCAGCCGCTCATAGAGCTTCTCCAGCCGCGGCCCGATGCCGGGCAGGCGGGTGACGGAGGCAAACAGGGGAAAGAGAATTTCTGGCCGCATTTTCAGCCTTTTACGAGTATCGGGGGCGCCAATTCTAGCGTGCAACGGAGCGTGAACAACCGGCGGGCTGACAGCGCCTCTTTCTAGGTCTATATCGTGGGGTCAACAAGGAAAGGAAGTGATGTGAGCGACCCACTCGACGTGCGCCGCAAGCGTATCCGATTCCGCGGCTGGCACCGCGGAATGAAGGAAATGGACCTCATTCTGGGCATTTTCATCGATGCCGAGCTGGAAAACCTGCCCGCCGAGGAGCTCGACGCGCTGGAAGCGCTGCTCGAGGTACCGGACGACATGCTCTATGCCTGGGTGGTGGGCCGCGAGCCGGTGGAGCCGGCCCATGATACCGCGCTCTTCAAACGGATATGCGGCCTCAGCCATCTCGACGGAACGATGTTCCGCCAAAAGTAATTCCCTGGACCAAGCCCGAAGCCCTTTGCCCGCGAGCCATCTCCCGTGACCGACATACGCCCCCTCATTGAAACCGACGGCCTGTTGAACCTTGGCGAAACGCCGGAAGGGTTCGATGCCTTGGTGCTGAGCGATCTCGCACGGGCGCTGGAGGGTGAGGTGCTGCTGCACATCGCCCGCGACGACGCGCGCATGAGCCTGTTGAGCGAGGCCTTGTCCTTCTTCGCGCCCGATGTGGAAATTGCGACCTTTCCGGCCTGGGACTGCCTGCCTTACGACCGTGTATCGCCCCATACGGATATCGTCGCCCGCCGCATGGCAACGCTCACCCGGCTCGCCAAGCGTGCCGAGGGAGCGGAGAAACCGCTTATCGTGCTGGCCACCGTCAATGCCGCGATCCAGCGGGTGCCGGAGCACAAGACGCTCGAGGCGGGGGGCTGGCATGCCCATGTCGGCAACCGCATCGATCTCGACGAACTTCTGCTCTATCTCGCCGAGAACGGCTTTTCTCGAACGGGCACGGTGCGCGAGCCCGGCGAATACGCGGTGCGCGGCGGGATTGTCGATATCTACCCGCCGAGCCTCGATGAGCCGGTGCGGCTCGATCTTTTCGGGGACACGCTCGATTCCGTGCGCACTTTCGATCCAGAGAGCCAGCGCACGGTGGGTCAGCTTTCCGGCCTTGAGCTTGTCTCCGTGAGCGAGGTCAATCTTGACCCGGCCTCCATCAAACGCTTCCGCGCGGGCTATGTCGCGACTTTCGGGCCCGCCAATGACGGCGATCCGCTTTATGAAGCGGTGAGTGAAGGGCGCAAGCATCAGGGCATGGAGCACTGGCTGCCGCTCTTCCATGAAAAGCTCGAAACGCTTTTCGATTATGTACCGGGCGCGCTTATCACGCTCGACCATCAGGTCGATGAAGCGCGCGCCTCCCGCTTCGATCTCATTCAGGATTATTTCGACGCGCGCGTTTCGGTCAAACCCATGAAGAACATGGATGTGCCGAGTTACAAACCGCTCAAACCCTCCGCGCTTTATCTGACCGAAAACGATTGGAAAGCGCAGCTTGAGGGCAAGCGGGTGCGGGCCTTCTCCCCCTTCGCTCTGCCGGAAACGCAGGCGAACGTGATCAATTTCGGCGCGCGGGAAGGGCGCAGTTTCGCTCCCGAGCGCCAGCAGGAAGGCGTCAATGTCTTCGATGCGTTAGGCGGCCATATACAAGGGCTTCGCAAAGCAGGTAAGCGCGTTGTCATTGCAAGCTGGAGCGGCGGGGCGCGCGAACGCCTGCAAGGGGTACTCGCCGAACACAAGATCGAGAATGAAGCGCTGGCGGGCACCTGGGCCGAAGCGCTGAGCGGCAATGCCGCCACCGTCAAACTCGTGGTGTTGGGGCTCGAGCACGGTTTTGAGACGGATGAACTTGCGATCATCAGCGAGCAGGACGTGCTGGGCGACCGGCTGGTGCGCCGCCAGCGCAAGAAGCGCGCGGACAATTTCCTCACCGAAGCCTCGAGCCTGACGCCCGGTGATGTGGTGGTGCATGTCGATCACGGCATTGGCCGCTTCGAAGGGCTGCAGACAGTGGACGTCTCCGGCGCGCCCCATGACTGCCTTCTCATTCTTTATCATGGCGGCGACAAGCTCTATCTGCCGGTCGAGAATATCGAGCTTCTGTCCCGCTTCGGTTCCGACGATGCCGCCGTGCAGCTTGACCGTCTCGGTGGTTCGGGCTGGCAGGCGCGCAAAGCCAAACTGAAAGAACGCCTGCGCGATATGGCCGCGCAGCTCATCAAGATCGCTGCGGCGCGTGAGCTGAAAGACGCCCCGCCGATCAACGTTCAAGACGGCATTTATGACGAGTTCTGCGCGCGCTTTCCTTACGAGGAAACGGACGACCAGGCGCAGGCCATCGACGCGGTCATGGAAGATCTTTCCAAAGGACGGCCGATGGACCGGCTGGTCTGCGGCGATGTCGGCTTCGGCAAAACCGAAGTCGCGCTGCGCGCCGCCTTCACCGCCGCCATGGACGGGCATCAGGTGGCGGTCGTGGTGCCGACGACGCTGCTCGCCCGCCAACATTTTAAATCCTTCACGCAGCGCTTTGCCGGATTGCCGCTCAACATTCGCCAGCTTTCCCGTCTCGTGCCGCACAAGGAGGCGCAAGAAACGAAAGCCGGGCTTACCAGCGGTGATGTCGATATCGTCATCGGCACTCACGCGCTGCTTAGCAAGACCATCAAATTCAACAATCTCGGCCTCATGATCGTCGATGAGGAACAGCATTTCGGCGTCAAACACAAAGAACGCCTGAAAGAGCTGCGCTCGGACGTGCATGTGCTGACGCTGACGGCAACGCCCATTCCGCGCACGCTGCAGCTCGCTCTTTCCGGTGTGCGCGAACTTTCGCTCATTGCCACGCCGCCCGTGGACCGGCTGGCCGTGCGCACCTATGTGGCGCCCTTCGATCCCGTTATCATCCGCGAGGCCTTTCTGCGCGAGCATTACCGGGGCGGGCAGAGCTTTTATGTCTGCCCACGCATTTCCGATCTGAAGGAAGCGGAAGATTTTCTGAAGGAATATGTACCGGAAGTGAAATTCATCACGGCTCATGGGCAGATGGCGCCGACGGAAATCGAAGACAAGATGACCGCCTTTTATGACGGCCAATATGACGTGCTGATTTCCACCACCATCGTTGAATCGGGTATCGACATTCCGACGGCTAACACAATGGTCATTCACCGGGCGGACATGTTCGGTCTTTCCCAGCTTTATCAGCTTAGGGGCCGGGTGGGGCGCTCCAAATCCCGCGCCTATGCTTATATGACCGTGCCGGCCAATAAGAAGCTGACCCCGACGGCGGAAAAACGCCTGCGGGTGCTGCAATCGCTCGACTCGCTCGGCGCCGGGTTCACGCTTGCCTCCCACGATCTCGACATTCGCGGGGCCGGTAATCTTCTGGGTGAAGAACAGTCCGGCCATATCAAAGAGGTGGGCTACGAGCTTTACCAGGAAATGCTGGAAGAAGCCGTCGCTTCGCTGCGCGGGGAAGAAGGCAGCGGCGACGAAGGCCAATGGTCGCCGCAGATCAATATCGGCACGCCGGTGCTTATCCCGGAAAATTATGTGCCGGACCTCAATGCCCGCATGGCGCTTTACCGGCGTCTTTCCAGCGTCGAGGATCAACAGGATATTGACGGTTTTGCCGCAGAGCTGATCGACCGTTTCGGCCCGCTGCCCGATGAGGTCGAACATCTCCTGAAGATCGTCGAGATCAAAGGCCTTTGCCGCAAGGCGTTGGTGGAAAAAGTCGATGCGGGGCCGAAGGGCGCGGTGCTCACGTTCCGCAATAACGAGTTCCCGAACCCGGGCGGGCTTGTGGAATTCATCAATGACGAGCGCGACAAGGCAAAACTGCGCCCGGACCACAAGCTCGTTTTCATGCGCAACTGGCCGCTGCCCGAGGACCGGCTCAACGGCACGCGGCTCATGATGCGCGAACTTGCGGAAATTGCAGGAGAAGCGGCAGCGGCAGCCTGATCAGCCTTGAACTTCCGCCGCTTCTTTCAGCTTCATCTCGATACGGTCGAAGACTTTCACCAGCGTGTCTGCATCCTGCGCGCCGACCAGCGCGAACTGATTTTCGAAAAGAAAGCAGGGCACGCCCGTGATCCCCATTTGCCGGGCCTGGAAATCGTCATATTCGATCCGTTTCAGGTCTGCATCGGAATTGAGAAGATCGCGCACCACATCGCCTTCCATGCCCGCTTCCTCGGCCACGGCAACAAGCACGTCCTTGTCGCCGATATCTTTTCCTTCCTCGAAATAGGCTTTGAAGAGCAGGCTGACGACTTCGTCCTGCACACCGGCGCTACCTGCCCAAAGGATCAAGCGGTGCGAGTCCAGTGTATTGGGCGAGCGTTCGATCTTGTCGAAGGCGAAAGGAATGCCTTCGCGCGCGCCCATCTCTTTCAGCGCGCCGCCCGCTTCCTTCATTTTTTCAGGGCCGAACTTGCGTTCCAGATATTCCTGGCGATCCACGCCTTCTGGCGGAATGGAAGGGTCGAGGCGGAAGGGGCGCCAATTGATTTCGACATCGCTGCGCCCGCTATCGGCCAGCGCCTTTTCCAGACGCTTCTTGCCGATATAGCACCAGGGGCAAACCGTGTCGGAAATAATATCGAGTTTCATAGGGCGTCTCCTCGGCTTTCAATTCTTTGGGAGCAGTCTGACAGAGCCTGCGCCCCTACGCAAAACACGTCTCCTTGACCCCCCTTTGGCACCTTGTAGGATGCGGGCCAATCAGAACCAAAAGGTAAGGACGGGGTCATGTCTGGCGTGAAAATCGCATCTCAGGATTTGAGCGGGAAAACTGCTCTTGTAACGGGCGCAACGAGCGGGCTCGGCCTGCGTTTCGCGCGGGTGCTGGCGGCCTCGGGCGCTGCGGTCGCCATTGCCGGGCGGCGCGTGGAGCGGCTCGAAGAACTGGCCAAAGAAATCGCAGCAGAAGGTGGCAAGGCGCTGCCTATTGCACTCGACGTGACCGATGCCGCCGGTATTGAAACGGCGATGGACAAGATCGAAGCGGAGCTCGGACCGCTTGATATTCTCGTCAACAATGCGGGCATGAATGTGCAGGCCATGGCAACGGAGGTGACGCCGGAAGCCTATGACCAGATCATGGGCACGAATACGCGCGGCGCGTTTTTCATGGCAACCTCCGCCGGGCGGCGGATGATCGCGCGCGGTGCGGGCGGGCGGATCATCAATATCGCCTCCATCGGCGCGCATAGCGTGCTGCCGGGCCTTGCCGTTTACTGCATGTCGAAAGCGGCAACGGCCATGATGACGAAATCGCTGGCGCGCGAATGGGCGAAACACGAAATCAACGTCAACGCGATTTGCCCCGGCTATATCCGCACCGAGCTCAATTCCGAATGGTTCGACAGCGCGGGCGGGCAAAAGCAGATCGCCGGTTTCCCCCGCAAGCGGCTCGGGGAGGATTCCGATCTCGACGGCACGCTGCTCCTATTGGCAGGGGACCAAGGCCGCCTCATCACGGGTTCCCTTTTCACCGTGGATGACGGACAATCCCTGAAGCCTGCCTAAACGCAGGATCACAAGGGGGGATGATGGCGAAATTTCTGCTGGGCTTCGTGCTCGGGTTTCTGGCTTGCGTTTGGGCTTACGAAATCGATCTCGACGATGCCGTCGAAGCGCTCTGGGAAGAGACCTGGGACGCGATTGAGGATTGATCTAACCAATCAATCCAGTCGTCATGCTCGGGCTTGACCCGAGCATCCATGCGGCCTCTTGGTCTGCTGCGTCTTCCCGTGGACCCTCGCGTCAAGCGCGAGGGTGACGAAAATAGTCGGTTAGATGCGCCTGTACCGCTCGGCCAGCACCTTGCGCTGCACCTTGCCATTGGCCGTACGGGGCAGGTTTTCCACGAAGATGATCTCACGCGGGCGTTTGTAACTCGCAAGGGCCGCTGCCGCGAAATCCAGAATGCTCTGCGCATCACGCGGCGCGCCTTCCGCCGGCACGACAAAAGCGGCAATAACGCTGACATCGGCGCGCACTTTGAGTTCTGTAACCGCAACTTCTCCCACACCGGGATGGGCGGCAAGCGCCGCTTCCACTTCCATGGGCGAGACGCGGTAGCCCATGGCGTTCATCACATCGTCCGCGCGGCCCCGGTACCAGAGATAACCGTCTTCATCGAGCGCGGCGACGTCGCCGCCGATGAACCAGTCTCCCCGGAACACCTCGGCCTCTTCCTCCGGCCGGTTCCAATAACCGAGCATCAGCCCGGGATCGGATCGGTGCACGGCAAGGAGGCCGTCTTCCCCGCGCGGCAGCGGATCGCTGCCCTCTTCAACCGGCAAAATAGCGACGGCACGGCCTTCCTGCGGCTTGCCGGGCGAGCCCGCGCGAATGTCCATGCCGGGGCCGGTCGATACATAGGTCGAGCATTCGCTCATCCCCAGCGCCTCGTAAAGCTCGCGGCCGGTGCGGGCGCGCCATTCTTCGAGCAGCGGCTCGGGCAAGGCTTCACCCGCCGTCAGCCCATGGCGCAGCTTCGAGCCGAGAATAAGTTCCGTATCGCAATATTTCAGGATCTGCCGGTAGAGCGAGGGCACGGCGGCAAAGAGCGTCGCGCCATAGCGCGCCATCAGCTCGCCCCAGACCTGGACGTTCTTCTCCCCCGTGTAAAGCACGGTGCTCGCCCCGTTCGCCCAAGGGTCGGTAAGCCCGACGCCCAGCGTATAGGTCCAATTGAAGGCACCGGCATGCAGCATGACGTCTTCGGGCCCGATGCCGTACCAGTCCTGATACATGGGCCGGCGCCCCCAGGCGGCGCGGTGCGCATGGAGCACGCCTTTCGGGTTGCCGCTCGTGCCGGACGTATAGACGAGATAGGCGGGATCATCGGCCCGTGTTGGCGCATAAGAGACGAGCGGCGCGCCTTGCTTGAACCGGGCAATGTCGGCGGGGGTGAGGACTTGCGTTTCCGCCGCATCGATCTCCATGCCTTCGCCAAGCGCGACGGTGCGCGCGCCTGAATCCGCGAGCAGAAAACTCGCCTCTCGCGCCGTAAGCTGGGCCGAGGCAGGCAGCGGCACGATGCCCGCCGCCAGCGCGCCGAAAAAGAGCAGGGCATAATCGCTTGTGTTGGGCAGGCGCATCATCAGCCGCTCACCCGGTTTCAGCCCGCTTTCCAGAAGCCCGGCGGCAACCGCGCGCACCGCTTTTTCAAGCCCGCCATAAGTCCAGCTTTCCGCCGCTTCCGCAGGCGCGGCAAGATCATGCACGACGCGCAGGGCGATTTTCTCCGGCGTGGCTCTCGCCGGCGCTTCCAGGCAATATTGCGCCATGTTGAAACGGGCAGGCGGCAAGGCGCCGGTATAGCGGGGCGCGGTGAGGGAAAGCGTTTCTGTCATGCTCAAGTCTGTCATCTGTGGGCATCTACCCCGTGCGCCGCGCCCGCGCAAGCGCCCGCAGGGACGCTACGTCACGGCGGCAGGGTCTCTTTCGCCGGTTTACCCGTTCCCGGCCAGCCGGTAAAACAGGGGCCAATAAAGCCAAAGGCCACAAATCAGGGAGATTCTGTCATGGGTAAAACGGGCAAAGGGCCGCTTTCCGGGGTGAAAGTCGTCGAATTCGCAGGCATCGGGCCGGGCCCGTTCTGCGCCATGCTGCTGTCGGATATGGGCGCGGACGTAATCCGCATCGACCGCAAAGGCGGCCAAGGCGGCTCGAAATTCGATATTACGGCCCGCGGGCGCCGCTCCGTGGCGATGAACCTGAAATCGCCGGATGCCGTGGAAGCCTGCCTCAAACTCATCGAAAAAGCGGATATCCTGCAGGAAGGCTTCCGCCCCGGTGTGATGGAGCGGCTCGGCCTCGGCCCCGATGTCTGCCTGAAGCGCAATCCGAAACTCGTTTACGGACGCATGACGGGTTGGGGGCAAGAAGGCCCGCTCGCCAATGCCGCCGGTCACGACATCAACTACATCTCGCTGACGGGCGCGCTCCACGCCATCGGCCGGCCGGGCGAGCGCCCGGTACCGCCCCTCAATCTCGTGGGCGATTTCGGCGGCGGCGCGCTTTACCTCGCCATGGGCATGCTGGCGGCGCTGCATGAGGCAAACCGCTCCGGCAAGGGCCAGGTCGTGGATGCGGCCATGACCGACGGCGCGACCTCGCTGATGGCCATGTTCTACGGCTTTACGGCGTCGGGCATGTGGGCGGACGAGCACGGCACGAACATGCTCGATGGCGGCGCGCATTTCTACGACACCTATGAGACGAAAGACGGGAAGTGGATTTCCATCGGCTCCATCGAACCGCAATTCTACGCCATCCTGCGTGAAAAAGCGGGGCTTTCCGATGCCATCTGGGACGCGCAGATGGACCGCGGCCAGTGGCCAGAAATGAAGAACAAACTCATCGAAGTTTTCAAAACGAAAACCCGCGACGAGTGGTGCGCCATCATGGAAGGCACGGATATCTGCTTTGCTCCGGTTCTTTCCATCAAGGAAGCCAAGGACCACGCCCATAACAAGGCGCGCGAGACGATCGTCGAGCGGGACGGGGTGGCGCAGCCCAATATCGCGCCGCGCTTTTTCGGCACGCCGTCGGAAATTCAGGGCCCGCCGCCTTCCATCGGCGAGCATACGGAAAGCGCGCTGGAAGACTGGGGTTTTTCGGGCGGCGATATCGACGCATTGAAAAAGGCGGAAGCGATTTAAGCTTCCGCCCGAAAGGCATCAGATGAGCGCATTGCCGGGCACGACGGGCCGCCGCCGGATCTATCTCATGCGTCACGGGCATGTGGATTATTTCGGCAAGGAAATTCAGGCCGCGGGCGGCGACACCAAAGTGGTGCCGCTGACCCCGCGCGGCCGGAAGGAAGCCATTGCGGCCGGCAAGGCGCTGTCTCATGTGCGCTTCGACCGGGCACTTTGCTCTGGCGCGCCGCGCACGCGCTCAACCGCCGAGCTCGTTCTGGACATGCAGGACGAGGCGGCGCGCCCGCTTCTCGAAACCGATGAAGACCTTTATGAAATTCACGGCGGCGGTTTCGGCACCGTGAAATCGCGGGACGATGTCGCCCGCATCATGACGCTTTATTTCGAAAAGGCGGGCGAACCCGGCGCGACGCTGCTGGAAGGGGGCGAGCCTTTCGCGGATGCCCAGGCCCGCGCTCTCGGTGTCATCAAGCGGCTGCTGGCCGAGCCGGACTGGCACACGGCATTGATCGCGGCCCATGAAGGCATCAACCGGCTTATCCTGAGCTGGGCCGTCAGCGGCGGGCTTCATGCGGCCTCCGCCTTCGAGCAGGACACGGCCTGCATCAACATGATCGATTTCGACATGGTGCCGCAGAAAGATGGGCAGGTGGGCACGGAAATCGCCCGCGCCATCGTCAAGGCCGTGAACATCACGCCCTACAATTACGTCAAGCACGGCATGAACATGACAAGCCTCGAAGCGATTTTCGCCCGGGAACCTGCCTGATCCCCTGCCTGAAACCGCAGCTTTTCAAGCTTCGCCTTGAGGCGTAAGCTTGTTCAAGCACGCCGGGCATTTTTGGGAGGAGAAGCCATGAGCCGTGAACTGATGGGCAGTGTCGATCATATCGGCGAAACGAAAACCGCCGCGCCCCAGATCAAAGGATTTCACCACATCGCCTATCGCTGCCGCGATGCGGAAGAGACATACAAATTCTACGTCGATCTTTTGGGCCTGAAACCCGCCGCCGCGCTGTCCTTCGACAAGACGCCGTCTGGTGAGGACAAGCCCTTCATGCATCTCTTCTTTGAGATGGGCGACGGTAATTTCATCGCCTTTTTCGATGCGCCGGCCAGCGCCAGCGATGAAACTTTCGGGCTGAAAGACGGCATCGACGATTATCACTTTGCCTTTGAAGTCGGCACGATGGACGAGGTGATGACTTTCAAGACCCGTCTTGAAGAAGCGAAGGTTCCGGCCTTCGGCCCCATCGATCACACCTTCTGCCATTCGCTTTATTTCTTCGATCCGAACGGTCTTGCCTGTGAGATCACCACCAAAGACGCCTGTCACGATGCTTATATGGAAGAGGAAGGCGGCAAGGCGGCGCAGGCCATTACCGAGTGGAGCGAAAAGACGAAAGCGATCAAGCAGGCGCGGATGGAGCTTTTCAAGGCGGCGGATTAAAACGCGCACCTTATACCTTCGCCAGATAGGTTTCTTTCAGGACACGGCGCAGCACCTTGCCGAGCGGGTTGCGCGGCAGGGCTTCGACTTCCGTAATCATTTCGGGGAGCTTATAGGCGGCAATCCCTTCGGCCCTCAGATAATCCGTCAGGCTTTGAAGTGTGACCGCCTTGCCATTCGCCGGCACGAGCGCCGCGCAAATACGCTCGCCCAGTCTCTCATCCGGCACCCCGAAGACAGCGGCTTCTGCAATATCGGGATGGCCTGCCATAAGCCCGTCGATCTCGCCGGGCGATATGTTCATGCCGCCGCGGATGATGATGTCTTTGGCCCGTTCAACGAAGCGGTAGAAGCGCCCGCTGTCTCCCGCGATCTCGAAAACGTCTCCGGTATGGAAGAACCCTTCCGCATCGATGGCCCGGGCCGGGCCGTCTTCACTGCCTTCGCGCCAATAGCCGTCAAAAACCGTCGGGCCCTTGATGACCAATTCACCCGGTACACCTTCTTCCAGGACTTCATCACCGGATTGCAGGTCGACAAGCTTCGTGCGGGTAACGGTGGAAATTTCAGATGGCCAGTCCAGCCCGCCGCCACCGATGCGCGGGAAAAACTGCGCCCGGTTTTCCGGCTCCGGCACATCCCCCGCGCCGGAGGAAAGGCAGGTGCCTTCATTCGAGCCGAATATATTGACGATGGGCAGACCGAAACGCTCTTGAAAGCCTTTCACCATAAAGGGCGCCAGCGGCGCGGAGCCGGACCCGATGCTGCGGAAATTGGAAAGGTCCAGCATCGCCAGCAGTTTTTCATCCTTCAGCAGCATGTTGAGGACGGCGGGCGGGGCGACGGTGTAATTCACTTTCTCCGCAACAAGCTGCTTTAAGAAAACCGGCAAATCGAGCGGGTGATGGAGAACCAATGTGCCGCCCGTCAAAAGCCAGGGCACGAAAGTGCCGCCGAGCGCCGCCATATTGACGAGCGGGAAGGGGCAAAGAATGACGTCACCTTGGCCAAGCCCGCAGGCCTCCACCATGGCCATGCCGGCGGCGCGCCAATGATCGTGATGGCGCGGTACGCCTTTGGGCCGCGCCTCGGTGCCGGAGGTCCAGCAGATCGTTGCAAGTCGCTGCGGATCGCCTGTCTTGGCCGGTAGGGGTTCCACCTCGCGCCATTCAAGCGGCAGGGCGTTCTTTGACGCTGCCGCGCCCCAGACAAACAGTTGAGGACGTGCAGACGCTTTTTCGGCAGCGGCGTGGGCAAGCGCTTCGTGGTTTTCTTCCTTGAAGCGCGCCAGCGTCATCAGCGCCTTGGCGCCCGTTGCTTCCAGCACGCCTTCCAGTTCATGACGGCGCCACTGCATGGGAACGGGGGAAACGATAATTCCGCGCTCCCAGGCCGCGAGATACGTGGCGGCGAGCTCGGCACTATTCGGCAGTTGCACGAGCAGAATATCGCCCGCTTCAAGCCCCGCGTTACCGAGCTGATCCGCAAGCCCCTGCACGGCACGGTGAAGCGCGTCATAAGTAAGTCGGCGTTCGGCAAGGCCGGTGGCGGCTTCCTTGCCCGGCATATCGCACAGCGCCAGCGCTTCCGGAGTCCTTTTCACATTCTCACGGAAAAGGGCGCTAAGGGTTTCATTCCCCCAGAACCCCGTTTCGCGGTAAAGCGATGCGTCTTCCTCACTCACGCGGTATCCCATGGCCCGTCCTCCCCAATGGCCGAAAGAAAACCCACTATGATTTATGTCTGCCGGGCAGCGTCATATTCCGCTTTCAGGCGGTCCACGATCTTGCGCACCGGCTCGACATTCTTGATCGCGCCGACACCGTGCCCGGCGGACCAGACATTTGCCCAGCGTTTGGCATCGCTTTGCGGGTCGGTGAAATCGATGTTGGGTTTTTCTTCAAGCATCGCCACGTCATAGCCCGCGCGTTCCAATGTCGGGCGCAGCCAATTGGCCAGCACGCCCGTCACCGCGCGAGTCGGCACCAGATCCTCGGCGCTTACTTCCGTCAGCATCTGCTTATAGTCCGGCGCGGCGAGGCTTTCTTCCGCCGCGATGAAGCGTGTGCCCATATAAGCGAAATCCGCGCCCAGCATTTCCGCCGCTGCGATGCCGCCGCCGGTCGTGATGCCGCCGCCGAGCACGATGGGCCCGTCGAAAAACTCCCGGACCGCCGGCACGAAAGAAAAGCCCGTCATCTGCCCCGTATGCCCGCCCGCGCCGGAGGCAACGAGGACAAGCCCGTCCACGCCTGCAGCCGCCGCCTTGCGGGCGAAAGGAACGGAATTCACATCGGCAAAAACGCGTCCGCCATAGGCATGAACTTCCGAAACGATATCGCGCGGGCTGCCGAGGGCGGTGATGACGAGCGGTGCGCGGTATTTTTTGACAAGCGCCAGATCATCCCCAAGGCGGGTATTGGAACGGTGGACGACAAGGTTGGCCGCCCAAGGCGCCGCCGCCGTATCCCCTTCAAGACGCGCTGTAATGTCCCGAAGCCAGTCTTCCAATATCTCCGGCGTGCGGGCATTGGGCGTCGGGAAGGTGCCGATAATCCCTGCCTTACAGGCAGCGACCACAAGGTCGGGCCCGGAGACGAGAAACATCGGCGCGGCCATCAGCGGCAAGCGCAGGTTCGGGAACAGTTTCTGGCGCATTATTCGCTCACCCACCAGGCATCGCTGCGGTAACCGTAAAGAGAGGTTTTTTCCGGCACCTTCACCTTGTCCCAAAGCGCCACCCATTGCTCCGGCTGGTAATAGAGCGGGACGACGTAATAGCCGGCGAGCAGCACCCGGTCGAGCGCGCGGATCGCGGCAACGAAATCCTCCCGGCTGCGGGCGGCCAGCATCGCCTCGATCATGGCGTCGATCGCCGGATTTTCCGCACCCATATAATTGCGCGAGCCATCCGTGCGCGCTGCTTCCGAACCCCAATAAAAGCTTTGCTCGTTGCCGGGGGAGAGCGAGGCGTACCAGAAATTCAGGATCATATCGAAGTCGTATGTCTGGCGGCGCTGCTCATATTGTGTCGAATCCACATTGCGCACATTGGCGGCAACGCCGATGCCTTTCAGCGATTGGGCGTAATTGAGCGCGAGGCGCTCATCATCCGGGCTTGAGACGAGAATCTCGAAGCTGAGCGGCTCGCCCGCAGCATTTTTCATCTGCCCATCCTGTAGCGTCCAACCGGCTTCCTGAAGCAGCATGATGGCTTTCCGGCGGTTCTCCCGGTTGCGGCCGCTTCCATCGCTCACCGGCGCCTGATAGCCGTTTGCCAGGATCGCAGGATCGACGGCGTCCATGTAGGGGGCGAGCAGCGCCTTTTCCTTCTCGCTGGCCGGGCGGCCATGGGAGGAAAGCTCCGAGCCGTCATAATAAGACTGAACGCGCTCATAAGCGCCGTAGAACAGATTCTTATTCACCCATTCGAAGTCGAAAGCATGGATCAGCGCTTCACGGACTTTCTTATCCTGAAAGACGGGCCGGCGGGTGTTGAAGACGAAGGCGCGCATGCCCGAAGGCGTTTCAGGCTTGAAGGCGAGCTTGCGCACATCGCCTTTTTGAACGGCGGTAAAATCGAAGCCTGCCACCCAGCGCGCCGGGTCGGATTCCGGCCGTGCATCGTAAAGCCCGGCTTTGAAGGCTTCGAAGGACGCGTTCGTGTCGCGGAAATAGTCGTAGATGATTTCATCTGGATTATTGAGACCGCGATTGACCGCCAGGTCCTTGCCCCAATAATCCGGATCGCGCTTGTAAGTGATGCGCGTGCCCGGCTTGATTTCGCTCATCACATATGGCCCGGACCCCACCATCGGCTCAAGCGTCGTCTTTTCGAAATCTTTGCCTTCATAAATATGCTTCGGCAGGATCGGCATCAGCCCCATGATGAGCGGCATTTCCCGGTCGCGCTCCTCGCCGAAAATCAGTTTGACCGTGCGCGCATCCGGCCGCTCGATCTTTTCGACTTTCGAATAATAGTAGCGGTGATTGGGGCGGCCTTTTTCGCGCAAGGTTTCGATGGAGAAAATCACGTCCTCCACCGTGACGGGCGTGCCGTCTGAAAATTTCGCCTCGGGCCGCAAGGTGAAGGCGACCCAGGAGCGGTCATCCGGCGTTTCAATGCTTTCGGCAATCAATCCGTAAAGCGAGAAGGGCTCGTCATAGGAGCGAGCCATCAGGCTTTCGAATACGTGCTCGCGCGCACCGAGCCCTGCCGTGCCGCGCACGATCATGGGATTGACGCTGTCGAATGAGCCGATGGCCGCGAGCTTCAGCATGCCGCCCTTCGGCGCGTGCGGATTTGCATATGAAAAATGCGAAAAGCCGGGCTTATAAAGCGGGCTGCCATGCATGGCGATGGCATGTTGCGGCTGCGCAATGGCCGCGCCGCCCGCCACCAAAATGGCCGCAAAAAACGCGCCCGTAGCGCTCATTTTCGCCCAGAATCGCCGCATATCCCCTCCCAAGACCTTTTTTCCAACCATGACGCAGGCGCAAAGTCCCCGCAAGATAGCCAATCACGGTTCTGCCCCTTTTATGCCGCAGAGCATGTCTATATTGTGCCCGATTGGAAATAGAGGCCGGGTGGCGGCTTCTTTCCCGTGACGTCAACTTATGAGGTTTATCATGATTCAACGGCGGATTTTCACGCCGATCGCTGTTCTCACCGCAATGATCGCTCTTGCTTTCGGCTCGGTTACGGCCTCTGCACAGGAAGGCCTTGGCGCCGGTGCCGGCAGCGGCGCGGCGGCTCCGCAGATCGAAAAATTCGGCAATTGGGCAGGGCGGTGCCAGCAGATGGGCCTCAATGACGGCAGCACCCGCAAGGTGTGCAATGTCTATGTGGACATTCGCGCGGAAGAAGACCCGGAAACGCGGATCATCTCCGTCGCCATCGGGCCGAACATCAAGGATGGCGGCTTTGGCGCGATCGCTTTGACGCCGCTCGGCACGCTGCTGCCGCAGGGCGTCGGCTTCAAGGTCGATGAGAACAAGGAATTCGGCGCGCCGTTCGTCATCTGCCATGGCGGCGGCTGCGAAGCGCATATGGCGCTATCGACCGACAACATCCAGCAGATGCGTGCCGGCAGTACGATGCAGGTGGCGTTCGTTCATGCCCAGCGCGGGCCGGTGAAAGTGCCGGTGAGCCTGTCGGGCATTTCGGCGGCCTTCGACTGGCTGAGCAAGCAGTAAACGTCCCGGAAAAGTCCTCGCACCCTTAACGGTGCGAGGCTTTTGCCGAACAAAAAGCCAGTACACCGGCAAAGAGCACAAAGCCGCCCAGAACGATGGCAAGGTAAAGCGTATCGGCGTCGGTCATTTTATTGTCCTTTCAGCGCGTTCCCCAGAGGGGCATTTAAAGCGCTGGCGGAATGGCGGGGCATTGATCTTCATCAATGAAAAAACCTGACACCCACTCCCGAATCGATCCCCTTTCCGGCCCGTTGATCCGCGAAGACGGGACAGTGAGCAAGGGGCTCTTCGGCGCCCCCATCGGCCAGATCCATTACCGCGACTACAGACTCAAATCACCGCTCGGCGTACTTTTGCCGGAAGAGCGGCGCGAGAGCGATTTCAAAGGCTTTCAGTTTTTGGGCGCGGTCTCGGCGCGGTTCGCGCTCGGCTGCGCGGTGACTTATTCCGCTGCGCTCAAATCGGCTTTCCTCTATATTTTCGACTTTTCCGAAAACCGCTTCGTGCTAGAGCGCCGCTTCGGTGCGCGCCAGGGCGATGAATGCCATTTCGCCCTCGATCCGGATGCGGGCGAAAGTCTTTTCCGTTTCGGTGAAAACCGCATCGTCATGCGCGCCGAAAAAGAAACGCTGTCGAAAGAGTTGGACGTCCGCCTCGATGACGGCACGGCGATCTCACTTTCTTTCAGTGAAAGCAGAGCCGGGTTCGAGACTTTGCGTCTTTGCACGCAGACGGGCGCCGCCGGTTGGACGTATGCGCAGAAGGTCGCAGGCGTTATAGGCGAGGGGGAGGCCTCCGGCCCCTTCGGACAGTATGATTTTGCGGCGCTCGGCGCCTGCGCCCATCATGATTACACGGCAGGTTTTCTGCGCCCCGAAACCTATTGGAACTGGGCCTGTTTCTCCGGCCGCGCGGCTGACGGCACATTGCTCGGGCTCAATGTTTCAAACGGCGTCAACGAGACGGGGCAGACGGAAAACTGTTTCTGGGTAAACGGCGCGATGGTCAAATGCGACCACGTCATGATCGACTTCGACGATGAGAACCTTGATGCGCCGTGGCGGATTTACTCACAGGACGGCAAAGCCGATCTGACCTTCACGCCCGCAGGCGGTTATCACGCCACAGGCGAGAGTGGAAAAATCGCCAGCAACTTCCATCAGATGTTCGGCTTCTTCAAAGGCACATTGAAAGACGAAGGCGGCAAGGCTTACGAGATAGAGGCCATGCCCGGTTTCACCGAAACGCAATATCTGCGCTGGTGACGGGCCGCGTTTTCGTCAATCGCCCCGGCGCGGCGCCACCAGAATGCGCAGCCAGTTGAGGAACGTGTTGTCACGCAGGAGATAACGCTGCAGCTGATCCATATCGCGGGCCAGCTTTTCCGGATTATGGAAGAGTTCCTCGCGCTTGCGGAATTCGCGGGTCATGTCGAGCTCGCGCACGGGCTTTGCCGGATTGCCGACGGCAATGACATTGGCCGGAATATCCGTCATCACCACTGAGCCTGCGCCGATAATGCTGTTCTCGCCGATCGTCACACCCTTGCCGACGATGGTGCGTACACCGAGCCAGACATTGTCCTTCAAAACGACCGGCGCATATTTCTCATGTTCCGCCGTGCGGTCATAAGTGTCGTGCCAGTCCGAATCGGAAATGTAACAACCGCTCGCCAACATCGTATTGGAGCCGATGGTAATGCCGACGGACGAAACGATCTGATTGGAAGGGGAGATCAGCACATTGTCGCCGATCTCGATGCTGCCTTGGCGCGTGCCCGTGTCCCATGTGGAAAGGCGCACCATGTGGCCCCGAGCCGAACGGATATGCAGGTTCTTTCCAGCCGTCACGTTGGGGCCCCAGACCTCGATGGTCCAGGGATAAGAGGCGTCGAGCCCAGGTCCGATGTCCGCGAAATGAGGGGCGAGGTAATGCCGCGTGTAAAAACGCTCTAACCCGTCTCTGATGCGGCGGACCGGGTAGGGGCGGCGATCTTTACGCAGTGTCGTTGGTCCTTATGCCGGGCGGTGATAGCGCGCCGTCAATGTGCAATATCCGAGCGCAGCTGGTAAACACCGTTTTCCAACGATCCGAAAAAGTGCCGGACCTCTGGATGGCGGATCGGGCGGCCCGTCTCATCTTCCAAAAGGTTCTGCTCGGACACATAGGCGACATATTCCGTCTCCTCGTTCTCCGCCAGAAGGTGATAGAAGGGCTGGTCCTTGCGGGGGCGCACCTCGGCGGGAATGGACTGCCACCATTCCTCGGTATTGTTGAAAGTGGGATCGACATCGAACACTACACCCCGGAACGGATAGAACCGGTGGCGCACGACCTGGCCGATCTGAAACTTTGCATCACGCTTTAACATGGGCCGCTCAACCTGCGGTTACTGAACAATTTTTATCCCTCATTGTTACCCGTGCCCTGCTTATTCGGCAAGCATTGCCGGATAGCGCGGGCTCCTCAGATCAGGCCTCCGCCCAGTCCGGCATCAGCTTTGCCAGATCCCGGCAGCCGATGAGGTGGATGCCTTCTTCCTTGACCGTTTCCGCAACGTCGCCGGAGAGGAAAATCTCATAATCGGCGACCCTGGAGCGCCAATCCGAGCAGATGGCCCGTAATTCCGGCGTGTCCCTGCTCGGATGCAAAATGAAATAGCTCAAATGCCCCGGTTTCATAGCCCGGAAGACGGCGCGGGTCTTCTCCAGCCGGTCTTCCTCCTCCGCAAGCGGAACATTCAATATTCTGTCAAGAAGGGGGATGCCAAGCTGTTCCAACCGCTGGCTCTGCTTGCAAAGCACTGCAGCGCTTTCTGCGTCATAGCCGCCTTTCAGCCATTGGGCTTCTTCCAGCCGGAGCGCAAAAGGCGGAATACCGGCGGCCAGCGCCGTCTCCGCAAAGCCTTCGTAGAATTTCACATGCATGACCGAGCCCATATGCGTGTCCATATGGGTGGGGGAAATACCGGCGGCGCGGGCGCGGGAAATCTGCGCGGCAAGCTCGGCCCGCACGGCGGGCGCATGGCCGTCCGCTGCCAACGCTTCGCACGTCTTGTGCAACCCGCCTTCTTCATCCAGAAGGCCGGTGCCCGCATCCCTGGTGCTCAGCGGCCCCCAGCGGAAGGTCGGCCATTCACAGGTCAAAGTTGCGTGAACGCCCATATCCGCGTCTGGATTTGCCCGGCAATAAGCGGCGATTTCCCCGAACCAGGGGCAGGGCACCATGGCCGCCCCGGCGGTGATGCGGCCCGCCTCCCAAAGGTCGATAAAGGCGGAAACGGAAGCCTGGCACATACCGATATCGTCCGTATGGATGATGGCGACACGGTCATTTTCGCCGAATCCCAGTTTCTCCAGAACCGGATTTGGACCCCACATGCTTTTCTCCCCCCATTTGCCGTTGTTTTACCGCAGCCTAGCCGATTGGTCCCGAAAGGAAAGACGTGAGCTACCACGCGGAAAGTGAACGCCCAGAGGTTGCCTTTTGCGGCCTTAGTCTCAATATGTACGCCATTCAAATTCGTACCGGGCGGTTTGCCGCCGCCTCCTCACATTTCAAGGGACCTTCATGAGCGGATCACTCGATAAACTTTTCAGCCCTTTCACCTTTAACGGCCTGACGGTTCCGAACCGCATTGCCATGGCGCCCATGACGCGCCAGTTCTCACCGGGTGAAACGCCGGGCGAGGATGTCGCCACTTATTATCGCCGGCGCGCGGAAGGCGGCACCGGCCTCATCATCACGGAAGGCACGACCGTTGCCGATCCCGTCGCCACCATGGCGGAAAATGTACCCGCCTTTCACGGCGAGGCGCTGAAAGGCTGGAAGCGCGTTGTGGAGGAAGTCCATGATGCAGGCGGGCTCATCGCGCCGCAGCTTTGGCACGTCGGCACGATGCGCGATCCGGGCAATGCGCCGCGCTCCGAACTGCCGAGCGCCGGACCCTCCGGCCTCTTCAAGCCGGGCAAAAAAGTTTCCGACCCGATGTCGAAAGAGCATATCCAGAGCGTGATCGACGCTTTCGGTCGCGCGGCGGCGGATGCCCGCGAGCTCGGTTTCGATGCGATCGAGCTGCACGGCGCCCATGGCTATCTCATCGACCAGTTCTTCTGGGCGGGCACCAACGAGCGTGACGATGAATATGGCGGCTCGCAGGCCGCCCAGCGCACGAAATTCGCCGTCGACATCATTAACGCGGTGCGCCGCGAGGTGGGGGATGATTTCCCGCTCATCCTACGCTTCTCGCAGTGGAAGCAGCAGGACTTCGAGCACAAGATCGCGCCGACCCCGGATGAGCTGGCCGCTTTCCTCAAGCCGCTTTCCGATGCCGGTGTCGATATGTTCCATTGCTCGACCCGCCGCTTCTGGGAACCGGAATTCGAAGGCTCCGACCTCAACCTTGCCGGCTGGACGAAGAAACTGACCGGCAAACCCACCATGACCGTGGGCAGCGTCGGGCTGTCGGGGGAATTCATCGGCGCCTTCATGGGCGAATCTTCCGAGCCAACCAGCATCGACAAATTGCTCGACCGGCTGGAAAAGGACGAATTCGACATGGTGGCTGTTGGCCGCGCTCTTCTGGTCGATCCGGAATGGCCGAACAAAATCCGCGAGGGCCGCTCGAAAGACCTCGTGCCCTTCACCAAGGAAGCGCTTGCGGCGCTTGCCTAACCCCTAGCCGATAGGCGACATTAGCCATGCCCCGCCGGTGCTTACCGCTCGGCGGGGCATTGTTTTATGACGCCTGAAGACGTTAAGGATGGACGGGTGGCGAAGCGTTCAGAAGGGGCCAACGCAGCCGGGGCCCGCTCGGTATTGATTTATTCCGGCCAGGATCAGATCGGCGACGGCATCATCAAATTGCCGTTCCTGCATGCCTGCCGGGCCCGCTTTCCGGGCGCGCATATCACCTGGCTCTCGGGCCTTGGCAAGACCGTTTATGCCGGGCTTTTGAAAGATGCCGCCGCGCCTTTCGTTGACGAAGTGATCGAATGCGCCGGTGTCGGCAAATCGCCCGGCGAATTGCTGCTGCCGCGCGCGATTGTCCGCAAGCGCCATTTCGACCTCATCATCGACACGCAGCGGCTTGTCCTGCGCACGCTGATCCTGAAGCGCCTGTCGCACCGGCAGTTCGTCTCGGGCACAGCCGGGTTCATGTTCTCGGACACCCGCCCGGAAAAAGGAAACAGCTCGCCGCGTTCCTTTTCCGCTTATTTAATGCAGCTACTCGACCTTGCCGCCCCGCAGGCCGTTCCCGACCCGGCCTTTGCCATGCCGCTTGCAAGCCGCGTCAACGAAGCCGCCGCCGCGCTGCTGCCGGACGGGCCTTCTTATATCGGCTTTTCGCCGGGGGCAGGGGACAAGAGCAAATGCTGGCCGCTGGATAATTTCATCGAGCTTGCCCGCAAGCAGAAAGATCAGGGGCGGGTGCCCGTGTTCTTTCTGGGGCCGGAAGAAAAAGACTGGCTTACGCTGCTTGCCTCCGCTGTGCCGGAAGCGCTTTTTCCCGAGTGGAACCGGCTCGATCCTTATGGTGATGTCAAAGGCCCGCTGCTTGTCATGGCGCTAGCCGCGCGGCTGAAGGCGGCGGTCGCCAATGATTCCGGCACGGGGCACATGCTTGCCGTGGGCGGCGCGCCGCTCGTCTCGATTTTTGCCAAGCACGATCCAAAAAAATATGCACCCGGTGCGCGGCTGCTGGAAGTCGTCGATGCAAAAGATTACGGCGGCGTGGACGCATCGCTTGTGCCCATCGCCGCCGTTGAAGAGGCTTTAAACCGGCTGCTTGCCCGCGCCGGTTGATCAAAAGCCGTAGGCTTTCGCCAGCTCCGGGTCTTTTTCCGCCACCATCTTGGCAAGATCGACGATCACCTTGGCCTGTTTCCAGGTGGCATCATCCTGCATCTTGCCGTCAATCATAACGGCGCCGGTGCCGTCCGGCATCGCGTCCAGAATCTTTTTGGCAAAGAGCACTTCGTTCACTTCAGGGCTGAAGACGCGCTTTGCAATGTCGATCTGCGAGGGGTGGAGCGACCACGCCCCGGAGCAGCCCATCAGGAAGGCATTGCGGAACTGCGCTTCGCAGGCCCGCTCGTCGCCGAAATCGCCGAAGGGGCCATAAAAGGCGCGTAGGCCGTTGGCAACGCAAGCATCCACCATGCGCGCCACGGTGTAGTGCCAAAGGTCCTGCTGATAGAAGGGCCGCTCACTCTGGCCTTCCTCGGCATCCGCCAGCACGCCGTAATAGGGATGGCCGCCGCCCACACGCGTCGTCTTCATGCCGCGGGAGGCGGCAAGGTCCGCCGGGCCGAGGCTCATGCCATGCATGCGCGGGGAGGCCGCGGCAATCTCGTTCACATTCTTCACCCCTTGCGCGGTTTCCAGAATGGCGTGAATGAGAATGGGTTTCTTGATGCCGTTCTTCGCTTCGAGCTGCGCCAGAAGCTGATCGAGATAATGGATGTCCCAATCGCCTTCGACCTTGGGCAGCATGATGACATCGAGCTTGTCGCCGACGGCGCTGACGATCTCGGTAATATCGTCGAGCACCCAAGGGCTGTTCAGGGCGTTGATCCGCGTCCAAAGACCCGTCTGGCCGAAATCATTGGCTTTGACGACCTCGATGAAACCGGCCCGCGCCGCTTCTTTCGCTTCGGCGGGAATGGCGTCTTCCAGATTGCCCAGGATCACATCCACCTTGGAAATGAGGTCCGGCACCTTGGCGCGCATCTTCTCGTTTTGCGGCGGGAAGAAGTGGATCATCCGCTCGGTGCGCACGGGAAGCTCACGGAAAGGAGCGGGCGCGCCGATGGCGAGAGGCTTATAGAATTGGCTGGGAAGTTTCATCGGTCCTGCCATTTGAGTGGGAATGGGAGTGATTTGGCGCGCAGTCTAACGGCAGCGGGCGGCCTCCGCCAGCCCTGGCATAACTACCTGGTCAGCCGTTGTTCCGGCCCAGTTTTTCAAGCTCGGCCTGCATGGCCGCGCCGAATTCCGGCAGATCCGTCACCCGGTGCTCGCCGCGCGCATAGGCTTTGGCATTCTCAAAATAGAAGGCGGCATTCATAATATTGGCCGCGCCATTGTCCCGCGTCTTGATCACCTTGGCAGGCGCGCCTGCAACGATGGAATTGTCGGGAATTTCCGTTCCCTCCGTCAGAATGGAATGCCCGGCGATGATGCAGTTCTTGCCGACCTTCACCCCGTCCATCAGCGTCGAATTGATGCCGATGAGGCAATTGTCGCCGATCTCCGCGCCATGCACCGTGACATGGTGAGTGATCGAACAATTATCGCCGATAATGGTCGGCGTCGTATTGCCGACATGGATCATGACGAAGTCCTGAATATTCGTGCGCTTGCCGATCCGTACCTCATGCATTTCCGAGCGGATAACGACATAGGGCCAGAGTGAGGCGCCTTCACCGATCGTCACTTTGCCATAGACAAGCGCCGTCTCGTGAATGAAAGCGGGATCGTTGAGTGTGACGCCGGGGCCAAATCGGGACATTGCGTTTCCTCTTATCTGTTTGTCGTTTTTACTTTATTTGTCGTTTTACTGGCGCCTGCCAGCCGTTCTTGCGGAAGACATCGAAGGAGCCTGCCGCCAGAAGGCAGAAAAAGGCCGTGAGCGAGGCAGCGGCCATCAGCAGGAAGGCGGGCTGATAGCCGCCCGCTTGCTCGTAGATAAAGCCGATCATTGCCGGGCCGGAGGCAACGCCCAGCGTCATCGCGAACTGGCTCCAGGAAAAGAGCCGGCCATACGCTTTAAGGCCAAAAGCCTCCGCCACGATAAGCGGCTGCATCATCAGCAAATTGCCGACGGAGGTGCCGAACAAAAGCGCGACGGCAAAAAGCGCCGCCTCGCTTTGCGCAAAAGCATAAAGCACGAGCGCGCTTCCCTGGACGAGCGTCAGCGCGAGAACGAAGGGCCGGGCGGGAAGATGTGTGAGCACTTGCCCGCCGATGAGGCGCCCGGCAATGCTGGAGCCTGCCATCAGCGCCACGGCAAGGGAGGCGGTATCATCGCTGCCTGTGCGCGTCGCAACGAGGCGGAAGAGATGCGCGATCGTGCCGACCTGCGCCATCATGGCAAAGACGAAGGCGGCGACCATGAAAAGAAAGAGCCGTGAGCGCACCGCCGCGCCGAAATCCGCGCCCTCTGCCGCAGCTTCCGGCAGCGCGTTGCCTTTTTCATCCCGGCTTACTGCCGCCCCGTCCGGCCGCAGTCCCATGGAAGCAGGCGAGGGGCGGAAGATGAGGAGGGACACCGGCACAATGCCGATAAAGAAAATCAGGGCGAGCCACTGCGCCGCCCAGCCGATACCGCCAATATCGATGAGTTTGGCGGAAAGCGGGGTGAGCAGAATGCCGCCGACAGAAAGCCCGGTGGAGGCATAAGAAAGCGCGATGGAGCGTTTCTCGTTGAACCAGCGCGCCACCAGCGTCGTGCAAGGCAAAAGCGCGCAGGCCGCATAGCCCGCGCCGAAGAGAATGTGAAAGGCATAAAGCTGCCAAAGCTCTTCCACCCAGCGCACGCCGAACATGGCGGCAGAGGCGATGACCGCGCCCGCCAGTACCGACCAGCGCGGATCGTGCTTTTCGATATAGGCGCCGACGATAAGCCCCGTGAGGCCTGATGAAATGAAAAAGCTCGCGGTCGCCGCCGATGTCACCGACACGGCAAAGTCCCGCTCGGCGACGAAAGCTTTCAGATAAACGCCGAGATTGTAAAAGCCGAGCCCCGCCGACACGGTCATGACGACGAAGGCCGCGGCCACAATGTACCAGCCATAGAAAAGGGGCGCCCGTCCGCCCGGCGCCTCGTCCCGCAACTCCGACATTGGCCTGCTCGTTCAAGATTTCTATTGATCCTGTCATAGCAGACATGTCTTCTTTGCCCTAGAGCAGAGCCAATTATGAAAATGGGCTTGGACAAAAGAGCCAATCTGAATGGCCAAACAACAGGAGCGCGCAGTGAAATTCTATAATTCCATCGGTCCCAACCCCCGGGTCGTCAAAATGTATATGGCCGAACGCGGCATCGAGGTACCGTTCGAGGAAGTGGACATTATGGGCGCAGCGAACCGCGCCGAACCTTACCTGAAAAAGAACCCGGCCGGGCAGCTTCCCTGCCTCGAGCTCGATGACGGTACGATCCTCGCGGAAGTGACGGCCATTTGCGAGTATCTCGATGAGAAAGAAGGCCAGTCAGGCCTTATCGGCAAAACGCCAGAAGAGCGCGCGGAAACGCGCATGTGGACGCGCCGCGTCGATCTTGGCATTTGCGAGCCGCTGGCGAACGGCTTCCGTTTTTCCGAAGGGCTGGAGATGTTCAAGAACCGCATGCGCTGCCTGCCGGAAGCCGCCGACGGGCTAAAAGCCATAGCTCAAGACAAACTCGCCTGGCTCGACGGGCAGCTCCAAGGCAAAGAGTATCTCGCGGGCAAACGCATGAGCCTTGCCGATATTCTGCTCTTCTGTTTCCTTGATTTCGGCGTGAGCGTCGGCCAGCCGCTTAAGCCGGAAAACAAGAATGTGCTTGCCTGGTATGAGCGCATGAAGGAACGCGAGAGCGCAAAGGCGACGGCCTGACCTCGGCTACCGGTAGAGATGAGGATGAGACGCCGGCCCTGCGCCGGCGCTTTTCTTTGCCGGTGTTTTTCTTTGACAGCTTTTTCTTTGACAGGGGGCCGCAGCTTTTTAAGCTGCGCGCTGGAGGAGCCAGATGCACGAAAAGATCGAGCAGATAAACGGGCCGGGCGGCCAGATTGAAACCTTCACCGTTTGGCCGGAAGACGGCAAGCGCCATCCGCCCGTCATTCTTTATATGGACGCGCCCGGCATCCGCGAGGAGCTTTACGGCTTTTGCCGCCGTATCGCCGCGCAAGGCTATTACGTGCTCCTGCCGGACCTTTATTACCGGCTGGGGCGCAAGCGCTTCCCGACCCCCATTCCGAATGACGATGTGCGCGAGGAAGTGTTCGATGCCATGTATTCGCTCAACAATGGGCTCGTCATGGAAGACACCCGCGCGCTGCTCGATTTTCTCGACACGAATGTCAACGCCGCTTTCGGGCCTGCCGGCTGCATCGGTTATTGCATGAGCGGGCAATATGTCGTCTCGGCAGCGGGCATGTTTCCCGACCGCTTTGCCGCCGCCGCTTCGCTTTACGGCGTTGGCATCGTCACGGACAAGGAAGACTCGCCCCATCTTCTGGCTCCCCGCATCAAGGCAGAGCTTTATTTCGGCTTTGCCGAAACCGACGCCTGGGTGCCGGATAACGTCATTCCGGATTTAAAAGAGGCGCTCGAGAAAAACAACGTGCCTTACCAGCTCGACATCTGGCCCGGCACGGAACACGGCTTTTGTTTTCCCGAACGCCCGCTTTATAAGGCCGATGCGGCGGAAGCGGTTTGGGAGAAAGTTTTTGATCTTTACCGGCGCCGTTTGCCGCAGCCTGAAGGAAATACCAAGTGAGTGACAGCGAGCTGCGCCCGGAAGATCAGACATGGGAATCTCCCGCCGCCGTCACCCTCGGCAAAAAAGTCATTTCCGTGGAACCCGGCCGGGTGAAGGCCTCTTATTATGCAGGCGAAAACTTCATCAACCGGGGCGGGCGCATCTATGGCGGCTTTCTTGCCGCCATGCTGGACGGGCTCTGCGGCCATGCGGTGCGCAGCACCCATGAGGTGCCGGGCACGCCGCAAGTCACGCTGGAAATGAAAACAAGTTTTCTGGGCGCAGCAAGCGTCGGTGAGCTTCACGGGGAGGGCTGGGTGCGTCACAGGGGCAAATCCATCGCCTTTGCCGAAGCCGAGCTTTTCACGCCCGACGGCGTGCTTGTTGCGCGGGCAAGCGCCACGTTCAAAATCGGCAAGTAGTTTTCAAGGCGGCACAGCGGCAGCGACGCTGCGGCATTTGCGCGAGCCTTGCCACTCGCCTAATCTGCCGCCAACCGACATTTCAACAGGGTGGAGACAAAGATGAGCGACCGCGTTTCGCTGAAAATCGAAGAGGGTGTGGCCGATATCCGGCTCGTGCGTTCGGACAAGATGAATGCGCTCGATCCGGCCATGTTCCAGGCCTTGCTGGAGACGAGTGAGAAGCTGAAAAGCGATCCTTCCGTCCGCGTCGCCGTCATCTCGGGCGAAGGCCGGGCCTTTTGTGCCGGGCTCGACATGGGCAATTTCGCCAAGATGAAAGAAGGCGGCAGCGGCAAGGGCTCGAACCCGGCTGCGGGCAGCGGGGAAGGACGGCTTGAAAAGCGCACCCAGGGCATTGCCAATGACGCGCAATATGCCGCCTGGATCTGGCGCGAGGTGCCGGTGCCGGTGATCGCCGCCGTTCACGGCGTTGCTTTCGGCGGCGGCTTTCAGGTGATGCTCGGCGCGGATATCCGCTATGTCGCGCCCGACACGAAGCTTTCCGTCATGGAAGTCAAATGGGGCCTCGTCCCCGACATGGCGGGCACACAGCTCATGCGCCACCTTGCCCGTGAAGATATCGTCCGGGAGCTGAGCTATACGGGCCGCGTCTTCTCCGGTGAAGAAGCCTTCAACTATGGTTTCGCCACGCGTGTGACGAAAGACCCGCTCGCCGAAGCCCTGGCAACGGCAAAGGAAATCGCCGGCAAGAGCCCGGATGCCATCCGCGCCATGAAGCGAATTTACAATGCCGCCCCTTATGCGACGGCGGCGGACGGCCTTTTGATGGAATCCATCGAACAGGACAAGCTGATCGGCTCGCCGAACCAGATCGAATCCATTATGTCGAACCTGGAAAAACGCCCCGCAAAATTCAAAGACGCAGGCTGAAACCGGACCCTACCGAAAAAGAAAAGGGAGAGGCCCGGCCTCTCCCTTTTTTCGTTTCGCCCTCTTTGACGGTCAGGCTGCAGCTTGCGGGCCGCGCAGCAATTTGCCGGGCAGGGCGCCTGTCGGCTTGCCGTCTTCCATCACGACCTCGCCCTTTACGATGGTCGCCACATAACCTTCCGCGCCCTGGAAGAGACGGCGGCCGGAGGCCGGCAGGTCGAACACCATTTCCGGCGGCGGGCAGCTCAGGTTATCGAAATCGATGACATTGATATCCGCCCGCATACCCGGCGCAATGACGCCCCGGTCGAAGAGCGCATATTGCTCGGCCGTATCTTTCGTTTGAATGCGCACGATCTGCTCGAGCGGCAGCTTGCGCCCGCGCTTTCTGTCCCGCACCCAGTGGGTGAGCATGAAGGTCGGTGTCGCCCCATCGCAAATCGCGCCGCAATGGGCGCCCGCATCCGCGAGGCTCAGGCCCGTTTGCGGATGTTCGAGCAATTCCTCGATGGCAGAAAAATCATTGTCCGAATAGCCGAAAAGCGGGAAGTAAAGCAGCGCCTCACCGTCATTCATCATCATCGCATCGTAAGCGATTTCCTTAGCGCTCTTGCCTTCACGCGCCGCAATCGCGGCAATGGAATCTTCCTGGGCCGGTTCGTAGTTTTCCTCAACACCCATCGGATACATCTTGTGGAAGGAGCCGGTGACGAAATTGCCGAAATCCCCGAGATTGGGATTGCTGTCCGCCAGGATGCCGGCTTTCACCGCCGGGTCTTTCAGCTTTGCGATCCGCTCCTTGATCGGCAGCTTGGCAAGCTTTGCGTATTCCTTATGCGCGATGAAGGGATGAACGGAGGTCTGCCAGCCCATCAGGATACCGACCGGGCGGCCCGAATGCTGGCCGCGCAGATTGGTCACGCCTTCGGCGCGCGCCTTGTCCAGCATCGCCAGCAGCTTCTTGTAAAGGTCGGGGCGCTCGTCGATCTGCTGCAAGTTGAAGGTCACGGTGCGGCCCGTCTTGCGCGCCATTTCCAGCATCCACTCAAATTCCTGGTCCATGTCCCGGTGCGTCGCTGAAATCTGGAAGACGCCGGTTCCGGCTTTCTCCAGCGCATCGCCGATCGCAAAGAGCTCGTCCTTGGCCGCGAAGGTGCCGGGCACCGGATTGCCTTCCAGCGTGTTGTGCAAATCCGTGCGCGAAGTGGAAAAGCCGAGCGCGCCCGCCTTGATCGCCTCATAGGTGAGCTTGCTCATTTTTTCCATGTCTTCGGCGGTCGCAAATTCATTATCGACGCCGCGCTTGCCCATCACATAAACGCGCAGCGCGCAGTGCGGCATCTGCACGCCCACATCCATGGTGAAGCGGCGTTTATCGAGCGCGTCCATATATTCGGGAAAGGTCTCCCATTCCCATTTAATGCCTTCATGCATGGCAACGCCGGGAATGTCCTCCACCGCTTCCATGAGGTCGATGAGGTCGTCCCGCTGCTCCGGCTTCACCGGCGCAAAGCCGACGCCGCAATTGCCCATGACGACGGTGGTCACGCCGTGGAGAGAGGAGGGGGTGAGATAAGGGTCCCAGGTCGCCTGCGCGTCGTAATGCGTGTGAATGTCGACGAAGCCCGGCGTTACCAAAAGCCCGCCGGCATCGATCTCGCGCGTGGCCGTGCCCGTAACCTGACCCACGGCGGCGATCTTGCCGTCCTTCACCGCAATGTCGCCGGTAAAGGCGGGCGCGCCCGTGCCATCGACAATCTTGCCGCCTTTGATGATCAGATCGTAATCCGCCACAGCTCTCTCCCTTGCCATCCGTCTTTTTGTTGGCGGGCATTCTACACAAAAATTGGCAGGTAAAGGCACGACATTCGCGAAATATTCTTCAAGCTCGAATCAGCGCAAAGAAGCCTTGCTGAAGGTGAGGGGCGCAAGGCGCGTCTCACGGCCAGATGACATAGATGTAGCCGATATACCCGAGAAGCAGAACAGCGCCTTCCCAGCGGGCAATTTTAAGGCCGGTCCAAGCGAAGTATACGAGCAACAGGGAAACAGCGATCATGACGGGATTGTCGAACCCGGCAATCTCTTCCGGCACGGCGCCAGGTTCGATCAAGGCCGTGGCGCCGCCAATGCCGAGAATATTATAGATATTCGACCCGATAATATTCCCGAAGGCCACATCGCCTTGCCGTTTGAAAGCGGCAAGAATGGATGTGACCAATTCCGGCAATGACGTGCCGACGGCAACGATGGTCAAGCCGATTACGGTTTGAGAAATACCGAAAGATTGCGCCAGCGTGACGGCACCGCGAACGAGAAAAGTGCCGCCGCCGACCACAAGCGCAAGACCGGCCAATGTAAGCAGAATAGGAAAGAGCAGGGAGCCGCGCCCTTGTGCGGCGGGGATGGTATTAGGATCGGCGGCTTGCAGGGCGATCCCCTTGTCATATACAGCGCCATGTTCATCCGCCGCCGCGCGCTTTTCCTGGCGGAATGCGACATAGATATAGCCGAACAGCAGCAGAAGGAATGCAGCGCCGACAAACCGGTTCATTGTCATCATTGCGGCGAGCGCCGCGAAGCCCCCCGCCGCCGCCAGCATGACCAATCCGTCCCGGCGCAGCGCCGAAGATGTGACGGCGATCGGATAAAGGAGCGCCGAAGCCCCGAGGATAAGCAAAATATTGGCGATGTTCGAACCGACAATATTGCCGAAGGCGATGCCCGGCGCTCCGATCAGCGCCGCTTGGACGGAGGTGACGAGTTCGGGCGTCGACGTGCCGAACCCCACCAATGTGAGGCCGATGACGAGAGGTGAGACGCCAAGCCTGCCCGCAACCTGAACAGCGCCGCGCACGAGCAAATCACCGCCCACGATCAACAAGACAAGCCCGAAAATGATTGGCACCCAAGTGTCGAACATTCTTCAATCCTTATGTCAGTATCTCGTGCAGCGCACCCTTGGGGCGGGCGGCACTCTACCGGGGAAATACGCATCTGGCTCCATCTCTTTCCCTCCACCTCTTTCTCATGCCGGTGCGGCGACGGCACGGAGCAGGACTTGACGCTTTTTCAAGGGGCGCGCCATAATCGCCCTGTCGAAAAAGTCAGGCCGGTCTGGTTGATCCGTCCCGTTGCGCCGGCTGAGCAGGTCTTGCTCTTTGCCGGACGATGTACTGACGTACGAAGGCATGCTTTCGTTCAGTCCCGCGACATTGCCGCTGGCCGCTCGGGCCGGCGGGGATGGCGCGTGGAAATTTCCTCCCCACTCCCTGCTGCCCGGCGCGCCCAGCTCAACCGGGCGTCTCACGCCCAAGACAACGGGACTTAGAAGACAAATGAAACAAGCACTGACGCTTATCACCCTTGCGGTGGAAGACCTTCCCCGCGCGCTCGCCTTTTACCGGGACGGGCTCGGCTGGGCGCCGAGTTTCACCGCCGACAATATCGCTTTCTTTCAAATGAACGGCTTTGCCTTTTCGCTCTTCAAGCAGGACGAGATGGCAAAAGAACTTGGCCGTGACATCGCCGTGCGGCGCGGCGGCATCGCGCTCGCGCATAATGTCGAAAGCCCGGAGGAGGTCGATGCGCTCTTAAGCGAGATCCGCAAACTGAAAGGCGGCGCCATTCTCAGTGAGCCGGTGAAACGGGAGTGGGGCGGTTATTCCGGCTATTTCGAAGACCCGGACGGCCATGCCTGGGAAGTCGCCTGGAACCCTTACTGGACATTGTCGCCGGAAGGCTTCGTGACGGTTTAACCCACGCTGAATTTAAATTACCGGAAGCGCGCTTTGGAAAGGGCGCTTCCGCTTCTTCTCAAACCGCCAGGGAGGCAGCCCATACCTGCGCGCTCAAATAAAGCCCCAGTCCAAAGACGAGATGCGTGGACAGGCTTTTGAGACGGGCAAACCAGGGTTTGGGCGTGCGTGAAGCGGCAATGCCGAGCCCGAAGGCCGGCTGCAAGATAAAGTAGGGCGCGCCGACCGTTAGAACCCCCATGGCCAATGCCGGGGCAAGGACAGGGGCCGCGAGATAAGCCTGCCCGGCGGCAGCGATGAATATTGCGGCAAAGATAATTCCGATCAGATAATGCGCGGCCCAGCCGAGCGCCCTTTCACCTTTCACCGGCGCCGCGCGGGCAATCGCTTCATGGCGCATCCGGCCTTGGGGCAGATGACCGATCCACCGCCCGACCAGCGCATAGTCCAGCACATTTATCCGCAAGATGTGTTTTTGCACGAGACCCCACACATCCATGCATAAGGTCGCGCCCGCGCCCAAAGCCAATGCGGCCCAAGTGAATTCCCAGAACGGCGCCATGACATCTCTCCCGGCTTGTTTTCAGATCAACCGGAAGGCACCTTACGAGTTCAAGTGAACTTGAGGTCAAGCATGAAAGATCCAGATATCGGCGCTGTCGCCCGCGCATCCGGCCTGCCAGCGTCCACGCTGCGCTACTATGAGGAAATCGGCCTCATCGCTTCGAGCGGCCGAAAGGGGTTACGGCGGCTTTTCGACCCCGGGATTTATGAGCGCCTCGCGCTGATTTCCCTCGGCCGCAATGCCGGCTTCTCGTTGCAGGAGATCGGCGCCATGTTCGCCCAAGACGGCAACCCGCGCATCGACCGGGCACAGCTGCACGACAAGGCCGACGAGCTCGACCGGTTGATCCGGCGGCTGCGCGCGATGCGGGACGGGCTGCGCCATGCCGCCGAGTGCCCCGCGCCCAGCCATCTGGAATGCCCGACCTTCCAGCGCCTTCTCAAAGCCGCCAGCGCGGATATGAAAAGAGGAAAATCAAAAGGGAAGTAGGAGCATTGGCGGAGGGGGTGGGATTCGAACCCACGAGACGGTTCCCCGCCTGCCGGTTTTCAAGACCGGTGCCTTCAACCACTCGGCCACCCCTCCAAAAGCCCGCCACGGATAGGGGCTGGTTGCGCGCCCCGGCGGTGCGGCAGGCTATATCACAGGCAAAGCGGGCTTGTCCTCCCTCTTTTGCCCGGCTCTCAGGCGAAAAAACACCTCAAAAACAAGGGCTTCGCGAACAAATCATTGTTGTTTTGCGGGGGGCAGGCTTTTTTGCCAATATGCAGCCAAAGAGGTACGCCCATGTTAAGGCGGCCCTCAGGGGGGAAATGATCAAGAGTAGTACCGATGGAGTTCAATCTTACTGAGTGGTGGGTCCCGGCAATCGCGATGATGGTGCTGGGGCTGTACATCGCCCGTTCCTTTATCACCGAATATAGGTTACCCGCGCCGGAGACGCCGGTTGCCACGCGCTCATTGAGCAGCGCGGCAGCAGACGCTGCGCAAGAGAGTGCAGGGGCAGAGGGCAGCAGCGAAGAGAGCGGCGGTAAGAAAGCAAAGGCCAAGAAGAAGCGCAGCTTCCTCTGGCGCACGAGCTGGCTCTGGGGTCCGCTCCTCATCGGCGCAGCAGCCCAGCTCTATCTGACACATATTGCGGGCATCGGCGGCTAAGGCGTTTCAGGCCTCGGCTACTTTCAGACGATATCGAGAACCGGCAGCGCGCTGCCCGGCTGGGCGAGGGCGAGAATGTCTTCGATCAGCCTGTCCGGCTCCGCAACGCCGCCATGACGCATGAGCATGGCGGCTTTTTCGATCATCTCATCCCGCTCGAGCGGCGCTTCCGGATCGCCCTTGGCGCTTTTGCGGGTCTCTTCCAGCACTTCGCCGGATTTCAGATGCACGCGCACCGCGCTGCCCCAGGAAATGGGGTAGGCGCCGTCATAAGGCTGGGCGGCGCGCAGCTCGACGCGGGCGGCCAGCGCGCGGGCATGATCTCGCTCTTTGGGTCCGAAGGCGTCGAAATCCACCTTGTCCCGCAGCAGCGCCACGGCCACCGCGTGCTGGAGCGAGAATTTCGCGTCGTAATCGGTATCCGGGGAAGGGCGGTCGCAAACATCGATGGCCGCCTGATAGACATCCGCCTCGACTTTCATAATGTCTTCAGCCGCCGCACCTGCCGCCTTCAGCCGCGCGCGCAGACCGCCCGCCGCATCGATGGCCGGATGGGTGTGACGGCAGGAGGGCCAGGGCTTGATCGAGGTGAGCGTCAATTGCCAGGGCGCATCGGCGTCGGCCAGCACCGCGCCGGGTTTTGCGTCCGGGCAGGCGGCGCGGAAAAAGCCTTTCTCGCCTTCCAGGATTTTCGGCGGGCCGGTAAAGCCGACTTTCGCAAGTTCCGCGGCGCGCAGGCCCGCTTCCGCCGCATGGCCTGCATGAAGATGCTTCGTCATGGCGCCGGTTTCCAGAAACTGCCACAGGCCCGAGGACTGGCTGCCCGCATTGCCGAGCGCATGCACGGTTTGCGCTTCGCTGAGGCCCAGAAGATGCGCGCCCGCCATGGCCGAGCCAAAGGGCCCGCAGGTCGCCGTGTTATGCCAGATTTTGTAATGCGCCGCGCCCACGGCCATGCCGACCCGTGTCGCCGCTTCAAAGCCATGCAGAACGGCGGTCAGGAACGCCGGGCCCTCCACCTCAGCGCCGGGGCGCTTTGCCAGCGCCCAGGCGGCGGGAACAACGACGCAGCCCGGATGGACCACGGAGGTGCGGTGAAGATCGTCGGTTTCCAGAATGTGGCAAAGCGCGCCCATGAGAAAGGTCCAGCGCCCGGCATCGGCCCCGCTATTGCCGGAGAGAGCCTCATTCCACCAGGCAAGGAGCGTGCGGCCGGGCTCCGAGTTTCGCCCGCCCAGAATGTTGGCCACCGCGTCCAGCACGAAAAGCGCGGCCATATCGAGATCGTGTGGGCCGACGGGCTTTTGCCGGACAAGGCGGGTCAGGCCTGCGGTTAGGCTATCCGGCAGGTTTTCTGCGGGTTTGGCTGTCTTACTCATGAGGTTCTTATAGGGGCAAAGGAGCAGGGCGTCATCCGGGCTCTTTGAACGGTGGATTTTCCCCGGAATGCGCGGAGAAGCCGACTTTTCCCCGCCCGCCGGTTTTGAGATAGAGTAAGGACGTGGTGACTTTCTTTCTGTATGATTCGAGTGTTCATGCGGGCCGGGCCGCTTTCAGGCGGCCTGACGGGGGCCAAGCAGGAGACAAGAGCGCGATCATGAGCTTATCTGGCAAGGCGGATTCGGCGGCGGTATCCGACTCGGCGGGGGCGGCACGCCTCTTCCAGAGCCGATGGATGTTTTTCCCGGTTTTGATTGTGGCGGCAGCGCTCTTTTTGAGCGGCTGCGCCGAAACACAGCTTGGCACCCATGTCGCCAAATCGGTGATGCGGGACGGCCAGCCTTCCGGTGCGGGCGGCGTCTATAAGGTCGGTTCGCCCTATCAGATTTTTGACGTCTGGTATTATCCCGCCGAGGACGAGACGTACGATTCCACGGGTATTGCCTCCTGGTATGGGCCGCAATTTCACGGCAAACCGACCGCGAATGGCGAAATCTTCGACATGAATGCGATCAGCGCGGCCCATCCCACTTTGCCCATGCCGGTGCTGGCGCGGGTGACGAATTTGGAGAACGGGCGCTCGCTCGTCGTGCGGATCAATGACCGCGGCCCCTTCGCCAAAGGACGCGAGATCGACCTCTCGCGCCGGGCCGCTGAACTTCTCGGCTATCTGAAACAGGGCACCGCAAAAGTGCGGGTACAATATCTCAGCCGCGCGCCGCTGCCGGGCGAGCCGCCGGAAAGCTTCGTCATGCCGGCGCCCGAGACACCGGTAGAGTCGCTGAAGCCGGTGCCGACGGGTAATGTGCAGACGGCCGCGCTGGCGGGCAGTCAGGCAGCTTCCACCCCGAAAGCCACGATGGCGCCGATCTCATCCGCGCCCGCCGACGGAATGCAGCCCGTCAGAGACGATCCTGTTTCCCCGCAACCCGGCGTCGATGTCGTGCCGGTGGCAGGGCCCAACCAGCTCTACGTTCAGGCCGGGGCGTTCTCCAGCATCGAGAATGCGCAGCTCGTGCAAAGCGAGCTTGCCGCGCTCGGCGATGTGACCGTCACGCCGGTCAATGTCTCCGGGCGCACGCTTTACCGCGTGCGGGTTCCGGCCAATAACGTGGAGATGGCCGACACGCTGCTCAATAGCGTGGTCGATAAAGGACATCACGGCGCCCGCATCATTGTGGAATAAGCGCCGACTTTCTAAACTCCCGGCTTGCGAGCCGGGCTCACCGGCACCGGACAGCTATCGGGCAGGAGTATTATGATCCGTTCCTACATTCAGGCGGCACGCTTTTCGTTTCTCGTTTTCACCGTCGCGGCTTTCACCCTGGCCGCTGGCGCCACCGGCGCCTACGCCTCCTTTGAAACCAAGGCGGAATATGCCGTTCTCATGGACGGGGAAACCGGCGCCATTCTTTACGAGAAAAAAGGCGACGAACTGATGAGCCCGGCCAGCATGTCGAAGCTCATGACCATGACGATGCTGTTCGAAGCACTTAAGGAAGACCGGATCAGCCTTGAGGATGAATTCACCATCTCCGAAAACGCCTGGCGTAAGGGCGGGGCGGCGTCGGGTTCTTCGACCATGTTCGCGAAAGTTCATTCGCGCATTCCGGTGAAAGACCTGATCCAGGGTGTCATCGTACAATCGGGCAACGATGCCTGCATCGCCATTGCCGAAGGGCTGAAAGGCTCCGAGGCCGCATTTGCCGAAGCCATGACCGACCGCGCACGGGAGATCGGCATGGACAAGGCGACCTTCGCCAATTCCACAGGCTGGCCCGACCCGGACCAGAAAATGACCGCGCGGGAACTCGCGATCCTTGCCCGGCACATGATCTACGATCTGCCTGAATACTATCCCTATTTCGCGGAAACCGAGTTCACCTGGAACGGCATCACGCAGCACAACCGCAACCCGCTTCTCTATCTCGGCATGGGTGTGGACGGGCTGAAAACCGGCCATACGGAAGACAGCGGCTATGGCCTTGTCGCCTCCGCCGAGCGGGGCGACCGACGGCTCATCATGGTGGTGAACGGGCTCGGCTCGGAGCGCGAGCGCTCGGAAGAAAGCCAGAAGCTGATGGAATGGGGCTTCCGCGAGTTCAAGGAATACGATCTTTATGCCTCAGGTTCGGTGGTCGAAAATGCCGATGTCTGGCAGGGCGTCTACGACAAGGTGCCGCTCGTCGTCACCGAGGACGTGACGATCATCATGACGCGCGACGCGCGCAAGGACATGAAAGTCACCGCCGAGTGGAACGGCCCTCTGCAGGCGCCGATCACCGCTGGTGAACAGGCGGGCACACTCGTCGTCACAGCGCCCGATATGCCGACACGGCGCATTCCGCTTGTGGCGGGAGCCGATGTCGAGCAGCAGGGCCTTTTCGGGCGCGCGATCGCTTCCCTCAAACAAATGATCATGGGCCAATAACGGGTCCAGCGAGCGGGGGCCAGTGAGCGGAACGCGCGGGCATTTCATCAGCTTCGAAGGCGGCGAAGGCGCCGGCAAGTCGACGCAGATCGCGCGCCTTGCCGAGTGGCTTTCCGGGCGCAGCATCGACGCCGTCAAAACCCGCGAGCCGGGCGGCTCCCCCGGCGGCGAGGTGATCCGCAAATTGCTGGTGGAAGGCGATGCGGACCGCTGGGACGGCAAAACCGAAGCGCTGCTCCATTTCGCTGCCCGCGCCGACCACTTGGCGCGCACCATCCGCCCGGCGCTTAAAGAAGGCCGCTGGGTGCTCTGCGACCGTTTCGCGGACTCATCCATGGCCTATCAAGGCTATGGGCATGGACTCGGCCCCGCCTTTATTCAGACACTCTACGATCTTGTGGTGGGGGATGAGGGACCGGAACTCACGCTGATTTTCGATCTGCCGGTCGAAGAGGGCCTGAAGCGCGCCGCGTCGCGCGCTGGCGGCGAGGACCGTTATGAAGGCATGGACAAGGCCTTTCACGAACGCCTGCGCGCCGCTTTTCTCGACATTGCCAAGAAAGCGCCGGAGCGCTGCGTGGTGATCGATGCGGGACAAGACATGGATGCGGTGACGGCAGCGATGATTGCCGCAGTCACACGCCATTTCGGCCTGAAGGAGACGGCATGAGCGAGCTACCGGAAGCCGACCGGCAGGGCGATCTTCCCGCGCCGCGCGAGACGAGCGAGCTGATCGGCCAGGAAAAAGCCGAGGCTGCTTTTCTTGATGCCTATATGAGCGGGCGCATGCATCACGCCTGGCTGCTGACGGGGCCGAAGGGCGTCGGCAAAGCGACGCTCGCCTACCGCATGGCGCGCTTCGTCTTGAAATACGGCGACGCGGAAACGGCGAAAGCAATGGGCGTATCGAGCTTGCAGATGGATGAAGCCGATCCGACTTTCCGGCAAATCGCCGGGCTCGGCCATATGGACCTTCTCTTGCTGCGCCGCCCGGCGGATGAAAAAACCAAGAAGCTGAAAACCGTCATCCCGGTGGAAGAAGTCCGCCGCACGGCCGGGTTCTTCGGCAAGAGCGCCGGGGGCGGGGGCTGGCGTGTGGCAATCGTCGATAGCGCCGACGAGATGAACGCCAATGCAGCGAACGCGCTTTTGAAAGTACTCGAAGAGCCGCCCGCCAAAAGTCTCTTCATTCTGATTTCCCATCAGCCGGGGCGCTTGCTGCCAACCATCCGCTCGCGCTGCCGCAAGCTGGCGCTGACGCCGCTCGCGCCCGAAGCGATCGACCGCATTCTGGCGCAACATGCGCCCGACCTTGCCCCGGAACAGGCCGCCCTTGTTGCCGCGCTATCCGAAGGCAGCGCCGGCCGGGCGCTTTCCATTGCCGCTGCAGGGGGTATCGAGCTTTACACGCAAATGATGACGGTGCTTTCCAGCCTGCCGCGGCTCGATATTAAGGCGCTGCACGCTTTTGCCGATATGGCTGCGAGGCGCGGGCAGGACGACAAGTTCGATATGGCGCTGGAACTCCTCGGCGACTGGGCGGCACGGCTGGTGCGCACACTCTCCCAAGGGCCGGACAGCACGACACTGCCGCGCGAGGGCGAGCTGGCGGCGCGGATCGGGCAAAGCAGCAGTCTTGGCGGCGGCCTTGATCGCTGGGTTGAGGTATGGGAAAAGATCGGCGCGATGGCCGCCCGGGCGAACGCGCTCAACACCGACCGCAATTTTACATCACGACGGCGATTTCCTACCCCAATGGCCCGCCCCATATCGGCCATGCCTATGAAGCGATTGCCACGGATATTCTGGCGCGCTTCAAGCGGCTGGACGGGGTCGATACCTATTTCCTGACCGGCGTGGACGACCACGGGCAGAAGATGGTGCAGACCGCCAAGGAACGCGGCGTGAGCCCGCAAGAGCTGGCCGATGAAATGGCGCCGCTCTTCAAGAAAATGTGCGCCGTTCTGAACATCTCCAACGACGATTTCATCCGCACGAGCGAGCAGCGCCATATTCTGGCGGCGCAGACGCTGTGGGAGAAGTTGGCCGCCAAGGGCGATATCTATCTCGATAAATATGCCGGCTGGTACTCGGTGCGGGACGAAGCCTATTACGGCGAAGACGAGCTGAGCGACGGGGACGACGGCAAGAAATATGCGCCGACGGGCACGCCGGTCGAATGGATCGAGGAGGAGAGTTATTTCTTCCGCCTCTCCGCTTATGCGGATCGGCTGCTGGAGCTTTACGAAAAGCACCCGGATTTCATTCTGCCCGAGACGCGGCGCAATGAAGTCGCGGCCTTCGTGAAGCGCGGGCTCAACGATCTGTCCATCTCGCGCACCAAGATCGATTGGGGCGTGCCGGTGCCGGGCGATCCCAAACACGTCATGTATGTGTGGGTCGATGCGCTGACGAATTACATCACCGGCGTCGGCTATCCGAATGTGGAATCGGAAAGTTTCAAACATTACTGGCCGGCCGATGTGCACATTATCGGCAAGGACATCGTGCGCTTTCACGCGATGATCTGGCCGGCGCTTTTGATGGCCGCCGAGATCGATCTGCCGAAACGCATTTACGGCCACGGTTTCCTTTTCAACCGCGGCGAGAAAATGTCGAAGTCGGTGGGCAATGTGATCGATCCTTTCACGATCACGCAGACTTATGGCACCGATCAGATCCGCTATTTCTTCGCCCGTGAAGTGCCCTTCGGCCAGGATGGCAGCTACAGCCATGAGACGGTGGTGAACCGCATCAATGCTGACCTTGCCAACGATCTGGGCAATCTGGCGCAGCGCTCCTTGTCGATGATCGCCAAGAACCTGGAGGGCAAGGTGCCGGAACCGGGCGCGTTGACAGCGGAAGACAAAGCCATTCTAGACCAGGCAGGCGCCATGCTCGGCGCCGCGCGCGTTCATATGGACGGTCAGCAGATCCATCAGGCGCTTGGCGTCATCTGGGACACGGTGGCCGAGGCCAACCGCTATTTCGCTGGCCAGGAGCCCTGGGCGCTGAAGAAAACGGACCCCGCGCGCATGGGCACGGTGCTCTATGTCACCGCCGAGGTGATCCGCCGCGTTGCCATTCTGGCCCAGCCGGTGGTGCCGAGCGGGGCGGCGAAGCTGCTCGACCTTTTGGCCGTGCTGCCGGAAGCGCGCAGCTTTGCCAGCCTCGATGCTGAGCTTGTGCCGGGCACGGCGCTGCCTGCGCCGAGCGGCGTCTTCCCGCGTTTTGTGGATGAGGAAAAGGGGCAGGCATGAACCTTCTCGTCGACAGCCATTGCCATCTCGATTTCAAGGATTTCGACGGCGAGACCGACGCCATCGTAAAACGGGCGGGCGCGGCCGGTGTCGGCCTGATGGTGACGATCGGCACCAAGGTGACCGAATTCGACAAGGTGCTCGCCGTGGCCGAGCGCTATGACAATATCTTCTGCACCGTGGGCATTCACCCCCATGAAGCGGAAAGCGAGCCGGAGGTGGATGCGGCCCGCCTGATCGAGCTTTCCCGCCACCCGAAAGTCGTCGGCATCGGGGAAACCGGGCTCGATTATTATTACGAGCACAGCCCGCGCGAGGCGCAGCAGAAGAATTTCCGCTCCCATATCTGGGCGGCGCGGGAAACGGGGCTGCCGCTCATCGTCCATACCCGCGAGGCGGATGCGGACACGGACCGCATTCTTTCCGAGGAAATGGCCGAAGGCGCCTTTCCTGGACTTCTCCATTGCTTTTCTTCCGGGCGGGCGCTGGCCATGAAGGCGGTCGATCTCGGGCTTTATATTTCCCTCTCCGGCATTCTGACCTTCAAATCAGCCGAAGATATCCGCCAGACGGCGGCGGATGTGCCGCTCGAGCGGCTGCTGGTCGAAACGGATTCGCCTTACCTTGCCCCTGTGCCCGAGCGCGGCAAACGCAACGAACCTTCCTTTGTCGTCCATACCGCAGCCAAGCTCGCCGAAATCAAAGGCATGGGCGAGGGCGAGCTTGCCGGGGTCACGACCGATAATTTCTTCCGGCTCTTTACCAAAGTGCCGCGCGAGGCACTGGCCGCATGACGCTGAAAGTAACGATCCTGGGCTCCGGCTCCTCGGGCGGTGTGCCGCGTATTGGCGGGCATTGGGGCGCGTGCGATCCCAACGAGCCGAAGAACCGGCGCCGCCGCTGCTCCATCCTTCTGGAGCGCTGGGAAGACGATCCGGCCAAGAAAACGACCGTGCTGGTCGATACCTCCCCGGATATGCGCGAGCAATTGCTTGATACGGGCGTCGAATGGCTGGACGGGGTGCTGTACACCCATGAACATGCCGATCAGGCGCACGGTATCGACGACCTGAGAATGGTGGCGATCAACCGGCGCCGGCGGGTCGATGTCTATATGGACGGCCCCACCTCGGACGTGCTCACCAGCCGTTTCGGCTATTGCTTCCAGTCACCGGAAGGTTCGTCCTATCCGCCGATCCTGCACGGCCATCTCATCAAAGTCGGCAAGCCGGTGACGATCGAAGGCGAGGGCGGGCCGATCACTGCGTTGCCGTTTGATCAGGATCATGGGGCCATTCGCTCTCTCGGGTTCCGGATCGGCCCTTTCGCTTATTCCAGCGATCTGGTGGACTTGCCGGAAGAAAGCTTCGAGATGCTGGAAGGCGTGTCGTGCTGGGTGGTGGACGCGCTGCGTTACACGCCGCATCCGACCCATTCCAATGTCGAGACGGCGGTGGGCTGGCTGAAACGGCTGGCAGTACCGCACGGCGTGCTCACCAATCTGCATGTCGATCTCGACTACCAGACCTTGAAGCGGGAGCTGCCGGAAGGCATCGAGCCGGCCTATGACGGAATGGTGCTCGAGTTTGAGAATTATGGTTAACAGATGAGCATAAGCGTTTGGGAACAGTGTGATTTTGAAATTTCCACCGATCCCGAAAGGCTCGATAAAGACCGGATTCTCGCCAATCTTCGCGCCACTTACTGGGCAGCGAAAAGCTCACCTGAAAATCTCTGGCTAAGCATCTGTAATTCCAGAGTTTATGGCGTTTACCATAAATCCGAAGGCCAAGTGGGCTTCGGCCGCGCGGTGACGGACTATGCGCGCTTTGCCTGGATATCGGATATCTATATCGAAGAGGCCCATAAGGGGCAGGGGCTTGGCAAATGGCTGATGACCTGCATCCTCGCCGACCCCCGGCTTGCCACCGTCAACCGCTGGATGCTGGCGACCGACGACGCGCACGGGCTATACCGCCAGCACGGGTTCGAACCGCTGGAGGCGGCGGAAGCTGCGAAAGTAATGCAGCGGCGGCGCCCGCTCGCCTAAGAGTTCAGCATAGATTTCACGGTAGTTTCTTGTGAGCGCCGTCACAGAAGGGTGCACGGGAGGTCTGCTTGCACTGGCACAGCCAGACCTTCTGATCCTTTTCGGCCTTATAGGCGAGGGGTTCGATGCCGCTGCCCTTATGGGAGCCATCGCAGAGCGGCTGCTTCTTGGATAGCCCGCATTGGCACCAGAAATAAGTCCTGCCGGCCTGAAGTTCCATCTCTGCCGGTTCGCGTGCGGCCACTTGCGGTTCCATGAATGTCCTCCCTTGAGAATGCGACTTAGCACTGGCTGCCAGAGCGCTGAAAAAGCAAAATTTACCACGCCCGGAAACCAGCTCTTTACCGGTCATGCCGCATCACTGATCTGTCACAGTGAGTGGTACAACGCCGTGCCCGGAAGCCGTCCAAAAACATCGCAGTCATCCGGTTATACTGCCGCCGGGCAGTGGAACGTCCTGCTATGTCTCGGCGATCTTACGGTGCGCCCACTGATGCGCGCAATTTGCCGTGCGAGCGATTTCGATCACGTCTACGAGACGGAAACCGCCAAAGACGCCTTCCGGACCATGCTGATCGACGAGAAACCCGTGGACGTGGTGATTTGCGGGCCGCTCACCCATGTGGATACGGGGCTGAAACTTGCCCGGGCCATCCGTAAATCCTCCACCGAAGAAATCCGCCGCCTGCCCATCATCATGGTGAGCACTTCCGCCGTGGTCGAAGACATTGTCGCAGCGCGCGATGCAGGCGTAACGGAGTTCCTGACCCTGCCGGTTTCCTCCGAAATGCTGATGACGCGCATCGCCCATTCGATCGCCCATCCGCGCGAGTTTGTGGCGACGGGCAGCTATGCGGGCCCGGACCGGCGCCGCCTCGGCCTGCCGCGCAAAGGCGAGGAGCGCCGCAAAAGAGCCCCGGATTCCGGCCTTTAGAGCCAGTTTCGGCGAACAATTCCCCGGCTCTTTCGTTTTCTAAAGAGAACGACATGACGCTGGAGGAAGATATGGACCTCGCAGAACTGATCGACGATGCCCGGGAAAGGGGCTTCACTACCAATTTCGCCGTGAAAAAAGATAAGCTGACCTGCGATGAAGGCCGCTGCACCTTCGCATTGCCGGAACTGAAGCTGATCGACAGCCAAAGCGTCGATTGCGGCACGGACCCCGGCGATGAGGCAACGCTCTATCTCATCGAAACGCAGCGCGGCGACCGCGGCTATTTGGTACTGCCTTATGCGCCCGAAGCCGACCCCGACAAGACGGAATTCGTCGACGCGCTTTTGAAAAAAGCCGGGTGAGGGGTCATTTCTGCCTCAAGCGGCGGTGCCCGCCGCGTGCCTTAATGTGTAAGCCTTGGGGCAGAACGCCCTCATTCTCTCTATTCTCTTCCGTTTCTCTCTGCCAAGCTGCGCCCAAAGCCTAAATCAGGGAGAAGACGAAATGAGAGTGAAGAAAGCGCGGATCCAACCGCTCGACCCGAAGGATATGAGCGAGGACACGCGGGAGATCGCCGCCAAGGCCGGCAAAGACCTCAATATCTTCCGCACCATGGCCAACCACCCGAAAATGCTGAAGAAGTTCCTCGTTTACGGAGGCTATATCCTGGCAGGCTCGACCTTGCCGGCGCGCGAACGCGAACTCGTCATCCTGCGGATCGGCTATCTCTGCCAGGCGGGCTATGAATGGACGCAGCATGTGCGGATCGCCCGCGAGGCCGGGATGAGCGATGAGGAAATCCGCTCCTGCGTGAGCGGGCCGCAAACGCCGGATCTCAGCGCCGCCGACAAGGCGCTTTTGCAGGCAACGGACGAGCTGCATCACGACCAGCATATCAGCGACGCGACCTGGGCCGAGCTTGCCAAGCATTTCAGCGAGCAGCAGATGATGGACATAGTGATGACCGCTGGCCAGTACACGATGGTCTCCATGGCGCTTAATTCCTTCGGCGTTCAGCTTGAGGAAGGCGACGTGCAATGGAACGTGTGAAGCCCAGCGACGGCGGGCGGCTAGCCGGGAAAATCGCCATCGTCGTCGGCGCCGGCCAAGCGCCGGGCGAAGGGCTCGGCAATGGCCGGGCGACCGCCATACGCTTTGCAGAGGAGGGCGCAGAGGTCCTTCTGGTCGACCGCAATCTTAAATCTGCCGAGGAAACACTTGATTTGATTGAAAAATCCGGTGGCAAAGGCGCAGCGCTGGAAGCTGATATCTCGGTGGAAGACGATTGCCGGGCGATTGCCGAAGCATGCCTGAAAACCTATGGCCGCATCGATATTCTGCACAACAATGTCGGTATCGGCCATGTGGCGGACCAGGATGCGGTCTCCATGGATGAGGAAATCTGGGAGCGTATTTTCCGGGTGAACATGAAAGGGATCATGCTGGTCTGCAAACACGTGCTTCCGGCGATGATCGAGGCGCGATCCGGCGTCATCACCAATATTTCCTCGATCGCCGCCGTTTGCACACCGCCGCAGCTTTTCGCCTATAAATCCTCGAAAGCCGCGCTGAATGCCTTCACACAGGCCATGGCCCTGAAATACGCCGCAAAGAACATCCGCGCCAACGTAATCATGCCGGGGCTGATCGAAACGCCCATGGCGACGGAGCAGCATGTCAGCGGCGAGGAACGGCAAAAGCGCAACGAGATGCGCAACAAGGCCGTGCCGCTCGGCCGCCAGATGGGCAACGCCTGGGACATTGCCAACGCATCGCTGTTTCTGGCCTCAGACGAGGCGCGCTTCATCACCGGCGTGCTTTTGCCCGTGGATGGGGGCCAGTCGGCCCGGACGGGCTGACGGACGGCGCCCAGGTTGTGTCAGAGCCGGCGGGAAGCCGCCAAAGGCAACGCGCGGATGGCGGTAAACAACAAAAATCCGGCCGGTCCGAACAAGAACGTCACCGGCAAACAGGGCGCAACCATCCAGAATTTGACGCCTTGCCGCCGCGCCGCGCGGCAGATCCAGGCGCCGACAATGAGATCGAAGGCCAGGAAATGAACCCATCCGGCCATCAGGGCATTTGGACTGGAAAACAGCTGCCGTACGTCAGCAAAAGTCCCGAAACCGCCGCCATTTTGGGCCGGAAAAGCGATTATCAGGACCGTATATCCCAGCGAGAGGAGTCCCGGCACCCAAAGTCCGGCAATCCGGTCGGACCAAATGGGTATCCAGGGCGAGAGCAGGAGCGCGAGCCATCCGGCCATGGCAATCAGGCCTGCGGCTGAGAAGAGAAGTTCATAATTCATGACGTATCCAATGCGGCAAAATGCGTGCATGGGCATATAAGTCATTATACTTGCATATGCAAGCAATATGATCTATATATCCCGCATGAATGATATTGCCAGCATAAACGCGCTGAGACTGTTGCAGTCCGCCGATGAATTCCGCGCCAGGCTTGCCGGGGAATTTTCCGCTGTTCACGGCCTTTCCGTGAACGAGTTTTTCCTGCTCATGCACTTGGATAAGGCGCCGAACCGGCGCCTGTCACGGGTCGAGCTTGCCAAGCGCATGCATGTGAGCGCGTCGACCGTGACGCGCATGGTCGCGCCGATGGAAAAGATCGGCGTCGTGGACCGGGAGGCCGATGCCCGCGATGCGCGGTTTGCCTTCGTGACCATTACCGAGACCGGGCGGACCAAATTGAACGAAGCCTATGCAACATTCCAAAAGCGCGCCGGATACATGTTCCAGGACCGCTGGACGGAAGCCGAACTGAACGAACTCTCAGAACTGCTCAACCGGCTTGTGGCGGGCACAGCGGCGAACCTGACCTAGGAGAAGTCCGCCATTCTTGTCCTTAATTATTTTCCATAATATATATTATGCGCCAAATAGATCTTAGAATCCGGCATTAAGCAGGTTGGCTGTGAAGACCCCTCTCTGCCGCTATTCCGCCGCCTTGCCGAACAGCGCCAGGAGATCGCCGTAACCTTCGGCGGCCATTTCTTCGACGGGAATAAAGCGGATCGAGGCCGAATTGATGCAATAGCGCAGGCCCGTTTCCGGCGGCCCGTCGGGAAAGACGTGGCCGAGATGGCTGTCGGCGCCGCCGGAGCGCACTTCGACCCGGACCATGCCGTGGCTCGTGTCTTTCAGTTCGTTGATTTCTGCGCCTTCCAGCGGGCGCATGAAGCTCGGCCAGCCGCAGCCGGAATCGAATTTGTCCTTTGAAGAGAAAAGCGGCTCGCCGGAGACGATGTCGACATAGATCCCTTCCCCCTTGTGGTTCCAATATTCATTGGAAAAGGGGCGCTCGGTTCCGTTTTCCTGCGTCACCCGGTATTGCTCGGGTGTCAGGCGGCGAAGGGCCTCGTCGGTCTTTTTATAAGGGCTCATAGGGGCTCTCCTTCAACTCTGCTTTTCCCGGATGCTAGTGCCGCAAAGGCCGCCCCGGCAAGTCACGGCCGATAACAAAACGCCGAAGCCGGAGGGGCCTCCGGCTCCGGCGCTCATATGCTGGCCGGTGCTATTGCCGCGACATCTGCGCGGCGGCGGGTTCTTTCATGAAATGGCCCTGCCCTTGGTGCTGCTCATAGGCTTGCCTCTGATGAGCCGCGACGCCGGGCGTTTCGATAACGGGGCGCAGCGGGTCGATATTTTTGCGCGTGGCAAGATAGTCGGGCCGCGGCGCATTTCCGCAGAACGGCGCGACGGGCTTGTTCTCCACGCTGTTGCAAACGAAGAAGAGGTTGCGGCGCGGATAAGGCGAGAGATTGTTCGCCGAGGCGTGCAGCGTATTGCTTTCGAAAATCACCAGCGAGCCCGCCGGGCCGCGCGGCGCCACAATGCCTCCCTTCCGTGCGAGGGCCCGCAGGTCCTTTTCCGCCGGCACACCCAGGGTCTGAGACTTCAGCGATTCTTCCCAATTCTTCGGCGGCGTGATGATGCAGCGTGGACGCGGCATGCCGTCTTCCGCGTGCCAGGTCTCGAAATCCGAATGCCAGTTGAAACCATTGCCCCGGAAGGCCGGCTTGTCGTTGATCCGCGATTGATGGATATAAACGTCGGACCCGAGCAACTGATGCGCGATATCCAGCAAACGGGGATCTCGGCTGAGCCGGTCGAACCGTTCGGACAGCTTATGAACGGCGAAGATGGAACGGATTTCGCCGGTATATTTCTCCGTGACGGTTTCTTCTCTCTCCTTGATGGCCGGGTCTTTCGTATAGCCATCAAGGTCTTTGAGAAAACCGTTCACCTCGCTCTCAGTCAGAAAGTTCTCGAGAAAGAGAAAACCGTTTTCCTCGAACGAATGCACTTCATCCGGCCGCAGTGGCCCCTTCCCATAAGATGCCGGATGCCCGTAGACAACCGGGTCCGGCCGCGCGAAAGGTTCAATCCGTTCCTTGGTTCTGGTTGGATATTGATCTTCGAAATACGTCAAGACAACTCCTCCATCCGATCATGGCGGGCCTCGGCATCGTGGATGAAAGAAGAACCGGGCCGCGCATCTGATGACACCCAACCCTGCCCTGAGAACGCGCCGGATCATCCGGTGTTCCTTGGTCACTCGTTCTCGGTGGCAGTGTTTTTGGAACCGGCAACAGCCGGTCAAGAGCTGAGCAGGCGGTGCCTGCCAGGGCTGGTCTGATAGGCCGCAAGTGGGACCCGGCCAGCCGGGATTCAATATGCGCCTTGCGATTTACTGTCAAGCGACCGGGCAAGCGGCAGGGTGACCGCCCCACAACCGGCGTTTAGTAGCGCAGAATGGCGCCGGCCATCCCCTCTTCCGGAAGCCGCTCTTGCGGCACGACAAAAATGTCGCCGCCATGAGCAAGCGTCTGGCGCGCCATGACATTGCGCAATAGCGAGACGGCTTCTTCTTCGGCGTTTTCTTTGTTGTTCGGCCCGCGCGTGCCGGGCGAGGCGCGCTCGTCTTCGGCAAGAAGCAATGTGTCGATGCGCCCGTCGCGCGCCATATCGACAATATCCGATTCCAGAAGACATACGCTCTCATCGCCCCGCTCATGCCCCGCGGCAAGACGGTCCAACGCATCGTCGATCGGACGCACCAGAACGGGTTCGGCGAGCGGCCAGACGTGAGAGAAGACATCCGCCTCGTTCATGCCGTGATAGGCCTTATCCACGCCTTCCTGCATCAACCCCGGATGCCGGGCGAATTTGCGGTAATAGCCGAGCAGGTTGGGATCGCCCAATGCGATGAGCGGCGCATGAATACCGGAAAGGTATTCGTCCACGGCCTTCGCCGCGCCGTGCACATAGTGCTCGATCTGCACCTGATGATAATGATGCTGGATGCCGGGCGTGCCCGCGCTGCCCCGGCTGGAGGAGTGAAACCCGACATCGGCAGGCAATTGCGTTTGCCCTTTAATCGCACCGAAATTCGGCATGTGGAGCTGATCGATACGGACACAACCGGATTTATCGCAGCGGAAGAGATGACTTTCCTTGAGGCTGAGCGCGACCGTATAGAAGGTGCCGTGCGGTTCGAGCGCCGGGAGAAGCGGCGCGATGTGATAGCGGCCGCCGACCGCTACTTCTTCTCCAACATTCAGCGGCAGCCGAAAGAGCTGGAACCCCTCTTCGGAAAAGAAGATCGCCGCGCCTTTCGTTTCCGGCTCTTCGAAGAGCCGCGCTTTTTCAAGCTGTGCCCAGGCGTTTTCAAAAACGCCCGCGCGGTAAACTCCGCTCTCCTTCGCTTTTTCTTCCGCCAGCCGCATGAGTTTCTTCAGCCGAATGCGATTCTTTTCTTTTTCATCCGGGAGGGTACGGACAGGAAGAAAAAGAGAAACCGCAAGGGCGAATTCAAGTGCGGAGAGTTTTTTCAATTCGCGTTTTAGAACCATGGAAATCTCCCTTGACTAATCAGGCATAGAGCTTCCCTGCCGCCTGCTGATTTCAACTGCTCCTGTTATCAACAGCAACGTTCTTTGAGCGGCGGCCGTTCCAATCCCGCCGGCCGCGCTGATTGCGATTCGAATAGAAGTTTTCCTGGCCGGAACACGCAGACCTACATGTCGTTTCTTAGGAAACTCTCCGAGAAACAGAACGATGCTGAAAGCTGCAGACATAATGGAGCCGGCGCGGGCAACCGTTCACACGGATCACCCGCTACGCGAAGCGCGTGTGCGCCTTGAACGCTTTCACACCGATACGCTGATTGTCCTTGATGGTGATGAGGTCATCGGCACTTTGCACCGCCGCCAGCTCGACGCGTGCACCGAACCGGAGCAAGAAGATCATCCCGTTTGTGACTATGTCAGCCCCGTTGCCGTGACCTGCGCGCCAAGCGATGAAGCTGCGCAGATAAGGAATATCTTTCGCGCGGATAAACACCTTTCACTCATACTCGTTGTCGATGACAGGCGGTGCTTGAAAGGTGTTATCTTTTGCAATGCCCTTAGCCAAATAGGTTCGCACAGTGCACGCGGTACGCCCGACGCTTCGATCCCGCAAGATCCGGCAGGTGGCCATGCCCCGTCTGCGCGGCCCGGTGAGCTGAAGGTCTATAGCGACCTGCCACATATCGAAACGCGGCACATTCGGAAATAACGGCCCTGTGCTGCGCAAAGGGAAGTCTCTCTTCCCGCCATTCACTTCAAATAAGGAGGTCTGTTATGAAGATCCAAGACATCATGACCAAGACCGTGGATTGGATTTCGCCGGACATGGCGCTCAAGGATGCCGCCCGGAAAATGAAGGAAGATGATGTGGGCTTCCTTCCCATCGGCGAAAACGACAAGCTGATTGGCATGCTCACCGACCGGGATATCGTTTTGAACTGCATTGCCGAAGGCAAAGACCCGGCCAAGCTGACCGCGAAAGACGCCATGCATGAGCGCGTACGCTATCTCTTCCAAGATCAAACCATCGAAGAGGCCGCCAATAACATGGCCCAAAACAAGGTGCGGCGCATGCCCGTACTGGACAGGGACAAGCGTCTTGTCGGCGTGATTTCACTTGGAGATATTGCCGCTTGCGGCGAGCAGGATTATGCCGGCCGCGCCTTGCAGGAAATTGCCAAAGCGGCGTAACGCGCCAGCAACCGCAATGCCATAAACCCCGCCGTTTTTTCCCGCGGCGGGGTTTTACGCGCGTGCCCAAGCACCTTTCATGAGTGTGCGGTAGACGAACTCTTTCCACCCGCCTGACGCAAGTTCCAGCCTATCAAGCGCCGCGAGCTGCGCGGTATCCGGCGCGGGTGCGCGCAGCCCTTCCCAGAAGAGCCTTGCCATCGCCGCCTTGCCCTTTCCCGCCGCCTTCAGCTCGCCAAGGGCGCGAAGCGCGCATTGCTCTTCTTGCGTGAAGTCGGAGCCGAAGGGGAACGCCGGAAAAAATCCTTGCGCGCGAGCGTCCGCCAGAAGCGCCTCGTTTTTCTCCGGCCTGTTGCCGGGCCGCGGCAAAGGATCGGAGGGCCGAATTTTCCCGGCCTTCAGCGCTTCTTCGCGTAAGTCTTTTTGAAACCGTTCATCGGCAATGGCCAGCATACGCAGGATGCATTGCCGGTCCGAGCAGCCCCAAAGATCGGCAACCCCATACTCAGTGATAAACACATCGCGCTGATGGCGCGGGATGGTGGTTTCTCCATATGTCCAGACCACATTCGATTTTACTGCGCCGCCGCTCCGGCGCACCGCGTTCAACATCAGGAACGAGCGTGCATCGGCCATGGCATGGGCCTGCTCGACAAAATCATGCTGGCCGCCCACCCCGCTCACCACCTTGCCGCTATCCAGCGTATCGGAGGCGGCAGCGCCCAGAAGTGTCGCGATCATCGTGTTGTTGATGAAGCGGGCATTCTTGCGCTCGGCCCTTTTGCGCTCTTCTTCGCCGTAAAGGGAGTTCGTGAAGGAAATCGGCACCATGTCGAACTTGCGCCGCTCTTCTTCGCTCATACCCCGCAGGCGCCGGTAAAAGCTGTGCGAGCCGACAAAAAACCCGCCATGAAGCACATGCCCGCCAGCCACCTCGCGCTTCAAGATGCCTGCCTCATAAAGGTCAAGGAACCCTTCAACGAACATTTCAGAGGAGGCATAAAGCCCTTCCGAAAAAGGTTCCGTCTCGCGCGGCCCCGCTTCATCCAGATCCGGCGCGATGCGCGCAATCAGCTCCTTGAAAAGCGCGTTATGTTTGTGGCGGAGAATAAGCGCGTAGGTGACGGCATCGCCGAGCGAGCCGATACCGATCTGCAGCGTACCGCCATCCTTAACGAGGCTTGCCGCATGGAGCCCTGCCACATAATCCTCCGTCGCAACGGGCCGTTTCGGGGCGGCGAAGATGGGAAATTCCACATCCGGTGTATCGAGAATGGCATCGAATATGTCGGCCGGCACTTCGGCCGTGCCCGGCATGAAGGGCAAGGAGCGGTTGACCTGCCCGACAATCCAAATTTTTTCCCCTGCCGCCTTGCGCCGTTTCAGCTCCGGGAGAATATCGAGCGTCACATCCGGGTTGCAGGCAAGGCTATAGCGGGGCTCCGGCCCGCTTTCATCCACGGCAATGAGCTGGGCAAGCAGATTGATATGCTTGTCGAGCAGAGCCTTGCCCGCCGCAGTGTAATTCGCGCTGACATAGTTCTGCTGTGCAGCCGCATCGGAGAGCCAGGCACCGGAATTGAGAAAGAACTCGGAGACACGCACATTCTCCGGTAACCGTCCGCGCCTTGCCGCCGTGGCGTAAGCAAGATCGACATACCCTTCGAAGTGCCGCTCGACAAAGGGCTCCAGGAACCGCGCCTCCAGCTCGGATGAGGCGCGCGGCCGCTCGAGCGTCAACGCGGTCAGAATATCGAGCGAGAGCGCGCGGTCCTTTTCCGCTTCCTCGAACAGCGCATTGATGATGTGGGTCGCCTTGCCGATACCAAGCGGCAGCCCCACTTCGAGCGCAGGACCGAGTTCTGCTGTAATGTCCCGCGCAAGCTGGCGCGGGTCCCGATACGTTAGCATGCATCCCCCATCGACCACCCGCTCGCAGGCCCTTTGCCTTCGGGGCCGGACGGCCCGGTCAGGAGGAGCCGGCAGCCCGTAGCGGCGGGATAGGAAGAGGATCATCTTCCTTGCCGGAACTCAAGAGTGCACCGAAACGCTCCGGTTCGAATTCATCGACCACCACGGCCCGGTGCACCGCTTCGGCCGCTTCGTTAAGAAGCGCAAACTCGCTGGCGCTTAGGACATTCGCTTCTTTAGCCTCTCCCCACTTGTCTTCATACCCGGCCTTGCGCAGGCGTTCTTCCAGTTCTTCGGCTTTGAGGGTAAGCCTCAGCGCTCTTTCCAGGAGGGCGATCGGCTCTCCGTCCCTGCCCTCGTAAACGCCGGCGGCAATGCGGTCGCGCTGTTCGCCGGGAGCGGAAATCGCCTCGGCGGCGGCGCTTACCACTTTGTCGGATGGGCCGGTCGTATGCGTACCATAGGGCAGCGCGATGGCGCGCAGCAGCCAGCCTAGCGGACGGTTCGGGAAATTCGCCGCAATGCTTTTCAGCGCCGCTTCGATGCGCTGGAAAGCGGAGCGGCAGCACCATTCGACCAGCACCAGATCTTCCCGGTGGCGGCCATCTTCCTGCCAGCGCTTCAGCACCGCCGAGACAAGATAAAGCTCGGAAAGCACATCACCGAAACGGGCGGAAATCATCTCCTTGCGTTTCAAATCCCCGCCCAGGGAGACGAGCGCCATTTCGCTGGCAAAGGCGAGCGCGGCGGAATAGCGCGAGACTTGCCGGTAATATTTACGCAGCTGCCGCGGCCCGCCTGCTGGGGACAGAAGCCCGCCCGACCAGCCGCGCAAGAAGGCCCGGCCCGTATTCGCCAGAATGTGCCGGGCATGACCGGCAAGCAGCTTGTCGAATTTCTGCCGGGCGTCTTCTTCGTTTTCTTCGCCAAGCGCCAGCATTTCATCGGCAAGATAAGGATGCGCGCGCGTCACCCCCTGACCGAAAATAATCAGGCTTCGGGTGACGATATTCGCCCCTTCCACGGTGATGCCGACGGGAATGGAGCGGTAGACATTACCAAGATAATTGAGCGGTCCGTCGATGATCGTCTTGCCGCCATGCACATCCATCGCGTCGTTCACCGCATCGCGCATCCTATAGGTCGCATGGGCCTTCATAATGGCCGAGACGATGGCCGGGTGATGGCCGAGGTCAAGCCCGGCACAGGTAAAACGCCGCGCCGCTTCCAGTTCATAAGCAATACCAGCGATACGTCCGAGCCGTTCCTGCACACCTTCGAATTTGCCGATCGGAATGCCGAACTGGCGGCGGATGCGCGCATAAGCGCCCGTGGTGCGGGCGGAAAGACAGGCCGCTGCCGTTGCAAGCGAGGGAAGCGAGATGCCGCGCCCGGCGGCAAGGGCCGCCATGAGCATTTTCCAGCCCTGCCCGATCTGTTCTTCCCCGCCGATAATGGCGCTCAGCGGCACGAAAACATCCTTGCCGCTGACGGGCCCGTTCTGGAAGGGCTGCAGCGCGGGCAAGTGACGCTTTCCCTGCTCCACCCCTTTCGTATCCGCCGGAACGAGCGCCACGGTAATGCCGCGCTCTTTTTCGCCGCCGAGAAGACCCTCCGGGTCGTAAAGCTTGAAAGCCAGACCGAGCAGCGTTGCGACCGGAGCAAGGGTGATATAGCGCTTGGAGAAAGTAAGACTGATGCCCAGCACTTCTTCCCCGTCCACCATGCGGTGGCACACGGTGCCGCTGTCTTTCATCGCGGCGGCGTCGGAGCCTGCCTCGTCGCTTGTGAGCGCAAAGCACGGCACTTCGCGCCCATCGGCCAAGCGCGGGAGGTAATGATCCTTCTGTTCGTCCGTGCCGAACTGCATGAGAAGCTCGCCGGGCCCGAGCGAGTTCGGCACCATAACGGTAACGGCGGCGGTGACGGAGCGGGTGGAGAGGCGTTTGACGACTTCCGAATGAGCCGTCGCGCTGAACCCGAGCCCGCCATAGGATTTCGGTATGATCATGCCGAAGAACTTTTTCTTCTTCATGAATTCCCAGACCGGTTCCGGCAGGTCCATGAGCTGGGAGGTGATCTGCCAATCGTCCAGCATGGCGCAGAGCTCTTCGACCGGACCATCCAGAAAAGCGCGCTCTTCTTCGCTCAATTCGGAAAAGTGAATGTCACCGAGGCGCGCATAATCCGGCTGGCCGCTGAAAAGCTCTCCTTCCCACCAGACATCGCCCGCTTCCATTGCCTCGCGCTCTGTGTCGGACATGCTGGGCAGCGCCTTCTTGGCCCAGCCGAAAAGCGGATTGGAGAAATATTTCTGGCGAAGGTCGTGCGTGTCCATGGTCTCGTCCCTCATGCATCGGCGGGCCGTGGAAAGGCCCGTGAGATGGGGCGGCGGTCACGCCGGTTCAGAACGTTGCCGTCAGCCCCACGGCCAAAATGTCGGCGTCGCCCGTATTACGGGAGCGCAGCGTCGAATTGACCTGCGCGGGCGTTCCCTCATAGAAACTGTCCGTACGGTTCAAACTCTCTTCGCTGACGAAAATATGCGCATATGACAAGGCAACGCTGTACGTCTCCGACAAGTCATATGTCGCCCCGCCCGTCAGCCACCAGCGGTCCCCGTCGGGAACCCGTGTCGTTCTAAAACTATTCCGCGTCGGCGTTTCGTCAAATTGTACGCCGGTGCGCAAAGTCAGCCGCTCGCTGAAATCGTGCTCGCCGCCCAGCGCTACGGCCCAAGTATCTTCGTAGTTCTGCGGGCTGTTGAACTGCGCGCCACTCGAGGCGGAAATCGCGATCTGCTCGAAATCGGCCCAATTGAACCAGCTCACATCGCCCATCAGGCGCGTCTTTCCATCCGGCAGATGGTAGACCACGCCGGCCGAGGCAATATCTGGCAATGTTAACGGCGCCGTCGCACCAAATGTTCCGTTTTGCACTGCAAGCGGCCCGGTCAAACCGCTGATGTTCAAGTTACCGTCCAGGTCGTGCTCAACCTGCGAGCGGTACTGAATACCGAGATCCAGCCGCTCGAACTCGGCCTGCAGGCCGACATTCCAGCCGACGGACCAGTCGTCGCCTTCCACTTTGAAGAGCCCGTCCGGTGTGCTGGGTGTGGCATTGGGCAGCGCGTTGGTGAGCTCCACATCCACATATTGAAAATTAATGCCGCCGCCGACGGAAAAGATCTCATTCAGCTTATAGGCGATGCTCGGCTGGATATTGACCGTCATAAGATCGGATTTAAGGGAGTCATAGCGCCCGAAGAATCCGGGATCATAGTCGCTCTGAAAACCGTAGGGTGTGTTGATACCGATGCCTGCCCACCAACGGTCATTGTCGATAGGGGCAACGGCGTAAAAATTCCCTGTCGGTGTCAGCGTATCGAAGGGATTACCGCCATCATTGCCGCCGGCAGGAAAGCTGCCAAGCGGCCCTGCTGCCGTCCGCGTGGTGCCTTGGTCGGTCTGCTCGGAATCGATAAAAAGCGCATAGGCGCCGGCGGTGGCGACCGGCCGCGAAAAGCGGGTCATGCCGGCCGGATTGAAATAGACGGTGCTGGCGTCAGACGCGAGTGCCGTTTCCCCGGCGAAAGCCCGGCCCACCCCTTCAGCCGATTGTTCCTTCAGATAAAAACCGCCTGCGGATGCGGACGATGCCAAAAGGCCAAAACCGGCCCCGGCCGACAACGCGAGAACGCCGGAGATAACGCGGCTCGATGTGCAGGATGCAGTCATGTTGCCCCCCTCGTTCGGAGTCAGTCTACTGCCACAACGTCATGGTTGCGCCGAATGTTTCTCAAAAATTCCGAAAGTCGCTATCGGCATTCCGGATGAACACCTGCGGGTCTTCAACGTTCGTATGCTAAGTAACAAGTTTGCATTCTGGCCAAAGAACTTTCCAAGAAGCGTCAAGGACAGCATGTCATGACCGATAGACCGGATCACGATGAAGCAAGCCGTCAACGAGCGGCCGATTCGTATAATGATGAAAATATAGGCGTGGAAATTTCCAGTCAGGATGCCCGTCAAGCGGAAGTGGTTCTCCAGTCTCCCGGTTCCAAGAAAATATTCTTAGGAACACTCGCTTTTATTGTCATTTTTCCCGTTCTCATTGTCTTTTTATTGGGTTTTTTCTGACACGATTAACTCATCTTTAGTTTGATGAGTTTAACGTTTTACCCGGGTGAGTGCTGTTGGTTTATCCAAAGACACTCTTAGGGGAGCCCGTGACAATGAAGTTTTCTTTCCGCCGGCAAGCCGGCACAGGCCGCGAACAACGCGCCAAGCTCGACGCTCTGGACCGCTCTCAAGCCATTATCGAATTCGACATGGACGGCACCATCCTCCATGCGAACGAGAATTTCCTTACTACTCTCGGTTACGAACTCAGCGAGATCGCGGGAAAGCATCACCGGATTTTCGTCGATGCGCGGGAACGCGATAGCCATGCTTACGAACAGTTCTGGGAAAGCCTCCGGCAAGGGAAATTTCAGTCGGCAGAATATTGCCGGATTGCAAAGAACGGCAACCGCGTCTGGATCCAGGCCACCTATAACCCGATCTTCGACCGGCTGGGCCGCCCTTATAAAGTGGTGAAATTCGCGACGAACATCACCGAGCAGAAATTGCGCAATGCCGATTATGAAGGCCAGATCGCGGCCATCAGTAAGTCGCAGGCCGTTATTTCGTTCAATCTCGACGGCACGATCATCGATGCCAACGACAATTTCCTAAATGCCTCTGGCTATAAACTCGAAGACATTCAGGGCGAGCATCACCGCATGTTCATGCCGCCGGAAGACCGCGGCAGCCAGGCGTACAAAGAGTTTTGGGCGGCACTGCGCCGGGGCGAGTTCAGGGCGGGTGAGTTCCGCCGGCTGCGCCGCGATGGCAGCGAGCTTTGGCTGCAGGCGAGCTACAATCCGATTTTCGATATGAACGGCGAGCCGTTCAAGGTGGTGAAATACGCCACCGATAGAACGCCGGAAGTGTTGGTACGCAAGCAGCGTGCCGCCGCTCAGAAAAGCATCGATAATGATCTGGCCGGCATTACCCAGGCAACGGGCAAGGCCAATGAGATGGCCTCCCATGCCGCCCATGCCTCCGAAGAAACCTCCGCCACGACGCAGCTTGTTGCAGCCGGGATTGAGGAATTGTCGAACTCGGTCGAAGAAATCAACCGCCAGCTCACCGATGCGCTTGCCATTTCACGCGAAGCTGTCGATCAGGCCAGCTCCTCGAACGACATTGTGGGCGGGCTTGCCGCCTCCGCGCAGCAGATCGGCGATGTCGTACGCCTGATTTCGGATATCGCCGAGCAGACGAACCTTCTTGCCCTCAACGCCACGATCGAGGCGGCACGGGCTGGTGATGCCGGTAAAGGCTTTGCCGTTGTCGCTTCCGAGGTTAAAACACTGGCGAGCCAGACGGCAAAAGCGACGGAGGAAATCAGCGCGCAGATTTCCGGCATTCAGAACGCATCGACGACCGCAGCCGATGCCATTCAGGCGATCAGCACCACCATCGGCAGCATCCATGAAATTTCCTCCACGATTTCCGCCGCCGTCGAAGAACAATCGACGGTGACGAAGGAAATGTCTTCCAACATGCAGAATTCCGCCGGAAGCGTACACGACATTTCCGAAGGTTTGCGGAAAATTGCCGAATCCATCGCCTTCGTCGATGAGGCGAGCGCGAATGTTAAAAAGGTGTCGGGCGAGCTGGCTTAAACGGCTCTTGCCGCTTCCAAGAAAAAAGCCGGAGACTTCAGTCTCCGGCTTTTCTTTGTTTATGCCGCTTTCCGGCGGGCAGCCGCTGGGTTTCTGGCGGGCCGCTTCTTGGCTGCGCCCTGCCGTCCAGCGCCGTTACCCGACGCTTCACCGGCATTCTTGTTGCCGGGTTTACCGCCCGATTTCGCGCCACCCGATTTCGCCCAGGGCGCTTTTTTCGCCTTGCCGAATTTCGGGCCGCTTGCGCCGGGGCGTTTGCCGCCGGGCCGTCCGCCCCTGCCCCGCTTCGGCGCCTCAGCGCGCACGGGCTCGCTCTTATCCTCGCGCAAGTCTTCTATCTCGATGGTCTGGCGCGTGGCTTTTTCAATATCGCGCAAAAGACCACGTTCTTCATTGTCGCAGAAAGAAATGGCAATACCCGAAGCCCCGGCGCGGGCCGTACGGCCGATCCGGTGCACATAGCTTTCGGCCACTTCCGGCAGCTCGAAATTGATCACGTGACTGACCGCATCGACATCGATACCGCGGGCGGCGATATCCGTTGCGATCAGGACTTCGATCTTGCCCGACTTGAAATCGGCAAGCGCGCGCTGGCGCTGGCTTTGGGATTTGTCACCATGGATCGCGTCCGAGGCGATGCCGGCATGCCCAAGGCCCTTAGCCACCCGGTCCGCGCCGCGCTTCGTGCGGGTGAAGACCAAGGTGCGGCTGAACTCGGGCTCTTTCAAAAGATCGGCCAGAAGATCGCGTTTGCGCGTGCGCTCGATGAAGTAAACCTTCTGCGCCACACGCTCCGCCGTCGTCGCCACCGGGGTGACGGAGACGCGCACCGGATCGTGCAGCATGTCGCTCGCCAGTTCGCCGATCTGTTTGGGCATGGTGGCGGAGAAGAAGACGTTCTGGCGCTCTTTCGGCAGTTCCTTGACGATCCGGCGGATCGCGACGAGGAAGCCGAGGTCGAGCATGTGGTCGGCCTCATCCAACACCACGATTTCAGTGGCGCGCAGGGAGAGGTTGCGGCTGTCCAGATGGTCGATCAAACGGCCGGGCGTCGCGATCACCACATCGACGCCGCGCGCCATGCTTTTGATCTGAGGCCCGTGTTTGGCGCCGCCCACCACAACAGTACTGGAAACACGCATGTGGCGGCCATAGGCCCGGATGCTTTCGCCGATCTGAATGGCAAGCTCGCGGGTCGGCGCCAGAATAAGCGTGCGGCAGGTTTTCGGCGCGGGCCGTCCGCCCGTTTCGAAAATGTGCTGGAGAATAGGCAGCGAGAAAGCCGCAGTCTTGCCGGTACCGGTCTGGGCAATGCCCAGAACGTCGCGGCCATCCATCAGCGCGGGAATGGTGCGCGCCTGAATGGGCGTGGCTTCGCTATATCCTTCATCCCCGAGGGCACGAAGGAGGGGCTCGGCCAGGCCGAGGGTCGTAAATTCAGTCAATCTAACTCTTTCAAGCAATCACGGCGGGGCCGCGCCCCATATGGCGGTGCCCTGGCTCAATTGCCAATTTTTTGGGAAAAGCCCCGCGTACTGGGCTTGGCCGGTGCTTTTTCGCACAAGGCGCTCAACAGGCAAGGACCGGGAGGTCCCCTTACGCGGCTGGAACGCTTGAGATGTGGCAGGACAATGCGCACAGCTTTCAGGCAAAGTAAAGGAGGATTTTCCCTTGGCGGCCCCGGCACCTGCCGCATCCAGGGCACGCACTGGACAGGTGCGGCCCGAACCTCTACCTAAAAGCTACTGAAATTGTCACGAAAGAGGCCCCCATGGCTTTGAAAGTCGCAATCCTTCCCGTTACGCCTTTCCAGCAGAATTGCTCGCTCATTTGGGACGATGAGACCGGCAAGGGCGCGGCGGTCGATCCGGGCGGCGATCTGGAGCGCATCGAAGAAGCGATGCAGGAAGTCGGCATGACGCTCGAAAAAGTGCTGCTGACCCATGGCCATCTCGACCATGCCTCGGCGGCGGGCGAGCTTGCCAAGAAACATGGCGTCAAGATCGAGGGGCCGCATATCGGCGACAAGTTTCTGATTGAGTCGCTGCCCGCGCAAGGCAAGCAATACGGCTTTCCCGTCTATGACGCCTTTGAGCCCGACCGCTGGCTGGACGATGAGGATAAGGTGGAGCTTGCAGGCTATACCCTGCGGGTGCGCCACTGCCCCGGCCACACGCCGGGCCATGTCGTCTTCATCCATGAGCCCTCCAAGATCGCGCTGGTGGGCGATGTGCTCTTTCAGGGCTCCATCGGGCGTACGGATTTTCCGGGCGGCAACTACGACCAGCTCATTTCCTCGATCCGCGAGCGGCTCTTCTCGCTCGGCGACGAAATTGCCTTCGTGCCCGGCCATGGGCCGATGTCGAGCTTCGAGCGGGAACGCAAGACCAACCCCTTCTGCTCAGACCTTGCCGTAGGGGCCGATTGAGCTTACAGGCCTGTCGATAAGGCAGTTTAACCCGGGCAAGTCTGGACTTCCCTGCGCAAATCCGGTTTAGTGCGCAAAACTGACAAAACGTCACAAGATAAAAACAGACGTTTTCTGGAGGAAAACCGGATTATGAGCGCAGATCGCCTGCCGCGCTGGCGCGTGGCCATGTTCTCCTTGCCTGCCATCCCCATCGCGGCGATGGGTTTGCCGCTCACGGTTTACCTCCCGCCTTTCTACGGCGAAGCGGATATGGGGCTCAGCCTTGCAACCGTCGGCTGGATCTTCATGCTCGCGCGCTTCTGGGATGTTTTTACAGACCCGGTGCTCGGCGCCGTCTCCGATGAAGTGTCGAGCCGCTGGGGCCGTCGGCGGCACTGGATCGTGCTGTCCGCGCCGATCCTCATGCTCTCCGCCTGGATGCTTTTCATGCCGAGCGCGCCGGTGACGGCCGGCTATGTGCTCTTCTGGCTGTTTTTCCTTTATGTCGGCTGGACGCTCATCACCATCTGTCACATGAGCTGGGGGGCCGAACTTTCTCTCGATTATGACGAGCGCTCGGCGATCCAGGGAAGCCGCGAGGCGGCGCTTATTTTCGGGATGCTGACGGTGCTCGCCCTGCCCGCGCTGATCGAAATGCTGGGCGATGACGTGGGCAGCGCCCTTAAAGTGGAATCCATGGGCTGGTTCATCATTGTGATGCTGCCGCTCACCATCTGGGCCGCCTGCTCCTTCGTGGGCGAGCCGCAATACACAAGCAAACCCCAGACGCAAAACACCTCACTGCGCCAGCTTGCCCGTAAGATCGGTGCAACCTTCCGTGAGATCTGGGTGACGATCTACAAAAACCGCCTGATCCGCCATTTGCTCATCGCCGACATTCTGGCCAGCGGCGCACCCGCCATTACCGGCGCGCTCTACATTTATTTCGCGGTCTATGTGATGGAGCTGCCGACAGCGGCAAGCCTGTTGCTGCTGGTCTATTTCGTCACCGGCTTTTTGGGCGTGCCCTTTTGGATCAAGATTTCCCATTGGTCCGGCAAGCACCGGGCGCTTGCCTATGCTAGCATTTACGGCGCGCTTTCCCTGCCGCTCGTGGTCTTCTTTCCGCGCGGCGAGTTCTGGTGGCTCTTTATCGGCAATTCGCTTTACGGCATTGCCTATGGAGCAAGCTCGTTCCTTCTGCGCTCCATGATGGCGGATGTGACGGACCATGATTATCTGGAGACAGGCGAGCGCCGCACCGGGCTTTATTATTCGCTTCTCACCATGACGCAGAAAGTGGCTGCCGCGCTTGCCGTCGGCATTACCTATCCGCTGCTCGACGTGATCGGCTTCACGCCCAAAGCCGGGGCCAACAGCCCGGAGACGCTGAACCAGCTTCTCTACATCTATGTGGGCTTTCCCGCGCTCTTCATGCTGCTGGCCGCCTATGTCATCTGGCGTTTCCCGCTTGGGCGCGCCGCGCAGGCCGAACTGCGCCGCCGGATCGAGGAGAAAGAAAAGGGCCATGGCGAGCATTACGTCTCGGATGCGGAAGCGGCCATCGTGCAATATGGAAGTTCTGGTGGAATCGCCGATCGCCCGGCAGACTAGGGGCCATGAGCACACCGGAGAACCTGCGCCAGATTGATGCCCTTCTCGCCATTATGGCGGCCCTGCGCAACCCGCAAGGCGGCTGTCCCTGGGACCTTGAGCAGGACTTCCGCAGCATCGCGCCCTATACGCTGGAAGAGGCCTATGAGGTGGCGGATGCCATCGAGCGCGGCGACAGGCAAGACCTGAAAGAAGAACTCGGCGATCTTCTCCTGCAAGTCGTCTTCCACGCGCAAATGGCGCGCGAGGAAGAAAGCTTCACCTTTGCCGATGTGGTGGAGGGGATTTGCGAGAAAATGATCCGCCGCCATCCCCATGTCTTCGGCGATGAGGAGGCGCGCTCGGCAGGCGCCGTCAAAGGCCGCTGGGACGAGATCAAGGCGGCGGAAAAAGCCGCCAAGAACAAGAAGCCTGCCGCCCTGCTCGATGATGTGCCGGCCAACCTGCCCGGCCTGTCCCAGGCCGTGAAACTGCAGCACAAAGCAGCAAAGGTCGGTTTCGACTGGCCGCAAACGGAAAACGTGCTCGATAAAATACAGGAAGAAGCAGGCGAGCTTCTGGAAGCGGCGCGCGGCGGCCTCTCCCACGCGGAACAGGAAGAAGAATTCGGCGATCTTCTCTTCGTCATGGCCAACCTTGCCCGGCATCTCAATATCGATCCGGAATCGGCGCTGCGCCGGACAAACCAAAAATTTCGCCGCCGCTTCGGCTATGTCGAGAGCAAGCTGGGCGAAAAACTGGCGGACGCCGGCCTCGAAGAGATGGACAAGCTCTGGAATGAGGCCAAAGCCATCGACAAAGCAGCCCAGAAAGCCGCAACATCCAAACCATGATGTGATGAAAAATTGGGCAGACGGCCTTGCCCAACATATCCATTCACATTGAATTCATTTGGCTTTGATCTTTGCGCGCGGCTAGCTGGTACCGGAACATCAAAAACCGGAATCAGCCATGACCGCGCGAACGCTCACCCTTCTGGCGATCCTCGCCGCCGCTGCTGCAGCGATCTTCTTTTTTCTCAGCCCTTCCTCCGAAGACGGGGAAAAAACCCGCCTTACCCTGACGGGCTCCAGCACCATTGCTCCGCTCGCGCTCGAAATCGCCAAGCGCTACGAAGAGCAGAACGGCAATGTCCGGATCGACGTTGAAACAGGCGGTTCCTCGCGCGGCATGGCCGATGCACGCAAGGGACTTGCCGATATCGGCATGGTCTCGCGCAGTTTAAAAGCCGATGAGGCGGATCTGACCGGACACCTTCTCGCCCGGGACGGGGTAGGCATCATCGTTCATGCCAGCAATCCGATCGAGGCGATTACCGGCGCTGAGGTCGTCTCAATCTATAAGCGCGAAATTACGAGCTGGGAGACGCTGGGCGGGCCGAATGCAGGCATCGTTCTCATTCACAAAGCCGAAGGCCGCTCGACGCTGGAAGTCTTTCTCGACCATTTCAAGCTCGATAATCCCTCCATCAAGCCGGACGTCATTGTCGGCGACAATGAGCAAGGCATTAAAACCGTCGCGGCCAATCCCCATGGTATCGGCTACGTTTCCATCGGCACGGCGGAAGTGGCAATCGAAAACGGCGCGGCGATCAAGCTCGTCAAACTCGACGGGGTCGAAGCCAGCACGGCGACGGTGGCCGACGGCTCCTTCCCGATGGCCCGCGAGCTGAACCTCGTCACGCATGGAGAGATATCGGAAAAGGCCGATGCCTTCCTTGCCTTCGCGCAATCCGCCGAGGTGGACGATCTCATTAAAGGCCAGTCCTTTGTCCCGCCGCGCCGCTGACCGTCTTTTTCTTTTCAGCCTGAGGAGCGCCGCGCTTGCCGCGGCGCTCGCGCTTGTTTTCGTCACCTTCTTTGTCGGCTATGAGGCGCTCCCCGCGCTGCAAGAGGCAGGCATTACAGCTTTCCTGGCGGACGCGAGCTGGCACCCGGTAAGCGGCGCTTTCGGCCTGCTGCCCATGGTGCTGGGTTCCCTTGCCGTTTCTCTGCTCGCGCTTGTGCTCGCCGCGCCGCTCGGGCTTGGTGCGGCGCTGTTCGAGAGTTTTTATGCACCGCCGCTCCTGCGAGGGTTTTTCCAGCGGGCGGTGGAATTGCTCGCCGGTATTCCGAGCGTCGTTTACGGGCTATGGGGGCTCGTTATATTGGTGCCGCTCATCGCCAAGCATCTGGCCGCGCCCGGCACGAGCATCCTTGCCGCCGGGCTTGTACTTGCCATCATGATCCTGCCGACCATGGCGCTTTTTTCGAGCGCCGCGCTTGCCGCGATCCCCGCCGAGCAGCACCGCGCGGCCACAGCCCTCGGGCTGTCGAAATGGGCTGCGCTGCGCACAGTTCTGCTTCCTGCCGCCTGGCGCGGAATCGTGACGGGGCTGTTTCTCGCCTTCGCCCGCGCGCTGGGAGAAACCATGGCGGTGCTCATGGTGGCCGGCAATGTGCCGCAGCTTCCCTCGAGCCTTCTAGACCCCGTGCGCACCCTTACCGCCAATATCGCCCTTGAAATGGCTTATGCGACAGGCGCGCACCGGCATGCGCTTTTCTTCAGCGGCTTTCTCGTCATGGCGGTCACGCTGCTTCTCGTCACCCTGGCCGGGCGCAGCGAGCGGCAGGAGGGGCGCACATGACACGCCCTCAGACACAAAATAAGCTGGCCGCCTTTTTCATCTGGACCGCAGGCCTCGTAATCCTTGGCGCATTCGCACTCATCATCGGGGATATCGTCTGGCGCGGGTTTTCCGGTTTTGAGCTCAGCTTTTTGACCGAAGACCCGGCGGATGCGGGCCGGGCGGGCGGCATCCGCTCGTTGCTCGCAGCAACGGCGCTTATCCTGCTGGTCTGTCTTGCCGCGACGCTGCCCGTCGGGCTTCTCACGGGAATTTTCCTTGCCGAATATACGGCGGGCGGCGGGCGCTTTGCGCCGCTGGTCCGCCGCTCCCTCGACACGCTGGCCGGCGTGCCTTCCATCGTTTTCGGCCTGTTCGGCAATGCGGTCTTCGCGCATCTCCTCGGCCTGCGCATCTCCATCCTCACGGGCGGGCTGACGCTTGCCATCATGGTGCTGCCCTTCTTCATCCGCAGCGCCGAGGAAAGCCTGCGCAGCCTGCCTGCCTCCTTCAGCCAGGCGGCGGATGCCCTCGGCCTTTCCCGGCTAACCTTTTACGGGAAAATCGCCCTGCCCGCCGCCCTGCCGGGCCTCATGATCGGGCTGGTGCTCGGCCTCGGCCGGGCGCTCGCAGAAACGGCGGCCCTCATCTTCACCAGCGGCTATGTCACGCGGCTGCCGGAAAGCCTGCTCGATTCCGGGCGCACGCTTTCCATTCACATTCTCGATCTGGCGCTCAATGTGCCGGGCGGCGGCGAGAACGCCTACCGCACGGCGCTTGTGCTGGTCGTTCTGCTTTTTGCGATCAACGCCGCCCTGATGGCGCTGACACGCTTTTCTCCTTCTTACCGGGACTACCGATAATGCGGCACGCTCCTCCTGCCATCCTGGCTCATAACGTCACGGTCGCCTTCGGCGGTAAGCCCGTCGTCACGGGGGTCTCCGCTTCCTTTCTCGATTGCGCGGTGAACGCCATTGTCGGGCCATCGGGCTGCGGCAAATCGAGTTTCCTGTCTGCGCTTAACTGTCTCAATGAGAGCCTGCCGGGCTGCGAAGTTGGCGGGACGGTCGAGCTTTTCGGCGCACGTCTCGACCGGTTCGCCCCAAGCCGGGAGGAGCTGCGCCGTTCCGTCGCCATGATTTTTCAGCGGCCCGCGCCCTTTCCCCTTTCCATCCGCCGCAATATGGAAATTCCGCTTACCGAGCATTTCGGGCGCAACAGGCGCGAGATCGCGGACCGAAGCGAGGCGGCGCTGAAAAGCGTCGGGCTTTGGGCGGAAGTCGAAAACCGGCTGGATTTACCGGCAACCCAGCTTTCCGGCGGCCAGCAGCAACGGCTCTGCCTCGCCCGCGCGCTGGCGCTCGAGCCGCGGGGAAGAGGTGTCCCGGGCCTATTTCGCCGGTCATATCGGCTAGGAAGGCAAGATGATGAAAATATCTACACCCGAAGCGGCTTGCGCCGACGTGTTGAAACTCGTTGCCGATCCGACGCGGCTTTACATTTTGCGGCTGCTCGCCGCCGGTCCGAAGGTGGTGAAGGAGATCAATGCAGGCCTTGCCATCGGCCAGAATCTTCTCTCCCATCACCTTAAAACCTTGAAAGAGAGCGGCTTTCTTTTGAGCGAACGGCGCGGCAAATCCATCGCCTACAGCCTTGCGCCCGGCATCTATGACAAGAGGCGCGATGCACTGGAACTGGGCTGCTGCAAACTGACCTTCGCCCGCTAGGCACGCAGAAGCCTCAGCCTTCTTCCGCTTCGCGCTCGGGTATACCGGCCAGAACCCGCGCTGCGGTGGCGGCAAAACGTTTGCGGAACCGGCCAAGCGTCACGTCATCGAGCTTGAGCACGAGATGGTTCGTGCCATCCTCATCCATTTCCTGCGCCGCCACAACGCCCTGCTGGTGCAGCCAGGCCAGGGCCTCGGCCTCCTCCGGCCCCAGCGCCGCCTCAACCACCAGCGCCTGTTCTGCCAGGAGCGCATCGAGGTCGGCCAGCAGGTGGTCCACCCCCTCTCCCGTCAGCGCGGAAATCAGCGTCACTTCCTTTTGCCGGTCCGTCTGATTGAGCAGCGCCGCACGCCGTTCCGGTTCCATCAGATCGGCTTTATTCAGCACTTCGATGATGGGGCGCTCGCCGTCCTGCTCGATGCCGAGGGTTTTGAGCACATCGAGCACATCGGCCCGCTGTGCCTCCGTTTCCTCATGGGAAATATCGCGCACATGCAGAATGATTTCCGCTTCCAGCACTTCTTCCAGTGTCGCACGGAAAGCGGCAACGAGATGGGTCGGCAGGTCGGAGATGAAGCCCACCGTGTCCGATAGCACGACCTTGCGCCCGCTTGGCAGATCGACCAGCCGCATGGTCGGGTCAAGCGTGGCAAAGAGCAGGTCTTTGGCAAAGACGCTCGCCTTGGTCAGCCGGTTGAAGAGCGTGGATTTTCCCGCGTTGGTATAGCCCACCAGCGCGATGACGGGATAAGGCGCCTCCCGGCGGCCCTTGCGATGCAACTCGCGTGTGCGCTTGACCTTGTCGAGCTGTTTTTCCAGCCGGTTGATCTTGTCCTGAATGGCGCGCCGGTCCGCCTCGATCTGGGTTTCACCCGGCCCGCCGAGAAAGCCGGTGCCGCCGCGCTGGCGCTCAAGGTGGGTCCAGGAGCGCACAAGCCGGCTCTTCTGATAGGTCAGATGAGCAAGTTCCACCTGCAAGGCACCTTCACGGGTGGCGGCGCGGGCCCCAAAAATTTCCAGGATGAGGCCGGTGCGGTCCAGCACCTTCACCTTCCAGGCTTTTTCCAGATTGCGCTGCTGGCCGGGCGTCAGCGTGCCGTCCACCACCACAAGCTCGACATGCAGCGCGGACATAAGCTCGCCCAGTTCTTCGAGCTTGCCGGTACCAATCAAGGTCGCAGGGCGCGCCTGCGTAATCATCACGACTTCCCGGCCCACGATGTCCAGATCGATAGCCGCAGCCAGTCCGACCGCTTCTTCCAGCCGGTTTTCCGGCTTACGGCGCGCATCTTTCTGCGCCTTGAACCAGGGGACGATGACGAACGCGCGGGTCGGCTCTTTCGGGCCGATCTGGAATTCTGCCGGGCCGCGCGCCTTTTCCTGCGCGCCGGCGGCCGCCTTCTTACCGGAAGACGGAAGTTTACGATGGTCTGTCAATCTTAAGCCGGCCTCACACCGGAAACTTACTCGCCCTCTTCCCCGTCGAACAATTGAACGGGCTGGCCGGGCATAATGGTGGAAATTGCGTGCTTGTAGACCAATTGCGAGTGACCGTCGCGGCGCAACAGAACGCAGAAATTGTCGAACCAGGTAATCACGCCCTGTAGCTTGACGCCGTTTACCAGAAAGACGGTCAGGTTGATCTTGTTTTTACGGACATTATTGAGAAACGTGTCCTGCAGATTTTGTGTTTTGTCTGACATGGGTTGACCCATTTTTTCCGCTCTTCCCCCCAACGCCACAATGAGGGAGAACGGTTGTTCAAATTGATAGGCGAACTCTTGCACGGTCTGCCTAATAGGTGGGGCGTCGTTTTTGCCAGGCAAGAGCTTCGCCCGCCTTGTATCGCTCTTTCACCTTAGTGGTTCATGCGGGCGAAGTTAAGGCGAGAATTCGGCCACTGCCTCGTAAAGCTCACGCAGTTTTCGTGCCACCGGGCCGGGAGTGCCCTGCCCGATCTTTTTGCCATCGACTTCGACGACCGGCAAGAGGACTGCCGATGAAGAAGATATGAACGCCTCAGCCGCCTCATAGGTTTCTTCCGGTGTAAATGGCCGTTCCTCGACCTTCATATCCGCCTGTTTTGCCGCCTGCAGCAGGACCTGGCGGGTCACCCCGTTCAAAATGGCGGGGCCTGCCGGATGCGTCACAAGGGTGTTTGCCCTAGTCACGATCCAGGCATTGGTGGATGAGCCTTCTGTGACGACGCCGTCCTCGACCTGCCAGGCTTCATAAGCCCCGGCCGCACGCGCCTCCTGTTTTGCCAGAATATTGGGCAGGAGCGCGATGGATTTTATATCACGCCGCTGCCAGCGCCGGTCCGGCACGCAAATGACTTTGATGCCGCTCTCCATCGCCGCGTCGAAACGGCCGGGCGGGATGCGCTTTGCGGTCACCACCAATGCGCTTCGTGCGTGTGCCGGAAAGGCGTGGTCGCGCGGGGCGACGCCGCGGGTGATCTGGAAATAGACATAGCCGTCGGTCAGCCGGTTGCGGCGCACGGTCTCGCGCAGGACCGCCTTCAGTGCCTCCATGGACATGGGCGGCGCAATGCTCAGCTCCCCGAGCGAACGCTCGAGGCGGGCCATATGCAGCCCCATATCCATGAAAAGCCCGCCGCGCAGTCCCGCCACTTCATAAACGCCGTCGGCGAACTGGTAGCCGCGGTCTTCAATATGAACGCTGGCTCTGGCATGCGGCACATAGCGTCCATTGACATAAGCGGTGCGGGGCATGGTGTCCTTCTAAAATCAGCCGCGCCAGAATGCGCGGTTCGTCAACGCCAGCACGAGCACGAGCTCAAGGCGGCCTGCCAGCATGATAATGATGCCCCACCATTTGGCGAGAGTGGAAAAGTCATGAATGCTCGGCCCGTCCATACCCGCCAGCCGGGCCATATCGTAGGCCGGGCCGACATTGGCTAGGAGCGAAAGCGCGGCGGCAAAGGCCGGCTCCATATCGATGCCCATGGCGGCGAAGACAATGCCGCCGAACCCCAGCGCCGTGACGAAAACCACGAAAAAGGCCCAGACGCTTTTCATGAGCTGAATGCCGAAGGTCCTATCGCCGAACCGGCTTTGGATGATGCCGTGCGGATAAACGAGGCGCTGCAACTCTTTACCGCTCTGCTTGACGAGAAGCCCGGCACGCAGCAGCTTGAGCCCGCCTGCGGTGGAAAGCGTGCTCCCCCCGATCACCGCCAGGCCGAGAAGCAGCACCGGCGAGGTGCGCTCGATCCAGGCTGCTTCATGGGGAAGCCAGCCGGTGGTGGAGACGAGCGAGATGACCGCAAAAAGCGTCGAGAAGATATCCCCGTGTCCCGGCGCGGCGATGAGTGTAACGAACCAGATCACGAGGCTTGCCGCGAGCACCAGGTTGAAGAAATAGAGTACCTCCGGGTCTTCCCGCACGGCGCGCAGGCCCGTGCGCACCACCTGGCGGTGGGTGGCAAAGCTGATTGCGCCAAGGCACATGAGCACCATTAACCAGAATTTCGGCGCAACCCCCTCATAAGCCGAAAGCCCCGCATCGGTGGGTACAAAGCCGCCGGTCGAAACGGCGGACAGGGTCAGACAGATCGCATCGAAGGCGGGAACCCCGCTTGCCCAGACGACCAGCAGACCGACCAGGGTGAGTGTCGTATAAATCCGCCCGATTTCGGTTGCCGTCGAGCGCAGGCGTTGCAAGGGATTGGTCGTCTCCCCCCGCGTCAGAGGGGAGAGGCGCAGCGACATGCCGCCAATGCCGAACGAGGCAAAAACCGCCGCACCGAGAAATACACTCCCCCACCCGCCCAGCCATTGCAGAAGGGCGCGCCAGAGAATGAGCGCCCGGGATTTATCATCCAGCGTCTCGAACACCGTGGCGCCCGTCGTCGTGATGCCGGAAACGGATTCGAACACCGCGCCGGTAAAACTCGCATCCGGGTGGATGGTGAAAAACGGCAAGGCTCCGAAGAAGGACATCACGGTCCATCCCGCCGCCACGAAAGGCAGAAGATCGCGCTTCGTCAGGGACGCGCCCGTATCGCGGAACGCCATGATGAGCGCCCCGCCTGAAAAGAGCGTGAAGAGAAAACTAAGACTGAACGCGGAGAAGGCTTTGGCATCCGCCGTGCCGAAGGCGAAAATGAGTGGCACGACCATGGCGACGGCGATCACGAGGATCAGCCAGCCCAGCGCATGCAGGATGTTGGAATAAACCATTGCGCGTCAGAAGAATTCCAGGCTGACCCGGAACATCTGCTCCACAGTCGGAACCTGATCCGCCCGGGCGAAAATAATCACGCGGTCTTTCGCCGCCACCTCCGTATCCCCGCGCGGAATGACGATTTCCTTACCGCGCACAATGGCGCCAATGAGAATGCCGTCGGGCAGTTGCACGTCACGCAGGGGTTTACCGACCAGCGGCGAGGTTTCGAGCGCTTCGGCCTCGATCACTTCGGCCGCCCCGTCATGCACCGAATGCAGCCCGCGGATACGGCCCCGGCGCACATGCTGCAGCACATGCGAGACGGTGGTGGCGCGCGGATTGAGGAAAGCGTCGATGCCGAGCGAGCGCATAAGCGGCGAATAGGTGCGGTTGTTGATGAGGCTCATTGCCCGGCTGCAGCCTTCCCGCTTCGCCAGTACGCAGGTCAGAATATTGGCCTGATCGTCATTGGTGAGCGTGACGATGGTTTCGGTATCGCCAATGCCCGCTTCCCGCAGCAATTGCGGGTCGAGCCCGTCACCGTTCAGCACGATGGTGCGTTTCAAATGGTCGGCGGCATAGACAGCGCGCTGGCGGTCCCGCTCGACCACTTTAACGCGTACGCCGGATTCTTTTTTCTCCAGCTGCCGAGCCACATAAAGACCGATATTGCCGCCGCCGACGATCAGTACCTTGCGGGCCTGTTTTTCCTCATGGCCGAAAATGGCAAGCGAGCGTTTGACGTCGCGGGCATCGGAGGCAAGATAAACTTCGTCCCCCACCAGCATCTGATCGTCCCGGTGCGGCACGAAAAGCGAGCCGTTGCGCACGATGCCGACGACACGGGCGCGTAGATCGGGGAAAAGCTCGGTCAGCTGTTTGAGGGGTGTGTTGACGATGGGGCAATCGTCTTCGATGTTGATGCCGACGACGTTGACCCGCCCTTCGGCAAAATCCACCGTCTCGAAGGCGCCGGGCATGGCCAGGCGGCGCAGCACCGTGCGCCCGACTTCCAGCTCCGGCGAAATGATGACGTCGATGGGCATGTGATCGCGCGCGAAAAGGTCCTGCCACACGGGCTGCAAATAGCTCTGCGCACGGATACGGGCGATCTTGGTCGGCACGTTAAAAACGGAATGCGCCACCTGACAGGCAACCATGTTCACTTCGTCATGGAACGTCACGGCGATGAGCATATCCGCATCACGCGCGCCCGCCCGGTCCAGCACATCCGGATGCGCGCCGTGGCCCACAATGGCGCGCACATCCAGGCTGTCACTGATCGACTGAACGAGATTGGGCGACTGGTCAACGACGGTGACGTCGTTTTTTTCCGCAGCAAGCTGCTTGGCAATGCCGAAGCCGACTTGGCCTGCACCGCAAATAATGACTTTCATAAGAAAGACCTCTTGCGCCGGAGCGCAACCTTATTGTGCCATATCCATGCGCGTCGGCGCTGAAACGCCAAGCGACTTGAGCTTGCGGTGCAGCGCCGAGCGCTCCATACCAATAAATGCCGCCGTACGCGAGATATTTCCCCCGAACCGGCTGATCTGCGCCATCAGATATTCCCGCTCGAATGTTTCCCGCGCCTCGCGCAACGACATCGCCATGATGTGTTCGCCGCCCGATCCGTTCATATTCACCGAAGAGGAATTGCTCACCTCCGACGGCAGCATATCGGCGGAAATGAGCGTATCCGGTCCGCCGGATGTGAGGATCATCACCCGTTCGATATTGTTGCGCAGCTGGCGCACATTGCCCGGCCAATCATGGGCCTGGAGCGCTGCCATGGCATCGTCCGAGATACGCCGGCGCGGCAGGCCCGTGGAGCGGGCAATTTGCTCGATGAAATGGTTCACGAGAGAGGGAATATCGTCCCGGCGCTGGGCGATGGGCGGAATGGTGATCGGCACCACATTCAGCCGGTGGAAAAGGTCTTCGCGGAAATGCCCATCGGCGATTTCCTTACGCAGATCCTTGCTCGAGGAGGAAACGACGCGCACATCGACACTGACCTTGGCCGCGCCGCCGACGCGGGTGAATGTTTGATCCACCAGCACGCGCAAAATCTTGCCCTGGGTTTCGACCGGCATATCGGCCACTTCATCGAGGAAGAGTGTCCCGCCATGAGCCTGCTCGAAAACACCGACCTTGCGCGGGCCGTCGCTGCCCTCTTCCGTGCCGAAAAGCTCTTCTTCGACCCGGTCCGGCGACATGGAAGCGGCATTGATAACGACAAAGGGATTTGCCGCGCGGCGCGACTGGGCGTGCAAAAGCCGGGCAGCCACTTCCTTACCCGAGCCTGCAGGACCCGTGATCATCACGCGGCTGCCCGTCGGCGCCACTTTCTCGATGGTCTGGCGCACCTGCACCATGGCACTCGAAGCGCCGATCATCTGGCTATCGACGCCTGCTTTGATCTTCAGTTCTTCGTTTTCGCGGCGCAGCCGGAAGGCCTCGATCGCCCGGCGCACGACGAGAATGAGCCGGTCGGCCTTGAACGGCTTTTCGATATAGTCATAGGCGCCGATCTTGATGGCGCTGACCGCCGTTTCGACATTGCCGTGGCCGGAAATGATGATCACCGGAAGGTTCGGGAACCGCTCCTGCAAAAGCTCGAGCAGTTCGAGCCCATCGAGACGGCTGCCCTGCAGCCAGATGTCGAGCACAACGAGTGTCGGTACACGCTCTTCGATGGATGCCAATGCGCTGTCGCTGCACCGGGCCGTGCGTGTGTCATACCCCTCATCGGCCAAAATGCCGGAAATGAGTTCCCGGATATCGGCTTCATCATCAACTATCAGAATATCAGACGCCATGTGCGGCCTCTTTCTCCTCTGTCGTCAAAACCCGCGCGTCTTCATCTGCTGCGCGGCTCTCCCTAACGTTTGACACCAGACCCGGGCGCTGGCCATGAGATGGCAAAGGAAAGCGCAGCATGACCTGCGCACCCGTCTTGCCGTCGGCACCTTCCGGTGCGTCCTTCATTTCCAAAACCCCGTTATGGTCTTCCATGACCTTTTTGACAATGGCAAGGCCGAGCCCCGTTCCTTTTTCGCGCGTCGTGACATAAGGCTCCGTCAGACGCTGGCGGCTTTCCTTCGGCAAACCGCAACCGTTATCGGTAATCGTGACGACCGCTTCCTGACCGGCAAGTGTGACGCTGGCCGAAATCGTGCCGACTTTTTCTCCCGGTTCCACATCGCTGCGTCCCGTTTCCTGCTCATGGCGCGCACGCACCGCCTCGAATGCATTCTTCAGAATATTCGTGAGCGCCTGGCTGATAAGCCGGCCATCGGCTTCCACCACCACGGGTTTTGCCGGCGGCTCGAACTCATATTGAATTTCCGTGTGCGCGACACGCTGCAGGAATACCGACTGGCGCACCACTTCGCCGAGATCCGTTTCCCGCATGACGGCGGTCGGCATGCGCGCGAAAGACGAAAACTCATCCACCATCCGGCCGATATCGTTCACCTGGCGCACGATGGTTTCCGTGCATTGCTCGAAGACATCCGGATCGGAGGTAATTTCCTTGGCGTATTTGCGGCGCAGCCGCTCGGCGGAAAGCTGGATGGGGGTCAGCGGGTTCTTGATCTCATGGGCGATGCGGCGCGCGACATCCGCCCACGCGGCGTTGCGCTGCGCCAGCACGAGCTCGGTAATGTCGTCGAAAGTGATCACATAGCCTTCGATATCATCGCCCGACAGCTCTCCGGCGACGCGCACATTGAGCGTGCGGTCCTGGCCGCTGACGGAAAGAGAAAGCTGCTCCTGCGCGGATTTCTTTTTCGCGCCGGAGGCCGCCGCCACGACCTGCGCCATCGCGGGCAGAACCTCCACGAGTGGCTTGCCGTAAAATGCCTCGAAAGAGCCGCCGAGAAAGCGCTGCGCGGCCCTGTTTGCGTGATTGATGCGCCCTTCGGCATCGAGCCCGATCACACCGGCGCTCACACCGGCCAGCACCGCCTCGGTAAAGCGGCGGCGCTCATCCATCTCGTGGTTTGCGGAAATAAGATCGTTGCGCTGTTCCTCGATCTGCGAGGTCATGCGGTTGAAGGCGCGCGAAAGCCGGTCGATCTCATCATCGTCCCCCGCCTCTTCCACGCGGGTGGAAAGATCGCCGGTGCGCACCCGCTCGGCAGCGCCCATCAGACGGCCCAGCGGTTCGACGATGCGGTTCGCCGCCCAAAGGCCGAGCCAGATGGCGGCGAGCAGCACGACAAGGGCAACCGCGATATAAATCAACGCGAAGGTCACCTGCACGCCCTTCTGGCGGCCCTGCAGGCTTTTATATTCGCTCACTGCGGCCTGCGTGCGCGTCAAATGGTCGAGAACGCGGGAATCGATGAAACGGGCCGCATAGAGATAGGCGCCATTGACGCCCGGCAGCTCCAAGAGCGCGCGGATCTGGTTGCCGTCGCGCACGGTAAAGAGCACCACCTGCCCTTCTTCGGCCTGCTCGAACTGTTCATCCGTCGGCAGGTTCAAAGAGGGGGCGACACTTGCGGTGGCACGGGAGAGGATTTTCCCCTCCCGCGAGATGATATAGGCCGCATTGAGGGCGCGCAGCGCCGCCTGGGTGGCGAGCAGCTTTTGAAAGCGCTGCGGGCTCGTCGAAATCGAGGTGGCTTCGCGGCTCAGGTCGTTCGCCATCAAGGTGACTTCCGAGCGCAGCACCTGACTGTGTTCTTCCAGATAGCTTTCGGCCACTTCCAGCGAATTGCCGATGATTTCCCGCGTGCGCTCGCCGAACCAGATGTCGAGGCCGCGGTTGAGCGTGACCGTGGCGAAGACCGCAACAATAATGGCGGGCATCACCGCGACGACCGAAAACATCGTCACCAAGCGCGCATGGAGCTTCGCCCCGGCAATCCCGCTGCGCCTTGCCAGAATGATCCGCCCGACGCGCCAGAAAATCAGCGCGCAGAGGGTCAGAACGACCGCGAGATTGAGAATCAGCAGGATCAGGACCACGCCGTCATCCGGCGTGAAGGGAGTGGCACCCGTCAGGATCAGATAGGTGAAGGAGCCCAGAAACACCCCGGCCACGACAATGGCGACAGCCAGAATTGCCGAGATATTGCGCCGCTGGATGAAACTGAAAACCCGTCGATCCCAGCGGATACCGGTGAGCCGATCAGTCGCCGACATAGTCTATCTGTCCTGCTCCCAACTCATGCCCCCCGAAACCGGACTGCCAAGCTCTCCTACCCCCCAATGGCAAGTGTGCTCTACCGGTCACGGCTGAGGCCGGACTGGCCATATTCTGACCCTTGGGAAGGTACACATCAACAACAATGTTGCAAGTTTACATCAGAGGCTTTGTGGGGTCTTGCCGCACAGGGCGCGGGCCGGCGTCAGCCGAGCCCCCGCATGACATGCACGTCGAGCTCGCGGATCTTCTTGCGCAGTGTGTTACGGTTAATGCCGAGAAGATGCGCCGCCTTGATCTGGTTCCCCTTGGTTGCGGCGAGAGACAGCGACAGAAGCGGGCGCTCCACATCGCGCAGGATACGCTCGTAAAGACCGGCGGGCGGCAGGTCGCCCCCGAATTTGGCAAATTCCCGCCCGATGATTCGCTCGACCGCCGAACTCAAGGTTTCCTCGCCGAGCTCGATTTCCACGGCCGGCCCGACGGACGGCTCGGCGAGCTCCATTTCGATGACCTGCGAGCCGATGGTTTCTTCCGTATAAAGAGCGGCAAGACGGCGCACCAGATTTTCCAGCTCGCGCACATTGCCCGGCCAGCGGTAGCGCTTGAGATATTCCATGCCTTCGGCGTCGATGGTCTTGTGCGGCAGGCCCTGCGCTTCGCCCTGCTTGAGGAAATGGCGCACGAGATCGGGAATGTCTTCGGCCCGCTCGCGCAACGGCGGCAGGCGGATCGGCACCACGTTCAGGCGGTAATACAGGTCTTCGCGGAAAAGCCCCTGATTGATGAGCTGGCGCAAATCGCGGTTTGTCGCGGCAACGATCCGCACATCCGTCTTGATCGAGGTGCGCCCGCCCACGGTCGTGTATTCGCCTTCCTGCAGCACGCGCAAAAGCCGCGTCTGCGCCTCCATCGGCATGTCGCCGATCTCATCGAGGAAAAGCGTGCCGCCTTCGGCCTGCTCAAAGCGGCCCGCATTGCGCTGGCTGGCGCCGGTAAAGGCGCCCTTCTCATGGCCGAACAGCTCGCTCTCGATCAGTTCGCGCGGAATGGCGGCCATGTTGATGGCAACGAAAGGCCCATGGCGGCGCTTGCCGTAATCGTGCAGCGCGCGGGCGACAAGCTCCTTGCCCGTACCGCTTTCCCCGGAAATCATCACCGTCAGATCGGTCTGCATGAGCCGCGCCAGCACGCGGTAGATTTCCTGCATCGCCGCCGAGCGGCCGATCAGCGGCATCTTGTCTTCATCTTCGGATTTAGCGCGCGGGAGCGCGGATTCTTTGGGCTCAGACATCGCCCGGTCGACGACGCGGATCAGTTCGTTCAGATCGAAAGGCTTGGGCAGATATTCATAGGCCCCGCGCTCGGCAGCGGTGATCGCCGTCATCAGCGTGTTCTGCGCGCTCATCACGACGATCGGCAAATCCGGCCGCGCGCGTTTGATGCGCGGGATCATGTCGAAGGCGTTTTCATCCGGCATCACCACATCCGTGACGATAAGGTCTCCTTCTCCCTGGCTTGCCCAGCGCCAGAGCGTCGCGGCGTTACTCGTCGCGCGCACATCATAGCCCACACGGCCCAGCGCCTGGCTGAGCACGGTGCGTATCGCGGTATCGTCATCGGCAATGAGAATTGTTCCGCTGGGCATGGGGACCTCTTATCGGTTGAGCTCGAACTGGGGGGCAGGTGCGGCTTTGTCTTCGGGCGCGGGGCCTGAATGCATCGGCAGCAGCACGCGGAAAACGGTGCGGCGCGGGCCGCTGTCGCATTCGATGATCCCGCCGTGATCGCCGACGATTTTTGCGACCAGCGCCAGGCCGAGGCCTGTGCCGGAAGATTTCGTCGTCACGAAGGGATCGAAGAGATGTGCCTTGATGTCTTCGGAAACACCGGGACCATTGTCGATGACGCAAATCTCAAGCGGCAGACCGACGCGTTCTTTCGTGCCGGGAACGGAAATGCGCACGCCCGGCCGGTAAGCGGTCGTCAGAATGATTTCGCCGTCCTGCGCGCCGATCGCCTCGGCTGCGTTTTTCACGAGATTGAGAAAGACCTGCACGAGCTGGTTCCTGTCCCCCAGAACCGGTGGCAGCGAGGGATCGTATTCCTCGGTGATCTTGAGATTGCGGGCAAAGCCTTTCTCGGCAAGCTGGCGCACATAACCGAGCACGGCATGAATGTTCACTGCCTCGCGCGGTACCGGGCGCTCATCGGAAAAAATCTCCATCCGGTCGACAAGCTGGCGGATGCGGTCCACCTCATCGCAAATCAGCGTGGTGAGCGTGCGCTCGTCGGGCTCCGCCGTCAGCTCCAGAAGCTGAGCCGCGCCGCGAATGCCCGAAAGCGGGTTCTTGATCTCATGGGCGAGAACCGCCGCCATGCCGACGACCGAGCGCGCCGCGCCGCGATGGGTCAGCTGGCGGTCCATCTTATGCGCCATGGTGCGCTCTTGCAGGATGACGAGCACCTGCCGCTCGCCCTCTTCCGTTTCGCTGATCGGCGTGACTTGAATATCGACGGATTTTTCGCCGAAGCGCGGCGAGGCCAGATCGACCCCGTATTCATTGACCGAGGCCGCGTTGTCCATGACCTGATCGATCAGGGTAAGAAGCGGGCTGCCAAAGGGCACGAATTCGGAAAGCGGGCGGCGGGTGAGCACCGCATCGGAAGATTGGAAAAACTGCTGCGCCGCATCGTTCGTGTAGCGGCATTTGCCATCGGCTGCGACGACGAGAACCGGATGAGGCAGCGCATTCAAAATGCTTTCAGGACCCGCGCCCCCCGCTCCCGGCCATCCCTTGCCGGGTTTTACCGCCGTTTTCACGTTCATGCAGCCAGCCTTTCCATTTCATTCGCGTAATGCCGCTCCAGCGCCGCGATAACTTTTTCCGGCTCGTTTTCCCGCAGCACAGCGGCCTTGATTGGACCGCTCTGCGTACCGGCTTTCGCCGCCAACTCGTCGAGATACCAGGCAAGGTGTTTGCGGGCGATACGGTTGCCGAGTGCCGTGCCGTAAAGGGTGAGCGTGTCTTCATATTGCGTGCGCACCATCTCCCATTGCTCGGCAAGAGAGGGTTCGGCGGGCACGGCGCCCGTCTCGAGGAATTCGGCAACTTGAGACAAAAGCCAGGGCCGCCCGTTTGCTCCGCGCCCGATCATCACGCCGTCAGCGCCGGAAAGTTCAAGGCAGCGCGCGGCGTCCTCAAGGCGCAGAATGTCGCCATTGGCGATGAGCGGAATGGAAACAGCTTCCTTCACCGGGCGGATCGCCGCCCAATCGGCGCTGCCTTTGTAAAACTGGCAGCGGGTGCGCCCATGAACGGTCACAAGCTGCACGCCTGCCGCTTCCGCGCGCCGGGCAAGCTCGGGCGCATTCAGCGAGTTTTCATCCCAGCCAAGACGCATTTTCAGCGTCACTGGCACGCGGACCGCGCCCACCACAGCTTCGATAAGCTGTTGGGCATGATCGAGGTCACGCATCAGGGCGGAACCGGACAGGCCGGTCGTAACCTGTTTGGAGGGGCAGCCCATATTGATGTCGATAATGTCGGCGCCAGCCGCTTCGGCAAGCGCCGCGCCCTTGGCCATCCATTCCGCCTCACGGCCGGCAAGCTGAATAACGAGCGGGCCTTCCAGCCCCTCGCCCGCCGCGCGGCGCACCACATCGGGCCGCGCCCGCACCAGCTCCTCGCTCGCCACCATTTCGGAGACCACGAGCCCTGCTCCCAGCCGCTCGGCCAGCCGCCGGTAAGGCAAATCGGTGACGCCGGACATGGGCGCGAGGAAGACTGAATTGCGGGCCTCAACGGGGCCAATCTGAATACGCATGGATGGGGCCGCTTTTTTGGGCATCTCAATCAACTGCCTATCTATTATGCAATGTACGGGGCTTTTCCCCGGCTGGCAAGGGTTTCTGCGGGCTAGCGCCTTATAGATCCGCCCTTCCAAGCCTCTTGCCAAGTGGGGGCTGCCATGGGAAAGGAATGCCATGACCGCAGCAGCCCTCATCGTGGCCGCCGGCCGGGGCACCCGGGCGGGCGGGCCTCTTCCCAAGCAATATTGCCCCATTGGCGGCAGGCCGCTGCTTTATCACACCTTGGCGCGATTTGCCGCCCATCCGGCCATTTCACACATCCAAGTTGTGGTACATGGCGATGACCGCGCGCTTTATGAAGAAGCGGCAGACGGCTTGCCCGGCCTTTTACCGCCGGTTCCAGGCGGCGCGACCCGGCAGGCCTCGGTCCTCGCCGGGCTAAAAGCGCTGGCAGCGCTCTCCCCCGCCCCGCAGCAGGTGCTTATTCATGACGGGGCGCGCCCCTTCATTAGTGCGGACCTCATCTCCCGCGTACTGGATGCGCTGGAAAACGCGCCCGGCGCCCTGCCCGCCCTTGCCGTTACCGATACGCTGCGCCGGGGCGAGAATGGCTTTTGTGGTGAAACGGTGCCGCGCGAGGGACTCTGGCGCGCACAAACCCCGCAAGGCTTCCGCTTTGCCGATATTCTGGCCGCGCACCGCGCAGCAGAAGGCAGCGACATGAGCGACGATGTCGCGCTTGCCAGCGCGGCGGGGCTTAACGTGCGTCTCGTCGACGGCTCGGAAACGAATTTCAAAGTAACGCAGGCGGAAGACTTCGCCCGCGCGGAAACCTATTTGGCGGCACACATGGAAACACTAACGGGTTCCGGTTATGACGTTCACCGCTTTGCGGAGGGCAGCGAGGTCATGCTTTGCGGCATTGCCGTGCCCCATAGCCAGAGCCTTGCCGGTCATTCCGATGCCGATGTCGGCCTCCATGCGGCAACGGACGCGCTTTTGGGCGCCCTGGGCGATGGAGATATCGGCAGCCACTTCCCGCCCAGCGATCCGCAATGGAAGGGCGCGGCCTCTCATCTTTTTCTCTCCCACGCCGCAAAGCTGATGCGGGCACGCGGCGGCGCGCTTCTTCATCTCGATGTGACGCTGATCTGCGAGCGCCCAAAAATCGGCCCGCACCGCGAGGCCATGCGCGCCCGCCTTGCCGAAATTCTGGACGTGCCGCTGCACCGCATCTCCGTCAAGGCAACAACGACGGAAGGGCTCGGCTTTACCGGCCGCCAGGAAGGCATTGCGGCGCAGGCGCTCGCCACCATCCGTCTGCCTGCGGATGAATTCTCATGAGAAAGCAAGCCGCCTTCCTGCTGGCTACCTGGTTCGGCGCCGGTCTTTCCCCAATCGCGCCGGGCACGATGGGCTCTATCGCCGCGCTGCTATTCGCGCTGCCTGTCTATTGGCTCGGGCTGTCCCCGCTCCTTCTGCTTGGTGCCGCGGCGCTGCTTCTTCCCATCGGTATTTGGGCGAGCGGCATCTATTCAAAAGAAATCGGCGCGGAAGACCCCGGCGCCGTCGTCATCGATGAAGTGGCGGGTCAATGGATGGTGCTGGCGCTTGCGCCGCTTACCCCGCTTGGCTGGCTTGCCGCTTTCGCGCTTTTCCGGTTCTTCGACATTTTAAAGCCCTGGCCCGTCAGCTGGGCGGACCGCACCCTTGACGGGGGCACCGGCATCATGATGGATGACATTCTCGCCGGGCTTTACGGCATGGCCGCCATGGCCCTGGCCACTCATTTTCTGTTCTAAGCGAGCACGACATGGTTTTTCTGCCCAAACATATTCATCTGGCCGAACTGGTGCTGGCCGATTGCGGGGAGCGGAAACTCATGCTGGCGACGGCGGAATCCTGCACCGGCGGATTGATCGCCGGCCTCCTGACGGAAATTGCCGGGTCTTCCTCCGTCGTCGAGCGCGGCTTCGTTACCTATTCCAACGATGCCAAGCGCGATCTTCTGGGCGTGCCCGGTGACATGCTGGCCGATTTCGGCGCGGTGAGCGAGCCCGTCGCCCGCGCCATGGCCGAAGGCGCGCTCAACCATTCCAAAGCCGATATCGCCGTCTCCGTGACGGGCATTGCAGGGCCAGGCGGCGGCACACCGATGAAACCCATCGGCCTTGTGCATATTGCCTGCGCGCGGCGGGGGCAGAACATGATGCATGAGATGCACCGCTTCGGAGATATCGGGCGCGGGGAAGTGCGCATGGCAACGCTGGAAGCAGCGCTTCATCTCGTGCGCCGCCAGCTTGGGGCGGACTGAGCGGATTATCTAATTCGCCGTCTCGCCGTAGAGCACATAGGCCCGCTCGATAAAGGCTTCCACCATGCGGTCCACGGCCTTGGCGAAAACACCGGCGATCAGTGCTTCGAGCGTGCGGCTCTTGAATTCGAAATCCACCGAGAAATGAACGAAGCAGCCGTTCTCCGCAGGCTCGAAATGCCAATGATTGTCGAGGTGATGGAACGGGCCTTTGACGTAATCGGCATCCACCGTCATCGCCGCCTTGTCCGCCGTCACCCGGCTCGTAAACCGTTCACGGAACATTTTGTAAGCGATAAGCAGATCGGCGAGGAGAATTTCCTTGTCCCCAGCGATCTCGCGCGAGCGCACCCGCGCGCCCTGGCACCAGGGCAAGAACTCGGGGTATTTTTCCACTGCAGCGACCAGCGCGAACATGTCGCTGGCGGAAAAGGGAACGTGACGCGTTTCTTTATGGGACGGCATGGAAATCAGCGCTGTTTGCTGAGCGAGGCTTCCCGCGCTTCGCGCAGGCGGACGAAATCCTCATCCGCATGATAGGAAGAACGCGTGAGCGGGCTTGAGGAGACAAGCAGGAAGCCTTTCGTGCGCGCGATCCGCTCATAAGAAGCAAATTCTTCCGGCGTCACGAAGCGGTCGACGGCAGCATGCTTGCGCGTCGGCTGCAAATACTGGCCGATGGTCAGAAAGTCGATATCCGCCGAGCGCATGTCGTCCATGACCTGCAGAATTTCCTCGCGGCTTTCACCAAGCCCTGCCATGAGCCCCGACTTCGTGAAGATCGTGGGATCGACTTCCTTTACCCGTTGCAAGAGGCGCAGCGAATGGAAATAGCGTGCGCCGGGGCGGATGGACGGATAAAGCCGCGGTACGGTTTCCAGATTGTGATTGAAAACATCCGGCTTTGCCTCGGCAACTTTTTCGATCGCCCCTTCCTTGCGCAGGAAGTCAGGGGTGAGAATTTCGATCGTTGTGCCGGGCGCGCGGGCGCGGATCGCGCCGATCACATCGACGAAATGCTGCGCGCCGCCATCGGCAAGATCATCCCTGTCAACGGACGTGATCACGACATGTTTCAGGCCGAGCTTCTCAACCGCGCGGGCGACATTCTCCGGTTCTTCAGGGTCGAGCGGTTTCGGCAGACCCGTCGCCACATTGCAAAAAGCGCAGGCGCGGGTGCAGGCTTCGCCCATGATCATCATGGTGGCGTGTTTCTTCGACCAGCATTCGCCGATATTCGGGCAGCCCGCTTCCTCGCACACGGTCACAAGGCCATGCTCGCGGACGATCTTCTTGGTTTCGGTATAGACGGGCGAGCCCGGCGCCTTGACGCGGATCCATTTCGGTTTGCGCAGCACGGGCGTATCCGGCCGGTTCGCCTTTTCCGGGTGCCGGGGCCGTTCGCCTTTAACCGTGTCGAGTACCGTTACCATTCTGGTCTCCTCGGGAGCCATTTCTCAGGGACCTCTCTTAGGGGCGAGGGATAAGCCGCGCCCCTGCTTTTGGCAAGAGCCGCCCGCTTATTGCAGCCCAAGCCGGATAAACTGCTCTTGCGGCGCTTCGATGGACTGAAGGGCCATTCGCAGCTTTTCCGCGATCTCACGTTCTTTCGCGCCGCCCGCCAGATTTTCTTTCTCGGCGGGGTCGCTCTTCAGATCATATAGGAAATTTCCTTTGAATTTCGCATAGGCCCAATAAGGAATGTGATCTTGCGCCTCCCAGACCTGGCGCAGCACCGGCACCGTGCTGCCGGGCATCCGGCCGAGCACCGCCCGCTCGTCCGGCAGCGGCATTTCCTGCTCGCGGGTCAGGAAATGCGTCGGCATGGTGGACCAGCGGTTCGACATCATGCAGAGCGGGGCGTTTTCCCCTTCCGGCGCACGGGCATATTTGTGGCTGCCGTCGATGAGATGCACTTCCCGGCCCCAAACGCCGGTCAGCAGCCAATCGCGCACCTTGCCGCTTGTTCCCTCCAGCAGCGGCAAGAGCGAGTGCCCATGGCTCGGCTGACGCAGCTTTTCTTCGACACCGAATATCTCCGCAAGTGTCGCAAAGAGATCGACACTCGTCGTCAACGCATCGCAGGTGCCCGCCTCAATCCCCGCTCCCGCTATCAAGAGCGGAATATGGCCGAGCGTTTGATAGATCGGCACGCCCGGCTTGCCCCAGATATCCCGCTCACCAAGATAATGCCCATGGTCGGTGCAGAGGACAAAAAGCGTGTCCTCCCACAGCCCCTGCTCTTCCACTGCCGCTATTACCTTGCCGAGCCAGTGGTCGATCATGGTCAGCTTACCGCCATAGGACGCGCGCAGCTGCCTGGCCTGACGTTCGTCGATCACCCCTTTAGAGACGCCCCCTTCCACGTAAGGCGGCCAGATCAGATGCGGGCCTTCCCAGTCCGGGTCGTACATGGAGGCGTAAGGTTCGGGCGTATCGAACGGTTCATGCGGGTCGAACTCGTCCACAAAAAGGAAGAAGCGCTCGTGACGGCCTGCGTTTTCTTTCAACCAGCGGGCAGCGGCGGCCATGGTGCGCGGGCCGGGAAAATCCTCTTCGCCGCGGAACCAGCCGCGCGAATTGTCATAGGGCATCGGATGCTTGCGCATGAAGTCCGGCGCGCCGGCCCAGCTGGGATCGCCTACCGTTTTCCACGGGTCGCCTTCATGACCGCGCTGATAATCCCAGGCGCTGAAATCGACGTGATAATTCTCGCCGCCCGTTTCAAAAAGATGCGGGTGATCGGAAATCAGCTGCGAGGTCACACCGGCCTCCCGCAGCCGGTAGGTAATGGCGTCTTCCCATAACTCGATGGAGCCCCAGGGTTTCCAGAGAAAATCCCAGGTGCCGCAAAGAATGTCGTGCCGCGCGGGCATGCAGGGCAGCGAGCCCGTGTAATGATTGGTGAAACACTGTGCCCGGGCCGCAAGCCGGTCGATATTCGGCGTTTTAAACTCGTCGCCGCCATAACAGCCGAGCATGTGCCGGTTCAAACTGTCGAGCAGCACCATCACGACATTTTTGGGCGCGATGCTCATGCCTTATTTCCCTCTGCGGCCAAACGCCGTTTACGCCGGGCCGCCATCCAAAGATTGAGGCTTTCCACCGTGATGGAGAAGGCAATCGCCGCGTAGATATAACCGCGGGGAATATGGAAATGCAGGCCGTCCGCCATCAGCGAGGCGCCGACAAGCAGCAGGAAGGCGAGCGCCAGCATCTTCACCGTCGGATGCGCCAGCACGAAATCGCCCACGGGTTTGGCCGCAAAGAGCATAACCGCCATGGCAATCACGATGGCGAGCACCATGATCTCCAGATGCTCGGCGATACCCACGGCGGTGATCACGCTATCGAGCGAGAAGACCACATCGAGCAGCATGATCTGTACGATGGCTGCAACCATGGTCGTACCAGCTTTCGCTTTCGGGCCTTCATCCGCCCCTTCAAGCATGTGATGAATTTCCGTCGTGCCTTTGGCGAGGAGAAAGAGCCCGCCGCCGAAAAGCACGATGTCCCGCCAGGAAATACCGAGATCGAAGACTTCGAAGAGCACGGTGGTCAGGCTCGCCATCCAGGCAATGGAAAAGAGCAGCGCAAGGCGCATCAGCAGCGCGCCGGCCAGACCGATCTTTCTGATTTTCTCGCGCTGATGTTCCGGCGCGCGGGCGGCGAGGATCGACAGAAAAATCAGATTGTCGATGCCGAGCACCACTTCAAGCACGGTGAGCGTGAGAAGGCTTGCCCAGGCCTGAGGATCGGTAAGAAGATCGAGCATGGAAGTCCCATCAGAAATTGAGCGGCCGGCCGAAAGCGTCCAGCACCGATTCGTGCATATGTTCGCTCAAAGTCGGGTGCGGGAAAATAGCCGCCATCAAATCGGCTTCCGTCGTCTCGAGCTGGCGGGCTACCACATAGCCCTGAATGAGCTCGGTGACTTCCGGGCCGATCATGTGTGCACCCAGAAGCTCCCCGGTTTTTTCGTCGAAAACGGTCTTTATGAAGCCGTCCGTCTCACCGAGCGCAATGGCTTTACCGTTTGCTTGGAAAGGCGCGCGGCCGACCTTGACCTTATAGCCCGCTTCCTTGGCTTTCGCTTCCGTCAGGCCGACGCTTGCCACTTGCGGATGAGAATAGGTGCAGCCTGGTACTTTGGTCACGTCGAGAGGGTGCGCGTCCTTCACGCCCGCAATGCGCTCTGCCGCGAGCACACCTTCATGGCTGGCTTTATGCGCGAGCCAGGGCGCGCCAACGAGATCGCCAATGGCATAGATGCCTTGGGCCGCCGTCTCGCACCATTTGTCCACCATGACGCGGTCTACGGTGATTTCTTCCGTGCCCTTCTTTGTCTTCACATGAGCGGTGACATTGTTTTTGCCCTTGTCGAGCTTCTGCACTTGCCCGCCGGTAATGATCTTGATGCCGCGCTTTTTGAAAGCGCGTTCGGCTTGTTTGGAAATTTCTTCGTCTTCAACAGGCAAGATGCGGTCCAGCACTTCCACCACCGTCACATCCGCGCCGAAGCTGCGATAGAAGCTCGCGAACTCCATGCCGATAGCGCCGGAGCCGATCACCAGCAGAGATTTCGGCATCTCTTTGGGCGTCATGGCGTGTTTATAGGTCCAGATCAGCTCGCCGTCCGCTTCCATGCCTTTCAGCTCCCGCGCGCGGGCGCCGGTGGCAAGGATAATATTCTTGGCTTTGATCTTTTCGGTTTTACCGTCTTTTTCGACTTCGACGAGGCCTTTGCCGGCGAGCTTTGCCGTGCCGTCGATGACGCTCACCTTATTCTTCTTCATTAGAAACTGGATGCCGTTTGAAAGCTTGTCCGCGACCTTGCGGCTGCGCTCGACAATCTTCTTGCCATCAAAGCCGATCTTCTCCGCCGAAAGGCCAAACTCCTCGGCCTTCTCCATCAGCATATAGACTTCGGCGGAGCGGAGCAGTGCCTTGGTCGGAATACAGCCCCAATTGAGGCAAATGCCGCCGAGCTTGTCCCGTTCCACAATGGCCGTCTTAAGGCCGAGCTGAGACGCCCGCACCGCCGCGATATAGCCGCCGGGACCGGAGCCGATGATCACCACGTCGAAAGATTGTTCTGCCATGGCGCCCTCACATCAACATGGTGGCGGGAAATTCCACAAAGCCTTTAAAGGCCTCAAGGAAACGCGCGCCGAGCGCCCCGTCGATCACGCGGTGATCGCAGGACATGGTGCAGGTCATCATTGTGGCGGCCACAAGTTCATCGCCTTTCACGACCGCGCGTTTCTCCCCCGCACCGACCGCCAGGATGGCCGATTGCGGCGGGTTGATGACGGCAGTGAAATTCTTGATGCCATACATGCCGAGATTGGAAATGGAAAAGCCGCCGCCTTCATATTCCTGCGGCTTCAGCTTCCTCCGATAATGGGCGTAATGAGCCCGCCCTCGATGGCAACGGCAATGCCGACATTGGCATGCTTATGCATAAGGAGGCTGTCCCCGGCAAAGCTGGCATTGACCTCCGGCACTTTTTTCAGGGCCAGCGCGGCGGCGCGGATGAGGAAATCGTTGACCGACAGTTTCACGCCCTCGGGTGCCCGCTCGTTCAGCTCCTTGCGCACGCGCAAAAGCTCGTCGATCTCGCAATCCACGGTGAGATAATAATGCGGGATTTCCTGCTTGGATTGGGTGAGGCGCTTGGCAATCGTCTTGCGCATCTTGTCCATCGGCACTTCGTCATACGTGCCGTCTTCGAAGAAAGCGCGCGGATCGAGTGACGGCGCAAGGCTTGGACCACCGGCAGAGGCCGCCGCCTTCGTGCCGGGCTTTGCTTCTTCCACATCCTTTTTGACGATCCGTCCGCGCGGGCCGCTGCCGGACAGCGCGGCAAGGTCGATGCTTTTGTCCTCGGCAATGCGCTTTGCGAGCGGACTTGCGAAGATGCGTTTGCCGTCCGGTTTCCCAGGCGCAGCTTCCTCTTTCTTCGCAGCTGGCTTCGCAGCCGGTTTTTCTTCCGGCTTTGCCTCTTTCTCTTCTTTCTGCTCGGACTTCTTGCCATCCGCTTTTTTCGGCGCAGGCGATGCGGCTTCCGGATCGAAATTGTCCAGCGCGGACTTATCCTCGCCCTCTTCCAAGAGCACCGCAATCACCTTATTGACGGGTACGCCCTCCGTGCCTTCGTCCACCAGCAATTGGCCGACCGTGCCTTCATCCACGGCTTCGACTTCCATCGTCGCTTTGTCGGTTTCGATTTCCGCGATCACGTCGCCGGGGCCGACCTTATCGCCCTCTTTGACCGACCATTTGGCAAGCGTGCCCTCTTCCATCGTGGGAGAGAGCGCCGGCATGGTTACGGGTATCGGCATGGCTCCCTCCTTTAAAGGTAGCAGACGGCTTTCACCGCCTTCACCACATCCTTGGCGCTGGGCAGCGCCAGCTTTTCAAGATTGGCGGCATAAGGCAGCGGCACGTCCTTGGCGCTAACGCGGGCAACCGGCGCGTCGAGATAATCGAACGCCTGTTCCATGATCTGCGCGGCGATTTCCGCGCCCATGCCGCAGACGGGCCAGGTCTCTTCCACCGTCACCACGCGGTTCGTCTTTTTCACCGATTGAATGACGGGCTCAAGATCGAGCGGGCGCAGCGTGCGCAGGTCGATCAGTTCGGCGGAGATGCCCTGCTCTTCCAGCTCCTTCATCGCCTCCAGGCAATAATCGATGCCGCGGCTGAAAGAGACGAGCGTTACGTCGCTCCCCTCTTTCATGACTTTCGATTTGCCGATGGGCACGACCCAATCATCCATCTCCGGCACGTCGAAAGAGCGGCCATAAAGGATTTCGTTTTCAAGGAAGATGACGGGATTGGGATCGCGGATCGCCGCTTTCATCAGGCCTTTAGCATCCGCCGCCGAATAAGGCGCGACGACTTTGAGCCCCGGAATATGCGCATACCAGGCCGAATAATCCTGGCTGTGCTGGGCGGCCACGCGCGAGGCAGGCCCGTTCGGCCCGCGGAAAACCATGGGGCAGCTCATCTGCCCGCCGGACATGTAGCGTGTCTTGGCGGCGGAATTGATGATCTGGTCCATCGCCTGCATGGCGAAGTTGAAGGTCATGAATTCGACGATGGGGCGCAACCCGCTCATGGCCGCGCCAATGCCGAGCCCGGCAAAGCCATGTTCCGTGATCGGTGTATCGACCACGCGTTTGGCGCCGAATTCATCGAGAAGGCCTTGCGTGACTTTGTAAGCGCCCTGATATTCAGCCACTTCCTCGCCCATCACGAAGACGCGTTCATCGGCGCGCATTTCCTCGGCCATTGCGTCGCGCAGGGCCTCGCGCACCGTCGTTTCCTTCATCTTCGTGCCTTCCGGCACGTCAGGTTCCTTAATCTCGATTTTTACTTCCGGTTTGCCGCCGTCTTCCTCGTCCTCATCCCCTTCTTCATCGCTTTCGGCCTCATCCTGCTTTTTAGCTTTTTTCGGGGCGGGCATTTCGGCTTTTGTCTCAGCCTTATCGAGATCGCTTTCGTCTTCGCCCTCTTCCAGAAGCAGCGCGATTACATCGTTCACCGGCACGTTCTCCGTGCCTTCCTCGATGAGGATCTTACCGATCGTGCCTTCATCGACCGCTTCCAGCTCCATCGTCGCCTTGTCGGTTTCGATCTCGGCGATCACATCGCCGGGCGCGACCTTGTCGCCTTTCTTCACCAGCCATTTGGCCAGCGTGCCTTCTTCCATCGTGGGCGAGAGCGCCGGCATGGTTATGTTCTGCGGCATTTAAGCGGCCTCCCCATCGCTGAGCACATCGGTCCAAAGCTCCTTGGCATCGGGCTCCGGGCTTTCCTGGGCGAAATTCGCCGCTTCGGAGATGATGCCGCGCACCTTCTTGTCGATGGCTTTCAGATCGTCCTCGCTTGCATGTTTGCCTTTCAGAAGCCGCGCGCGCACCTGCTCGATCGCGTCATGCTCTTCGCGCATCTTGTTCACTTCTTCCTTGGCCCGGTATTTCGCCGGGTCCGACATGGAGTGCCCACGGTAGCGATAGGTCATCATCTCCAGAATGTAAGGGCCCTTGCCGGCGCGGCACCATTCGGCAGCGCGCTCGCCTGCTTCCTTCACGGCACGCACATCCATGCCGTCCACCTGCTCGCCGGGAATGTTGAAGCTAATCCCGCGCTTTGAGAGATCCGTCTGCGCGGAGGCGCGCTTTACGGATGTGCCCATCGCGTATTGATTGTTCTCGATGATGTAGATGACTGGCAACTGCCAAAGCTCGGCCATGTTGAAGCTTTCATAAACCTGACCCTGGTTCGCCGCCCCGTCCCCGAAATAGCAAAGCGTGACGCGCCCGTTCTCTTCATAGCGGTTGGCGAAGGCGAGCCCGGTGCCGAGCGGCACCTGCGCGCCGACAATGCCGTGGCCGCCATAGAACTTCTTTTCCACGGAAAACATGTGCATGGAGCCGCCTTTGCCCTTGGAAAAGCCGCCCTCACGCCCCGTCAGCTCCGCCATGACGCCTTTCGGGTCCATGCCGCAGGCCAGCATGTGCCCATGGTCGCGGTAACCGGTGATCACCTGGTCGCCTTCCTCGATGGCCATTTGCATGCCCACCACCACGGCTTCCTGGCCGATATAAAGATGGCAGAAGCCGCCGATGAGGCCCATGCCGTACATCTGCGCTGCCCGCGCTTGCGCCGCCCGCGCGTTTGCGCGCCGGGCTCTTCTTGGCTGCCGTTTTTTTGGCGGCGGTTTTCTTCGAGGCAGATTTCCGGGACGCGCTTTTGGCTTTCGGCGCCGCACGTTTGGCAGACATTGGGGGGCCTCCCTTTCAAGGCGTGCTCATGCTCATATGAACGCACGAATACCTTAAAAGTTAGGCATTAAAAGTTTGATTTGCATAAAGAAATTATGACTTAACTGGTTTTCAGTTAAGTGCCGTAACGTCAGCGCAGGTCACGGAATATCGTAATTTCGTCGGGGCGCGCATAGCCGAGCGAGGCGCGAGCCCGCTCATCCAGCAGATCCGGGTCAAGGCTTTCCGGGCGCAAGAGCGCCACATGCCGCTCCAGTTCCTTGCGGGTCTGGCGCTTGGCTTCCAGCTCCTCTTCAAGGGCGGAAAGCTCCTGCTCGTTTTCCAGATATTTCTGCACACCCTGGCCGCCGATCGTCGCGTGATAGCCGAAGTAAAGTGCCAAAATCCCGCCGAGAACCGGCAAAAGCAGGTATCTCAGACGAAGCGGTTCACGGGTGCGAATCAGTTCAAAGCGGCTCATAAGGCAAGAGAATCACAGAGTGATTCTCCCGGTCAAGAGTCGAGATTCGCTTTTGGAGTCAAGGATTCGATTTTTCTGTGGAAAGCCGCTTTTCGGCAAATTGGCGCTGCGCCCAACCCTCCCCATATCTACAACACAGGTCAGCAAATGGGGGCTCTCATGTTCAGTCACGTCACGCTCGGCGCCAATGACTTTGCCAAGGCGCTCGCCTTTTACGATGCCGTTTTCGGCGCGCTCGGCATTCCCAAATTCTTCGAGGTGGACGGCTCCGCCGCCTATGGCGAGGAAAAAGGCCCGAAGGTTTTCATCCTCTCGCCTTTCAACGGCAAGCCCGCCAAACCCGGCAACGGTGTCCATGCCGCCTTCCTCGCCAAAACCCGCGCGCAGGTCGATGCCTTCCATGCCGCGGCCCTTGCCCATGGCGGCAGCGATGAAGGCGCGCCGGGGCTGCGCCCGCATTACCATCCGAATTATTACGGCGCTTATGTGCGCGATCCCGACGGCAATAAAATTCAAGCCGTCTGTCACAGCTCGAAGGGGTGAGGCGAAGCGCCTCCCGCACTTTATTTATTCCTGTCATGGCCCGGTTTATCCGGGCCATCCACTGCAACCGGTCACAGTGTTTGAAGCACTGCCCATGGATGTCCCGCATGAAGCGGGGCATGACAATGGATAGGCAACAGAAAAAAGAAAATTAGCCAGCAAGCCATCTTGCCGCGCCCTCGCCCGCCGTCCGCCCCGTAGCGAAAGACGCGGTGAGCAGATAGCCGCCGGTCGGCGCTTCCCAGTCCAGCATTTCACCGGCACAAAAAACGCCTGGTAGTTTCTTCAGCATGAAGCGCGTTCCCATTTCGCTGAAGGGAACCCCGCCCGCGCTGGAGATCGCTTCTTCGATGGGACGCGGGCGCAAAAGCGGCACCGGCAGATGTTTGATCGCGGCGGCAAGGCGGGCCGGATCATCGAAAACATGCCTGTCCGTCATTTCCCGCAAGAGCGCCGCCTTGGCGCCCGCAAGACCGAGCTTGCGCTTTAAATGCGTGGCCATGGATTTCTTCCCGCGCAGCTCGCCAACACGTTCGGCCACCTCGCGCTCACTGCGCCCAGGCAGAAGATCGATTTCCAGCACCGCTGTCCCGTCCCGCTCCAGCGCCTCGCGCAGAGCGGCGGAGAGCGTGTAGACCGCGCCGCTTTCAAGCCCGTGCTGCGTGATCACGCATTCTCCCTTCACTTGGCGGCCGCCAAAAGAAAGCGTGACGGGTTTGAGCGGCGCCCCCGCGAAGCTCTCTTTCAGATGCGCGCTCCAGGCGACATCGAAGCCGCAATTGGCCGGGCGGAAGGGCGAAAGCGCGATGCCTTTTTCCTCAAGGTACGGCCCCCAGGCTGCATCCGAGCCAAGCTGCGGCCAGCTTGCCCCGCCAAGCGCCAGCACCACGGCGCGCGCTTTAACAGCGCGCTCGCCTTCCGGCGTTTCAAACAAAAGCGCGCCGTCTTCCCGCCAGCCCTTCCACTTATGCCGGACATGGGTGGTAAGCCCGTTCGCCCGCAAACGCCGAAGCCAGGCGCGCAGCAGCGGCGCGGCTTTCATCTCTGCCGGAAAGACCCGGCCCGATGTACCGGTGAAGGTTTCCACGCCAAGCCCGTAAGCCCATTCACGCAGGCGCTGCGGAGAAAGCGCGCGCAAGGGCTCGTCCAACGGCGCATTGGCCGCTCCGAAGCGCGTCAGAAACTCTTCCAAAGGTTCGGCATGAGTAAGGTTGAGGCCGCTCTTGCCCGCCATCAGAAATTTGCGCGCGAGCGAGGGCATGGCGTCGTAAAGATGCGGGGCTATACCCCGTTCCGTCAGCGCCTCGGCGGTCATCAGCCCCGCAGGGCCGCCGCCGATGATGACAACAGGCAGCGGCTCTTGCGTGCTCATGTGGTTTCCTTCGGCTCTCTCAGCCCTTTAGGATGGAACGGCCGGCATATTCGGCAGCCGGGCCAAGCAGCTCTTCGATGCGGATGAGCTGGTTGTATTTTGCTAGCCGGTCGGAACGGGCGAGCGAGCCGGTTTTGATCTGGCCGCAATTCGTCGCCACCGCAAGATCGGCAATCGTCGCATCTTCCGTCTCGCCGGAGCGGTGCGACATGACGGCGGTGTAGCTTGCCTTATGCGCCATCTCCACCGCTTCCAGCGTCTCGGTCAGCGAGCCGATCTGGTTGACCTTCACGAGGATGGAATTGGCGACGCCCTGCTTGATGCCGTCGGCAAGACGCGCCGGGTTCGTGACGAAAAGATCGTCGCCTACGAGCTGTACCTTGTCGCCGATTTTTTCGGTGAGCAGTTTCCAGCCCGCCCAATCGTCTTCGGACATGCCGTCTTCGATGGAGATGATCGGATAACGGCCCACGAGGTCCGCCCAATAGTCGACCATCTGTCCGGCATCGAGCTTCTTGCCCTCGCCTTTCAGATCGTAGATGCCATCCTTGTAGAACTCGGTCGAGGCCGCATCGAGCGCAAGATAGATGTCCTCACCGGGCTTGTAACCGGCTGCCTCGATGGCCTTCATGATGAAGCCGATGGCGGCATCGGTGGAAGCGAGGTTCGGCGCAAAGCCGCCTTCATCGCCCACATTCGTGTTGTGGCCTTCGTCTTTCAGGCCCGCCTTCAGCTTCTGGAAGACTTCCGCGCCCATGCGCACCGCATCCGCCACGTTTTCGGCGGCGACGGGCATGATCATGAATTCCTGAATGTCGATGGGATTATCCGCGTGCTCACCGCCATTGATGATGTTCATCATCGGCACCGGCAGAATGCGCGCGGCGGGGCCGCCGAGATAGCGGAAAAGCGGCAGGCCGGTCGAATCCGCCTGCGCCTTTGCCAGCGCCAGCGAAACGCCCAGAATGGCGTTGGCGCCGAGGCGGGCCTTGTTCGGCGTGCCGTCAAGCTGGCACATGATCCGGTCGATCGCCACCTGCTCGCCCGCGTCCATGCCGGAAATGGCGTCGAAGATTTCGCCGTTCACCGCTTCCACGGCCTTGCGCACACCCTTGCCGCCGAACCGGGACTTGTCCCCGTCGCGCAGCTCCACCGCCTCATGGGCGCCCGTGGAGGCGCCGGAGGGCACTGCCGCCCGGCCCACCGCGCCGTCATCCAGCACCACATCGACCTCGACCGTCGGGTTGCCCCGGCTGTCCAGAATTTCACGTCCGATAATGTCGATGATGGCTGCCATGGGTGCCCTGCTCCGCTTTGATGAATTCGCGGGCGATACATACCCAAGGAAGCAGCGCTGGAAAAGCCTCAAATGCCCCAAAAGCAGTTTGGGGACCGCTCTTGCGATCCCCAAACCGTTAAACGCTCACCCTTTCGCGCTCCCGCGCACCATTGGGGGGCGGCGCCTCCTCCCAGCGGTGGGTCAGTGCCGCGGACAGCTTGCCCCGTTCCTTTTTGGCATAATCCATAATGGCATCCATGGATGCCCGGGACATGCCCAGAACGAAGCGCAGCCCTTCGCGTTGATCGAGAATCTGGTCGACCCGTTCCGGCGGCATATGCTGTGCAACCGTGAGGATAAAAAAGACTTCCGAATGGAAACTGTGCCGCAACTCGACGGAATTACAGGCCACATCCAGGAATTTCTCCTTACCGGCCTGCGTGACTTCGTAGATCTTCTTGTTCGGCCGGCCCTCCTGCTCGACCTTTTTGAAGGTCACCAACCCCTCTTTTGCCAGATCATTCAGCGCCGGATAGACGCCGCTTGCACTCACATCGAGAAACGGTGACAGAACGAACTCAAACTCTTTTTTTATGTCATATCCAGTGGCCGGGCCGCGCATCAGCACTGCCAGGACCATTTCCTTTGCATTCACGAACGAGTCCTCCCCCGACTGTTCTATTTAACGCGGTTATTGTGACCAGCATTTTCATCACAATCAACCTAACTGCATTTATCCCTGAGAATTGGGGATACATAATTTTGCATTATGCTATTTTTATATAAGATATTTTATGATATCAGCGCGCCTGACTAAAGGTGAAGCTTCTCCTCCTCCTCCTCGATGCTTTTCCTTCAGTCGCATTCCTCTGGCGGGCGGCTCCCCCTCGGGCCGCCCGCATCAGATGAGAACAATAACGGGTAGTGGGTGAGGTAACATGCGTAACCACAGCTTCGCGCAGGAGCGCCATAAGGCGCGTTCCGCAGCGTATTTTGCCGGTCTTTTGGCCGGTGTTTCGTTTCTGGCTCTCAGCGGCCAGGCTTCGGCCGAAAGTTTCGAGATCGGAAATGTCGACGTCAACGTCGATTCCACCGTCTCCCTCGGGGTCTCCTTGCGCGCGAGCGACCGGGACTGCGAGATGGTCAATGTCGTCAATGGCGGCTGCCGCACGGCAAATGGCAGCACACAGAGTGTCAATTCCGATGACGCCAATTTGAACTTCGACCAGTGGGATTTCACCTCCATCACGGCCAAGGCGACTCACGACATTTCCGCCAGCTGGCAGAATTTCGGCGCCTTCGCGCGGGTGAAGTATTTCTACGACCATGTCTATGCGCAGAACGACATGCGTCACCGCAAGCTCAATCACGATGCGCGCCAGCGGCTGAATAACGGCATCGATCTGCTCGACGCCTTCGTTTACACGGACTTCGCCGTGGACGATGTTTTCGTCACGCTGCGTGCCGGCAAGCAGGCGCTCAACTGGGGCGAGAGCCTTTTCATTCCGGGCGGCATCAATGCCTTCCAGGCGGTGGACGTGGCCGCGCTACGCACACCGGGTTCGGAACTCAAGGAAGCCTTCCTGCCGATGCCCATGCTTTCCGCGCAGCTGGCTTTCCCGAACAATCTGTCGATGGAAGCCTTCTGGCAGTTCGACCATGTGGAAACGGAACTCGATCCGGCCGGCTCCTTCTATGCGACGACGGATATTGCCGGTCCCGGTTCCCTGCCCGCGCTTTCCGCCGCGCAGGTCGATGATCTGAGCGCTTTTGCGGGGGCTGGCGCGTTTCCGCCGAACCCGCTTCTGCCCATCGCGCTGCCGCGCGGGGAAGACCAGGGCCGCAACGACACGAACCAGTACGGTCTGGCACTGCGCTATTATGCCGAGGACGTAAATCAGGGCACGGAGTTCGGGCTTTACTACACCCATTACACCTCCCGCCTGCCCTTCCTGACCTTCCGCAACGGGCCGCAGAATTTCGCTCAGACCTGTACGGCGCTTTTCGGCAGCCCCACCTGCCTGAACAACCCGACGGCCATTCAGGGCGCCTTCTCTTACGGTGCGAACCAGGGCACCTATTTCTATCAGTTCCCTGACAGCATCGAGACGTTCGGCGCGAGCTTCAGCACGCTTTTCGACGGCACCGCCGTTGCGGGCGAGCTGGCCTTCACGCCGCGCATGCCGCTGGCCACCACGGACCAGCAGCAGAATGCCAGCCAGACGGACGGTCAGGGCGCAACGCCCTTCCTGACGGGCGGCCGCGCCACCACAACAAGCCGCCTCGATCCGGTCGGTCCCGGTCAGGCGACGCAGGCCATCGTCTATGAGGAAACGCTGACGGGCCAGATCAACACGATCGACTCGTTCGCAACCAGCCACTGGCTGCCGCAGTTCATCGGCTCGGACAATGCGACGTTCCTGACGAATGTGGGCTTCATGTATGTGCCGGATGCCGAAGACCATCCGCTGAACCGCTCCGGCTCGCTGCGGGGCATCGAGAACCCGTTCGGCGCGGCGCTCTTTGCCAATGGCGTGACGGAAGTTCAGTACGGCACGGCGTTCTCTGCCGGTTACCGCCTTGTGGTGGCAGCCGATTACAACAACGCCTTCGGCCTGCCGGTAACGCTGAGCCCCAATGTCGCCTGGCGGCATGACGTGACGGGCTACTCGCCCGGCCCCATCGGCCCCGGCTTCGTTTCGGGCCTGAAGGCGGTCACGCTCGGCCTCAACGCCTCCTACCAAAGCGCCTGGCGCGCCTCGCTCGGCTATACGAACAGCTTCGGCGGCGGCTTCCGCAACGCGCTCAACGACCGGGATTTCGTCTCGGCCAGCATTTCCTATGCCTTCTAAAGGCTTCTGACAGGGAAGGCGCAACATAAGCGCTGCAAAGCCCCGGCGGGTCCGCCTGCCGGGGCTTTTTCATGTCCTCATTCCGGCCCGTCCCTCTCGTTACTTGACGGATGCGCCCCCATCTGCACAACAGCGGGAGGAAAGGACGAGCCATGACCTCAAAAGCGAGCCCAAAGGACAGCCCCGCGAAAGACGGCGCAAAACGCGCCCTGGTGCTGTTTTCCGGCGGCCAGGATTCCACCGTCTGCCTCGCCTGGGCTCTGCAGCGCTTCGAGGCGGTGGAAACCGTCGGCTTTTCCTATGGCCAGGCCCATAGCGTGGAAATGATCTGCCGGGAGAAGGTTCGGGCGGAAATCGCCCGGCACTTTCCGGATTGGGCGCGCCGGCTCGGGCCCGATCATGTACTGGACCTAAGTGAGCTTGGCCGGATTTCCGAGACGGCGCTGACCAGCGACATGGAAATCGAGATGGGCGAGAACGGCCTGCCCAATACCTTCGTGCCCGGCCGCAATCTGCTCTTTTTGACTTACGCGGCGGCGCTGGGTTACCGGCGCGGCACGCAGGCGCTGGTGGGCGGCATGTGCGAGACCGATTATTCGGGCTATCCCGATTGCCGCGCCGATACCATGAAAGCCATGGAAAGCGCCCTCAGCCTCGGCATGGACAAGCCCTACACCATCGAAACGCCGCTCATGTGGCTCGACAAGGCCGCGACCTGGGCGCTGGCGGAGGAACTCGGGGGGGAAACACTTATCGAGATCATCCGCGAGCAGACCCATACCTGCTATCGCGGCGAGCGGACGCATCGCCATGACTGGGGATATGGCTGTAATGATTGCCCGGCCTGCGCGCTGCGCCGGCAGGGATATGAAGCGTGGATGAAGCAGCGGGCTCATGTATAGCGTCAAAGAAATCTTCTATACGCTTCAAGGCGAAGGCGCCAATGCCGGGCGTCCGGCCGTCTTTTGCCGTTTTGCCGGGTGCAATCTGTGGACCGGGCGCGAGGAAGACCGCGCCAAAGCCGTCTGCACCTTTTGCGATACGGATTTCGTGGGCACGGACGGGCAAAATGGCGGCAAATTCGCGGGCGCCGAAGAACTGGCCGCCCGCATCGCCTCCTTCTGGCCCAAGGAAGGTACGGGCCTGCAGGGCGCGCCGCTCGTCGTGTGCACGGGCGGAGAGCCCTTGCTTCAGCTCGATGAACCGCTTATTGAAGCGCTTCACGCGAAAGGTTTTTCCATCGCCGTGGAAACCAACGGCACGCTTGAAGCGCCATCCGGCATCGACTGGATTTGCGTGAGCCCGAAAGCGGATGCGCCCCTCGTTCAGCGCAGCGGACAGGAACTCAAACTCGTCTACCCGCAGGAAAAGGCCCGGCCGGAAGATTTCGACGCGCTCGCCTTCGAGCATTTCTTCCTGCAGCCCATGGACGGGCCGGCGCAAAAGGAAAACACGAACGCGGCTGTGGCCTATTGCATGGCCCACCCCAAATGGCGGCTCAGCCTGCAGACACACAAGTTCATCGGGATCGACTGATGCGTATCTATAAAGAGTTCACTTTCGAGGCAGCCCACTATCTGCCTTCCGCCCCGCCCGGCCATCCGAACAGCCGGCTGCACGGCCATTCCTTCCGCGCCGTCGTCTGGCTGGCCGGTACGCCCGATCCCGAGACGGGGCTCATTCGCGAGTTTTCCGAATTCCGCGATGCACTGGAAGATGCGCGTCAGGCGCTCGACCATCACTGCCTGAACGAGATCGAGGGACTGGCCGCGCCGACGCTGGAATGCCTGACCATGTGGATCTGGCGGCGGCTGAAAAACTCCCTGCCGCAAATCGCGCGGGTGGAAGTGCACCGGGACACCTGCAAGGAAGGCTGCGTCTATGAGGGCGAAGCCGATTAGGAGATAATCCGATGGCGGAATATACCAAAGACTTGACGCAGCTCGGCGCGAAAACCGCCGCTCCTGAGACGCCGGAAGAGGCAGAGCTCGAGCGCGTGCCCAACCCCCATGCCGACACGGACTATCTTGCCCGTTTCACCTGCCCGGAATTCACCTCGCTTTGCCCGGTAACGGGCGCGCCCGATTTCGCCCATCTCGTCATCGACTATGCGCCGGGTGACTGGCTCGTGGAATCGAAGTCGCTGAAACTCTATCTCCAATCCTTCCGCAATCACGGCGCGTTCCATGAAGATTGCACCGTCGCCATCGGTAAGGCTCTGGGTGCCCGACCAGGGCGTTTTGCCCTACCGGGGCCGGGGCTAATTTCCGTTTCTCTCAGCTTCTTGCTACAAAGAGGCGGGAGGAACGCATCATGCCAAAGCTCGAAACCCTGCCCGCCAATGCGCCGGCGGATGACATTCTCGCCATTCTCAAGCGCGACGGAGCGCTCATCCTGAAGGACGCGCTCAGCCCGAATGAGGTAAAGGCGGCGCTCGGCGAGCTTATGCCTTACATCGAGGCGACCGATTACGGGCGGGACGATTTCACCGGCCGCAAGACGACGCGCACCGGCGCGCTCGTCGCCCGCTCTCAAAAGGCGCGGGAGATGGTGATGCATCCGGCGATCCTTGAAGCGGCGCAAAGCTTCCTCAAACCCTTTTGCGAGCGCATCCAGCTCCACCTCACCCAGGTTATCCGCATCCGGCCCGGCCAGCCCAAGCAGCCCATTCACCGGGACCGCTGGGCCTGGGGCACCTACATGAAAGACATGGAGCCTCAGTTCAACACGATCTGGGCCATGACGGATTTCACGAAGGAAAACGGGGCGACGCAGGTTTGCCCCGGCTCGCTCGGCTGGCCCGATAATTACCAGCCGAAAGACGAAGAAATCGGCTATGCGGAAATGAGTGCAGGCTCGGTGCTGATTTATTCCGGCGGGGTTTTCCATGGCGGCGGCGCCAACACCTCGAACGGCGACCGGATCGGCGTCAATCTGACCTACACGCTGGGCTGGCTGCGCCAGGAAGAAAACCAGTATCTCTCCTGCCCGCCGGAGATCGCTAAGACCTTGGAGCCCGACCTTCAGGCCCTGATCGGCTATGCCATGGGCAGCTATGCGCTGGGCTATTACACCCCGCCGCTGCCCGCCGGCGAGGGGCCGGAACTGGTGCCGCCGGATTTCGCGCTCGGTAAGATGGATGGCACGAGCGCCCAGTTCGGCTCGGAGGAGCTGCGCGAGCTGGTGGGCGCCTCCATCCGCGGGGAAGAAAAAGCCTGAATTCCTAACGCTCGTTAGGCATAAAAGCCGTGGCTATAAAATAGCCACGCGCTTCGCCTTGCTCAGGTTTTCAGCATACCAAGTATTCGCAAATCGCGATTAGGACTCTCTCAATACCGTTTTTGCTAAACTTGACGGACTGGCATGATTTTCAGGCCCGACAGTAGCTGAGACAGTAGATGAGCGAGACCGCGCATAACCGCGCTCCAGAGATTGAAGAGGCCATCACCGGGGACACAGCGCCAGCGGTCGAAGCCACGCAACAGGACTTCAACGAGATTTTGCGCGATGGGCTCTGGCTGATTTTCGCTTTCTTGGGTGTGGCCTATTTCGCCATCACGCTCATGCATATGACGTTCCTTCCGCCGCCCATCGCGAAAGTCATGATCCCGATATCGGCGGCAAGCTCCACCATTGGCTTCGGCCTATCGTTCCTTCTCAAGCGGCATACGATTCCCCATCAATGGGCCCATCCGCTGCTCTGTGCCGGCACACTCATTCTGGCCTGCAACGTCACCGCCCATGTCACGGTGACGCAAGACCCCTCGGAGCTCACCAACTATCTGTTCATCATGGTGGCGATCGGGCTCTTTTTCCTGTCGCCCTTCTGGCTGGCGCTCAGCCTCGGCGCTTACATCTGTCTTTGGACGCTTGCCGCCTTTGCCGTCGCCTCGAACGACGTGCTGATGAGCCATCTCTATTTTGAGTTCAATGCCTTCGTGCTTGCCATCGCCGCTTTCACGATCCGCCGCCGTGCGCACCGGCGCAACATCATCCTGCAAAAGCAGATCATGGCACGCGAGCAAGAGCTGGAAGGCGCGTTGCGGCAGGTCTATCTGCAAAACATGGCCGAGAAGCACAGCCGCGCGAAAAGCGAGTTTCTGGCCAATATGAACCATGAGCTTCGCACGCCGCTCAACGCGATTATCGGCTTTGCCGAAATCATGAAGGGGCAAATGTTCGGTCCCCTGAGCGAGCGTTACCGGGAATATGTGGACGATATTCTCATGTCGGGCCGCAACCTGCTCAATGTCGTCAATGACATTCTCGATCTGTCGAAAATCGAAACGGACGCCTCTGACTGCGAAACGGAACCTTTCGACTTGAGCGAGCCCCTGGAAAGCTCGCTGAACCTTGCCCAGTCCCGGCGCGGAGCAAGTGAGCTGACTTTCGTCTTCGAGCCCGGCCATCATGCCGCGACCGTTTATTCGGACCGCCGGCGCTTGAAACAGATCCTCATCAATCTGCTATCGAATGCAGTAAAATTCACCCCAGCGGGGGGCACCGTCACGCTGCGCTCGAGCGAATTTTCCGACGGGCGCGTGCTTTTCGAAATCGAGGATACGGGCATCGGCATGAGCGAGGAACAGATCGCCATGGCACTCGACCCGTTCTGGAAAGCGGACCCGGCCTATGCGACCCAGTTCGGTGGCACCGGCCTCGGCCTGCCCATCGCCCACCGCTTCGTGCGCCAGCTTGGCGGCGATCTGACCATCCACAGCACACCGGACCAGGGCACCAATGTGCAGTTCTGGCTGCCCATGCAGCGCCCGGAGCTTGCCCAAGCCGGATAGAGCCGGATAGAACCGGATGGCGGCCAAGAGGCCCGGTAGCCAGTTTGGGCTTTCCCAAATGCGATTGTTACAATATAACGCCCGCACATTACCGGGAGCCGGCACGTGCTTGGTGTTTTTCAACAATATGGCGTCTTGGCGAGCCTCGTTGCCGCCGCCGTCAGCCTATGCGGGGTGGCAAGCGTATGGATTGCCCGTGAACGCGTGCTCGGCTGGAGCAATCTGCTGGCGGCCTTCGGCGCGGGACTCCTGCTCACCACGGTTCTGACCCACCTTTTTCCCGAGGCCATGCAGGGTACGCCTCACGCTCCGCTATATGCGCTGGGGGGCTATGTGCTGCTCCTGCTCATCGCCGGGCTGACGGATTCGCTGTTTCCTCACAGCGCGCATCACCATCCCTCCGTCTCCATGCCCGCACTCACCGCCTGGCTCGGCATTGCGTTCCATTCCTTCGCCGATGGCGCGGTCTATACGGTGACCTATGAGAGCGGGCTCGAAACCGGGCTGATGACCATGGGCGGGCTCACCGCGCATAAATTCATCGATGCGGTCATTCTCTTCGCGCTGATGAGTTTTTACGTCTCCGCGCGCCGGGCGCTGCTTTATACCGTCCTCGGCGCGGTACTGATGACGCCGCTCGGCGCAGTGCTCACGGTGCTCTGGCTGGACGGCGCGCATTACGGAGCAGGGTTTGCTGCTCCCTTAACGGCCGCACCGCACGATCATGGCGCGATGCTCGGGCCGATGCTCGCGGCGGCGGGCGGCACGCTGCTCTATGTCAGCGCCTCGCATCTCGTGCCGCATATGCTGGAAGCCTTTCAGGTTTTTCAAAAGCGCTTCCATATCGCTGAGATATACCGCGTTCGGTCCATCGGAGGGTGCATTGTCGGGATCGTCATGGGTTTCCATGAAGACACCGGCAACGCCCACCGCCACGGCGGCGCGCGCCAGCACCGGCACATATTCGCGCTGCCCGCCGGTGGAAGCGCCCTTGCTAGCCGGCTGCTGCACGGAATGGGTGGCATCGAAAATTACCGGCGCGCCAAACGAGGCAAGCTCAGGCAACGCCCGCATGTCCGAGACCAGCGCGTTATAGCCGAAGCTGACGCCGCGCTCTGTCGTCATCACATTGGGATTGCCGGATTCAGTTACCTTCTCCACGACATTCTTCATGTCCCAGGGTGCGAGGAACTGGCCTTTCTTCACATTGACCACCTTGCCGGTTTTCGCCGCCGCGACCACCAGATCCGTCTGGCGGCACAGGAAGGCCGGGATCTGCAGAATATCGACGACGCTTGCCACTTCCGCGCATTGTTCGGGGCTGTGCACATCGGTGAGCACCGGCACGCCGAACTCTTTTTTGATTTCCTCGAAGACCGGCAGTGCATTGGCAAGACCGACGCCGCGCGCGCCCTTGATGCTGGTGCGGTTGGCCTTGTCGAAAGAAGCCTTGAAGACGAAGCCCATCCCCAACTTTTCCGTGATCTCTTTGAGCGTGCCTGCGATCATCATGGCATGGTCGCGGCTTTCCATCTGGCAGGGGCCGGAGATGATGCTCAAAGGCTTGTCATTGGCAAAATGCACATTGCCGACGGTAACGGTACTGTTGGGTTTCATAAATCTCGACCTTTAGGCCCACTAAGCGGGCGTTCTCAAGAGTGCCGACGGTCCGGCCCGCCCCACTCTAATGTAAAACCGGGCCGATTCCACCATGCTCAAACAAGCCGGCTCTGCGCCAAGGCCGCTTCAACGAAAGATTTGAAGAGCGGATGAGGATCGAAAGGCCGGGATTTCAACTCGGGGTGGAACTGCACGCCGATATACCAGGGGTGATCTGGCAGCTCGACGATCTCTGGCAAGAGCCCGTCGGGCGATGTCCCCGAAAAGAGCAGGCCCTTTTCTTCCAGCCGCTCGCGGTAAGCCATGTTGACCTCGAAACGGTGGCGGTGGCGCTCGCTGATCTCGGTACTGCCGTAAATCTCCGCGACTTTGGAGCCGGGCTTCAGCTCCGCGTCATAAGCGCCAAGGCGCATCGTGCCGCCGAGGTCTGAATCATAGCCGCGCTTGACCAGTTCCTCGCCCTGCATCCATTCGGTCATCAGGCCGACAAGCGGTTCTTCCTGCGGGCCGAACTCGGTGGAGCTGGCCTTCTCGATGCCGGCCATATAGCGGGCCGCCTCGATGACGGCCATCTGCATGCCGAAGCAGATGCCGAGATAAGGCACGGCGCGGGTGCGGGCGAAATGCGCCGCCGCGATCTTGCCTTCCGAGCCGCGCTCACCGAAGCCGCCCGGCACGAGAATACCGTTCACGTCTTCCAGATGGTGCATCTGGTCCGGGTCTTCGAAAATCTCAGACTCCAGCCACTTGATATTGACCCTCACCTTATTGGCGATGCCGCCATGGGTGAGCGCTTCCATCAGTGACTTATAGGCGTCTTTAAGGCCCGTATATTTGCCCACGATGGCAATGGTCACTTCGCCTTCCGGCTCGCGGATGACATGGGAAATGTTCTGCCAGCTCGTCAGGTCCGGCACCGGCGCATCCATGCCGAAAACGCCAAGCACTTCGGTGTCGAGCCCCTCGAGGTGATAGCGGTAAGGCACGTCGTAAATCGTATCGACATCGATGGCCTGAATGACCGCCGTCTCGCGCACGTTACAGAAGAGCGCGATCTTGCGCCGTTCTTCCACCGGGATGGGCCGGTCGCAGCGGCACATCAGAACATCGGGCTGAATGCCGATGGAGCGCAGTTCCTTGACCGAGTGCTGGGTGGGCTTCGTCTTCATTTCTCCGGCGCTCGGGATGAAGGGCATCAGCGTCAGGTGGATGAAGCAGGTGGCGCCGCGCGGCAGCTCGTTGCCCAGCTGGCGGATCGCCTCGAAGAAAGGCAGAGCCTCGATATCGCCGACCGTGCCGCCGATTTCGCAGAGCACGAAATCGACGCCGTCATTACCGTCGAGGACGAATTGTTTGATGGCGTCGGTCACATGCGGGATCACCTGCACCGTGCCGCCCAGATAATCGCCCCGGCGTTCCTTGGCGATAATGTCCTGATAGATGCGGCCCGTGGTGATGTTGTCACCCTTCGAGCAGGGCCGCCCCGTAAAACGCTCGTAATGGCCGAGATCGAGATCGGTCTCCGCCCCGTCATCGGTGACGAACACTTCCCCGTGCTGGAAGGGACTCATCGTGCCCGGATCGACGTTGAGATAAGGGTCCAGCTTGCGCAAGCGGACGGAAAACCCGCGCGCTTGCAGAAGCGCGCCGAGTGCTGCGGATGCAATGCCTTTCCCTAGGGAAGAAACCACGCCGCCGGTGATGAATATATACCGCGTCATGGACCCTTATCCTATACGAAGCCAATGCGATTCGAAGCGCGGAAATAGCTTTCGCACGTCAAAAACTCATTTCTTAGAAAACGTCGGTTAATCGGCGCTCGGCACCTGCGGTTCTTCGGAAACCGGCGCGCTGGGCGCGGCTGCCCCCTCGCCTGCCTCATCCGCGGACGGCACGCCGGGAACCGGCGTTTCAGGCGCTTCGACCGGCTCCTCGCTCACCCCGGCAGGAACCTGCTCGAGGATGGACGAGCCTTGCTTTTCCGCCTGGGCAAGCAGCGTCAGGCCGATGCTGGTGGCAAAGAAGAGCGCCGCCAGGATCGCCGTGGCGCGGGTCAGCGCATTGCCTGCGGCCCGGTTGCTCACCATACCGCCGCCGCCACCGCCGCCGATACCCAGCGCACCGCCTTCCGACCTTTGCAAAAGGACGGTTGCGACAAGCGCTACTGCGATCAGCAGATGTATAACGATCAAAATGGTGGCCATGACGACGTATCCTTTGCCCGCGGGCCTGACAGATGCGGTGTTCCCACAGATGCCGCGCTTTTAAACCAAGACCCGGCGGAATACCAGCCCGCGAATAGCGTTAATCGAGCCGAAACGGCGCTTTTGCCGGGGGACAAGCGCCGAACCTCCCGGAAATCAGAGATAGGCGCTAATAATCCCGAAAAAGTCGGCCGCCTTGAGGCTCGCCCCGCCGACAAGCGCGCCGTTGACATTGGGCACGGCCATCAGCTCTACGGCATTGGAGGGTTTCACCGAGCCGCCGTAAAGAATGCGGATTTTCGCCCCCTCTTCTCCGAAACGGGCAACGAGGCGCTTGCGGATATGGGCATGGACCTCACGGACCTGCTCGGCGGTGGGCGTGCGGCCCGTGCCGATGGCCCAGACGGGTTCATAGGCGATGACGGTGTTCTTGGGCGTCACCTCATCGGACAGCGAGCCCTTGAGCTGAGAGGTAAGAACTTTCAGGGTCGCGCCCTGATCGCGCTCGGCCTCGGTTTCCCCGATGCAGACAATGGCGGTGAGCCCGGCGCGGTAGACCGCCTGCGATTTCTCCCGCACGTCCTTGTCGCTTTCCCCGTGATCGGTGCGGCGCTCGGAATGGCCGACAATGATGAATTTGCCACCCGCGTCCTTAACCATCTCGGCGGAGATATCCCCGGTATGGGCACCTGTCTCTTTGGCGTGGCAATCCTGCGCGCCGATCTTGACCGTGCTGCCCTTCGCGGTTTCGGCCAAAGGCGCGATCAGCGTGGCGGGCGGGCAGATCAGCACCTCGCAAGGCACCCGGCCGGTGCCGGCCAGTTTTTTGGCAAGCGCCGCCACTTCCCGGCGGCTCGCTTTCAGCCCGTTCATCTTCCAGTTGCCGGCAACAAGTGCTTTGGGCGGCTTTACCTGCCGCTGCGGTGCCTTTTTCGCGGCGCCTTTCGCCGATTTGCTCGCTGCCATGGTCAACTTATCCCCTCAGGCCGGTACGGATGATAAAACGGGAAGCACTCAGGCGGTCACGCGATGAGCGCCGCGACTCTTCCCCGGAACGTCGCTTAGGCGCCGTTTAGCAAACCCCCGGGAAAAGGCCAATAGGTTAAGTGGCTCAAGAGCTTGTGCCCGCACACGCCCGCCCCTATCATGCCCGGCCTTGCGGGGGATTTTCTGACGCGGGAACATGACGGCCTGATTGCGGATAGAAGGGCACGGCCCTTCACCCCTTTCCGGCGACCTATCCGTCCGGCCAGCCTGAAGGCGGCCTAGGCGGGGCAACACCAGGGACCTATCAATGCTCGACACGTTACGTAAAAACGCCAGCGGCTGGGTTGGGATGATTTTCATCGGCCTTATTGCGCTCAGCTTCGCCGTCTGGGGGGTCGCGGATATCTTTCGCGGGTATAGCAGCGATGTGGTCGCCGAGGTGGGCCCGGAGGAGGTTCCGGCCAACCGGTTCCGGATCGAATATCAGCAGCAGCTCGAAGAGCTTTCCGACCGGCTGGGCCGTCCCGTCGGCCCGGTGGAAGGTCGTGAATACGGGCTCGACCGGCAAGTGATCGCCCGGTTGGTGGGCATGGCCGCGCTGAACGCGCAAGTGGAAGAGCTGGGCCTTGCGGTCGCGGACGAAACCGTGGCGAAGGACATTTACGAGGACCCGAGCTTTCACGGGCCCTTCAACCGCTTCGACCAGCAGACCTTCGATCTCATTCTGGCGCAGAACCGGATCGACGAGCAGACGATGATCAACGACCGGCGCGAGTTCCTGGAGCGCGACCAGCTTTTGAGCGCGGCGATCTCGGGCACCCATGTGCCGGATGCGCTGACGGAGCTGATCTACGGCTACCGCAATGAAAAGCGCCTGGCCGAATACATCATCCTGACACCGGACATGGCGAGCGATCCGGAACCGCCGACGGAAGAGGAAATCGAAGAACTGCACGAAAAGGCCGCGGCAAATTTCTCCACGCCCGAAACGCGCAGCTTTGACGTGCTGGTAATCCGCCCGGACACCATCACCGCTTCCATCGAGATCGGCGAGGAAGCGCTGGCGGAGGCCTTTGAAGAGCGCCGCGATCAATATGACGAACCGGAAACGCGCACGCTTTACCAGATTCCCTTCGCGGAGATGGAAGCGGCGGAAAAAGCCGCCTCGAACCTGCGCCAGGGCGACACGCTGGAAAACGTGCTAGCACCCACCGGCCTTTCCGAAGAAGACGTGCTGCGCGAGAATCTGACGCGCGGCGATCTTCTGAGCAAGGACGTAGCAGACGCCGCCTTCGCATTGAAAGAAGGCGAAGTCAGCGAGCCGCTGGACGGCGCGCTCGGCCCCGTCGTCATCAAAGTTCTCTCCGTCACCCCGGCAAAGCCTGCCAAGCTTGCCGATGTGCGCGAGGAACTGACGAAGCAGCTCGCCTCCGAGCAGGCGGTACAAGACGTCTTCGATATCTATAACCGGGTAGAAGATGAACGCGCCGCCGGTGTGCCGCTTGCCGATATTGCGGGCCAGGTGGGCATTCCGCTCGAACGGGTGGAGAGCGTGACGCGCGACGGGCTGAAAGCGAACGGTGAGCCGGCCGACGTCCCCGATCTCGTCAAACTGCTCGAAACCGCCTTCACCATGGAAGAAGGCGAAGAGGTGGATGCCATCGAGACGGAAGACGATGGCTATTACTGGATCGACCTGACGGGCGTGAACGCGCCTGCGGTTAAACCGCTGGAAGAAGTGCGCGATGAGGTCGTCGATCTGTGGATGCGTGAAAAGCGCCGGGGCGAGCTTGTGGAACTTGCCGAGAGCCTTTCAGCGCGGGGTAATGGCGGTGAGCCTTTCGAGGTGATCGCCGGGGAATTCGACCGGGCGGTGCTTACCTCCCCGCCGCTTTCCCGCCGCTCCAGCAACGAGACGTTCTCGCGCTTTGCCGTTGCCAATCTCTTCGGCACGCCGGAAGGTAAGTTCACCTTCGGCTCCGTTGGCTATGGCGACAGCCTGCTGCTGATGAAGGTGAAGGATGTGCGCACCCCTGCCGTGGCGGACAACAAGGAAGCCGTCGCCTCACTGGAAGAAACGCTGCGGGAGACGACGCAGGACGATGTTGTCGGCACGCTCGTGGCTTCCCTGCAGGAGAAATACGGCATCAGCGTCAACCAGACCCTGATCAACCGCATCATCGGAAACTAAGTGCAACGGGCGGTATTTCTGCTAGAAAGCCGCCCGTAACGCACATGAAGCCCACACTGGAAGATGAGGGATGCGGGGTCTGCCCGCATCGGCCCGTTATGATTGAACCCGATTTCGGCAGCTTCGAGACCACCTATCAGGCCGGGAAACCCCAGCTTGTGTGGACGCGCCTCGTTGCCGATCTGGAAACACCGGTCTCCGCCTATCTGAAGATCACGGCGAACGCGCCGAACAGCTTCCTGCTGGAATCGGTGGAAGGCGGGGATACGCGCGGGCGCTATTCCATTATCGGGCTGAACCCGGACATCATCTGGCGCTCCAAAGGCAATCAGGCGGAAATCAACCGCAAAGCGGCGCTCGATGCGGAGGCCTTCGAGCCTTGCGCGGAGGACACGCTGACCTCGCTGCGCGCGCTTCTGGAAGAAAGCCGGCTCGACATTCCCGAGGTCCTGCCTTCCATGGCGGCGGGGGTTTTCGGCTATCTCGGCTATGACGCCGTGCGGCTGATGGAGCATCTGCCGGATGAGAACCCGGATGCGCTCGGCTTGCCGGACGGGCTTTTCGTGCGCCCGACGGTGATTGCGGTTTTCGATTCCGTCAAAGACGAAGTCATTCTAGTAACGCCCGTGCGCCCCGACGCGTCGGTGAATGCGAAAGCCGCCTTTGCGCGCGCCAGCGAGCGGCTGAATGCGGTGATCGAAAATTTCGACCGCCCGCTGACACATGTCGAGGAAGCCGCCGATGCGGCGGCCATTCCGGAGCCTGCCTCCAACACGCCGAAAGAAACGTATTTTTCGATGGTCGAACAGGCGAAGGAATATATCCTTGCCGGCGACATCTTTCAGGTCGTGCTCAGCCAGCGCTTCGAGGCGCCGTTCGATCTGCCGCCTTTCGCGCTTTACCGGGCGCTGCGCCGCATCAACCCCTCGCCTTATCTCTACTTCCTGAATTTCGATGGCTTTTCCATTGTCGGCTCGAGCCCGGAAATTCTGGTGAAGGTGCATGACGGCGAAGTCACGATCCGTCCCATTGCAGGTACGCGCCGGCGCGGAGAAAACCGCGCGGAAGATGCGGCCATCGAAGCCGATCTTCTTTCCGATCCCAAGGAGCGGGCCGAGCATTTGATGCTGCTCGATCTCGGGCGCAACGATGTGGGCCGCGTTGCCAAGATCGGCACGGTGGAAGTGACCGACCAATTCGCCCTGCAATACACATCGCACCTTATTCACATCGTTTCGAATGTACGCGGCGAGCTCGATGATGCGCGCTATGATGCGATTTCCGCGTTGATTGCCGGTTTTCCTGCAGGCACCGTCTCAGGCGCGCCGAAGGTGCGGGCGATGGAGATCATCGACGAACTCGAGCTTGAAAAGCGCGGGCCTTATGCCGGCTGCGTCGGTTATTTCTCGGCGGGCGGGAACATGGATACCTGCATCGTGCTACGCACGGCCATCGTCAAAGACGGCAAGATGTATGTGCAGGCGGGCGGCGGCGTCGTTGCCGATTCCAGCCCCGAAGGCGAATATACGGAAAGCGTGAACAAGGCGAAGGCGCTGTTCCGGGCCGCCGAAGAAGCGGTGCGCTTTGCCTCGCAAACGGGCCGCGGGCAATAACAATCAGAGCAAAGAGCGCTTAGCCGCGCGCGGCGTTCTGCGCGATGATTTCGGACGCCGGTACGAGCCGGATGCCTTTGGCCGCCAGGCTGCGCACCCAGACATCGAGCATTTCCAGCGTCAGATCGTGGGGATGGGCGATGGCGACGGCCCGGCCTTCTTTGCGCGCCTTTTCTTCCAGAAGCTGCAACTGGTGTAACAGATGGTCCGGCCCTTCGGCATGATCGAGGAAGACATCGCGCGCCGTGCCCGGCACGCCTGCCATGCGCCCGACTTCCCCGGCGCGCGAACGCTCGCTTGTCAGCGAGTCCACGAAAAAGAGCCCCTTTTCGCGCAGTACCCGCATGACGGGGATAAGCGCGCGCACGTCCTCTGTGAAGCGGCTTCCCATGTGGTTGTTGACGCCGCTATAGCCGCTGAAGGCGGCAAGGTTGTAGCGCACCGTCTCTTCGATCTCCGCCGGGCTCATGCCGGAGGTGAGCGCCTTGGGACCGGGGTCTTCATCGCCGAGCGGCTCCATGGGCAGATGCAGCATGACCTCATGGCCCGCCTCGCGCGCTTCGGCGGCCAGGCGCGAGGTTGCTTCCCCATAAGGCAGGAAGGAAAGCGTGACGGGTTTGGGCAGGTTCATGGCGCGGCGCGCAGCGGCGGCATTCAGCCCCAGATCATCGAGGATGAGGGAAATTTGCGGTGCGTCCGGCCCGAGAAGCGGCGCAGGCTCTGCGATGGCCTCTTTGGCGGGCGGCGCAAGGGCGGCGACCTGGTGCTCTTCCACCGGCGGTGCGGCCGGCTCGCTTGCCGTCTTGGTGACGGAACCGGTCACAAGCTCACCCTCCGGCAGGCGGTCTTCAAAGACGGCAGCGATCTGCTGCTCTGCCGGTTCTTCCACCGGAGAAGGTTCAGCAAGCGACTGCGCGGGGCCGCCAGCAATACCGGCGAAGCGAAGGCCGCCCAGATCGCCTTTGCGGTGGCGCAGAGGCTCGGCAATCAGAAAGGCCGGTTCCACCGCATTGGCAGGCTCGATGACGCGGGGAAGCGGCAGAATATCGGCGGACGCGACTTGCGGGCCGGGCGCCAGCGGCACGGAAAGCGAGGGGCCTTCTTTCTTCAGCCCCAGGGCCATGGCCACATCGGGAAGGGCAAGACCGATCCCCGCCCCGGAGATGAGCCCCACGGCGAAAAGCAGCGCAGCAAGGAGCAATGCCTCTTGGGCCAGCCCGGCGCGCCGGCTGGTTCTCCTCAGATTTGGCCCGGGCTGCCGCCTTTGCCCCGGCTGGGTGGCCCCCATATACTGTGTCATGTCACGCGGATAAGACCATATTTAGAGGCGATCCGGCAAGCGCCGCACCGCCCGGTATCTGTGGATTTCTTACCCCATTGACCCTTAAAATCGCCTTAGCGCCTTGTGCCCGGCCATGGAGCGCACCTATAAACGGGAACCTTCCGCGCCTATATGCATTTAGCCGCTTTTGCGGAGGTCCGGCCCATCTGATTCTGAGCGAGTACGTCCATGCTCCTGCTGATCGATAATTACGACAGCTTCACTTACAATCTGGTGCATTTTCTCGGCGATCTGGGGGTCGAAACAGAAGTGCGCCGCAACGACACGCTGTCGGTACGAGATGCGCTGGCGCTGAAGCCGCAGGGCATCATGATTTCGCCGGGCCCGTGCGATCCGGATCAGGCGGGTATCTGTCTCGATCTCATCAAATCGGCCGCCGGGACGTTGCCGATCTTCGGTGTCTGTCTCGGCCATCAGGCGATCGGCCAGGCCTTCGGCGCGAAGATCGTGCGCGCGCCCTCGCCCATGCATGGCAAGATCTCGCCGGTCCATCACACGGGCAAAGGCGTTTTTGCCGGGCTGCCGAGCCCGCTGGAAGTGACGCGCTATCATTCGCTGACCATCGAGCCGGGTAGCCTGCCGGACTGCCTGGAAGTTACCGCGAAGACCAATGACGGCGTCATCATGGGCGTGCAGCACAAGGAGCTGCCCATTCACGGTGTGCAGTTCCACCCGGAAAGCATCGCTTCCCAGCACGGGCACGACATTTTGCGCAACTTCCTCGAGCTTGCCGGGATTGCCATTACCGAAACCGTCTAAGCTTACGCCGAGCCGGACCGACCTTAAGTAAAGAAGACCCATGACGGATTTCAAAGCGCTGATCGCGAAAGTCGCCGACGCCCATCCCCTGACTACAGACGAAGCGACGGCCGCCTTCGAGGCGATGATGACGGGCGCGCTGACCCCGGCGCAGATCGGCGCTTTTCTGATGGCGCTGCGGGTGCGCGGGGAAACGGTGGAAGAAATTGCGGCGGGCGCCGCGATCATGCGCGCCAAGGCGACACATGTGAACGCCCCGGAAGGTGCCATCGACACCTGCGGAACAGGGGGCGACGCGTCCGGCACCTACAACATTTCAACCGCCGTTTCCTTCGTGCTTGCCGGCTGCGGTGTGCCCATTGCCAAGCATGGCAACAAGGCGCTTTCCTCGCGCTCCGGCTCGTCGGAAGTTCTGGAAAAGCTCGGCGTCAAACTCGACATTCCGCCCGCCCATATCAGCCGCTGCATCGAGGAGAGCGGCATCGGCTTCATGTTTGCCGCCTATCATCACGCCGCGATGAAACATGTGGGCCCGGTGCGCGTAGAACTTGGCACACGGACGATCTTCAATCTGATGGGCCCGCTGTCCAACCCGGCAGGGGCAAAGCGCCAGCTGATGGGCGTCTTTGCGGAAAAATGGGTGGAACCGCTTGCCCATGTGCTCAAGAAACTCGGCTCGGAACATGTCTGGGTCGTGCATGGTTCGGACGGGCTCGATGAGATCACCACCTCGGGCCCGACCCATGTGGCGGAACTGAAAGACGGCAAGGTGCGCCGCTTCACCGTGACGCCGGAAGAAGCGGGCCTGCCGCCTGCCGACCCCGAAGCGCTGAAAGGTGGCGATCCGGCGGAGAATGCCGGCGCGCTGACGCGGCTCCTCGACGGGGCACCCGGCGCTTACCGCGATATCGTGCTCATCAACAGCGCGGCGGGATTGATCGTTGCCGGGAAAGCGCAAAACCTGAAAGAAGGCGTTGCCATGGCCGCCGCATCCATCGATGAAGGCCGGGCGAAAGAGGCACTGAAGCGTCTCGTCGCCGTATCGAACGAGCCTGAAGCATGAGCGATATTCTGGAGCGGATCGGCGCCTATAAGCTGGAAGAGATCAAGGCAGCGAAAGCGGCCAAACCCTTGAGCGCGCTTGAAGCGGAGATCGAAAGCCAATCGCCGGTGCGCGGTTTTTACAAGGCGCTGCAGAAGACGGAAGCGCAAGGGCGCTACGGGCTGATTGCCGAGATCAAGAAGGCAAGCCCGTCCAAAGGCCTTATCCGCGAGGACTTCAACCCGCCGGAGCTTGCCAAGGCTTATGAAAAAGGCGGGGCGGCCTGTCTTTCCATTCTCACCGACACGCCATCCTTTCAGGGTGCGCCGGAATATCTCGTCGCTGCCCGCGCAGCAACCGCCCTGCCCGTCATCCGCAAGGATTTCATGTACGACACCTATCAGGTGGCCGAGGCGCGGGCGCTGGGCGCGGATTGCATTCTCATCATCATGGCGGCGGTCAGCGACGCACAGGCGCTCGAACTTGAAAGCGCCGCGCATGGCTATGACATGGACGTTCTGGTGGAAGTGCATAACGAGGAAGAGCTGGAGCGCGCAGGCATGCTTTCCTCGCCGCTGCTCGGCATCAATAACCGGAATTTGAAGACCTTTGAGACGACATTGGAGACGACAAAGCGTCTCGTACCCTTTGTCCCCAAAGGCAAACTGATTGTCGGGGAAAGCGGCCTCAACACGCCCGCCGATCTTGCCATGCTTTCCGCTTGCGGCGTGAACAGCTTTTTGATCGGGGAAAGCCTGATGCGTCAGGCGGATGTGGAACAGGCGACGCGCATATTGCTGCACAAGGAAGAAATGAGAGCCTGACCCGATGAGTTACCAAATCCGCCTTGCCACACTTGACGATGTTCCCGCTCTCGGCCCCGTCGAGGTGGCGGCGGGACAGCTCTTCAAGACCGTCGGCATGGGGCATCTTTCACATAAATTCATGGAACCGGAAATGGCGGCCGCCTTCGTGCGGGCCAAAGGCTGTTTCGTGGCCGAGGCCGAAGACGGCGCGCTGGCCGGTTTTGCCATGTCCGCGCCGCTCGACCATTCGGTTTTCATCCATGAAATTTCCGTCGATACCGCCCATGGCCGGCAAGGGCTCGGAGGGAGGCTTATCGGCGCCGTTTCCGACTGGGCCAAAGCCCTCGGCAAACCGGCGGTGACGCTTTCCACCTTCACGGACGTGCCCTGGAATGCGCCTTATTATGGCCGTCAGGGATTTTCGGTGGTAGAGCGGGAGGACTGGTCGCCGGCCTTCTTCATCATTCACGCGCATGAAGAAGAAAGCGGCCTTCCCATCGACCGGCGCTGTTTCATGCGCAAGGAGCTTTAAGCATGGCGGGCAAGCTTTCCCATCTCGATGACAAGGGCGCGGCGCATATGGTCGATGTTTCGGCCAAGGATGTGACGCAGCGCACCGCAACCGCCAAAGGGCGCATCGAAATGGCACCGGAAACGCTTGCCCTCATTCTCGACAATAAGATCACCAAGGGAAACGTCATCGAGATCGCGCGCCTTGCCGGGATCATGGCGGCGAAAAAAACCGCGGACCTCATTCCGCTCTGCCATCCTTTGATGCTTTCCAAAGTCTCCGTCGAACTTGAAGCCGACAAAGAGGCCTCTTCCATCGAGGTGAGCGCCACGGTGAAAGTAAGCGGGCAGACGGGCGTCGAGATGGAAGCGCTGACCGCCGTCAATGTCGCGTGCCTGACGATCTACGACATGGCGAAAGCGGTGGACCGGGGCATGCGCATCACCGACATTCGCCTGACGCATAAATCGGGCGGTAAATCCGGCACCTTTGAGGCCGGCTAAAAGGTTCCTCATGGCTCTTCTTCCCGTTGCCGACGCGATCGAGAAAATCGGCGCTGCCATTGCCCCGCTTGAAGCGGAGCGCATTCCGCTCGCCGAAGCGGGCCACCGGGTGCTCGCCTGCGATCTTGCCGCTTTGCGCACGCAGCCCCCTTTCGATGCTTCGGCCATGGACGGCTATGCGCTAAAGGCAGAAGACGCCGCCAAGGTTCCGGCGGAGCTGAAAGTGATCGGTGACGCACCGGCCGGGCGCGCCTTTGAGGGCAAAGTAGGCTCCGGCGAGGCGGTGCGTATTTTCACCGGCGGGCCGCTGCCTGAGGGCGCTGATACGGTCGTCATTCAGGAAGATACGGAGCGCAGCGGCGACACCGTGCGCATTCTGGAAGCGGCCGTCCCCGGCAAACATATCCGCCGCGCCGGGCTCGATTTTCGCGAAGGAGAAAGCGTGCTTAAACAAGGCGCGCTGCTCGGCCCCGCCGCGCTCTCCCTTGCCGCCGCCGCGAACCATACCGCGCTCGATGTTTACCGGCGCCCGCGCGTGGCGTTTTTTGCGACGGGCGATGAGCTGGTGCCGCCGGGCGAGGAGCCGGGACCTTCGCAAATCGTTGCCTCGACGGGCGCGGGCCTTGCCGCCCTCATCCGCCGCTGCGGCAGCGTGCCGCTCGATCTCGGAATTGCACGGGACAACCGGGAAAGCCTTCTGGAAAAAGCGCAAGCGGCGAAAGAGGCCGACATGGTGGTGACGCTGGGCGGAGCCTCGGTCGGTGAGCATGATCTCGTGCAGGATGTGCTGGGCGGCGCCGGGCTTGATGTCGCGTTCTGGCGCATTGCCATGCGCCCCGGCAAGCCCTTGATGTTCGGCGCGCTTTCGGGAAAACCCTTTCTTGGCCTGCCGGGCAACCCCGTCTCCGCGCTTGTCTGCGCCGAGCTTTTCCTCGCCGCCGCGCTGATGCGCCTTCAGGGGCGGCAAGCGGCGCATCCCCGGCTTCTGCCCGCCCGCCTTGCCGTACCGCTCAAAGCCAATGACACGCGCCAGGACTATATCCGCGCGGCGCTTGAGGAAGAGGACGGGGAATGGCGTGCCAAGCCGCTTTCCGTTCAGGACAGTTCCATGCTCTCCGGCCTTGCCCGCGCGGGCTGCCTTATCGTGCGTCCGCCCCATGCGGCAGCCGCGGAAACCGGGGCGCTGGTTAATGTCCTCCCCCTTGAAGGGTAATTTTATCCACAGAAGGGTTGACGCGGAAAAAGAACCAAACTAGAACAAGTGAAATGTTTATCGTTTGTTCTAGATATTGGGGCCGCACCCATGCTCACACGCAAGCAGCATGAACTTCTTATGTTCATCAACGAACGCCTGAAAGAAACGGGCGTTGCGCCTTCCTTCGACGAAATGAAGGAAGCGCTGAATTTGCGCTCGAAATCGGGCATTCACCGGCTCATCACGGCGCTGGAAGAGCGCGGCTTTATCCGCCGCCTCGCCCACCGGGCCCGGGCTCTGGAAGTGCTCAAACTGCCCGACGCGGCGGCCCCGAGCTTGGCGCGCGGACGCGGCTTCGAGCCGGAGGTGATTGAGGGCGGCGGCGCCCCTGCGAGCCTGGCCCCCGCCCCTGCCAATGAGAACGACGCCCTGCCCGTCTCCGTCATGGGCCGGATTGCCGCCGGTACGCCGATCGAAGCGCTGCAGGAGGAAAGCCATCAGGTTTCCGTACCGCTTGCCATGCTCTCCAACGGCGAGCATTACGCGCTGGAAGTCAAAGGCGATTCCATGATCGAGGCCGGCATTCTGGACGGCGACACGGTGATTATTCAGCGCTGCGATACGGCCAATAACGGGGAGATCGTGGTGGCCCTGGTCGATGGGTATGAAGCAACGCTGAAGCGCCTGCGCCGGAAAGGCGATTCCATTGCGCTGGAAGCGGCGAACCCTGCCTATGAAACGCGGATCTTCGGCCCGGACCGGGTGAAGGTTCAGGGCCGCCTTGTCGGCCTGATGCGCCGCTACTAAGCGCCTGCAAACTACCAGGGGCGTGACAATTAATAGGGGCGTGTCCAGGGTCTCACACCCTGCACGCCCCTTACCGTTTCCACTGTCAGCTTTCCTTCACTCCAGTAAAGCGCCTGCGTGCCCGTGCGCGATAAATCGCCGTAATCGAGCACCAGCCGGGCATGGCAGGCTTTATCTTCAAGCCCCCAGCCTACATCCTTTTCCATCACAATAATGTCTGCCCACGGACAATCTTCAAGCAGCGCCCGCTCGTCCTTGATGTGAGCGATGCGCGGGGCGCCCGGCGCTTCATAGAGACAGGAAAGCCCGTCGCAGCGCCAGAGGGTGTCTTCCGCCGCCGCGCGGGGGCTGCGGGTGTCGCCTTCCTCCCGCAGCCAGATGGAAGCCTGAAAGGCCGGGCGCGATGCATTGAGGATGAGCTTGCCGTCTTCGCCCCGCACCGCAATGAGGCGGGCATTTTCGGCTATGAGAATATCGGGGCGCGGCGCAAGCACCCAAAGAAGAACGCCGCCCGCAAGAAAGAGGCTGCCTGCAAAGCGCACCTGCCCCTTCCATAAGGCAAGCCAAAGCCCGCCCAAAGTGATGAACCCCAAGGCGGCCTCCGGTCCGCCCGGCACGCCGCGCACCGCGCCCGGCCACGCGGCAACGGTGGCAGCAGCAGCAAGCAATCCTTCAAGCCCGAGCTCCATAATGGCGAGCGGCCAGGCCTCGAGCCCGAAAGGCATGAGCGCGAAAGCGGCAACGGCAAAAGGCATGACGAGCAGCGCGACAAGCGGCATGGCAAGGAGATTGCCTGCGAGACCATAGGCGGCGACACGGTTGAAGTGGAACGCGGCAAAGGGTGCCGTGGCGAGCCCGGCAATGAAACTCGTCAGCAAGAGCCCGGCCCCATAAAGCAGCGCAAGCTGCAGCGGCCCGCGGGCGCGCCAATCCGCCAGCAAAGCATTGAGCTGCGCGGCGCGGGTTTCATACACCGCAACCAGTGCCGTCACGGCGGCAAAGGACATTTGAAAACCGGCAGAGAGCACGCTTTCGGGCCGGAGCACCAGAAGCGCGAATGCGGCAAGCGCCACATTGCGCATGGTCATGGCCGGCCGGTCGAGCATGAGCGAGAGCAGCACAAGCGCGATCATGATGAAAGCACGCTGGGTCGCGGTGCTCATGCCGGAAATGACGAGATAGGCGGCGGCACCTCCAAGCGCGAGTGCGGCGGCCCATTTCTTCACCGGGTAATGCAGCGCAAGGCGCGGCACCAGCGCCATGAGAAGGCGCAAGCCCCCGAAGAGCGCGCCCGTCAGCAGCGCCATGTGAAGACCGGAAATCGCCAGCACATGGGCAAGGCCCGAGGCGCGCAAATTCTCTTCCACCTCTTCCGGCAAATAGGCCCGCTCGCCGGTCATCAGCGCAACGGCGACCGCGCCGGTGTCGGGCGACATGGCGGCGAGCACCCGCGCGCCGATAGCCTGGCGCAGCGCATGAAGCGCTCTATGGGCGGCAACAAGCATGCCTTCCGCTTCTCCCTGGATTTCCGGCGCGCCCAGCATGACACCGCCCGCGCCGATCCCCTCGAACCAGAGCACCCTGCCGTAATCGAACCCGCCGGGCGCGGCAGGCAGGCTATTGGGCCAAAGCTTCACCGGCCCTTCGATCCGGTCACCGGGCCGCAGCGCCAGCGCGCGCGGGTCCGAGCCCCTATAAGTGAGGCGAACCTTGCGGGGCGGGTCCGGCACATGTTCCAGCGCCTCGATCTCTACATCGGCGCGCAGCCGCCCGTCGCCCTCCCGGCTCACCGCGCTCACCGTGCCCTGCAAAATGCCGTAGGAGAGCTCACGCGTGAGCGGGGAATGATCGATAATGCTGACGCGCAGCCCCGCGAGCGCAAAGCCGAGCACGGCAAGCCCCGCCGCGATGAGCTCAAGGCGCAAGAGCGGGCGCGCCGCAAGGCGCCACTGAGCCAGGAACGCGGCAAAGGCAAGGAGCGCCGCCCAGCCCCAGGCAGGCTCGAACCGAAGGCTGAAATAAAGGAGAATCCCGAGCCCCAGGAAAACCGGCGCCCAGAGGCCGAACCTCTCCGATTCCCGCAAGAGCCCGTGCCATAGGGAAAAAACCGGGCCGGAGAGCCCCCTCCAGGTCCGCCCCAGCCCCCACCTCCCGGACCCGGCGGGCCAAATATCTCCGGTACCTAGCGCGATATCCCCCTCCTCAAGAACAAATCGCGAATATTTCGCCCCGCAGAGCCCGGAAAGCCGGAAAAAAGTATGCGCGGAACGCTACCACGCCCCCTTTGCCTGTGGTAAGAACGGCAGCCTGTTTACGCCCCTGCCGCAACGGTTTCCTCGGCCTTAGGCCAGTGTCCGCGGCTGGGCCTTCACGCCACACCAGGACTGAAATTCCAGCGGGTCACCCCGCTGAAAATAAAGCTGAACGTTAGAATGACCGGAACTCAAAAAGTCGTCACCCGTTTCGCGCCTTCGCCGACCGGCTATCTGCATATTGGCGGTGCCCGCACGGCGCTGTTCAATTGGCTGTTTGCGCGCCATCACGGGGGCCGGTTCCTTCTGCGTATCGAGGACACGGACCGCGAACGCTCCACTCAGGGCGCCATCGATGCGATTTTCGAGGGGCTGAACTGGCTGGGGCTCGGCTGGGACGAAGAGCCGGTCTATCAATTCTCGCGTCAGGAAAAGCACCGCGCCGCCGCCGAAAAGCTGATCGCCGAGGGTAAAGCCTATTATTGCTATTGCTCACCGCAAGAGCTGGAAGAAATGCGCGAGAAGGCCCGCGCCGAAGGCCGCCCGCCGCGCTATGACGGCACCTGGCGGGACCGCGACCCCGGCGAGGCGCCGGCAGGCGTCAAGCCCGTGGTGCGCTTCAAGGCGCCGCAGGAAGGCGAAACCGTGGTGCGCGACCATGTGCTGGGCGATATCCGCATCGCCAACAACCAGCTCGACGATCTCATTCTGCTGCGCTCGGACGGTACGCCCACCTATATGCTCTCCGTGGTGGTGGACGATGTGGATATGGGCATCACCCACATCATCCGGGGCGACGATCACCTGACGAATGCCGCGCGCCAGAGCCAGCTTTACGCGGCCCTTGGCTGGACGCCGCCGGAATTTGCCCATGTGCCGCTCATTCACGGCCCGGACGGCGCGAAACTTTCCAAGCGCCACGGCGCGCTTGGCGTGGAAGCCTACCGCGACATGGGCTATCTGCCCGAGGCGATGCGCAATTATCTCGTCCGGCTCGGCTGGAGCCATGGCGATGATGAAGTATTCTCGACCGAGCAGGCGATCGAATGGTTCGGCCTTGAGAATATCGGCAAGTCGCCGGCGCGGTTCGATTTCGCAAAACTCGAAAACCTCAACGGCATCCACATCCGCCAGGGGGACGACGTAATGCTGGCCGATCAAACACTGTCGCTGATGAAGCGGCTGGAAGGCTGGCCAGAGGATGCGGGCTTGCGCGCCAAGCTCATCGAGGCCATGCCGGGCCTGAAAGAGCGGGCGAAAACCCTGATTGAACTTGGCAAGGGCGCCGAATACCTTCGGGTGACGCGGCCGATCCCGCTGGACGAAAAAGCCCAGAAGCTGCTGAATGACGACGCCCGCGCCATGCTGAAAAAGCTGCATGAAGTGCTTTCCGCCCTGCCCGACTGGGAAATCGAGGCGCTGGAAGCGGCGGTGCGCCAGTTCACAGAAGATATGGGTCTCAAACTCGGCAAGGTCGCGCAGCCTTTGCGCGCGGCGCTGACCGGCGGCAGCACGTCGCCGGGGATTTTTGATGTTCTGGTTTCACTCGGCCGGGAGGAATCCCTCGGCCGGATCGAGGATCAGGCAGGCTAAGGCCCGCTTCGATCCGCCGTTTTACGCTCGGGCCTGTAAATCCGAGTAGCAGCGGCATAACAAGATGTTGCACTATGCCCGCCGCGGTACCGCGCCGCAGCCGGGTCCAGGAGAAGGATAGGGACAACGATGACGAAAACGGGAACCGACGCTGGAGCGAAGCAAACGGCCAAACTGGAAGTCGGCGGCAAGACCTACGACCTGCCGGTCTATGAAGGCTCGATTGGACCAAGCGTCATCGATGTGAGCGCCCTTTACGGCCAGACGGGATATTTCACCTACGATCCCGGCTTCACCTCGACGGCGAGCTGCGAGTCCGACATCACCTATATCGATGGCGACAAGGGCGAGCTGCTTTACCGCGGCTACCCGATCGAGCAGATCGCGGAAAAAGGCAACTTCCTTGAAACCTGCTACCTGCTGCTGAACGGCGAGTTGCCGACGAAGCAGGAATATGACGAGTTTTCCTACGCCATCTCGCGCCACACGATGGTGCATGAGCAGATGCAGTATTTCCTGCGCGGTTTCCGCCGGGATGCGCACCCGATGGCCATCATGGTCGGCATGGTCGGCGCTCTGTCCGCCTTCTATCACGACAGCACGGATATCAACGATCCGCAGCAGCGCATGATCGCCAGCCGCCGCATGATCGCGAAGATCCCGACTATCGCATCCATGGCTTACAAATACTCGATCGGCCAGCCGGTGGTTTATCCGCGCAACGATCTTTCCTACGCGGAAAACTTCCTGCATATGTGCTTCTCCGTTCCGGCGGAAAAATACAATGTGAGCCCCGTGCTTGCCGATGCGATGGACAAGATCTTCATTCTGCATGCGGATCATGAGCAAAACGCCTCCACCTCGACGGTGCGTCTGGCCGGCTCCTCTGGCGCCAATCCTTTCGCCTGTATCGCGGCGGGCATCGCCTGCCTCTGGGGGCCGGCTCATGGCGGCGCCAATGAGGCAGCGCTCAACATGCTGCAGGAAATCGGTTCCGTCGACCGCATCCCCGAATATGTGGCGAAGGCAAAAGACAAGAACGATCCCTTCCGTCTGATGGGCTTCGGTCACCGTGTTTACAAGAACTACGACCCGCGCGCCAAAGTCATGCAGCAAACCTGCCATGCGGTGCTGAAAGAGCTCGGAATCAATGACGATCCGCTGCTCGACGTGGCGATGGAACTGGAGCGCATCGCGCTTTCGGACGAATATTTCATCGAGAAGAAGCTTTACCCGAATATCGACTTCTATTCGGGCATCACGCTGAAGGCGATGGGCTTCCCGACCACGATGTTCACGGTGCTCTTCGCGCTGGCCCGCACGGTCGGCTGGATTGCCCAGTGGAACGAAATGATCGAGGACCCGAAGCAGCGCATCGGCCGTCCGCGCCAGCTCTTCACCGGGGCAAATCAGCGCGAATATGTCGACAGCGCCAAGCGCTAAGCACATATGCCGAAAGATACAAAGGGCGCCTTGCGGGGCGCCCTTTTTGTTTGTCCTGAGGGTTTCACGCCTTCTCCGCGCCCGGCAAAAGCTCCAGCACGGCGCGGGCGGCGCGGATACTGGCGGGCTCGCCGCCCACGCCCATGATCTCGCGCATCTCATCGAGATCGGCGAGCGCCTTTGCCCGCTCCGGCGTCTCGCGCATCAATGGCAGGAGCGCGCCGGAAAGCGCCTCCGGTGTGCAGAATTGCTGCAGGAATTCACGTACCGCCGGGCGGTCGAGAATGAGATTGGGCAGTACAACGGAGGGCACTTTAAGGGCGCGTGACACGGCCCAGGCGGCAATGGGATCGATCTTATAACCGATCACCATAGGAAGTCGGGCAAGGCCAAGCTCAAGTGCGACGGTACCCGAGGCGGCAAGCCCTGCATTTGCAGCGGCAAAGGCGCCCAGTTTCTCCTCTTCACCGGTGACCAGAACCGTGCGGACGGGCCAGTCTCCAACTTCCTTTTCGATGAGTGGGCGGACATGGGAGAGCGCGGGGATCACGATTTCAAGCTCCGGCAGCTCACTGCTCAAACGCTCAACCGTCGCGCCGAAAAGCGCGATAAGGCGTTTGACTTCATTGACCCGGCTGCCGGGCAGCATGACAAGCAAGGGTGTTTCGGGCGCAATGGCATGGCGCGCACGGAAGGCAGGCCCCGCCTCTTCGTCCGGCAGGCGCTCGATGGCGGGGTGGCCGACGTAAACGCAGTCGAGCCCTGCATGAGCCTTGAAGAATTGTGGTTCGAAAGGAAGAAGCGCCAGCACGCGGGTGAAGTGCTTCGCCATGGAGGTCGCCCGACCCTGCCGCCAGGCCCACACCGTGGGCGAGACATAATCGATGATGGGAATATCCGGCACCTTTTTGGCGATGCGGCGGGCGACATTATGCGTGAAGTCCGGCGCATCGATCATGACGATGAGGTCGGGCTTCGTTTCCACGGCATGAGCCGCCGTCTCGCGCATACGTCTGAGAATAAGCGGCAGGCGCGGGATCACCTCGCGCGGGCCCATCACGGCAATATCCGTCATCGGAAAGATCGAGCTAATGCCCTGCTCGCTCATCCGCTCGCCGCCGACACCGCTAAAGGTGAGCGGGCGCGCGGAAAGCTTTTTCAACGCCGCCATAAGCGGGCCGCCCAGCGCGTCGCCCGAGGGCTCGCCCGCCACCAGCATGATATGGAGCGGCTTTTCTTCGCTCACGCCGCCGCCTCCAGTGCCAGGATGTAGAGGCCCAATTCATCGGCCCTCGCGACCAGCGCGCGCATGTCGACGACAAGCGCGCCGCCCGCTTCAACCGCGATGCCGGCAAGCCCTGCAGCGGCGGCATTTTCCACGGTCATGACGCCGATGGTGGGCAGATCGACGCGGCGTTCCTGCTCCGGTTTCGGCATTTTGACGAGGACACCGGCCCGCGCGCTTTTTTTGCCGCGCAAGCTTGCCGGCAGCGCGGCAACACGCGCCAGCATCGCATCCGTGCCTTCCGGCCCTTCGATGGCCAGCACCACATTGCGGCAGATGACTGTGCCCTGGCCCATGTCAAAAGGACCGATGGCGGCGAGCAGCTCTTTGCCGCGCGCAATATCGGCTTCATCGGCAGCACCGGGCCGGGCTTTCGTCCAGACACCTGCCGGCGCGCGCAGATCCGTCAGCACACCTTCGGCGGGGACGACGCAAAAGCCGTGTTCTTTTTCGAAATAGTCGACAAATCCGCGCAGCAAAGCGTCATCGCCATTGCGCAGGAGTTTTAAAAAGCGCGGCAGGAATTTCAGCCCACCCCAATCGAGCCGCAGTGCGGAAAGTTCAGGGCGTGCGAGCGGGCCGATCATCACGAGATCGAGGCACCCGGCTTTCTTGAGAGCGCTTACCGTTGCGCCTAATTTGCCAAGAGGTATCCAGGCATGAGGATAGGCTTCGATGCCGCGCTCGCTTTCATTCGGCACGCCGACAATGAAAACCTCGCGGCCTTCCTTGCGCGCGGCTTCGGCCACGGCGACAGGCAGCGGCCCCTTGCCGGCCACAATGCCGAGGGAGGTTTTGAGATTTTCTTTCGGATTGCCGCTCATCAGCCGCCTCCGGCGCGCAACGCTCAGGCTGCCTCGTGGCGCGGTGTGCAAAGGGAGCGGTTCGTATCGCCCTTGATGAAGGCGACAATCTCCTGAACCGCGTTCACATCCTTATAAGTTTCAGCGACCTGTTCCAGACGCTCGCGCAAGGTCTTTTCCTCGGCAAAGAGCATTTTATAAGCCCCGCGCAGCGCATGAATTTCATCACGCGAGAAACCGCGGCGGCGAAGCCCGATGACATTGAGACCGGCGAGATGCGCCCGGTTGCCGAGTGCCATGCCATAAGGAATAACATCGTTCTCGATAGCGCTTGCCCCGCCCACAAAGGCATGGGCGCCGATGCGGGTGAACTGATGCACGGCGACGCCGCCGCCCAGGATGACGTAATCGCTGATCAGGCAGTGACCGGCCAGAAGCACGGCATTCGAAAAGACGACATGATCGCCGATAATGCAATCATGGCCGACATGCGCGCCTGTGAGGAAGGCGTTGTGATTGCCGACACGGGTCACCATGCCGCCGCCTTCGGTGCCGGGGTTCATCGTGACGTGTTCGCGGATGAGATTATCGGATCCGATTTCAAGCCGGCTCGGCTCGCCTTTGTATTTCAGGTCCTGCGGCTGATGGCCGATCACAGCGAAGGGAAAAATTTTCGTGCGCGGACCGATGCTCGTATGCCCTTCCACCACGACATGGGAAAGCAGCTCCACCCCGTCGCCGAGCGAGACATTGCGACCGACGACGCAGTAAGGGCCGATTTTCACATCGGCGCCGACAGACGCGTTCTCGTCGACGATCGCTGTGGGATGGATGTCACTCATAATTACTCTTCCGGTTCCACGATCATGGCACTGTAATCGGCCTCGGCAACCACTTTGCCGTCTACCTTGGCATCGCCGTGGAATTTCCAGACCGAGCCGCGATTTTGCATCTTGCGCACATGTACTTCCAGCCGGTCACCAGGCACCACAGGCCTGCGGAAGCGTGCCTTGTCGATCGTCATGAAATAGACGACCTTGTGCTTGGAGCCCGATTTGGCGGCATTGACGACCAGCGCGCCGGCGGTTTGCGCCATGGCTTCGACGATCAAGACACCCGGCATGACGGGAAAATCAGGGAAGTGCCCCTGAAAAAAATTGTCGTTGATCGTGACGTTCTTGATGCCGATGGCCGATTCCGACCCCTTCATATCGACGATCCGGTCGATCAGCAACATGGGGTAACGGTGCGGCAGCAGCTCCATGATCCGCTTTATATCGGCCGTCTCCAGCTCTTGCGTTGCTTCCGGATTTGCCGCATCGGATGTGTCAGTCATGCTCTCGTCTCGACTTCTAGGGCCGGGTTTCTTCTGCGCGCTAGCGCATCCCGGCTGCGTTCTCAGGTTTTTTTTTTCGGCCGGCCCAGTTTCTGAACGGCGACGATTTCACGGCGCCACTGGCTGACCGGTTTGGCAGGCGTCCCGCCCCATTGTTCGCCTGCCGGTACATTGTGGATCACCGAGCTGCGGGCGGCAATCTGGGCGCCCATACCGATGGTCAAATGCCCCGTCACGCCGACACGCGCCGCCAAAACCACGAAATCCTCGAGAACCGTGCTGCCGGAAATCCCCGTCTGGGAGACGATGATGCATCCCCGGCCAACCGACACGTTGTGCCCGATTTGCACGAGATTATCAATCTTCGTGCCTTCGCCAATTACCGTGTCGGGGCCTGCGCCCCGGTCGATGGTGGAGTTCGCGCCGATTTCCACATTGTCCTGAATGATGACGCGCCCGAGCTGCGGCACTTTTTCATGATGCGGCAAGCCCATGGCAAAGCCGAACCCGTCCTGACCGATCTGCACGCCTGGATGAATGATCACCTTATCGCCGATCATCGCATGGGAGACCGTGGCATTGGGGCCGATATAACTGTAGCGCCCGATGGTGCAGCCCCGGCTGACGACAGCGTTGGCGCCGATAATAGTGCCCGCACCGATTTCCGCGTGCTCACCTATGACGGCGCCCGGTTCGACAATCACGCCCTCACCGAGCTTAGCACTGGCATGTACCGTGCCTTGAATTTCGCTTTCACCGAAATGCGCGCTGCCGCCGCTGCCCGGATAGAAGGCCTGCGCGGCCAGCGCATAAGCCCGGTAAGGATCGTTGCTGAGCAAAAGCGCCATCCCGTCCGGCGCTTTGTCCCGATGCTTAGGCGAGAGAACCGCCGCGCCCGCTTTCGTCGCGCGGAAGGCGTCGACATATTTCGGGTTGTCCAGGAAGGTCAGATCCGCGGGCCCCGCCCGGTCGAGTGGCGCCACATCATAAACAGGTCTGTCGCCATGCGCCGGATCGGCAAGATCGGCTTTAATCCGGGCCGCCAGCTCAGCCAGCGTGAACGGCCCAGACCTGTCGAAGAAACGTGTATCCGCCATGATTATTCCGGTTTGCGCGGCGGCCTAGCCGTTAGCGCTGTTTTTGAAGTTCTGCGGGATCGACCGGCGTCACTTTCAGTTTCGGCAGACGCTCGTTCAACACCTGCATGATCTCGGCCGTCACGTTGAGATCGACGCCGCCGGCAAGCACCGAGGACTGGTCGAGCATGACCGTGCCGCCATGACGGTTCATGACTTCCGCGAAGATCGGCTTCAGCACGGCTTCGATTTCAGCCTGCGCGCGGGCCTGACCGACCTGCAAAGCCTGCAGTTTTTTGTTGGCGTCTGCCTGTGCTTCCTGCTGGCGCTTCTGGAGCGCGGCGATGCGTTCCTTATAAGTTTCAACGCCGAGCACGTCTTTCTGTTCCGCCAATTTGCGCGCCTCGGCGATAAAGCCTTCAAGCTGCTTGGAGCTGTTTTCTTCGATCGTCTTCGCTTGCGCCTGCACCTGAGCATTCACGTCCTGACCGACTTTGGATTCGGTAAACAGCGACTGGAAATTGACGATCAAAATAACGGCAGGCTCTTTGGCGGCGAGCGCCTGCGGAACGGACGCACCGAGCATAGCCACACCCAAAACAAGCGATGCCAACAGACGATTGATCTTTTTCATTATCTTTAACTCCCCACCCTAACTTTTAAAAACGCGTACCGGCGCTGAACCGGAAGACTTCTTCGCGGTCATAGGATTCCGATTGCAGCACCTGCGAAAGGTCGATACGGACCGGCCCGAACGGCGATTGCCAGTAAACACTGAGGCCTGCCGTTGCACGCAGAGCAAGCTCGTCTTCCGGGCGCCGGCCTTGCGCAAGATAAAGCGCTTCCTGGTCGACGAGGCCGACCGTGCCCACATCCGTAAAGAGGCTGGTGTCGATATCGAGCGCCTCGGGCAGGAAGTTCGGGAAGGTCAGCTGCGCGGTACCGATGGCATAGGCCTGGGCGCCGAGCGAGTCCCCCGTCACGGTATCGCGCGGGCCGACGCCGGCGCGTTCAAAGCCGCGGAACTCCGAGCCACCGATGAAGAAGCGGTCGTTGATGATCACGTCATCGCCGAGCCCGTCGATATAGCCGCCATTAAAGCGCAAGCTGCCGAGGAATTCCTTGGAGAAAGGAATATAGGCACGGGCCAGAATTTCATTGCGCAGATAAGTCACCGAGCCGCCGACACCGGCATATTCCTGGTCGATATTGAAATCCCAACCGGCCGTCGGCTCCACTGGATCGTCCCGACGGTCGAGGTAATAATTGTAACCGACCAATGACTTGATGTCGGAGCGCGGATCCACGAGTGGTACGGCAATGCCATTGATGTTCACCGTGCGCACGTTGCGAATTTCCTCGCGGCGCAGCGCGTAGCGCGTGGTGATGGAACCGTTCTCCGAAGTCGGGAAACCGAAGCGGAAGCCGAAACCGGTTACACGGCTGTCGAAGGAGGCTTCATCGCGAAGGTCCGTCTCCGTGCCGAAAATATCGATACCGGCGACAAGGTTACGGTCGAGGAAATAAGGCTCCGTGAAGCGCAGATCGACGGACGAGCGCGTGCCCGAAAGCGAGAGACGCAGACGCAGGAACTGGCCGCGGCCCATAAAGTTGCGCTCGGAAAGCGCAATGTCGGCAACCGCATTATCAACGGAGGAGAAGCCGAAGCCGAGCGAGAGCTCGCCGGTCGATTGCTCTTCGACATTGACGTTGATGACGGTCTTGTCTTCCGCAGAGCCGGGCTCTTCCACCACATCTACGCTGGAGAAGAAACCAAGCGCGCGGATCGATTTTTCCGACTTGTCGAGCAGAACGCGGTTGAAGGCGTCGCCTTCGGCCATGCGCATTTCGCGGCGCACCACCTTGTCGAGCGTGCGCACGTTGCCGTTGATGTTGATGCGTTCCACATAAACGCGCGGACCTTCGGTAATCTCATATTCCACATTGGCGATGAGATTTTCCTTGTCACGGCGCACGCGCGGGCGCACTTCGGCAAAGGCATAGCCTTCCGAGCCTGCAGCGAAAGTCAGCGCATCGACGCTTTCATCGATGAGGCCGGCGTCATAGGTGTCTCCCTCTTCCGTGAGCACCAGCGATTCAAGACGCTCCTGGTCGAGCTTTTCAAGCTCGGTCGTCACCGTGGACGGGCCGAACTGATATTGCTCGCCCTCTTCCACCGTGAAGGTGATGAAGAATTCAGAGCCGTCGCGGGCAAGATCAGCAACCGCCGAAATCACGCGGAAGTCGGCATAGCCTTCGGAGAGATAATGCCGGCGCAGCAATTCCCGGTCGAAGGTCAGGCGGTCGGGGTCGTAGGAATCCGAACTCGAAAGGAATTTCCACCAGGCGGATTCGGATGTCGAAATCACTTCGCGCAGCTTGCCGTCCGAGAACGCCTCGTTGCCGATGAAATTGATGGCGCCGATCCCCGTCACCGGGCCTTCGTCGATTTCAAAGACGAGATCAATACGGTTTTGCGGCAGCTGAATGACTTTAGGCTCGACCCGGGCGGAGAAACGGCCCGAGCGGCGCAGCAGGTCCACAATGCGCTGCACATCGCCCTGCACTTTCGCGCGCGTATAGATCGTGCGCGGCTTGAGCTGGACTTCGTTGTTGAGGTCTTCGTCCTTGACCGCGTTGTTCCCTTCAAAGGCGACGCGGTTGATGATCGGGTTTTCCGTCACCGTCACGACGAGCGAATTGCCGTCGCGGCGGATCACCACGTCGGCGAAAAGGCCGGTGGCAAAGAGCGTCTTAACCGAGCTGTCGACCGCGGCAACGTCATATTCGCTGCCTTCCTTGAAAGGCATGTAAGAGCGCACCGTGCTCGCCTCGATACGCTGATTGCCTTCCACACGGATCCGCTCGATCACCTGTTCTGCAAAAGCCGGCGCAGCGGCATAGGCGACGGCTACGAATGCGCAAATCGCAAGAGAAAGGGCCCGGCCCCAACGGGCAGCCTTCTGGCGCAACACTCTCATATGCAGTTCCCCGTCCCCTCGATCAACTTAGCAAATTGCTGAAAAATTCGACGACCCGCAGATTTACGAGATCGTTCCAGGTCGCAAAAACCATCAGCATCATCACAAAGGCAAGGCCGATGCGAAAGCCGATTTCCTGCGCCTGTTCCCCCAAAGGCCGCCCGCGGACGGCCTCAACAGCGTAGAAAAGAAGATGCCCGCCATCCAGCATGGGAATGGGAAGCAAGTTCAACAGGCCGATGCTTACCGACAGAATGGCCGCAAGATTGATCAGCGCATCGAAACCGATCGTTGCGACCTGGCCCGAAACCTGCGCAATGCGCAGCGGCCCGCCGAGCTGGCTCGTGTCCTGCTGGCCCATCACCATGCCGCCGAGATATTCACCCGTGCGGGCAACCACGAACCAGGTTTCCTCCACGCCTTTCCAAAGCGCGGTCACGGGGCCGTAGCGCACATGCTCGACCTCGTCTTTTTCGATGTTCCGGCCAATGCCGAGAATACCGATCTTCTGTTCGTTGCCAAAGCGGTCGGTGATCTCGGTGGCGCGCGGCGTCGCGGTCAGGGTCAGCATCTCCCCGCCCCGCTCAACGGTAACGGAAAGCGGCACACCGGCGCTCATTGCCACGATGCGCTGCATGTCGTTGAAGCCTTCGATCTTCTGGCCGTCGATCGAGCGGATGATATCGCCGGTCTGAAACCCGGCTTCCAGCGCCGCGCTGTCGGGTTTGACCTCATCGACACGGGCCGCCGTGATCGTCTGGCCGACAATCATGAAGATGCCGGCGAAGAGCACGATGGAAAGAAGGAAATTGGCAAAGGGACCGGCAGCGACCACAGCGGCGCGCTGGCCCACGGTTTTGGCATGCAGCGTGTTGGCGCGGGCCGCCTCGTCGAGCTTATTCATGCTCTCGCGGTCCGGCGTGCTCGCCGCGCTTGAATCGCCCAGAAACTTTACATAGCCGCCGAGCGGCAGCCAGCCGATCTTCCAGCGCGTGCCCTTCTTGTCGGTCCAACCGACAAGCTCGCGCCCGAAACCGATGGAGAAGGTTTCAACGGTGACGCCGCACCAGCGCCCGACAAGGAAGTGTCCAAGCTCGTGGAAGAAAACCACGAGCGTGAGCACGAAAAGAAAGGGGACCACATATGACAGGAAGGACCCGCTTGCCCCCCCGATGCTTGCCAGCAATTCCATTTACTCTCCGGTCCTCCCTTGTCCGGCCTTAACCCATAGCGGCCGGACATTACTTTCTTGTTTCGGCCAGGCGGCCGAATCCCGCAAAAGCGCCTTAGCCTAAGTCAGACCGCGCATTTTTGCACCCGTTCCGCGGCTTTTTGCCTAACGAAACGGTCGATTTCCATCACACCTTCCAGTGTATCCGGCGCCGCTACCCCCCCGGCAAGCTCGTCCATGAGACGCTCGACGAGCTGAACGATATCCAAAAAGCCCAGCTTTCCCGCCAAAAACGCCGCCACAGCGACCTCGTTTGCAGCGTTGAGGATAGTAGGCGCGGCGCCGCCGCTTTGCAAGGCGTTCCGGGCCAGTGTCAGCGCCGGAAATCTTTTTAAATCAGGGGCTTCGAAGGTGAGTTTACCAATTTGTGCGAGGTCGAGACGGGCAGCCGGCGTCTGCATCCGGGCGGGCCAGGCAAGCGTGTTGGCAATGGGGATGCGCATATCGGGCGTGCCGAGCTGCGCCAGCACCGAGCCGTCCGCATAGGCCACCATCGAATGGATGATGGATTGGGGATGGACGAGAATATCGATCCGCGCTTCGCCCACCGGAAACAGGTGATGCGCCTCGATCAGCTCCAACCCCTTGTTCATCATCGTGGCCGAATCCACGGAGATTTTCGCGCCCATGTCCCATTGCGGATGAGCGACGGCCTGGGCGGGCGTTGCCCGGCGCATTTCCTCAAGGCTCGCGGTGCGGAAAGGCCCGCCCGAGGCGGTGAGCACGATCTTGTCCACCCGGTCGAGCGCGTCTGCCTCCAGCACTTGGAAGATCGCATTGTGTTCGCTATCGACCGGTAGAAGCGTCGCGCCGCTGCGCGCGACAGCCTGAAGAAAGAAATCTCCAGCGCAGACTAGGCATTCTTTGTTGGCGAGAGCCACATGCGCGCCTTGTTCGACCGCGGCAAGCGTCGGATGGAGCCCCGCTGCCCCGACAATGGCTGCCATCACCCAGTCCGCCGGGCGGCTTGCCGCTTCGATCAAAGCCGCTTCACCTGCCGCCGCCTCGATGCCAGTACCGGCAAGCCCTTCGCGCAAGGGCTCATAAAGGTCTTCACGGGCAATGACGGCCACTTCCGGGCGCAGGCGCAGCGCCTGCTCGATCAGCGCATCGACCTTGGCATGGGCCGTCAGCGCGACAATCTCATAAGCCGCGCGGTCCCGCTCAATGAGATCGAGCGTGCTGCAGCCGACCGAGCCCGTGGCGCCCAGCACCGAAATGCGGCGCGGCGCGGCTTCTGCTGCAGGCACGGGAACCTCTAGGGCCATAAAATCGTCCTCGATACGGGCATGCCCTGAAGCTGGAACAGGATGGCAAGGAGAGCAAGTGCGGCACAGGCAAAAATCAGCCCGTCCACCCGGTCGAGCAACCCGCCATGACCGGGGATCAGCGTGCCGGAATCTTTTACTCCCGCCCGCCGTTTCAGTGCGGATTCGGTGATGTCGCCCGCCTGGGCAATGGCAGCAAGAGCGGCGCTCAAAAACATGAGCGGCAAATGCCCCTGGCCGAGATGGGCCCCCATGCCAAGCCCCACCAAGGCGGCGCCCGCCATGCCGCCCAGGAGCCCGGCCCAAGTTTTATTGGGCGAAAAGCGGGGCGCAAGCTTCGGCCCGCCGATCCCGCGCCCGGCGGCATAAGCGCCGGTATCCGTCGCCCAGACAGCCAGCACCAGCCAAAGCACGAGAAGCAGCCCGTAATCGGGCGCGGCTCTCAGCCAGGCCAGCGCCAGAAGTGGCAAGAGAAGATAGGGATAGGCGGCAAGCACGGGGGTGAGCGGTCTTGCCCGTGCCGCCTGAACAGCGGCCGCAAGAAAAGCGAGCGCGCTCAACGTAAAGAGCGCTGCCAGCCCGCCCGCCGCCCCGAGCACGGCAAGCCCGCCGATCCCGGCAAGAGAAAGCCCGGCGATCAAACCCATGTCATCACCGGCCCGCATCAGCCCGGCCCATTCCCGCGCAAGAATGACGGCGGCAAGCGCCAGCAGCGCCAAAAACGGCCAGCCGCCCAGCCAAAGCAGCAGCAGCACGGCGGGGATGAGCACCGCGGCGGACAGCACACGGCGGGTCAACTCGCTGGATTGGCCTGGTTTATCGTCCGCCAAATCGGCGCTCCCGGCTTTGATATTCCCGGAATGCGGCCTCCAGATCCTTCCGGCTGAAATCCGGCCAGAACACGTCGGTAAAGACCAGTTCGGCATAGGCGCTTTGCCAGATCAGGAAGTTGGAAAGGCGTTTCTCACCGCTCGTCCGGATGACGAGATCGGGGCTCGGCACGCCTGCCGTATCGAGATGGGCTTCCACCGTCTCCGGCGTGATGTCCGCCGGGTCGAGGTCGCCGCGTTTGGCTTTTTCGGCGAGGCGGCGCACGGCATTCGTGATCTCGCTCTGGCCGCCATAATTAAAGGCAATGATCAGTTTCAGGCGGGAATTACCGGCAGTCAGTTCCTGCGCCTCATCGATCATTTTCAGGATGTCGGGCTCAAGCCCTTCGCGGTCGCCGATGATGCGGATATTGACGCCGTTCTGATGCAGTTCGGCGAGGTCCTTGCGGATGAAATAGCGCAGGAGTTCCATCAGATCGCCGACTTCTTCGGGCGGGCGTTTCCAGTTTTCCGAGGAAAACCCGTAAAGCGTCAGATATTCCACCCCAAGCTCGCCGGCATCGCGCACGATCTTGCGCACCGCTTCCACGCCTGCCTTATGACCGAGCTTGCGCGGCAGATGCCGCTTCGCCGCCCACCTGCCATTGCCATCCATGATGATGGCGACATGACGCGGCGCGGGGGCATGCGCGCTGTCTTGGCTATGGTTGGCGTCCAGCATCAAGCTCGTTCATCCCGCTTCGGCTTGGCAAGCATGCGGGGGCGTGCCCCGCATGCCCATCAAACCTGCATGATTTCCGCTTCCTTGGCGGCCAGGGCGGCATCGACTTCGCCGATATATTTATCGGTCATTTTCTGCACCCGGTCGGAAGAGGATTTGTGTTCGTCCTTGCTGATTGAACCGTCCTTCTCCAACCGCTTCAACTCATCCATGCCGTCGCGGCGCACATTGCGCACGGCAACGCGGGCCTGTTCGGCATATTTCGCGGCGACCTTGGTCAGTTCCGCGCGGCGCTCCTCGTTGAGCTCGGGAATGGGAATGCGGATGAGCTGGCCGTCCGTTGCCGGGTTGAGGCCGAGGCCGGAAGAGCGGATCGCCTTTTCCACCGGGCCCACCATGCTCTTGTCCCAGATCTGAATGGTGATCATGCGCGGCTCGGGCACCGTGACGGTGCCGACCTGATTGACCGGCGTCACCTGCCCGTATGCTTCGACCGTGATCGGATCGAGCAGGCCGGCAGAGGCGCGGCCCGTGCGCAGGCCCCCGAATTCCGTTTTGAGCGATGCAACGGCCCCTTTCATGCGGCGTTCGATATCCGCAAAGTCCAGTTCCTGGTCGGCCATGTTTCTTTCTCCGGTATTTTCATTGGGGGAAGCGGCTGCCGCTTCCCCGCCTTAAAACGCGCGCCTTAAGCAGCGCTGCTTTTGACAATGGTGGACCGCCCCGTGCCGTTCAGCACACTGACGAAACCGCCCGGTTCGTGAATGGAAAAAACGACGATGGGAATATTGTTGTCCCGCGCCAGCGCCACGGCAGAGGCATCCATCACCTTCAAATCCTGCGTCAGCACGTCCATGAAGGTCAGCTCTTCGTAGCGCTCGGCATCGGGCGTGGTTTTCGGATCGGCGGTGTAGATGCCATCGACCTGCGTGCCTTTCATCAGCGCGTCGCAGCCCATTTCGCTGGCGCGCAAGGCGGCTGCCGTATCGGTGGTGAAGAAGGGATTGCCGGTGCCCGCGGCAAAAATCACGACCCGGCCCTTTTCCATATGCCGCACGGCCTTGCGGCGGATGTAAGGCTCGCAGACCGACATCATGGGAATAGCCGATTGCACGCGGGTGGAAACACCAAGCCCTTCAAGCGCGTTCTGCATGGCCAGCGCATTCATGATGGTGGCGAGCATGCCCATATAATCGGCGCTCGCCCGCTCCATGCCCTGCGCTGCGCCGGAGAGCCCGCGGAAGATGTTGCCGCCGCCGATGACAAGGCAAACCTCGGCGCCGATCTCGACAGCCTGTTTGATTTCCCGGGCAATGCGGTTCACGGTTTCCACGTCGATACCGTATTGCGCCTGCCCCATCAGCGCCTCGCCGGACACTTTCAAAAGAACGCGCTTGAAGCGTAAGTCGCCTTTCTTTCCGTCCGTACTCACCTCGCCCACCTCTCTGCCAGATCTGGCCTCATCCCGGCCCGCCGCTGCGGCCCTGCCTCTACGACATTGTCTCAGCGGCATTTTAGCCGGTCTTTTCGATTCGCCGTCCCCTTGCGAGCAAAGCCGCAAAGAGCGGATAAGGCAAGGGCGCCCTGGAGCCTTTCCCTTTACGGGTCAGATCCAACGCGCCCCCGCGCCGACGCCGGCCCTTACCATAACGGCGCGGGCGGCGGCTGGCGACAATTGCCTGCTCAGCCCCGGGTCAGCCTTTGGCTGCAGCGGCGACTTCAGCGGCGAAATCCGCCTCTTCTTTCTCGATGCCTTCACCCAGCGTGTAGCGGACGAAGCCAACGACCGTGACCGGCGCGCCGATATCGCCTTCGGCCTTCTTGACCGCCTGCTCAACCGTGTTCTCGCCATCGATCACGAAGGTCTGTGCCAGAAGCACGACTTCCTGATAGAATTTGCGGATACGCCCTTCGATCATCTTTTCGATGATGTTGTCCGGCTTGCCGGATTCCTTGGCTTCCGCGATCAGCACGGCGCGCTCACGCTCGACGATGTCGGCGTCGAGATCATCCGGGCTAAGGGCCAGCGGCGAGGTCGCAGCCACATGCATGGCAATCTGCTTGCCAAGCTCGGCGAGCTTGTCTTTGTCGCCCGTCGATTCCAGCGCGACGAGCACGCCGATCTTGCCGAGGCCGGGAACGACCTGGTTGTGGACGTAAGGCACCACGACACCGTTATCAACGGAGATGGCAGCCGTGCGGCGCACGGTCATGTTCTCGCCGATCGTGCCGATGGCTTCGGTCACATAATCCTGCACCGATTTGGAGGAACCGGGATAGGTCGCGGACAAAAGCTTGTCGATGTCGCCGCCCGCTTCCTTGGCGGTTTCGGCGATCGCCGTGACCATTTTCTGGAAGTTTTCGTTACGGGCCACGAAGTCCGTTTCCGAGTTCACTTCCACAAGCGCGCCGGAATTGCCCTCGGCGACAACGCCGACCAGGCCTTCGGCAGCCACACGGCCCGCCTTCTTGGCGGCTTTCGCCAGACCCTTGGTGCGCAGCCAGTCAACGGCGGCATCCATGTCGCCGCCCGTTTCGGTCAGCGCCGTTTTGCAATCCATCATGCCCGCGCCAGACTTTTCGCGGAGCTCTTTCACCATGCCGGCGGTGATGTCAGCCATAATCTTCCTCATTCATTTAGGGGACGCCATGCGTCCTTACGATTGAAGAGGCGCCCGTCTCCGGGCGCCCATCTCTATCGTCCGTGGCCAGTAAAACTTACTGACCGGCCTGAGCCTGGGCTTCTTCGCTTGCGGCAAGCTCTTCGGCAGCCGGTTCGACGGCAGCGCCGATATCGACGCCCGAGGCGCCCTGGCTCTGGGAAATGCCTTCGATCACGGCCTTGGCGATCAGGTCGCAATAAAGCGAGATCGCGCGCGCGGCATCGTCATTGCCCGGGATCGGGTAGGTGACGTTGTCCGGGTTGCAGTTGGAGTCGACGATCGCGATGACCGGGATGCCGAGGTTCTTGGCTTCCTTCAGCGCGTTCTCTTCCTTGTTCGTGTCGATCACGAACATGATGTCGGGAATGCCGCCCATGTCCTTGATCCCGCCAATGGCGCGCTCGAGCTTTTCGCGCTCACGGGTGAGCTGCAGCAGTTCCTTTTTCGTGAAACCGCGCGTCTCGCCGGCGAAGAGCTCTTCCAGCTCGCGCAGGCGGCGGATCGAATGAGAAACCGTTTTCCAGTTGGTCAGCGTGCCGCCGAGCCAACGGTGGTTCATGTAGTACTGCGCGCAGCGCTTGGCGGCATCGGCGATCGGCTGGGAAGCCTGACGCTTGGTGCCGACGAAAAGCACACGGCCGCCGGAGGCAACCACATCACGCACCGCGACGAGCGCCTGATGCAGCAGCGGAACGGTCTGCGCCAGATCAATGATATGAATGCCGTTGCGCGCGCCGAAGAGGAACGGATCCATCTTCGGATTCCAACGGTGGGTTTGGTGACCAAAGTGCACGCCTGCTTCAAGCAGTTGACGCATGCTGTAATCGGGGAGTGCCATGACGCCCTATCTCCTTTTCCGGTTAAGCCTCCGCAGGCCGTGGCCATCTCCCGAACCCATCGGGAGGCAGCACCGGATCGACCGCTTTCTATGTTGGAGATGTGACCGGATGACGACGAAACGCCTGTCCGTCCCACATATCCGGTGAAAGGGCCGGAGCCTGCGTGTGGAATGAGGCGGGGTATAGGCGCGTTTCCGGCAAAAAGCAAGCCCGGCCAGCGGTTTATCCGCTCAAAACCGCAGTTTCCCGGCAAGGCTCGGGCATCGGGGCCGGTTTTGCCGGTTTTTGCTCCCAAAGCCCCTTCAAAAGTCCCGGAAAAGCGGCCTAAACGTCCTGCACCTCGACCACGCCGGGAATGGAGCGGATGGCGCCGCGAATGGCCGGGGTAATATGGAAGCGTTCTTTCAGCTCCATTTCCACTTCCCGGCCTTCCGTCATCAGCACCAGCGAGACGGCGCCCCGCCCCTTCTCCGACAGGCGGGAGCGGACGGCGGAGAGCGGCTCCGGCTGATCCAGGAATATTTTCAGGCCCGCTGCCGTGTTCGCCGCCACTTCCTCGATGGGCCGCACGGACTGGGCGCGCAGGCGCAGATCATCGTCCTGCCGGTCGATCTCGACGCTCATTACCACGGCCTGGCCCGGCTCCAGAAGATCGCCAGCCTGAGAGAGCGCTTCGGAGAAGACCAGAATGTCGAACTGCCCCGTCGCATCGGAAAGTGTCACGAAGGAATAGGCATTGCCGCGCTGGGAGCGCCGGTCGCGCCGCGCCGAGACGATGCCCGCCACCCGCTCGGCCTTGTTGCCGCGCGCAGCGAGCTGCTGATAGGTCACGACCCCTGCCCGCTTCATCGCCACCTGATAATCGTCGAGCGGATGGCCGGACAAGAAAAAGCCGAGCGCGCCAAATTCCTCGTTCAGTTTTTCGATGGGCGTCCAGGGCTCGGCGTGATTGAGAGACGGATTGTCGAGCGCCTCCCCGCCATCGCCGAAAAGCGAGTTCTGCTGGCTGCTGCGCTCCTCGGCGGCTTGCGCGGCCAGCCCCATCAGCTTGTCCACGGAGGCTAGAAGCTGAGCGCGGTGCGGGTTGAGGCAATCGAGCGCGCCGGCCCGGATCAGGTTTTCCAGCGTACGTTTATTGACCCCGCGCGGGTTGATGCGCCGGGCAAAGTCGTAAATGTCCTTGAAGGAGTCGCCTTCCTTGCGCAGGGCCACCAGCTCTTCCATCGCCTGGGCGCCGACATTCTTGATCGCGCCCAATGCATAGACGATCTCGCCGTTCTTCACCGAGAAGCTGGCCTCGCTTTCATTGACGCTGGGCGAGCGGACAGTGATGCCCATACGGGCCGCGTCCTGCTTGAAGATGTTGAGCTTGTCGGTGTTGTTGATATCGAGGTTCATGGAGGCGGCCAGAAACTCGACGGGATAGTTCGCTTTCAGATAAGCCGTTTGATAGGCGATGAAGGCATAGGCCGCGGCGTGGGACTTGTTGAAGCCGTAGCCGGCGAACTTGTTCACGAGCTCGAAAATGTAATCGGCCTGTTTGCGCTCCACGCCCTTTTCGACGGCCCCTTCCACGAAACGGACTTTCTGCTTGTCCATTTCCGCCTGGATCTTCTTACCCATGGCGCGGCGCAGCAGGTCGGCTTCACCCAGCGAATATCCGGACAGGACCTGCGCGATCTGCATCACCTGTTCCTGATAGATGATGACACCGTTCGTCTCGGTCAGGATGGGTTTCAGCCAATCGTGCAGGTAGTCCGGCTTTTCATGGCCGAGCTTACAGGCGATATATTTGGGGATGTTGTCCATCGGGCCGGGGCGGTAGAGCGCCACAAGCGCGATGATGTCTTCCAGACAGTCGGCCTTCATTTTGCGCAGCGTGTCGCGCATGCCGGTGCTTTCCAACTGGAAGACGCCGACCGTGTCGCCTTTCTCCAGCAGCTTGTAGGTCGGCTCGTCATCGAGCGGCAGGTTGGAGAGATCGATATCGATGCCGCGCTGCTTGATGAAATTGACGGCGGTCGTCAGCACGGTCAGGGTTTTCAGGCCCAGAAAGTCGAATTTGACGAGACCGGCCGGTTCCACCCATTTCATGTTGAACTGGGTCACCGGCATATCCGAGCGCGGATCGCGGTAAAGCGGCACCAGCTCATCGAGTTTGCGGTCGCCGATCACCACGCCCGCCGCGTGGGTGGAGGCGTGGCGGTAAAGCCCTTCGAGCTTCTGCCCCGTCTCCAGGAGTTTGGCGACAACCTCCTCGCGGTCCCGTTCCTCGCGCAGTTTCGGCTCGCCCTCGATCGCCTCGTTCAGCGTGACGGGATTGGCTGGGTTGTTCGGCACGAGCTTGCAGAGCCGGTCCACCTGGCCATAGGGCATCTGCAGGACGCGGCCCACATCGCGCAGCACCGCGCGGGCCTGCAGCTTCCCGAAAGTGATGATCTGCGCCACGCGGTCATAGCCGTATTTATCCTGCACATAGCGGATCACTTCATCGCGCCGGTCCTGACAGAAGTCGACGTCGAAGTCCGGCATCGACACACGTTCCGGGTTGAGGAAACGTTCGAAGAGGAGGCCGAAGCGCAAGGGGTCGAGGTCGGTGATGAGCAGCGCATAGGCAACGAGCGAACCGGCGCCCGAGCCACGGCCCGGCCCCACCGGAATATCCTGGTCTTTCGCCCATTTGATGAAGTCCGACACGATCAGGAAGTAGCCCGGAAAATCCATCCGGATGATCACATCGAGCTCGAAATTGAGCCGCTCCCAATATTCTTCTTCCGGCGCGGCGGTTTCGATTTCGGCCAGGCGTTTTTTCAGCCCCTCTTCGGCCTGGCGGCGCAACTCATCGGCTTCCGAGAGGCCCTCCCCGGTATCGAAGCGCGGCAGAATGGGGCTGCGGGTAAGCGGGCGGTAGGCGCAGCGGCGCGCGATCTCCAGCGTATTTTCCAGCGCCTCGGGCAGATCGGTAAAAAGCTCGGCCATTTCCGCCTGGCTCTTGAAATAATGTTCGGGCGTCAGGCGGCGCCGGTCGTCCTCGGACACATAAGAGCCCTCGGCGATACAGATCAGCGCGTCATGAGCCTCGAATTCCTCACGCTTCTTGAAATAGGGCTCATTGGTGGCAACCAGCGGCAGATCGAACTTATAGGCCGCCTCTACCAGCGGGCCTTCGGCGGTGACTTCTTCCTCAAGCCCGTGGCGCTGCAATTCCACATAAAGCCGGTCGCCATAGATGCCGGAGAGCCGCTGCAGCATCGCCTCACCGGCCGCGACCTGACCGCCGGCCATCAGCTTGTTGACAGGCCCGGCGGGGCCGCCCGTCAGGCAGATCAGACCTTCGGATAGTTCTTCAAGATCGGCCAGGGTGACATGGGGCTCGAGGGTCTGATCCGTCTCCAGAAACGCCCGGGAGGAGAGTTTCATCAGGTTCATATAGCCCTGCTCGTCCTTCACCAGCAGGGCGAGGCGCCCGGAGGGTTCCCATTTCGCCGCGCGCCCGGCCAGCGGGTCGGCGGGGCCTTCATCCATATCCACTGCGAAGGTGGTGCCGATAATCGGCTGCAGGCCCGCGCCCGCCATGGTCTCGGAAAATTCCAGCGCGCCGAAGAGGTTGCCCGTATCCGTCACCGCGACGGCGGGCATGGCCTGGGTCTCGCAAAGCCCGACCAGTTCCTTGATGCGGATCGCCCCTTCCAGGAGCGAATAGGCCGAATGCAGACGCAGATGGATAAACCGGCAGGGATTGGCGTCGATGCGCTTTACGGCATCTTCAGCGGAAAGGGTGTCGGTTTGCGCATCGGACATGAGGGCTTCCTGCGTGCCTTAAAAATTTCGGCCTTAGTCCCCTCGCAAATCCGTCCGGCTATCCCCTCTCCGGCCGGTCGCGCGGGGCCATTTCTCGGCTGTACCCATTGTCGGCCCCGCATTGCCTCTTGTCATGCCCGGTCTGCCCTTAAGCGCCGGGTTTTCTGTGGATAGTTAGCTCAAAAGCGTGGTCGCGACCGAGGACCAGGTGAGCAGCATCCAGCCGAGCCCGGCAATCGAGATCAGGGCGGCGGTGTCCTGTGCCCAGGCTTTCCAGTTCTGGCGGCGTTCTTCGCGGTGCAGATCCGTGTACATGGCAGCTCCCCTTTTTAAGCGGTTCGGCAGATGTGCCGGGCTCATGGCCTGTGTTGGAAAACAAATGTTCATGATTTGTTCTTTTCTGTCAACAAAAAGTTTCAGCCCGGCGTAGGGCCAAGAAAACGGCAGAAAAGCTGCGGTTCTAAAAGGCGGCGTTAAAGGCTGTGATAGTGCTTGGCGATTTCCGCGCCCTCGCGGATCGCCCCGTCATGGATCAGCACGAGCCGGTCCATCTGCCCTGCAAGATCGAGGTTATGGGTGGCGATAAGCGCCGCCGCGCCCTCCGTCCGCGTCACGTCCAGAAGCTCGGCAAAGACGGTGCGGGAGGTGCCGGGATCGAGATTGCCCGTCGGCTCGTCAGCAAGCAGCACCTTGGGATGATTAGCCAGCGCCCGGGCAATGGCAACGCGCTGCTGCTCGCCGCCCGAAAGCTCCGGCGGGCGGTGGGTGAGCCGCGCACCGAGGCCGAATTTCGAGAGCAGCCGCTCTGCTTCCTGCATCGAGCTTGCTTTGGAATAGCCGGCGATCATATGCGGCAGCGCCACGTTTTCCTGCGCGGTGAATTCAGGCAGCAGATTGTGAAACTGATAGACGAAACCGATATCGGCGCGGCGCACCGCCGTACGCCCGGCATCACCAAGCGCGGTGCAGTCCCGCCCGCCGATTTCAACGCTCCCCCCGGTCGGCCGTTCAAGGAGCCCGGCAATATGCAGAAGCGAGGATTTGCCTGCCCCCGAATGGCCGACTAGAGCCACCATCTCGCCCTCGCGCACTTCGAGATCGAGATCCTCGAAGACGCGCAGCGTCGCCCCGCCCTGCTCGTAAATCCGGGCCACTTTTTCCAGTCTCAGCGCCACGCGCGCAATCGCTTCACTCATAGCGCAGCGCCTCCACCGGATCGAGGGAAGCTGCCCGCCAGGAGGGATAAAGCGTCGCCACCACCGAAAGGAAGAGCGACATGCCCACCACGGCCATCACCTCCCCCGGCTCCACCACCGCAGGCAGACGCGAAAGGAAATAGATTTCCGGCGAGAAAAGCTCCGTGCCCAGGAGGTTGGAGAGGCCCTGGCGCAAATTTTCGATATTGAGGCAGAAGACGAGGCCGAGCACGAAACCGGCCAGCGTGCCGCTTACCCCGATGCTCGCCCCGGTGATGAAGAAGACCCGCATGACCGAGCCGCGCGAGGCGCCCATGGTGCGCAGCACCGCAATATCCCGCCCCTTGTCCTTCACCAGCATGATGAGGCCCGAGACGATATTGAGCGAGGCAACGAGCAGAATGAGCGTGAGGATGAGGAACATGACGTTCCGCTCCACCTGCAGGGCGCTGAAAAAGCTCTGGTTGAGCTGCTGCCAGGTATAGACCTGCAAGGAAGGCCCGGCGGCCTGGGAGACGGGCAGGATGAAGTCGCGCACCTCGTCCGGGTTCTCGATCTTCACCTCAATGGCCGTCACCGCGCCCTCGCCGGTCTTGAAATAGCTCTGGGCATCGGCCAGCGGCATGAAGATGAAGCTCGCATCATATTCCGACATGCCGACTTCGAAAACGGCCTTGATCGGATAAGAGCGCACGCGCGGGGCGGTGCCGAAAGGCGTTGACGCGCCGCGCGGGGAAAGCAGCGTGACATTGTCCCCGAGCCTCAACCCCAGCGAGCGGGCAAGGCGCGAGCCGATGGCCACGCCGCCGCCCTCATCGAAGCCGTCGAGAGAGCCCGCCAGAACGCCGCCTGAAACGGGGCTGAGCGCCTTCAGATCTTCCTCGCGGATACCGCGCACCAGCGCGCCGCTGCCGCCATTCGCGCTCGAAGCCATCACCTGGCCTTCGACGAGCGGGCTGACATAAGTGACCCCGTCCACTTGACTGATCGATGCAACACGCGCATCGAAGTCACTGATATCACTCGTATAACCGCGCACCATCATATGGCCGTTCAGGCCCAGGATCTTGCCCAGAAGCTCGATGCGGAAACCATTCATCACCGACATGACGATGATCAGCGTCGCCACGCCCAGCATGATGCCGACAAAGGAAAACCCGGCAATGACGGAGATGAAGCCTTCCCGGCGCCGGGCGCGCAGATAGCGTAGCGAGAGCAACCACTCAAAAGGAGAAAACGGCGCGGTCGCCTGCTTTTTCAGCGCCTCACCCATACCGTTTTCCGCCTCCCGCATTCCTGCTCCTCACGTAACACTTTAAGAACCGGCTGCTTACTCAGCCGACCAGCTTCTTGACCGCCGCTTCGGTGCTCAGTTCCTCGCGGTTGCCCGTGGCGCGTTCCTTGAGCTCGACCACGCCGTTTTTCAGGCCGCGCGGCCCCACCACAAGCTGCCAGGGCAGACCGATCAGGTCCATGCCGGAGAACTTGGCGCCCGCCCGCTCGTCCCGGTCATCGTAGAGCACCTCGACACCGGCTTTCGTCAGCGTCGCATAGAGCTTGGCGCAAGCGGCATCCGTGTCCGCATCGCCCGATTTCAGGTTGATGAGCCCCACTTTGAAAGGCGCCACGCTTTCCGGCCAGATGATTCCATCCTCGTCATGGGAAGCTTCAATGATGGCGCCAAGAAGGCGGGAGACGCCGATGCCGTAAGAGCCCATCTGCACCGGCACGTCCTTGCCGTCAGGCCCGGCAACGAGCGCGCCGAGCGGCTCGGAATACTTCGTGCCGAAAAAGAAAATGTGCCCCACCTCGATGCCGCGGGCGGACAGGCGGTTATCTGCGGGCACATCCGCCTCGAATTTCGCCGCATCATGCTTTTCGTCGGTCGCGGCATAAAGCGAGGTGCGCTGCTCGATGACCGGCGTGAGATCGGCGTCGTAGTCCACCTCATCGCCGGGCGCGGGCATATCCACCAGCGTGCGGTCGCAGAAAACCTCAGATTCGCCCGTTTCCGCCAGAATGATGAATTCGTGGCTCATATCCCCGCCAATGGGCCCCGTATCGGCCGCCATGGGAATGGCTTTCAGGCCCATGCGCGAGAAGGCGCGCAGATAAGAGATAAACATCTTCTGATAAGATCGGCGCGCCGCCGCTTCATCCAGATCGAAGGAATAGGCGTCCTTCATCAGGAACTCACGCCCCCGCATGACGCCGAAGCGCGGGCGGATCTCGTCCCGGAACTTCCACTGGATGTGATAGAGATTGCGCGGCAGATCGCGGTAGCTCTTCACCTCCCGGCGGAAGATATCCGTGATCATTTCCTCGTTCGTCGGCCCGTAGAGCATCTCGCGCTCATGGCGGTCCTGAATGCGCAGCATCTCCTTGCCGTAGCTGTCATAGCGGCCCGACTGGCGCCAGAGATCGGCGGATTGCAGCGTCGGCATCAAAAGCTCGATCGCCCCTGCCCGGTCCATCTCTTCGCGCACGATCTGCTCGATCTTCTTCAGCACCCGGTGGCCGAGCGGCAGCCAGGCATAGATACCGGCGCTTGTCTGGCGGATCATGCCGGCGCGCAGCATCAGCCGGTGCGAGACGATCTGCGCTTCGGCGGGATTTTCTTTCAAGGTGGGCAGGAAATAATTGGAAAGGCGCATGAGTTCTGACTGACCGGTTGGAGGGAGGCGGGCCCGCGCGGCAGCCGCGCGGCAAGTGGGCAAGTATTAGGGGCTAGACCGGCTTGAGGCAATGGGGCAAAGGGCGGCCCCGAAAGGCAGGCCCTGCCTCAATCCACCGCGACCTGCGGCGCCTCCTGCGCCAGCGTGCCGCCGGAGGCGAGCTGCTCGGCTTTCAGCCGCGTGAGATAAGCCCGCATATCGACATCCGGCGGGGATTTGACGCCCCGGCCCGTATAAACCTCATGCGGGCCCGCCTCCAGTTCGGCGGGCGTATAATCCATCGACACGTCATAGGTCCGGTCGATCTGGTTGCGCAAAAAGCGCTGGGCCTGATACCAGCGCTGCTTCGCCGGCCCATCCGGGCAAGAAGAAAGCTCTTCGGCACTTTGCGCGCCCCAGCGCCGCTCGACACATTGATAAGGATCGAAGGAAAGATCGAAGAGGCGGTTCATCACGTCCTCGACGCTCAAGGTCACGGTCTTGCCATTGGTGCGGGTGTAGCTGGTCTTGCAGCTTTCGCTCTGCGCCTCGAAAGCGGCGATGAGATCGCCTGCCAGGTCATTCCCCTCATAAGAAACCGTGCTCACGCCCTGGCGGTACATTTTCACCATGGCCTCGATCTGGTCGCGCATTTCCTTGAAGGAGGTCTTGAGGCGGGCGTCGCGGGAGGGCGTCGAATAAAGCTCCCAATAGCCGTAGGTGCCGTAAATATTCTTTGGCAGGCGCGCGGGCGCCTCCATCCGGTGGATATTGTTCATCAGCGCCTGCTCGACCGCGTCTTTGCGCGCGCGGATGTCGTAGCAGAGCGAGCGCATCATGGCCTGCATTTCGCTGACCGGGTTCAGCGTCAAATCGCCCTTGGCCATGACCGAGCGGATATAGTGATAGTAATCCAGCTCCTCGCCTTTATGGACGAACGTCGCATTGCGCCAATTGCCGCTCGGATTGGTCTGGGTGCCGAGATATTGCTCAAGGGAAAAGTCCTTGAGCTCGCTATTCAGCGGCGCTTCGATATGCCCGCCCACATAAGTCCCGTCCGCCCGGCGCGTTGCGCCTACAAGGCGCTGGGGACGCCAGTTCTTGAAATTCGTGCCGAGCTCCGGCTTCGTGCGCAGGAAGTTGCGCCCATAAAAAGAGCGGGAGACAGAATTGTCCGGATGCGCGGAGATATTGAGAATGCGCCCGTCATCCTCCACCCGCCAGACCATGGCGACATGGCCGTTCACATCGTAGAGCACCGTGCCGGGGCGGATGCTCTCCCGGGTGATTTCGGGCGCATAGAAGTCGGTGAAATTCTGCGCATCATCCGCGTCCGCATGATGGCGGTACATGGCGGTGGAGACCGCATTGCGCATCTCCACGATAAGGGGCAGCGCGGGCACACCCTGCGCCGTCGCTGGCACCGTCTTGCGCGCGGTAACACGGTTGCCGTTCGAGGTGTAGCGGATATCGGAGAAATAGCCCGTGGTGGAATTCACGCCGATCGCGTAGGAGAAAGGCAGCCCGTTCTTCCAGGCGTAATAAGCGCGCAGCACATAAGGAAAGTCCGCACAGTCGGAGCGGAAGCGCAGGCCACGCGGGTCTGTGCTGCGGTAAGGGTTCGCCGGGCTCCGCAGGCACTCATCCACCGTCCAGCAATCGGCGGCGCCCAGCGCCTCGACGAACTCGCTGAAGCCTTTCTCATCCGCCGGGGACCATTCGGTCTTCGTGATTTTCCAATTATAGGAACGGGCCGCCGCCTCACCCTGGCCGCCAAAAGCGCCGCTCAGAAGAAGCGCGCCGCTCAGCGCGGCAAAACCGGCCGCGCGCGCCAATCTTTGGCTAAGACTTCTGGCCCCTTGCCGGCCTGAATTTCCCGATACCGACTGCCCGGCCCTTCTGGCCGCGGCGATGCCTATCGCGCGCATGGTGCCCCCACATGTGATGTGCAGGCAGGGTGCGAGGCCCACTGTCCCAAGTCAAGACAGTGGCTGCCGGTCAGGGCGGAGAGTGAAAGCGATTATTTCTTGGCGTTGCGGGCCGCACACGCCGCATAAAGGGCCTTTTCGTGCAGCCAGACCATTTCCTCGCCGTCGAGCAGGACTTTGCCCGTCTCCGGCTCATAGGTAATGGTGGCAACAGGCAGACCGGTCTGGCCTTTATACTTATCGGAGAGGCTTTCCGGCGTGATTTCCACGTCGAACTGATAAATCGGGCGCAGGCTGTAGGACGACGGGTTCAGATCGGCGCTTGCCACCTGCTTGCCCGTGGTGCTGACACCCGGCTGATAGGCCACATTGGCCGCCGGCACATGCTCCGTGACCAGAGCGCAGGCCGGATCGCTGATTTCAACGATTTCAGGGCGTGTACGTGATGCTTCCAGTTTTCCGGCGGTAACGCCAGGTTCTGTGGAAGTGCCATCTCCTTGGGAGACCATGCCAGCGAATAGGATCGCGGCGAGCTGTGCTTGTCCGTTCATCATCCCCAGATTAATGCCGGTTCTTTAAAAAAGGCTTTGCCCCAGACGGCGCCTTTTCAAAAAGTATATGAAACACTTTCCGATAAAGCTAATCGATTCTGCCTGAATGGCAGATGAAAAGCCTCAGCGGCACAATAGAAAAAGCTTAATGCAAGCCAGTACCGGGGGACAGTAGGCAAAATGGCGCATGCTGACGATTTTCTTTCCTACTTTCAGCTTTCCGCACGCGGATCGAGCCTGCGCCAAGAGATAACGGGCGGTCTCACTACCTTTCTGACCATGGCCTATATCGTCGTTGTCAATCCGCTGATCCTGGCCGAGGCCGGCATGGACAAGAACGCGGTCTTCGTCGCCACCTGCCTCGCAGCTGCCTTCGGCTCTCTTCTGATGGGACTATATGCAAACTTGCCCATCGCTCAGGCGCCCGGCATGGGGCTCAACGCCTATTTCGCTTTCACCGTGGTGCCGGCACTAGGCGGCGATTGGCGCATTGCGCTCGGCTGCGTCTTTTTCTCCGGCCTCATCTTTCTGGCACTCTCCGTCTCGACATTCCGCGAGAAGATGATCAACGCCATTCCCGCTTCCCAGAAACAGGCCATCGCGGCGGGGATCGGGCTCTTCCTTGCCTTTATCGGGCTGCAGAATGCCGGCATCGTCGCCGCTTCTCCGGTAACGCTCGTGAAGCTCGGCGATATGTCCCGGCCCGAGGTTTGGCTCGCGGCAGGCGGTTTTCTTGCGATAGGCGCGCTTTATGCCCGCAAGCTGCCGGGCGCCGTGCTCGGCGTCATTCTGCTGCTCACGCTGATTGCGGGGCTTGCCGGGCTGAGCGAACCGGATGCGGGAACCGGCGGAGGGCTTGTCTCTCTGCCGCCCTCGCTCCTGCCCACCTTTCTGGAGCTCGATCTGGCCGGCGCGCTTGGTGTGGGGCTCGTGACGGTCATTTTCGTCTTTTTGCTGGTGGATCTTCTGGATACGGCAGGCACGCTTGTCGCCGTTGCCGCCCGGGCCGGGCTCATCGACGGGCAAGGCCGCCTCATCGGCATGAAAAAGGCCATGATCGCGGATTCGGCGGCGACGTCTGTGGGCGCGCTGCTTGGCACCTCCACCACTACCTCCTATATCGAAAGCACCTCGGGCATCGAGGCGGGCGGGCGCACCGGCCTTACCGCCATCGTCACGGGCCTTGCCTTCCTTGCCTGCCTCTTCTTCGCGCCGCTGATTGGCGCGGTGCCGGGCTTTGCTCACCTATGCCGCGCTCAAGGCGCTGACGGGCCAGGCCCGGCAGGTGCATCCTGTGCTGTGGGGGCTGGCCGCGGCCTTCGCCATCAAGCTCGCCGTGGCATAAACTTACGCTGACACGGCTGTAAGTATGCCGCTTATTACCCGGAAAGTGTCATAGTTCTTAAAAAATTGCGTAGACACACTCTGCACCCCTCCATATACTCCGGGCATACAAAAAAGGGGCCTGCCAAAGAGCAGTCCAAGTTTAGGGAGGAGAACACCCGGCACGGAACAAAAGTTTCGTCCCTCTTCTGAGGCCCGGGTGGGCGAGTGACTGGAGCAAGGCGCGGTATCCGCAGCCTTGCTTTCTTTTTTGGGCAACGCGTCTGCCAATTTCCGAAAATCTAGAGCAACACCGCGCCGGCCAGCGCCGCTGCCGCCACGACCAGCCATTGCGGCACTTTGGCGAAGTAAAGCGCGCCGAGACCGCCGATAGCGATCAGTGCCGCGGGCAGGCTCTTTACCCCTTCCAGGACCACGGGGTCGTAAAAGGCCGCCGCTAGCAGGCCGACAACCGCCGCATTCACCCCGGCAAGCCCCCGGCGCAGTGCCGCATTCGCCCGCAGCCCTGCCCAGAATGGCAGGACGCCGAGCAGCAGCAAGGCGGAAGGCAGGAATATCGCGATAAGCGCCAGCGCCGCGCCGAGCGGGCCGGTAATTGCCCCTTCCGAAGCATAGCCGAGAAAAGCGGCGAAAGTGAAAAGCGGGCCCGGCACCGCCTGGGCTGCGCCATAGCCCGCCAGAAAATCCGCCTCGCTCACGAAGCCCGTCGAGACCATCTCGCTTTGTAAAAGCGGCAGCACCACATGGCCGCCGCCGAAGACGAGGGAGCCTGCCCGGTAGAACTTGTCGATCAGTGCCGCCGCTGCCCCGCCCTCGATGGCGGCGATCGGCAGAAGCGCCAGCAGCGCGGCAAAGGCGGCAAGGGCTGCGAGCGCCCCTTTGCGCGGCAGCGTGTTGAGGGTGCCCGGCGCCTCCCCCGCACCATTCGGGTCTTCCTTCAAGAAAAGCCAGCCCAGCGCTCCGCCGCCGAGCAGCACCAGGACGGGGGTCATGGGATGGGGCGCGAGGACCAGAGGAAAGAAGCCAAGGATGGCAAGCGCTGCGCGCGGCAGATCCGGCGTCAGGCTCTTTGCCATGCCGATCAGTGCCTGGGCGACGACGGCGGCAGCCGCCGCTTTCAGCCCGAGGAGCCAGCCCGTCTCGGCGGAGGGCTGCAGCACGGCGAGCCCGGCAGCAAACCCGGCAAGCAGAAGCGCGGAAGGAAGTGTGAAAGCGGTCCATGCCGCCGCCATGCCGGCAAGGCCTGCCCGGTGCAGGCCGATGCCCATGCCCACCTGGCTGGAGGCCGGGCCCGGCAATACCTGGCAGAGCGCCACGAGATCGGCGTAAGCCGCCTCGCTCAACCAGGCGCGCCGCGCAACAAACGCCTCACGGAAGTAGCCCAGATGCGCCACAGGCCCCCCAAAGCTGGTGAGCCCCAGAACCAGAAATGCTTTGAAAACGTCCCAGGCGCTGCCTTGCGCTTGGGAGCCTGCCGCCCCTTCTGCCGCCATCTTCCCTCGCCGCTTTTATCCCTCTTGATAAGGCACCAAGTATGACAGGCGTATCACAAAGCGGGGATAAGTCTTCAGCGTACCGGTTCGAATTTCGGGAAGAAGGGAATGTCGTTCAACGTCACGCCGGAATAGTTCAGCAGCCAGTGAACGCCGGCATAGATCACGGCGGCGGTGATCGTCGTTGCGATCACCTTGCGCAGCAGAAGCGGCCTGACCGGTGCACCATCTTCGGTGCCGGGCACCGTCTGCCCCATCTCCCCTTGCGAGCGCACGCCCCAGGGAAGCACGGCAAACAACACCAGCCACCAGATCACCGCATAAATGGCGGCGGCTTGAATGAAATCGGTCAGGCTCATGCCCTTGTCCTTAAACCTGTTCCAGCTCGATCAAGGTGCCGTTGAAATCCTTCGGGTGAAGGAAGATAACGGGCTTGCCGTGAGCACCGATTTTCGGCTCGCCCGTGCCGGTGATGGTCGCGCCTTTTTCGCGCATCTGATCGCGGGCGGCCATGATGTCTTCCACTTCGTAGCAGACGTGATGGATGCCGCCTTTCGGATTTTTCTTCAGATAGCTGAGGATCGGGGAATCCTCGCCCAGCGGCTCCAGCAATTCGATCTTGGTGTTTTCCAGTTCGATGAAAACAGTCGTCACCCCGTGATCCGGCTGCGGCACCGCCTCGGACACTTTCGCGCCCAGCGTGTCGCGGTAAACGGCGGCGGCTTCTTCCATATTGGGAACGGCGATCGCTACGTGGTTCAAACGGCCCAGCATCGAAACTCTCCTTCAAAGCAGCAAATATGTGTTGGCGCAAAACTAGAGCGCTTGGCCTGAGGGGGCAAGCACAGGCTCTCAGACCCGCGTCACGATCACCTCGACGGCGGCTTTCTTTCCCCACTCCCGGCGGATCGCGCCGCGCACCGCCCGGCGCAAAAGCTCGGCGACCGCTGCGTCATCCTTGCGTTTGCGCAAGGGAAGCCTGTCCAGCACATCGTCGATGGCATCGAGCGCGCGTTCTTCGAAGGAAATGCCGCTGCCATCTTCTTCCGGCAGGCCGAGGAGGCGCACTTGCGGCTCGCCCAGCACCTTGCCCTGCCCGTCCAGCACCAGCGTGACGAAGACGGAACCGGCAAAAGCAAGCTTCCGGCGTTCCTGCACCGCCGGGTCCCAGGAAGGCATCAGAATGTCGCCATCGAGATAAAGCCGCCCGTTCGGCGCTTCATCGATGATCTCGGCCGGGCCGGGCGCAAGGCGCAGCATGAGCCCGTTTTTCAGAACCATGGCCTGCGGCACCTGCAGCTCGCGGGCAAGTTCGGCATGTTCAAGCAGATGCCGCGCCTCACCATGCACCGGTACGGCAACCTCCGGCTTGATCCATTGATACATGCGCGCCAGTTCATCCCGGCACGGATGACCGGAGACATGGACGAAATGATCCTTCTCCGTGATCACGCGAATGCCGCGTTCGGCCAGCAGGTTTTGCAGTTCGTAAATTTCCACGTCATTGCCGGGGATCATCCGCGAGGAAAAGATCACCGTATCGCCTTCCGACAAGGTGACATGGGGGTGGTTATCCATCGCAATGCGCGCAAGGGCGGCGCGCGGCTCCCCCTGGCTGCCGGTACAAAGATAAAGTACGTTTTCGGGGGGCAGATAGCCCGCTTCATCCTCCGGCACGATGGGCGGCAAGTTTTGCAGATACCCCGTCTTGCGCGCCGCCGTCGTGACGCGGTGCATGGCGCGCCCGGCCAGCACCACATGGCGCCCGCAGGCTTCCGCCGCGCGGATGACGCTTTCAAGGCGGGCAACGTTCGAGGCGAAGGTCGTCACCGCCACGCGGCCCTTCATGTCCTTGATGAGCTCCGTCAGTCCCTTGGCGACATCGGCCTCCGAGCCGGATTCGCCAGGCGAGAACACATTGGTGGAATCGCAGACGAGCGCCCGCACGCCTTCGTTGCCGAGCTCCGTCAGCCGCTTGATATCGATGTCCTCGCCGACCACGGGATCGGGATCGATCTTCCAGTCGCCCGTATGCATGACAAGGCCGAGCGGGGTGCGGATGGCAAGCGCATTGGGCTCGGGGATCGAATGGGTGAGCGTTACCAGCTCAATGTCAAAAGGACCGAGCGTGAAGCGGCTGCCGAGCTCCACGATCTTGAGCGGCACTTCCTGCTCGATGCCTGCCTCGATAAGCTTAGCTTTGACGAGTTCGGCGGTAAAAGGCGTCGCATAGACATCGCAGCGCAAAGACGGCCAGAGATGGGCGACCGCACCGATATGGTCTTCATGGCCATGGGTAAGGACAATGCCAAGCAGGTCCTCCCGGCGCTCTTCGATGAAAGACGGGTCCGCCATGATCACGTCGATACCCGGCGTGCGCAGGTCCGAGAAGGTGACGCCGAGATCGACCATCATCCACTTGCGCGCGTCCGGCGGACCGAACCCATAAAGATTGAGGTTCATACCGATCTCGCCGGTGCCGCCCAGCGGCAGGAAGACCAGTTCGTTCGCCTCACTCATACCCGTACCATCTGCCATGAACCGATCTTACCTTGTCCCGAAAAAGACGTCGCCCGCAGAAATAGCCCTTTCAGCGCCCGTGTCGAGCCTGAGGCGGAGCGCGCCGTCCTCATCGAGGCCCACGAACGTGCCTGTCACCGTTTCCTCCGGCAGGCGCGCGGTGATCGTGCCGCCAAGCCCTGCGGCCCGCGCGGCCCAGGCATCGCGCAAAGGCCTGAACCCTTCCGGACCCTGCCAGATTTTCAGCCATTTATCGAAGGCGTGGGCAAGAACCGCAATCGCCTCGCGCGGGCTGACCTGCTGCCCGGTCTCGGCGGCAAGGGAGGTGGCGGGAAATTCAGTGCCCTCAGGAAACTCGGCAAGGTTGAGGCCGATGCCGACGGCGAGCCAGCTGACCTCGCCGCTCCCCTGCGTCGCGCTTTCCAGAAGGATGCCGCTTGCTTTCTTTCCGCCCAGTAAAAGATCGTTCGGCCATTTGAGGCGGATAATGTCGCTGAAGGCAGGCCCGGCCATGGCCGAGGCTGCATCATGGAGCGCCAGTCCCGCGACGAAAGATAGCTCGCCCGCCTTGGCCGGGCTGCAGCGCGGGCGCAGGTAAAGCGTGCACATGAGATTGCCCGAAGGCGATGCCCAGGCCCGCCCGCGCCGCCCGCGCCCGGCGGTTTGCCGTTCGGCGACGATCCAGACGGGACCCTCTTCGCCCTGCTCTCCCATCCGCCGCGCCTGCGAATTCGTGCTGTCCAGTTCTTCGAACCAGGCCAGCTTATATCCTTGCGGCAGAGCGGGTCCGTCCATCTATGGCAGCAATGCCCCAGCAGCGGCCTGCGCAAGCGCGATGAGCGGCGCCGGATAAACGAAGAAGAAAAGCGTGACGATGCTGGACGCCCCGAGCACCACGCGCAGCTCGCTTGCAAGCGGCGCTTCGAAGGGCTGCGCCGGCTCGTCGAAATAGATCACCTTCACCACACGCAGATAGTAGAAGGCGCCGACGACGCTGGAGAGCACGCCGATCACCGCCAGCGTATAAAGCCCGGCTTCGATGGCGGAAAGGAAGACGAAATATTTCGCGAAGAAACCGGCCAGCGGCGGCACACCGGCGAGCGAGAACATCAGCATGGAAAAGAGGAAGGCCAGCACCGGCTGATGGCGCGAGAGGCCTGCGAGATCCGCGATATCCTCGACCATGCCTTCTTCCTTGCGGCGCATGGCCAGAATGCAGCAGAAGACGCCGAGATTCATGACGAGATAGATCGTCAGATAAATGATAATCCCGCGCACACCTTCTTCCGTGCCCGCGGCAAGCCCCACCAGCGCATAACCCATATGGCCGATGGAGGAATACGCCATAAGCCGCTTGATATTGGTCTGGCCGATGGCGGCAAACGCGCCGAGCAGCATGGAAGCGATGGAGATGAAAACCACGATCTGGCGCCATTCCGCGCTCGCATCGGGGAAAGCCCCCATCATCACGCGGATGAACAGCGCCATGGCCGCGATCTTGGGCGCGGAGGCAAAGAAAGCCGTAACCGGGGTCGGCGCGCCTTCATAAACATCCGGCGTCCACATGTGGAACGGCACGGCGGAAACCTTGAAGGCCAGCGCGGCGAGGATGAAGACAAGCCCGAAGACGAGGCCAAGCGACATGCCTTCCGTGCGGATAATGCCTGCAATCAGGTCGAAATTCGTCGTGCCCGTGAAGCCGTAAACGAGCGAGGCGCCATAAAGCATCATGCCGGAGGCGAGCGCACCGAGAACGAAATATTTCAGGCCCGCTTCCGTCGAGCGCGCGGAATCGCGGTTGAAGGCGGCAATGATGTAAAGCGAGAGCGATTGCAGCTCGAGGCCGACATAAAGAGAGATGAGATCGTTCGCCGACACCATCATCAACATGCCGAGCGTCGCCAGCACGATCAGCACCGGAAACTCGAACCGGTCCATATTTTCCCGGCGGATGAAATTATAGGACATGACGATCGCGCCCGCCGAACCGATCAGCACCAGCACTTTCATGAACTTGCCGAAGCCGTCCGTCACGAAGCTGCCGCCGAAAGTCAAAACGCGGCTGTCGGGCTGGCCGATCACCACAATGGCGGCGACGGCGAAAAGCAGCACCGCGCCGATACTGGCAAGGCGCGTGGTGCTGGCCTTGGTGTAAGCGCCAAGCATGAGCAGGCCCAAAGCGCCGACGGCCAGAATGATTTCAGCCAGCGCGGGGTTCAGATCGGGAACGGGCACGAGTGCGGTTTCCATATTTCTCTCTCAAACTCGGGCTATTGACCGCCCAGCAGGCCGGCAAGGTTGATGAACCCAGTACTGCCGCCTGCGGCCGTGTAGGTTTCGAGCGCTTCTTCATAACCGGCGATCAGGTTTTCCACCGACACGGCGGTGACATCCATGATCGGGGCCGGATAAACGCCGAAGAAGATGGTCGTGGCGACGAGCGGCGCGAGGGTCAGAATTTCCCTGCGGTTCAGGTCCATGATGTTTTTCAGCGTCTCTTTTTCCAGCTCGCCGAAAATCACCCGGCGGTAGAGGAAGAGCGCATAGCAAGCCGCCAGAATGACGCCGAGCGCGGCAACGGAGGCAACGCGCGTGTCCACCTGGAACGTGCCGACAATGGTCAGGAACTCACCCACGAAACCACTGGTGCCCGGCAGGCCCACATTCGCCATGGTGAAGAGCATGAAGGCGAAGGCATAAAGCGGCATGCGCTGCACGAGGCCGCCATAAGCGGCGATCTCACGGGTATGCATCCGGTCGTAAATCACGCCGACGCAAAGGAAGAGCGCGCCCGACACCCAGCCATGGCTCAGCATCTGGAAAATACCGCCCTGCACGCCCTGCTCGTTCATCGCGAAAATGCCCATGGTCACGAAGCCCATATGAGCGACGGAGGAATAAGCGATAAGCTTCTTGATATCCTCCTGCACCAGCGCGACGAGCGAGGTGTAGACGATGGCGATGATCGAGAGCGTGAAGACCAGCGGCGCAAAGAGGTCCGAGGCGATGGGGAACATCGGCAGCGAGAAGCGTAGAAAGCCGTAGCCGCCCATCTTCAAAAGAATGCCTGCCAGAATGACCGAGCCCGCTGTCGGCGCTTCCACGTGCGCGTCCGGCAGCCAGGTATGGACAGGCCACATCGGCATCTTCACCGCGAAGGAGGCAAAGAAGGCAAGCCAGAGCCAATATTGCATCCCGTAAGGGAAGTCATAGGCCAGCAGCGTCGGAATATCCGTCGTGCCCGCCTGCCAGTACATCGCCATGATGGCGAGCAGCATCAGAACGGAGCCGGCAAACGTATAAAGGAAGAATTTGAAGCTCGCATAGACGCGGCGCACCCCGCCCCAAACACCGATGATCAGGAACATCGGGATGAGACCGGCTTCGAAGAAGAGATAGAAGAGCACCAGATCCAGCGCGCAGAAAACGCCGATCATCAGCGTTTCGAGCACCAGGAAGGCGATCATATATTCCTTCACCCGGTGCTGGATGGATTCCCAGCTGGCCAGAATACAGAGCGGCATCAGGAACGTCGTCAGAATGACGAAGAGCATGGAGATGCCGTCGACACCCATATGATAGGTAACCGCGCCGCCCAGCCATTCGGCCTGTTCCACCATCTGGAAGTCGGCGGTGCTGGGATCGAAGCGCACCCAGATGATCAGGGAGACAAGGAACGTTCCGCACGTTACCCAGAGCGCGGCCCAGCGCACGTTCTGGTCGGACACTTCCGCCCGGCTCGGGACGAGCAGGATCAAGAGCGCGCCCAGCAGCGGCAGAAACGTTACGAGCGAAAGGATCGGAAACTGCCCGTCCAACATCAAAGCGCCCCTCCGAACATGAAGTAGGTGATGAGCGCGGCAACACCGAGCAGCATCGCAAATGCATAATGATAGAGATAGCCGGACTGCACCCGCACGACCCCGCGTGTGATGTCGGAGACGCGCGCGGCGATCCCGTCAGGCCCCATCCCGTCGATGATCCGCCCGTCACCCTGTTTCCAGAGCGTGCGGCCGAGGAAGAAGGCGGGACGCACGAAGATGAAATCGTAAAGCTCGTCGAAGTACCACTTGTTGAGCAGGAACTTGTAGAGCGGCTCGTGCGTCTGCGCGAGTTCCTTCGGCAGGTCCGGGCGGCGGATATAGAAGTACCAGGAGACGGCAAAGCCGAGCACCATCGCCGCGAAAGGCGACCAGACGACCCAGCTCGGCACGTGGTGGAAATGTTCCATCACCTCGTTGCCGCTGGCATGGCTGATCGTGCCGGCCCAGAAATTCGTATAGGCCTCACCCACGAAGAAGTTCGAGAACATCATCCCGGCGAAAATCGCGCCTGCCGCCAAAATGGCGAGCGGCACCCACATGACTGCCGGCGATTCATGCACATGCGAGAGGACCTCGTTCGAGGCCCGGCTCTTGCCATGGAACGTCATGAAGATCAGACGCCAAGAATAGAAGGAGGTGAAGAGCGCGGCGACCACCAGCAGCGTGAAGGCATACATATGCGCGCTGGAGTGAGAGGCGTAAGCCGCCTCGATGATCGCATCCTTGGAGAAGTAACCGGCGGTGAACGGGAAGCCGGTTAGCGCCAGGGTGCCGATGATCATCATGAAATAGGTCAGCGGGATGAGCTTATAAAGCCCGCCCATCTTACGCATGTCCTGCTCGTCCGACATGGCGTGGATGACGGAGCCGGACCCCAAGAACAGCAGCGCCTTGAAGAAGGCGTGCGTGAAAAGGTGGAACATGGCCGCTTCATAAGCACCGATCCCGGCAGCAGCGAACATGTAGCCGAGCTGTGAACAGGTCGAATAGGCGATGACGCGCTTGATATCGTTCTGCACGAGACCGACCGTCGCCGCGAAGAAGGCGGTCGTCGCGCCCACCACGGTCACGAAAGCCAGCGCGTCCGGCGAATATTCGAACACCGGCGACATGCGGCAAACGAGGAAGACGCCTGCCGTCACCATGGTCGCTGCGTGAATGAGCGCGGAAACAGGAGTCGGGCCTTCCATCGCATCCGGCAGCCAGGTATGGAGCAGGAACTGCGCCGACTTGCCCATGGCGCCCATGAAGAGCAGCAGTGCGATGGTGGTTACGACCGGCACGTCATAGCCGAAGAAGCGGAACGTATCGCCCGCCATATCCGGGATCGCGGCGAAGATCGCATCGAATTCCACCGAGCCCACCATCAGGAAGACGGTGGAAATCCCGAGCAGCAGACCGAAATCGCCCACGCGGTTGACCACGAAGGCCTTGATCGCGGCGGCATTGGCGCTCGGGCGCTTGTACCAGAAACCGATGAGAAGATAGGAGGCAAGGCCCACCCCTTCCCAGCCGAAGAAAAGCTGGATGAGGTTGTCCGCCGTCACCAGCATCAGCATGGCAAAGGTAAAGAGCGACAGATAGGCAAAGAAGCGCGGCTGGTGCGGGTCGTGGCTCATATAGCCGACGGAGTAAATGTGCACGAGCGAGGAAACGGAGGTCACGACGACCAGCATCACGGCGGTCAGCGTGTCGATGCGCAGGCGCCAATCGGCCTCCAGCGCGCCGCTATCGATCCAGCTGAGCACCTGTACCGTTTCGGCATTGCCCTGCAGCGCGACGGAGACGAAGGCTACCCAGGAGAGGATCGCGGAGATGACGAGCAGGCCCGAGGTGATCACCTGCGAGGCTTTGACGCCGATCTGACGGCCGAAAAGGCCGGCAATGAGACACCCGATAAGAGGCAGAAACACAATCGCGGAATACATCGGGTCAGCCTTTCAGAACGTTGATGTCTTCAACGGCAATGGAGCCGCGATTGCGGAAGTAGATAACGAGGATCGCCAGACCGATCGCCGCCTCGCCCGCCGCGACGGTCAGCACCAGAAGCGCGAAAACCTGCCCCACCAGATCGCCCAGATGGGTGGAGAACGAGACCAGGTTGATGTTCACCGCCAGCAGCATCAGCTCGATCGACATCAAAATGATGATGACGTTCTTCCTGTTCAGGAAGATCCCGAAAATGCCGAGCGTGAACAGAATGGCTGCCACGATCAGATAATGTGCGAGGCCGATTTCCATCAGCGCTTCCCCTCAAACGTTCCCGGACGGACTTAAATGCCCTGCCCCGGTTCAACTTTCTTCACTTCGACGCCCGTCTGCGGTGTCCGGGCCACCTGGTCGGCAATGACCTGGCGCTTCACACCTTCCCGCTTGCGCAGGGTCAGCACGATGGCGCCAACCATAGCGATCAGCAGGATCATGCCGGCCGCTTGGAAGTAATAGACATACTGGGTGTAAATGACGCGCCCCAGCGCCTCTGCATTGGTCACGCCGCTATCGGCGGCAGGGGCCGGCGCGGCGGCAAGGCTTGCGGCATCCGGCGCAAAGACCCAGGTGCTCGCCACGAGCCCAAGTTCCAGCAACAGAATGATGCCGATCACCCCGCCGAGCGGCAGATAGTTCAGCATTTCCGAGCGCAGGTTCTTGAAGTCGATATCGAGCATCATGACCACAAACAGGAAAAGCACGGCCACGGCGCCCACATAAACGATGACCAGGATCATCGCCACGAACTCGGCGCCCATCAGAACGAAGAGCCATGCCGAGCTAAAAAACGCCAGGATCAGGAAGAGCACCGAATGCACGGGATTGCGGGCGGAAATCACCATAAAGGCCGCCGCAATGGTCACCGCCGCAAACAGGTAAAACGCGATGGTCGCCACGATCATGTCCTAGTCCCCGATCCCTTCTTTCTCTCTCACGCGCTGCTTAACGGTAAGGCGCGTCGAGCGCGAGGTTTTTCGCAATCTGCCGTTCCCAGCGGTCGCCGTTTTCGAGCAGTTTTTCTTTCGTGTAGAAAAGCTCTTCGCGCGTTTCCGCAGCGAATTCGAAATTCGGCCCTTCCACGATCGCATCCACCGGGCAGGCTTCCTGGCAGAAGCCGCAATAGATGCATTTCGTCATATCGATATCGTAGCGGATGGTGCGGCGCGTACCGTCATTGTTACGCGGCCCTGCTTCGATGGTAATGGCTTGCGCCGGGCATATCGCCTCGCACAATTTGCAAGCGATGCAGCGCTCTTCGCCGTTCGGATAGCGGCGCAGCACATGTTCCCCGCGGAAGCGCGGCGAAAGCGCGCCCTTCTCGAAGGGATAGTTCAGCGTCGCCTTGGGCTTGAAGAAATAGCGCAAGGCCAGCCAGAAGCTCGAAACGAACTCTGTCAAAAAGAGCGACCGGACCGATTGATCAAGCCAAGCCATAATCGTTTCCTTTCCCGATCCCTGCCTTACGCCGGCAGCAGATCGAAACCAACAAGAACACCCGCCGTCAAAACGACCCAGAAGAGCGAGATGGGCAGGAAGACTTTCCAGCCCAGCCGCATCAACTGGTCATAGCGGTAGCGGGGAACGAACGCCTTCACCATCGCAATCAGGAAGAAGATGAAAAGCGTTTTGATCCAGAACCAGAAGAAGGGCGGTATCCAGTTAAACGGCGCCACATCGACCGGCGGCAGCCAGCCGCCGAGGAAAAGGATCGTCATGAGCGCGCACATGGTCAAAATCGCCACATACTCGGCCATGAACATCATCATGTAAGGCGTGGAGGAATATTCCACGGCATAGCCCGCCACCAGTTCCGATTCCGCTTCGGGCAGATCGAAGGGCGGGCGGTTGGTCTCTGCCAGCGCCGAAATGAAGAAGATCACGAACATCGGCAGATGCCAGAGCCAGTACCAGTTGAAAAGTCCCCAATTGCCGTCCTGCGCGCGCACGATCTCGGAGAGATTGAGCGTGCCGGCGGTCATGAGCACACAGACGATGACGAAGCCGATGGAGACTTCATAGGACACCATCTGCGCAGCCGAACGCAGCGCGCCGAGGAAGGGATATTTCGAGTTCGATGCCCAGCCAGCCATGATGATGCCGTAAACGCTGAGCGAGGAGAGCGCGAAGAGATAAAGAATGCCGACATTGATATCGGCAATCACCACGCCGTCCGACATCGGGATCACCGCCCAAGATGAAAGCGCCAGCACCACGGAGACGAAAGGCGCCAGAAGAAAGACGCCTTTGTTGGCGCCCGCCGGCACGACCACTTCCTTGAAGATGAATTTCGCCAGGTCCGCGAAAGACTGCAGCAGGCCGAAGGGCCCCACTACGTTCGGCCCGCGGCGCAGCTGCACGGCCGCCCAAACCTTACGGTCGGCGTAAAGAATGAAGGCAATCAGCACGAGCAGCGGCACCATCAGCAGCAGGCTCTGCCCCGCCATGATCAGACCCGGAAGGCCGTATTCCCAGAAAATCTCAGCCATTGGTTCCGGTCGCCCCCTCGCCTTGCGCGCTTTGCAGCGCGGCACATTCGGCCATTACCTTGCTTGCCCGCGCAATCGGATTGGTGAAGTAGAAATCACGCACCGCCGCATGGAACGGCGCATCCGTCATCTCCCGCGCGCCGCCTTCCGGCAGGTCGCCCGCCTGCGGCTGCACATCGCGCATCTCGAAGCTCGGCGCATCCCCGCAAAGCGCGGCGCGCAGCTGCGCAAGATTGTCGTAAGGCAGTTTCTGATCGAGCACTTCGGAGAGCGCGCGCAGGATCGCCCAGTCTTCGCGCGCATCGCCGGGCGGGAACGCGGCCCGCTCGCCGAGCTGCACGCGCCCTTCGGTATTCACCCAATGCGCGCTCTTTTCCGTATAGGCCGCGCCCGGCAGAATGACATCGGCGCGGTGCGCGCCGCGGTCGCCGTGCGTGCCTTGATAGACGACGAAGGCATTGCCGAGACGGGCCGTGTCGATTTCATCGGCACCCAGCAGATAAACGAAGTCGATCTCACCGGCGCTCGCCCCGTCCAGAATGGCATGCGTGTCCTTGCCGCCTTCACCCGGCAGGAAGCCGAGGTCGAGACCGCCGACACGGGCCGCTGCCGTGTGAAGCACGTTGAAGCCGTTCCAGTCGGCGCTGACACCGCCTGCCGCCCGGATGATGCCGATGCAGGTTTCCAGCACCGCATCGCCATCAGGCCGGGCAAGCGCGCCCTGACCGAGGATCAGCATGGGCTTTTCGGCTACCTGCAAAATACGGGCGAAAGGATGCGTGCCGTCGGCGATTTCTTTCAGCGTCTGCGCGCCCGCGCCTAAGTATTCTTTGTCGTAAGTCAGGTCTGCGTCTTCACCGATCAGGCCGACCGGGAAACCGCCTTCCAGCCAGCGCTTGCGGATACGGGCATTCAGCACCGGCGCTTCAAGACGCGGGTTGGAGCCGACGATAAGCAGCGCATCGGCCTCTTCGATGCCGGCAATGCCGGAATTGAAGAGATAAGCCGCGCGGCCTTTACCGCCGATCTTCGCGCCGTCCTGACGGCAATCCATATTGGCCGAGCCGAGCGCGCCCATCAGATCTTTGAGCGCCTTCATGCTTTCCGCGCAGGCAAGATCGCCAGCGATGGCAGCCATTTTTTCCGGCGCGCTCGCTTTTACCTTTTCGGCGATCTTGGCAAAGGCTTCCTGCCAGCTTGCGGGGCGCAGCTTGTCGTTCTCGCGCACATAAGGCCTGTCGAGGCGCTGCGTGCGCAGACCGTCCCAGATGAAGCGCGTCTTGTCGGAAATCCATTCCTCGTTCACGTCGTCATTGTTGCGCGGCATCACACGCATGACTTCGCTGCCGCGCGCATCGACACGGATGTTCGAGCCGACCGCATCCATCACGTCGATGGTTTCGGTCTTGCGCAGCTCCCAAGGGCGCGCGGTAAAGGCATAAGGCTTGGACGTCAGCGCGCCGACAGGGCACAGATCGATCACATTGCCCTGCAGCTCGGAGGTCAGCGCCTTTTCCAGATAGGTCGTGATTTCCATATCTTCGCCGCGGCCAATGGCGCCGATTTCCGGCACACCGGCAACTTCTGTAACGAAGCGCACACAGCGCGTGCAGTGAATACAGCGCGTCATGATGGTTTTGACGAGCGGGCCCATTTCCTTGTCTTCGACCGCGCGCTTGTTCTCATCGAAGCGCGAGGTATCGACGCCGTAAGCCATCGCCTGGTCCTGCAGATCGCATTCCCCGCCCTGGTCGCAGATCGGGCAATCGAGCGGGTGGTTGATCAGCAGAAATTCCATCACGCCTTCGCGGGCGCGTTTGACATATTCGGTGTTGGTGCGGATCACCATGCCATCGGCGGCAGGCATCGCGCAGCTTGCCACGGGCTTGGGCGAGCGCTCCATTTCCACCAGGCACATGCGGCAATTGCCGGCGATCGACAGGCGCTCGTGGTAGCAGAAGCGCGGAATTTCCGCGCCCGCATCCTCGCAGGCCTGCAGAACGGTGGCGCCCTGCTCTACTTCGACTTCAATGCCATCGACGGTCAGCTTCGGCATGTTTTACTCCGCAGCCACGGTTGCCGCGCCCTGGCGCGAGTCAATCCGTTCTTCGATTACATGGCGGAAATGCCGGATCAGCCCCTGCACGGGCCAGGCCGCCGCATCTCCGAGTGCGCAAATGGTGTGCCCTTCCACCCGCTTGGTCACGTCGAGCAGAAGATCGATCTCGCTTTTATCCGCTTCGCCGCGCGCCATGCGCTCCACGACGCGCCACATCCAGCCCGTGCCTTCACGGCAGGGCGTGCACTGGCCGCAGCTTTCGTGCTTGTAGAAAGCGGAAATGCGGGCAATCGCCTTGATCACGTCGGTGGATTTATCCATCACGATCACAGCGGCAGTGCCGAGACCCGACTGCACTTCTTTGAGCGAGTCGAAATCCATCAGCACATCATCGCAAATGCTTTTCGGGATCATGGGCACGGACGAACCGCCCGGAATAACGGCAAGCAGATTGTCCCAGCCGCCGCGCACGCCGCCGGCATGCTTGTCGATCAGCTCGCGCATGGAAATGCCCATTTCCTCTTCCACGTTGCACGGCTGGTTGACGTGGCCGGAAATGCAGAAAAGCTTCGTACCCGTATTATTGGGCCGGCCGAGACCGGCGAACCAGGTCGCCCCGCGCCGCAGAATGGTCGGGGCAACGGCGATGCTTTCCACGTTGTTCACGGTGGTGGGCGCGCCGTAAAGACCGGCATTGGCCGGGAACGGCGGCTTGAGGCGCGGCATCCCCTTCTTGCCTTCCAGGCTTTCGATCAGCGCCGTTTCCTCGCCGCAAATATAAGCGCCGGCGCCGTGATGCACATAAAGATCGAAATCCCAGCCGGAGCCCGCCGCGTTCTTGCCCAGAAGCCCTGCTTCATAGGCCTGATCGACGGCGGCCTGCAGGCGCTCGCGCTCACGGATGAATTCGCCGCGCACATAAATGTAGCCCGCATTGGCGTTCATCGCGAAACCGGCAATGAGACAGCCTTCGACCAGCTTATGCGGATCGTGGCGCATGATCTCGCGGTCTTTACAAGTGCCCGGCTCCGACTCGTCCGCATTGACCACAAGGTAATGCGGGCGGCCATCGGATTCCTTCGGCATGAAGGACCATTTAAGACCGGTCGGAAAGCCCGCCCCGCCGCGCCCGCGCAGGCCCGACTGTTTCATCTCCTCGATGATCCAGTCCTTGCCCTTGGCGATAATGTCTTTCGTGCCGTCCCAATCGCCGCGGCGGCGGGCGCCATCGAGGCCCCAGTCGTCATAACCGTAGAGATTGGTGAAGATGCGGTCCTGATCTTTAAGCATTATTTGCCCCCCGCACCCGGCACTTCCGTCAGCGAGGTCAGCCCGCCGATCGGTTCGGATGTTTTGCGGCTCGATTGCGGCCCCGGCGTCACGTCCTTGCCGTCACGCAGCGCCTTGATGATTTCTTCCATCTTCGCGCCGTCCAGGTCCTCATAATAATCGTCGTTGATCTGCACCATCGGCGCGTTCACGCAGGCGCCCAGACACTCCACTTCCATCCACGACATTTTGCCGTCGGCGGAGAGCGTCTTTTCCGGGCCGATATGTTTCTTGCAGGCGTCTTTGATGTCGTCCGCCCCGCGCAGCCAGCACGGCGTCGTGCCGCAGACCTGCACGAAATGCTCGCCCACCGGCGTCAGGTTGAACATCGTATAGAAGGTCGCCACTTCCATCGCGCGGATATAAGCCATGCCCAGCATGTCCGCGACATAGCGGATCGCCGGTTCCGGCAGCCAGCCGCCGGCCTGCTTCTGCGCCTGCCACAGCAGCGGAATGATCGCGGAGGCCTGGCGGCCATCGGGATATTTCGCGATCTGCCCTTTCGCCCACTCCAGATTTTCCGGCGTGAACTCGAAACTCTCAGGCTGGTTCGGGTCAAGCCTGCGCACACTCATCGGTCAACCTCCCCGAACACAATGTCGAGCGAGCCAAGCACGGCGGCGACGTCCGCCAGCATGTGGCCTTTGCAAAGATAATCCATGGCCTGCAAATGCGCGAAACCGGGTGCGCGGATTTTGCAGCGATAGGGTTTGTTGGATCCGTCGGACACGAGGAACACACCGAACTCGCCTTTCGGCGCCTCAACGGCGGCATAAACCTCGCCCTCGGGCACGTGGTAGCCTTCGGTATAAAGTTTAAAGTGATGGATGAGCGCTTCCATGGAGCGTTTCATCTCACCGCGTTTCGGCGGCACCACCTTATTGTTCACCGCGCTGACAGGGCCGCCCGGCATCTTCTCGATGCACTGCTTCATGATCTTCAGCGACTGGCGGCATTCTTCCATGCGCACCAGATAGCGGTCATAGCAGTCGCCGTTCTTGCCGACGGGAATGTCGAAATCAAGCTCACTATAGCACTCGTAAGGCTGCGACTTGCGCAGGTCCCAAGCCATGCCCGAACCGCGCACCATCACACCGGAAAAACCCCAGGCCTGCGCTTCTTCCGCCGTCACCACGCCGATATCCACATTGCGCTGCTTGAAGATGCGGTTGCCGGTCAAAAGCGCTTCGAGATCGTCCAGCACCTTTTCGCACGGGTCACAGAAATCATAGATGTCCTGCAGCAGCTTTTCCGGCAGATCCTGATGGACGCCGCCGGGGCGCACATAGGCCGCGTGCATGCGCGAGCCCGACGCGCGCTCATAGAACACCATCAGCTTTTCGCGCTCTTCAAAGCCCCAGAGCGGCGGCGTCAACGCGCCCACATCCATGGCCTGCGTGGTGATGTTGAGAAGGTGCGAGAGCAGCCGGCCGATTTCCGAATAAAGCACACGTATATACTGCCCGCGTTTCGGCACTTCGAGGCCCAGAAGACGCTCGGTCGCCAGCGCGAAAGCGTGTTCCTGGTTCATCGGCGCCACATAGTCGAGGCGGTCGAAATAGGGCACAGCCTGCAGATAGGTCTTGTGCTCGATCAGCTTTTCGGTGCCCCGGTGCAGGAGGCCGATATGCGGATCGACGCGTTCGACCACTTCCCCGTCCAGCTCCAGCACAAGGCGCAGCACGCCGTGGGCCGCCGGGTGCTGCGGGCCGAAATTGAGGTTCATGTTCCGGATTTGCTGCTCGGCCATGCTCAGTGCTCCTCGCCCGTGGCCTTTTCATCGCCGGGCAGCACGTAGTCGGGCCCTTCCCATGGCGACATGAAATCGAAAGTACGGAATTCCTGCTTCAGTTTCACAGGCTCATAGACCACGCGCTTGAGCTCTTCGTCATAGCGCACTTCCATAAAGCCGGTGAGCGGGAAGTCCTTGCGCAGCGGATGGCCGGAAAAACCGTAATCGGTGAGAATGCGGCGCAGGTCCGGATGTTCGGAGAAAAGAATGCCGTAAAGATCGAACGCCTCGCGCTCGAACCAGTCGGCGGCAGGGAAAACGCTGACGGTGCTCGGCACCTGGCCTTCTTCGTCCGTTTCCACCTTCACACGGATGCGCTGGTTCTGCGTCATGGAGAGCAGGTGATAGACGACATCGAAACGCTTCAGCCGGTCCGGGTAATCGACACCGCAAATGTCGATCAGCACCGTGAACCGGCAGGCCGGATCGTCCCGCAGGAATTTCACCACCCGGGCAATACGCTCGCGCACCGCATGAATGGTCAGCTCGCCATATTCGACCGAGAAACCGACGACGGAATCGTCCAGGCTGGCCGAAATATGTTCGCCGAGGTCTTGCAGACTTTCGTCCATCAACATGATCTCAAACTGTTTTGCGGCGCCGGATGGCCCCGCCGTGAGGATTAGCGTTCAATCGTACCCGTGCGGCGGATCTTCCGCTGCAGCGCCAGGATGCCGTAAAGCAGCGCTTCTGCCGTGGGCGGGCACCCCGGCACATAAATATCCACCGGCACGACCCGGTCGCAGCCGCGCACGACCGAATAGGAATAGTGATAATAGCCGCCGCCATTGGCACACGAGCCCATGGAGATGACGTAACGCGGCTCAGGCATCTGGTCATAGACCTTGCGCAGCGCCGGGGCCATCTTGTTGGTCAACGTGCCGGCGACGATCATCACGTCGGACTGGCGCGGGCTGGCGCGCGGGGCAAAGCCGAAGCGCTCGCTGTCATAACGCGGCATGGACGCCTGCATCATTTCCACCGCGCAGCAGGCAAGCCCGAAGGTCATCCACATCAAGGAGCCGGTCCGCGCCCAATTGATCAGATTGTCGGCCTGCGTCACCAGAAAGCCCTTGTCGGCCAGCTGATCGGAGACTTGCTTGAAGTATGGGTCATCGGCGCCGATAGGCTGGCCGGTGCGGGGGTCCACCAAGCCCTTGGGGGCGTCTGCGATGACCGTCTGATTGTTCATGGCACCACTCATTGCCGCAAGTTCATCAAAAGACCCGGACCTTGGGAGCCCGGGCCTGCCGTCTTAATTATTCCCACTCAAGGGCGCCCTTCTTCCACTCATAGGCAAAGCCGATGGTGAGAATGGCGAGGAAGGTGATCATCGACCAGAAACCGAACATGCCGATATCGCCGAGCGCCACTGCCCAGGGAAAGAGGAAGGCGACTTCGAGGTCGAAGATAATGAAAAGGATCGCGACGAGATAAAAGCGCACGTCGAACTTCATGCGCGCATCGTCGAAGGCATCGAAACCGCATTCATAGGCGGAAAGCTTTTCCGTGTCGGGCTTCGACGGCGCCACGAGATAAGGCAGCACAAGAAGCGCAATGCCGATAACAGCCGCAATCCCCATGAAGATGAGGATCGGCAGATATTCGCTTAACAGCTCTTCCATTCCCAGCATCCTTGCCGCAGCGGCGAGGCCCCAATGATTCGGATGTCATAGAACGAAATAAGCCGATTGAAGGCTTATGTCGACTCTACTGCGCGCCACCCCTTGAAATTTGGCCGGAGTATATCCATGCCCCTCGCGCGACGCAAAGGGCGATTACCCTAAATCCTTTGTTCCTGTTCAAGTTTTTTAACTTCGCAGCATTCTTAGCGAAGCGTGAACGGAGCATCGGCATGAAGGATCGAAACGCGGATCGCGATCCCCTGTTCCGGGCAGGGAGAAACCCTGCCGGATGCAATTTTTGAGAAGCATTTTCAGAGGTAAATTTCAGGGGGCAATGGCGGGAGTGACGGGGCTCGAACCCGCGACCTCTGGCGTGACAGGCCAGCGCTCTAACCAACTGAGCTACACCCCCCTGATTGGGGTCGCCGCCCTGAAGATGACGCGTCATGTACGTGAGCGCCGGACAGCTGTCAAGCAGCTAAAGCGCGTTTCGCGCGCCTTAACCGTGGAAAACCCCTTAACGGCACATTGAAGGTTCAGTATCGCCGATCGGCGGGCATTTTCCAATGCTTGCGGGCGGGTTTGGGGAGATTTCAAGCGCACCCGCTCGCCGCCCCGATTTGCGATTCGCAGTGCGTCCGCTCTGAGAACGGTTTTTAACGATCCGGTAATTTCAGGCCGGTGATGTCGGGGAGAAAATGGTGGGCGGTGACAGGTTCGAACTGCCGACCCTCTCGGTGTAAACGAGATGCTCTACCAGCTGAGCTAACCGCCCCCATGAGCGGGGCGAACATAACTTGCCCCGCGCCTGCGTCAACTGGAAAACGATAGAAAACTGCAGGCCCGGACATGCAAGCCGGGTCATCCCGCCCCGCATGCCCGCTCCGCCCCGCCTGCTACCTGCCGGGCCCTCCACCTGCCGGGCCCTCTACCTGCCGGGAACGCCCGCAATGTCCGCCTTGAAGCGGTAGAGGTAATAAGGCGCGCGGCTTTCGATATGCGCCTTGCTTTGCAGCATCTGGTCCGGGATCGCGCTATCGGTGAAGTAGAAATAGCCATCCCCCGAATAGGAGATGCCGTCCGCCCAGCGCACCTTGTCGCTGGCGATCACCGTTTCGAGCGCGCCTTGCGGCGACAGGCGCGCAATACCGCCATGTTCCACATCGGTGATATAGACATTGCCCTGACGGTCGATGGAAAGCCCGTCGCTAAGCGGTTTGCCGCCCACCCGCTCCACAGCGCGGGCGAGTTCCTCCGCGCTCGTCTCCGGCGCATTCAAAAGCGCGGCCGGCACACGGTAAAGCCCGTCATGGGCCATGGCGGCGTAATAGACGTACTCCCCCGCCTCATCGATCACGATGCCGTCCACCCCCGGTTTCAGCGCAATCAGCCCGCCGAAAAAGGTCATACGTTTAACCGGATTTTCGATGATCCAATCCTGCGCGGTGACGGAGGCGTGATCCTCGAGCACGCGCCAGGCCTTGCCGCTCGCCACCTCATAGACGACCAGCGCCGGGTTCTGCCGGAAGAAGCTGACATCGGCGATATAGACATAGCGTCCGTCCGGCGAGACGGTGAGATCGTTGAGGAAAGAGCCAGCCTCCCCGGTCTCGTCCAATTGCTTGTCATGGACGATCTGGCCGCTTGCCAGATCGAAGGCGACGAGCCGCGCGCCGGAAAGCCCGTGATTGCCATGATCAATCACCCAGAGCCGTCCTTGCTGATCGACGCTGAGGCCGAGCGGGGTGACAAAGCCTTCCGCGGAGATTTCCTCATTGGGATAGGCAACCGCCTCGCCGTCTTTCCATTCATAAAGACGCGGGCCTTCCGGGCGCGATTCCGGGTGGACGGTAAAAAAGAGGCGCCCCTCCGCCGAGGCTGCGACATTACCGAAAGGTTCGGGAAAGACCGCCGCCACTTCCAGCGCCGTTTCGGGCAGGACCGGCGGCGTGCTCAAATCGGAATAAGGCTCCCCGCCCCCATAGCGCAGATAAAGCACCGCGCATACCGCGCCCAGAAATACCGCCGCCGCCGCGCCGCTCTTGATCCATACCCGCATGACCTGCTCCTTGCTCTTGATGATCGCGGCGCTTAATGTCGGCGGTGCGGTATGAAAATAAAAGTAGGTACCTTAAAGTGACTACCTCTTGGACCTCGGAAGACGCGTTTTGGCAGAAGCTGGAAGAAGCAGGCGCCAATCCGGAATGTGATGTGCGCCGCCTCCTGCGCGTGGTGCTCAACCGCTGGGCGCCGCTCATCCTGCTCAACCTTTCCAGAGAGCCGCTGCGTTTCGGGGAGCTGCGCCGGCGCATTCCCACCCTCTCGCAGAAAGTCATGACGGAAAATCTGCGGGCACTCGAGGAAGCCGGCATCCTGCGCCGCGAAGTGACGGACAGCTCGCCTCCGCAAGTCACCTATAGCTTGCGGCCGGATGCGGCGCCTCTCATCGAACGGCTGATGGGCATTGCCGACTGGGCCCATACGCACTCCCTCGCCCATCCCCTGCCAGGAAAAGTGAATACTTGAAGTCTGGACGGGCGATGCGAATTTGCCGCTTCCATGAAACCGTCATAGCCTGATCACCGTTCATCGGTTGAATGGCGGGGCCATCCGGTCCACTTTGTCGGCCAGTTCGGCCCTCCCCGCCCGGGTCTTTTCGCTTCGTGACGCAGTCCAGTTCAGAGGTTTCTTAATGGCGCGCAGCCTTGCTCCCCTATTTTCCCTGCTTCTGGCGACCTCCATTCTGCTGATCGGCAACGGCCTGCAAGGCACGCTCATTCCGGTGCGCGGGGACATCGACCAGTTTTCGGAAATGTCCCTGGGGCTCATCGGCGCGGCTTATTTTGCGGGCTTCGTCTTCGGCTGCTGGCATTGCCCGCGGGTGGTGCAATCGGTCGGCCATATCCGCTCTTTCGCGGTTTTTGCGTCGCTGGCCTCGGCCACCCCGCTTGTTCATCCGATCGTGCCGGACGAGACGGTCTGGTTCATCCTGCGCGCCCTTTCCGGCTATTGCTTTGCCGGGCTCTACATGGTCATCGAAAGCTGGATCAACGAAACTTCGACGAACGAGACGCGCGGCCGGCTGCTCGGCGTCTATCTCGTGGTCAACCTCTTGTCGGTGACGGCAGGCCAGCTGCTCTTGAACCTTTCCCCGCCGGAAGGTTTCGTCCTCTTTGCGGTTGCCGCGATCCTCACTTCCGTGGCGCTCGTGCCTGTCTCCCTCACAAGCTCGGTCCAGCCAGCGCCCATTGAATCGACGAAAATAGATTTCAAAGGACTGTGGGCCGTCACGCCTGTCAGCACGCTGGGCTGTTTCATTGTCGGTATGACGAGCGGCCCCTTCTGGACACTGGCCCCCGTCTATGCCCGCCAGGCCGGGCTCGATATTGCCGGCATCTCTTATTTCATGACGGCGGCCATTATCGGCGGCGCGGCGGCCCAGCTTCCCCTGGGTCGCCTGTCGGACCGGATGGACCGGCGCCTTGTTATTGCGGGCATTGCCGTAGGCGGCGCTGTGGGGGCAGTTCTCCTCGCCGTTTTCCAGATGGCTTCGAACCTTGTTGCCCTGCTCGGGCTTTCGACCTTTTTCGGCTTCTTCGCGCTGACGCTTTATTCGATTTGCATGGCCCATGCGAACGACCATGCCAAGCCCAGCCAGTTCGTCACGGTCTCCAGCGGGCTCTTGCTGCTTTATGCGCTCGGCGCCGTGGTCGGCCCGCTCATCATCTCCTTTGTGCTGCCTTATACGGGCACCTGGTTCGTCTTCGGCTTCGCGGCGATCTTCTATGTGCTTTTCACGGTCTTCGTCGTCCTGCGCATCATGGTGAAAGCGCCGGTGCCCGAAGAGCAGAGAGAAGACTTCGTGGCCGTGCCCATCTCCCGCACCGGCCCCACCCCTTATGAGCTCGATCCGCGCGGGGAAGAAGGAGAAGAGCGGGAGGGTGAACTCGGCCAGGGCGACCTCGATGAGGCGGCGGAGCTCGGCGGGCGGGCTTGACCCCGGCCTTGCAGGCAAATCCAGACACAAAAAAGGCCGGCATCGCTGCCGGCCTTTTTCGTGGATAAGTCGCGCCGTTAAGCGTTGACGGAGTCCTTCAGGCCTTTACCGGCCTTGAACTTCGGCTGCTTGGAAGCGGGAATCTGGATCTTTTCACCGGTCCGCGGGTTGCGGCCTTCGGAAGCTGCCCGCTTGGACACGCTGAACGTGCCGAAGCCGACGAGCCGCACTTCGTCGCCCTTGGTCAGAACGTCGGTGATGGAGTCAAAGACGCAATCAACGGCCTTCGTCGCGTCAGCCTTCGACAGGCCGGTATTGTCCGCAACTACAGCAATCAGGTCATTCTTATTCACGTTGGGCCCCTCTCTGATCGAGAAAAATCTCTGCGCAATTGGTAGGGAGACTCTAGCCCTCCGAGGGAAGAGCGGCAAAGCAAATCAGGCGGTTTTCCACGGTTTTCTGCCATTTTTCAGCGAAGTTTGACTGCTTTTGCGTGCAAAAAGGCAAAAAAGAGCCCCTGACGCCGGTAAAAGCGTCAGGGGCCCTGTCCTACTTATAGGATGAACCGGCCTATCGGCCGGCACCGGCTCAGTGAGCCGTCACCGATTCGACATTGTTATCGCCCTTGGACGAGTGCTGCGCGAGATACGCTTCCTCATCCCATTCGATGGGTTCGGGCTGGCTTGTCAGCGCATGTTCGAGCACTTCATCCACGGTCGAGACGGGCACGATTTCCAGCGCGTTTTTCACGTTGTCCGGAATGTCCGCCAGGTCCTTGGCATTGTCCTGCGGGATCAGCACCTTCTTGATGCCGCCGCGCAGGGCCGCCAGGAGTTTTTCTTTCAGCCCGCCGATGGGCAGCACACGCCCGCGCAGCGTCACCTCGCCAGTCATCGCCACATCCTTGCGCACCGGAATGCCGGTGAGCGTGGAGACGATGGCGGTGGCCATGGCAACACCGGCCGAAGGACCGTCCTTCGGCGTTGCCCCTTCGGGCACGTGGACGTGAATGTCCTTGCGGTCGAAGAGCGGCGGTTCGACGCCGATCTTGGTGGCCCGCGATTTCACATAGGAATTCGCTGCCGAGATCGACTCTTTCATGACATCGCGCAGGTTGCCCGTCACCGTCATGCGGCCCTTGCCGGGCACCATGACGCTTTCGATGGTCAAAAGCTCGCCGCCCACTTCCGTCCAGGCAAGGCCGGTAACCGCGCCCACCTGATCTTCGCGTTCGGCTTCGCCGTAACGGTATTTCTGCACACCGGCAAAGTCGGCGAGATTATCCACGGTCACGGAAATCGACTTCTTGTCCGTCGTCAGGATTTCCTTCACCGCTTTACGCGCGAGGTTGTTGAGCTCACGCTCGAGGTTACGCACCCCGGCTTCGCGCGTGTAAGTACGGATCAGAAGCCGCAGCGCGTCGTCGTCGATCTCCCACTCGCCCTTGCGCAGGCCGTGGTTCTTGACCGACTTCGGCAGCAAGTGACGGCGGGCGATCTCCACCTTTTCGTCCTCGGTGTAACCAGCGATACGGATGATCTCCATACGGTCCATCAAGGGGCCGGGAATGTTCAGCGTATTCGCCGTCGTCACGAACATCACATCGGAAAGGTCGTATTCGACTTCCAGATAGTGGTCCATGAAGGTCGAGTTCTGTTCCGGGTCGAGCACTTCGAGCAATGCCGCGGAAGGATCGCCGCGGAAATCCGCGCCCATCTTGTCGATCTCGTCGAGCAGGAAGAGCGGGTTCGTGTGCTTCACCTTCTTCATGGATTGCACGATCTTGCCTGGCATGGAGCCGATATAGGTGCGCCGGTGGCCGCGGATTTCCGCTTCATCGCGCACACCGCCGAGGCTGAGGCGCGCAAACTCCCGGCCCGTGGCCTTGGCAACCGACTTGCCGAGCGAGGTCTTACCGACGCCGGGCGGGCCGACGAGGCAGAGGATCGGGCCTTTCAGCTTGTTCGTGCGCTGCTGCACGGCAAGATATTCGACGATCCGCTCCTTGACCTTCTCAAGGCCGTAATGATCCGTATCGAGAATTTTCTCGGCATTCTTCAGATCTTTCTTCACGCGGCCTTTGGTCTTCCACGGAATGGAGAGCAGCCAGTCGAGATAGTTGCGCACGACGGTGGCTTCGGCGGACATCGGGCTCATCTGTTTGAGCTTCTTCAGCTCGCCCATCGCCTTCTCGCGCGCTTCCTTCGAGAGTTTGGTTTTCTCGATGCGCTCTTCGAGTTCGGCCACCTCGTCGCGGCCTTCCTCGTCGCCGCCGCCAAGCTCCTTCTGAATGGCTTTAAGCTGCTCGTTCAGATAGTACTCGCGCTGCGTCTTCTCCATCTGGCGCTTCACGCGGCCGCGGATTTTCTTTTCCACCTGCAGGACGCTGATCTCGCCTTCCATCAGCGAATAAACGCGCTCCAGCCGCTCGGCAACCGACGGCATTTCCAGCAGTTCCTGCTTTTCCTGAATCTTGATGTTCAGGTGGCTGGCGATCGTGTCGGCCAGCTTGGAATATTCCTCGATCTGCGTGACCGAAGAGAGCACTTCCGGCGGCACTTTCTTGTTGAGCTTCACATAGCTCTCGAACTGCGCGACGACGGTGCGCGCCAGCGCTTCCATCTGCTCGCCTTCCGCTTCGATTTCCGGAAGCTCGGTCACTTCGGCTTCGTAGAAATTCGAATTGTCGGTGAATTCTTCGATGCGCGCGCGGCTCGTGCCTTCCACCAGCACCTTCACGGTGCCGTCCGGCAATTTGAGCAGCTGCAATACCTGGCCGATCGCGCCGATATTATAAATATCTTCGATGGCCGGATTGTCGTCGCTCGCGTCTTTCTGCGTGACAAGCAGGATCTGTTTGTCGTCCTGCATGACCTCTTCCAACGCGCGGACCGATTTTTCCCGGCCGACGAAAAGCGGCACGATCATATGCGGGAAAACCACGATGTCCCGAAGCGGCAGAACCGGCAGCGGACCTGCTTTCCGCGCGGTGCCTTCTTCGTTGTCCGTATTTTCCGGGAAGATGTCGTTGCTGTCGCTCATACTTTCATCCTGTTCTCGGACGCCCCGAAAGGCGGGGCGTTGCCGGTGTTTGTCGGCTCCCAGTCCATCCGTTCCATTATGACAATTATTGCTGAACGAATGCTGATCAAACTCTAGTCAGATTCGACGCCGTCACGCCACGGGCTGGCCGGAAATTACCGGAAAAACAGGGCTTTAGGGGTATTTTCCGCCCCGTTTCCAATGGAAACCGTTAAACGAAAAATGGCCCTGAAAGCAAAAGTTTCAAGGCCATCTTCCGTATTATGGAAAATTTTAATCCCCGCTTACGAGGCGCTCGATTCCATGTCGCCTTTGCGCTCGGCATAGATGAAAAGCGGACGGGCTTTGCCTTCCACCACTTCGGCGGAAATGACGACTTCCTCCACCCCTTCCAGGGCCGGCAGTTCGAACATGGTGTCGAGCAGAATGCCCTCCAGAATGGAGCGCAGCCCGCGCGCGCCGGTCTTGCGTTCGATCGCCTTCTTGGCGATGGCGACCAGCGCTTCGTCGGAGAAGGTCAGGCTGACATTCTCCATTTCGAAGAGCCGCTGATACTGGCGCACGAGCGCATTTTTCGGCTCGGTGAGAATCTGCACCAGCGCATCCTCATCAAGATCGCGCAGCGTGGCGATCACTGGCATACGACCGACGAATTCCGGGATCAGGCCGAACTTCAAAAGGTCTTCCGGTTCCAGTTCCTGCAAGAGATCGCCCGTGCGGCGCTCGTCGGAGGCCTGCACCTTGGCGCCGAAGCCGATGGCCGAGCCTTTGCCGCGCTGGGCAATGATGCGGTCGAGACCGGCAAACGCGCCGCCGCAAATGAACAGGATGTTGGTCGTGTCCACCTGCAGGAATTCCTGCTGGGGATGCTTGCGCCCTCCTTGCGGAGGGACGGAGGCAACCGTGCCTTCCATGATCTTCAGCAGCGCCTGCTGCACGCCCTCACCCGACACGTCGCGCGTTATGGACGGATTGTCGGACTTGCGCGAAATCTTGTCCACTTCGTCGATATAGACGATGCCGCGCTGTGCACGGTCGACATTGTAGTCGGCCGCCTGCAGGAGCTTGAGAATGATGTTCTCGACATCCTCGCCCACATAGCCGGCTTCCGTCAGCGTCGTCGCATCGGCCATGGTGAAAGGCACGTCGATGATGCGCGCCAGCGTCTGCGCCAGCAGCGTCTTGCCGCAGCCCGTCGGGCCGATCAGCATGATGTTGGACTTGGCCAGTTCCACATCCGCATTCTTCGCGGCGTGGTTGAGGCGCTTATAGTGGTTGTGCACCGCCACCGCGAGCACGCGCTTGGCGTCTTCCTGGCCGATCACATAATCGTCCAGCACATCCTTGATTTCCTGAGGCGTCGGCACACCGTCGCGCGACTTCACGAGAGAGCTTTTGTTCTCCTCGCGGATGATATCCATGCACAGCTCAACGCATTCATCGCAGATGAACACCGTCGGCCCTGCGATAAGCTTGCGCACTTCGTGCTGGCTCTTCCCACAGAAAGAACAGTAAAGGGTGTTCTTGGAATCGCCGCTACCGCCGCTGACCTTGCTCATGAAAACTCCTTGGCCCCTTCCTATCGGGTCTAAAGTCTGTGATCGAGGCCGGTTTGACGCCTATTAAAGCCCGAAACCGGCCGCCAATCCAAAGATGACTACCCATGATATGGGCCGACTCATGGCCTCTGTCACCTTAGAGACATACGACCATGTTACGGGCAGAGGGATCAAGAATTCATTAATGGCTTATTCATCAAATACTTAGCCACAATGACGGTTTTCGCATTCCCGTCTTGATCGCGCTCTGTTCCCCTTATTTCTCTTCCTCGGCCAAACCGAAGGCTTCGCGCGTTTCACCGACCTGATCGATGATGCCGAATTCCTTGGCCCGCTCAGGCGACATGAAGTTGTCGCGCTCCAGGGCTTCCTTGACCGTATCGAAGCTCTGGCCCGTGTGTTTCACGTAGATATTGTAGAGACGATCCCGCAGCGAAATCGTTTCACGGGCATGGATTTCGATATCCGTGGCCTGGCCCTGATAGCCGCCAAGCGGCTGGTGCACCATGATGCGCGCATTGGGCAGGGCAAAGCGCATGTCTTTTTCACCAGCTGCCAGCAGAAGCGAGCCCATGGAAGCCGCCTGGCCGATGCAGACCGTCGACACTTTGGGACGCACATATTGCATCGTGTCGTAGATCGCCAGGCCGCTCGTCACCACGCCGCCGGGCGAGTTGATATACATGGCGATTTCTTTTTTCGGATTGTCCGCTTCAAGAAACAGCAGCTGCGCCGTAATCAGCGTGGCCATGTAATCTTCCACCTGGCCGGTCACGAAAATGATGCGCTCTTTCAGCAGGCGCGAATAAATGTCGTAAGAGCGTTCACCGCGGCTCGTCTGCTCGACGACCATGGGAACCAGCGTGCTCATATAAGTATCGATCGGGTCTTTCATTTAATATGTCCTGCCAGTCGATTGAGGGCGCATCGCTTGAAGGAAGGGCCGAAGGACGCCATTCCCGGCCTTCCCATTCCATCCATCATTGATTAGTTCGATTCGGTAAATGGATCGTAGACGACTATACCTCAAGGGGCGATCACGCAAACTCGTGCACGATCCACCCGGAATCATGCAAGATTAACGCTTAAACACGAGATGATGCGAGGGAGACGTAATGAAACCGGCATCCTTAACCTTTTCCATTCTGACCATGGGGTTACTTGCCGGTGGCTTGCTGGCCGGCTGCGGCTCGGACCGTCCGGACGGGCGCTTGCCGGGCGAGCCCATTGCCAACCCGAAGGAAACGGCGATCCTGCGCGCCGATGCAAACGGTGACCGGCATGTCACCACCACCGAATATGACGCCTATGTGCGCCAGTTCTTCATCGAGACGGACAAGAACGGCAGCGGCTATGTGGATGAGGATGAATGGGAGGATGCGCAGGACGCTTCGGGTGCTTACGGCATCGCCCGGGCCGGGTTCCCCGCCGTCGATCTGAACGGCGACGGACGGATCAGCGTTTCGGAACTGACCTCCCTGCCCCGCTTTGCATTTTACGAAATCGATACGGACGGCGACGGCACGATCACGCCGAAGGAGCTGGCCGCCCTGCCCGCTATCCGAGGCAAGAAGCGCGGCGGCCTTGCCCGCCCGGACGGTTCCGAAGGGCGCACGGGAGATCCCGGCCTGCCTTATTAGAGGCAGACCGGACCCGTCATCAGCCGTTTAGAGGCAAATTGTCCGCAGCGGCGGAAAGCCGTTGAAGTTCACTGCCGAGTAGCTCGAGGTATAGGCGCCGGTGCTTAAGATATGCACCTTGTCGCCTATATTGAGCGCGAGCGGCAGGTGATAATCGGCTTTGTCGTAGAGCACATCCGCGCTGTCGCAAGTCGGGCCGGCAATCACGACGGGGCCGGTGGCCGTGCCGTCATGCGCCGTGCGCAGACGGTATTTGATCGCCTCGTCCATCGTCTCCGCGAGGCCGGAGAATTTTCCGATATCAAGGAAGACCCATCGTCGGCTGTCGGCGCTGCCTTTCGTGGAGATCAGCACGACTTCGGACTGAATGACGCCGGCATCACCGACCAGGCCGCGGCCCGGCTCGATGATGAGGCGCGGCCAGTCGTCGCCGAATTCCTTTTCCACCGCCGCGCGGATGATGCGGCCATATTCCATAAGGGCCGGCACGTCCCGCTGATAGCGGGCGGGGAAGCCGCCGCCGAGATTCATCAGCGTCAGGCGGATGCCGGAACGCTCCAGCGCTTCGAAGACGCGGGCCGCGCGGGCGATCGCGTTTTCCCACTGCGCAAGATAGACCTGCTGCGAGCCGACATGGAAGGAAACGCCGATCGGGTCCATGCCGAGATCGGCGGCGCGGCGAAGCAGCCGCACGGCTTCTTCATCCGGGCAGCCGAATTTATGCGAAAGCGGCCAGTCGGCGCCCGCGCTGTCGGTCATCAGCAAACGGCAGAAGACCTGCGCGCCCGGCGCGGCCTGAGCGAGCTTCAGCAGTTCGGCTTCGCTGTCGAAGGCATAGAGCCGCACGCCTTTTTCGTAGGCATAAGCGATGTCGCGCAGCTTCTTGATCGGGTTGCCGTAGGAAATGCGCGAGGGATCGGCCCCGGCATTCAGGCAGAGATCGATCTCGGCAGGGCTTGCCACATCGAAATTCGAGCCATGGGCTTCGAGCCGCCCGATGACTTCCTCGGCAGGGTTGGCTTTCACTGCGTAGAAGACTTCCGTCTCCGGCAGTGCCCGGCGCAGGCCCTTATAGGTGGAGGAAATGATATCGAGATCGACCACCAGCACCGCCTCGTCATGAACGTGGCTGGCCAGGTACCGGTCGACTTTGGCCGACAGGATCGGCGCGTGCTTGTCCGCGGCATGGCCGCCGAACAGGCTGACAACCTCGGCTTCGAGGTCACGGTCGATATCGATATAGGTGGAATCAGGGCGCAGGACAGCCTCGCCCTCAGCGGTTGGTGACATTCGTCAATCCCTTTCAAGCATGGCTGCCTTTACAGCCAATGGTTCGAGAGGGACGCCTTCCGTCGTTGCTTAAACCATCCAGGGGCCAGAGGCACGTGCGTGTGCGTCGCGGAGCAGGGATGTAAAGCCGCTGCCCCCCAAATGCAAGCGGCATTTTCGCCAAAGCGCAAAAAAGTTCAGGAGCGTTCGTCCGTGCCCGCCTGACCGGGCAGCAAGTCGCCCGGCAAAGGCAGCCGGGAAAGGTGAAACTCGCGCGCCACCCGGACGCTCGGCTTGGCGGCAAAGGCAAGGCTGCCGACGAGGAATGCCCAGGTACCGGCGGTCATCAGCTCGGGAAAGAAGAAACAGACACTGCCTGCGACGAAGAGCAAGGCGGCGGAAAAATCCACCAGCGTGAAGACCCGCTCATAGCTCCCGTAAACCTGCCGGTGGCGCGGGGTTGCCGTATAGAGCCTGTTATTGAACACAGCTGACCTCCTTCGTCTTTCTTCCTTCCACGGAGCTTCAATAAGTCAAAAGCCCGGCGCGAAGGCCGGGCTTTTTCATCGTAAGATCAAGGGATTGAGTCTCAATCCTCGTCTTTTTTCTTGGCCGCGGTCTTCTTTGCAGCCGTCTTCTTGGTAGCGGTTTTCTTGGCCGCCGTTTTCTTCTTGGCGGCGGGCTTCTTCTCGCCCTCCTCGCCTTCGTCTTTCTTCGCGGCGGTCTTCTTGGCCGCCGTTTTCTTTTTAGCGGCCGGCTTTTTCTTCTCGCCGTGGTCGTGGTCATGATCGTGGTCGTGATCATGCTCGTCCTGCATGCTGGCCAGCAGCTCGTCCTTGGAGACGGGCTTTTCGGTCACATCGGCCAGTTCCAGGATGAAGTCGACGACCTTCTCCTCGAAAAGCGGCGCGCGGATCTGGGCAATCGCCTGCGGGGTCTTGGTGAAATACTCATAGACCTGGCGTTCCTGGCCCGGGAACTGGCGCGCGCGCTCGGCGATCGCCTGGTTCACTTCGGCGTCCTGCACCTGGATCTTGTTTTTCTCACCGACTTCGGCAAGCACCAGGCCAAGGCGCACGCGGCGCTCGGCAATGCCTTTATATTCCTCACGCAGCTTGTCTTCCGGCTCGTCCGCATCGGCAACGGTCTTGCCCTGATGCTCCAGCTCGTGCTCGAACTGCTGCCAGATCTGCTCGAATTCCTGCTCCACCAGCGTCGGCGGCAGTTCGAAGGAATGCAGCGCATCGAGCTCGTCGAGCAGCACCCGCTTCACGTTTTCACGGGAAACGCGGTCATAGTCCTTCTTGATCTGCTCTTCGATGGCCTCACGCAGCTTCTCAAAATTCTCCATGCCGAAGCGCTGGGCAAATTCATCGTCGAGCTTGGCGGCGGCCGGAGCCTGCACTTCCTTCACCTTCACCTCGAAGACGGCATCTTTGCCCGCCAGGTGCTCGGCGCCATATTCTTCCGGGAAGGTGACTTTCACTTCCACGTCCTGGCCGGCTTCCGTGCCCAGAAGCTGGTCTTCGAAGCCGGGAATGAACTGGCCGGAGCCGAGAACGAGACGCGCGTCTTCCGCAGCGCCGCCTTCGAAGGGTTCGCCGTCCAGCTTGCCCAGGAAGTCGATCACAACCTGGTCTTTTTCCTCGGCCTTGCCGTCTTTCTTCTCGTAGGAGACCTGCTGCTCGGCCAGACGGTCGATCGCTTCTTTAACGTCGTCTTCGGGCACCTCGGCGACCGGACGCTCCAGCTTCACCTTGGAGAAATCGGCCAGCTCGATTTCCGGCACGATCTCGAAGCTCATCTTAAAGACGAGGTCGGCCTTGCCTTCGATCATCGGCTCCACTTCACCCTCGATATCAATCGAAGGCTGAAGAGCGGGGCGCAACTCTTTGTCTTCCAAGGCTTTTTGGCTGCTCTCGGAAACCGTCTGCTGGATGACTTCCGTCATCACCTGCTTGCCGAAGGTCCGGCGCAGATGGCTCATCGGCACCTTGCCGGGGCGGAAGCCTTTCAGCCGTACCTGCCCTTTGAGCTCTTCAAGCTTCGCGGACAATTTGTCTTCGAGGTCCTGCGCCCCAACCGTAATTGTCAGCTCGCGCTTCAGACCGTCTGCACTGGATTCGGTGACCTGCATCTCTTCTCTTATCCATTTTGGCTGCCGGGGAGGCTGTCTCGGCTTTCCGCCGCCTTACCGCTTTCGTGTGGTGCGGGTGGAGGGACTTGAACCCCCACGCCTTGCGGCACGAGAACCTAAATCTCGCGTGTCTACCAATTCCACCACACCCGCAATGGCACGAAAAGACGGCGCAATCCCGCCCGGGGAGCCCCCCGCAATCCGGGCGGCTCCTTGGAAATTGGCGCCCTCTATAGCAAGGGCGCCGGGCTATGGCCAGAGAAATACTAAGAGAATTGGCGCCTCCCGGGCTCCGGGAAGCGCCTTTATTGCCGATGGCGCAGCTATGGGCGCGCGTTGCGGGAAAAATCGTAAGTCTTGAGCCGTCCGGTGCGCTTGGCCCAGCGGTAAACGGAGGCTCCGGCCGGGTTCTGATGCAGCCAGAGGGCTTTCGGGAAGCCTTCCAGATTGGGAATCCAGAAGCGGTCCGGCGGGGCTTTCCTGGGTGAGGTCGCGCCAAGCTCGATCTCGCCGCCGACAATCCCCGCTCCCTCGGTGTAATGACGCCGGGCGACCACCGCCCCTTCCCCATCGATAATCTGGGTCTCGCCCATGAGCTGCGTGCGGGTGGGTACGGAAATCCGCGTGCCCGGCAGCACCAGGAAGCCGCCTTCCAGCATCCCCGTGTGACCGGCATGAAGAAGCGGCGCGCCGACAAGGGCGGCAAAGCGCGGCGGGGTGATCTCCATGGCCTTGCCATTGGCCTTGTGAAAGCGCCGCTCGAAAGACTTCCAGAAATTCCAGCCGGGCGCGCTCCACCAATGCGAGCCCGTCATCATCAGGCCTACTTTGCCCGCCAGGCGGCGCACGGTCGCGGTGCGGATCAGCTCCCAGCAAACGGCCGTGCCGACCGGCCCCATCGCGGTTTCGAAATGTCCGTCATCGCTGCCGCCCGTATAGAAGGCATTTTCGACCATGGTAGGCCGGTCTTTGTCGTGGCGGTGCACGGTGCTGTCCGGTTCGACCAGCGTATAGGTGTTGTAGACATCGCCGTCGCGCATCTCCAGATAGGAGCCGCCGATCATCGCGCCATATTTCGCGGCCTTGGCTTTGAGCATATCGAGGGCGGGATTTTCCGGCGGCAGCGAGCATTCGAACAGCCGCTCGTCATAAACGATGCGGGTGGTGAAGAACTCCGGCAGCGCGATGATTTCCGCCCCCTTCGATCCGGCTTCATCGATGAGGCGGCTGGCCTGATCGATGTTGAAATTCAGATCGGCGACTTTCGCTTCCATCTGGATTGCGGCAACGCGTGTCATAATATCCCTCCCAAATACCGGCCCTTCCGCGCAGCCAATGCCGGCGCGGCAGACCTTTTTCTCCTCAAAGACAGCTTGTCACCTAAGGAAGAGAGGGTGCGGTCACATTTTCTCTACCGGCTCACCCGCAGAAACCGGGAAAGGGCGCAAATCCGGACCTAAAGCGCCCGCTCCATCCACAAAACGTCCCAGTACCGGCCAAACTTGCGGCCCACCTCGCGGAACAGGCCCGCTTCCTCAAACCCCATGGCCCGGTGAAGCGCGCAAGAGGCCTCATTCGGCAGCGTGATTCCGGCAAGGGCGCGGTGGGTGTCCGCTTGCCCGATCCCGCCGAGCAGCTTTTCATAAAGCGCCCGGCCGAGCCCGGCGCCTTGCGCTTCCGGCGCGAGATAGATGCTCACTTCGACGGAGGTGTCATAGGCCTGTTTAGGGCGGAAGGGCGTGGAACAGGCCCAGCCCAGCGCTTGGCCCTCCCGCTCGGCGACGAAACATTGATGGCGGCCTTTCCCGGTGAAAAGCGAAAACCAGTCCGCCTTGCGCGCGGCCAGTGTCTTTTCCTCGATATCGAAGGTGATGGGCGTTTCGCGGATGTAATAGTTGTAGATGCGAAGAAGCGCGGGAAGGTCCGCCTCTTTTACATGGCGTATGACGGTCATGGGAGCCGCGCTCTTTCAGCTTGTCTGTCTTTCTTGGGCACCCGCCGCAAGACGGGTCCCCACAGGACAGACTATCCGATCGAGCCATGGGAGGGTAAAGGGGAAAGACGGAATAGGATCTTATTTCAGCGCGGCGGCCAGCTCATCCGGGTCGATCCTGAAGGCTTGCACCTTGCCCCGGCTTTGACGGTAAAGCACGGTGGAGATCCGGCGGTAGGCGAGATAGGACGCGCCCTCGATCAGCTCTTCTTCGGTTTCGATGTCATAGCGGCCCGCAGGCAGCTCATCGGCGATCCCCGATAAGAAAACCGGCTTCTTGAAAGTGACGGTGGTTTTTTGAATGCGCGTTTCCATGGAAAAACTCCGAGGAAAGGCTCGCAGGGCAGATTGCGGAGGAGACAATCTCCCCTCCGCATTGCCAAATTAGGACTTCGCGCCCTGCTGAGCGGGTTCAGCCGGCTGCGCTTCTTTCGGCGCGGCCTGTTTGGGTTCTTCTTTCTTTTCCTCGGGCTTGCTGCCTTCGGATTTCGTCTGATTGGAAGAGAATTTATTAAAGGACATAAAAATGCCTTTCAGTAAAGCGGCAAGAATTTACCGCTCTCATTAATATGGCCCTCGTTTATTTATTAACAATACGCGGACCAATATTTATTTATTTTGGAAAAATAGGATTATTGGAAGAATTTCTAAAATAAATCGCGCAAGACGACGGGAAGCATTTCCGGCAAATCCTCCGCGATCAATCCCGGCCCGAACGCCCGGCCCGCCTCTCCATGCAGCCAGACCGCCGCGCAGGCTGCCTCGAAAGGCGCCATGCTCTGGGCGAGAAGACCGGTGATGATCCCGGCCAGCACATCGCCCGAACCTGCCGTTGCAAGCTCTGCGCCCGCATTGGTGTTGATAGCGGCGCGCCCGTCCGGCGCTGCGATCACGGTATCGGGACCTTTGAGCACGACGATCGCGCCGGCTCTGCGGGCAGCGGCGCGGGCCCGTTCCAGCTTCGAGCCTTCGATATCTTTGAAAAGCCGTTTGAACTCGCCTTCATGGGGCGTAAGCACGACGGGCCCTGCAAAATAGCCCTCGATGGCGACGAAGAGATCGCGCGGCACTTCCTCAAAGGACGTGAGCGCATCGGCATCGAGCACGACGGCGGCGCCGGATAGAAGAATGGCGAGCACCTTTTCCCGCGTCGGCCCGCCAATGCCCGCGCCGGGGCCGATCAGCACCGCGTTGCGGCGCTTGTCTTCGAGAAATGCCGTCAGCTCGTCCGGCGTGTTCACCGCGCGCACCATGACGGCGGTGAGCTGGCTTGCATTCACCATCAGTGCCGATGAGGGCGAGGCGAGCGTCACAAGCCCTGCGCCCGCCCGCAAGGCAGCGCGCGCGCCAAGCCGGGCCGCCCCCGTCGAGGACATGCCGCCGCTCACCACGACACCGTGCCCGCGCGTATATTTATGATCGCCAAGCTCGAGGTCCGGAAAGCCGCCCAGCCAGAGCGAGGGGCGGTTTTCATAAGTATGGGGAAGCAGCTCGCGCAACACCTCTTCGCCGATGCCGATATCGCATAGCAACAGCTCGCCGCAGTGACGCCGCCCGCCCAGCAGATAATGGCCGGGCTTTGCCCTGAAAAACGTCACCGTCAAAACCGCCTCAAAGGAGGCGCCCAGCACTTCGCCCGTGTCGCCATGAAGACCGCTCGGCATGTCCACCGCAACGACGGGAATGCGCGCGCGGGTGGCCGCTTGGATAAGCTCGGCAGGCACGCCTTCAACGGGGCGCGAAAGGCCCGCGCCGAAAATCGCATCGATGATGAGCCCGGCGCCGCGCACCGCATCGCCCGTCATGGGATGGATGGCGCCGTTCCAGCGGCGCGCCATTTCAGCGGCATCGCCCGTCAGCTTGTCCCGCTCACCCAGCAAATAGACGGTGACGGACCAGCCCGCCGCGCTCAAATGCCGGGCGGCGACGAAGCCATCCCCGCCATTATTGCCCGGCCCGCACAGCACCGCGACGCCAGTGCGCTTGAAGCGCGCGGTCACCGCTTCGGCGACGGCGCGGCCGGCATTTTCCATCAGCGTGAGACCCGGCGTTCCCTGCGCAACGGCCCAGCGGTCCGCCCGGCCCATTTCTTCGACTGTTAAAAGCTCATGCATGGCTTCGTCTTTGCCTAGAAAAAACGGCGGAAGGAAGGCAGTTCAGTTGACCTTCGTGTCCGCCTCGCGGCCCTGCTCGAGGAGCGAGAGCGTGCTGCCTTTCGTTTCGAACACGGTAACGGAGCCATTGTCCGGTTTGAAGCAGATCACCCGCGGGTCTTCCACCGCATGGCCGAGCGCCACGTTGATGGCAATGAAATGGCTGAAGATGACCGTGTCGTTTTCCAGTTCGAGCAGCGCATCGACAACGCTCTGCCGCCAGGCGAGCAATTTCGAATCATAGGCCGTGTGTTTGCCGTCACCGGCTGCCACCGCATCCGCCCAGGTGCCGGCCATGATGGAGCGCAGCCACTCGCCCCGCGCGCGCAGATCCTCCACCGGCGAGGGCACTTCGGCAACGCGCGGCTCGATGACCGGCTGGAGCCCCCAGCGGCCCGAGAGCGGCTCGGCGGTTTCCCGGCAGCGGCGCAGCGGGCTTGAAAGCACCGGAAGCGGCGCGCCAACGCGCTTTTCGATGTCATCGGCGGCAGCCTCGGCCTGCGTGCGGCCCAGATCGTCGAGGCCCGGATCGGCATCCGCGTCCCAGCCTGCCGCCGCCTTGCCGTGCCGGATCATGTAAATTCGTGGCATCCGCCTCTCCCTTTTCTTCCACCGCCGCTGAAGCGGCGCCTTGCTTTATCTCTGCCTATTTGTGCTAGTCGACACAATGACGTGAACTGGCTAGCCTTTTACCGGGTTTCACCATCAAGAGGCACGGACATGTCCGATTCTCCCCAAACGCCCAATCCTTCTCCCGGCTCCGCGGCGGGACCGGTGGAAGATGCTGACGGCGTCAAGTTGGTATATATCCTGTATTTCCTCGCTTTTGTGATCGGCATTTCGGCCATTGCCGGCGTCATCGTCGCTTACTTGAAACGCGGCGAGGCAAGCGCGGTTTCCTCCACCCACTACACGTTTCAGATTCGCACCTTCTGGATCGGCCTGCTCTTCAGCGTTGTCGGCGTGCTGACCTCGGTCATTCTGGTCGGCTGGCTGGTACTGCTCTTCCTCGTCGTCTGGCTGCTGGTGCGCAACATCAAAGGCTTTATGGCCATCAGCGACAACCGGCCCATCGCCGAGCCGGAAACCTGGCTCTGGTAAAAACACCGGCGCATAAAAGCAAAACGCCCCGCTCGAGCGGGGCGTTTTCTTTTCACGGCAGCTTGGCTTACGCCAGCTTGAAATAATGAATGCCGTCATCGCCAGTCGAGACCGTGCCGGGGCGCCCAAGGCTTTCCTCGTTCATCAGGCTGAGCATCTCCGCCGGGTCCGTTACATGGGCAACGAAACGGGCATCGTCCGCATCGAGGCGGCCCATGATGATGGCGAATTGCGGGCCTTCATGGCCGTGCATAACCGAGAAGGTTTCGATCTTGGCGGGACCGGAGGGGTTTTCCTCCATGCGCGGATGCGGGCCGTTATCGATATCCTTCTGATAATCGGCCGGGTTCTCGCGCTGCCATTTGCCTTCCTTCGGCGCCGTCGAATAAAGGCCGATGGAGTGTTTCGTCACGTACCAGCCATTCGCCGTGCACAGGCCCTTGGAGCCGGGTTTGGCGCGCAGCTTGTCCATCATCGTGGCGATGGAGTGGAGCACGTAATCGTTCCCCGCCCCGCCGAAATAAGGCAGGCCGCCCGTCACGGTGAGATCGCGCGGATCATCCTCGGCAATGCCAAGCTCGTCGCGGCCAATCTGCACGGCCGAAGGGAAGCAGGAATAAAGGTCCATGTAATCGATCTCGTCGATCGACCAGCCGGACATGGCGAACGCCTTCTGGCCCATGGTGCGGATGGCGGGCGAGGAATAGAAATTCTCGCGCTCGGTCAGGTACCAGATGTCATTGGCATCGCCGCAGCCATGCAGGTAGACCCACTTATCTTCCGGCACGCCAAGCTCGCGGGCTTTTTCCACCGACATCATGACGACGGCGGCAGCCTGATCCACCTGCATAATGGCATTCATATACTTCGTATAAGGATAGCCGACATAACGGTTCTGTTCGCTGGGCGTTGCGATCTCTTCGGGCGTGCGCTCGATGGGGAACCAAGCCTGCGGGTGGCTGGCCGCAACCTTAGTGAAAGGCGCCATGAGCTTGCCGATTTCAAGCTGGTGTTCTTTCACGCTCCGGCCCTTCTGGCCGCGAATGGCGTTTTCAAAGAGCGGATAGCAGTTCACCGGGAAATGCAGCTTGTGCTTCTTTTCCACTTCGGTGACGCCGATGCGCTCATTGCCGATATCGATGCGCTTGCCTTCCGGGTCATCGCCCCAGTCGAGCATCTTGCCCTGGCCTATTGCGCGCATCATGGTGCCGAAACATTCCGAGCCCGCGATCATAACGACGGACTGATCGCCCTCGGCGATCCGCTCGGCGGTGTAATTGACGAGATATTGCGGCGTGTTGCCCCCGGTCGGCCCGTAGCAGGTATTGGCCGGCTGGACGCCGAGCTTATTGGCCAGCGACTGGGCGACATTGCCATAGCGCCCGAAAGGCAGGCGCGCGGCATCGGGCGAATCCGTGATGAAGCGCACGCAGGTGATGGTGTCGAGCTTGCCGAACAGCGCCTCGCCAAGGCCCGTATCCTGCGCGGCGCGTTTGGCCGCATCTTCCATCAGACCGAGCGGCGATTTCGCCTTCTCGACGTCTTTTTCCTTTTGCGTGATCTGGCCGCAGCCGACGAGGACGGGGGTACGCGGGTCCACCATGCTTGTGCTCTCCCTGGAGATTCTAAGAGCCCGCGAGGCGGACTCATCTGTTTTGCGCGCCACCTTAACGGCTGGCGCGGGCCTGTCCAGATGGCGCCGAAGGACGCCGCGTCCGCCTTACTTTGCGAAAGACCGCGCCGGGATCGCACGCCATCAACCCGGCTCACATGCGCGTCAGCCCCCCTTATCCACAGGCCGCGGCTCATATACATGGTTAACCGTTATTAACCATATTTGCGAAAGCGACAGGAGCCCCCCTCGATGTCCTCTCCTACTGCCTCCGGGCCCGCTACTTCCCCCGAGCCCATCCGCATCACCGTTTACCGCTGGGCCGGTAAATGGGGTCCCTTCAAGATCAAAATCCCCTGCGGCGAATGCGCCGTCACCGTCGATATCGCCAAAGACACGATCGAGAAAGAACTGGCAGGCGTGCCCGTCGAGCTCGATGTGCGCGAATGGCTGAGCGAATGGTGGAAGCCGCTGCGCCTCGGCGCCTGGCATGCGCCCATTACCGTGGTGGAAAAGGAAGTCGTGGCCGAAGGCGAAGCGCTGAACCGCGGCGTGCTCGCCGAGAAAGTCATGGCCGAAGCGACGAAACGCTTTGCCGTCACCGGCACACGGCTTTTCGGCAAGGACAATTGTCCCCATTGCGAGCGGGCGAAAACCTATCTGAAGGACGCGGGCATCGCCTTCACCTATCACGATGTCGTCGCCAATCCCGGCGCCATGTATGAAATGTTCGCGCGGGTGAAGCCCATCGTCGGGCCGAAGACGCCGATCACCACGCCGCAGGTCTGGATCGACGGGGCTTATATTGGCGGCGCCGACCAAGTGGCCCGGCATCTGGGCATTGCGGAGGAAAAGAAACCCCGCAAGCGGCGCGGCTTTCTCGGCCTTCCCTTCCGGGCCGGGCGGCGGGCGGCGGCTTAGGCCCCGCCCCGCCTCACGGTTCTCACCCGGGGCAAGACCTGCGTCTTATTGTACAGTTTTCATTTTGCTCACGCCTGCGTTATCCTGCCCGCCAAGCCAGATGGCTCAGGAACCTCAAGCAAAGCGGGCCAAACCGATGAGCAAAGCGCTGCATGGTCTTGTCGATATACCGGTACGCAATGTCCGCCACGACCTGGCGGACAGCCTGAAGAGCTATTGGTATGGCGGCGATCCCGGCATCACCGCCTTTTACAACACGCTTTCCATCATCTTCCCCCATGCCGAGAAGATGGTGATCGACAGTGTCAAATATTATGAAAACGACATTGCCGATCCCGAGATCAAGGCGGAGGTGAAAGGCCTTGTCGGCCAGGAAGCGGTGCATATGCGCGAGCACCATTCCTACAATAAGGAAATGGAAGCGCTGGGCGTCGATGTGGATGCCTGCGAAAAGCCTTTCGTGGCTTACATGGATAAACTGCGCGAGAAGCGCTCGCCCTTGATGCGCCTTGCCATGACCTGCGCCATCGAGCATTACACCGCGATGATGGCCGGGCGGCTTCTGGAAGAACCGGAATATCTGAAAGCCAACGCGCCGGACGAGCAGTTCGACATGTGGATGTGGCACGCCGCCGAGGAGACCGAGCACAAGGGCGTCGCCTTCGACGTCTATCTCTCCGTCGCCTCCGGCCCCAGCGCCTATTTCCGCCGCATCCACGCCATGAACCTCGCCACCGTGCTCTTTTCCTGGTTCATGGTCCGCTGCATCTACATGCTCTTGAAAAAAGACGGCAAGCAGCGCTCGCTGAAAGCCTGGTGGAACGTCTTCGATCTCATGTGGATCAAGCCCGGCGTCCTGCGCAAATGCGCCGGCCGCTTCGCCGCCTTCTATCTGCCCGGCTTCCACCCCTGGAAGCATGACAACCGGGCGGACCTTGAACGCTGGCGCCAAAGCCAGACGCTGACGGCGGCTTAAAACTTCGTTATTCGTCATCCCGCGACTTGATCGCGGGGTGACGCTGCTATTACGCCACCTTCTGCTTCACCTCTTTCAGCCGGGCAATCGCCTCTTCCAGCGAGGCGGGCTGTTTGCAAAAGCAGAAGCGGATTAGCGTCTGCGGGACGTTGGGCGAGCCCGGCGCATAAAACGCGCTGATGGGAATGGCGGCGACTTTCGTTCGGGTCGTCAGTTCACGGCAGAAGTCGAGATCCGTGCCCTTGTAGCCGAGCGCGCGGATATCGGTGGTCACGAAATAGGTGCCTTCCGCCGGCGTTACCGCAAACCCCGCCTCGGCAAGCCCCTTGCTCAAGAGATCGCGCTTGCGCTCCAAATCTTCGGCCAGATGGCGGTAATAGGCATCGTCCTGTTCAAGCCCCCAGGCGACCGCATATTGAAAGGCCGGCGGCACCGTGAAGGTGATGAACTGATGCGCCTTGGCGATGACGCCCATCAGGTTTTCCGGCGCAGTGATGTAACCGATCTTCCAGCCGGTCAGCGAGAATGTCTTGCCCGCCGAGCCGATCTTCACGCAGCGCTCGCGCATGCCCGGCAGGCTCATCAGCGGAATATGCTCATGGCCGCTATAGATGAGATGCTCATAAACCTCATCGCAGATGACATAGATGTCGTGCTTACGCGCCAGCGCGGCGATCGCCTCCAGCTCGGCCTTCGAGAAGACATGGCCGGTCGGGTTCATCGGCGAGTTGAAGACGAGGAGCTTGGTCTTTGAGGAAAAAGCCCGCGCCAGCGCTTCTTCATCGAGCTTCCAGTCCGGCGCGCGCAGCTGCACGTTGACGGGGATCGCCCCCGCCGCCTCGATGATCGGCCGGTAGCTGTCATAAGCCGGTTCGATCAGGATCGCTTCATCACCCGGATTGAGAAGGCCCATCAGCGCGGCGGCCAGCGCCTCCGTCGCGCCTGCCGTTACCAGCACCTCGCGCTGCCAATCCACATTCAGATCGTAAAAGCGGTTGTCATGGGCGCCGACGGCCTCACGCAGCTCCGGCACACCCATCATGGGCGGATATTGGTTCGGGCCCTTTTCGATAGCCTCCATCGCCCGGCGGCGCAGATCCTCCGGCCCCTCATCGTCGGGTGCGCCCTGACCCAGATTGATCGCCCCGTGCTCCCCGGCCAATTGGGACATGACGGCAAAAATCGTTGTGCCTTGCGCCTCGAAAAGCCTGTTTACTGCACGCATGGACGCCTGCTCCCTTTCATTGCTGCGGGGTTTGGCGACCTGCTTCGGGCCGCCGGAAAGTGGCTGAGAGAGTGGCAAAGCCTGCGGGCGCCAACAAGCCTGACAGTCTGCCTATATCTTGATCATTTTGCCCAATATTTGATCTTACGGGCTGACGCTTATTTGAGCACGGCGCTGCATCCAAAAGCTATCTTTTTGATTTTGTTAATATTTTCACCCGATTAAGGGTTGGCACGAGGTCTGCTATTCGTTTTGTGCGGCGGGCACTCGCCCCCAACAGAAAGATGGATAGAGATGAAAAAAATTGAGGCGATCATCAAGCCCTTCAAGCTCGATGAAGTGAAAGAAGCGCTTCAGGAGGTTGGTCTGCAGGGCATTACCGTGACCGAGGCCAAAGGTTTCGGCAGGCAGAAAGGCCACACCGAGCTTTACCGGGGCGCAGAATATGTGGTGGATTTTCTGCCCAAAGTAAAAGTTGAGGTGGTGCTGAACGACGACATGGTGGATAAAGCCGTGGAAGCTATTCAGCAGGCAGCACGCACAGGCCGTATCGGCGACGGGAAGATCTTCATCTCCAATGTTGAAGAAGCCCTTCGTATCCGCACAGGCGAAACCGGGGCGGAAGCCATCTGAGGTGCTTCGGGCAACATGCCCGTTTACCGGCTCCCGCCCAATATCCAGGGTGGTATCCAACGGACATCCCCCACCCAAGTTTGAAGTCAATTAACCGAAGACAGCAGGGAAAGAGAACATGGCCGACGGCAAAGCTGTTCAGCAACTGATTAAAGAAAAAGACGTGAAGTATGTGGACCTGCGGTTCACCGACCCGCGCGGGAAAATGCAGCACGTGACCTTCGACATCTCGCTTTGCGATGATGAGTTTTTTGCCGAAGGCACGATGTTCGACGGCTCCTCGATTGCCGGCTGGAAGGCAATCAACGAGTCGGACATGCTGCTTCTGCCGGACTGCTCGACGGCGACGATCGACCCGTTCTATGCGCAGACCACGCTGGCGATCTTCTGCGACATTCTCGACCCCTCGACGGGCACGCCCTATGACCGCGATCCGCGCGGCACGGCGAAGCGCGCCGAAGCCTATCTGAAGGAAACCGGCATCGGCGACACGATCGTGTTCGGCCCGGAAGCAGAGTTCTTCGTCTTCGACGACGTGCGCTTCTCCACCGACCCTTACAACACGGGCTTCATCCTCGACAGCGTCGAGCTGCCGACCAACACGGGCACCGATTATGAAATCGGCAACCTGGGCCACCGTCCGCGTACGAAGGGCGGTTACTTCCCGGTCAACCCGATCGACAGCTGCCAGGATCTGCGTTCTGAAATGCTGTCCGTGATGGCCGAAATGGGCGTCGTCGTCGAAAAGCACCACCACGAAGTGGCTGCCGCTCAGCACGAGCTCGGCATGAAATTCTCCACGCTGACGACGATTGCCGACCACCTGCAGATCTACAAATACGTGATCCACAACGTGGCGCACGCTTTCGGCAAGTCCGCAACGTTCATGCCGAAGCCGGTTTACGGCGACAACGGCACGGGCATGCACTGCCACCAGTCAATCTGGAAAGACGGCAAGCCGCTCTTCGCCGGCAACAAATATGCCGACCTGTCGGATACCTGCCTGCACTATATCGGCGGTATTCTGAAGCACGCCCGCGCGCTGAACGCCTTCACCAACCCCTCGACCAACTCCTACAAGCGTCTGGTTCCGGGTTATGAAGCACCGGTGCTGCTGGCCTATTCGGCACGCAACCGCTCGGCCTCCTGCCGTATTCCTTACGGCAACTCGCCGAAAGCCAAGCGTATCGAAATCCGCTTCCCCGATCCGACGGCCAACCCCTATCTCGCTTTCGCCGCGATGATGATGGCCGGCCTCGACGGGATCGAAAACAAGATCGATCCGGGCGCGCCGATGGACAAAGACCTTTATGCGCTTCCCCCGGAAGAGCTGAAGGACATTCCGACCGTTGCGCGCAGCCTGCGTGAAGCGATCGAGTCCTTGAATGCTGATCGCGCCTTCCTGACGAAGGGCGACGTCTTCACCGACGACCAGATCGACGCTTATGTCGACCTGAAGATGGAAGAAGTCGAGCGTTACGAAATGACGCCGCACCCGGTCGAGTTCGACATGTACTATTCCTGCTAAGTTTTCCGCAGGACGAAGATCGAGGCCGGAGCTCTGCTCCGGCCTTTTTCTTATCCGCATATTCCGTACAAAGATTACCTATCCGGAGACTATATTCCGCGATAGGTCAGCATTGTTAACTCATTGATTTTGCACGATAATTATTGACAGAAAGAGAGCCCCTACCTACATTCAAAGGGCGTCAACGAACCTAAGGAGGTTTATAAAGTTGGCTCCACCGACGTTCATTGGCGGTGACAATTGAATAGAGAAGTGAATCGCGTAGACAGCTGGACCGGTGACGATCCGCGGCAGCGAAGCAAAGGAGTTTAGGCCAGATAGCGCGAGAGAGACCTTACGCTTCCCTCTGCCGGGAAATAGTTGGTTACAGCCTATCCTGCGAAGAAATAGCCCGGCTTATAAGTCAGGGCGGGTGCCAGAGGGCACAACCAGACAGCAACCCCGTGCAGGGATGAAATCCTGCTTGACGGGGTTGCTTGATATGTCCCCTTCCCTTTCACCGCTTATCACGCCGTTCTCTTGAAAAGCCCCGGATAGAGAGTAACAAGCCCGTTGCCGTCCACCTCGACATCGCGGGTGAAATCGCTATCGAGCGAGGCATAACGGTAAAGCGCGTCTTTCTTCAGACACGTATAGCGCTGCGGGTCAGGCGACACGCCGAAACCGGGAAAAGCCACATAAGCGGTGACGATATCCGCCGCCTCCCCTTCCTCCAGGCGCAAGCGGCGGATGGGCAGTGTGTTCGTGAAAGGAGAAAAGGAAAGATCGACATCGACCGCGCTGGAAAGCCCCGGCAGCGTTTCGCCCGTCTCATCGCGCCAATGCCCGTGTCCGTCGCTTTCCAACGTATATTTGCGGCCCGTATCGACCGCTGCCAAGTCGAGCTTGCGAAACCGCCAGGCGGCATCGCAGCGGAGCGTGTAATGCAGGCCGAAAGCTTGCTCTTCCACCCTGCCCAGAAGGACGGAGCGGGCGAGATAACCATCGGATAATTGCTCGATCGTCAGATGCTCGTGCCCGTCACCGGACCAGCTTTCCCATCTGACGGTGCTGCGCCACATATGCGGCTCCTATCCAGCCTTGTGCAATTTCGTCGCCGTCATTTCCTCGTTGCGCTGGTAATTGCGGAAGGCGGAAAAGACACCCATGCCCGTATCGGGATCAAGCCCCCGACCCATGCGGATAAGCTGCAGGCAGAACCAACCCTGCTGACCCCAACCGTTCAGCGCCTTGATGAGGTTGATCGGGCTATGAGGCCCCAGGAGCCAGGGGCCGATCTTCAAGGTTTTCTCAAAAGCCGGTGTTTCGCTGATCTCCCCCGAGAGCAGTTTCGCCGGCACATTGGGATCGACGCAGAGCGGGCGGCCGAGCCCCACCACATCCACCTCGCCGCTTTCCAGCGCCGCGTTCATACCCGCCGCGCTGCGGAAGCCGCCCGTCACCATGAGCGGCATGGAGGTGACCTTGCGAATGTCTTTGGCGTATTCCAGGAAATAGGCTTCGCGGGCGAGCGTACTTTCCCGGCGCTTTTCTGCTTTGTCGGGCGACAGCGTCATGTCATCGGCGCCGACCATGCGCGGCTGCTCGTAAGTGCCGCCGGAAATTTCCAGGAGATCGACGGTTTCCTCATTCAGCCAGCGGGCGACTTTCAAAGATTCTTCATGCGAAAAACCGCCGCGCTGGAAGTCGGCGGAATTCAGCTTCACGGAAATCGGAAAATATTCCCCCACCGCATTGCGCACCGCCCGCACCACTTCAAGCAGCAGCCGCGCGCGGTTCTCCAGACTGCCGCCCCATTCATCGGTGCGGGTGTTGACGTCCGGTGAGAGAAATTCGCTGAGAAGATAGCCATGGGCGGCATGGATTTGCACGCCGGTAAAGCCCGTGTCCTTCGCGATGCGGGCGGTATGGGCAAAGCGGGCAACCACGTCCCAGATTTCCTCACCGCTCAGGGCACGCGGCTTGCCGAACTGGCCGCCCGGCATGTTGAGCCCCTTGTCGGAGGGGCCTGCCGGTGTCGTATTGACAAGCGCCGGGGTCTGGCGGCCGGCGTGGGAGATCTGCATCCAGAGATGATTGCCCCCCGACGTGCCCGCTTCGGCATAAGCGCGCAGCGCGGCAATCGCCTCATTGGACTGGGGGCCGTCGATCGCCACATTGCCCGGCCGCTCCATATAGCGCCGGTCGACCTGCACATTGCCGGTCAGCAGCATGCCCGCCCCGCCCTGCGCCCAGCGCCTGTAAAGCGTGACAAGTTCGGGGGTCGCGCGGTTCCACTGGTCGGCCAGCCCTTCCGTCATTGCCGCCTTTACGAGACGGTTCTTCAGCACCGCGCCGCAAGGCAGCGTCAGCGGGGTTTCGATCATGCCCATCGGGTTCTTCCCTTAGATTCTGCCGGTTCGACCAGCATGAAATTTCCATTGCTCGCAACCTACCCTGGACACATGGCGGATGCCAGGGTACCGCTTCCAGAATCTCGCAAGAATCAACTAAGCTGGTCGGGTCAGGCTTCCGTCTGCCCCTCCTTTCAACTTTTCCTTTAGGCCGCAGCAAGGTTCGCGTTCATGGCTCCTTCCAAACCCTCTTCCCGGCGTAAAACCGAAGCGCCCGATCTCTTTGCCGGCGATGCAAAAGCACCGGCAAAAAAGAAGACGGCGCAGAAGACGCAAGGCAATGCAGGAAGCGCTAAAACTTCCGGCAAGGGGGATGCCTATTCTGCAAAGGACATCGAGGTTCTGGAAGGGCTTGAGCCGGTACGCCGGCGGCCGGGCATGTATATCGGCGGCACGGACGAGCGGGCGCTGCATCACCTTTTCGCCGAGGTGCTGGACAATTCCATGGACGAGGCGGTGGCGGGCCATGCCACCCGTATCGAGGTGGAGCTTCTGGACGACGGCTCGCTGAAAGTCTCGGACAATGGCCGCGGCATCCCCATCGACCCGCATCCCAAATTCAAGGACAAGTCGGCGCTCGAAGTCATCATGACGACGCTCCATGCGGGCGGTAAATTCGGCGGCGATGCTTATGAGACGAGCGGCGGCTTGCACGGGGTCGGCGTTTCCGTGGTGAACGCGCTGTCCGAATGGCTGGAAGTGGAAGTCGCAAAAGACCAGCAGCTTTACGCGCAGCGCTTCGAGCGCGGCCACCCGAAAGGCAAGCTGCAGAAGAAAGGCGCCGTGAAGAACCGGCGCGGCACGACCGTGACCTTCCACCCGGACCCGGAGATTTTCGGTAAGGACGCCGCTTTCCAGCCCGAACGGCTTTACCGCATGGCGCGCTCGAAAGCCTATCTCTTCGGCGGCGTGGAAATACGCTGGAAGTGCCCGGCGGACATGCTGCCGCCGAAAAGCAGCGCGCCGCACGAGGCCGTGCTTTGCTTTCCCAACGGGCTCAGCGATTTTCTGGCGAGCCAGACGGAAGGCTATACGGCGGTCACGAACGAGGCCTTTACCGGCAAAGTTTCCAAGAAAGGCCAGAACGGCACGGTTGAATGGGCCGTGACCTGGTTCGGCGATGCGGACGGTTTCACGAATTCCTACTGCAACACCATCCCGACGCCCGAAGGCGGCACCCATGAGGCGGGCCTGCGCGCCGCGCTCACAAAGGGGCTGAAAGCTTATGCCGAACTTGCCGGCAACAAGAAGGCGAGCGGGCTCACCGCCGATGACGTGCTCACCTCCGCCGGGGCGATGCTCTCGGTCTTTATCCGCGAGCCGGAATTCGTCGGCCAGACCAAAGAAAAGCTGTCCACCGGCGAGGCGACGCGCCTCGTTGAAAACGCCATCCGCGACCATTTCGACCATTGGCTGACCGCCCAGCCCCAGCAGGCCAACAAGCTGCTGGAATGGGTGCTCGACCGGATGGACGAGCGGCTGAAGCGCAAGCAGGAAAAAGACATCGGCCGCAAGACCGCAACCCGCAAGCTGCGCCTGCCAGGTAAGCTCGCCGACTGCGCGCAATCCGGCGCGGCGGGCTCGGAGCTTTTCATCGTGGAAGGCGACAGCGCCGGCGGCTCCGCCAAACAGGCCCGCGACCGCAAAAGCCAGGCGGTGCTGCCTCTGCGCGGCAAGATCCTCAATGTCGCCAATGCCACGGCGGGCAAACTGGCGCAGAACCAGCAGCTTGCCGATCTTATTCAGGCGCTCGGCGTGCGGCCCGGCAGCCATTACCGCGATGAGGATCTGCGCTATGAAAAGATCATCATCATGACGGACGCGGATGTGGACGGCGCGCATATCGCCTCGCTTCTCATCACCTTCTTCTACCAGCAGATGCCGCAGCTCATCCGCGAGGGGCATCTGTTCCTGGCCGTGCCCCCGCTTTACAAGCTCGCCCAGGGCGGCAAGACGCTTTATGCGCGGGACGATGCGCATAAGGACACGCTGGTTGCCAAGGAGTTCAATTCCCGCGCCAAAATCGAGGTGAGCCGCTTCAAGGGGCTGGGCGAGATGCTGCCCGCCCAGCTGAAAGAGACCACAATGCGCCGGGACACCCGCACCCTTCTCCAGGTGGTGCTGCCGGAAGAAGAGCGTGAGGAAACGCAGCGCGCCGTCACCCATCTGATGGGCAACAAGCCGGAACTGCGCTTCCAGTTCATTCAGGAACACGCCGAATTCGCCACCAATCTGGATATTTAGGGCGGGCCCGCGCTCGCGCTCGGCCCGGCTTTTCCGGGCACAGAAAATCGGCAGTGGGCCTAATTGGCCACAGCGGGCAACATAGCTAAACCGGCCCTGTGGGCGCTGTTGACAAGTTGTCGATATCTTCTATGGTCGCGGCAAATCCACGAGCCGTCCCCTTTTGGCCGACGGCAGCTCACCCGGTAAAATCCGGATTTTCCGGCCGGTGAAGCGGAAACAAAACCAAGCGTGCATGAAGTTTGATGAACTAGGGCTAGGCCCTAAAGTCCTACAGGCAGTTACCGAGGCGGGGTACGAAACACCTACGCCAATTCAGGCCGAAGCCATCCCGAAGGCTTTGCAGGCGCGGGACATTCTGGGTATCGCCCAGACGGGAACGGGCAAGACCGCCTCTTTCACGCTTCCCATGATCGACATTCTTTCGCGCGGCCGGGCGCGGGCACGTATGCCCCGCTCGCTCATTCTCGAGCCGACGCGCGAACTTGCCGCCCAGGTCTCCGAAAATTTCGAGACTTACGGCAAGTATCACAAGCTCTCCATGGCGCTGCTCATCGGCGGGGTCTCCTTTGCTGAACAGGAAAAGAAACTGGACCGCGGCGTCGACGTGCTGATCGCGACACCGGGCCGCCTGCTCGACCATTTCGAGCGCGGCAAGGTGCTGCTGAACGGTGTGCAGATTTTCGTGGTGGATGAAGCCGACCGCATGATGGATATGGGTTTCATTCCCGATCTTGAGCGGATCTGCAAGCTCCTGCCCTTCACCCGCCAGACGCTTTTCTTCTCGGCCACCATGCCGCCGGAAATCCAGCGCCTGACGGATACGTTCCTGCACAATCCGGTCAAGATCGAAGTGGCGCGCACCTCCTCGGCGGCAGCGGCGATCACGCAGCGCGTTGTCTACACCTCGAAAGAGGACAAGCGCGACACGCTGCGCCAGATCATCGACAAGCAGGACCCGATCAAGAACGCGATCATTTTCTGCAACCGCAAGCGCGATGTGGCGGTGCTCGACCGTTCGATGAAGAAGCACGGCTATGCGGCAGGCTCGCTGCACGGCGACCTCGACCAGCATGTGCGCATGCAGACGCTAGACAAGTTCCGTAATGGCGAGCTGACCTATCTCATCGCCAGCGACGTCGCGGCACGCGGTCTCGACATTCCCGATGTCAGCCATGTCTTCAACTTCGACGTGCCGACCCATGCCGAAGACTATGTGCACCGCATCGGACGCACAGGCCGCGCCGGACGCAGCGGCCAGGCCTTCACGCTGGCAACGCCGGAAGAACAGAAATATGTGGCGGCCATCGAAAGCCTGATCCAAACCGAGATCGAACGGGACGGCCAGTTCGAGCCGGAAGACGTGGAAACGCTTCTGCAGGAAGGCGGCAAACGCCGCGGCGGACGCGGACGCGGTGCCAAGAAAGCCCCGGCAAAGCCTGCCCAGGAAAAAGCAGCCGCTAAAGACGCAGGCCAGGATGCAGATGCCGGCGAAGCCAAGCCGGAAAAGAAACCCCGGACACGCAAGCCTCGGCCAGCGGCCAAAGAAGACAGCGCTTCGGCTGGCGAAGAAGCAGTTCAGGAAACCGCTCCCGAGGCCGCTCAGGATGCGCCAAAAAAAGCTAGCGGCGAGAAGTCCCGCGGGCGGCGCGGCGGACGCGGCGGCGATAAGCCCTCCGGCAAGCAGTCCGGCGGCGGCAACAAGGAAGTCGGTCTTGGCGATCACACGCCGGCCTTCCTGCTTCGCCCGGTACGCAAAGCGGTCAACGCCTAACGGGGCAGCTTTCCTCCTAAAATTCATAAAAAAGGCGCTCATCCGGGCGCCTTTTTGCGTTTTGGGTGCTTGCCACAGCTGCACGAGCCAACCATGGCGCGGAATGGAGTGGTCATTCTATCCGTCTCATAGTAAAGTATCCTTACTATATAGGGAGGAGTTCATCGTGCGCTTATCAACACGGACAGACTGGAAAAGTCTGCTCAGCGCCGGCGCCTTATGCGCCGGCTTCGCTCTCGGCACTTCTGCAGCGCTTGCCGAAGTGCCCGACCCGGTTGCCGCCCGGCTCGGCCAGGATCTAACGCCCATGGGTTCGGAAAAGGCCGGCAATGCGGATGGCAGCATCCCCGCTTGGACCGGCGGGCTGACCACACCGCCTGCAGGCCTTGGCTATGAAGTGGGCATGCATCACCTCAATCCTTTCGGTGATGAAAAGGAACTCTTCCGCATCACCCGCGAGAACATGGACCAATATGCGGACAAGCTGACGGGCACGCATAAGGCGCTGCTGACAGATTACGGCGATACCTATTTCATGAAGGTCTTCCCGACGCACCGCACCTGCGCGCTGCCCGAGCACGTCTATCAGGCCAACCGGCGCAACGCCAAGGTGGGGCTGCTGGCGGAAGGCGGGAACGGCGTCAGCCAGGCGATCATGGGCAAACCCTTCCCCATTCCCAACAATGCGCTCGAGATTATCTGGAACCATATGCTCGGGTTCATCAACCATAAGGCAACGCGCCAGTTCGCGGCCGCCATTCCGACCCAGGGCGGGGATTACACGATCTACACGGTGCAGGACGAGGCCATTGTCGCCTGGAACGATCCGAGCAAAAAGTCCGCCGAGGAACTCGACAATATCTGGGCGAAATATATCGCGCACACCGTCGCCCCTGCCCGGCGCGCCGGCAATGTGACGCTCGTGCATGAAACGATCAACATGGCCAAGCAGGGCCGCCTTGCCTGGCAATACAGTCCCGGAACGCGCCGGGTGCGCCGTGCGCCCGACATTGCCTATGACAATCCGGGCACGAACTCGGACGGGATGACGACCGTGGACAGTTTCGGCGGCTATAACGGCTCACCCGACCGCTATAACTGGACGGTGATCGGCAAGCAGGAAGCCTATGTGCCCTACAACAATTACGATCTGGGTTCGGACAAGCTGAAATACGAAGACATTCTCAATCAGCGCCACATCAACCAGGAACATTCGCGCTACGAACTGCACCGGGTCTGGGTGATCGAGGCCAATCTGAAAGACGGCACGCGCCACGTCTATCAGCGCCGCCGCTTTTACCTGCAGGAAGATACCTGGAATATCGTCGCCGCCGAGCTTTACGATACACGCGGGCAGCTTTGGCGTGTGCAGGAGCACTTCCCCATCACCGCCTATGAAGTGCCGCTCTGCGCGGGCATTGCCGCCACCTATTACGACCTGACCAATGGACGTTATCTCGCGGGCGGCCTCATCAACGAAGAACCGGCGATCAACTTCTTCGCCAATGAGCTGGATGAAAACCGCTATACGCCCTCGGCCATCCGCCGTCTCGGCATCAGATAGGCTTTCACTGCCGGGTACTCCCCTGACATTTCCGGCAAACAAAAGGGCGGCCTCAAGGGCCGCCCTTTTTCTTTCCTTTCTGCCGAAACAGTTCAGCGCTTGATCTGGCTTGCCAGGAACTTGCGCGTTTTTTCCGTATAGGGCGGGCGCATCATCTCGACGATGAATTTGGCTTTCGCCTGTGTGTAAACCGCCTTGGCATGGCTGAAAGTGCGGAAACCGTCGACCCCGTGATAAGAGCCCATACCCGCCGGACCGACGCCGCCGAATGGCAGGTCTTCCTGAGCCACATGCATGATCACGTCGTTCAGCGTTACGCCGCCCGAGGTCGTGCGTTCCAGCACACTCTTGTGCTCGTTCTCGTCCGGGCTGAAGTGATAAAGCCCGAGCGGACGGGGATGGGCGTTGATGTAATCGATCGCCTCATCGACCTTCTTGTAGCCTTTCACCGGCAGCAGCGGGCCGAAGATCTCTTCCTGCATGATCTTCATATCGTCGGTCGGATTGATGACCAGCGTCGGCGGGATCTTGTTGTAAGGCTGCTGGGTAAAGTCTTCATTGGCCGGATTGATCTCGACGATCCGCGCGCCCTTCGTTTTCGCATCATCGAGATAGGACGTGATGCGGTCATAGTGGCGCTGGTTGATCACCGACGTGTAGTCCGGATTGTCTTTCAGCGTCGGATACATTTTCGAGACAGCGGAAGTTGCCTGGGTGATGAACTGCTCGACCTTGTTTTCCGGCACCAGCACATAGTCGGGTGCAAGGCAGATCTGGCCTGCATTCATCATCTTGCCGGCCATGACCTTGGCGGCGGCGTCTTCCATCGGCGCCTTGTCGGAAATAATGACCGGCGATTTGCCGCCCAGCTCCAGCGTCACCGGCACGAGGTTTTCCGCCGCCGCGCGCATGACGTGATAGGCGATGGAGGTCGCGCCCGTGAAGATCAGGTGATCGAAGGGCTGGCGTGAGAATGCCTCACCGACCGCCGGGCCGCCCGTGACGACCGCGACTTCCGTCTCGTCATAGGCTTCGCGGAACATCCGGCTCATCAGCTCGGAAGTGGCCGGGGTGAATTCCGACGGCTTGATCACGGCGCGGTTGCCCGCCGCGAAGATGCCGGCAAGCGGTGCCATCGTCAGGTTCACCGGGAAGTTCCACGGCGAAATCACGCCGATCACGCCGAGCGGCTGATATTCCACTCGCGCTTTTGCGCCGAAGAGACCGAGCGGGAACTGCACCTTGCGCTTTTCCGGCTTCATCCACTGTTCCATATGCGCCTTGGCGTGTTTCAGCGGCCCGATGGAGCCCATCACATCCGTGAGCAGTGTTTGCTCATGGCTGCGATGGCCGAAATCGGCGGCGAGCGCTTCAACGATTTCTTTCTGGTTATCGACAAGCAGCGCGATGGACCGGTCGAGCCAATCCTTCCGGCGCTTGACGCTGGGGGCGCCTTCGGCCAGATGCGCCGCCTTTTGGCGGTCCACGATCTGGCGGATCGAGGCGGAAATGGACGCGCTATCGCCTTCCGGCAGATTTGATTCGGCAACGCTCATGAAATTCCTCCGCTGCTGCTTTTTCCCTCTCCCGCTTTTTTCTCTCTCTTGGAGGCGCGGGTCCGAAAGGATTGTTTAAGAATTAAGCAAGTCCCACCGGCGAACTATAACAATTACGGCAGTTTACGCCAGTTTTTCGGCAATCCGGCGGGGGACGCGGCGGTAAATCGGGCCGTTTCTCACCCCTCAATCCCTCCCCGTTCCGGGCTGATTCCGGGGGACTTAACGGAGCTGTAACGGTCTTTGGATAGCTTTTATGGGCAATCGCCGCTGCTCCGGCACAGGCCATTGCTGGGCACACATTTTCGCTGGGTGGGGAAGTACCGTGCAGAAGCACCAGGACGAGCGTCAACGGGTCGAGGAATATGGCGCGCAAGCCTTCGATTTTTTGCGTCAGCACAAGATCACGCCGACCCCTCGCCACTATGAAATCGCCTATGCGCATATGTCCGGGGTCAATCCCGCACTGAGCGAAGCGCTGGCCCTTGCGATGAAAGACGGCGCGCCTTGCGACGATGCATTGCTTGAGGAGATCGGCGCGCAGTTTCTGCATAACCCTGAATCTCTTGCCGATACGACGAACGATACCAGCGCTCAGCTGCAGAACGAAATGGAACGCGTTTCGAAACTGATCGAAACGGCGACGAACGATACCAGCCGCTTCGGCGACAGCATGCAGGGCGTCAGCCGCAACCTGTCGGCCAATACCAAGCCGGAAGATCTCGCCATCGTGATCGAGACGATCGTCTCCGCCTCCCGCCAGATGGAATCGCGCTCGCGCGAACTGGAAGGCGAGCTGCAGGCCTCCCAGGAAGAAATCAGCGAGCTGCGCAAGCGCCTTGAAAGCGCGCGCAACGAAGCCTTCACCGATCCGCTGACCGGGATCGCGAACCGCAAAGCCTTCGACGAAGAGCTGCACAAAGCCTCGCGCGAGGCAATGGAAACCGGCACCAGCTTCTGCCTGCTGCTGGGCGATATCGATCATTTCAAACGTTTCAACGACACTTACGGTCATCAGACGGGCGACCAGGTGCTCAAGCTCGTTGCGGGCTGCATGATGGCCAACGTGAAAGGCCGCGACACGGCGGCCCGTTACGGCGGCGAGGAATTTGCCGTCATTCTTCCCAAGACGGCGCTGCGCGATGCGCAGACCCTCGCCAATTCCATCCGCGAGATGGTGCAGTCGCGCGAGCTCGTCAAACGCTCGACGGGCGAACAGCTCGGCCGCATTACTATGTCTATCGGTGCCGCGGAATTCCGCTTCGGCGAACCGCTGGGCGAGCTCATCGAGCGGGCCGATAGCTGCCTTTATGCGGCCAAAGACGGTGGGCGCAACCGCGTGATCGCGGAGACCGCGCTGCCCGAGCCGGAAGCTGCCGCAGGCTAAGCGCCTCAATACGGCAAACGGATGCCTGAAAGACGCAGCGCTTGACGCTGCGTTTCCCACGCTTTTTCAAGCTGGCCTTTTCCGGGCCTTTACGCCCCCTTTCCCATGGATATGCTGACCGGCAATAAAGCCGGTCCGGCGCTTTTGCGCGCGGCCAGGCACTCACGGGAAAAACGCGGAAGGTCTTATGGAAACGGTACTTTATGAAGTCGTGGACGGCGTGGCGAAACTGACGCTGAACCGCCCCGACGTGCTCAACAGTCTCAACACGCAGCTGATCGAGGATATCCGCGCCGCCATTGCCGCCGCGAATGAAGACAAGAATGTCGGCGCCATTCTGATGACCGGCGCCGGGCGCGGCTTTTGCGCCGGGGCGGATCTGGCCAGCGGCGGCCCGCGCAAGGAAGGCGCGAGCACCGGCGAGAATGTCGCTTACGGCATGGAGGTCGCCTTCAACCCGATGGTGCGGGAAATCGCAGGCTCCACGAAACCCGTTATTGCCGCCGTCAACGGTATCACGGCGGGCGGCGGTGTCGGCCTTGCGCTTTCCGCCGATATCGTGATCGCGGGCAAGTCCGCTTCTTTCGTGCAGGTTTTCGGGCCGCAGCTAGCGCTCATTCCGGATATGGGCTGCACCTGGTATCTGCCTAATCTCGTCGGCCGGGCGCGGGCGCGCGGCCTGGCGCTGCTCGGTGAGAAACTTCCAGCGGAACGCGCCGCCGAATGGGGCCTCATCTGGCAATGCGTGGAAGACGACGCGCTGATGGACGAAGCGATGAAGATCGCCGCCAAACTTGCTGGCGGGCCGTCCAACGCCTTCGGGGAAATCAAGCGCGCGCTCGACACGGCGCTGACGAACGATCTGAGCGCGCAGCTCGATTATGAGCGCGACACGCAAGGCATGCTGGGCGATCACCCGAACTTTGCTGAAGGCGTCACCTCCTTTTTGCAAAAGCGCAAACCGAATTTTCAGTGATAGGCTGCCTGCCAACCCCATTTAGATAACACCACATAACAGGGAGAGAGAGATGGACTTCAACAGGGTAAGGCTCGATATCGAGGGCACGACGGGCATTCTCGTGCTCAACCATCCGGAAGTCATGAATGCGGTTTCCGATGAAATGCTCGAAGGGCTGATGGATGCCATGGACGCGGTCGAGGACCCGGCCAATGGCCTGCGCTGCCTGATCATGACTGGCGAAGGGCGCGGCTTCTGCTCGGGCGCCAACCTGCAAGGGCGCGGCGACAATAAAGGCGGCGCGCCGGATGCAGGCTCGCGTCTCGAGACCGCCTATCACCCCTTCTTGCGCCGCCTGCGCAATCTGGAAATGCCGTTCCTGACGGCAGTGAACGGACCGGCTGCCGGTGTCGGCATGAGTTTCGCGCTGATGGGCGATCTCGTTCTTTGCGCCAAGTCCGCTTACTTCCTTCAGGCCTTCCGCCGCATCGGCCTTGTGCCGGATGGCGGCTCGACCTGGCTTCTGCCGCGCCTTGTCGGCAATGCGCGCGCGAAAGAGCTTTCGCTGCTGGCTGAAAAACTGCCCGCCGAAAAAGCGCTCGACTGGGGCCTCGTCAACCGGGTCTACGAAGATGGCGATCTCCTCGGCGAAGCGAAGAAGCTGGCAGGCGAGCTTGCTGAAGGCCCCACCGTCTCGCTTTCCATGATCCGCGAGCTTTATTGGGAAAGCACGGATAATACGTATGAAGAGCAGCTCAATCTCGAGCGCCAGAAACAGCGCGTTGCGGGGCGCACGGATGATTTCAAGGAAGGCGTGAAGGCCTTTCTGGAAAAACGCCCGGCGAAATTCCAGGGCAAATAAAAGAGGCGGGCTCAAGCCCGCCTTTTCTTTTCGCCCCGTATTATTTCTTGCCGGCCGCCTTTTTGACCGCTGTTTTACGCTTCTTCTTAGGTTTTACCTTCTTGCCGCGCACCGCCGCTTCGATGGCATTGCGGGCCCAATGCGTCAGCTCGTCAGGCTCATCGTAAAGACGTTCGGGCACTTCCCAATAGGACATGGTGATGGTTTTGCCCGACGGCGGGGCGTAGACGAAGGCTTCCGTCCCTTCCGCCTCGAAATCCGGCCGGTTGATCTCGTCCGCCTTGAAATAGAGCACTTCACCGGCGATCAGCCCGAACATGAGATCGCCGTAATAGACGCCTGCCCCGCCGAACATATTGCGGATGCGCACCTGCCCGAGCGGGGCAAGCTGTTCCAGCACGAAGGCTTTATACTCCGTGCTGACGGCCATGTTATTGAAGCGCGTCTTCGGGCACGGGCTGAATGGTGACGCTTTCACCGCAGCCGCAAGCATCGATGGCATTCGGGTTGTTGAATTGGAAGGTGCTCGAAAGCTTGCCCACTTCGTAATCCATTTCCGTGCCGAGCAGGAAGAGAATGGCCTTCGGGTCGATCAGCACACGCACGCCCTTATCCTCGACCACTTCGTCCATCGGGCCGATTTCCTCGGCATATTCCATCGTATAGGCCATGCCGGCGCAGCCGCCTTTTTCCACGCCGATGCGCACCCCGGCAATCTCCTTGTCGGAATTTTCAATGATCTCCTTGACGCGGGCAGCTGCCGCATCGGTCAAAGTAATCGCTTTCGGGCGCTCTCGCTTGGCCATGGATTTCTCCGTTATGCGAGGACTACATACTTAAATTGGTGGGTTTGCCCCGGGATGACAAGACCCCAGTTTAACGGGCAAACCTCAATACATGTTAAGGGCGACGCGTGCCTCATCCGACATGCGGCTCGGGTCCCAGGGCGGATCGAAGACGAGATTGACCTGAACATCGCCCACCCCGTCGACGGAGCGCACGGCATCTTCCACCCAGCCCGGCATTTCACCGGCCACGGGACAGCCCGGCGCGGTCAGCGTCATATCGACCAGCACATCCCGGTCATCGGAAATGTCGATCTTGTAAATGAGGCCCAGCTCGTAAATGTCCACAGGGATTTCAGGGTCATAAACGGTCTTGAGCGCGCCGATGAGATCGTCCGTCAGCCGCTCGATCTCTTCGGGCGGCAAGGCGGAGCCTTGGGCGGCGGGCGCATTTTCCACCGGCTCGGGCGCCGTTTCGGTTTTGCTTTCAAGATCCATTTCGTCAGCCATCATCTTACCCGTTACCCGAAGAACTCGACCGCATGCTGGAGCGCGTCCACCAGCCTGTCGATATCTTCTTTCGTATTATACATCGCAATCGAGGCGCGTGAGGTCGCCGGTACATCAAATCTGTCCATCAGCGGCTGGGCGCAGTGATGACCCGCCCGCACGGCAACGCCGGAGCGGTCGATAATCATACTGATGTCGTGAGGATGCGTGCCGTCGATCACAAAGGAAAGAATGCTTCCCTTATTCGCGGAGGTGCCGATCAGCCGGAGTTTCTCCACTTCCTGTATCCGCTCGGTGGCGTAAGCCAGAAGCGCGCTTTCATGGGCGAGAATATTTTCCCGGCCAAGCCCGTCCACATAATCAAGCGCCGCGCCGAGACCGATGGCCTGTACGATGGGCGGCGTGCCCGCTTCAAAGCGGTGGGGCGGGTCGGCATAGGTGATCCGGTCCATGGAGACTTCGCGGATCATTTCACCGCCGCCCCGGTAGGGCCGCATTTTCTCCAGATGTTCACGCTTGGCATAAAGCGCGCCAATGCCGCTCGGCCCGTAAATCTTATGGCCCGTCAGCGCAAAGAAATCGCAGTCGAGATCCTGCACGTCGATGGGCAGATGCACCGCCGATTGCGAGCCGTCCACCATCACCGGAATGCCGCGGTCATGCGCCATTTTCACGATGCGTTTCATCGGCGTAATGGTGCCGAGCGCATTCGACATATGGGTGAGCGCCAGCAGCTTCACTTTCGGCCCGAGCAGTTTATCGAGGGCATTGAGATCGAGATCGCCTTCATCCGTCACCGGCGCCCATTTCAAAACGGCGCCATGGCGTTCGCGCATATAATGCCAGGGCACGATGTTGGAATGGTGCTCCATGATGGAGAGAACGATTTCATCACCCTCACCGATCAAAGGCTCAAGGTAAGAAGAAGCGACGAGGTTGATCGCATCGGTCGAGCCGGAGGTGAAGATGATTTCTTCCTGCTTCTTGGCGTTCAGGTAGCGGCGCACGCTTTCCCGCGCCGCCTCGAAGCGCTCGGTCGCAAGATTGGAGAGGAAATGCAGACCCCGGTGAACATTTGCATATTCCGCCTCATAGGCATTACGCACTGCATCGATCACGGCCTGCGGTTTTTGCGCGGAGGCGGCATTGTCGAGATAGGTCAGCGGTTTGCCATAGACTTCCCGCGAGAGAATGGGAAAGTCGGCGCGCACGCGGTCCACATTGAAAGCGGACACCACATCCTTCACCAGGGGCATTTCACTCATCTTGTTTAACTCCCTGCCAATGCGCTGGCGCGGAACCAGACATCGATCTGGCTTCCAATGTCCTGCTTGACGCCGTCCAGCGGGATGGTTTCGAGCACCTCATCCAAAAAGGCACGGATGAGAAGACTGCGGGCCGTGGCTTCGTCGATACCGCGCGAGCGCAGATAAAAAAGCGCCGTCTCATCGAGTTCGCCGATCGTCGAGCCATGCGCGCATTGCACGTCATCGGCATAAATCTCAAGCTCAGGCTTGGCGTTCATGCCCGCATCGCGCGACAGAAGCAGCGCGTTGGAAAGCTGGCGGCCGTCCGTCTTCTGCGCGTCCTTGGCCACCAGGACACAGCCCTGGAAGACGCCCGTCGCCTCTTCGTCCAGCACCGACTTCACATGAGCGTTCGAGCTGCAGCCGGGGACCGCATGATCCACATAAGTGCTGATATCGCCAAGCTGTTTACCGCGCAGCGCCAGCGCGCCGTGCATATCCGCATGCGCGCCCTCGCCTTTGAAAACGGCATCCGTTTCATGCCGCGAGAGCCGCGCGCCGAGCGCCAGCACGAAACCGTAATACTTCGCGTCCGCCGAAAGGCGCAGATTGTTCGCTGCCAGATGCAGCGCGTCTTTGGCTTCATCCTGCAGCTTGATATGTGTCAGCGCCGCGCCTTCGCCCAGATGGGTTTCGGTGACGTGATTGGCAAGATAGCCCGCGCCGCCCTGGCCGAGATGGGTTTCAAGCAGGGAAAGTTTGGCGCCCTTGCCGAGCGCAATGACATGGCGCATATGCGCCGCCGAAGCGCCGGACGATGTCGTCACATGCACCATATGGAGCGGCTTGCCGGCATCTTTTCCAGCATCGACACGGATCACGAGCCCGTCCTGCATCAACGCGCTATTGAGCGCATTGATGGGATGAAGATTGTCGTCCGTCGTCAAAAACTCTTCAAAGCCGGTTTCCTTTACCGCTTCGCTCAAAGGCTTGACGCTAACGCCCTCGGGCAGATCCGCCGAGGAAAGGTCGGGGCGGAAGAAACCATTGACGCAGACCAGCATATGCCGCTCGACATCGCCGAAAGCGGCCGCGCCCGGCCCCACGGTTTCGGCGTCATAGGCAAGCGGGCCGTCAAAACGCTGCGCAGGTACATAGCCGTCTTTCGCGAGCGCGCGGCGCAGGTCCGTATAGCGCCAGGCTTCCACGCGCCGGTGCGGAAAACCCGCAGCGGCGAAGATGTCCCGCGCCATGCGGCGGCGGGCCAAAAGCCAAGCCGGATCACCCTGCGGCGCGAGCGCGCCAAAGGCTTCCAGATATTGTTCTTCGATATTGGCCGTCATTGACCTCAGGCCTCCACAATATCGGCGTAACCGGTTTCCTCGAGCTCATGCGCCAGCTCTTTGCCGCCCGTGCGCACGATGCGTCCGGCGGAGAGCACATGCACCTTGTCCGGCACGATGTGATTGAGCAGGCGCTGATAGTGCGTGATCACGATCATCGAGCGGTCCGGGCTGCGCAGCGCATTCACCCCGTCCGAAACAACCTTCAGCGCGTCGATGTCGAGCCCGGAATCGGTTTCGTCCAGCACGGCAAGGCTCGGCTCCAAGAGCGCCATTTGCAGAATTTCCGCGCGCTTCTTTTCCCCGCCCGAAAAACCGACATTGAGCGGGCGCTTCAGCATGTCTTCGGAAACGTTGAGCGGGCCGGCCTTCTCACGCACAAGGCGCAGGAATTTCACGGCATCGAGTTCTTCTTCCCCGCGCGCCTTGCGCTGCGCGTTAAGCGCGGTTTTGAGGAACGTCATGGTCGTCACGCCCGGTATCTCGATCGGATACTGGAAGGCAAGGAAGACGCCGGCAGCGGCGCGCTCTTCGATTTCCATGGCGCGCAGGTCTTTGCCCTTGTAAAGGATCTCGCCTTTGGTGATCTCATAGCCTTCCCGGCCCGAAAGCACATAAGACAGCGTCGACTTGCCCGACCCGTTGGGGCCCATGATCGCATGGACCTCGCCGGTGCCGACGCTCAGCGTGATGCCTTTCAGAATTTCTTTGCCGTCCACTTTGACGTGCAGATCTTTGATCTCAAGCATTTCTCTTTCCTTATCAGCCCACGCTGCCTTCCAGGCTGATGCCTACAAGCTTCTGCGCTTCAACCGCAAATTCCATCGGTAATTGCTGCAGCACATCCCGGCAAAAGCCGTTGACGAGCAGCGCCACTGCTTCTTCTTCTCCAAGCCCGCGCTGCATGCAGTAGAAGAGCTGGTCTTCACTGATTTTCGATGTCGTTGCCTCATGCTCCAGCACGGCGCTGGGGTTCTTCGATTCAATGTAAGGCACGGTATGGGCGGAGCATTTATCGCCCACGAGCAAAGAGTCGCACTGCGTAAAGTTGCGCGCGTCCTCCGCCTTTTTGTGCACGCTCACAAGGCCCCGGTAAGTGTTGGAGCTTTTGCCTGCCGAGATGCCCTTGGAGATGATCCGGCTCGAAGTGTTCTTGCCCAGATGGATCATCTTCGTGCCGCTGTCCACCTGCTGGTAATTGTTCGAGATGGCGATGGAATAGAACTCGCCCACCGAATTATCGCCGCGCAGGATGCAGCTTGGATACTTCCAGGTGACGGCGGAGCCGGTTTCGACCTGCGTCCAGGAAATCTTCGAATCCGCGCCGCGGCAATCGCCGCGCTTGGTCACGAAGTTGTAGATACCGCCTTTGCCGTTCTCATCGCCCGGATACCAGTTCTGGACGGTGGAATATTTGATCTCCGCCCCTTCCAGCGCCACAAGCTCGACCACGGCGGCGTGCACCTGATTTTCATCGCGCATGGGCGCGGTGCAGCCTTCCAGATAGCTCACATAAGAGCCTTCATCGGCAACGATCAGCGTGCGCTCGAACTGGCCCGTTTGCGCTTCATTGATGCGGAAATAGGTCGACAGCTCCATCGGGCAGCGCACACCCTTCGGGATATAGACGAAGGAGCCGTCCGAGAAGACCGCAGAGTTGAGCGTTGCATAAAAGTTGTCGCTGACCGGCACGACCGAGCCCAAATACTTGCGCACAAGATCGGGATAGTCGCGGATCGCTTCGGACATCGGGCAGAAGATGACGCCAGCTTCTTTCAGCTTACCCTTGAAGGTCGTGGCGACGGAAACGCTGTCGAACACCGCATCCACCGCAACGCCTGCCAGCATCTTTTGCTCGGAAAGCGGAATGCCAAGCTTCTCATAGGTTTCCAGAAGCTTCGGGTCTACTTCATCGAGACTCTTCGGCCGGTCCTCATCCGACTTCGGCGCCGAATAATAATAGGCGTCCTGAAAATCGATTTCGGGATAATTGACCTTGGCCCAGGAAGGCTCCTGCATGGTCAGCCAGCGCCGGTACGCTTCAAGCCGCCATTCCAGCATCCATTCCGGCTCGTCCTTTTTGGCCGAGATGAAACGGATGGTGTCTTCGTTCAAGCCCTTGGGCGCTTTCTCGGATTCGATATCCGTGAAAAAGCCGTACTTGTACTTGCCGACTTCATCTACCGTTTCAACTGTCTCACGAACCGCCATGATCTGTTTCCCTTAAGATCGCTTAGCTACGCCATGACCGCGCCGGGGGCCGGCACGTCATGTTTTACGGCGGCACCGGCCCACGCATCGGCCAGCGCCAGAACTTCTTCCAATGTGCTTTCCCGCCCGAGGCTCATGCGGATGGCCGAACGGGAAAGCCCGTCCTCCACCTGCATGGCGGAGAGCACATGCGAGGCGGCCACTTTGCCCGACGAGCAGGCTGCCCCTGAAGAAACGGCAAAGCCTGCCAGATCGAGCTTCATCAGCAGCATTTCGGCGCCTACATCCGCCCCTTCCAGGGCAAAGCAGCTTGTATTGGCAAGCCGCGGCGCGCCCTCGCCGAAAATGACGACACCGGGCGCGTAGTCTTTCAGCTTCGCCTCGAAGGCGTCGCGCAGCGCGCGTTGATCCTCAAGGCTTTCCATATCATTCAGCGCGGCTTTGGCCGCTGCGGCGAAACCGGCAATACCGATCACGTTTTCGGTACCCCCGCGCCGACGCCGTTCCTGCCCGCCGCCATGAAGAAGCGGTGTGAGCGGCATATCTTCGGCCAGCACCAGCGCGCCGACGCCCTGCGGCCCGCCCATCTTATGGGCGGAGATGGCGCCCATATGAATGCCGAGCGCCTTGATGTCGATCGCCGTCTTGCCTGCGCTCTGCACAAGATCGGAGGCGAGAATGCCGCCTGCCTCGCGCACAAGGTGCGCTGCTTCTTCCAGCGGCTGCACGACGCCCGTCTCATTATTGGCATGTTGCAGCAGCACGAAGGGCTTTTCTCCGGCTTCTTTCAGCAAGCTCTCGAGCGCTGCCAAATCCACCAGCCCATTGGCGAGGAACGGAATGGGCCGGCTTTCAAGCGGGCTCGCCTCCGCCGCGCCGATGCCGCAGGCATGCTCGCTCGCCCCGTAAAGAACGGCGCTGCAGCTGAGCGCTTCAGCCTGCGCCACGGCGAGGTTCACCGCTTCGGTGCCCGATCCCGTAAAGACCACCCCTTCGGCGGGCGCGCTTAAGAGCGCTGCCACATCGCGGCGCGCTTCTTCGACAAGCGCGCGGGCCTTGCGCCCTTCCGCGTGCACCGAAGAGGGATTACCAAGCCCTGTGCCTGCGCTTTTCTCCGCTGCCTCGATGGCACGGCGCATCGCTTCGGCTGCTTCGCTGCGCAGCGGCGCCGTTGCGTTGTAATCCAGATATATGCGCGTGCCTGTCATCAGGTCCCGGTCTTCCCGTTCAGTGTCTTCCCGTTCGGTTTTGCGCCCGGCTTACTCGGCCGCATGCACTTTCGGCTGCTGGACGGCGGCGGCGGCTTCCGGCGTATCGCCGATAAAGTCCGGCACCTGGCTCGCGCGTTTTTCGCGCAGCCGGCCCGAAATCACATCGCCCAGAGAAACCGAGGCCAGGAAGAGATGGATCTGATCGCTCAGCGCATCCCAAAGATCGTGGGTCAGGCAGCGCGAGGAATCCGACATGCAGCCCTGCGGGGAGCCGGCATGACAGCGCGTGGCTTTCAGCGGCTCGTCCACCGCCAGAATGATATCCGAAATCCGGGTGGCATCCGGGTCATGCGACAATAGGTACCCGCCCCCCGGCCCGCGCACGCTTTTCACGAGGTCGTTCTTGCGCAGGCGGGAAAAGAGCTGCTCGAGATAAGACAGCGAAATTTCCTGACGCGAGGCGATATCGGCAAGCGAAACCGGGCTTCCCTGACTGTGGCGCGCCAGATCGGTCATCGCCATCACCGCATAGCGTCCCTTCGTCGTAAGTTTCATGGTCTCTATCTCCTTTCCGGCCCCGCGCTACGCGCTCAGCCGGCAATCAGCTAAAGGGCTGAAAAATCTGCCTTATTCAGGACTTTTTGACCCCGGCGCGCGGTTAAACTTGCAAATCCATCGCCAGAGTGTGCTAAGAAACGCGCCCAGGTCCGGTACCGGGTGGCCCTTTCGCTACCCAATTCCGAGCCCTGCAGTCAACTATTTAGTTATTTTTAGGCGGATTTCCAGCACAAAAAACCAACTAATTTAGTAAGACTTTCCACCAAACAGCGCGGATGCCCCGTTTCGGGTTCCGCTGGAGAGATGTGTCCCCTATGCCCGACGTGATTTTCAATGGCCCGGCAGGCCGCATTGAAGGCCGGTATCACCACTCGAAAGTCGAAAACGCCCCCGTGGCCCTGGTGCTGCACCCGCACCCGCAATTTGGCGGCACGATGAACAATCCGGTGGCTTACCAGCTCTACCATATCTTCGTGGAGCGGGGCTTTTCGGTCTTGCGGTTCAACTTCCGCGGCGTGGGCCGCAGCCAGGGCTTTTATGATGGCGGCGTGGGCGAGCTTTCCGACGCGGCAACGGCGCTCGATTGGCTGCAATCCCAGAACGCCGAATCCGGCCGCTGCTGGATCGCGGGCTTTTCCTTCGGCGCCTGGATCGCCATGCAGGTGCTGATGCGCCGCCCGGAAATCGAAGGCTTCATCTCCGTCGCTCCGCCCGCCAACCTTTACGACTTCACGTTCCTCGCACCCTGCCCTTCTTCCGGCCTCATTCTGACCGGCAGCACGGACCAGGTCGCCCCGGAAGCGGACACGCAGAAGCTTGTCGAGCGGCTGAAGACGCAAAAGGGCATCGTCATCCAGCACCAGTCGATCCCCGGCGCGAACCATTTCTTCGAAAATCACCTCGACGCCATGAAGGACGCCGCAGGCAGCTATCTCGACAAGCGCCTGGCGGAGGTGGAAGGGCGCTAGGCTACCCCCTCGCCCGCTTCGCCCTGTTCAGAACGCCGCCCGTCAGAGCCTCCGGCACGCCGGTCGTGCCGGGCTCGCTGAGCGGCAGGCCGCGCAGCGAGCGCACGGCGAGATAGGCAAAGGCTTCGGCCTCCACATCGTCACCGCGCCAGCCCGCATCTTCCGCGCCGATCACCGCGCCGGGCAGACGCGCCTTCAATTCGTCCATCAGCGCCGGGTTGTGCCGCCCGCCGCCGCACACGACCCAGAGCCGGGGCTCCTCGGGCATATGTTCCATGGCCTTGGCGATGGAGGCGGCGGTGAAAGCGGTCAGCGTCGCCGCGCCGTCTTCCACCGAAAGGCCTTCGGCGTAATCGGCGGAAAAATCCAGCCGGTCGAGGGATTTGGGCGGCTTGCGCGCGAAATAGAGATTGGTGAGCAGCCGCTCCAGTACCTTCTCATCGACGCTGCCCGCCCGCGCCAGCGCCCCGTCCTTGTCGATCGGCGTTTCGGTATGGGTAAAGGCCCAATCGTCGATCAGCGCATTGCCGGGGCCGGTGTCGAAGGCGAGCAGCTTCTTGTCGCTGCCGATGAAGGTGACATTCCCCACCCCGCCGATATTCACCACCGTGATCGGCCCGTCCGCATGAAGCCCGGCGGCAAGAGCGCGGTGATAAAGCGGGGCGAAGGGCGCGCCCTGCCCGCCGGCAGCCACATCGGCGGCGCGGAAATCATTGACCACATCGATGCCGGTGAGATCCGCCAGCACCTCGCCGAGGCCGAGTTGCACGGTGATGCCCTCTTCGGGGCGGTGCAGCACGGTCTGGCCGTGAAAGCCGATGACATCGATCTCTTTGGCCTCCATGCCCGCCATCTCCAGCATTTTGCGCACGGCCATGGCATGGGCATAGGTGACGGCCCGCTCCGCCTCGGCGATTTCCTCGGGCATCAGCCCCTTGCCGCCCCAATCGGCGGCCACATCGAGGGCGAGGCGCAGAAAAGCCCGTTCCTCGGGCAGGTAGGGAAAGCTCGCGGTTTTGACGGGTTTCAGATAGGCCTCGCCATCGGTTTCCAGGATCGCGGCATCGATCCCGTCGAGCGAAGTCCCGCTCATCAGCCCCAAGGCACGCACAAAGCCCATTTTCCGCTCCCCTCATCGCCGGTTTCGGCCTTAAGCCCCTGCACGGGGCCGAAAAAGCTGATATACCACGCCCGCGCCGCATAGCGAGGGCACGCCTGTACCGCATAGCAACAGAACATAACCAGCAAACAACACATAGAAAGTCCGATGAGCCAGTTTAAATCCGAATTCCTGAAAGTCATGGACGAGCGCGGTTTCCTGAACCAGTGCTCGGATTATGCGCTGCTCGACGAGCGCGCCGGCAAGGGAATCGTCACCGGCTATATCGGCTTCGACGCGACGGCGGCCTCGCTCCATGTCGGCCATCTCATCCAGATCCTGATGCTGCGCCAGCTGCAGCGCACCGGCCACAAGCCCATCGTGCTGATGGGCGGGGGCACGACGCGGGTCGGTGATCCTTCCTTCAAGGATTCCGCGCGCCCGCTCCTGACCGACGAGCAGATCGACGCGAACCTTGCGGGCATCAAGGAAGTCTTCAAGAAATTCCTGACCTTCGGCGACGGGCCGACGGACGCCGTCATGGTCAATAACCGGGACTGGCTGGACGAGCTGCATTACATCGACTTCCTGCGCGATTATGGCCGCCACTTCTCCGTCAACCGCATGCTCTCCTTCGACAGTGTGAAGCTGCGTCTCGAACGTGAGCAGTCCTTCTCCTTCCTCGAATTCAATTACATGATCCTGCAGGCCTATGACTTCGTGGAGCTGAACCGGCGCTATGGCTGCGATCTGCAAATGGGCGGTTCGGACCAGTGGGGCAACATCATCAACGGCATCGAGCTTGGCCGGCGCACGCAAGATGCCGAGCTTGTGGGGCTGACGACGAACCTCCTCACCACCTCTTCGGGCCAGAAGATGGGCAAGACCGCGCAGGGCGCCGTCTGGCTGAACGAGGACATGCTTTCCGTCTATGACTACTGGCAGTTCTGGCGGAACACGGAAGATGCCGATGTCGGCCGCTTCCTCAAACTCTTCACCGATTTGCCCTTGGAGGAAGTCGCCCGGCTCGAAGCGCTGGAAGGCGCGGAGCTGAACGATGCCAAGAAAATCCTCGCGACCGAAGCGACCGCCATGGTGCATGGACGGGACGCGGCGGAAAAAGCCGCCGAGACCGCCCGCGTCGCCTTCGAGCAAGGGGCGATCAGCGCGGACCTGCCGACGGTGGAAGTGCCCGCCGCCGAGCTCGATGCCGGGATCGGTGTCCTTTCCGCCTTCGTCACCGCCGGGCTTTGCGCCTCAAACGGGGAGGCCCGCCGTCAGGTCAAAGGCGGGGGCCTCCGCGTCAATGACGAACAGGTGAAAGACGAAAAGCTGTCGCTGACCCGCGATCATGTGACCGGCGACGGCGTGGTGAAACTGTCGCTTGGCAAGAAGAAGCATGTGCTGCTGAAGCCGGTGTGAGGGTTTAGTTTCCCGTTTCCTCAGGTGTTCGCACTGAGACTGCGGCCAGCGGATAAGCTGCGTGGACCCCGGCACGAGAGCCGGGGTGACAGCCTGCGTAAAGAGCACAGCGCCGCCACACCCACTAAGCGTCACCCCGGGCTTGTCTCGGGGTCCATGGGCGCCAGCCACAAAACAAAAAGCCCGGGAGCATGTCCCGGGCTGTTCGCATTCCGCTCAAAGAAACTCACTCGGCGGCAGACGTCCCGCCCAACGCAAAGAGGCTGCCGTCGCCGCCCGCGCCGTTGATTTCTTTCAGATATTTGATGCCTTCCTCGGCAATGGCATCGCCCACCATGCGGTCGCCTTCGGCATAAAGCTCTTCAAGGTCCACATAGGCGGCATATTTGGGCGCCGTGCGCTCGGTGATGATGCCGGCCTTCAAGAGCGTCTTGATCAGCGTACGGAAAATGCTGGTGCCGCTGCGCATTTCCTTGCGCATGCGGGTATCCGTCATCGCTTCCATCAATGCGCCTTGAACCCAGCGCCAGTCGAGACCGACTTTTTCATAAAGATGCTTCTTCTGCTCAGGCCCCGAAGAATTGTTGAGGAGCCGCAGGAAGACCTCCAGCGCCCAATCCTCGATCATGTCGCGCTCTTCGGGCGGCAGGTTCGGCACCGTGCGGTCCGCCCAGATCTTGCCGAACTTGTGATGGAAGGCTTCATCCGTCATCACAAGCTGCATGAGGCGCTTCAAGAGCGGGTCATGGGTGCGCGCATAGAAAGCGGCAAAAGTGCCCATGGCGAGCCCTTCGAGCACCATCTGCATGCCGACGAGCTTCTTCCAGACGACGGGCGTGCCCACCAGCTCGACCAGCAATTCCTCGAGCACTGCGCCGCAGGGCGCGGGCTTGCCCCAGCGGGCTTGAATGTAACGGGAGAAGCCCGTCACATGGCGCGCTTCCTCGCGCGTCTGGTTCGCCGCATATTCCTGCGCGCCCGGGTCTTTCATGATGTGGCAGAGGCTTGCGGAAAGATTGAGCGCGCCCTGCTCCCCATGCAGGATGGACGACATGGTCCAGCGCACGGATTCATTCACGAGGTAGATCTTCTGCCCCTCGTCCAGCTTGTCGGAAACGGCGGTGCGCAATTCCAGATTCATATCCTCTGGAATGAGCATCTCCTTTTCCAAATCCCACGGCTCGGAGAAGTCGATATATTTCGTGTCGAGCGGGTCCCAGAAATGATCATGGGTCGCTGAAATGATCTTGTCGAAAGCCGTGGACCTTTTGCCGTAGCGGTCCACCTCCATCATCGCCGGGAAATCGTCCGGCGCCACCGCATCATAGGCGGGATCGATCGTGATCTGATTTTTTCCAACCGATTCCGCTCCTACCGATTTCGACATGAGCTGTTCCTCCTCCAGACATTCGAAATGCGTATATTTATGGAGGGATGATGCCACCCATTAGCGCCCCTGACCAGCTTTGGCTGTGGAAAGACGCGCCGGTTCTAGGGTGCGGGGGATCTGCCCTCATCGGGACCGGGCATTTCTTCCAGCGGTGCCTCAGCCGGTTCACCCGCCTTTTCAGGGGCTTTTTCAGGCGCAGCCTCAGGGGCCTCGGCATCCCTCTCTTCCGGTAGGGTGGAACCGAATTCAAAGACCCGTCGCAGGAAGCCCGGTGCGAGCGCAGCCAGCGGATTGACGATGATTTGCGGATCTTCCGCCTTGCCCTTGATCGCATAGGTCGCGGCGAAAATCCCCTCACCTTCGCGCCCGACAAAGAGATCGCCGAGGATCGGCACATTGCCGAGAATGGAATTGATCGTGTAAGCGGGAACGATGGTGCCCGCGAGCTCCATAACGTCCGAGCGCTGATCGATTTCCCCGCGCAAGGTAAGCCCGATGGCCGGCCCGACCATATTCGCCTCGTCGATATAAAGCCGTGTCTCGGTGGAACGGAACGGCACTTTCATCTGCTCGAAGCGGATGCCCTCTCCGCCCATCGTGTCGGCAATGCCGGTGAAGGAGCCCACCGTCAAAAGTTTCGCAAGAAGCGGCGCATCGATGACGCGCAGATTAGCGCCGGTGAGCGTGCCTTTGAGAACGGGGTTGGTTTCCTCGTTTTCGAAATGCCCGTTGACGGCAACCGTGCCCCCTTCGATGGACTCGTAGAAGTCGATGGCCTTGAAAGCGCGGCCCGCGTCATCCGTGCTGGCGGTCAGGCGGCGTACACCCGCCTCATCGCGCGCGATCATGGCGAGAATGGGCGGCCCGTCCTTCCAGGTCGCGGTGAGCTGCAATTCTTCGACGCGCTCTTTTTCCTGCCGCAAGAAGAAGACGGCATTTTCCACCTCTTCGCCGTGATAGGCATGAGCTTTCTGGAAGGCCGCATCGATTTCGAGCGGCTCGGCAGGCTCATCCTCTTCTGGCTCATAGTCACTTTCCGGCATGCCTTTGACGCCGCCGCCGAAAAGCTCATCCAGAATGCCGCGCGCATCGAGGCTCGGCCCCCGGATCATCATGGTGGTCTTGCCGCTTGCCGCATCGCGCTTGGCGCTGAGCGTGCCGCGTGTGCGTTCGCCAAGCCGAAAGGCGGAAATCTCCGCACTGGCGACTTTTCCTTCCGCGGTAATATCGACCTTGCCCGCCGCCTCAAGTTCGGCGCCGCCAAGGGCGATATCATTCAGCGCAAAGCCGCCGCCTCTCTTGAAGGCAAGATCGAAGGAGCCGTTTGCCGGGCTGCCCGCCGGTTTCCACCAGCCGATGGAACCGATCTTGATGATGGTATCCGTCAGATCGAGTTTGACGGGCCCGCCCTGAATATCCTGCCCGTCACCGGTGAAAACCGCATCAACGCTTGCCGGGCCGACCACATAGTCATCGAGCGAAATGCCGAGCGCCCGCCGGTCCGCCCCTTCCAGCGCCCCTTGCAGGCGGATGCGCGTGGCAGGGCCCGGCGCGCTTTTGGAAATCCGCTCCCGCCAGGCGGCCCGCACCTGCGCGCCGTTGAGCTTCACCGGCCCTTCGATGGTGAGCGCTTCCGGGTTCACCGCGATATCGAGCATGCCCTCGCTAATGGAAATATTATCGATGATGGCCGGCAGGCTCGCGTTCTGCGCCTTGGCGGTACCTTTATATTTCACTTCTTCCAGCATAATGCCGTCGCGCAGCGGCAATTTTATTTCGCCCTTAAGGCTGCCCGTGCCGCCCGCGCTATCGGGATCGAGACCGAAGCCCGAGATGAAGCCCAAGGGCTCATGATCGAAATAGTTCAACAGGCCTTTCAACGTGCCATCGACGGCGAAATAAATCTCGCCCGGCCCGCCTTTGATGTGGAGCGCGGGGGCATAGAAACGGCCTTCGGTTACATTGAGCGTCTCGCCCGCTACTTCGATCGTGCCCTGCGGGACGAGCGCCTCGAACGTGTCGCCCGTCAGATGGCCATTCGCTTCGGGCACCGCGAGGCGCGGCATGGGCCCGAGATAAGACATGAAAATGTCCTGAAGCGTGAAACGGAAATCGAGCGCATCCAGCGGCAGCTCACCATGATTGTCGGCAATGGCGATCATACCGGGCTCGAGCGCAGCGGTGAAATCACCGCTTGTTACCGTGCCGCCTTCGACATTCTCGAAGAACCATTTGCGCGCGCCTTTCGCAAGACCGATGGGCCAAAGATGGCGCAGATCCGCGACCGTAATATTCTCGACTTTCGCCGTGGCATGAACGGCGGGCGAGTCCGGCGTCTCGGGCGCGTCCTTCACTTCCCCTTCGAAAGAAACGAAACCCGTTTCCGTACGCAAAGTAAGATCGGAGAATTTCGCCCGGCGCTCGGTGAAAAAGAGATCGCCCGCCACATGCACCGAGGCAAGATTGAGTTCGCCATCGATCACCTCAGGCACCGCGGCGGACAGATTGCGCGCCGTCAGATCGACCTTGGCGGAGGTGACGGAAAAGGGCCCATCGCGTTTGAAGTCCGCGCGCCCTGTAACCTGCGCGCGGTTCGCGCCCGCTTTATAATCGAGCTCGTGAATGATCAGCGTTTCGGCAATGGGGTCGAGCGCCACATCGAGCCGGGCCTGCTCGATGGCGATGGGCTCGGGCGACAGCTCGGGCACGTTCATTTCGCCGGGCTCGGAGGTCAGCTCCACCCGCGCGGAAAGCAGCGCGCCGTCTTTCAGAGAAATGTCGACGAGCCCCGTTCCCTCGAAAACGAGATCGAAGGGCGCAAAGTCCGAAAACATCGGCGAGGACCGGCCAAGCACAGCCGGGTTGAAACCGGAAATCGCAAGATCGAGATTGGCATGCTCAGCTTTGGGTTTCACCAGACCCGTTAGCGTCATATGGGCGCGCAGATCGCCGATCAGGATGTCGGAATCGAAATTGGCCGAAACGCCCTCTTCATCGCGCAGCGCCGCAAAGGTCGCGGACGGCGCCTGCCAGGTCACGTTGTTCACCTGATCGACGAAGGTGACTTCCGCCCGGCGGATCACCATGCGCTGGAGATAGCGGAAGGGCGAGCCGGGGGCGGCTTCATCGGCAAGCCCCGCCAGCAGCGGGCCAAGCTCGGGGCCGGTGCGCTCATCCCCCTCTTCTGTTTGCGAGACAAGCGCGATCTCCACGCCGGTATCCGGCCGGCGCACGACTTTTGCCGAGACACCGAAAAGCCCGACCTTTTGCGGCGCAAATTCCCCCAGCAATAAAGAACGCAGGCGCAAATCCACAAAGGCGCGCGGCACGGCGACAAGCTCCTCGCCGCTGCCGTCCTTCACCACCACATTGCGGAAATAGATCAGAAGTTCGGTGCGGTCGTCCGACCAGTCGAGAATGGTCTCGCCAATGTCGAGCTGGCCCGTCTCCAGGCGCTCATTGGCCAGTGTCTCCAGCGTCTCGGTCAGGAAGTTCAGAGAAATCGGGCCGGTGGAAAGCTGCCAGACCGTCACGCCGATCAAGAGCATCCCGGCAGCCAGAATGACGCCCAGCGCTTCGAGCGTATATTTCGTGGTACGGCGGATCACGTCTGGGCTGGCCTTCTCTGCATCTCGTTCGGCACCGGTTCCGGGGGACATCGTTTCCGGGTTTCACCGTGACAGGCGGCGCTCTCTTGCGCGGCACGCTGCCCGGTTGCCGGATGCCCTTTCCCCCGCTAAACATTGCCCGGCAACATTTGCCGTGAAAATGTGGCGTCAAGGTGTTGATATTTCTGAAATATCTTCATCTTCCAAAAGGCGCGCGGGCGCAAGCCAAACCGGCCCCGCCGGTCCGTTTTCCAACATTGCTTCAGGAGGTTTCATGAGCGACATGCTGAGCGAAGGGGATAAGGCCCCCGCCTTCACCCTGCCGACGGATGAGGGGGAGAAAATCCGCCTTTCGGACCTCAAGGGCCAGAATGTCGTGCTCTATTTCTATCCGAAGGATATGACGCCGGGCTGCACCACCGAGGCCATCGACTTTTCCGCGCTGATGCCGAAATTCAAGAAGGCGAATACCGCGGTCATCGGCGTCTCCAAGGACAGTATCGAGCGGCACGGCAAGTTCCGCGAGAAACACGATCTGAAAGTCATCCTCGCCTCCGACGAAGACGGCGGGATGCTTGAAAAATACGGCGTCTGGGCCCTCAAAAAGCTCTACGGGCGCGAGTTCATGGGGATCGTGCGCGCCACCTACCTGATCGACACCAAGGGCAAGATCGCCCGCGTCTGGCCCAAGGTGAAGGTGAAAGGCCACGCCGAGGAAGTGCTGGAAGCGGCGAAGGCGCTGGATAAGGCCGAGGCATGATCGGGGGCATACCCCGAGGTATGGCAGGGGCTTTGCCCGAAAGCCTCCATGAAGCCGTGCTGCTCGTCCTTCAAACCGGCGATGCGGACGAAAAAGCGCGTGCTGCTGCTGCCACCGCCAAAGCCTGGACAGAGGGCCACCTTGCGGCTGAATACCGTCCCGGCGATATGCCTTCCCGCCCGGCCCGGCCGGCGCGCCCGGAGCTGCTTTCTCCTGCCGCCATGCCCCGGCGCACCTTCAAGGGCGAGCGGGGACGCTTTGCCCTTCTTCATGCCCTTGCCCATATCGAGCTCAATGCCATCGACCTTGCCTTCGATATCGTGGGCCGTTTCGGCCAGGAGATGCCCCGCGCCTTTACCGATGAATGGCTGAAGGTCGGCGGTGAGGAGGCAAAGCATTTCCTTGCCCTCCAGGGCCGGCTGGCCGCCATGGGCGGTACGTATGGGGACCTGCCCGCCCATGACGGGCTCTGGGAAGCATCGGAAAAGACCGCCCATGACCTCACTGCCCGCCTTGCCGTCGTGCCCATGGTGCTGGAGGCGCGCGGGCTCGATGTGACACCCAAGACCGTGGAGCGGCTGCGGGGCGCGGGCGACCATGAAAGCGCCGCCGTCCTCGAAATGATCTATGAGGAAGAAAAGGGCCATGTGCGGGCGGGCACGTTCTGGTTCGCCCACCAGGCAGCGACAAAAGGCGCGGAGCCAGCGGCGCTTTTTCACGATATGGTGCGCACTTATTTCAGGGGCGCGCTTAAACCGCCCTTTAATACGGATGCGCGACACCAGGCTGGGCTCGATGCGGCCTTCTATGAGCCGCTTGCCGGCGAATGAGCCGCCGCCGGGTGGCAAAAAAATTGGCGGGTAAAACGGCGCAAAACCGGGCCCGCGCGCGCGAAAAACGTAAACTGTCGTCAGTTTGTTAGGGTTAACACGATATGTTAACTCGTTCCTGTTGAAATTGACGACGGATTGAGATGAAATCAGCCCCTTAACAGGGGGTTAACGGGGGTTTCTGAGGGGTATGCTCCACAGCTCTGGCCATTGGCTTGATCGGCTTCGTAATTTCTGGTCCCGGTTCTATACCGAGCGCCAGATCTACCTGCGCAGCCACGGTCAAGTGCAGTTCATTTCGCTTTCGCCGCTCACCCAGCTCGGGCTGAGCGCCGTCGCGCTTTGCTTTTTCTCCTGGGTCGCCTTCACATCCGTGAACGTGGTCTTCAAAGAGCAGATCATCGCGTCCAAGGACCGCAAATATGTGCGCATGCAGGCCGCTTATGAAGAGCGTGTCGCGCAGATGCAGTCGGCCTATGACGATCTGAACGGACAGCTGGTTCTCGCGCAGGAACGTTTCCTGGCAACGACCAAAGAGCTTGAAAACAAGCATAATCAGATTTCCGAAATCTTGGCGCAGCGCGAAGCGGCGAGCAAACAGATGCAGTCTATGCGCGTGCGTTTCGCGCAGACCAATGCGGAAGGCTCGGAGAAGGGCCGCACCAACAAGGTGCTGATGGCGGCAACAGACCTCGCCGGTGCGCCGCGCCTTTCCCGTGTCGATCACGCCAGCCTCGACCAGTCCGAAACGCGCCACCGTGATACGGATAATGCGTTCGGCCTCGCCTCGCTTTTCGCTTTCTCCTCCACCCCGGCGCCGTCAGCTGCCGATATGGGCATCGAGGAGCGGCTTGAGGGCCTCGACCGGGCCCAGCAGGCTTTCGTCAATTCCATGGAAGAGACGACGGACCGGCAGATCCGTGAAATCGAATCCGTGATTTCCATGACCGAAGTGGTGGATGCGGAAGACATTCTCTCGCGCATCGACGCCGATGAAGGCACCGCCTCCGGCGGCCCGCTTTTGACCCTGACCGAAGGGGACGAGCTTGCGGGCGGCGCGGAAGAAGCTGGGTTCGGCCGCCAGGTCTACCGGATTTCGCGCAATCTCGACCGTCTTTCCGGCCTCAACGAAGCGCTTGCTAAAATGCCGCTCGGCTCCCCCCTCTACCACAACAGAATTACCAGTGACTTTGGCCGCCGCGTGGACCCGTTCACCCGGAAACTGGCCTATCACTCTGGCGTCGATATGGGGGCTCCCAGCGGGACATCCGTCTATTCCACCGCCCCCGGTATCGTCACATACGCGTCTCACCATGGCGCATATGGCCGGCTGATCGAAATTGATCATGGAAATGGGCTGAAGACGCGTTACGCTCATCTTCGGTCCATCCATGTGAAGGTTGGTCAGAAAGTCGGCTTCCGGCACAAGGTTGGACGTGTCGGCTCGACGGGCCGTTCGACGGGTCCGCATGTTCACTATGAGGTCTGGTTCGACGGTAAAGTCCGCGACCCCTCCAAATTTATTGAGGCAGGGCGATATGTTTTCACGCAGCAAGGGTAACGAGAAGCAATCCGCAAGCGCGCCGGTTCCGGCGAAGCGGAGCGTCGCGCGCACCGCGCCGTCGATCATCTCGGCCGATCTGGAAGTTCAGGGCAACCTGATTGCTTCCGGCGATATTCAGATCGACGGCATCGTGCATGGCGATGTGCGCTCGGGTTCGCTGACCGTCGGCGAAAAAGCCACCATCCACGGCGAAGTCATGGCGGACGACCTGGTCGTGCGCGGCCGCATCGTCGGCTCCATCCGTGGCCGCCGCGTGCAGCTTTGCTCCACCTGTCATGTGGAAGGCGACATTCTGCACGAAGCGCTGGCCGTGGAAACGGGCGCCTTCTTCGAAGGCAATTGCCGCCATTCCGACGACCCGCTGGCGCAGACCACGCCGGTCAGCAGCCAGAGCGCAGCCCGTCCGCAGCCGGCCCCTGCTCCGCAGCCCGCACCGGCTGCCGCGCAGAAATCGGCCGCCAACGGTTCGGGCAAAGTCGGCGACAGCCCCGTTGTCGTGAAAGACGGCAATGTGGTGGTGAAGCGTCCGGCTGCTCAATAAGCTGCAGGCTGCCAGCAACGAAAACAAAGGGGCCTCGAAGGCCCCTTTTTTATTGGCTGCTTTTCTTCATCCTGCATCGCTGCCCTGATCGAGAGGCTGCATGGACCCCGGGTCAAGCCCGGCGTGACAGCCTGTATGCGTTGAAAGGCAGTACGCTTGCTTTATCGAACACATGTCACCCCGGGCTTGTCCCGGGGTCCACATGGCAGCACCAATGAACCGGGGATTTAAGCGCGGAGCCAGCCCAACAGATGCTCCAGACGATCCTTATGAGGATGAGTGGGCAGGAACACCGCCCAATAGGTCAGGCCCGGCAAGGCAATATCGGACAGTTGCACAAGCTCGCCCGCCTTCAGCAAATCCGCCACAAGATGCTGCGAGGCGAGCGCCGCCCCCTGACCGGACACCGCCGCATCAATCGCGTGGATTTCTTCGGAAAAGCTTTGCGCCGCAGCGGGCAGCGGCGCTGTAGCGCCAGCATGGGCGCGCCAGCGGCCCCAACTCGGCGCGTTGCTTGAGGCGGTTTTCCAGCGGTATTCCAGCAAGGGCAGCGACAGAACCTCATCCGGCGCGAGCGGCGGCGCCGTCTTGACCAGATCCGGCGCGCAAACCGGTATGATCGCGTCGGCGAAGAGCCGGTGCCAATCCGCCTGGCCATCGGGCTCGGCGGCATAGCGGATTGCCATGTCGATATCCGACGCATGCAGATCGGCTGGCAGGTCGGCGGCCTCGACCGTGATGTTGAGCCCCATTTCTTCACGCAGCCGCGGCAGGCGCGGCATCAGCCAGCGGCTGGCAAAGGCCATCGTGACCGATAGGCGCAGCGGCGCTTCGGGCGCGGTGACGGTCAACTGGTCGATCGTGCCTGCAATCTGGTCGAGCGCCGTGCGCAGAACCGGAAACAGCTTTTCCCCCGCCGGAGAAAGCCGCACGGGGCGCGGAAAACGGCAAAACAACTCCACCCCGAGGATCGCTTCCAGCTGCCGCACCTGATGGCTGATCGCAGTCGGCGTCAGGCCGAGCTCGTCTGCCGCACGGGCAAAATGCAGATGCCGCGCCGCAGCCTCAAAGGCGCGCAAGGCATGCAGAGGGGGAAGTTTGCGCATGGCAGCCTCGCATGATGAATCTCATTCACTATAGGCCTGAAATATTCGCTTTGGCCAAAAATTTCGATGGCTGCTAGCTCCTGGCGTGACGGGGAGAGATCACCCCTACACAGGAGGAAACCATGACCACCCTGCTCCGCATCGACGCCAGCGCCCAGCAGCAAGACCGTTCCCTGACGCGCATGCTGACGGCGCTTTTCACAAATGAATTATTGCACGCCAATCCGGACGCAAAGGTGATTACCCGCGATATCGGGAAAGACCCGGTGCCGGCCATCGATCACCGCTTTGTCCACGCAGCCTTTACCCCGCCTGAAGCGCGCGAGGACTGGATGGCCGGGCGGCTGGCCCTTTCCGATGCGCTGATCGATGAGGTTACTGCTGCGGATATCATCGTCATGGGAGCGCCGATGTATAATTACGGGATGCCTGCCGCGTTGAAAGGCTGGATCGATCACATTGCACGGATCGGCCGGACCTTCTCGTTCGATCTGGCGCGCGGCGATTTCCCGATCGAACCGATCCTGAAGGACAAGCAACTGGTCGTGCTGTCATCGCGCGGCGAGTTCGGTTTTGAACCCGGCGGGCCGCGGGCGCACTTGAATGCGCTCGACCCTGCAATTGCCGCCTGCGCGCATTATTTCGGCGTCAGCACCGCAAACATCCATACGGTCGCCATCGAATATCAGGAGTTCAAGGATGAGCGGCATGAACGGTCGGTCATCGCCGCAAAAGACGCAACCCGCGCCTTGGCACGGCGGTTTGCACAGGTCAGCGAAACGAACGATGCCTGTGTGCCTGCGGGATAAGCTGCAGCTTCATCTGCCATCGCCGTCCGGACCGGGAAGCTGCATGGACCCCGGGTCAAGCCCGGGGTGACAGCCTGTATGTGTTGAAAGGCAGCGCGCTTGCTTTATGGAACACATGTCACCCCGGGCTTGACCCGGGGTCCATATGGCAACAATAACAGTCTAGGAGGCTTAAGGCGGCGCCGTTAAAGGCAGATAGCCACCCTACACGATATCTTCCACCTCGGAGCTCGTGCCGTGCACCCGCGCGGCAAGCGCGGCGGCCATGAACTCGTCGAGCAGCGCGCCGTCGAGCATGCCTTGCGTGTTCGAGGTTTCCACCCCGGTGCGCAAATCCTTCACCATCTGATAGGGATGCAGCACATAGGAGCGGATCTGGTGGCCCCAGCCGATATCGGTTTTCGAGGCAGCTTCCGCATTCGCCGCGTCTTCGCGCTTTTGCAGCTCGAGCTCATAAAGGCGCGCGCGCAGCATGTCCCAGGCGGCGGCCCGGTTCTTGTGCTGCGAGCGTTCGTTCTGACACTGCACCACAATGCCCGTCGGCACGTGGGTGATGCGCACGGCGCTGTCCGTCGTGTTGACGTGCTGACCGCCCGCCCCGCTCGCCCGGTAGGTATCGATGCGGCAATCGCTTTCATTGATATCGATATCGATGGAATCGTCGATCACCGGGAAGACCCAGACACTGGCAAAGCTCGTGTGCCGGCGCGCGCTGGAATCGTAAGGCGAAATACGCACCAGCCGGTGCACACCCGATTCCGTTTTCGCCCAGCCGTAAGCGTCCTGGCCCTTGATCAGCAGCGTGGCGGATTTGATACCCGCTTCATCCCCGTCATGGCGCTCCAGAAGTTCGACCTTGAAGCCGCGCGCTTCCGCCCAGCGGGTATACATGCGCAGCAGCATGCTTGCCCAATCCTGGCTTTCTGTGCCGCCTGCGCCCGCATGAACTTCGAGATAAGTATCGTTGCCGTCCGCTTCGCCGGAAAGCAGCGTTTCCACCTCGCGCTTGGCGGCAAGATCGCGCGCCGCCAGGAGCGCAGCTTCGGCGTCTTTGACGACCTGCTCGTCACCCTCGCTCTCGCCCATCTCGATGAGCTCGGTATTATCGTTGAGGTCCTGCTCGATCGCCAGATAGGCGTTCATGGATTCCTCAAGGCGCGTGCGCTCGCGCATCAGCGCCTGGGCTTCGGTGGGGTTGTTCCAGAGATCAGGGTCTTCGGCCTTGGCGTTCAGTTCGTCGAGGCGGCGCTGGGCACGATCCCAGTCAAAGATGCCTCCTCAGCAGCGCCAGCGAGCTTTTGATCTCGTCGACGACCACTTGGATTTCCGCACGCATGCGTGTCTCCTCAAGCTTTCCGAACGGTGGATACGTTTCGGGATGAAGCCGGGGGTATCCCGGCGAGGGCGGACCATAGGCATAAGTCGGCGAAAAGCCGACGAACCAAGCATCGCGCTCGTCATTGGTGGTGCCGGTCTTGCCCGCCAGCGGCACGCCGACGGAGGCAACCGTGCGGCCCGTGCCCCGCTGGACAACACCTTCCAGCATGGAGACGACCTGATAGGCGGTTTGCGGGGAAATCACCTGCTCGCGCAGATCGGGCAGTTCCGGCGGCTCCTGGCCTTTCCATTCCTGCGCATCGCACTCCTCGCAGACGCGCTTTTCATGGCGGTAGATCGTGCGGCCCCAGCGGTCCTGAATACGGTCGACCAATGTCGGCTCGATCTGCTTGCCGCCATTGACCAGCATCGCATAGGCCGTGGTCATATCGAGAAGCGTGGTTTCGCCCGCCCCGAGCGCCATGGAAAGCACCGGCGGCATATTATCCGTCACGCCGAAGCGCTCGGCATAATCCACCACCTTGTCCATGCCGATATTCTGCGCGAGGCGCACGGTCATGACGTTCCGCGACTTTTCGATACCAAGGCGCAAGGTCGAGGGACCATAGAAGCGGTTGCCGTAGTTTTCCGGCTTCCAGAGCGCAAGGCCCGGGCCCTGGTCCATCACGAAAGGCGCATCGAGAATAAGGCTCGAGGGCGTGAAGCCGGAATCGAGGGCCGCTGCATAAACGAAAGGTTTGAACGAAGAGCCAGGCTGGCGCTTGGCCTGCACGGCGCGGTTGAACTCGGAAAGCTCGAAGCTGAACCCGCCTTCCATCGCCAGGATACGGCCCGTATGCGGGTCGAGCGCAACCACCGCGCCGTTCACCTTCGGGACCTGGCGCAGCACATATTTGCCTTCTTCGCCGTCCAGCGGCTCGACAAAGACGATGTCGCCCACGGAAAGCACATCGGCGGGCTTGCTCACCTCAGGTCCCAGCGCGTTTTCGCTCTTATATTCGCGCGCCCATTTCATTTCGCTGAGCGGAATGGTGCCGGTCGCGACGTCTTCGGAGAAGGAGCCGGAAATCAGTTTTTCCGGGCGCAGGCCGATCTTGGCGCTTTTCTCATTGAGCCCCACAACGGCGGCAAGGGTCCAGGGGGCGATATCGCCCGCCAGTTCGATTTCGGAAAGCGCTTTGTGCCAGTTTTCACCCGGCTCCAGCTTGCCCACCGGGCCGCGCCAGCCATGGCGGCGGTCATAGGCGACAAGCCCGTCGCGCAGCGCCTTGCGGGCCGCGGCCTGCAGCTCGGGATCGAGCGTCGTGCGCACGGAAAGCCCGCCTTCATAAAGACGCTCTTCGCCGTAACGGTCGTAAAGTTCACGGCGCACTTCCTCGACGAAGAAATTCGCATCGACAAGCTGCGCGCCGAAGGGCCGCGGCGTCACCACCAAATCCTCGCCCCGCGCTTCGGAGGCCTCGAAGGAGGTCACGAAACCGTTTTCTTCCATCCGGCCGATCACCCAGTTGCGCCGGGCAATGGCGCGCTCGCGCTGGCGGAAGGGGTGATAATTGTTCGGTGCTTTGGGCAGCGCAGCCAAATAAGCTGCTTCTGCAACAGTAAGTTGGTCGAGAGACTTACCAAAATAGTTCAAGGCGGCAGCCGCCACGCCGTAAGAGCCGAGGCCGAGATAAATCTCATTGAGATAAAGCTCGAGGATCTGCTGCTTGGAAAAGGCTTCCTCGATCCGCAGGGCAAGCAGCGCTTCTTTCAGCTTGCGCTCGACGGTGACATCGGAGCTGAGGAGAAAGTTCTTCGCTACCTGCTGCGTGATGGTCGAGGCGCCCTGCAGGCGGCGGTCATTGATGATATTGCCGATATTGGTCAGCACCGCACGCATCACGCCCTGGGCGTCGATGCCGTCATGCTGATAGAAATTCTTGTCCTCGGCGGCGAGGAACGCGTTGATCACGTGGGGCGGAATGGCCTCGATCGGCACATAAAGACGGCGCTCGCGGGCATATTCGGCGATCAGGCCCCCGTCACCGGCATGCACACGGGTCATCACAGGCGGCTCGTAGCGGGCCAGATGATCGTAATCGGGCAGGTCGTTCGACAACCGCCAGATCATATAGACCCCCGCCAGGGCGCCGCCGACAAGCAGCACCAGCGCTGTGGCACTCAAAACCGCGAAAACTCTTAGCATGCGTGTACGCCTAGCCCCCTTCCGCGCGGGCTCATCCTTGCGGGCCGCGCGGCGCCGTTGCCGATCACTATAGTGCTTTACCATGCTCTCGCCCATGCGGGAGAGAGATTGGCGCAATTTTACGAACAATTTGATGCCTCATGGTTAACAAAGGCGCCGAATTGTCCTGCTTTTAGCGGCGAAATGTGGCTGACAAATGACCGGCTTTAAGACAGCCGGGCGCTACTGAGCCGGACCCGCATAAACCCCTTCGGCATAGCGGTCGCCGAAATAGCTATCCACGGCCCGCACCAGACTGCCCGCCACCTTGGTGCGCCAGGACGCCGACATGAGGTTCTTCTCATCGGAGCGGTTGGTCAGGAAGCCGAGCTCCACCAGCACGGAAGGCACGTCCGGCGCCTTGAGCACGCGGAAGCCGGCAAAGCGGTGCGTGCGCTGAAGCAGCGTGGTGGATTTACCTGCATGATCAACGACTTTGCGGGCAAAGTTCGCAGAAAAGTTCTTCGTCTCCCGCTGCGCGAGATCGATCAGAATATCCGTCACTTCCCCCGGCTCGCCGTAAAGATCGACCCCGGCAATCACGTCGGAGAGGTTTTCCTTGCGGGCCAGTTCCGCCGCTTCCTTGTCCGAGGAGGTTTCGGAAAGCGTGTAAACGGACATCCCGCGCACGTTCCCCCTGCCTACCGCATCCGCGTGGATGGAAATGAAGAGATCCGCCTTGTGCTGGCGGGCAATCGCGACACGCTGGCGCAGCGGAATGAAGCGGTCCGTATCGCGGGTCAGGCGCACGTGATAACGCCCGGTTGCACCTAGCTGGCGATGCAATTCTTTGGCGAAGGCCAGCACCACGTCTTTTTCCTGGACCCCGGTCGAGCCATGGGTGCCCGGATCGACGCCGCCATGGCCCGGATCGATGACGACCACGCGCTTGGTGTCCTGGGCAGGCTGCACCGGGACCGGCGTCTGCACGGGCGGCTTGACCGCAGGCTGGGAGGGCCATTCGCGCCCCTGCAGGAAGGCGCTGCGTGTCGTCTCCGTCAGGTCGATCACGATGCGGTAGCCGAAGCCGCTTTGCGGGTCGAGAGCGAAATCCTTGGAAATGGCGACCGGCACCTTGGTGTCGATGACGATGCGCGACTGCCCGGACTGGAAAAGCCCGTAGCGGTAGCCATTGATGAAGCCGCGCCCTTCCTGGCCCGCGCCCTGAGGCAGGTTGAACTCAACCTCCGGCAGGTCGATGACCACCCGGTAAGGGTCCGCGAGCGTGAAAGTCTTGTGTTTGACGGGCTGGGCAAGTTCGATGACGAAACGGGTGCTTTTGCCGTGATCGCCGAGACGCACGCTGTTGACGGCCGGCGAGGTGCCGAGCGCGGCAGGCACAGGCGCCTCCGCCCTTACGGCCGCCAGCCCCGCCACAAGGGCGAAAAAAGCGGCAGCAAGGAAAAGAATCACTTTCCCCCATGATGCGGCAGCTTTGGCCGAAACCCCATCCATCATGCCTACTCAGAATCCCTGCAACCGAGACCACACCTAACTGCCGGTCCCCAAACGATATTCTCAATTCGCCTGGATATCCGGCTACTTTGCGGGAATTTAACCAAATATCAATGGAGAAATGGTTAATACGGAACCACCTGCTCCGGGCGCTGCCTGCCAATGCAGCTTGCCAAGTCGAAGCGGGTAACGGTAAAACGGGTACCGGTAGAAGACCTCCGGCAGGAGAGACAGTGATTCCTCTCCCTCGAAAGCCGGTTCCGATCCGTCTCCAATAGGAAAACGGTCCCTTCGGAACAGTTTGTCTCAGCCATGTGAAAACCAGGCCCATCGGCCGGGGTTCACACCAGAAAGAATTCGCCACGCGCCCGGCGATTAAGGGGCGCGGGAGCCAAGAGAATGCACGAGGCGCATATAATAACGACAACAGCGGCCCCGGAGATGCGGTGCGTGGCAATAACAATGCCCCGCCCGTCCCGCAGGATCGCTTTGCCGTCGGCCCTCGGTACTTCACCCTTAAACACCACTCTGGATCGCCGCGCGCCCGCAGAACGGACGCGACACAAGGCCCATATCTGGACACACACAATCGGCGCCGCCTCCTCCCGCCGCGGGTTAATGACCACGCGCGAAGAGTTCCCAGGCCGGCGTCGCGGAGAAGAAATTAATGGGAAGCAAAATGTTGATCGACGCGGCCCACCCGGAAGAAACCCGGGTGGTGGTCGTGAACGGCAATCGAGTCGACGAATTTGACTTTGAATCGGAAACCAAAAAACAGCTTCGCGGGAACATCTATCTCGCACGCGTAACCCGGGTAGAACCCTCGCTGCAGGCCGCCTTTGTCGAATATGGCGGCAACCGGCACGGTTTCCTTGCGTTCAGCGAAATCCACCCGGACTACTATCAGATCCCGGTGGCGGACCGCGAAGCGCTGCTCAAACAATATTACGAAGAAGAGCGCCGCGAGGAGGAAGAGGAAGACTCTTCTGAAACAAGCGGCGAGGAAAACGCCGGGAGCGCTGCTGGCGACGACGCAGAAAGCGCGTCCGGCGAACAGGACGGCGAAGAAGACAGCGACCTGGAAAATGACGGCGAGGCCGTTGCCTCCGACGATACGATTGAAGATGTCGGAGCGGGCGATGCGCTGGAAGAAATTTCCGCGAAGAAAGAACGCCGCAGCCAGCGCTCCTACAAAATTCAGGAAGTCATCAAGCGCCGCCAGATTCTGCTCGTGCAGGTCGTCAAGGAAGAGCGCGGCAACAAGGGCGCGGCGCTGACGACGTATCTTTCGCTTGCCGGGCGCTACTGCGTGCTGATGCCGAACACTGCGCGCGGCGGCGGCATTTCCCGCAAGATCACCAATGCGGCCGACCGCAAGCGCCTGAAAAGCGTGACCGGCGCGCTGGACGTGCCCGAAGGCATGGGCCTGATCGTGCGCACCGCCGGTGCCCAGCGCACCAAGGCGGAAATCAAGCGCGACTTCGAATATCTGCTGCGGCTTTGGGAGACGGTGCGCGAGCGCACGCTGGAATCCATCGCCCCCTGCCTCGTTTATGAGGAAGGCAGCCTGATCAAGCGCTCGATCCGCGATCTTTACAACAAGGACATCGACACCGTTCAGGTGGAAGGCGAGGAAGGCTACCGCGAGGCGAAAGACTTCATGCGCATGCTCATGCCGAGCCATGCCAAGAAGGTGCAGCCTTACAAGGAGAACCATCCCCTCTTCCAGCGCCACCAGGTGGAACAGCAGCTCGATGCCATGTTCAGCCCGATCGTGACGCTGAAATCGGGCGGCTATCTGGTGATCAACCAGACCGAAGCGCTGGTCTCCATCGACATCAACTCGGGCCGCTCCACCAAGGAACGGAATATCGAGGCGACGGCGGTCAAAACCAACCTGGAAGCGGCGGAAGAAATCGCCCGCCAGCTGCGCCTGCGCGACCTTGCCGGTCTCATCGTGATCGACTTCATCGACATGGAAGAGAACCGGAACAACCGGGCCGTCGAGCGCAAAATGAAAGACTGCCTGAAGATGGACCGCGCCCGCATTCAGGTGGGCCGCATCAGTCATTTCGGGCTTCTGGAAATGTCGCGCCAGCGCATGCGCACGGGCGTGCTCGAAGGCTCGACCATGCAGTGCCCGACGTGCCACGGCGCGGGCATCATCCGCTCGGTTGAATCGAAAGCGCTGCACGTGCTGCGTGAGATCGAGGCGGAAGCCATCAAGGGCCGCGCTCCGGCGCTCACCGCCCGCGTGCCCGACCAGGTGGCGCTTTACATTCTCAACCAGAAGCGCGGCCACCTGCTTGAAATCGAAGAGCGCTACGGCCTTTCTATCTATGTGGAAAGCGATCCGGAGCTCGGCCCCGATGCCCACCGCATCGAAGCGGCGAGCGCGCGCGAGCTGACCCGCAAATCCGCCGAAGCAAAAGCAGCCGACTCTAAAGCCATTAGCTACGACATGGCCTATGCCGATGAGGCGGATGCCGATATCGCCGATGAGGACGAGGAAAGCGACGAGGAACAGGACAGCGCGCACGGCGACGACGATCAGCCCAAGAAAAAGCGCCGCCGCCGCCGCCGCAAACCTTCCCGCAAGGATGGCGAGGAAGAAGGCACTCAGGACGAGGACAGCTCCGAGAGCGCCGACAATGGCGAGAGCGAGGAGAGCGAAGACAAGAGCAGCGGCGAGGACGGCGATACCGATGAAGACGGTAAGCCGAAGCGCCGCCGCCGCCGTGGCCGCCGGGGCGGCCGCCGCAACCGCCAGAAGCGCGAGGGGTCGGACGAAAACTCGGGCGACAATGATAATGACGGCGCTAATAGCGGCGAGAGCGAGAGCAGCGAAAACGGCCAGTCCAGCGAGACGCCTGCGGAAGAAAATGAAGGCGGCGAAACACCGCTTGCCGCCAGTGCCGATGGGGAAAGCGAACCGCCTGTGCTCGTTTCCTACACCAGCAGCGCGGAAGCGGTAGAAGAAGCAGCCGACACACCTGCCGCCGAAGCGGTGGTCGAAACGCCGGCCCCTGAGGCTGAGGCTGCGGCTGAGGCTGAGGCTGCGGCTGAGGCTGAGGTTGAAGTTGAGGCGGAAGCTGCAGAAGAACCGGAACCAGAAATGGCGGAAACCGCTGCTGCTGGTGAGGCTGAACAGGTTGAAGAAGAAGCTGCGGAAAGCAAACCGCGCAACCGCAAGCGCGGCTGGTGGCAGCGCAAGACGGGCGGCTAAGTCAGAGCCAGGCTTTCAGGCGGCGGACGGCTTCAGCCATGTCCGCCTCCGCCCCCGCATAAGAAAAGCGGACGAATTTGTGGCCGCGCACCGGATCGAAATCGAGCCCCGGTGTGGCGGCCACTTTCGCTTCATGCAGCATGCGCTTGCAGAACGCCGGTCGAGCTCGGGCTGCGCATCGAAGGCGGCCATGGCTGCGATTTGCGAGAGGCTGGGCGCGGAGATGAAAAGGTTCTGCGCCAGCCGTTCGATGGTGCGCGTCACACGCGGCGGGACGGCGAGCCAGCCGAGCCGCCAGCCCGTCATGCAGTAATATTTCGAGAAACTGTTGACCACGATGACATGATCGCCCTTCCCTGCCGCGCTGACCGCGCGCTGGTTGAAGGTGATGCCGTGATAAATCTCATCCGAGATGAACCAGCGCCCATGAGACTCGCAATCGGCAATGAGCGCGCCCAGCGTTTCAGGCGACTGCATGGTGCCTGTCGGATTGGCGGGGCTTGCCACCATGATCCCGGCAAGGGGCCCGTGTTTCTTTTCCGCTTCCTGCACGAGATCGACGGTGAGTTGCCAGCCCGTCTCGGGGCCGACGGGAATACCCACCGCCTCGACACCAAGTGCCTTTAGAATGTTCCGGTAGGCCGGATAGCCGGGCTCGGCGAGCCCCACTTTATCCCCCGTCTCAAAACACGCGGTGAACGAGAGAATGAAGCCGCCGGAGGACCCCGGCGTGACGATCACATCCGCCGCATCGGGCCCATGGCCATAAGTTTCCTGATAATGGCGGGCGATGCGGGCTTTGAGCGCGGGCATGCCGAGCGCATCGGTATAGGCAAGCCGGTCGGCTTCCAGCGCATGGGCGGCGGCTTTGCGGATTTCATCCGGGGCGGCGAGCGCGGGCTGGCCCACCTCCAGGCGCATAATGTCTTCGCCCGCCGCACTCAGCGCATTCGCATCGCGCATGATGTCCATGGCGAGAAACGCCGCCACATCGCTTCGTTGAGAAAGCTGCGACACCATATTGCTCCGGTTGGTCAGTTCCCTGCCGAAATCGCCTCGAGGCCGAGCCCGGCGCCTTTCGGATCGACACCGAAGGCACATTCATTCGCCCCGCGCGGCAGACCTTGCGGACAGACCAGCGCATTGACGCGCGGGTCCGGACCCGGATGGGCATTTTCAAGCGCGCTTGCCAGCGGCGCGGAGCCGCCGATCAGCGTTTCCTTCAGCACTTTTTGCACCGAGGCCGTGGCCACCGGTCCGCCTGCTGAAGCCCCCGCAAAGAAGAGGTTGTTGGTGAAACGGTTCGTCACCAGCACCGGCGACAGAAATGCCCCGGCAAGCCCCGCTACAGGCGCAGCGGGCGATTTGGCGAGCACGATGCCCGTGCCGCGCGCCACCTTGCCGGTGCCGAAGGGGCCGTTATTCGTGACGCCGCAGGCCACCGCATCACCGTTACCCGTCGCCACGACGAAAGAGGTCGAGCCCATATCGTCGGGAATGGCGCCGGGCGCGCCGAGCGCCTCTGCCGTCTGGCGGGCCGCGGCCAGCGCATCCACATTGCCTGCGGCCACTTTCCGCCAAAGCTGGGCGGAAAAAGCACCGGCACCGAGCGCCGCGCTCGGCAGGTGCAGATATTCATTGTCCATTTCGATGCGCTGGGAAATGGCGACCGTCGGGCGGTAATTCTGCAAATCTTCCGCCGAAAGCCCGGCCCCCACCGCTTGAGCGGCATCGGCAAAGGTGCGGGCTTCTTTCGAGGCGTAAAGCCCGGCAGGCCCGCGCGAGCGCACCAGCGCCAGCGAGGCGGCAAGCTGCGGCAGCGTCACCATTTCATGTTCGGAAAGCGGCTGCCCGGCCCGGTTCAAATAAGAAGCGGCAAGCTCAGGGTCGCCGCGCAGGAGACCGGCATTTTCCACCAGACGCTGCGCGCTGGCGCGGGTTAGCTTGAAGCCCGTGGCGGCCATGGTTTCCGCAGGCGAGACGAGTTCCGCCCAGGCAAGGCGCCCGAAACGGGCATGCATGACCGAGAAACCGCGCACATTGCCCGGAATGGCCGCTTCTCCGCCGCTCAAGGTTTGCCGGGGCAGGAAATCGACGCTTTCCGTCGTGCCCTTTTCAGAATCATGCACGAGGCAGATGCCGCCGCCGCCCAGCGAGGCCGACGCGGGATACGTCACCGAGAGTGTGAAATAGAGCGCCGTTGCCGCGTCCACCGCATTGCCGCCCTTTTCCAGAATGTCGCGGGCAACGAGCGAGGCATGGGGTTCTTCGGAGAGCACCACCCCGCCTAAAACGCCGCCTTCAGCGCCCGACAGACGGCCTGAAAAAGCCCGGTCCGAGCGGCCGGGGCTGACGCCCGAGGCGCTGGTGCCCAGCGGCGTGCCGACCGAGGGCTCGCTTTCGCCAAACATGCCGCAGCCTGACAGAGCCAAACTCAAGGAGCCGGCCAGCACAGCCGAACAGACGGATTTCACAGTTTTTTGCATTCTCATGGACACCGGTTTTCTCTTCACTCGCTGGGCTTTCTTCTTAACGGTCATTGGCGGAGCGGTCCAGTTATCTGCGTAAAACGGGCGGCAAGACGGGGCGGGGAAGAAAAGGGAACAAAGTTTAGCCAGAATTGCTTGCTGTAGTTCTTGCGACGGGCGCCGGAGTGGCCAGAGCGCTCAAATTGACGCGCCTGCGGGGCCCGCCTAGCTTTAAGCTGGAATCGGTTGGAAGGCCGCTGCGTCCCGCGCGCTTCCGGCTTATGCGGCATAACGGTGAGAGAGTTGGTAAGACACATGATGACATCACGCCTTCGCGGCAGCTTTCCGCTTCTCGCCATCGCTCTGCTCACCCTGACGGTGTTTGCCGGGCCGGCCCATGCCATCGGCCTTATCCGCGATGCGGAAACCGAGCATATCATCCGCAAATATTCCGAGCCGATTTTCCGCGCCGCCGGGCTCAACCCCAATGCGATTTCCATTCATATCGTCAACGATAACAGCCTCAACGCTTTCGTGGCGGGCGGCCAGCGCATGTTCGTCAATACCGGCATGATCCGCCGGGCCGACTCGCCCAACATGCTGATCGGCGTGATCGCGCACGAAACCGGCCATATCGCGGGCGGCCACCTCGTCACCCGCCGCAATGCCATCGAAGGCAATACGGCTGCCGCCATCCTCTCCTTCGTGCTCGGCATTGGCGCGGTTGCGGCCGGCGCGGGCGATGTGGGCGGCGCGATCCTGGCAGGCGGCACCTCCGTCGCCCAGCGCAACATTCTCGAATATACCCGCGTGCAGGAAGCCGCCGCCGACCAGGCGGCGATGACCTATCTCAATCAGGTCGGCTGGTCGGGCCGCGGCCTCGTTAAAACCTTCGAGCTTTTCCGCGGCTATGAAGTGCTCTCCTCGCGCCAGCAGGACCCTTATCTGCGCAGCCACCCGCTTTCGAGCGAACGTTTGAGCTCGCTTGAAGACCGGGTCGAGAATTCTCCTTACAAGGACCGTAAAGACCCGAACGACTGGCAATTCGACCATGACATGGTGCGCGCGAAACTGGCCGGCTTTCTGGACCGGCCCGCCGTTACTTTCCGCCGCTACCCCAAGAGCGATCAAAGCGCCCCTGCCCGCTATGCGCGCGCCGTCGCCCATCACCATGCCAGCGATCTTAGCAAGGCGCTGACGGAGATCAGCTCGCTCGTCGAGGAATATCCGGACAATCCCTTCCTCTGGGAGCTGAAGGGCCAGATCCTTTTTGAAAGCGGCAAGGCACGTGAGGCGGTTGCCCCTTACGAGAAGTCCGTCGAGCTTCTGGGCGACTCGCCGCTGCTGCGCGTCGGCCTTGCCCAGGCCATGCTGGCGACGGAAGACCCTGCGCTCACCAAGCCCGCCGTCGAGCATCTGGAAAAATCGCTACGCTATGACCGGGAAAACTCTTTCGCTTTCCATCAGCTGGCAATGGGTTATTCACGCCTTGGTGATAAGCCTTTGGCAGACTTGGCCACCGCCGAACGGTACTATCTGACCGGCGATCTCAGGCAGGCCAAGCAGCACGCCTACCGCGCACAGGAAGGCCTGCCGGAAGGCACGCCGAACTGGCTGCGCGCGCAAGACATTCTGAATTCAAAAGGGTAATCCGGTTCATGACACACTCTGTTGCTTCTCCCACGAAACGCCTGCCGCTTTATCTGGCGGCTTTTATCGGTGCGCTGAGCGTGGCCGGTGTTCTCTTCGTGGCCGAATCCATGGCAGCGGACAGCAGCAAACCGGTGCGCGAAGCAGCCGTTTCGAAAGAACAGGCCGAGATCGAAAAGATCGTGCGCGAATATATTCTGCGCGAGCCGGAAATCCTGCTCGAAGCGCTGACCATTCTGGAAGAACGCCAAGCCGCTTCCGCCGATCTCGAACAGCAGCGCCTGATCGCGGAAAATGCCGACGCGCTTTACCATGACCCCAATTCCTTCGTTGCCGGTAACCCGGACGGCGATGTGACGATCGTGGAGTTCTTCGATTATCAGTGCGGTTATTGCAAACGTTCCGTGCAGCGCGTCATGAACGTGCTTGAGGAAGACGGCAATGTGCGCCTCGTCCTGAAAGAATTTCCGATCCTCGGCGAAACCTCGGTCTTCGCCTCGCGCGCCGCCATCGCCGCCATTCCGCAGGGCAAATATATGGACCTGCATGTGGCGATGCTGAAATCCAAAGGCGAGCTGACGGAAGGCCGCGTCCTGCGCATGGCCGAAGAAGTCGGCATCGATGTCGAACGGCTGAAGAAGGACATGAAAGACGCCCGGGTGAGCGAAACCATTGAAGCCAATTACGACATGGCCCGCCTCATCGGCGTTGAAGGCACACCCGCCTTCATCATCGGCACCACCTTCGCCCCCGGCGCCATCGACAAAGAAGAAATGACGCGCCTCATCGAAGAAGCCCGCGCCAGCGCCTCTTAAGGCGCAAGAGAATTCCCAAGCAAAAAGCCGGAGGCTCCCTGCCCCCGGCTTTTTCTTTGTCTGTTTTCGCTCAGCCCGCCCCTAAATCAGCCCGGCGAGAGGGGAGCTGGGGTCGGCATATTTCTTCCGGGGCATGCGGCCGGCGAGATAGGCGTCGCGCCCCGCCCGGACGGCGTATTTCATGGCACGCGCCATGCGGATCGGGTCCTTGGCTTCGGCGATGGCGGTGTTCATCAGAACGCCGTCGCAGCCGAGCTCCATAGCGATGGCAGCGTCAGACGCCGTGCCGACGCCCGCATCCACCAGCACCGGCACGCTCGACTGTTCGATGATGAGGCGGATATTGACCGGGTTTTGGATGCCGAGGCCAGAGCCGATGGGCGCGGCAAGCGGCATGATCGCGCAGCAGCCCATATCTTCCAGCTTCTTGGCCATGATCGGATCGTCCGAGCAATAGACCATGACATCGAACCCGTCTTTCAGCAGCATCTCGGCAGCCGTCAGGGTTTCGGCCATGTCGGGATAAAGCGTTTTTTGATCGCCCAGCACTTCGAGCTTCACGAGGTTCCAGCCGCCCGCCTCGCGTGCGAGGCGCAGCGTGCGCACAGCATCCTGGCCGGTAAAACATCCGGCGGTGTTCGGCAGATAGGTGATCTTCTTCGGGTCCACATAATCCATCAGCATGGGCTGATTGGGATCGGAAACATTGACGCGGCGCACCGCCACGGTGACGATTTCCGCGCCCGATGCTTCGATGGCGGCGGCGGTCTCGTCGAAATCCTTATATTTACCGGTACCGACGATCAGCCGCGAGGTGAAGCGGCGGCCCGCCACCTGAAAACTGTCTTCGCCTTGTCCGGCGCTCTGCGCGCCGCTGATTGCCGCCTCGGCCATAACTCAGCTCCTTTGGCTCAACTCTCATTACCGCCTGCGCCGGGCTTAGCTTATTCAGCCGCCGCCGACGAAATGCACGATCTCGATTCGGTCGCCCTCTTCCAGCAGCACCTCGTCATAGGCCGAATGAGGCACGATTTCGAGATTGCGCTCCACCGCGACTTTGCGCCCTTCAAGCCCGAGATGGCTCAAAAGCCCTTCGACGCTGAGCGCGCTGTCCAGATCGCGTGGCTCGCCATTGAGGATAATCTGCATGCAAATTCCGGTCTTCGGGCCGCTTTCCCCTGCGTTTCACGCTTGCGTTCGCTGGGGCCGTCATTCTGGCCCCTGCTCCCGCGCGCTGGAAAAGAGCCCGGAAAAGGTCTTGGATCGCCCCACCTGTCTTCAGGGCCGTGAGGCGGATATTGGTTAAAGAAGGCGGCGCGTCAAGGCAATGCTTTCCGCAGCCTTCTGCATTGCGTATAACATTTTCCAACCCTTGAGTCGGGGCCAAAAGCGGCCTTTTCCGGTCATATTTTGGCCTCTTTGCGCTCATAGACCCGGCGCTTGCCGGAGCGGGGCGAACGTGCCAAGAAAAGCCTTACGAAAGGCGGCGCGGCGCACCGGCCCGTCAAATGCCGCCCATCGACGCCCGGGAGCACCCATGGCCACGTCCAAGAAGACACCGCCGAAGAAGACGGTCGCCGCCAAAGGCCCGATTTATGTGCTGAACGGCCCCAATCTCAACCTGCTGGGCAAGCGGGAGCCGGAGATTTATGGCCGCGAGGGCCTTTCGGGTGTGGAAAAGCGCGTCAAGGAGCGGGCCGCCGCGCTCGGCCATAAGGTCGATTTCCGGCAGACGAATTCGGAAGGCGAACTCATCACCTGGATCCAGGAAGCAGGCGCCAAGGGCGCCGGGATCGTGATCAATCCCGCCTCCTACAGCCATACCTCGATCGGCCTGCACGATGCGATTGCGGCCATCGACATTCCGGTTGTTGAAGTTCACATCTCCAACATCCATAAACGGGAAGCCTTCAGGCACCATTCCTATGTTTCTTCCGTGGCGCTCGGCGTGATTTGCGGGCTTGGTCCGCTCGGCTACGAGCTTGCGCTGGAAGCATTGGCACAGGCACTGAAAAAGGCCTAAGACAACAAGACACCAACGAGACAAGTTTCAGGGATAAAGGGCGGGGTTTCAAACGAGCCATGACCAAAAAGAGTATCGATCAGGAATTGATCCGCGAATTGGCCGATCTGCTGAAAGAAACCGATCTGACCGAGATCGAAGTTGAAGCGGAAGACGTGAAAATTCGTGTGGCGCGGCAGATCAACGCCCAGGTTTCCGTCGGCCATGCGCCGGCTGCGGCGCCTGCACCGGCTGCAGCTCCCGCCGCCGCCCCGGCGAAAAGCGAAGGCGGCGCACCCGCCGGCGCCGTGCCCTCGCCCATGGTCGGCACGGCCTACATGGCGCCCGAACCCGGCGCCGCGGCTTTCGTTCAGGTCGGCAGCCGCGTCAATGCAGGCGACACCTTGCTGATCATCGAAGCGATGAAGACGATGAACCAGATCCCCGCTCCCAGGGCAGGTACCGTAACCCAAATCCTCGTGGAAGATGGCATGCCGGTTGAATACGGCGAACCGCTCCTGGTCATCGAGTGAGGGGAGGCTCCCCGATGTTTGAAAAGGTTCTCATCGCCAATCGCGGTGAAATCGCGCTCCGCGTCCACCGGGCTTGCCAGGAGATGGGCATTTCCACGGTGGCGATCCATTCCACGGCCGACGAAAACGCCATGCATGTGCGTCTCGCCGATGAAAGCGTGTGCATCGGCCCGCCTTCGGCGACCGACAGCTATCTGAACATTCCCGCCATTATCTCCGCTTGCGAGATCACGGGCGCGGATGCGGTGCATCCGGGCTACGGCTTTTTGTCCGAGAATGCCCGCTTCGCCGATATTCTGGACGAGCACGGCATCACCTTTATCGGTCCGTCGGCGGAACATATCCGCCTGATGGGCGACAAGATCGCCGCCAAGACCACGGTGAAACGGCTCGGCATTCCCGTCGTGCCGGGTTCGGACGGCGCGGTGACGAACGATATCGAAGCGAAAGCGATTGCCGAGGAAATCGGGTATCCCGTTCTCGTCAAGGCGGCATCCGGCGGCGGCGGACGCGGCATGAAAGTGGCGCGCAACGCCAAGGAACTGCCCCACGCCCTTTCCAATGCGCGCACGGAGGCGAAAGCCGCTTTCGGCGACGATGCGCTTTACATGGAAAAATATCTCGGCCAGCCGCGCCATATCGAGGTGCAGGTGATCGCCGACAGCCACGGCAATGTGGCGCATATGGGCGAGCGCGACTGCTCCTTGCAGCGCCGCCACCAGAAGGTGCTGGAAGAAGCGCCCTCTCCCGCCCTCAACGCCGAAGCGCGCGCGAAAATCGGCGATATCGTTGCCAACGCCATTGAAGGGCTCGGTTATCTGGGTGTCGGCACCGTCGAGTTTCTTTATGAGAACGGCGAGTTCTATTTCATCGAAATGAACACGCGTCTGCAGGTGGAACACCCGGTAACGGAAATGATCACCGGCATCGATTTGGTGCGCGAGCAGATCCGTATTGCCGCGGGCATGGAAATGTCCTTCCGCCAGGAAGACGTCACGTTTACCGGCCATGCCATCGAATGCCGCATCAACGCGGAGAATGCGCGTACCTTCGTGCCGTCTCCCGGCACGATCCGCGATTTCCACACGCCGGGCGGGCTGGGCGTGCGTGTCGATTCCGGAGCTTATGGCGGCTACCGCATTCCGCCCTACTATGACAGCCTCATCGGCAAGCTGATCGTACATGGGCGCAACCGCAACGAATGCCTGATGCGCCTGCGCCGTTCGCTCAACGAGTTCGTGGTCGACGGGGTGGACACCACCATTCCGCTCTTCAAGGATCTCATCAACGAGCCGGACTTCATGAACGGCGATTATCACATTCACTGGCTTGAGGATTTCCTTGCCAAGCTCTGAGGCACCTTGCCCCGGCGCGCTGGCCAGCCGCGGATAAACCATGTCCGAACTGACTGCCGATGTACTGCTTCGCGCCTATGCCTACGGGGTCTTCCCCATGGCCGAAGACAGTACATCGCAGGAGCTTTTCTGGATCGACCCGGAAGAGCGCGGCATTCTGCCTCTCGATGCCTTTCACCTGCCCCGCCGTTTACGCAAAACGGTGCGCCAGAACCCTTTCACCATCCGCGTAGACACCGCCTTCCGGCAGGTGATGGAAGCCTGCGCCGCCTCCCGGCCGGGGCGTGAGGGCACCTGGATCAACGATCAGATTCTCACTCTCTATAGTGAGCTGCACGAAAAAGGTGCAGCCCATTCCGTCGAATGCTGGCAGGACGGCAAACTTGTGGGCGGGCTTTACGGCGTGCGGCTCGGCGCGGCGTTTTTCGGTGAGAGCATGTTTTCCGAGGTCAAGGATGCGAGCAAGGTGGCGCTCGTCCATCTCGTTGCGCGGCTGCGCTATGGCAGCTTCCTGCTGCTCGATACGCAGTTCGTTACCACGCATCTGGCACAATTCGGAGCTGTGGAAATTCCGCGGGCGGATTACAAGATGCTATTGCAGCGCGCGGTCACGCAGCAGGGCGATTTTTATTCGCTGCCGCTCGATGCGCCGCCCGAGCTCATTTTGCAGTCGGTCAGCCAGACATCGTAAACCGGATGCTCGACGGCATTGAGGCCGGGGCTCGAGGCAAACATCCAGCCGGAGAAAATACGGTCCGGATGCTCGGGGTCGCGCACGCCCGCAGGCCGTCCGCCTTTTTCGCCCTCACCCTCTTCGGCCATATCGCCGCCCGGTACAGGCGGCGGGGGTAGCTCGCCCTTGGCATATTCATTGGGCGCGACATCGTTTTTCGCGAAATCGGAAATGGTGGAGACGACGGAGCCGATATTCGGGCCTTCGAGCGCCGCATCGCCGCCATCCGCGCTTTTGTCGTCGCCGGGCACGACGAGGCCCTTTTCGAAGACTTCCACAAAGGCCGTGGTTTGCGGCGGCTCTTCGGGCGGGCGCTTGTTGCAGCTATGCACAAGCACTTCCAGCGTGCCGAAGGTTACTTTCTCGCCAAGCGGGGCTTCGAGTTTGGAGATTTCCGCCGTGATTTTGTCGAGCGCGGAAAAGACCGCGATGTCGTAAGTGGTCTCGGCCTGCGCAGCGGAAGAAAGCGCCAGCGCGCCGGAAAGGAGAGCCCAATAAAAAACCCGGTGCGACACTCTGTTCTGCTTCATCACCGGCTCTCTCCCCTTGAACTTTTACGGCACCGCAGCGCCCGCCTTAGGGCGGCTTACTGCGAATCCTGGGCGCTGAAAATCGCCTGACCGACCAGGCCGATCAGATCGATCGAGCCTTGCGTGAACTGGATTTCGTCGCCGCTTTCCAAATAATCCTCGCTGCCACCCGGCAGGATGGACACATAATTGCCGCCGAGCAGGCCTTCGCTGGTGATCTTGGCACTGGAATCGGACGGAAGTTTGATGTCCGGGCTGATTTTGAAGGTCACGCGGGCATAATAGTTCTGCGGGTTGAGTTCCTGGCTGACCACGGTACCGACTTTGATACCCGACATGCGGATATCCGAACCCGTCGCCAGACCGTCCACCCGGTCGAATTCGGCCGTCAGCCGGTAACCGTCGGCGCGGCCCACATCGGTAATCGAATAGCCATAAGCCAGAAAACCGGCTGCCACGGCAATCACCGCGGCGCCCACCAAAGTTTCTACGAAATTGTTCTGCATCTGCCCTCCAGGCGCCGCTTACGGCGCAGCCCCCTTCGCTTATTCCGGCTGCCAGGCGTCATAGTCGCCCGTCACGCGCGGCCGCCCGCCGCTATTGGCCAGGCTGCCGTCAGGCTTATAGGCGCCCGGTGTGCCCGTCAGGTTGGCCTTGTGGGGCTTTTCCCAGCCATGCGCGGCATAGGCCTCCTCGCTCGGCGGCACATCCACCACATGATGCAGCCAGCCGTGCCAGCCAGCCGGCACGCGGGAGGCTTCGGCGAGGCCGTTATAGATGACCCAGCGCCGGTCCGATCCGTCCTTGGAGACGAAATAGCGGTTGCCCTGATCGTCCTCGCCCACCAGACGGCCCTTGCGCCAGGTAAAAAGGCGCGTGCCGATGGTCTGGCCGTTCCACCAGGTGAAAATCTCAGTCAAAAGGCTCATTTGGACCGTTTTCCGCATTTATGCTGTGTTTAACGTGCGGGGGAATATGGCACCCGCATGGCGGGGCGTCCAGCCCCTTCCCCCGGCCTTCACCGACGCTTTACGGCGCGTGTTGCCCGCCTGCATACCCTGCCGTTAGCCGGCGGGCATGGCTGGCTAAGCAGCTAGTCTATCAGGATAAAATCGTCTTTTGCGGGGCTGGGCGCGGCAGACTTCTTGGCAATCGGGGGCTGGCGGTAAATCTCGCCCGCCCGCTCGAACGGGCGGTCGTCCTGCAGCACCCATTGCAGGCGCTCCAGAAGCAGCTGCGGCTTGACCGGTTTGACGAGAAGCTGGCTCGCCCCGCCCGCAAAGGCCGCCTTGATGAGCTTGGGCTCGGCATGGCCGGTCAGCACGACCACGGGCATAAAACAATGGGGCGTATTTTCCACATCGCGCAGCTCGCGCAGGAAGCTTTCGCCATTGACCGGCCGCATTTCCCAGTCGAGCAGCACGAGATCGGGCATGGCGGGGCGGATCATATCCAGCGCCTCGGCGCCGTTGCGCGCCTGAAAGACGTTGGCACAGCCGAAGGCGCGCAGAAACGAGACCAGAAGCAGGCGCATATGTTTGGAATCGTCCACGACCAAAACCGACAGCTCGGAAAGCCGCCGTCCATACGCGCTATGCCATCTCGCCCCGGTCATAAAATTGTGGCCTTGAAATCGCCCCGCCTGAAGCTGAAAGGTGCACCAGCCGGCTTAAATTTCCTTAAGCGCATAAGAGAGAATTTTAACGAATTGAGGTCCCGGCCCCCGACTCCCCTGCGATTCGCATAAGCCCCGCCGCGTGACCCGAAAGGCCCCCGTCGCGGATGCCGCGCCATTGCTCGCATTCCCGAGCATGCTTGACGGAACCCCGTTCCCGATACGACAGTTTGTGTCGGTCAGGGGACGATCCACACCATCTGGTGCTCACGACAACATGCCTCTTGGACCCGGAAACTGCTCCCGCGCTCGGCCCTTCCTCAAAGGGGCGGAAATCGGGGCGTCGGGTAACGGGTTCTTTTGCGCCCCAGAAGGGGCTCGCGGGCACCGGTAAAAGGTTAAAGCCGGATCGAAACCTGGGGGAATGGCGGGCGCGGCGGCCCGCAACACAACGAACGGGGCCAGAAGATATGCGTATCCAGCGTTGCTTCACCGACGAAACCAAATCTCCATATGAAGGCATCGAGTTCCGCAACTCCTCGAGCGAGATCCGCAATCCGGACGGCTCCGTGGTCTTCGCGCAAAAAGAGATCAGCGTGCCTGCCGCCTGGAGTCAGGTGGCCGTGGACATTCTCGCGCAGAAATATTTCCGCAAGGCGGGCGTGCCCGCCGAGCTGCGCCCGGTGAAGGAAGAAACGGTGCCGGGCTGGCTCTGGCGCCATGAGGCCGACACCGCCGCCCTTGAAGCGCTGCCCGAAAGCGAGCGCTACGGCGCGGAAACGGATGCGCGCCAGGTTTTCGACCGGCTGGCCGGCACCTGGACCTATTGGGGCTGGCAGGGCGGTTATTTCGACACCGAAGAGGACGCCCGCGCCTATTTCGATGAAATGCGCTACATGCTGGCGACGCAGATGGCGGCGCCCAATTCCCCGCAATGGTTCAACACAGGCCTGCACTGGGCTTACGGCATCGACGGCCCGGCCCAGGGGCATTATTTCGTCGACTTCCGCACCGGCGAGCTTCTGTCTTCGAAAAGCGCCTATGAGCATCCCCAGCCCCATGCCTGCTTTATCCAGAGCGTGAATGACGATCTGGTCAATGAAAACGGCATCATGGACCTTTGGGTGCGTGAGGCCCGCCTCTTCAAATACGGCTCGGGCACGGGCACGAATTTCTCCTCCCTGCGCGGCGCCAATGAAGCGCTGTCGGGCGGGGGTAAGTCTTCCGGCCTCATGAGCTTTCTCAAGATCGGCGACCGGGCGGCCGGGGCCATCAAGTCCGGCGGCACCACGCGCCGCGCGGCCAAGATGGTGATCGTCGATATCGACCATCCGGATATCGAGGAATTCATTTCCTGGAAAGCCGTAGAAGAGCAGAAAGTGGCAGCTCTCGTCACCGGTTCCAAGGTCAATGCCCGCCATCTCACCGCCATCATGAAAGCTGCGCATAATTGCGAAGGCGACGGCGACGACTGTTTCGACGTGAAAAAGAACCCGGCGCTGAAACGCGAGGTGATTGCCGCGCGCAAGGCCGAGGTGCCGGAAAACTATATCCAGCGCGTCATTCAGTTCGCCAAGCAGGGCTTTACGGAAATCGAGTTCAAGACCTATGACACGGACTGGGACTCGGAAGCCTATCTGACCGTCTCCGGCCAGAACTCGAACAACACGGTGCGCGTCACGGATGATTTCCTGCGCGCCGTGGAAGACGACAGCGAGTGGAACCTCATCCGCCGTCTCGACGGTTCGGTGCAAAAAACCGTGGATGCGGCCGAGCTTTGGGACCAGATCGGGGAAGCCGCCTGGTCCTCCGCCGATCCCGGCCTGCAGTTTCACACCACGATCAACGATTGGCACACCTGCCCGGCAAGCGGGGAAATCCGGGGTTCCAATCCGTGCTCGGAATATATGTTCCTCGACAACACGGCCTGCAACCTTGCCTCGCTCAACCTCATGCAGTTCCGTATGGAAAATGGCCGCTTCGATGTGGAAGCCTTCGAGCACGCCGTGAAGCTGTGGACGGTGACGCTGGAAATTTCCGTGCTGATGGCGCAGTTCCCTTCCAAGGAAATCGCCGAGCGCTCTTTCCGCTACCGCACGCTCGGCCTCGGCTTTGCCAATATTGGCGGGCTTTTGATGGCAGCCGGCCTGCCTTATGACAGCGATGAAGGCCGCGCGCTTTGCGGCGCGATTTCCGCCATCATGACGGGTGTTTCCTACGCCACCTCCGCACAGATGGCGCGCGAGCTCGGCGCCTTCCCCGGCTATAAAGACAATGAGCCGCATATGCTGCGCGTTATGCGCAACCACCGCAACGCAGCCTATGGCAACAAAGAAGGATACGAAGCGCTGAACATGGCGCCCGTGCCGCTCGACCATGCCCATTGCCCGCAAGCCGATCTCGTCGAACACGCCAAGGCCGCCTGGGATCTTGCCGTTTCCATGGGCGAGGCTTACGGCTACCGCAATGCGCAGGCCACCGTCATCGCGCCCACCGGCACGATCGGCCTCATCATGGATTGCGACACGACCGGCATCGAGCCCGATTTCGCGCTGGTGAAATATAAGAAGCTGGCCGGCGGCGGCCATTTCAAGATCATCAACCGCATGGTGCCTCTTGCGCTGAAGACGCTGGGCTATGACGCGGAGACAGTGAAAGCCATCGGCGATTACGCGGTCGGCCACGGCACGCTGAAAGGCGCGCCCCATATCGGCCACAAGGCGCTGAAAGCCAAAGGCTTTACGGATGAAAAGATCGAAGTGATCGAGGAAAATCTCGCCACCGCTTTCGACATCCGCTTTGTCTTCAACCAGTGGACGCTCGGCCGCGAATTCTGCACCGACGAGCTCGGCCTTTCCGAAGACGAACTCGATAATCTCGATTTCGACATGCTCCGCGCCCTCGGCTTCACCCGCGGGGAAATCGAAGCGGCCAATCTTTACGTCTGCGGTGCCATGACCGTGGAAGGCGCGCCGGGCCTGAAAGACGCGCATCTGCCGGTCTTCGACTGCGCCAATCCGTGCGGGCGCATCGGCAAGCGGTATCTGTCCGCAAGCTCGCATATTCACATGATGGCGGCGGCCCAGCCCTTCATTTCCGGGGCGATCTCCAAGACCATCAATATGCCCAATTCCGCAAGCGTCGAGGATTGCAAGGAAGCCTATATGCTTTCCTGGAAACTCGCGCTGAAAGCCAATGCGCTTTACCGTGACGGCTCGAAACTGTCCCAGCCGCTCAATGCGCAGCTTGTGGAAGATGAAGACCTGGAAGACGAGGACGCGCTTGCCACCTCGCCCGCCGAGGCTCTTTACGCTCAGCCGCAAAGCGAGCGCGTCGCGGCGGTTGCCGAGAAGATCACGGAGAAAGTGGTCGAGCGCGTCGTCGAATATCAAAGCGGCGAGCGCTCCAAGCTGCCGCACCGGCGCAAGGGCTATACCCAGAAAGCCGTGGTGGGCGGCCACAAGGTCTATCTGCGCACCGGCGAATATGACGACGGGCGGATCGGGGAAATCTTCATCGACATGCACAAGGAAGGCGCCGCCTTCCGCAGCCTGATGAACAATTTCGCCATCGCCATCTCCCTCGGCCTGCAATATGGCGTGCCGCTGGAAGAATATGTGGAGGCGTTCACCTTCACCCGCTTCGAGCCCGCCGGCCTTGTGCAAGGCAACGACTCGATTAAGAACGCGACCTCCATTCTCGATTATGTCTTCCGGGAATTGGCGATCTCTTATCTCGGCCGCAACGACCTTGCCCATGTCGATCCTTCCCAGATCGCGCCAGACGCGCTGGGCGGCGGCGAGGGAGAGGGCAAGCTGCCGGCCTCGGCCATTGCCAGCCCCGGCTTCACCCGCAACCCGCAGCTCCAGAACTTCTATGTGGTGCGCGGCGGCGGCGCGGTGAGCGCGGAAGCTTCGGCCACGGCCAGCTCCGCCATGCGCGATGCGCAGGCGGCAGCAGAAGCCATGTCGGCAGAGGCCCTTTCCGCCGAAGCGCGCGGGCCGGAAGTCATGAGCACGACGGTAGACACCGTGGAAGTTGCCCGGATGGTATCGGGGGCTGCCTCCGGCGGCGGGCGCAGCGCCTCTTTTTCCGCCGGTATGACTGCCGTCGCCCAGGCCCGCCTGAAAGGCTATGAAGGCGAGCCCTGCGGGGAATGCGGCAACTTCACAATGGTGCGCAACGGCACCTGCCTGAAATGCGACACCTGCGGCTCGACGAGCGGCTGCTCTTAAAAACTAACGCTTCTTCCAGTGGCACCCTCGGGGTCAGGCCCAGGGGCGCCGCTTGGAACAATGCGCAGGCTGGACCGTTATGTGGACCCCGGGTCAAGCCCGGGGTGACAATTGCGCCTTGCGATGAAGGCACTGCGTCTCCCAACTGCAAAGTGTCACCCCGGCCGGCGAGCCGGGGTCCAAGCAGCCTTGCAGCTTACCGGCGCGCAATAAATTTAGGGTGAGGGGCGGAACTTTCGCTCCCCTTCCCCGTCGCAATTCCGACAAAATGAAGCGCAAGGCTGGATGAAGCGTAACCCGCAAAAGAGAGATCTCTTTATCATGGCCCGCTTGACGACTTTTTTGACCGCCTTTGCCTTTCTCGCCCTTGCCGCCCTGCCCGGCCAGGCGAAAGCGGCGGATATTTACGAGACCCTGAAGGCCGACCCCCAATTTTCCATCCTGGTGCAGATTATCGAAGGGGCGGACCTTGAATGGCGCTATCAGGACGAACGTCCGCGCACCGTCTTTGCGCCGGTGAATGCGGCCTTCGAGAGCATTCCGGGCGGCTATGAAGACATGCTGCCCCCGCTCAACCCTTCCACGAAGGAAAACGTCTCCGCGCTTCTTCTCTACCAGATCGTGCCCGGGCGCGTGCGGCCTGAAACGCTGACGGGACAGGTGACGAGCATGACGACCTTCCAGCGGGGTAAGGTCATGATCGACGGGACGAAAGACCCGCTGCGCTATGGCGGGCGCTTCGGCGGCAATGTGGCAGGCCCGAGCCAGGAAGCCTCGAACGGGCTCATCGTGCCGCTCGATGCCATGCCCATTCCGCAATTCGAGGAAGTGACGCCGCCGAAGCTAGACGCGCCTGAAGCTCAGTAAACGAGCCGGGATCAGGCGAGGAGCGTCCCCGCCCCTTGCCAGAGCACGTATAGCCCGGTTGCGATGACGAGCAGGGCAAAGAGCGTGGTGAGCAGCGCCTTTTTTCCGGCAAGGCGGCGGGCGAGAAGAACGCCCAAGGCGCCGCCTGCCGCCCCGCCCGCCACGAAGAGCCCCGCCACCGGCCAATCGACCAGCCCTGCAAGACTGTAAGAGGTGGCCGTAGTTGCGCCGAAAGCAGCAACGGAGACAAGGGACGAGCCCACCGCATTCAGCATCGGCATGGCGGTTGCGCCGATCAGCCCCGGCACGATCAGAAAGCCGCCGCCGATACCGAAGAAACCGGAGAGCGCGCCGACCCCGAGCCCGGCAAGCACGAGCTTCGGAGCAAGGCGGGGAGCGCTTTCAAAGGTCAACCGGACATCCGGATTACCCAGGGCATCCCGGCGGCGCAGCATCATCGCGCCCACAACGAGCATGAGAAGGCCGAAAAGTGCGAGCAGCTTTTGCCCATCCACGGCCTGGCCCGCCCGCGCGCCAAGCGCTGCGCCGATAATGCCGGAAAGCGCGAACGTGAGCGCGCAGGGCCATTTGACGTTGGCGGCCCGCGCATGACCGGCGAGCGAGAAAAGCGCGCTGGCCGCCACGGCCACCGCGCTGGTGCCGATCGCCGCATGGGGCGAGCTTACCCCCACCACATAGACAAGGAGCGGCACGGCGAGGATGGAGCCGCCGCCACCCACCAGGCCGAGCGTCAGCCCGACCAGAGCACCGGAGGCGAGAGCGAGAAGAATTTGAGGATCCATGGCCGTGCGCTCCTGTTTGAAACGGCTACCTGTTAGGCGGCACGCCGGTTCCAGGGCATGATTGCAAGCAGCCGCGCCATGCCGCACCAGCCGGTGATGCCGGCCATCATCAACCCTGCGCCCACAAACGCGGAGAGCAGGTAGAAGGCCGGCGTAACGGCCGCGCCGAGCACAACCCCGCTCAGCACCAGCGCGCCTGCCGTGATCTGCACCTGGCGGTTCACTTCCATGGGCTGGCTCGTGTCGGCCAGCACGGGCAGGCCCGATTTCTTCCAGGCATCGAGACCGCCTTCCACGATGAAGGCTTCGCAGGAGGCCGCTTCCGCCAGCTTTGCGGCATTCGCGCCTGTGCGCATGCCCGTCTTGCAGTGATAGACGATCATGCCTTTGGGGCTTGTCAGGCTTTTCGGGGCGAGCTGGTCGAGCGGCCAGTTTTCCGCGCCCTGAATACGCTCGCGGGCATGTTCGTCCGCGCCGCGAATGTCGATCAGGCTCGCGCCATCTTTCACGAGTTTCGCCGCCTCTTGCGGCGTAATGGTTTTAAGTGCGGTCATGGTCTTCTCCATCAAAGCCCGGCGCTTTCGAGGCCGGGCACAACGTTCAAGGGCAATAGATCTCTTTCAGGACGGAAAGCAGCTTTGCGGCATTCGGGTCGGCGATGCGGTAGTGGATCACCTGCGCCTCGCGCCGTGTCGCCACCAGCCCGTCCGCCCGCAGCTTCGCCAGATGCTGAGAGAGCGCGGACTGGCCGAGCCCCACCGCTTCGGCAAGCACGCCGACGCTCATTTCCCCGCGCGCCACGAGCTGGCAGAGGATCAGCAGCCGGTTTTCATTCGAGAGCAGCTTCATCATCGCCGCTGCCTCGCCCGCCCGCGCGGCCAGTTCTTCCAGATCGTCCGGCATATGGGTGGCCAGGGTTTCCGCCATTTTTCCGTCCTTTATTTTAGGTATTGCTAATTTAGTATTATCTAATATATATGTCAAGACGAACAGCAAAGGAGGCGTCCCATGACCACGCAGCAAACGGCGCAACCCGAAATCGAGGCCTTTTTCGACGAACCCACCAACACGGTGAGCTACCTTGTGTGGGACCCGGCGACGCGCGAGGCGGCCATTATCGACCCGGTGCTGGATTACAATCACCGCTCGGGCAAGGCCTCCGCCCGCTCCGCCGACGCGCTTCTGAAAGCGGCTGCGGAAAAAGACCTCACCATCACCTGGGTGCTGGAAACCCACGCCCATGCGGACCATCTGACCGCCGCGCCTTATATCAAGGCAAAGACCGGCGCGCCCGTCGGCATCGGCGCGCGCATAAGGGAGGTGCAGAAAATCTTCCGGCCCGTTTTCAACGCCAAGGACGTTTCGGGCGAGGGCACGGAATTCGATCACCTTTTTGAAGAAGGAGAGACGTTCAAGATCGGCACCCTTACAGGCGAGGTTATCGCCACGCCCGGCCATACGCCCGCCTGCATCTCTTACAAGATCGGCGAGAATGTCTTTGTGGGCGACACGCTTTTCATGCCGGACTACGGCACCGCGCGGGCGGATTTTCCGGGCGGCGATGCGGCAACGCTTTACCGCTCCATCCAGAAACTGCTCGCCCTGCCCGGCACGACGCGGCTCTTCATGTGCCACGATTACAAGGCGCCGGGACGCGATACTTATGCTTGGGAAACGAGCGTGGAAGAAGAGCGCACCCGCAACGTGCATGTGCATGAAGGAGTGAGCGAGGCGGAGTATGTCGCCATGCGCCAGAAGCGCGATGCCGGGCTCGACGCCCCGCTGCTGCTCCTCCCCTCGATCCAGGTCAATATCCGGGCCGGGCATTTGCCGCCAGCCGAGGAAAACGGCGTGCGCTATCTCAAGGTGCCGCTAAAGCTGGAAGACGGTTCCCTGGAAGCGGCTCAGCGCTAAGAAATGTCTGCGCCTTAAGCGGGTTCGAGCTTCCCTCCTCTGCCCGCAATAAAGAAAGGCCCGGAGCAACACTCTCCGGGCCTTTCAATTGAGCGGCTTCAGGTCTGGGGATGAGATTTACTGAAGTGCCACCCAATTTTCGTCCGCCTGTTCGATGTAACCGGGAACGTCTTCTTCCCAGGTGCTCTGAACTTTCGGGCTGTAATTCAGGTAAAGCTTGCCGTCGACGATGGTCCACAGCTCGGGCTCCGTCGTCGCCTTGGCGCCTTTGGCCACGCCATAGGCGCACCAGCCGCCATATTGCGGGGCGTATTTTTCAGGGTTTGCGGCGAAGAGGTCGCGGTTCTCCGCGCTGGCGAAACGCCAGGTCGCGCCCTTCCACTCATGCGTATAATCGGCAGAGCCCTGCACGGGTTTGCTCTGTGTGAAATAGGCAACCGGGTCCGTGCCGTTGATCGCCACACCGTCCTCGGTATAGATCTCGCCCTTGCTGGCCGCCATAGCCGCGGGGGTCGTCCCGGCAACAGCAATGATCAGCGCGCCGAGCAGGCCGAAACTCACGGCAAAGCCGTGCACCAGGTCTTTGAACCCGAAACTCTTTGCCGGATACTGATGTGCCATGGAATGTCCTTCCGCTTGCTAGTCGCTTACGCTGTTTCGCGTGGCCAAAAGATGACCGCTGCGCCAAGGCTTTTCCAATCAAGCCCGCACAAAAATGCGTGAGGGCGCGTTAAGCTCTTGAGAAACAGCGCGCGCGCTGCAAGGCCGGGCAAAACAAGGCGGATACGGAAAGAATCGAGGCCGATAAGGGGACCGGAAAATGTCAGAGTTTGCCGCGCTTTTTCTGGGAGCCGCCGTGCTTCTGCTGTACGGCGCAATCTCCCGGCGGCAGGTCGCCAGCTATCTCACGGGGCCTATGCTCTTTGTCGCCATCGGGGCGGCGGCGGGCTTTGCGCTGCAAAATGGCGGTCCCCGGGCCGCGGATATTTCCCATATCCGGCTTCTGGGCGAGCTGACACTGGCGATCGTTCTGTTTACTGATTCGGCCCATCTCAAACCGAAACACCTGCTTCAAGAAGAAAGCTGGCCGGCGCGGATGCTTTTCATCGGTCTGCCCCTGGTGATTCTCGCGGGCGCCGCCCTTGCCTATGTGCTCTTTCCGGGCTGGCCGCTCTGGCTCGCCGTTCTGGCAGGGCTCATTCTCTCCCCCACCGATGCTGCGCTCGGCCGCTTCATCCTGGAGGACCAGGACGTGCCCGAACCCTTGCGCGAGACCTTGAATGCGGAAAGCGGGCTTAATGACGGTTTCGCCCTGCCGCCCATTCTCATTCTGTTGGCCTTTGCTGGGGGCGGCATGGCGCTGGAGCTTAACGAAGGCGCGCTGACCCTCGCCCGGCATCTTGTGCTTGGGCCCCTTTGCGGCATCGTTCTCGGCTTTGGCGGCGGCAAGCTCATCGATTATGCGGCGCGGCGCGGCTGGATGCAGCCGCTCTATCAGCGCCTTGTGGCACCCGCCCTTGCCGTTCTTGCCTATGCGGGCGCTGAACTTATCCACGCCAATGGCTTTATCGCCGCTTATGTAGCAGGGCTGATGATCCCGCTCACCGTCTGCGTCAGCGCGCAGAAATATCTGAAAGAGTTTTCGCAGACCGAGGCCGAACTTCTCACCCTCATCATGTTCTTTCTTTTCGGCGTGCTCATCGTGCCTTTGGGCGCAGAAGCCTGGAGCGGCACCATGGTGCTTTACGCGCTGGCAAGCCTCACGATCATCCGCATCGTGCCCATTGTCGCCTCGCTCGCAGGCACTGGGCTCGGCTGGCGCTCGAAAGGCATCCTGGCTTGGTTCGGCCCGCGCGGCATCGCCTCCATTCTCTATCTGCTTCTGGCGTTTGAAACGCTGGGGCCGGGCAATGCCTTCACCGATCTGGCAGGCCTCGTCTCCCTGACGGTGCTTCTCAGCATTTACGCACACGGTCTTTCCGCCGTGCCGCTGGCGCGCGCTTACGCCGCCCATGCCGAGCGTATCGAGCTGCCGCTGAGACGCCCTCGCAAGAAAGCGAAATAGGCTTACCAGGTGTCGATGAAGGCGCGGCCTTTCAGTCCGGGCTCCATGGGCGGCAGCGATTTCAGCCCGCGCGCGATCCAGTGGCGCGTTTCGGCCGGGTCGATCACCGCATCGATTTCCAGGAAAGAGGCCATATTGGTCGCCTTGCCGTTCTCATAATATTTGGCGACCATTTTCTGGAAGAAGGCTTCGCGCTCGTCCGGGTCTTCGATGGCTTCCATCTCGCGCCGGTAACCGAGCCGCACCGCCCCTTCCAGCCCCATGCCGCCGAACTCGCCGGTCGGCCAGGAGATGTTGAAGAAAGGCGCATGGAAACTGCCGCCCGTCATCGCCTGCGCGCCGAGACCGTAGCCCTTGCGCAGCACGACGGCGAAAACCGGCACGCTCAAATTCGCCGCCGTCACGAACATGCGGCTGACATGACGCACCTGCGCGGTCTTTTCGATTTCCGGCCCCACCATGAAACCCGGCGTATCGCAAAGCGAGAGAATGGGCAGGCCAAACGCATCGCAAAGCTGCATGAAGCGCGCGGCTTTGTCCCCCGCATCCGCGTCGATCGCCCCGCCGAGATGAAAGGGATTATTGGCCATCAGCCCCATGGGCCGGCCTTCGACGCGCACGAGCGCCGTCTTGATGCCGATGCCGAAATCTTTGCGTAGTTCCAGCACGGAGCCTTTATCCACGAGCCCGGCAATGACGTTGTTCACATCGTAAGCGCGCAGCCGGTTTTCGGGAATGACGTGGCGCAGCTTGCGCTGGTCCTCCGCATCCCAGTCGCTGGTAGGCCCCTGGAAGTAAGAAAGGTATTTCTTGCTTGCCTCAATGGCTTCAGCTTCATCTTGCACGGCGACATCGATAACGCCGTTCTTGCGCTGCACATCGTAAGGGCCGACATCTTCGGGCGCATAAGCGCCCAGCCCGCCGCCTTCGATCATGGCCGGGCCGCCCATGCCGATATTGGAATCGGCGGTTGCGATAATCACATCGCAGCAACCAAGCAGCGCAGCGTTGCCCGCAAAGCAGCGCCCGGAGGTCATGCCGACCAGCGGCACCTTGCCGCTCAGTTTCGCGAAAGTGAGGAAGGACGGCGTGTCGAGACCGGCAACGCCTGCCACATCCGTATCGCCGGGGCGCCCGCCGCCGCCTTCGGCCAAAAGCACGACGGGCAGTTTCTGCTCTTCGGCCAGAAAGAGCATGCGGTCCATCTTCTTATGGTTCATCGCCCCTTGCGTGCCGGCAAAGACCGTAAAGTCATAGCCCATCACCATGGCGCGGGCTTTTTCCTCACCGAAAAGATCGCCGTTCACCGTGCCGATGCCGGAGACGAGACCGTCCGCCGGGCTCATCTTCAACAGATCTTCCATGGAGCGGCGGCGGCGCTGCGCGGCAAGCGCCAGCGCGCCATATTCGATGAAACTGCCCTCATCGCACAGATGATCGATATTCTCCCGCACCGTGCGCTGATTGCGTTTCCGGCGGCGGGCAACGGCGTCGGGCCGGTTCTCATCGAGCCCCAGCGCGTGACGCTCGATCACATGGGCAAGGTCGGGGCGGATATAATCGAGATCGACTTCTTCTTCCGCAATTTCCGCCGCATCCGCGCCGTCCGATTCCTCGATGAAGAGGATCGCCTCGCCATCCATCACCGTGGCGTTCGGCACGGCGGCGATCTTGCGCACCGTCCCGCTGATCGGCGCTTTGACCGTGTGCTCCATCTTCATCGCTTCCAAGACGGCGATCTGCTGGCCTTTGGCGATATGCTCGCCTTCTGCCACATCGATGCTGATCACTTTGCCCTGCATGGTGGAAGAAACGGGCTCTGTTCCCGCCGGGCCTTCCACCGCATGAACCGCATGGGCAGCGGCGCCATTTTCATTGGCCGTAAAATAAAGCGCGCGGTGTTCGGCCTCCCTCACAAGCTCGGCGGCATGATCGGCAATGAAGCCGGTATAGACATCGTTCGCTTTCACCTCGGCGCGGGCAAGCAAGTTCTGCAAGAACGCCTTGTTCGTCGCCACACCTTCGATCTGAAATTCACCGAGCGCGCGGTAAGCCCGGCCCAGCGCTTCGCTATAATTAGGCGCGGGCGAATAAGCGATGAGTTTGGCAAGCAGACTGTCATAATGGGGGCTCGTGCGGTAACCCGCATAGCCGAACGTGTCGACACGGATGCCGGGGCCGGACGGCGGCGCAAAGGCGCTGAGCGTGCCCCCCGCGGGCATGGCCTCGCCCGTCTCCGTCATCTTCTCCATATTGATGCGCAGCTGCACCGCATAGCCGCGCGGTGCGGGCGGCGCGCTCAGCCCCACCTCGTCAAGTAAGGCGCCGGCTGCAATACGCAGCTGCGCTTTTACGAGGTCAATGCCGGTCACTTCTTCGGTCACCGTGTGTTCGACCTGAAGGCGCGGATTGGCCTCCATGAAGGCGAAGCTTTTCAGCGGGTCTTTCGCCTCCGCATCGATCAGAAATTCGAAGGTGCCGAGCCCCTTATAGCTTGCGGCACCGGCAAGTTTGCGGGCCGCCGCGCAAAGCGCCTCGCGCAGCGCCGGATCGAGCGAAGGGCTCGGCGCGATCTCGACGAGTTTCTGATTGCGCCGCTGCAAGGTGCATTCGCGCTCGCCCAGATCGATGACGTTCTTTCCGTCCCCGACAATCTGAATTTCGATATGCCGTGCCTTGCGAATAAGTTTCTCCGCATAGACCGCGTCATTGCCGAAAGCGGCTTTGGCTTCCGAGCGGCAGCGTTCATAAGCTTCGGCAAGCTCGCCCGCATCCGTCACCGCGCGCATGCCGCGCCCGCCGCCGCCGGCCAGCGCTTTGAGCATGATCGCGCCGCCTTCGCCTTGCGCTTCCAGAAAGGCCCGCGCTTCCTCAAGGCTCGCCGCCCCCTTCGTGCCGGGGAAAAGCGGCACGCCTTCTTTTTCCGCAAGCGCACGTGCCGCTGCCTTATCGCCGAAAAGCGAGAGCGCTTCAGGCGAAGGGCCGACAAAGGCAATGCCTTCCTTGGCACAGGCCTCAGCAAAGGCGGCGTTTTCGCTTAAAAAGCCGTAGCCGGGGTGAAGGACATCGCAGCCCATTTTCTTCGCTTCGGCCACGATCTGCGCAATGTCGAGATAAGCGACCGCCCCTTCCCCGCTCAAGGCCGCCGCTTCATCGCAAACCCGCACATGCAGCGCGCGCGCATCGTCCTCGGCATAGACGGCAACCGTGCGCAGCCCCAGCTCCGCCGCCGCCCGTGCGATGCGAATGGCAATTTCCCCGCGATTTGCGATGAGCACGCTTTTCATGAACCGGGCCTCCCCAAGCGAATTATCTTTTCTGCTTTAGTAGAGAGGGCTTTACGGGGTGTCAAACGGCTGGGGGGCGGCAAGCGGCCAGGCTGCCTGGACCCCGGGGCAAGCCCGGGGTGACACGCGGAATTTTACGAGAGGCCAGAATTTCGCGAAAGGAATGTGCCTACCAGCTTGCTCAGGCTGTCACCCCGGCTTTATGCCGGGGTCCATCCTGCCTGTGCGGTACGGGTAGCGATGCCCACTGGCCGCCGGCGCATTGACCAGAGAAAGACGAGCCGCCTTATTTCTTCTCCGGCTGCACCACGCGGATGTTCAACTCACGCAGCTGCGCATTCGAGACATCGGACGGTGCCTGCATCATCAGGTCCTGCGCCTGCTGGTTCATCGGGAAGAGCGTCACTTCGCGCAGATTGTCCACACCGGCAAGCAGCATCACCATGCGGTCGATGCCGGGGGCAAGACCGCCGTGAGGCGGCGCGCCGTATTTGAACGCGCTCAGCATGCCGCCGAACTTGCTCTCCACCACGTCCTTGCCATAACCGGCAAGCTCGAAAGCTTTGTACATGACTTCCGGGCGATGGTTCCGCACCGCGCCCGAGGACAGCTCGATGCCGTTGCAGACGATGTCGTACTGGAAAGCGGTCATGCCGAGAATGGTATCGGCGTCTTTCTCGCGGTCCAGCTTGACGAAGTCTTCATGCGGATAATTCGGCATGGAGAAGGGGTTGTGCGAGAAGTCGATCTTCTTTTCTTCCTCGTCCCACTCATACATGGGGAAGTCGACGACCCAGCAGAAGTTGAAGCCTTCTTTCTTCGGCAGGCTTTCAAGGTCGGTGCCGATCTTGACGCGGGCCTGACCCGCGAAAGAGACGAAATGTTTCGGCTGGCCGCAAACGAAGAACACCGCATCGCCGTCTTTCAGGCCAAGCTGGGTGCGGATCGCCTCGGTGCGCTCAGGCCCGATATTTTTCGCGACCGGCCCGGCGCCCTGAATCTCGCCGCCTTCCTCCCGGAAGAAGATGTAGCCGAGGCCCGGCTGGCCTTCGCCCTGCGCCCAGGCATTCATGCGGTCGCAGAACGCGCGGCTGCCGCCGCCCGGCGCCGGGATCGCCCAAACCTCGACCTTCGGATCATTGGCGATGAGGTTGGCAAAGACTTTGAAGCCGCTGCCCGCGAAATGCGGCGTAACTTCTTCCATCTCGATCGGGATACGCAGGTCCGGCTTGTCCGAGCCATATTTGCGCATGGCTTCGGCATAGGGAATGCGCGGGAAAGGATAAGGCGTCACCGCCTGGCCATTGCCGAATTCCTCAAAGAGGCCGTGCAGTACCGGCTCGATCGCGGCAAAGACATCGTCCTGCTCGACAAAGCTCATTTCCATATCGAGCTGATAGAACTCGCCCGGCGAGCGGTCGGCGCGGGCGTCTTCATCGCGGAAGCACGGCGCGATCTGGAAATAGCGGTCGAAGCCGGCCACCATGATGAGCTGTTTGAACTGCTGCGGCGCCTGAGGCAGCGCGTAGAACTGACCCGGATGCAGACGCGAGGGCACGAGGAAGTCACGCGCGCCTTCCGGCGAAGACGCCGTGAGGATCGGCGTCTGGAATTCCATGAAGCCTTCATCGGTCATGCGCCGGCGGATCGAGGAAATCACTTTCGAGCGCAGCACGATGTTCTCATGCAGCGTTTCGCGGCGCAGGTCGAGGAAGCGGTAGCGCAGGCGCGTGTCTTCCGGGTAGTCCGGCTCGCCGAAAACCGGTAGCGGCAGCTCTTCGGCCGGCGAGAGCACTTCCATGCTCTTCACCTGCACTTCGATGGCGCCGGTCACGAGATTTTCGTTCACCGTCTCCGCGCTGCGGGCAATCACCGGCCCTTCGACCCTGATCACCGATTCTGCGCGCACGCGCTCTGCAGCGGCGAAAGGTTCGGCAAAATCCGGGTCGAAAACGAGCTGCGTGATGCCGTAATGGTCGCGCAGGTCGATGAAAAGCAGGCCGCCATGGTCGCGCTTGCGGTGCACCCAGCCGGAAAGGCGAACGGTTTCGCCCACTTGAGCCTTGGTCAACTCGCCGCATGTGTGAGAGCGATATGAATGCATCTGCCGATCCTGACGTCCCTGCCCTTTGCCGGAATGCGAAATTCCGGGGGCGAATCTTAGAAATAAGCCCGGCGCGGAGGCGCGCCGCATGGCCCTTTGGGGGCCGAAAAGCGCATGGAAAGGGGCGATTTGTCAAGCTTTCCCCGTACTTTTCCGGGGACTTTCTGGCGACTTTTCCGGGCTTTTGCCCCGCGCCTTGGAGCGGGAGGCGACAAGGGCTAAGGATTGGGGTATAGGATCGGCGCCATGGATATGATTACGACCACAAAAGACCTCGAAACGCTCTGCAAAAAGCTCGAAACGGCCCCTTACATCACGGTCGATACCGAGTTTTTGCGGGACAAGACCTATTGGCCCAAGCTCTGCCTCATTCAGGTGGCGAATACGGAAGAAGGCTTCCTGATCGACCCCCTGGCGAAAGGCATCGACCTTGCGCCCTTCTACAAGCTGATGGCGCATCCAAAGGTCATCAAGGTGTTCCATGCCGCCCGGCAGGATATCGAGATTTTCTACCATATGGGCGGGGTGATCCCGGACCCGCTTTTCGACACGCAAATCGCGGCCATGGCCTGCGGTTTCGGCGAATCCGTGGGGTACGAGACGCTGGTGCGCAAAATCGCCCGCGAAAAAGTGGACAAGACCTCCCGTTTCACCGACTGGAGCCACCGCCCGCTGACCGAAAAACAGCTGGCTTACGCGCTGGCCGACGTCACCCATCTCAGGCCCGTTTACGAGGCTTTCGCCAAGCAGCTTTCCGATCAGGGACGTGTGCGCTGGGTGGCCGAGGAAATGGCCATCCTGCAAAGCCCGGCGACCTATGATCTCAAGCCCGAAGATGCCTGGAAACGGCTGAAAGCGCGGGTGAAGAACAAGCGCCAGCTCGGGGTTCTGATGGAGCTTGCCGCCTGGCGCGAGCGCGAGGCGCAGAGCCGCGACCTGCCGCGCAACCGGGTGATGAAGGACGATGCGCTGTTCGAGCTTGCCACTCAGCAGCCCAAGGCGCTTAAAGACCTCGACCGTCTGCGCGCCGTGCCCAAAGGCTTCAGCGGCTCGCGCAGCGCCGCCGGCCTTATGGAAGCGATCAAAAAAGGCATGGCGACACCGGAGGAGGAAATCCCCGAGCCCGGCAATGGCCGCGTCATGCCGCCCGGCATCGGCCCCATCGTCGAGCTGTTGAAGGTGCTCCTGAAACTGAAGGCGGAAGAGCACGATGTGGCCTCGAAGCTCATCGCCACGGTCTCCGAGCTAGAGGAAATAGCGGCGAGCGACAAGGCCAAGGTGCCCTCGCTCACCGGCTGGCGGCGGGAGATTTTCGGCGCGGACGCGCTTGCCCTCAAACACGGCAAGCTCGGCCTTTCCGTCAAAGGCAAGAAGCTCGTCGCCGCGCCGCTGCGCGAAGAAAACGAAGAAAGCACGGCAACGGCCGCCGATTGAGGCAGCAGCCGAAGGGCAACCCTAACCGATCACCACTTCGGCCGTGCGCCCTGCCGCCTTGGCAAGGGCGTTCAGGCGCTTTTGCACCGTCTCGCCCATAAAGCTCTCGATCTTTTTGGGCAGTTCCAGCCGCACGCATTTTTCGTCCATGCGCAGCCGGGTCAGCGGCAAGACGCCCAGCCGGGCCGCGCAGAGCGAAAAGGCAAGGCGGAGCGCCAGACCCAGAATGCGCGCACGGTAAGCCTCTTCCTTGCTCAAGCGGCTCGTCAGGTCCCCCAGCACTTCGGCTTCCGCATTGCCTTCATGGCGGTGAAAGCCCACCCGCGCGAGGAACATACGCCCCGGATGGTCGATGCCGACGACAGGGGCGAGCAGGATTTGCTGCATGGCATGATGTGAGCGGTAATCGGGATGCACATACCAGCCTATGTCGGCAAGAATGCAAGCGGCATGGCGCAGCCGTTTCTGCGCCGCGCTCTCGCCAAACCCGCCATCCGAAAATAGCGCCTCGGTCCAGCTCGCCAGTTCCTGGCCGTGCTCGGGAAAGCGGGCCAGGCGCCCGGCCAGGTCCTTGCACCCTTCGATCAGCGGGTCCTTGCGCTTTTCCTCCGCCTCCAGCCCGTCATAGACCACCCCTTCGCGCAGGCCGAAAGAGGAAACCACCACATGGCTTGCCCCCGTCGCCGCCAAAAGCCGCTCCAGCACCAGCGCACCATAGGGGAGCGCGGGAATACGGCGGGAGGAAATGTCGGGAATGCGCGCCAGGCTCTTCGGGCCCATTTTCTCCAGAAGCCCGGCAAGCTGGGCCGCATCGCGCTGCGGGATCACATAATGATGGAGGACGCGCACCGGATAATTGAACTGGGCCATGTGAATACGCGCAAGGTTGCGCCAGACCCCGCCCACCGCATAAAGCGGGCGGCCTTTCATGGAAGAGAGCCACTCGATCTTTTTCAGTTCCTCATCGACGATCTCACCGGCCCGCGCCAGATTGCCCTCGCTTGCCGCTTCAAGGCGCAAAGGGCCGAGCGGCAGGGTAATGCCGGGCGCCAGCGTGCCGGAGGAAACCGCCACAAGCTCAAGGCTCCCCCCGCCCAAGTCACCGACCAGGCCATCGGCATCTGGAATTGCCGATAAGATACCCGACGCGGCCAGCCGCGCTTCTTCCTCACCTGAAAGAAGGCGCACCTCCTGATCGAAAAAAGCCGCGATTTTCTTGAGAAAATCCGGTCCGTCCGCAGCGTCGCGCACGGCGGCGGTCGCCACCACATCCAGTTTCTTGATGCCGATTTCCCGTTTGAGCGCCGCAAACCGGCGCACCGCCTTGATCGCCCGTTCAACGCCCTGCTCATCGAGCTTGCCGGTGCGCGCCACGGCCCGGCCAAGGCCCGCCATGACCTTTTCGTTGAAAATCGGCACGGGACTGCGGGTTGCGCCGGCATATACGACCAGCCGAACCGAGTTCGAGCCGATATCGATGATGCCATATGGCCCCTTGCGCGAGGTATGCGCGGGGCCCTTACCGGGGGAGTTTGAGGTCACGGACTGGACTTGCGTTTATTTTCGGGACTTCAGTTCTACAGCCGGAGGCTCGTCCCGTTCAAGTGAGCTGCCGCGTCCTGACAGGCTCGGATTGTCCATGAAGAAGTGGTGGGCGTTGAAAGGCTCCTCGCCCGGCGCCGGTTTGATGCGCTGATAGCTGCCATCGGGCAGCATCCGCCAGCTCTGCTGGTTGTCCTTCAGGTTGGCAACCATGATCTGATCGATGATCTGCGCATGGACGGTGGGGTTGCGCACCGGCACCAGCACCTCGACCCGCCGGTCGAGATTGCGCGGCATCCAGTCGGCGGAGGAGAAATAGACCTTCGCGTCATCGGACGGCAGGCCGTGGCCATTGCCGAAACAGACGATACGTGAGTGTTCCAGAAAACGCCCGACAATGCTCTTCACGCGGATGTTTTCCGAAAGTCCCGGCACACCGGGACGCAAGCAGCAAATGCCGCGCATGATGAGATCGATATGCACGCCCGCCTGGCTTGCCTCGTAGAGCGCGTCGATGACGATGGGATCGACGAGCGAGTTCATCTTCGCCCAGACCTGCGCGGGCCGGCCGGCTTTGGCATGGGCGATCTCGCCGCGAATATCTTCCAGAAGCCGCGCGCGCAGCCCCGCCGGCGACATGGCGATCTGTTCCAGCTCTTCGGGTTCGGCATAGCCCGTCAGATAGTTGAATATCCGCGCCACATCGCGCCCGATCGCCGGGTCCGTCGTGAACATGGAAAGGTCGGTGTAAATCTTCGCGGTGATCGGGTGATAGTTACCGGTGCCAAGGTGCACATATGAGCGCAGCGCCCCGCCTTCCCGGCGCACCACCATGGAAAGCTTCGCGTGGGTCTTCAGCTCGATAAAGCCGAATACAACCTGCACGCCTGCCCGTTCCAGGTTCCGCGCCCAGACGATGTTAGCCGCCTCATCAAACCGCGCTTTCAACTCCACAAGCGCGGTGACGGATTTGCCCGCCTCCGCCGCCTCGATCAGCGCCTGCACGACGGGCGAATCCTTCGAGGTCCGGTAAAGCGTTTGTTTGATCGCCACGACGTCCGGATCGTTGGCGGCCTGGCGGATGAACTGCACCACCACATCGAAACTCTCATAAGGGTGATGCACAACGATGTCTTTGGCGCGGATCGCGGCGAAACAGTCCCCGCCATAATCGCGCACCCGCTCGGGGAAACGCGCATTATAGGGCGTGAATTTGAGATCCGGGCGGTCATCAACGATCAGGCTATTGGTCTGCGCAAGGCCCAGAAGCCCGTCCACCAGCACCACTTCCTGCGTCGAGACATGCAGTTCGGAAGCAACGAACTCGCGCAAGGAAGGCGGCATCCGCGCCTGCATCTTCAAGCGGATCACCGTGCCGCGGCGGCGGCGCTTCAGCGCGCTTTCGTAATAGCGCACCAGGTCTTCGGCCTCTTCCTCGATTTCGATATCGCTGTCGCGGATGATGCGGAAGGCGCCTTGGCCCATCACTTCATAGCCGGGGAAAAGCCGGTCGAGAAAAAGCCCGATCCAGTTTTCAAGGCTGAGAAAGCGGATGCCCGAGGCCCCGCCCGTCTGATCGGGCAGGCGCACGAAGCGTTCGATCTGCGCGGGGATCGGCAAGAGCGCTTCCATCGAGGTGCCGAGCCTGCGGCTTCTCAATTGCAGCGCAAGCGTGAAACCGAGATTGGCGATGAAAGGAAAAGGATGCGCCGGGTCGATGGCAAGCGGCGTCAGCACCGGAAAGACTTGTTCCAGAAAGCGCGTTTCCAGCCAGTCATATTCTTCCGCCGTTACTTCTTCCGGGTCGAGCACGGCAATGCCGTTTTCGCGCATCTCCTGGCGCAGCAAATCCCATTGGCGCTGCTGCTCGGCCATCAGCTCATTGGCGGCGGCATTGACCCGCTCAAGCTGCTGCGCGGCGGTGAGCCCGTCCTGGCTCAGCGTTTCAACGCCCGCCGTCACCTGCCCGCGCAGGCCCGCGACGCGCACCATGTAAAACTCGTCGAGATTGTTCGAGGAGATGGAAAGAAAGCGCAGCCGCTCCAAGAGCGGGTGATTGAGATTGCCGCATTCTTCCAAAACGCGCTTATTGAATTCGAGCCAGGAAAGCTCGCGGTTCATGAAGCGCGCAGCCGAGGCCGGGTCGATATGCTCGAAATCGGCGCTATCCACTGCCGCATGTTTCATTTCCAGCGGCCCGTCCGGCGCCACAATAGCGGGCACCTGCTGAATGGCTTCGCTCGATCCTGAAGATGCGCTCATAATCGTTTCCCCGGCGCGCAGGCTTTCCGCGCGTTCCGTTAAATTCCTGATGTCCTTGAAATTACGTCAAAAACGTAACCGAGTCATGACAAGCGCGGCAGGTTTAGGGCGTCCTTTACGGCCTAAAGGGCGCTTTCTTCCCGGTTTTTAAGGATTTCGGCGGCAAGCGGCACAGTTATGGGCCTCTTCCCGGCAAGCGAAGCCCGGTCCAGCGCCTCCACAAGCGCGCTCAGCGCCGCAAAAGAGCGCTCCATGCGCGGCACGAGATAGGAAATGACCGGGGCCGGCACCGCAAGCTGGCGGTCATCGAAGAGCTTGATCATCAGCGCCGATAAAAGCGCATCGTCCGGCGCGCCGATCTCCGCGCAAGGCACGGCCTTCAGCCGCGAGGAAAGATCGGGCAGGCTTACGGGCCAGCGCGCGGGCGGCTCCTTGCCGGTCAGCAGCAGAAACCCCTTCGTCTCCCGCACCAGATTGATGAGATGAAACAGCGCGGGCAGCCCCTCGCCTTGCAATGCCTCGCCGTCCTCGACAATCACCGCCCCTGCTTCGGCAAGCTCCGGCACGACTTTTTTGGTGAGCTTTGCCGCCTCGATGCGCCGCGCGCCCGAACGGGTGCGCCACACTTCGGCAAGATGCGTCTTGCCTGTGCCGGGCGCACCGGCCAGCGCCAGCACCGCATCGGGCCAGTCCGGCCAACGGTCGATCAGCGCAACGGCATGCTCGTTCGCCGGGGCGACAAGAAAATCCTCCCGGCCGCGCGCGGGCCTGTGTTCCAGTTCCAGGGGAAGCTGCTCAGCTTTCACCCGTCTCTCCTTTACGCTTACTCATCCCTCTACGCTTACTCATCACTGTCTTTACGGACGCCTTGCAGGTCTTCATGTCCAAGCCCGGTGCCCCGGTAAAGCGGGCTTGCCTCATAGCTGCGCACGCCGAAACGCGCAAGCACACCGATGGCTGCGGCAATGGGCACGGCCAGCAACACCCCGACAAAACCGAACAGCGCGCCGAAGGCAAAAAGGGCGAACATCACCCAGACCGGATGCAGCCCGACACGGCTGCCCACGAGTTTGGGGGTGAGGAAATTCCCCTCGACGAACTGCCCGATGACGAAGACGCCGATCACGACGCCGATCGACATATAATCCTGCGGGCCGAACTGCAAAATGGCGAGCAGCGTCGCCACCAGAAAGCCGCTGATCGTGCCGACATAGGGAATGAAGCTGATAATCCCCGCACCAAGCCCGACAACGAGGCCGAGATTGAGCCCGGCCAGCGACAGGCCGATGGCATAGAACGTGCCGAGCACCAGACAGACCGTGCCCTGCCCGCGCACGAACCCGGCCAGCACCGCATCCATTTCCCGGAAAAGGCCGCGAATGGTCATGGCATGCTCACGCGGCAAAAGCTCATCCACCCGCTCCACCATATTGTCCCAGTCGAGCAGCATGTAGAACGCGACGATGGGCGTGATGACGACGAGAGAGAAAAGGCTGATGATCGCCACACCCTGTTTCCACACCTCGCCCAGCGCGCTCAGCGCCCAGGAAACAAGCCCCGCGCCCGCCTTATCGATCGTGTCGCGAATATCCGTGCTGCCTAAAAGCACTTCTCCGACCCGGCCCTGGCTCAAATGCGCCAGCCATTCCTGCACCCGGTCGGCAATTCTGGGCAGGCTTTCGACCAGCGCCACGGTCTGCTCGTAAAGCAGCGGTACGAGCAGAACCAGAAAGGCCACGATCAGCAGCACGAAAATCACGGTGATGACGCTGGTCGCCAGCAACCGGGAAAAACCGCGCTCCTCCAGCCAGTCGGCAAAGGGGTCGAGCAGATAGGCCACCGCCAGTCCTGCGACGAAAGGCAGAAGAATGCCGCGCAGCAGCCAAAGCAATAGGATGAAGACAAAAAGTCCGATGCCCCAGAAAAGCGCCTGGCGTTGAACGGTCATGGATTTTCCCTTTTTCCCTGCTCTTCGCTCACAACGGTATCGGCCGCCGGCCGCCCGGGCAGCGCCCAAAGCCCCATATGCCCGCCCCAGCGCAGCAGATAGCCAAGCGCGGAAACACCTGTCGTTGCTGCCGTCACGATGACCAGCATATCGACCGCCGCTGCCGCCTCAAGTCCGCTGCCCGCCACCGCCAGCACGAGCGCGGCAAGTGCGATCTGCGCGGCGGTATTGGCTTTCGAAATCAGCGCCGGGTCCATGGCAAGCGGCATGGCCATCACCCAGCCAAGCACCACCCCGCCCACGATCATCACATCGCGGGAGACGACGAGAAGCACCAGCCAGTCCGGCAGAAAACCTGCCCAGCCGAGCGAGACGTAGATGCTCACCAGCAGCGCCTTGTCCGCCACGGGATCGAGATAAGCGCCAAGCTCGGAGCGGGCGGCAAGCTGGCGGGCAAGAAACCCGTCCACCGCATCCGACAGGCCCGCGGCAACGAACAGCCAGAAGGCGAGCATCATCTCACCGTTCAAGATCGAATAGATGATCACCGGCACCAGAAAGAGCCGCGCGATGGTAATGATGTTCGGCAGCTGGTTCATGGGGTAGCGCCGGTGCTCCGGGCAATCGGGAAGGCTTTAGACTACTGGCGCGCTGCCAGCACCCAATAGCCCTCCATTTCCATCAAGGAGAGGTTCTGCTGGGCAAGAGTGAGGCCGAGACTGTCCGCCGAGCCCTGATAATCGATCTCCACCAGCGCCCCTTCCGTCGAAAGGCCGACCAGCGTGACCCGGCTCACATTCGGCGATTGCTCGAGTTTGCGCTTGATGGAGACCCACTCGCCCATGGAATTGAACCGCACGGAGGCGGAAAGCGCCGCCGCTTCTCCCTTGGCGACCGTGCTCTGGGCTTTCCATTCCTCGGCCAGATGATCGAGATAAAGCTCCGCAGCCTGGCGGCCCAGCGCCTCCAGGCTTTCCTCGCCGCTCACCCGGCGGCTCCAGCGCCGCGCGGGCATGACGGAGCCTGCCTCGTAAAGCACCATATCGGCCTGCAGCCCGCTTTCACCGGCAGGCGAGGCTTCGGCCACGATGACGCGGTTCGTGCCATAGCGCTCGGCAAAGGCTTGCAGGGCCGCATCATCGCCCGCCGCTGCCGCCTCCGCGCTCAGCGTCGTCAGATCTTCCAGATCGCCGAGCGGCAGCGTGAGGGGGGTCAGCCGGTTGGCAAGGTCCATACCCGCCCAGGCCGCGCGCCAGGGATTGTCGTCCCACAATTGCCGCGTGCCGCCAATGTCCCGCCAGAGCGGCAGCAGCAGCGCGGGCTTTGCCTGCGTATCGGCATAAGGAATGTCGTATTGGCGCAGCAGGCGGCGCACGCCTTCGCTGTTGAAGGTCACGGTCAAGGTCGCAAGATAGCGCGTCGTGCTGGTCTTCTCCCCCGCCACCTGAAAGGAGCGCACGAGGCTCTGCGCCGTCGCTTCATCGGCGGCCGGCAGGCGCGCCCAATCCTCGCGCCGCGTCACCTTGCGCAGCACTTCTTCAAAAGCGCGGGTCTGGCCCTCGGCCACCGCCTTGGCGCGGGCTGCCGTCGCATTTTCGGCGCTCGCATCGACCGGAATGCCCGAGACACGGTAAACATCGCCCGCGATGGCCGGCGCAGCCCCCAGCATGGCCGAAAGAACCAGCGCCGTGGCTGCCGCCAAAGTTGCAAAAAAAGAGCCCCGCCTCGTTTCCATCGCCCTTGCTGCCTTTGCTTCCCGAAGAACCCTGAACATCTTGAAAAAACTTTGGAAATCGGGCCGAAGCCGCTTTTCCTTCACGAAAGCCGACCCTACACCAAGGCCGGGGGAGCCGGAAGGCGGCTGCGGCACTTTTCCCGCCCCTCATTTAAAGGCAGGGAAGCACTTGCTTTATGACCGTTTTTCGGGTGGGTTAGCGCCCAGAAAGTCACTGGCCCCGCTCATGAAACCCGCCCATGGGCCGTATGCCGGGCCTCCCTCTCGATAAAGGCTTGAGATGTCCTCGTCCGACCGCCCCAACCGCTACACTTATAAAGACGCCGGCGTCGATATCGACGCGGGAAACGCGCTTGTCAAAGCCATTGGCCCGCTCGCCCGCTCCACCGCCCGTTCGGGCGCCGATGGCAGCCTTGGCGGTTTCGGCGGCCTTTTCGATCTCAAAGAAGCCGGCTTCACCGATCCCGTGCTCGTCGCCGCCAATGACGGGGTGGGCACGAAACTGCGAATCGCCATCGAAAGCGGCATCCACGGCACGGTGGGCATCGATCTTGTGGCCATGTGCGTCAACGATCTCATCGTGCAGGGCGCCGAGCCGCTTTTCTTCCTCGATTATTTTGCCACCGGCAAGCTGGCCGTCGGCATTGCCGAAGACGTGGTCGCGGGCATCGCGGATGGCTGCCGCCAGGCCGGCTGCGCGCTCATCGGCGGAGAAACGGCGGAAATGCCGGGCATGTACGCCGAAGGCGATTATGACCTTGCCGGTTTTGCCGTGGGCGCAGCCGAGCGGGGCACGCTTCTGCCGCGCGCCGATATCGGCGCAGGCGATGTGCTGCTCGGCCTTGCCTCGAGCGGTGTTCACTCCAACGGCTATTCGCTGGTACGCCGCCTGGTGGCCGATCACGAGCTTTCCTATGGTGCGGACTGCCCCTTCGCCCCCGGCACCTCGCTCGGCGCGGCGCTGCTCACCCCTACCCGCATCTATGTGAAGCCGCTTCTTTCCGCGATCAAGGAAACGGGCGCGGTCAAAGCCATGGCCCATATTACCGGCGGCGGCTTTACCGAAAACATTCCCCGCGTCTTGCCCGACAATCTGATGGCCGAGATCGATGGCGCGGCCTGGTCGCTGCCTCCCGTCTTCCGCTGGCTGATGAAACTCGGCGGCATCGAGCGCGATGAAATGGGCCGCACCTTCAATTGCGGCATCGGCATGGTTCTCGCCGTGGAGGCGGAACGCGCCAAAGACGTCACGGCCCTTCTGGAGCGGGAAGGCGAAACCGTCTTCACCCTCGGCACGCTGAAAGAGCGCGCCGCGGACGCCCCTCATGTCGTCATTAATGGCGAGCTCGGCTCGGCGCCTGCGGGAGCTGCCTAATGAAAGTCGGCGTTCTCATTTCAGGGCGGGGCAGCAATCTTGCCTCGCTGATCGAGGCCTGCGCCGCGCCGGATTTTCCCGCCGACATCGTGACGGTGATTTCCAACAATCCCGGCGCCAAAGGCCTTGAGGTCGCGGAGAAAGCGGGCATTCCCGCCCGCGCCATCAATCACCGCGATTTTGCCAAGCGCGACACGTTCGATGCCTGTCTCAGCGAAGCGCTGGAAGAAGCGGGCGCCGATTTCATTTGCAATGCCGGCTTCATGCGTATCCTGACGGACGGCTTTGTCGAGAAATGGTGGAACCGGCAGATCAATATCCACCCTTCCCTGTTGCCCGCCTTCAAAGGCCTCAACGTCCATGCCCGCGCCATCGAGGCGGGCGTGCGCATTTCCGGCGCAACGGTCCATTACGTGCGCCCGGAAATGGATGAAGGCCCCATCATCGCCCAGGCCGCCGTGCCCGTTATGATGGACGATACGGAAGAAACACTGGCCCAGCGCGTGCTGGAGGCCGAGCACAAGCTCTACCCCCTCGCCCTGCGCCTTGTCGCGGAAGGGCGCGTGCGCATCGTCAACGAACGCGCCGTCATCTCCCCCGCCCCCGAAGGCCTGCCGCCCACGCTGATCGTGCCAGGGCTTTAAATTCACGACATTTCGTCGCCCCGGCACTCGTTGCCGGGGCCCATTGGCCTAACGGCAAATATCCTCGTAGAGGTCTTTCCACTCCGGGTTCAAGCTCTCGATCTGCCTGATTTTCCAAACCCGTGGCCATTCCTTCATCGTCTTTTCTCTTTGAATGGCGTTTTCGGCTGCCTCAAATCTTTCGGCATAAACGAGCGTATGCACTTTATATTTCCTGGCGAATGTCGAGCCGGCACCTTGCCGGTGTTCCCATACGCGCCGGGCAAGATCGTTTGTCACGCCGATATAGAGCGTCCCGTGCTTACGGCTTGCGAGAATATAAACGTAAAAACTCATAGGAATGAGCGCACTTGAGAAAGACCGCATCGAGATTGCGGAACGCCTGGGCTGTAAGCAACAAACCTCCGATTGCGTAGAGGTGCGAGTGGGTCCCGGGAATAAATCCCGGGACGACGCTTCAAAGATGGTCGCAAAACAAAACGGGCGCCCCGAAGGACGCCCGCCAAACTTCCAAAACCTTCAGCCTTAGCCGACGATTTCTTCATCCTTGAAGAAGAACTTGATTTCTTCGGCAGCCGTTTCCGGCGCGTCCGAACCGTGCACGGAATTGGCTTCGATGGACTCGGCGAAGTCGGCGCGGATCGTGCCGGGGGCCGCTTCCTTCGGGTTCGTTGCGCCCATCACTTCGCGGTTCTTGGCAACGGCGTCTTCGCCTTCCAGAACCTGCACGACGACGGGGCCGGAGATCATGAAGGAGACCAGTTCACCGAAGAAGGGGCGCTCTTTGTGAACGGCATAAAAGCCTTCCGCCTGTTCCTTGGTCAGGTGAACGCGTTTTTGCGCAACGACGCGCAGGCCCGCGCTTTCCAGCCGGTCAATAATCTTGCCCGTGATGTTCCGGCGGGTCGCATCCGGCTTGATGATGGAGAAGGTGCGCTGAACAGCCATGTGAAGTCTTTCCCGTTTCCTGAGGGTCGAAAGGATTTGCGCGCCTTATAGCGGGCGGCGGGCGCGGCGGCAACAGCCCTCACGGCTCAAAAAATCGCGCGGGCGCCGGAAATCCTTGCCCAGAGGCGCCCCGGCCATGCTAGAAGCCGGGTCCGAGGCGAAAAAATGCTGCATATTAACGATCTGACATACCTTATCGAGGGTCGGGTGCTGCTCGATCACGCCACCGCGGCCATCCCGAAGGGCCATAAGGTCGGCCTGATCGGGCGCAACGGGACAGGTAAATCCACCCTCCTGAAACTCATCGCCGGTGAAATCCCCGGCGAGGATAGCGGCATATCGATCCCCAAAGCCGCCCGCCTCGGCATGATGGCGCAGGAAGCTCCCAGCGGCCCGGACCGGCTGATTGATTACGTGCTCGCTGCCGATGAAGAACGCGCCGCGCTTTTAAGCGAGGCGGAAACGGCGCGCGATCCGCACCGTATTGCCGAGATCCAGACCCGCCTGTCCGACATCGATGCGCATGGCGCCCCGGCCCGCGCGGCAACGATCCTGGCCGGGCTCGGTTTCGACGAAGCGGCCCAGCAGCGCACCTGCGCGGAATATTCGGGCGGCTGGCGCATGCGCGTCGCCCTTGCCGCCATTCTTTTTTCCCAGCCCGATATTCTGCTGCTCGACGAGCCGACGAACTATCTCGACCTTGAGGGCACCGTATGGCTGGAAAGCTATCTGAAGTCCTATCCCCACACCGTCATCATCGTCAGCCACGACCGCGATCTTCTGAACCGCGCGGTGAACGGCATTCTGCATCTGGAAAACTGCAAGCTCACGTATTACACGGGCACCTATGACCAGTTCGAGAAAGAGCGGCGCGCCAAGCTCGAACAGCAGATGGCCTATAAAAAGAAGCAGGAAGCCCAGCGCCGCCACATGGAATCCTTCGTCGAGCGCTTCCGCGCCAAGGCCAGCAAGGCGCGCCAGGCGCAAAGCCGCCTGAAGGCGCTCGCCAAGCTCGAGCCTATCGCCGATATCGTGGAAGACCGGGTGAAGCCCTTTCACTTCCCCGCGCCCGAGCGCCCGCTCGCCTCGCCTATCATCCGGCTGGAGCATGCCAGTGTCGGCTATGAACCCGGCAAACCCATTCTGCGCGATCTCGATTTGCGCATCGACCAGGATGACCGCATCGCGCTTTTGGGCGCAAACGGCAACGGCAAATCCACTTTCGCCAAACTGCTCTCCGACCGGCTGCGGGTCGAAGCAGGGCATTGTTATAAATCGAAGAAGCTTCGTGTCGCTTACATCGCCCAGCATCAGCTCGACGAGCTCAAACCCAAAATGAGCCCTTACGATCATTTCCGCGAGCTGATGCCCGATGCAACGCAGGCGCAGGTGCGCGCCCGCGCGGGCTTTTACGGCTTCGGCGCGGAGAAGGCGGATACGCTGGTCGAGAACCTTTCAGGCGGCGAGAAGACGCGTCTTCTCTTTGCGGTCGCAACTTTCGACAAACCGCATCTCCTCATCCTGGACGAGCCGACGAACCATCTCGACATCGATTCCCGCGAAGCCCTCGTCATGGCGGTGAACGAATATGAAGGCGCGGTCATTCTGATCAGTCACGACCCGCATCTTGTCGAGACCTGCGCGGACCGGCTCTGGATCGTCGCGGAAGGCGGCGTTTCCCGCTGGGAAGAGGACATCGAGGCATATAAACGCTGGCTGCTCGACCGCAACCGGCGCTCCGGCGCGCGAAAAAACAATGTCGACGAAGAAGCGGCCGCTATCGTCGCAAAGAAAGACGCCCGCCGCATCGCCGCTCAAGCCCGCGCCGAACTCTCACCCCTGAAAAAGAAAATCGCCGCGGCGGAAAAAGAAATGGCCCGCCTGCAAAAAGGTGTTGAGAAAATGGAAGCGGCGCTTGCCGATCCTACCCTTCACCAGCAGAACCCGAACAAGGCCAGCCAGATCGCCAAACTGCGCGCGGACACGCTCGCTACGATTTCCAAACTGGAAGAAGATTGGCTCGCCGCCAGCGAAGCCTACGACACCGCCCAGCAGGAAGCGAAGGCGGGGTAGCCGCCCCACCTAGAACCCTGCGCGCAATTTTCCTTCTTCGACATAGCCCTCGACCAGCGTCCGGTCGTGCCCCGCCATCATGATGATGCCGGGCTCTTCGTCATGCAGGCGTTTGAGTTCCGCCAATTCCCAATGCACCATGTCGCGGTCTTCGTTGAGGAAATTGTAGCTGACGAAACGGGGCCGCGCTTTCATCGTGGTCACGCTGTCGAAGTGCCAGGCGATATCCCCGATCATCAGATACTCGCTGCCGTTTTGAAGCTGCACGAAAACCATCTGGCTGCCCGGCGTATGGCCCGGTGCCTTGATCAGCGCTACACCCGGCGCAAGCGCGTATGTGCCTTCATAGGCAAGCGGCTCGTATCCTTCAAGCGCGCCCTCTTTAAACTGGGCCGGATCGCGGTAAGCGGGAAAGGCAAGCTGTTCTTCGGTAAGCCGCATTTGCTTGCGGAAACGTTCGCCATCCGCTGCCGCCGCAAGCCCGCCGATATGGTCCATATGTTCATGGGTGATGACGATATGATCGGCGCTTTCCATCGCCGCCATCATGCGCCCGTATGAGTCCATATCGACCGCCGTGGCGCCTGCCTCTTTCGCTTGGCTGGGTTCGGCTGCCGTATCGACCACGATATGCCCGTCCGGAAAAACGATCTTGTAGGAATAGACCGCCATTTCCCGCATCGACCATTCCCCGCCTGAAATCACGGCAGCGCCCGGAAATTCCAGCGAGCCGACATGTTCCACCGCAATGGAGGTGGGCTTATCACCGGAAACGGCATTCGCCTTCTCCCGCAGCGTTTCGATGTTGAGAGAGAATTGCGGATCTTCCGGCACATGGCTTTCCACCACATACCAGTAATAGGCCGCGCCAAGTACGATGACGAGCAGCGCGACAATGGCCGATATGGTCTTGCCCTTGGACATGGAACTCCCCCCTCCTATGCCGTGCCGAATTACGTCTAACGCAAATGGCGATTACCGCCCGCCATTCAAGCGGGGATAAAATATTTTAGGCCTTAAGCCTTCTTCTCCCAGCGCCCCTGATCGCTTTGCTGCCAATATGTCGCGTCATGCCCGCCGGCCTTGATTTGCTGCCAGTCGGTGCGGGCTTTCGTCACCGCTTCCGGGTTATTGCCGTCGAAAAGCAGTACCACGCGCTCGTAAGGGGTCAGGTCGCCAGCAGGCGCCCCGTCCACCAGAAAGAGGACATTTGCCTCGTTCGGATTTTCATCCTGCGTGGTCAGGAAAATGGGCTGCATATCGGGCGGCCCGTCTGCCTGCGTGCCATGGGGGAGAAAACTATCGTCCTTATACGTCCAAAGAACGCTATTGAGCGGCTCAAGACGCTCCTCGTTTCCCACCTGCACCACCGCGCGCCAGCCGCGCTGCAGCGAGCGTTCGAGCAGGTCCGGCAGAACCCGCTCGAGCGGCATTTGCATGAGATGATAGAAAAGCACCTCGGCCAAGATCAGTCCTCATAGTGGCTGGCGACCAGCCGGTCGAGCAGGCGCACGCCGTAACCCGAGCCCCAGCTCGTGTTGATGTCGCTGGCGGGCGAGGACATGGCTGTGCCGGCAATGTCGAGATGGACCCAAGGCACATCTTTGACGAAGCGCTGCAGGAACTGAGCCGCGGTGATCGAGCCGCCGAAACGTCCGCCGACATTCTTCATGTCCGCGAACTTACTGTCGATCATCTTGTCATAGGCAGGGCCCATGGGCATGCGCCAGACCTTTTCGCCTTCGCGCTCGCCGACATTGAAAAGCTGATCGGAAAGCTCGTCATTATTCGAGAAAAGGCCCGCATATTCCTGGCCGAGCGAAACCATGATGGCGCCCGTCAGCGTTGCAAGGTCGATCATGAATTTCGGCTTGAAGCGGTCCTGCGTATACCAAAGCGCATCGCACAGTACGAGGCGGCCTTCCGCATCGGTGTTGATCACTTCGATGGTCTGACCCGACATGGAGGTGACGATGTCGCCCGGGCGCTGGGCATTGCCGTCTGGCATGTTTTCCACGAGCCCGATCACGCCGATCGCGTTCACCTTCGCCTTGCGGCCCGCAAGCGCGCGCATCAGGCCGGCCACGCAGGCCGCCCCGCCCATGTCGCCTTTCATGTCTTCCATACTGGCCGCCGGCTTGATGGAAATACCGCCCGTGTCGAAACAGACGCCCTTGCCGATAAAGGCGATGGGCTGCTCGCCCTTCTTGCCGCCTTCCCAGCGCATGACGACGAGCTGGCTTTCCCGGCGCGAGCCCTGCCCCACCCCGAGCAGCGCGCCCATGCCGAGTTTTTCCATCTGCTTTTCGCCGAGCACTTCGATCTTCAGGCCAAGCTCGCTCATCTCCTTTACGCGCGCCGCAAACTCTTCCGGATGAAGGATATTGGCCGGCTCGTTGACGAGATCGCGGGCGAAGAAAATACCGTCGGCGAGTTTGGCGAGATCGGAGAAAGTACGCCGCGCTTTTGCCGTCGCATCCGACATGATGACGGCCTTGGCGAGTTTGACCTTGCCGTTCTCGTCCTTCTTCTTGGTCTTGTATTTGTCGAATCGGTAAGCGCGCAGCTTCATGCCGAAGGCGAGCCGGGCGGCCAGCTCATCCATTTCCAGCGCAAGGCCCTTGGTATCATCGAGCCAGATAGCGAGATCCTTATCCGTGCCTTCGGCAAAGCGGCCCGCGATCTTGCCGCCCAGATTTTCTGCTTCCGTCGGCGTCAGCTCCGCCGGATCGCCGAGCCCCAGGATGACGAGGCGGGCCGCCGAAACGCCTTTCGGCGCCAAAAGTTCAACGAAACTGCCCTTTTTTCCTTCGAAATTGGCCGCTTTCGCCGCTTTTTTGAGGGTTCCGCCGGTTTTTTTGTCGATTTCGGCCAGCCGGCCCTTGAAGGTCGTTCCCTTGGGGGCGGTAAGCAGCAGCACGCCGGCGCGCGGCAGCGAATGATCGGCAAAAGAGATGTTCATGAGACCCTCATTGTTTTTGCACTAGGAAACCGCTACACGCGCCCTTAACGGACAGATGTCCAGGATAGGGTCGCGCGGCGGGCGCATTTATTTATACTAACCATTCCGGTCGCTTAGCGGGCTATCCTATCGGAATTCGGGGGGTAAAAAAGGGGGCTCCTCGAAGGAGCCGTAAATTCCGCCGCGAGGGGGCCCCGAGAAGCGCCAGCAAGGCCGAGACGGATACCGACTTAATGAAGGGCCGACAATGAGGGGATTGTCCCGCTACATCATTACCCAGATTGCCGGCCCCTTCGCCGTGGCAACACTCATTCTGACCGGCATCATCTGGCTGACCCAGGCGCTGCGCCTGCTCGACGTGGTGGTGATGCAGGGGCAATCCGCCGGGACCTATTTCGTGCTGACCATGCTCGCCATGCCGAGCGTCATAACGATCATCCTGCCGATCGCCTTTTTCTTCGCCGTCCTCTACGCCCTCCACCGGCTTTATTCGGATAGCGAGCTTGTGGTGATGTTCTCCGCCGGCATCAGCCGCTGGGGCATCGCCCGGCCCGTCATTCTCATCTCGCTTGCCGTTTCGCTTTTACTCGTGTCGTTCAGTATGTTCCTCAGCCCGGCCGGACTTCGCGAAGTGGCAACACGCGTTCAGGAGATCCGCACCGATGTGATCACCGCCGTCATCCGGGAAGGACAGTTCAATAATCCCTCTCAAGGCCTGACCGTCTATGTGCGCGAGCAAGGCGCGGGCGGCACGATCCAGGGCATTCTCGTGCATGACAACCGTGATGCGACGCAGCCTGTCACCTATATGGCCGAGAACGGGCAGCTCATCAAATCGGATGCTGGACCGCGGCTCTTGATGTTCAACGGCAATATTCAGCGCACGATCAAAACCGATGAAGGCCCTTCGATCACGCTGCTTTATTTCGACAAATACACCTATGATCTCGCTTATCTCGCAGGCGATCCGGAAGATGTTTATTACGAAGCCTCGGAACGTTTCTTCCACGAACTTCTCTGGCCCGCTGAGGACGACGTTTACGGGCAGAACTACTATCCCGAGCTTTTCGCCGAAGCGCATCAGCGTCTTTCGACGCTGCTTCATCCGCTCATGTTCGCCGCTATTGCGCTCGCAAGCCTGATTTCGGCGGAGTTCAACCGGCGCGGTTATACGGTTCGGATCATCGGCGCGGTGACCGTCGCCATTCTGGTGCGTATTCTTTGCCTCGGCATCCAGAACCTCACGGTCAAGACGCCGCTGCTCGCCATCGCGCTTTACGCGGTGCCCATCGGCGTCATTCTCATATGTCTCGCGATGATCCTCAGGCCCGACCTTTTCCGCAAAGCCGGAGAGAAGCTTCGCTTCTACCGGCGCCCAGTTACGGCGGAGGTCTGAGCCCCCATGTTCGTTTCCTGGACCCTTACCCGTTATCTCAGCCGTCAGTTCTTCATGGCGGTCACGGCGGCTTTCATCATCTGCCTTGCCATTGTCTTCCTCGCCGACATGGTGGAACTGCTCCGCCGCACGGCAAATAAAGAAGGCATTACCTTTGCCACCGTGCTGACCATGGCTTTGCTGCGGCTGCCCAATCTCGGTATCCAGCTTCTACCGTTCGCGGTTCTTCTGGGCGGCATGGCCTCTCTCTTGCGCCTAAGCCGGAGCAGCGAGTTGGTGGTCACCCGTGCGGCCGGCATCTCCGCCTGGCAGTTTCTTGCGCCGGCACTTTGCGTCGCTTTTGCGATCGGGGTTTTCAGCATCACGGTCTATAATCCCATCGCCGCCACCTTAACCGGGCGCTTCGAGCAGCTCGAGGCCCGTTACATCAAAGGCAAGGCCAGTCTCTTGTCCGTTGCCGAAACGGGGCTCTGGCTGCGGGAGGCAACGAACTCGGGCAAAACTGTCGTTCATGCCTTGCGGGGCAGCCAAGCGAATAAGATCCAATTGCGCGAGGTCATCGTCTTTCAATATGCGCCGGATGATTCCTTTGCCGGGCGAATCGATGCCGAAGCCGCGGCTCTCGAAGCCGGGTTCTGGACGCTGACCAATGCCTGGGTCACGGAGCCCGACGAACCCAGCCGGTTCTATGAGACCTACCGCCTTCCCACCGACCTCCAAAAAGAGCAGGTGCAGGAAAGCTTCGCCGGGCCTGAAACGATATCTTTCTGGGATCTTCCCCATTTCATCGCCGTTGCAGATAAGGCCGGGTTTTCCGTGCTCCGGCACCGCATTCACCTGCACTCGCTGATTTCGAGCCCCTTCCTTCTTTGCACCATGGTCATCGTTGCCGCGATCTTTTCCATGCGCATTTCCCGTCTTGGCGGCTTCGGTCAGCTCGTTCTCGGCGCCATCTTCTCGGGTTTTGTCTTCTTTTTCTTCACAAAACTCTCTTTGGCGCTCGGGAGTTCTGGCATCATTCCGCCATTTCTGGCAGCTTGGGCGCCGGCCATCTTCACGGCCTTGGTGGGGCTTGCAGCGTTATTTCATTTGGAGGACGGATAGTGCGGAAAGCGTTTCCCGCACGCGGGGGGAAAGGTGTGAAAAGGCGGCTGAAAGCCGTGTCGCTCTGCCTGTCGGCAGGCCTTTTTGCGAGCGCGGCAGCCCATGCCGCCCCTGCCAGCAATACCCCCGCTTCGCTCGAACAAACAGGCGAAGTCCTGCTTCAAGCGGACGAGCTGATTTACAATCGCGATACCGAAGTCGTGACCGCCAAGGGCAATGTCGAGATTGTGTATGGCCCGCGCATTCTCTTTGCCGATGAAGTCACCTACGAGCAGAAAACCGGTATCGTTACGGCCGAAGGTAATATCCGCATATTGGAGCCGACCGGCGACGTGCTTTTTGCCAATCGCGCCCGGCTTTCGGATGAACTCGGGGAAGGTTTCGCCGAAAGCCTATCGGTTCTCATGGTGGACAATACCCGCATCACGGCAGTCGAGGCCAAGCGCTCAAGCGGCAACCTGACGACATTCCACAAAGGTGTTTTCAGCCCGTGCGAAGTTTGTGAGGCCGAGGGCGCGGAACCTCTGTGGCAGATCAAATCCTACAAGGTGATCCATAATCAAAAAGAGCAGCAGATCATCTACGAGGATGCCTTCTTCGAATTCTTCGGCATACCCGTCGCCTATGTGCCATTCTTCTCGCACCCCGACCCGACCGTCGAACGCCAGTCGGGGTTCCTTTTTCCCAGTCTCGGCTTCTCGGAAGATTTCGGCACTGAGGTCGAAATCCCTTACTACTGGGTAATTGCGCCCAATATGGATGCGACGCTGGCACCGCGTTATACATCCAAGCAGGGCATTCTCTATCAGGCCGAATTCCGCCATCGCACAAATCGCGGGGAATACCAGTTCGACATTACAGGCACCAAGCCGACAGATCCTGAGCCCGGCACACCGGCCGATACGGATTTCCGCGGCAGCTTTTTCTCGGAAGGTAAGTTCAAGCTCGATGAAACCTGGAACTGGGGGTTCAAAACCGAACTAACGAGCGACGACACTTATCTGCGCCGTTACGACCTTTCCGATGAAACCGACCTGACAAGTCGCATTTATGTGCAAGGCATCGATGGGCGCAGCGAGTTCCTGGGCGAAAGCTTCTTCTTCCAAGGCCTTCTCTCCAACGATGTCTCCGCCGAAACGCCGATCATTGCCCCGCTGGTCACTTATCACTACGAGCCGGAGCGTGAAATCCTGGGCGGACAGCTGACCTGGGACACGAATATTATGTCCCTGACCCGGGCGCGCGGCACGGATTCGCAGCGCCTCTCCACAACGCTCGGCTGGGAAAGCCGTCATGTAACAAGCACCGGTGAAATTTTCCGCCCCTTCGTCGATCTGCGCGGCGATATCTATTATACCGATGACGTTCAAATCAGTGCTGCGCAGCGAACGGACGGCGACACCGTAGTGCGCGGCCTGCCGACAGCTGGCCTCGAATGGCGCTGGCCTTGGGTGAGAAGCAGCGGTTCCACCCGCCAGGTCGTCGAACCTATCGTTCAGCTCATTTATGCACCGAATGGCGGCAATCCGGATGAAATTCCGAACGAGGACTCTCTTAGCTTCGAATTCGATGCCATCAACCTCTTCGATCTCCCTTTACGGTGAAGATGGCGGCGTCTTCGATGCGCTGATTGGGCAAACCTTGCGCTTCCGTGAAAACACCGAATTCGATCCGAACTCCGGTCTTAGGGAACAAAAATCGGATTATGTAGGCCGGCTGCGCTACCGCCCCTCCAGCAACTTCTCCCTCGCGCACCGGTTCCGTCTCGATGAAGACGATTTTTCCTTTGCCCGGAATGAAGTTGATCTTTTCACGCAGCTGGGCCCTTTCTGGATATCGGGTACATATGCCTTCTTCGATGCCTCTCAATCAGCGCGGCTAGGCACACGCGAAGAACTCAGCGCAACGGCAAATTATAAACTCTCCGACTACTGGTCGCTGCGCGGCTACACACGCCGAGATTTGGAAAACAAGCAAACGCTCAATAATCAGCTTGGACTTTATTATCAGGATGAATGCTTCGCGCTGGGGCTCGCTTACCAGCAAGAGTTCTTCCGCGACCGCGATATCGAGCCGGACAATTCCATCATGTTGCAATTGACTTTCAAGCACTTGGGTACAGCAGGCTTCTCTTCCGGTATCTCTTCATCCGGGGAGTAAACAAGGGCATTTGAAAGTCCGGTACGACACGTTATTCTGCCGTCATCAGAACATCCGGGAAAAGATTTCTTTTGAAAATCATGAACTTAGCTAGGTATTTTACATTGTCTGCATCGAGTTTCAGCCTCGCCTTTCCGCTTAAAGCCGCTCTTTTTTGTGCGGGTCTGATACTGGCAGGATCTTTTCCCGTCTCCGGCACTCCGGCCCATGCGCAGAACGTGCAAGGCATTGCCGCCGTAGTGAACGACCGTGTCGTTTCACGCTATGACGTCGAGCAGCGTATGAAGCTCGTGCTCTCCACCTCCAACCTGCCGGCCACACCGGAAAATGTCGAGCGCGTACGCACCCAGGTGCTGCGCGGTCTGGTGGACGAAAAACTTCAAGTCGCCGAAGCCGAGCGGCTGGAACTGGAAGTCACCGAAGAAGAAGTGGATGAAGCGCTGGAGCGCGTCGCCTCCCGCTCCAATCGTAGCCGTGAAGAAATCGCCGAATTCCTGAAAGCGAACGGCATCGATATCGCAACGCTCCGCTCACAGATTTATGCCGACATTGCCTGGAACAAGGTGATCAGCAACCGCTTTGCCCCGCTGGTGACAATCGGCGATCAGGAAGTCGACGAAAAGATGCACCAGATCGAGCAGGAAGCCAATCAGGTGCAATATCACGTAGCAGAAATCTATCTCGGTTTTGAGAATGCCGCCCAGGAACGGGAAATGCAGAACGGCGCGCGCCGCCTTGTCGAGCAGATGCGCCAGGGCATTCCCTTTCCCGCCGTTGCCGCACAGTTCAGCCAGTCGGCGACAGCCGCTGCAGGGGGCGATATCGGCTGGCTCGCAGCCAGCCAGCTTCCCTCTCCTATTGCCGATGAGATCGTGAACATGTCGCCGGGCGAAATTTCCGATCCGATCAAAACCCTGAACGGCTTCTATATCGTCCAGCTCATCAACAAGCAGCAGGGCAATGGCCCCAATCCGCTGCGCAACCGCTTCGAGGTCGTCCGCGTGCTGCTGCCGGTTGGACCGGAAGCCCCCGCCTCCGCCGTTCAGGCACGCCGCACACAGGCCGATGAACTGGTTTCCAATTTCCGCACCTGCGCCCGCGTCAGCGAGCAGGCCGAAGCCTATCCAGGCGCCCAGGTCTCCCAGCCGACGGAAGTCGAAGCCGGGCAGATCCAGGAACCCTTGCGCGGCCTGCTGCAGGCGCGCGAGGCCGGGGAAGTCGCCCCGCCCCAGCGCACACCGCAGGGCATCGAAGTCTTCATCGTCTGCAACCGCTGGGACGATCAGGGCACGCAGATCACCCGGGACAGCATCGAAAACAATCTCTTCAACCAGCGTCTTTCCATGATGGCCCGCCGCCATTTGCGCGACCTGCGCCGCGACGCCATTGTGGAGATGCGCTAGTTTAAGCGCATGCTGCCCCTTGCCCTCACCATGGGAGACCCGGCCGGGATCGGCGGGGAGCTCACACTGAAAAGCTGGCTTGCGCGCCAAAGCGCGGGGCTTGGCGTTTTCTTCACACTGGATGATCCCGCCCGCCTTGAAACACTAGGACAAAGCCTCGGCCTCAATGTGCCGGTAAAGGAAATTGCCGGGCCTGAAGAGGCTGCCGGCATCTTCGATACCGCATTGCCCGTGCTTCCCATCAAACTCGGCGCGGCGGCAAAGCCCGGCGTGCCGGACCCAGCCAATGCACCGGGCACGATCACGGCTATCGAGGAAGCGGTAAAGCTGACCGAGGCACGCCGCGCCGGCGCCATTGTCACCAACCCCATCCATAAAGGCGTGCTCTATCGGGCAGGCTTCAAACATCCGGGCCACACGGAGTTTCTGGCCGCCCTGACAGGCGGCACGCCGGTCATGATGCTCGCCTCACCGCTTCTCAAAGTCGTGCCGCTGACGATCCATATCCCGCTTGCTGCCGTGCCTGCCGCGCTTGGCCGCGCGCTTATCGAGGAAAAAACCCGGATCGTCCACCGGGCGCTTCAGGAAAATTTCGGCATCGCCGAGCCGCGCCTTGCCGTTGCCGGGCTCAACCCCCATGCGGGTGAAGGGGGCAGCATGGGCAAGGAAGAAGAAGAGATCATTCAGCCCGCGCTTGAAACTTTGCGCTGCGACGGCATCGACGTGAAAGGCCCGCTTTCCGCCGATACGATGTTTCATGTCAAAGCCCGCGAGAACTATGACGCCGCCCTTTGCATGTATCACGACCAAGCGCTTATCCCGATCAAGACGCTGGATTTCGACCGGGGCGTCAATGTGACGCTTGGCCTGCCGATCATCCGCACCTCGCCCGACCATGGTACGGCCTTCGACATTGCCGGCAAGGGTATCGCCAATCCCGCCAGCCTTATCGAGGCGCTGCGCCTGGCCGGTGAAATGGCCGCCCGGCGGAGCAGTTCCAAATGACGCCGGACAATCTGCCGCCCCTGCGCGAGGTGATCGCGGCGCATGAGCTGCGCGCCAAAAAATCGCTCGGGCAGAACTTCCTGCTCGATCTCAACCTGACGGGCCGCATCGCCCGTACGGCAGGTTCGCTCGAAGATCACACGATCATCGAGGTCGGCCCCGGCCCCGGCGGGCTAACGCGGGCGCTCCTTGCCGAAGGGGCGCGTAAAGTCATCGCTATTGAACGGGACGAGCGGTGCCTTGCCGCGCTGGCAGAAATCGCCGCCGCTTATCCGGGCCGGCTTGAAGTCATCGACGCCGATGCGCTGAAAACCGATATGGCAGCTCTTGCCGGCGGCAAGCCCACGCGCATCGTCGCCAATCTGCCTTACAATATCGCCACCGTGCTGCTGGTCGGCTGGCTGCAGACGGAGCCCTGGCCGCCCTGGTATGACAGCTTGACGCTGATGTTCCAGAAGGAAGTGGCGGACCGCATCGTTGCCGAGCCCGGCTCGAAATCCTATGGCCGCCTTGCCGTGCTCGCCCAGTGGCGCACAAAGGCTTACAAGGCCTTCGATGTAGACCGGGCGGCTTTCACGCCGCCGCCCAAGGTCACCTCTTCCATCGTGCACCTTCTGCCGCGCGCCGAGCCGCTAGCGCCTGCCGACCCCAAAGCGCTGGAAAAAGTGGTGGCGGCCGCTTTCGGCCAGCGGCGCAAGATGATCCGCGCCAGCCTGAAGACCTTGGGCCTCGATACGCCCGCGCTGATCGAGGCGGCGGGCCTGCGCCCGGAAGAGCGGGCCGAGCGGCTTTCCATCGAGGAATTTTGCGCGCTCGCCCGCGCTTATGACGCGATGAAGGCCGCTTGAGCCCTTAGGGCACGCCCCCCTGCCCGAAGCGGGCATTGCCCCAGGGGCCGCGGCGATGTATTCACTCTCTTAAACCCCGGCCCACAAGGACCGGCAACAAACAGCCACAACACGGCGCAGGAGGCGTATCCCGGATGAAATCGCAAGCAATCGTCGAATATGGTCAACCCCTTCAGGAAGTCACCACCGATATGCCCGAGCCGAAAGGCGGCGAGGTGCTGGTGAAAGTCAGCCATTGCGGCGTGTGCCATTCGGACGTGCACCTGCATGACGGCTATTTCGATCTCGGCGGCGACAACAAGCTCGATGTGCGCGGCGGGCGCCAGCTGCCCTTCACGCTCGGCCATGAAATCGAAGGGGAAGTCATTGCCGTCGGTCCGGATGCCAAAGACGTCAAGGTCGGCGACCAGCGCGTCGTCTATCCCTGGATCGGCTGCGGCGAATGCCCGACCTGCAAGCGCGACGAAGAGCAGCTTTGCAACAAGCCGCGCCAGCTCGGCATTCAGGTGGCCGGCGGGTATGCCACCCATGTCATGGTGCCGGATGCGAAATACCTGCTCGATTATACCGGCGTGAAAGAAGGCCTCGCTGCCACCTATATGTGCTCGGGCCTCACCGCCTATTCAGCGATGAAAAAACTCGGCGATATTTCTCCGGAAGAACGGGTGATGGTGGTCGGCCTCGGCGGCGTCGGCATGATGGGTCTGCAATTCGCCAAAGCCATGTTCGACAATGCCCCGCTCGGCGCGGATGTGGACGATCAGAAGCTGCAGGCGGCCATGGGCGCGGGCGCGCACCAGACCTATAACCCGAAAGACGCCGATGCGATCAAAAAGGTACTCGCCGACACGAATGGCGGCGTGCCCGCCGCGGTCGATTTCGTGGGATCGGAAGCTTCGCTCAAATTCGCCTCCTCAATCGTGCGCAAAGGCGGCAAGGTGATCGTGGTCGGGCTTTTCGGCGGCGGCTTTGCCATGCCGATCCCGATGTTCCCGATGCGCGCCATTTCTATCGGCGGCGCCTATGTGGGCTCGCTCGGCGAAACCCATGAAATGATGGCGCTGGTGAAGGCCGGCAAGATCGACCCCATCCCGGTCGAAGAACGCCCGCTCGATCAGGCCTCCAAATCGCTGGACGATCTGCGCGAGGGCAAGATCATGGGCCGCGTGGTGCTGAAGCCTTAAGGGCGGTGCATACCGGACAAAAATTAGAGGGAGCCTTCGGGCTCCCTTTTTATTTGCCGGTGTGTGCTGACCGAGAGGCTGCATGGACCCCGGCATAAAGCCGGGGTGACATCCTGAGTGAGTGGCAAGGCGGTGCTCCAAATCCAAAGCGTCACCCCGGCCCCCGAGCCGGGGTCCACGGGAAGCTGCGGTAAGTCGAGAAGCCGACTAGGTTCTCGGATCAAGCCCCATGCCGAATGAGATCACAGCGCCTGCTGTAGCCCCCGAACAAAATTGGAAAGGCCGACCTGGCGTTTCCGTTTCAACCGTTCGGCGGTCAGGATGGATTTCAGGCGCGTCAGGCTCATATCCACATCTTCATTGACGATGATGTAGTCATAATCCGTATAGTGAGAAATCTCGTCCGAGGCCTTGGCCATGCGCGAGGCGACGACTTCCGGCGGGTCCTGAGCGCGTTTCTTGAGGCGCATTTCAAGTTCCTGGCCGGAGGGCGGCAGAATGAAGACGCGGACGAGATCGTCCTCCGCGCTTTCCATCAATTGCTGCGTCCCTTGCCAGTCGATATCGAAGAGAACGTCGCGCCCGTCCGAAAGCGCTTCTTCCACCGGCCCGCGCGGGGTGCCGTAATAATTGTCGAAAACCTTGGCGTGCTCCAGAAACTCGCCCCGGTTCACTTTCAGGCCGAAATCTTCCGTCGAGAGGAAATAATAATCGACGCCCTCTTCCTCGCCCGGACGCGGTTTACGCGTGGTAGCAGAAACGGACATGGTGATATTCGGGTCATCGGCAAGCAGCAGCCGCGACAAAGTGGTCTTGCCCGCGCCGGAAGGCGAGGAGAGAACGAGCATCAGGCCGCGGCGTTTGATTTCGGGATCATTCATTCGACGTTTTGCACCTGTTCGCGAAGCTGGTCGATAACGGTTTTAAGCTCAAGGCCAATGCGCGTCAGGGCCACATCGGCGGCTTTCGAGCAAAGTGTGTTGGCCTCGCGGTTGAACTCCTGGGTGAGAAAATCAAGCCGCCGGCCGACGGGTTCATCGGAGGCAAGAAGATCGCGGGCCTGCTCCACATGGGCGCCCAGCCGGTCCAGTTCCTCGCGCACATCCGCTTTGGTTGCCAGAAGCGCCGCCTCTTGCGCAAGCCGCTCTTCATTCAGCGAGGGAGAGGCGCCGAGCAATTCTTCCACCTGGCGTTTCAATCGCTCGCGCATGGCCTCTGCGCTTGCGGCAGGCGATGCCGCCGCTTCGCCCGTCAGCTCCTCGATCCGTTTAACCTGGCCTTCCAGGAGCGCGCCGAGCTTAGCGCCTTCCTCGTCCCGCGCGCTTGCAAGCGCCTTCACGGCCTCGGCGAAGCTCGCCGCTAGCGCTTCTTCAAGGGCAGCGCGCGCTTCTTCGCTTTCTTCCGCCTCGCCCACCTCCATCACGCCTTTGAGCGAGAGAATGCCTTCGGCCGTGGAATCGGAGAGATAAATCTGATGATCCCTGAGGCGGGAGACAGCGGCGAGCACGCCTTTCAGCACGTCTTCATTGAGGCGCGGAACATTGGCGGCATTTTCGCGGGTGAGCTGCAAATTCGCCTGCACGTTGCCGCGCTTCATCGCGCCTTGCGCGATGGCTTTCAGCTTCGGCTCCAGCGCCTCGAAACCGGGCGGCAGACGCAGGCGCAGATCGAGGCCCTTTCCGTTTACGGAGCGCAGCTCCCAGTGCCAGCGCGCGCCGCCTTCAGCGCCTTCCACGCGGGCAAAACCGGTCATGCTCGATAGGCTCATCAGGCGTCCTTCAGAATCAGTTCAATCTTGAAACGCACTATAGCAGGGCCGTGCGCTTTTGGTGATGACGCATCCGGGCGCCCGCCTCCTTTACAGCCGTCACTCCAACCCCCGAGCCAGGACCCAAGCAGTGCTTGCGCTAAGAAAAGAGGCTTTGTGGACCCCAGGACAAGCCCGGGGTGACAGCAGAGCGTACTCTAAAGGCTGCAGCCTATAACGCTTGCTACCGCTCTCCCCGCTCCCGCTGAATGCGCCGGAAAGCGGCGACGTTTTTCAGGTGTTCTTTCAGCGAGGACGCAAAAGCGTGGCCGCCCGTGCCGTCCGCTACGAAATAGAGATCTTTCGTTTCGGGCGGATTGAGCACCGCTTCGATGGCCGCGCGGCCCGGATTGGCGATGGGCGTCGGCGGCAGCCCGTCGATCTTCGTCGGATCGGATTGCAGGCGCATGCCGCGGTTGAGCCGGTTGATGAAGACCGAGGCAACGCGCGGACGCTCTTCTGCAACGCCGGTTTCCTTCTCGACGATGGAGGCGAGAATGACCGCCTCCTCTTCCGTCTTGATCGGCAGGTTCTCAGCGCGGGCCGGCCACAGCTCTTCCATCACCGCGTCATGGGCGGCGGCCATGCGCGCCAGAATCTCATCCCGGCTGGTGCCGCGCTCGAAAAGATAAGTCTCGGGCAAGAGCGCGCCTTCTTCCGGCACCTTGCTTACCTCGCCCACCAGCACGGGATCGGCTTTGACGATTTCCACGATCTCATGGCTCGTGCGCCCCTCCGGCACCGTCACCTTATGGAGGATCGCTTTTCCTTCATGCAAAAGCGCGGCGATTTCCTGCATGGAGGCATGCGCGGGAATTTCATATTCCCCGGCTTTCAGCGCCGCCGAAAGCCCTGCAAGTCGTACGCCGAGACGGAAGATGAGCGCGCTCTCGACTGCACCTTCTTCTTCCAGCACGCGGGCGATCGTGTTCAGGCCCATGCCGCGTTTCAGGAAAACGATTTCCGGCGCTTCAAGCGGGCCTTCTGCCTCATAGCGGTGCTTGCCGTAAAGATAGAGCCCGCCCACGCCCGCAGCGCCCAGAAGCGCGAGGCCGAGCGCGCTGAGGAGCACCCAAAGCAAAAGGCGCCGCCCCTTGGAGGGCGCCGCCTTTTCCTGATCTGCCACTGTCGCCGTTTCGCCGGCGTCGTCACCCGTCATTGTGCGAGGCTACTCAATCCACCTTGCGCATCACGAGCGATGCGTTGGTTCCGCCAAAGCCGAACGAGTTGGAAAGCGCGTAATTGACTTCCTTGTCGCGCGCCACGTTCGGCACCAGATCCATTTTCGTTTCGACCGACGGATTATCGAGATTGAGCGTCGGCGGCAGCTTGCTGTCGCGCATGGCCAGCAGGCAGAAGATCGCTTCCACCGCCCCGGCAGCGCCCAGCAGGTGGCCGATCGACGATTTGGTGGAGGACATGGAGACCTTTTCCACCGCATTGCCGAGCAGCCGCGTGACGGCGCCGAGCTCGATCGTGTCGGCCATGGTGGAGGTGCCATGGGCGTTCACATAATCAAGGTCGGAGGGGGAAATGCCCGCCCGCTTCAATGCGGCCTGCATGGAGCGGTAGCCGCCATCGCCATCCTCGGACGGCGCGGTGATGTGATAGGCATCGCCGGAAAGGCCGTAGCCCACGATCTCGCCGTAAATCTTCGCACCGCGCGCTTTGGCATGCTCATATTCCTCGAGCACGACGACGCCTGCGCCCTCACCCATGACGAAGCCGTCGCGGTCCTTGTCATAAGGACGGGAGGCTTTTTCCGGCGTGTCATTGTAAGAGGTCGAAAGCGCCCGGCAGGCGGCAAAACCCGCGATGCCGATGCGCGAAATGGCCGATTCCGTGCCGCCCGCAACCATGACATCCGCATCGTCGAGCGCGATCAGGCGGGCCGCATCGCCAATGGCGTGGGCGCCGGTCGAGCAGGCGGTGACGACAGAATGGTTCGGGCCTTTCAGGCCGTGCTGGATCGAAACATAGCCCGAGGCCAGGTTGATCAGACGGCCGGTGATGAAGAACGGGCTGACGCGGCGCGGGCCTTTTTCATGCAAGGTGAGCGCGGTGTCGGCAATGCCCTGCAGCCCGCCGATGCCCGAGCCGATCAGCGTGCCGGTGCGGCAGCGCTCGTCCTCGGTGGAGGGCTTCCAGCCCGCATCGCTCAGCGCCTGGGTGGCGGCGGAAACGGCATAGACGATGAACTCGTCCACGCGCTTCGATTCCTTCGGGTCCATCCAATCGTCGCGATTGAACGCGCCCTCGCCTTCCAGCGGCACGTCACAGGCGATCTTGCAGGGCAAGTCGCTTGTCTCGAATGAGGTGATGGTGTTGGCGCCGGATTCACCGGCGATCAAACGTTTCCAGGTGGTGTCTACACCGCAACCTAGCGGGGAGACCATGCCCAACCCGGTGACTACGACCCGTCGCATGACATTCCTCCCGTGTGCGCGGCCCACCCGGGGCAGCAAACGCAAGTAAGGCCGCAGCACCCGATGTGCCGCGGCCTCATTTTACTTGTTTAGTTCGAATTCGCGTCGATGAAGCGAATGGCATCGCCAACCGTCTGGATGGTCTCTGCCGCATCGTCCGGAATTTCCACGCCGAATTCTTCTTCAAACGCCATCACGAGTTCGACGTTGTCCAGGCTGTCGGCGCCGAGATCGTCGATAAAGCTGGCATTGTCCGTCACCTTGTCGGCTTCGACACCCAGATGCTCCACCACGATCTTTTTAACGCGCTCTCCAATATCACTCATTTCCAGTCCTCAGATCCTCTCCAGGTTGACCAGCCTCGCGCCCCCCGCACTCACAAATAGATGGCGTCAAGGATGCAAACGTGGCGCTTTCCTTCATCAGGAAATTGAACAGGTTGTGGCCTGTCCCGTTACCCGCCGCAAGAAAAAATTCGCGGCTTGAGTACCACACTTTTCCGATGTTTGCCAATAAGCAGCCAATTCTTCACGGGAATTGGAACTTTCCGGCAAGCCCTTGTTTTCACAAGGAAATTTCGTCAGATCATCACCATGCCGCCATTTACGTGAATGGTCTGGCCGGTGACATAGGCCGCTTCCTCGCTCGCCAGATAGAGGCAGGCAGCGGCAATTTCCTCGGAAGTACCGAGACGCCCGGCAGGGATTCGCCCCGAAATGGCCTCCTGCTGCTTGTCGTCCAGCGCATCCGTCATGGCGGTTTTGATGAAACCGGGAGCGACGCAATTCACCGTGATGTTGCGGCTGGCGACTTCCTGGGCGAGCGATTTCGACATGCCGATCATGCCGGCCTTGGAGGCGGCATAGTTCGCCTGGCCCGGATTGCCCATGACGCCCACCACCGAGGTGATGCCGATGATGCGGCCCCAGCGGGCCTTCATCATGCCGCGCAAAACGGCGCGCGAGAGGCGGAAACCGGCGGTGAGGTTCACTTTCAGCACCTCTTCCCACTCTTCGTCCTTCATGCGCATGAAGATGTTGTCGCGGGTGATGCCGGCATTATTGACCAGAATGTCGAGCCCGCCCATGGCCTCGCTCGCCTCTTTGGGCAGCGCGTCCACCGCTTCGAGATCAGAAAGATTGCAGGGCGTGATATGCACCCGCTCGCCGCCCAGCTCCGAGGCCAGCGCTTCGAGCGCTTCACGGCGCGTGCCGGAAATGGCCAGCGTTGCGCCTTGGCCGTGCAGCGCCTTGGCGATGGACGAGCCGATGCCGCCCGAGGCGCCGGTGATCAGAGCTTTTTTTCCGGTGAGATCGAACATGATCCCTCCCCCTTCGTATCGTTGAACCGGCGTATCGTTGAACCGGGCAGCGCGCCCGCTTTTACAAAATCCGGCTTTATAAAACCTGGCTTCTATCTGCCGTTATTCGCCGTGGCTGCGCAAGCCTCAACTGCATTTATTTGTTTGTGCCGTTTGCGGTAGGAAAACATCAAAGCGAAGCCAGAAACGCTTCCACATCGCCGGGCGCGCCGACATTGGCCGCCGTCAGTTCCTTGGAAATGCGCTTGGCAAGGCCGGAGAGCACTTTGCCGGAGCCGACTTCCACCACCGAGGTGACGCCATTTTCCGCAAGCCAGGCAACGCTTTCGCGCCAGCGCACCATGCCCGTCACCTGCTCGACCAGCAATTTGCGGATCACTTCCGGATCATCCACCGGGCCCGCCGTCACATTCGCGATGAGCGGCACGGAGGGGGCGCGCATTTCAACCGTGCCCAGCGCTTCGGCCATCTTGTCGGCGGCCGGCTGCATCAGCGCGCAGTGGAAAGGCGCGGAGACATCGAGCAGCATGGCGCGCTTGGCGCCTTTTTCCTTGGCAAGCTCGGCTGCGCGCTCGACGGCAGCTTTGGCGCCCGACAGCACGATCTGGCCCGGCGCATTGTCATTCGCGGTCTGGCAAACGCCGACTTCAGAGGCCGCTTCCGCCACCGCTTTTGCATCATCGAATTCAAGGCCGAGCACGGCGGCCATCGCCCCTTCGCCCACGGGCACGGCCTTTTGCATCGCCTGGCCGCGCGTTTTAAGAAGCCGCGCCGTATCCGCCAGCGTGAACGTGCCGGCGGCGGCAAGGGCGGAATATTCGCCGAGCGAATGGCCTGCCACGTAAGCCGCCTTATCGGCGAGCGCAAAGCCGCCTTCTTTTTCCAAAACGCGCATGGCGGCGAGCGAGACGGCCATCAGCGCAGGCTGCGCGTTTTCCGTCAGCGTCAGCTCCTCGCCCGGGCCTTCCCACATGAGTTTCGAAAGGTTCTGGCCCAGCGCCTCATTCACTTCCTCGAAAACCTCACGGGCGGCGGGAAACGCCTCGGCCAGTTCCTTGCCCATGCCGACGGCCTGCGACCCCTGCCCCGGAAAAGTGAATGCGCGTGTCATGCTTGCTCCCTTTAACGCTGTGCTCCCGCGTCCCGCGCGGGTCCGTCATGGATAACGCGGACGGGCGCGGTGTCAAGCGGGAGGGGGATTTTGGGGGTGAGGGTAACGGGAGCACGGCCCTGCCCCACATGAGAGTGTCACCCCGGGCTTGACCCGGGGTCCATACAGCGCTGCGGCAGGCGGAGGGGTTGCTTGGACCCCGGCACGGGGGCCGGGATGACAGTGAGTGGATATGGCGGGGCGCGGTGCATCCTGCACGTCGACACACGCCCGCACGCTGCAAGAACGCACTTCCCCGCCCCACATAAAAAGTGTCACCCCGGGCTTGTCCCGGGGTCCACGCAGCGCCGCGGCAGGCGGAGGGGTTGCTTGGACCCCGGGACGGGGGCCGGGGTGACAGTGAGTGGGTGTTGCGGGGCGCAGCGCATCGCAACGCGCCCTCACTCCGCAAAATAAGGGTGCAGCACCTTGTCCCCCGCCTTGGCGCCCAGTTCCGCCGCGCGGCCGGCGCGCAGTTCGAGGACACCGTGCGCGGGCCCGCGCGAGGGGATGAGTTTATCGGAATTCGGCTGCGTTTCGGCGGCGATGGAAAGAATGCGCCCGTCTTGGCCCAGATAAAGAATGTCGAGGGAGGCGGGCGTCGCGCGCATCCAGAAGGCCCGCTCGCGCGGCGCCTCGCCCGGCCATAAAAACAGCATGCCTTCATCCGCGCCCGGCGCAGGGCGGTGCATCAGCCCGCGCTGGCGCTCTTCTTCCTCATCGGCAACCTCCACGGAAAAATCGAAGCGGCCTTTTTCCGTTACCAGCGTCAGCGGCGCGCGCGGCAGCTCGCCCTGCGCTTCGCTGTAACTTTGCGGCGACGTGAAACCGGCAAGCGCAAAACTTGCCGCCAGCGCCACAAGCAGCAGCGCGGCAGGGAGCAGAAAACGGAAAGAGAAAGATGCGGTCATGCGCGCAAGTCTAGCGCGGCGGCTTTCGCCTGTCTGCGCTTTCCCCCACTTTGGTGCGCGCCCGCGCTTGATCTTTCACATGCACTCCCGATCTACAAAAGAACAAGGGAGATGAGAGATGGACGAAACGCCCCCCGCTTCTGCCGAAAGCGGTTTTACCGCCCCCTTTACCGTTGCAAAGGGGCTCGCCGCCGAACACCGGGCGCTGGCCACGGCGTATTTCTGGGAGGCGTTTCAGGGCAAGCTCGGCCTGATGCTGAACCCGCCGAAAAAGGCCCGCCGCTTCATCGAAAGCGTGCTCGATCCTTCCCATGCGATCAGCGCGGTCTCGGATGAGGGAAAGTTGCTCGGCGTTGCCGGGTTCAAAACGCCGGAGGGTGCCTTTGTCGGCGGGGAGATGGCCGACCTTGCGCGCGTTTACGGCACTTACGGCGGGCTCTGGCGCGGGCTTTTGCTGCAGCTTCTGGAACGGCCCACCAGCCAGGGCATTCTTCTAATGGACGGGATTTTCGTCGGACCCGAGGCGCGCGGCTTAGGCGTGGGAACCGCGCTGCTCAAAGCCATTGCGGAGGAAGCCCGCCAGCGCGGCCTTTCCGCCGTCCGCCTCGATGTTATCGACATCAACCCCCGCGCCCGCGCGCTCTATACCCGCTTCGGCTTCAAACCCGTCCGTACACAGCATATGGGCCCGCTGCGCTTTCTCTTCGGCTTTTCATCGGCAACGGAAATGCAGCTGGAGGTGGGGTGAGGCCCATCACGCGTCACCCTCGGGCTTGACCCGAGGGTCCATTTGATCTTGCGACTAAACGCACGCTCTAAATTTGGTTAGCGACGGCATAGATATGGAGCAACATCTGAGACAGCTAATGTAAGTCCCAATCAGACTGCACAAAGCCACCTAAGTTAAACTGGAAGCTTCCGCTATGAGTCCCTCCAAATAGTCTATCGCTAACTTCGCCACAGAAATTGGAGATACATCGGTTAAATCATCTCCCAAATGAGTGGTTGGAGGGTTGTATATCCTATTACCTCTAGCTTTAACTTCTATCAGTATAGCGGTTGCCGGAGTTCGTCGCTCCAATACCGGCTTGCCATCAAGAGGTGTTGCACGAATATCGACGGGCAATGGACCTTCAGAGACAAATGCCGTACTCCCCCCTGAAACTAAGACGTCTTTAAAAGGGCCCCCATTAAGTATCATTGTATTACTATAGCCCGGTTCCGCTATGCCAATGGCACGGCGCTCCGGCTGTAGAGCTATGGATGATCCGAGTCCATGCTCGTCATCATTTCTTGCCTCATAGAGGTATTGCAGTAGCTGATCTTGTTTACGCACTCGTTTTTTTGCACCAAACCACTGCTTTGACTGAGCGGAACATTTAGCCCCCTGTTCCAACACAGTGTATATATTTTTGGCGGAACCCAAGAACACATACCAATTGTCCGCAAATTCTTGAAACGTTTCGCTAGCCTCTAACTCAAGCAATGCCTTTTTTGCGACGCGAAGACGACTTCTTGCCTTATCAAGAGCTTTGTCATCCATATTCTCAAACTCCAATAAAGCAGGTGATGGCAGCTTTCCTCTCTCAGCAATCAAGTGACAATTGAACAGTCTGCCTCACATTCTCAAGTTGCTGCTGTAGTTTTGTAGACAAATTTGCATGAACTGCGACCGAAATCACAACTTCATTAAACGTTGTGAATACTATGCGCCTTTCCAATGGATGCTTGGGTCAAGCCCGAGCATGACGAACGGGGGGCTCTGGAGCGGCGCTTTTCTCTGGCCGTCATGCCCCGCTTTAAGCGGGGCATCCACGGGCGACATATTCAGGCGCTGCGGCGGGTTTCCGTGGATGGCCCGGTCAAGCCGGGCCATGACGGGAGGGCGGTTTTCCGCGGCGGGGCCGCGGGGTGACGCGGGAGAGTTAACGGGAGGGACCAGCCCCCTACGCCGTCCCAGCCGGGCCTCACCCCCCGTCCCCACTCCCCCCTTGCATCGGGGCGGGAAATCCGTATATTCCGCCACCTTAAACAACGTGCCTCGGTTGGGGGCTGAACGGAGCACCGGAGAGCGATCTCCGGCAGGGCATTTCGCCAGAAATCCCGGGCTCCCGTGTCCCCGCTTCTTTGGTCCTTTCGAGCCTTTCCAATATGCGGGCTCAAAGGGGGCTCGGCGCCGGGGACGTCCAAAGTGAAGGAAAGGCATCATGGCTCTCTACGAGCATGTATTTATCGCGCGTCAGGACGTGTCGCAGCAACAGGTCGACAATCTCGTCGAGCAGTTCAAAAACGTCATCTCCGAAAATGGCGGCTCCATCGCCAAGACCGAATATTGGGGCCTGCGCTCGCTCACCTACCGGGTGCGCAAGAACCGCAAGGGCCATTACACGCTTCTGAACATCGACGCCCCGCACGAAGCCGTGCAGGAGCTGGAACGCCAGCAGCGCCTGAACGAAGACGTGCTGCGCTCGCTGACGCTGCGTGTGGATGAGCTGGAAGAAGGCCCCTCCGCCATGCTGCAGAGCAAGAACCGCGGCGGCGACCGGGACGGACGCCGGGGCGACCGTGACCGGGGCGATCGCGGTGACAGAGGTGATCGCGGCGACCGCGGTGAGCGTTCCGAACGCGGCCCGCGCCGCTCCGACGACTAAGGCTTAAGGAGAAAGACACATGGCTATTCCGCAAGTACCCGTTCGCCGTCCTTTCTTCCGCCGCCGGAAGACCTGCCCCTTCTCCGGGGAAGGCGCGCCGAAAATCGATTACAAGGACGTGAAACTGCTGCAGCGCTACATTTCCGAGCGCGGCAAGATCGTCCCCAGCCGTATCACGGCTGTCTCGGCCAAGAAGCAGCGTGAGCTGGCCCGCGCCATCAAGCGCGCCCGCTTCCTGGCCCTGCTGCCTTACATCATCAAGTAAGCAGCCGGATTTGACGGGCGCGGGACCCAGGTTCCGCGCCCGTTTCTTATCTTCCTTATCTTCAGGGGAGGCCTCGAGCCTTAAAGCCCGCGCCCCCTTGTCCCGCCGCCCCAAGGAGCCTTGCCAATGCCGCAATGGATAATTGGACTGGGGGCCGGTCTCGTCAGCGCCGTTCTGTTTCTCACAACGGCCTCTGGCTCGCTTCTCGCTCTTTTGCCCTTGCTGCTCTCGCCCATCCCGCTTTTTGTTGCCGGGCTCGGCTGGGGCGGGCGCATGGCCGCCTTTTCCGGGGCTGCCGGGTTCGTTTTCCTCTCCCTCATTTCCAGCTTTTCGGCCGGGCTGACCTTTTTCCTGTTCGCCGCTTTTCCCGCCTTCTGGCTGAGCCGGCAGGCGCTGTTTTACGAGCGCCCCGCCCCGCATGTCTCCCGCCGGGGGCTTTATCCGCCCGAACCTGCTGAAGAGCGCGGGGAAGAAGAGGCAAGCGATGCCCATCCCGCCCCCGCCGAAGGGGTGATCTGGTGCCCGCCCGGCGATATCGCGGTCTGGGCGGCGCTGGTGGCCGCTCTCCTGCTCGTCATCGCGGAGGCGGGAATCATCTGGGTGGGCTACGAGGGGCTTGCCGCCGCGCTCCGCCAGACGGCAGGCCAGTCCTTGCTGGAATCAGGGGCAGCCGCGCGCTTTGTCGCCGAGCAGGGCCTGCCGGTCGAGCCGCAGCGCCTTGTGGCGCTCGCCGCCGCGCTCCTGCCGGCAGCCGCCACCGCGCTCTGGCTCTTCGTCATTCTGGCCACCATGGCCGCCGGACAGCGGCTTTTGATGCGTTTCGGCCATAATCTCAGGCCCATGCCCGATTTTGACCGCATGGAACTGCCCCGCCCGCTGCTTTGGGCCTTTGGGGCCTGCTTCCTCTTTACCTTCATTCCGGGGGAAATCGCCCATTTCATGGGCGCGCTGATTATTGCCCTATTCATCCCATATTTTCTGTTGGGTCTGGCGATAATCCATGCTATCTCCCGCGCTTGGAAAGCCCGGATAGTCGTTCTGGGCCTTTTTTACTTCCTATTGCTGTTTTTCGGGTGGCTCGCCGTTCCGGTCGGTCTCCTGGGCATGATGGATCCCTGGTTGAACCTGCGCGGCCGGTTGTCGGCGGCAAGCGGGAGCCCGGGCAAGGAGAGAGATTAATGGAAATCGTGCTTCTCGAGCGGGTGGAAAAGCTCGGTCAAATGGGTGATGTGGTCCGGGTGAAGGACGGGTTCGCCCGTAACTTCCTTCTGCCGCGCGGCAAAGCACGCCGCGCCACCAAGGACAATCTTCGCCGTTTCGAAGAAGAGCGCGCTCAGCTTGAAGCGCGCAACCTGGAGCTGCGCAAGGAAGCCGAAGGCGTCCATGCCAAGCTCGATGGCGAAAGCTTCGTGGTGATCCGCTCGGCCAGTGAAACCGGCCAGCTTTACGGCTCCGTGAGCACCCGCGACATTGCCGGTCTTCTGACCGATGGCGGCTTCAGCACCGCCCGCAACCAGGTGATCCTGGACAAGCCGATCAAGGAACTGGGCCTTGTCAGCGTGCGCATCATGCTGCACCCGGAAGTCTTCTCCACCGTGACGCTGAACATCGCGCGCACCCAGGACGAAGCCGAGGCGCAGGCCCGCGGTGAAAACGTTCTCGGCCGCCAGGACGAAGACGACGAGATCGAAGCCGAAGAATTCTTCGAGGAAGGCGTGCTCGCCGCCGACGAAGAAACCGAAGGCGAAGACGAGGAACTCAACAGCTAAGCTGCTGTTCCCGTTCTACTTTTCAAAAGGGCGCGCCGGGCCTTCCCGCCGCGCCCTTTTTCGTGCGCCTTTCATGGAGCCCGTCATGACCGTTTTTTGTCGCAGATAGGGCTTGCACGCGCCCCTGCCTTGCCTCTTGAATAGAAGTGTCGTTCTGCCTGTTCCCGGATGCGCCCCCGCTCCGGGCAAGGGGGGTGCCTGTTGCAGGAACCATTCGGGCAGTGACGGAAGACCGAACTATGCGTAGCCGCGTTCATCTTGGCGCTAGAGGAGGCAAGCATGCTGTTTGGTTGGGTTCTACAGAAAATCGTCCGGCACGGTGATCTCACCGTCATCGATGCCGATGGCAAGGAGCTGCGTTTCGGCGACGGGACGGGGCATCCGGTGACGATGCGCCTGCATCACAAGTCCCTGCACCACAAGCTGGCGCTCAATCCTTATCTTCATCTCGGCGAAGCCTATATGGACGGCACGCTGACGGTGGACGAGCCGGCAGGCATTTACGATCTTCTAGATATTCTGCTGTCGAATATCGGCACCGGCTGGGCGCATCCCCTCGCCTCGCTTCTGGGTACGCTGCGCCGGGCGCGCCGCCGCATAGACCAGTACAATCCCATCGGCAAGGCGCAGGCCAACGTCGCCCATCATTACGACCTCGATGGCGGCATCTACGATCTCTTCCTCGACGAAGACAAACAATATTCCTGCGCCTATTTCGAGCGGCCGGGCCAGAGCCTGGAAGAAGCCCAGCTTGCCAAGAAGCGCCATATCGCGGCCAAGCTGAAGATCGAGCCGGGGATGCGTGTGCTCGATATCGGCTGCGGCTGGGGCGGGCTCGGGCTTTATCTCGCCGAGGAAACCGGCGCCAAGGTGCTGGGCGTCACCCTGTCCAAGGAGCAGCACCGCGTGGCGCTGCGCCGGGCCGCCGAGCGCGGCCTTGCCGACCGGGCGAAGTTCGGTCTTATGGATTACCGGGTGCTGGACGATCAGTTCGACCGCATCGTCTCGGTGGGCATGTTCGAGCATGTGGGCGTGACCCATTACACCGAATATTTCCAGAATGTGCGCAACCTGCTCAAACCCGACGGCGTAGCGCTCATTCACACGATCGGGCGGCTCGACGTGCCCGGCTCCACCAATCCCTGGATCAAGAAATACATTTTCCCCGGCGGCTATATTCCCGCCCTTTCCGAAGTCGCGCCGGTGCTGGAAAAAGAAGGCCTCTTGCTCGGCGATCTGGAAGTGCTCAGGCTGCATTATGCCGAGACCTTACGCGAATGGCGCCGCCGCTTCATGGCCAAGCGGGACTTTGCCGCGCGCATTTACGACGAGCGCTTTTGCCGGATGTGGGAGTTCTATCTCGCCGGCTCCGAAACCTCTTTCCGGCATGAAGGCATGGTTGTCTTCCAGTTCCAGATCGCCAAGGAGATCGGCGCACTGCCCATCACCCGCGATTACATGCTGGACTGGGAGCGGGCGCACCGGGACGATGTGCCGCCGCGCCAGACCGCCATCGGCGCGGACTGAAGCTAGCATCGCAGCTCAATTACTCACAAAGGACAGGCGCCTCAAAACGCCTGTCCTTGCCATGTGTTAGCCACAGTTTTCCCCGTTACTCACAGGCCTGAAAATCTTTCCTGTGAAACCTTGAGCGGCGGGGCCGCGAAGCCCTATCCCCCTGCTCCGGCCTCTGGCATAAAGAACGCATGGAAACAGCACTCGATCAGCTCGCCCCGCAGGCGAACGAAGAAGACATCACATACCGCACACCGCCCCATAACCTAGAGGCGGAGCAAGCGCTTTTGGGCGCCATCCTGATCAATAACGAGGCCTATGACCGGGTGGCGGCCTTTCTGGACGCCAGCCATTTTTACGAGCCGCTGCATGGGCGCATTTTCGAAACCGCCACGAAGCTGATCACGCAAGGCCATCTCGCCAGCCCCGTCACGCTGAAGCACTATTTCGAGCAGGACGAGGCGATCAAAGAGATCGGCGGCACGCAATATCTCGCCCGCCTCGCCGCCTCAGCGACGACGCTGATCAACACGGAAGATTACGGGCGCACGATCTACGATCTCGCCATCCGCCGCGATCTCATTCATATCGGCGAGGAAGTGCATAACCGCGCCTATGACGCGCCGGTGGACGATCCGCCTTCCGCGCAAATTCTGGATGCGGAGCAAGCGCTCTACAGTCTGGCGGAAAAAGGCAAATACGAAGGAGGCTTCGAGGCTTTCGCGAGCGCCATCACCACCGCCGTCGATATGGCCGCTGCCGCCTATCAGCGCGACGGCGGGCTTTCGGGCATTTCCACGGGGCTGCGCGATCTCGATGAAAGGCTGGGCGGCTTGCAGGCCTCCGACCTCATCATTCTGGCCGGGCGCCCTTCCATGGGGAAGACCGCACTTGCCACGAATATCGCCTTCAATGCGGCGCGCGCCTACAAGGCCGAGCACCGGCCTGATGGCTCGGTGCATGTGACGGACGGGGCGGTTGTCGGGTTCTTCTCGCTGGAAATGTCCTCCGAACAGCTTGCCACACGTCTTCTTGCGGAGCATTCGGGCATTCCGTCCGAAAAGCTGCGCCGCGGCAAGATCGACCAGGATCAATGGCATCATTTCGTGCAGGCCGCGCAGGAGCTTGAGGGCCTGCCGCTTTATATCGACGACACGGGCGGGCTGACCATCGCAACGCTTGCCGCCCGTGCCCGCCGCCTGAAACGCCAGCACGGGCTCGGCCTTCTGGTGGTCGACTATATTCAGCTCCTTGCCGGCTCGCGCACCGAAAACCGCGTGCAGGAAGTGACGGAAATCACCACGGGGCTGAAAGCGCTCGCCAAGGAACTCAATGTACCGATTATCGGCCTTTCCCAGCTGTCGCGCCAAGTGGAAGCGCGCGAGGACAAGCGCCCGCAGCTTTCGGACCTGCGCGAATCCGGCTCCATCGAGCAGGACGCCGACGTGGTGATGTTCGTGTTCCGCGAGGAATATTACGTCGCCCGCTCAGAACCCCGCGAGGGAACGCCCGAGCACCTGCAATGGCAGGAAGAAATGGAAAAGGTGCATAGCCTTGCCGAAGTGATTATCGGCAAGCAGCGCCACGGCCCCACCGGCACCGTGAAGCTGCAGTTCCAGTCCGAGATTACGCGGTTCGGCGATTACATTGCCCAGGACCACCTGCCGGAAGAAATGTATTGAGCCTCACGCCCATCGACATAGATCCCGCGCTGGCCCTGGCGGCGAGCGGCAGCAGCCTGACCATCGATCTGGGCGCGATCGCGGAAAATTACCGGCGCATTGCAAAGAAAGCAGGCGCGGCGAAAACCGCCGCTTGCGTCAAAGCCGATGCTTACGGGCTTGGCATGGAGAAAGTCGCGCCGGTGCTCGCCGAAACGGGCTGCGCGGATTTCTTCGTCGCCGAACCTTTGGAAGGGGTGCGTTTGCGCGCGCTCCTGCCGCACGCGCAGATTTATGTGCTGGACGGGTTCTTCGCGGGCGCCGGTCCTCTTTATGCGGAGCATGGGCTTATCCCCATGCTGGCGACGCGCGCGCAGATCGAGGACTGGCTTGCCTTTACCCAGAGCGCGGGCCCTGAGAACGCAGGCAAGCTGCCTGCCGGTCTTCACTTCGACACAGGCATCAACCGGCTCGGCCTCGAGCGGGAGGAAACGGACTGGCTGCTGGCAAATGAGGCGGTGCGTGCCGCGCTTCGGATCGAGCTGGTGATGAGCCATCTCGCCTGCGCCGAGGAAGCGGAAAGCCCGATGAACGAGCGCCAGCTTGAACGCTTCCGCGCCTTGCGCGCGGCCTTTCCCGCAGCGCGCGCCAGTCTTTGCAACACGGCAGGGGTGTTTCTCGGGCCGGATTATCATTTCGATCTCGTGCGCCCCGGTATCGGGCTTTATGGCGGCAATCCCATGCATGAGCACCGGGAAAGCCCATTCGAGCCCGCCGTCTATGCGTCAGGCCGCATCCTGCAGGTCCGGCATCTGAGGGCGGGCGAGACGGTGGGCTATGGCGCCACTTTCACCGCTTCCCGCCCCATGCGAATCGCCACGATTGCGGTAGGGTACGGGGACGGCTTTTTCCGCCGCGTAGGGGATCAAAAACCACAAGCAGAAGTTGTGATTTCTGGCCGCCGCGTGCCGCTGGCCGGGCGTGTCTCCATGGACCTGATCACGACGGATGTCAGCGCGCTCCCGAAGGATTTACCGAAAGTGGGAGATATGGCGGAAATCCTGGGTGCTAGAGTGAGCATTGACCATCTTGCAACAGCCGCCGGAACAATTGGCTATGAAGTGCTAACGCGCTTGGGAAACCGCTACCATAGGACGTATAAACCGGCTGTATCCGGGCATTCCGCGCCGCATGGCGTGGCTGCCCCGGCATCATTGACCCAGCAACGTTCAGGGGACGAGACGTGAATATTTTTGCCGCCGTGGGACGCGTCGTCCTGGCGCTACTGGCGGAGACGGGACGGCTGGCGGTATTCGCCTGGGTCGGGGTCAGCCATCTGCTGCGCCCGCCCTTTTACTGGCGCCAGATCGGCCAGCAGATGCTGCGCATCGGCTATTTCTCGCTGCCCGTTGTCGCACTGACCGCCTTTTTCACAGGCGGCGTGCTGGCGCTGCAGATTTATTATGGCGGCGATCAGTTCAATTCCGAGACCATTGTGGCGACCATCGTGGCGCTTGGCATCACGCGCGAGCTTGGCCCGGTTCTGGGCGGGCTGATGGTGGCGGGACGCGCCAGCGCCGCCATTGCCGCCGAGCTTGGCACGATGCGCGTGACCGAACAGATCGACGCGCTGTCCACGCTTTCCACGAACCCGCATAAATATCTCGTCGTGCCGCGCCTCATGGCCGCGATCCTGACGCTGCCGCTGCTGGTTTTCATCGGCGATGTGATCGGTATTTTCGGCGGCTTCATCGTCGGCACCCAGACGCTCGATTTCAATGCCGGGGTCTATGTGAAGAATACCTACGACTTCCTTGAATATGACGACATCACCTCCGGCCTCATCAAGGCGGCGGTGTTCGGTTTCATCATCGCGCTGATGGGCTGCTTCCATGGCTTCAACAGCAAGGGCGGCGCGCAAGGCGTCGGCCGGGCGACGACGAACGCCGTGGTTACCGCTTCGATCTTCATTCTGGCGGCAAACTACGTCATGACTTCCCTTCTCTTCTCATCCTGATGCCATGCTACGTGCGCTAAGACGAAAAAAGGACGACATGGAAGAGGCCAAACTCAAACTCACGGATGTGCACAAACGCTTCGGCTCCAAAGTGGTGCTGAACGGCATCAACCTGACCGTGCCGAAGGGCAAGTCCGTCGTGGTGATCGGCGGCTCGGGTACCGGCAAGTCCGTGATGCTGAAAAGCGTGCTCGGCATCGTCAAACCCGATAGCGGCTCCATCGAGGTGGACGGCGAGGACGTGATGCGCCTGCCAGCCAACCGTAAGGAAGAAGTGCTGAAGAAATTCGGCATGCTCTTTCAAGGCGGGGCGCTTTTCGACAGTCTGCCTGTCTGGGAGAATGTCGGCTTCGGCCTCATTCAGGGCCAGAACATGCGCCGCAAAGAGGCAAAAGAAATCGCCATCGACACGCTCGCCAAGGTCGGCATGGGCGCGGAAGTGGGCGAGCTTTATCCGGCTGAACTTTCCGGCGGCATGCAAAAGCGCGTCGGCCTTGCCCGCGCCATCGCCACGGCGCCGGAAATCATTTTCTTCGACGAGCCGACCACGGGCCTCGATCCGATCATGGCCGATGTGATCAACGATCTGATCATCGAGCGCGTGCAGGATCTCGGCGCGACGACGCTTTCCATCACCCATGACATGGCCAGCGCGCGCAAGATCGCCGACTATATCGCCATGATCTACAAGGGCGAGATCATCTGGTACGGCAAGAAAGAAGATGTCGACCATAGCGGCAACGAATATGTGGATCAGTTCATCCATGGCCGCGCCGAAGGCCCCATTCAGATGGAAATCCTGAAGCCGTGAGGCTGAATAAAGAGACGCGATGACGCAGTGCCGCTCCCATATTGAAGGCTGTCACCCCGGGCCTGTTCCGGGGTCCATACAGCGGCTTTGCGCCCTGCCCCCGTTTTTCTTCCTGCAAGGGCACTGAGGCATGGCGCGCGCGAAGACGCAATTCGTCTGTCAAAGCTGCGGCGCGGTCTATGCGCGCTGGGTGGGCCGCTGCGAGGCCTGCGGCGAGTGGAACTCGATCTCCGAAGAAGTGCCTGAAACATCCGGCGTCGCCGGCGGGCCGCCCGCCAAGGTCGGCGGCAAGAAGGGCCGGCAGATCAAACTCGTCGCCATGGACGGCGAGCTGACGCAGACCCCGCGCCATCTTTCCGGCATCGAGGAATTCGACCGGGTGTGCGGCGGCGGCCTCGTGCCGGGTTCCGTTCTGCTAGTGGGCGGCGATCCGGGTATCGGTAAATCCACGCTTCTTCTGCAGGCCATGGCGGCCTTTGCCAAGCGTAAGCTGGAAGCGGTTTATATTTCCGGCGAAGAAGCAATCGACCAGGTGCGCATGCGCGCGCGCCGTCTCGGCCTCGCCGACAGCGCCGTGGCGCTCGGCGCGGAAACCAACCTCAAGGACATTATCGCAACACTGGACGGCGAGGACCGGCCGGATGTGGTGGTGATCGATTCCATTCAGACCATGTGGACGGACAGCCTCGAATCGGCGCCGGGCACGGTCGGCCAGGTGCGCGCCTGCGCCCAGGAACTGGTGCGCTTCGGCAAGAAGTCGGGCGCGGCGGTGATCATTGTCGGCCATGTCACCAAGGACGGGCAGATTGCCGGGCCCCGCGTCATGGAGCACATGGTCGATACGGTGCTCTATTTCGAAGGCGAGCGCGGGCACCATTTCCGCATTCTGCGCGCGGTCAAAAACCGTTTCGGGCCGACGAACGAGATCGGCGTGTTCGAAATGGGCGAGCTTGGCCTTGCCGAGGTTTCCAACCCTTCCGCTCTTTTCCTCGGCGAACGGGACCGGGAGACGAGCGGCACGGCGGTCTTTGCCGGGATCGAGGGCACACGGCCCGTGCTCGTGGAGCTGCAGGCGCTGGTGGCCGATAGCGGCCTCGGCAATCCGCGCCGCGCCGTGGTGGGCTGGGATTCGGGCCGCCTTTCCATGGTGCTGGCGGTGCTCGATGCGCGCTGCGGGCTTTCTTTGAGCGGCCAGGACGTCTATCTCAATGTGGCGGGGGGCCTGCGGATCGTGGAACCGGCAGCGGACCTTGCCGTGGCAGGGGCGCTGATCTCCTCGCTTTCCAACAAGACCATTCCCGCCGATACGGTGCTTTTCGGCGAGATCAGCCTCTCGGGCGCCGTGCGCCCGGTCAGCCAGACGGAAAGCCGCCTGAAGGAAGCGGCGAAACTCGGATTTAAACGGGCCATTTTACCCAAAAGCCCGTCCAGCCAGCGCCCGGACGCCCAGGGGCTGGAGATTTTCGAGATCGCGGATCTTGGCGGGCTAATTGCACATCTATCGGTTTCATGAGCGCTTATGCCTCGTTATTGTGCCTTTAGGGGATAGGGGGAACCAAGGTGACCGTTTTCGATATTGGCATCATCGTTCTGGTGCTTCTCTCGGGCCTGCTGGCGACGGCGCGCGGCTTCGTGGCCGAAATGCTGTCGGTTCTCGCCTGGATCATCGGCCTTGTGGTGACGCTGTTCCTCTATCCTTACGTCTTTCCCATCGCGCAGGACTTTTTCAGCGCCGAGTGGATCGCCGCCGTGGTGACAGCGGGCGGCATTTTTACCGCGGTTTACCTTGTCGCTTCCATGTTCACGTACCGCTGGGCCTCGCGCATGCGGGCGGGCGAGCCGGGGCCGCTGGACCGGGCGCTGGGACTGATTTTCGGGGCGGCGCGCGGCCTCATCGTGGTCGCCATTGCCTATCTCTTCTTTATCTGGCTGGTGCCGGACCGCTCCGAGCACCCCGAATGGCTGGCAAAAGCCCGGCTTACTCCCATTGTGGAGAGCACGGCGCTGGCGCTCGCCGATCTCATGCCCGACCGGGACGATGTACGCCCCACTTTCGAGCGCGGGTCCCGATCTGAAACAGATGGGGCAGCGCGACAATCAGACGCTGACACAAGCAACGGAAAAGGTTATAAGCCTAGCGAGCGACAGGGCCTCGATCAGTTGTTTGACACGACCGTCAACGAATAGAGGCCGAACGGCGATGCCCCAGAATAATGGTTTCGATGCCCCGTACTGACGACGTACCAGAACAGATGAGCCTGCCCTTCGCAGCCTCCTCTGCCGCCCCGGCCATCAGCGAGCCGACCTATATCCTCGATGATGAGCTTTATGCCGACAAACTGCGCGAAGAGTGCGGGGTTTTCGGGATTTTCAACCATCCGGACGCCGCCGCGCTGACGACGCTGGGGCTGCACGCCTTGCAGCACCGCGGCCAGGAAGCGGCCGGGATCGTCTCTTATGACGGCAAGCAGTTCCATTCCGAGCGCCGCCTCGGGCTGGTGGGGGACCATTTCACCCGCCAATCCGTGATCGACCGGCTGACGGGCACGTCCTCCATCGGGCATGTGCGCTATTCGACTCAGGGCGAAACGCTGCTGCGCAACGTGCAGCCGCTCTTCGCGGACTTGTGGGGCGGCGGCTTTGCCGTGGCACATAACGGAAATTTGACCAACGCGGTCACGCTGCGCAATGAACTGGTGCGCCAGGGGGCGATCTTCCAGTCCACCTCGGATACGGAAGTCATTCTCCAGCATGTCGCCCGCTCCTCCGGCGCTCATGTGATGGACCGCTTTATCGACGCGCTGCAGCAGGTAGAGGGCGCTTATGCGCTGGTCGCACTGACCAACAAGAAGCTGATCGGCGCGCGCGACCCGCTCGGCATCCGCCCGCTTATTCTGGGCGAGTTGCACGGTGCGCCCATTCTGTGTTCGGAAACCGTGGCGCTCGACATTATCGGCGCGAAATTCGTGCGGGAAATCGAGCCCGGCGAAGTGGTGGTTTGCACCAAGGACGGGATCGAGAGCATTCATCCCTTCCCCAATGCCCATTCGCGCCCCTGCGTTTTCGAGTTTATCTATTTCGCCCGCCCCGACAGCGTGATCGGCGGCAAGAGCGTTTACGACGTGCGCAAGAAGATGGGCCACGAGCTGGCCCGCGAATCCCACGTGCCCTCCGACATGGTCATTCCGGTGCCCGACAGCGGCGTGCCGGCGGCAATCGGCTACGGGCTGGAAGCGGGCGTTCCCTTCGAGCTCGGCATCATCCGCAACCATTATGTGGGCCGTACCTTCATCGAGCCTTCCCAGCACATACGCGCGCTGGGGGTGAAGCTGAAGCACAATGCCAACCGCGCGCTCGTCGAGGGCAAGCGCATTGTGCTTGTCGATGACAGCATCGTGCGCGGCACGACTTCGGTGAAGATCGTGAAGATGATGTATGAGGCCGGCGCGAAGGAAGTGCATATGCGCATCGCCAGCCCGCCCATCACGCATCCGGATTTCTACGGCATCGACACGCCGAACAAGGAACAGCTTCTCGCGGCCAATTACGACGTGGAAGGCATGCGCCAATATATCGGCGTCGATACGCTGGCCTTCATTTCGGTTCCCGGCCTTTACCGGGCGATGGGCTATGAGTACCGCGACGAAGATGCGCCCCAGCTCACCGATCACTGCTTCACCGGCTGCTATCCGACGAAGCTGACCGATCTGACCGATTCCAAACGGTCCGACCAATTGTCCCTTCTGGCGGAAATAGCCTGAGCGGGTTTCCGCCCCTTTTTAGAGAGTTGCCATGACCGGCCGACTGGAAAACAGGCTTGCCTTGATTACGGGCGCCTCGCGCGGCATTGGGCGCGCTGTGGCGCTGGCCATGGCGGCGGAAGGCGCGCATGTCATTCTCGTCGCCCGCACCGTTGGCGCGCTGGAAGAAGTGGATGACGAGATCCAGAAAATCGGCGGCAAGGCGACGCTCGTGCCGCTCGATCTGAAAGACCTCGACGCCATCGACCGGCTGGGCGGCATGATCTATGAGCGCTGGGGCAAGCTCGACATTCTGGTCGGCAATGCGGGACTTCTGGGCGTGCTCACGCCGGTAGGCCATATCGAGCCGAAGGAATGGGAGCAGGTGCTCACCATCAATGTGACGGCGAATTACCGACTGATCCGTTCGCTCGATCCCCTGCTGCGCCGCTCCGACGCGGGCCGCGCGATCTTCGTGACTTCCGGCGCTGCCGATAAATGCCGTCCCTTCTGGGGCATCTATTCGGCGACCAAAGCCGCGCTCAACGCGCTCGTCAAAACCTGGGCCCATGAAAACGAGAAGACCGCCATGCGGATCAATCTCGTCAGCCCCGGCCCCGTGGCAACCGCCATGCGCGCCAAAGCCATGCCGGGCGAAGACCCCTCCACCCTGCCCCGCCCGGCGGAACTTGCCCCGCTCTTTCTCGAACTTGCCTCGCCCGACTATGAAAAGACCGGCGAGATCGTGGCCTTCGAGCGGCGTTAAACTTCTCTCTTATCCGGTGATTGCCGCGTGGCCCCCGGCTCAAGCCTCGGGTGACAGGCGCGGTAAATGGCAATCGCTTTGCCACACATGACGCCGTCCCCCCCGGCCTCAGAGCCGGGGTCCAGGCAACTTCCTGAGAAAATTCCCTATCCCTTTCAACACCTTGGCCGAATGTTGCATCCCGCAATCGCACGGGCGCTTGACATTCTGCCGCTTCGCCACAACACTTAACCCTATGGTTAAGTATGACGATACCGCATTGGACCGCACTTTCGCCGCGCTCGCCGATCCGACCCGGCGCGCGCTGCTTGCCCGGCTGGAGGAAGCGGATACGCCCCTCTCGGTCAGCGATCTTGCCAGGCCGTTCGACATGTCCCTTCCCGCCGTGATGAAGCACCTCACCGTGCTCACCGAGGCGGGGCTGGTCAGCCGCAATAAGTCCGGCCGGATCGTCTCCTGTGAACTTCAAGCGGGCCCCATGGAGGACGCCATGGACTGGCTCACCCGTTATGCGCGCTTCTGGTCCGACGGACTGGACCGCCTCACCGCTTTTGTGGAGAACGCTGCCCCATGTCCACCCAGCAACACACCAAACCGAGCCTCACGCTCAAAAGACGCATCAAAGCCTCGCCGGAAAAAATCTTCGCCGCCTGGACCGAGCCGCAACAAATGATGATGTGGTTCGGCCCGGAAAACGTGGAAACAAAGGAAGTCGACGCAGATGTGCGCATCGGCGGACGCTTCCGCGTGAAGATGCTGGAAAATACCGGCGACTGGCACGAAGTCTCCGGCGTTTACAAAGAAATCGTAGAGAACGCCAAGCTCGTTTTCTCTTGGGCCTGGGTAACAACCCCTGAACGGGAAAGCCAGGTCACCGTCACGCTGAAGCCGGATGGGGAACAAACGATCCTCACCCTGCATCACGAACAACTCTTCGATGAAACCTCTCGCGACGGCCACATCCATGGCTGGACGGGCTCTCTGGACAAACTGGAAGCCCTCTTCGCCTGATCTTCACCCGACTTGAAAGGGAGAATTCCAATGGTACAGCATGCAACAGGAACGCCGGCCGAATGGCTGAAAGCCCGCAAGGACCTGCTCGAACGCGAAAAGCAGTTCTCGCGCCTGCGCGATGAAATCGCCGAAGAACGCCGCGCCCTGCCCTGGGTGAAGGTCGACAAGACATATGTTTTCGAGACGCCCGCAGGCAAGAAAACACTGGCCGAGCTGTTCGGCAAGAACAGCCAGCTCATCATCTATCACTTCATGCTCGCACCGGGCTGGGACGCAGGCTGCAGCGGCTGCTCGTTCCTTGCGGATCATCTCGACAGCGCCAATCAGCACATCAAGCATCACGATGTCACGCTGATGGCCGTCTCCCGCGCGCCGTTGAATGAAATCGAAGCCTATAAAAAGCGCATGGGCTGGCAATTCGACTGGGCATCTTCGAACGGCGGCGATTTCAATTACGACTTCCATGTCTCCTTCCGCAAGGAAGACGTGGAGGCAGGCCGGGCAACATACAATTTCGCGCCGGCGAGCGAAAATCCCGGCGAGGAAGCCCCCGGCTTCAGCGCTTTCTACCGGGACGAAAACGGCGATGTGTTCCACACCTATTCGTCCTATGCGCGCGGCAATGAAGAGGTGATTGGCGCTTATATGCTGCTCGACTTCGCGCCCAAGGGACGCAACGAGACGGAAATCATGGACTGGATGCGCCGGCACGACGAATACGAAGACGCCCCTGCCCGTAAAAGCGCCTAATGACCGGGCCGCCAGATCCGGCGGCCCGGCCTCGATGCCGGTATCCTCTT